>JAEEGI010000260.1_pt1 | contig 437441 bp, 313 predicted proteins | sample 8958751 | NCBI WGS metagenome assembly JAEEGI01 (sample SAMN16246545, study PRJNA631951) | gut metagenome | biome: gut microbiome; feature: rumen; material: KS-attached | host: Bos | place: Iran: Karaj | collected 2018-10 | reverse complement strand
TCTACACGTTCGGCGAATGGCTTGCGGCGTACGTCTTCAGCGAAACCTACGGGATCGCAGCAGCCGTGCCATGGTTCGATACACATGAACGGAGCTCGACCGTCGCAAGGCGACCATAGGGCTGTGATAGGCATCGAATGGCGCACGGTGACGATAGGATGCGTGTTCTTGTCGTGCAGCGTGATTCTCGTGATACGATTTGTTGCATCAACAATGGTATCACATTTGAAAGTCTGATTGGTCAGGGGAAGTAGGCCGTCTGCAGGCACGTCGACGTCAAAGGTCTTACTGTCGGCATAACCGCCAGGGGCTATCACGGTGCTCACTAGCGGGCTGTCGACGTCGAATGACAGGTAGCCGTGGACCTCATCGTCAGGGTTGTAACCCTTGTAGTTGAAGCCTGGATGAGCACCTATCTGGAAGAACATCGTATCCGATGAATGGTTTGTTACATGCCATTCTACAGTAAGAACGTTTCGCAGCAAACGATAATCTATCCGCAATTCGAAATCGAAAGGCCAGTGTTGGAGGCTTTCCTCATTAGCTCGAGTGACAAACGAGAGATGGCGGTCCTCCTCAACATCGCAGACGAAAAGCATATCTCGGGCAAAGCCATGCTGGGTAAGGCCGTATTCGCGACCGTCGATGTGAAGAATGTTCTGCCACACCCGGCCAACGATTGGGAAAAGAACCGGCGCACGGCGGTCCCAAAAGGTAGGATCGCCTTGCCAGAGATATTCATGAGGCGACGTAACTCGGCGCAAGCTGGTAAGCTCAGCACCCGTTTCGGTCACTGCTATTTCGAGAATTCCATTTGAGAGAGTCTTCATTGCTGATATTTGTTTATTGTTATTCTATGGCTCGGCAAAAATATACTATTTTCATCTACGCTCCAAATTTTTCTGCGATTTATCCTTAAATAATACTAAATACAACACCGATGAATTAATAAAAATAGTAAAAAGGGAGTTCAAATCGAAGAAAGTTTGTACATTTGCAGCCGATTTCTAAAAGAGCCTTTACAAAACAACAAGTTTTTTGAGATGAATCTATATATTCGATTCTTCGACGATGAACGCGTCGTGACAACAACAGAAGAAGCCCTTGAATTCATTCACACCTTCCAAGGCTTTAATCCGACAAAGGATTTCGACGATGATTTCCGTAAGTATGCTGAAAGCGATGTGGTATACCCGAAACGTTATAAAGTACGTCCTCGTGTGTACTTCATTGTCATAAAGACTACAGCCACAACTCTCGAGGAGTTCAAGGCTAATGGTCGCAACCAGACCAGTAATCCTGGTGAAGGCACGCCAGCTCCGCGTCCTAAGGATATTATTGTCAACAAACTGCTTGAAGAGCGTCCGGGATGGTACGAAGGAACTATCAACTTCAAGCGTGTGGTATTCCTCCCCGAAACGGGCAAGTGCGACTACTTTGATACATCCTTCTCAGCTATCCTTAAAGCCTGGAGCCCAATGGATTGCTACAACCGCCTCGTAGACTATATACATCAGCGCGAAGACATTGACGAACGCAGTCAGATGCCGTCGCCTAAAGGCAGGAATTTCATTTTTCATTATATCGGACTTAAACCATTGTCCTCACTCAACATCTAAACAGGTAAAAGCACAACAGCAGATAACAATTAACAAGAGTAATAACCGTAAACAAATCAATAGAACAATGAAGATGAAGAAATTTTTCATGAGCATCGCTCTCGTAGCTATGGCTGCTTCAGCTATGGCACAGTATGAAGGAACCCAGTGGTACGATCGTATCGGCACCGGTGAGGACAGCCTCCGCACACGTCAGAACCTGAGCATGTTCCAGACCGCTATCAATAGCAAGAACTGGACCGAGGCCTACGAGGTTTGGAAGCCCATATTCGAAAAGGCTCCCTTCTCGCAGATGGGTATCTACACCAACGGTGCTTATATGCTGGCAATGCTCATCCAGGGTGAGCAGGATGTTGCTAAGAAGCAGGCTTACTTCAATGAACTGATGGGCGTGTACGACACCCGCGTCAAGAACCTTGCTGGTTTGAACTCATTCACCAAAGTTGAACGCCGCGCCACCGAAGGCGACGTCATCGCACGTAAGGCTTATGATTACGCTGCTTATGGCCCCGCCTGCGATCCCACATACACCCTCGACAAGGCCTACAACATGTTTAAGGATGGTATCAACAAGATCAACGAACAGGGCGGTCGCGAGGTAGGTGGCTTCGTACTTGATGCTTTCTTCCGCGTAAGTTACGCCAAGTACCAGGCAGACAACAACGGTTTCCGTGAGAACTTCCTTCAGGACTACCTCGAGAGCAAAGATGTCTGCGACAAGATGCTCCAGTTGGCCAAGGAAGAGACTGACCCCGAGAAGGCTCAGAAGATAGTTTCTGAGTATGATACTCCTCTGAACACCATCGAAGGCCTCTTCGCTGAGTCCAAGGCCGCCGACCGCGACCAGATCATCGCTATCTTCACTCCGAAGATCGAGGCCAACAAGGACAACCTCGCTTACCTGAAGAGCGCACTGACGCTGATGGCTGCCAACGACTGCGACGACGCACCTGTCTACTACAAGGCTGCTGAGTATGCTTTCAATATCGAGCCCTCTTACGAGTCCGCTATCGGTACTGCTCAGAAGTATGCCAAGGACGGTCAGGTTGCCAAGAGCGTTGAATATTACAACAAGGCCATTGAACTCTGCCAGAGCGACGTACAGAAGGGTAACATCGCACTGCGCGTAGCTGCCGCAATGCGCAAGAGCGGCGACTTCAAGAGCGCTTACGATTACCTCGACAAGGCTGCTCAGTTCAATCCCGACCTCGAAGGTAAGTGCTTCATGCAGCGCGCCAACATTGCCACCAAGGCTAAGAATTATGCTGATGCTAAGGCTTTCTGCGACAAGGCTGCCGCTGCTGACATCACACTCGCCGGTCAGGCTCAGCGCCTCAAGAACAGCATCCTCACCGTGGAGCGTCACAATGCTGAGTACGCAGCACAGAAGGCTGCCTACGACAAGCAGCAGGCTGAGCTCAAGGCTGAGGAGGACTTCTGGAAGGCTGGCAAGAAATAATACTCCAGTCAGTATTAACACTTAACAAAAAGGGGCTGTGTCAATGCGACACAGTCCCTTTTAGTTTTATGCAACGAATCTATCTAATTCAACGTATTGTTTTGGTGTACGATTTTTATGAATTAATCATTTCGGCCGATGGAACTCGTTAACTTTCTTGTGGCAACTGATCTGCTCGTCAGTCTCGGGGAAATGTTCGGCGAGGAGGTCATATAGGTCCGGGTCATAGTCCTTGAGCTCTTCACGGGTGTTGCACCAGTTGTGCTTTCCATCGGGATGATCCATTTCGGCATTGACGTTAAACCAGTCCTGTACAGCCTCAGCGAAATATTCCATGTGGTCGGTGATGCGATAGGTACCATTGAGGATGCCACTGGCCTTGGCTTTCTCGTAGAGTTGCTTAAGGCGACCGTCAAAGTCTGGTTCGGCAATCATCAGACCGATGCAATGGATGGCGTGGGCGAACTCATGGATGAGGATGTCCTCGGCGTGGTATTTATCTATCTGATAACCAAGTACATTCTCTTCGGCGCATGAGGTCAGCGGTTCTTCTATGGTGCCGCCTAAGCCACGGGCACGGAGATCCCAGTTCAGGGCGGTGTCGTTGACCAGATAATGATGCTCAGGTAGGTCCGTTGTCCCCTCGTATCTCGCCATAATCGCCACGCGGGCGTTGGCTTTAATCATTGCCTGCAGAACTTCAGGTTTCAGCATGCAGGTCATAGCATACAGAGTACGATGGGCGGCCACGAAGGCAGAATCGGGCACGCGCCACGATGACACTAATGGCAGACCGTTGACATCCACATACTTGACATAGAAGCTGTCAAGACCGAGCGAGTCGGGAACGCTGGATACAATGCACTCAGGGACATCAAATGTCCCATTGGCCTCCTCCAGACCTCCCCGAGGGGAGGAGTTGCAAGATGAGAGGCATATTGCCAGAAGAATAACGAACAGAGCAAAAAATTTATTCATGACTTATAATCATTAGGATTGAAAAGCCCCTCCCCTCGGGGAGGATGGGAGGGGGCCTCTTTTAATCACTTCATATACGTATATCTATAATCCGTCGGACTGACGAGTGTCTCCTTGATAACTCTCGGGATGATCCAACGGATGAGGTTGAACTCGCCGCCGGCCTTGTCGTTGGTACCGCTGGCGCGTGCTCCGCCGAAAGGTTGCATGCCGACTACGGCACCCGTGGGCTTGTCATTGATATAGAAGTTACCTGCGGCGTATGCCAGCTTGTCGGCAATCTTTTCAACAGCTAAACGGTCGCGGCCGAAGACAGCGCCGGTGAGGCCGTAAGGCGAGGTCTCGTCGCATAGCTTGGCAGCCTCTTCCACCTTGTCGTCGTCGTAAGGATAGACGGTGATGATGGGGCCGAAGATCTCCTCTTCCATTGATTTGAAGCGCGGATTAGAGGTCTCGATGACCGTAGGCTCGACGAACCATCCCACACTCTTGTCGCATTTGCCGCCGAGGACAACTTTCGCATCGGCAGCTGCTTCGGCGAAGTCGATATAGCTCTTGCACTTGTCGAACGAAGCCTCGTCGATGACAGCGTTGACGTAGTTCATCGGGTCTCGGACATCACCCATCTTGATTTCACCGGCCATGCGCTTGATATCCTCTAACACGCAGGGCCACAAGCTCTTCGGGATATACATTCTTGAAGCAGCTGAGCACTTCTGACCTTGGAACTCAAAGGCACCGCAGAAAGCAGCAGTAGCCACAGCCTTCGGGTCGGCTGAGGGATGCACGAAGATGAAGTCCTTACCACCTGTCTCGCCTACGAGACGCGGATAGGAAATATAGCGGTCGAGGTTCGAGCAGGCCTGGCTCCAGAGGCTCTTGAAAGTGGCGGTGCTGCCTGTGAAGTGAATGCCAGCGAAGTATTTGCTCTCGGTGCAGACCTTACCAATCAGCGCTCCGCTGCCGGGCAGGAAGTTGATAACGCCGTCGGGCAGACCGGCCTCCTTGTACAACTGCATGAGGTAGTAGTTGGAGAGTAGGGCAGTGGTGGAGGGCTTCCATACAGCTACGTTACCCATCAGCACGGGCGTCATGCAGAGGTTCGAGGCGATAGACGTGAAGTTGAAAGGTGTCACGGCCAGCACGAAACCTTCCAGCGGACGGTACTCTGTATGGTTGATGTTGCCGGCGCCGTCCTTCGGTTGCATAGCGTAAATCTTCGAGGCATAATGCACGTTGTAGCGGAAGAAGTCGATGGTCTCGCAGGCTGAGTCGATCTCTGCCTGGTAGATGTTTTTGCTCTGGCCTAACATACAGGCGGCGTTCATGATAGGACGATACTTCGTAGCCAGCAGCTCAGCCATCTTCATGGCGATGCCTGCGCGCACGGTCCAGTCAGTCTTCGACCACTCTTCCCATGCCTTCATGGCGGTGTCGATGGCCAGTTGAATCTCCTTCTCGCTGACCTTGTGATAGGTGGCGAGCACGTGCTTATGGTCGTGCGGACAAGTCACGGTGCCTGTGTTGCCCGTGCGAATCTCCTTACCACCTATAATAATAGGTATGTCAACAACGATGTTCGACTGACGTTCCAGCTCTGCTTCCAGAGCAACGCGTTCGGGTGAGCCTGCCAGATAGGCTTTCACCGGCTCGTTGGCCGGCAGTGGAAAAGTAATAACTGAATTACGCATGATGATTTAGATTATGAGTTTGTTAGTTTTTAGTTTATGAGTTTATGATTTTTTTGACTTTATTAGTTTATAATTCCTTCGTTTTCGGTTGCAAATATAATAAAAGTCTGTGATTTGAACGTAAAAACACAAGGATTAATTTCAACTTTCATTTCCTAACTCCCAGAAAGCGACGGCTGATGCGGCTGCAACATTGAGAGAGTCTACTCCGTGGCGCATTGGAATCTTTACTACATAATCAGCACGCTCGATGGTAGAGGTAGGGAGACCGTCACCTTCATTGCCTAAAATAATAGCCAGACGTTGTTCCGACTTCAAACAGCTGTCATTAAGGTTAATTGACCTATCGACTAAAGCCATTGCCGCAGTCTTGAAGCCCATTGTATGCAATTTGTTAATATAATGATGTTCAGCATCTTGAGTATCATTGTCTAAAGTATTAGTCCAAGTCCATGGTACGAGAAACACAGAACCCATTGACACGCGAACAGCACGGCGGTTCAGAGGGTCGCATGACGTTTGCGTCACAAGCACGGCGTCAACACCTAATGCAGCTGCCGAACGAAATATAGCTCCTATGTTTGTGGAATCGACTACGCTGTCCACAACTGCAATCCTGCTTGCATTGCGGCATACTTCCTCTACACTCTTAGGAACAGGCCTGCGCATGGCACAAAGCACACCGCGTGTAAGAGTGTAACCTGTGAGACTTGCCAACAAGTCGCGCTCGCCGGTATACACGGGACATTCATTCAGACGTGCAATGATATCAGCTGCATCTCCGTCTATGTGACGGCGCTCACATAGCAGTGCCAGCGGCTCGTAGCCAGCATCCAGGGCTACGCGAATCACCTTTGGACTCTCTGCGATAAACATGCCTTGCTCGGCATGCAGACGGTTGCGCAACTGTGCCTCGGTGAGCCTTGCAAACATATCGATACGCTCATCGCCTAAATCCGTTATATTTATAATTTCAACTCCCATACTATCTGATTTACATCACAATCAAATGTCATCAATCTACATTTTCATTTGAACAAATCCATCAATCCTTTGCATCCCTCAAGCACATCTTGCCAAGTAGCTTCGAAATCGCCAGTGTACCAAGGGTCAGAGATATCGCCACTTCTGCCTGCGAATTCAAGCAACTTGTGAATCTTGCCTTTTGGATCGCCACCACAGATGCGTTGCATATTAGAAATATTCCAATCGTCCATGCCAATGAGTAAGTCGAAGCGTGAATAATCGGCAGACGTCATACGCCGGGCTGTCTTGCCAGCAGAACTAATACCATGTTCCGCCAGTTTCCGACGGGCAGGAGGGTACACAGGATTACCTATTTCCTCGTTGGATGTAGCTGCCGACTCAATAGTGAAACGGTCTTCCAAGCCTGCTTTGCTCACTAAGTCCTTCATCACAAATTCAGCCATCGGGCTGCGGCATATATTTCCGTGGCAAACAAAAAGTATCTTTGTCTTTGCATCGTTCATCGTTGTGGCAATCGTTTGTTTGTTATTGTGGTTGTATGTATAAGTACGTCTTTTGAAACAATGAATAGTCTTTGTATAATTCTGTTTTTGCTGTTTCTTCGTGCAAAGTTACACTTTTTCCTTATATCATCATCATAACCGATAAAAAAAAGAACAACTAATGCTAAAATTATATGTGATGAAATCCGTTTGTTTTAGTCTGCGATTTTAACATATTCAGCTTGAAAATGATGTTGTATCAGCAAATATTTATCCTCAAACGTTCAAAAACAGGGGCAAAACGATAGTTTTATGTCTAAATATTTGCGCATAAAACATAAAATGCGTACCTTTGCAGCGTTTTTAAGAGAAAGCTCGTCTGAGAGCCTAATTTGCAATAGCCTTTGGGCTTGCGATGAAACCCTCAGTCCGTGTAGTATTAATTAATTTTAAGGTAAAAAAGATTATGTTTGCAAAAGCAGGTGAAATCGCAGGTGCTATCTGGAATGCACTTAACGAGAATGGTGCCATGAGCGCCAAGGATCTGAAGAAGGCTGCCAAGGCCAAGAGCGAGAAGGATTTGTATCTCGGTCTCGGTTGGTTGCTTCGCGAGGACAAGCTCAACGCCGAGGGCGATGAGAAGGATCCCATCTTCAGCCTCAAGTAAGAGACAATTTGATTCTACATCAATCACGTTATCCCCGAAACCTCTTCTGGTTCCGGGGATATTTGTTTCTCAGCATATTATACTTAAACTTCTTTGCCTAGGCTATTCCCAATTTAGGTTAGCCTAACAGATCGATTAGGTTAAGCTAAATGTCCTATTATGTTGGGATAATAGCTCAATTATGTCGGGATAATAGCTCAATTATGTTGGGATGATAGTTTCCTTCAATTTTTACCATCTTCGCTTCTTTTTTCACCTTCTTTTCTTGCGATGCTAATAATTCTTTGTACTTTTGTGGCACAATACAATTATTGTTTAGTCACTAATCCTATATTAATACGAAGTAATATGAAAGTGCTATTGATAAATGGAAGTCCCCGCGAAAGGGGCAATACGTTCACAGCCTTGAACGAGGTCGCTTTAACCCTTAATGCCGAGGGCGTTGACACTGAGATAATCAGTATAGGAAAAAAGGCTGTTCAAGGATGTATAGCTTGTGGCATGTGTGGACGGACAGGCAAATGTACGTTCAACGACGAATTGTATTACAAGGTCTTGCGATGCGTAAAGGATGGCATCGACGGTCTTATTATAGGCTCGCCAGTGTATTATGGCGGTCCCAACGGTTCGCTTTGTGCTTTGCTTGACCGCGTGTTCTATTCCTTGGGCGCCGACCTGCAGTATAAGCCCGGTGCCAGCGTCGTGGTTTGTCGTCGCGGTGGGGCTTCAGCTGCTTTCGACCGTTTGAACAAGTACTTCCAGATTATGAACATGCCATTAGTGACATCGCAGTATTGGAACATGGTTTACGGCCAAACACCTGGTCAGGCTGCTCAAGATGAAGAAGGCATGCAAACTATGCGCACCCTGGCACGGAATATGGCTTGGATGCTGAAGAGCTTACAAGGACGCCCGCAGAACAATGAACCGCGGGCGTGGACTAATTTTATTCGATAAGGGCGGGCTCGTTAGCCTATTACCCATTTACTGCCTGGAATCATCGAGAGTAAACGGGTGGTAATCCAGCAACAGATAAACGTGAGAATGGCTATCACGGGAATTGCTATCCAAACAGGGATAAGTGGATTAGCCGGGTCGCCGCCTATGATGGCATTGCTGATGGGAGCCAAATAGAGAAGGTGCATCAGGTACATGCCAAAGGTGAGCTTTGAGGTAGTGGTGACCAAGCCCGGAGCCTGCTTCTGCTGAATACATGTGAAGAGCAGGAAAGCGCCGAAGGTGGCAAGTACCACATTAGGTGTGCAGAACTCCCAACTCCATTCCAGCAGCGGAGTCTCGATGAGTTGTCCGGGCGTGCCTTTGTACCAGAAGGACCAGGCTGTGAAAACTGCTCCTACGACGAAGCAGACGGCTCCTATGCGCAAACGTTTGTCGCGTGACCACTGAAGATGCTTCTGAATATAGTGAGCCAGAACGAGATAGCCAAGATAGCCTGAGCAGTACCAAAGCATATCATAGCGATTCCAGAAACATGCACCCCACAACTCGGGTGTCACAAGACGCTGCAGCCAAGGTATGAGTGTCGTGAATGCAAAGATATAGAGGAATAACCGCTCATCGCGTGCGGAAGCCCGTTCAAGCCATGGCGAAACAATCGGTATTATCAGATAGAGGCTGATGAGCGGATACATAAACCATAGGTGGCCGGCCATAGAGGGGAAGTTGAAGGGCAGGTGCATCAGGTCGTTCATTGATTGTTCCCAAGTCATGGCACCCCATGCCAGAGGCAGGAAAGTGTATATGAGCATGAATGCAATCATGGGCGGCAATATGCGTAGGAAACGGTGGCGATAGAAGCCAGCCATGGTCTGGTCGGGACGTAAAGGCACGAGTAGGAAAGATGACACTACTATAAATAAAGGTACGCACGTGCGCGCGACGCCACCATCGTAGAAGGCTACCCAAAATCGGTTTGCCTCAGTGGCAAGCATTGATACATTCCCGGCCAAACCGGATGAGTCTGCGCCATAGAAGTTCTCGCTGGCATGGACAAGCATCACGAGGAAACAGGCTACCACTCGAAGGTAGTCGATGAAAACTATTCGATCTCTTTGCATGACGTAAGCAGTTGAAGATGATTCCTTGACGATTTATTCGTCGCTGTCGCCACCGTCGATCTTGGTCATCTTGTCGTTGGCAAGGTCGAAAGCATACCACACCTTCTTTGGCTTGAGCACTTTAAGGAACTCGGGATAGTATTTCTTCTTGGCGGCCAGTTCCTTGGACTCGGACTCCAGCTTAGCCTCGAAGAGTTGCTTGGCCTGGGCATCGGTAATGGTGCCGGCTTTCTCGGCTGCCTTGTATTTCTTCTTGACATCGTCGTAGATGTCGCCAGCGGCTTTACGCTCATTGAGATAAGCTTTGAGAATAGGGCTGAAAGCGGCTTCCGTCTTCTTGTCGAGATGGAGGTTCTTCATTGTGTAAGTGTAACGCTTCTCAGTCTTAGTCTGAGCAAGGACCTGTGTTGTGCCTACGATGAATAGTGCAATTAAGGCGAAAATGATTTTTCTCATAATATTACTTGTTGTTTTTATGTTTACGGTTGATATTCTTGTTTTTGACAGATGTTGGTGTTTTTGGTTTAATACCGCCGAAAAGCTGGATTAGGAGGTCCATGCGACCTAAGCGCTTCAGTTCTTCTTCTATACGATGTCGCTCCTCGGGCTTATACCAGAAGAAGAACATGCGCTGGGCTTGCTTTTCTGATGGAGTGCGGGCTACGAAGACCGGCTCGAGCGTGTCCGGATCGTAGCCTGTGGCCCACATCGTGGTGGCAGTGGTCATGGGCGTGGGCGTGAAGTCCTGCACCTGCTCGAGGTGGAAATCGAGTTGCTTGGTTGCTATTGCCAGTTCTGCCATATCCTCGGCATGACAACCTGGATGTGAGCTTATGAAATAAGGAATAATCTGCTGACGCAAGCCGCACTCGCGGTTTATCCTGTCGAATTGCCGCTTGAAATCGTAGAACAGACTAAAGGAAGGTTTTCGCATGAGCCCGAGCACACGGTTGGATGTGTGTTCCGGAGCCACCTTTAGTCGGCCGCTTACGTGGCGCGTTATCAGTTCGCGAGTGTAATCTTGTGCTGCGCGGTTTAGGGCTTCGTCATGCCAGTCGTGCAACAAAAGGTCGTATCGGACTCCGCTACCTATAAAACTATGTTTAATGTAAGGCAGGGCATCCACTGCACGGTAGATATCGAGAAGTGGACGATGGTCGCCATTGAGGTTTTTGCACACGTTGGGATGGATGCATGAAGGTCTGTGGCAGCGACGGCATATGTCAGGGTTCTTGCCGCTCATCTTATACATGTTTGCCGATGGACCTCCAAGGTCGGAGAGTACGCCGCGGAAGCCTGGCAACTGTGAGATAGCTTCCACCTCACGAAGGATGCTCTCCTTGGAACGGCTCATGATATGCTTGCCCTGGTGTGCTGATATTGTGCAGAAGGCACAACCGCCGAAACAGCCGCGATGCAGACAAACGGAGAAACGAATCATGTCGTAAGCTGGAATGCGCTTGCCTTCGTAGCGGGGATGTGGCAGGCGGGTGTATGGCAGGTCGAAGGAGTGGTCAAGCTGCTCGGTGGTCATAGGCGGGAAAGGAGGGTTGACTACTACCCATCGGCCTCTGGCCTGTTGCAGCAACCGATGACCTGTGTCGGAATTGCTTTGAGTCTCTATCTTATGGAAGTTCTCGGCGTGGAAACGCGGCTCGTCAAGGCATTCCTCGTAGCTATGTAGAACGATGTCGTCTGTTGTAATGCCTTCAGGAATATCATGCTCATTGTCGTAAGCCACCACGCTTTGACTTAACGAAGGAAGTGCTTCTCGCAAGGCGGTGGCTGTGAGCATGGCATTACCCTCATCATCGTAGGCGAGGGCAGGGTGGTAGCTTTCGATGAGCTCAAGACTGAGGCGTGTGAGTTCCAAGGTCGGTTGTTCGCCCATTCCATAAAGAATCACATCGGCTCCGCTGTCGAGCAGGATACTTGGACGCAGACGCTCCTGCCAATAATCGTAATGTGCAAGACGGCGGAGTGAGGCTTCAATACCTCCGAGCACCACAGGTACGTCTGGGTACAATTTCTTCACGGCTTGCGTGTAAACAATGGTAGGATACTCGGGACGGAGATCGTGACGCCCATCGGGCGAATAAGCATCCTCGGAACGCAGTCGGCGGGCTGCCGTGTATTTGTTTACCATGGAATCCATACACCCTGGAGCCACACCAAACCAGAGGCGAGGGCGCCCCAAACGACGGAAATCACGCAGGTCGCCGTGCCAGTCAGGCTGCGGGATTATTGCCACACGCAAGCCCTCGGCTTCCAGAAGTCGTCCTATTACCGCAGCACCAAACGAGGGGTGATCAACATATGCATCAGCCGAGAGCAGGATGACATCAGCCTGATCCCAGCCGCGCTGTTCCATCTCGCGGCGGTTAGTGGGTAAAAAATGACTTGTTGTAAGTGGCATTACGACTGGATATAAATGGCATCACGACCGTATGTAAGTGGCTTCACGACCGTTTGTGTTAGGCTTCACGACCGTATGTGTTAGGCCTCACGACCGTATGTGTTGGGCTTTACGACTGGTCGCGTTGCAGGATGCGACCTAATAAGTTTTTATTAATGGCTAGAAGTTTGCGTTGCTGTGATTTGATATCAGCTGTCACTTGGTCATACAATTCCTGTATGGCGTGTACGATAGGCGCTTGCGTCTTGTCAGCTTCCTCATTTACAACTACGCGTAAGCCTTTAGGCACGAGATGAATTTCTATATCCTCGCCTGCTTCCGCCGGCTCGCCGTCGTAGTGGATGACGCCTGGTTGAGAACGATGCACGTGCAACGACTTGCATTGGATTGTCCGCACATGGGAATTGGTATCGAGCGTCTTGTTGAGCATCTGCATCACCAGTTGCGGAGCACCAAGCACATTAAGCGGCTCAATGATGGTGACGTCGAGCAGACCGTCGCTCATTGAAGCCTGAGGAGCAATGTAGAAGTTGTTGCCGTACTGAGAAGCATTGCCGCAGGCTATAAGGAACGCTTTGTATGTTTCCGTCTGGCCGTCAATATTCAGCTCGTAGGTCTCTGGTTCGTAAGCCAAGCCGCCTCGTAAAGTGTTTTCAATGTATGTGCGCAGGCCACGCTTTCCGGAGCCTGCGAATTTCTCGCTAATGAAAGCGTCAAATCCCATTCCACATGTGCAGAAGAAAGGGATGTCATTGATCATTCCATAGTCAAGCGGCTTAATGTCGCAACGTGCCAGCACGCGCATAGCTTTGTCTGGATCCATTGGGATGCCCAGATGCCGGGCCAGACCGTTGCCGCTGCCCATGGGAATGATGGCAAGGGCGGTGTTTGTGTGGCGCAATGATCGTGCCACTTCGTTTACGGTGCCATCGCCACCTATGGCTACACAGACGTCCACTTCGTTGAGTGCTGCCTGTTGTGCAAGGTCGGCTGCATGACCACGATGGTCTGTCCATTCCACTTGCCATTCGAAACGGTCTGCATCGAGGAACGAAGGCAGCGACTGAATTATTTGGCTTTTATCGCGTGTTCCAGAAATAGGATTAGCAATGAATAACAAACGTGTCTTGCTCATGATAATACAATTTATGTCGGCACAAATATACACAAAAAGTAGTAACGAGATAAGCCTTTGGAAGAAAAAGAATAAGTTTTTGCACATTTTATCTCAGAAAATGCAATATCTTAAAAATTATTGTTACCTTTGCGCCGCTTTTAGATACAAACAGAACCTATACATATTTTATTATATGGGAATTTTACAAGAAAGACTGGCCAAGTACGACCGTCCTCAGAAATACAAAGAGTTGGGTATTTACCCATATTTTCGTGAGATAGAAGGAAAACAGGGTACAGAAGTTATTATGGAAGGCCATCGTGTGCTGATGTTTGGTTCGAATGCATATACTGGTCTTACCGGTGATGACCGTGTGATAGAGGCTGGCATAAAGGCTATGCGTCAGTACGGTAGCGGATGTGCCGGTTCGCGCTTCCTCAATGGCACTCTCGACTTGCACGTGCAACTGGAGAAGGAACTGGCCGAGTTCGTAGGCAAAGAGGAAACTATGTGTTTTGCCACAGGCTTCACCGTGAATAGCGGTGTGCTTGGGGTGCTTACCGACCGTCATGACTACATTATCTGCGACGACCGCGACCATGCCAGTATCGTGGACGGTGTGCGCAATAGCTTCTCACAGCGTCTGAAGTACAAGCACAACGATATGGCTGAGTTGGAATCCCTGCTGCAGCGCTGCCCTGAGGATGTTGTCAAGCTGATTGTCGTTGACGGAGTTTTCTCAATGGAGGGTGACCTCTGCAAACTGCCCGAGATAATCGCTCTGAAGCATAAATATCCTGGCACAGCAGTGATGGTGGACGAAGCTCATGGTTTGGGCGTATTCGGCCGTCAGGGCCGTGGCGTATGTGACCACTTCGGCCTGACTGATGAGGTAGACCTCATTATGGGCACCTTCTCAAAGAGCCTTGCTTCAATTGGTGGTTTCATTGCTGCCGACAGCTCGATCATCAACTACCTTCGTCATCACACCCGCACCTATATCTTCTCGGCTTCGTGCACACCCGCAGCTACAGCAGCAGCACGCGAGGCACTTCACATCATCCAGCAGGAGCCTGAACGTATTCAGAAGCTTTGGGATGTTACCAATTATGCCTTGCAGCGTTTCCGCGATGCTGGTTTCGAGATTGGTGACACAGAGAGCCCCATCATCCCTCTTTATGTTCGTGATGTCGACAAGACGTTCGCTGTTACCAAGATGGCATTCGATGCCGGTGTGTTCATCAATCCCGTTATTCCGCCCGCTTGTGCTCCGCAGGACACATTGGTGCGCGTAGCTCTTATGGCAACTCATACCAAGGAGCAGGTTGACGAGGCTGTGGAGGCACTGACGAACGTCTTCCGCGAGCTTGATATAATAAAGTAAAGAAATATTTGCAAAATAATTTGGTCGTTTCAGCGAAAACGACTACCTTTGCACCCGCAAAACCGAGAGAGGCAACGCAAGAAGTCTCAATCGGGTGAATGAAAGTTGCGTCCTTAGCTCAGTTGGTAGAGCAATTGACTCTTAATCAATGGGTCCAGGGTTCGAGCCCCTGAGGGCGTACATAATCAAATAAATCGTCATTCATTTGCGTCCTTAGCTCAGTTGGTAGAGCAATTGACTCTTAATCAATGGGTCCAGGGTTCGAGCCCCTGAGGGCGTACAATATAGGCTTCGTCGCGAGGACGAGGCTTATATTGTTTTTATATGGTTTAGTGCAAAGAAATGAGTCGCTACATCACTTATCTTGAAGGATGGATAAGTATATCATCAACTGTATAGTGATCCATGAAACAACTGCGGTCTACGTTTCCGCGTATGCCGCGTACACGGCTTGTAGCTGAATACTGCCACATTACGAAAGCTGCATTGTCGCACAACTGTGGCACTTCCTCAGCATAACGGGCGACCATGTACTTGTAGTTTGTAAACGGGCCGCTTAGGTATTTATTGTAGAAGTCGCGCGAGCAGTAGAGCACAGGCTTAACGCCATAGTGACGTTCAACCAATTGTATGAAAGCTCTGAGGTTGCGCTGGAATTGCTGTAAGGGTTCGCGTCCGCGTCTCTCAATGTCGATGATAGGCAACAAGTCCATCTCCCTAAGGTTTACGGTGTTGCGTAGGTTGTTGAATTGAAGTTGCGGACTGACGCTTGGTATATAAAAGTGATAGATGCCGACTCGGAGTCCTGCACGTTTAGCACCATTAAGATTGGTACGGTATGTGTTGTCTACGAGGTTTGCCCCTTCAGTAGCCTTAATGTATACATAAGCCACATCTCCGCTACGTGCTACTTCATGCCAGTTGATTGAGCCTTGATAATGGGAAACGTCAATGCCGGCAATGCGTTTGTTTGGTGTATGGTGTTGAAGTACCACTTTATTCACACTCCCAATCTCCACTTCGGGAGCCATTTCAGGTTGTGGAGTAAGCGCAGGGATAATAGCATCAGGCTGGGGAAGGGCGTCGTCTTCGTCAGTCTCTACTTGCTGTACAGCCTTCTTGGTCTTATTGATCTTCGCGTCGGCAGCAGAAGAAAAGGCGAAAAGACCAAGCACCGTACATACTATAAGAATATGTACGCGTGCATGGATGAATCTTAATATGGACGTGGAAAGAGCTACTGACGCCATGTGCTATTCCATCTCTGAACCGTCGAACGTGAGGGGTAGAAGATCGCGAACGCTGTCGACAATATAAATTCCGTCTTCGCCATATAGCAATACACGAATAGGTCGGCCATAACGTGTCTCGGCTTCAAGCAAGGCTTGGCGGCAGGCCCCACATGGCGACACGGGCTTGCCGAGAAATGCCCCTCCTGTAAAAGCTGCTATAGCAATGGCCACGGGAGCTTGTTCGGGAGCATTGGCCTGAGCAAAACAGAAAGCGGTGCGTTCGGCACATAAGCCCACGGGAAACGAGGCATTCTCCTGATTACTGCCGCAGTAAATGCTGCCGTCGGCAAGGCGCAGGGCCGCTCCAACTTTGAAATGGGAGTATGGCGAATAACTGTTGGCAGTCATGTCCTTGGCCTTTAGTACTAATTCGCGGTCATCAGCGGTCAATTCGTCAAGCGAAACGACACGAACGGTGAGGTTTATTTGAATTTCTTTCATGTTTTTCTCATTTTTCTCGACAAATATAGTAAGGTTTTTCGATAATTTCCCAAAAAAGGATTACTTTTGTGGCGGTATTAATGTTTTTTAGTCAATGAAGACTCGTTTTAAACTCTTTACATCATTTTTTGCGGCTCTTTTATGCTCGTTTGCCATCACAACTTCGCTGTATGCTCAGTCGGGGCAATCCGTGCAATGGAGATATATTGAGAACTACAAGGATATGGCGATAAATCAGATGCAACGCTATCAGATTCCTGCATCCATCACTTTGGCTCAGGGGCTTATCGAGAGCGGCGCCGGTCAAAGTCGCTTAGCTCGCGAGGCTCACAACCACTTCGGTATTAAAGTGGGCATGAACTGGACAGGACCGTACATCGTGATGAGCGACGACCGTCCTGACGACCGCTTCCGAAAGTATCGCACCGATGATGAGAGCTACGAAGACCACTCACGTTTCCTGCGCAACAATCAGCGCTATCGCTCGCTCTTTTCGCTTCAACTAACAGACTATCGCGGCTGGGCTCACGGACTGAAACGATGTGGTTATGCTACTAATCCGCGTTATGCTGAAATGCTCATTGGCACAATTGAACGTTATAACCTTCAGCAATTTGACTCTTTTTTAAGTGGACGTTACCATGCACGTTCCTCATCGGCCAACGAAGTTCGGACAGAAAGTGAGTTCTTTGCTCATCATATCGTTTATCGTGTGAATAAGACGTATATGATAATAGCTATCAATGGTGACACATGGGAGAGCGTAGCCAGGGAAACTGGCGTGAGCAAGCGTAAGCTGTTGAAATACAACGAAAGGATGAAAGGCGACAGACTGTCGTCAGGCGATATCGTTTATCTGGAAAAGAAGCCCACAAAGGCGGACAAGAAGCTCAAAGGCGTTCCTCACGTGGTGCAGCCAGGCGAATCACTTTACGATATAGCTCAGCATTATGCCATAAGACTGAAGAACCTATACACTCTGAATGGTCTGTCGCCTGATTATGTGCCACAAGCAGGCGACTTGATTTGGTTAAGATAATCTTACCACACCAATAAGCTATAAACGTACAAACTCAATAATTTACAAATCCTCCTCAATATGGCAGACGACAAAAAGATTATTTTCTCGATGGTTGGCGTTAGCAAAACTATCCAGCAGACTCAGAAGCAAGTTCTGAAGAACATTTATCTTAGTTTTTTCTATGGTGCTAAGATTGGCATTATAGGCTTGAATGGTTCTGGAAAGTCAACATTGCTGAAAATCATAGCTGGCTTGGATCAGAGCTACCAAGGTCATGTAGTATTTGCACCAGGCTACAGCGTTGGGTATTTGCCTCAGGAACCAGAGCTGGATGATAGCAAGACTGTTCGCCAAGTCGTTGAAGAAGGCGTTCAGCATATAGTTGATGCTCTTGCTGAATATGAGGACATCAATAATAAGTTCGGCCTTCCAGAGTACTATGAAGATGCCGATAAAATGAATGAACTGTTTGCCCGTCAAGGTGAATTACAGGATATCATTGATGCTACCGACGCCTGGAATCTGGACACGCGTCTGTCCAAGGCCATGGATGCATTAAGGTGTCCTCCCAGTGAGCAATTGTGTGGAGAACTGTCGGGTGGCGAACGTCGACGTGTCGCATTATGCCGTTTGCTGCTTCAGAAACCAGATGTATTGCTGCTTGATGAGCCTACTAACCATCTTGATGCAGAAAGCATTGACTGGTTGGAACAACATCTCAACCAATACGAAGGCACTGTCATTGCTGTAACGCACGACCGCTATTTCCTTGATGATGTAGCCGGCTGGATTCTTGAACTGGATCGCGGCGAGGGTATTCCTTGGGAGGGGAACTACAGCTCTTGGCTCGAACAGAAGTCGAAGCGGCTTGAGATGGAAGAGAAAGTTGAGTCGAAACGAAGGAAAACGTTACAACGAGAGTTGGAATGGGTTCGAATGGCGCCAAAGGCTCGTCAGGCAAAGGGAAAAGCACGTTTGTCCAACTATGAGCGCATGTTAAATGAGGACGTGAAGGAGAAGGAGCAGAAACTGGAGATCTTCATTCCGAGCGGTCCTCGTCTGGGCAATAAGGTTATAGAGGCACACGGTTTAGCTAAAGCATTCGGTGACAAGGTTCTGTTCCATGATTTAGATTTCACTTTACCTCCAGGTGGCATAGTAGGCGTTATCGGTCCTAATGGAGCAGGCAAAACGACTCTATTCCGCTTGATTATGGGTTTGGAAAAACCGGACGCAGGAAGTTTTGAAGTAGGCGAAACAGTAAAGATTGCATATGTTGACCAGAGCCATAAGGACATAAAGGCAGATGAAACTGTTTATCAAATTGTTTCACAAGGCAATGAACTTATCCGTATGGGCGGTCGTGATATCAATGCGCGTGCTTATCTGTCGCGTTTCAACTTCACAGGAGCCGATCAGGAAAAGAAATGTGGAGTGCTCTCAGGCGGTGAGCGCAATCGCTTGCATTTGGCTATGGCATTGAAAGAAGAAGGTAATGTGCTTCTGCTTGACGAGCCAACTAATGATATCGATGTCAACACCTTGCGTGCATTGGAAGAAGGTCTTGAAGCGTTCGCCGGTTGTGCCGTGGTAATCAGCCATGACCGTTGGTTCCTCGACCGTATTTGCACGCATATACTTGCTTTCGAAGGCGATGGCAATGTTTATTATTACGAAGGCTCGTATACTGATTACGAAGCACATAAACTACGCCGCCTGGGCCTTGAAGAACCTAAGCGCATCCGCTATCGCAAGTTGGAGTAATGCTGGGTGTTTCGCCATGATAATGGCTTAATACAAAGACTTATTGTCGAGGACGGAAGAGCTCGCGCAGGTTGTTAAAGTCTTTCTTTACCTGTAAGCCTATTCCCTGTGTGGTCAGCGCCGTTTTGGTGAAGTAACGGTCGTTGGTTTCGCTATATGCTCTCAGACTTAGGTTGCCGGATTTAGTGAGAAGCCACTGCACATCAAAGTCGCCAATGAAATTGGTGTTGGCAATAGGTGTATCACGGTAACCGAATGTGCCATTAATGAGCAAGCGGTTGTTTAGCAGACGACCGCTGAGACTGCCTTCGACATCTACATCATTGAAGCCGTAGGTATTGGTGGTGAAATTAGTACCGAAGTTCCAGTTGCTGTTTCCAATGGCATTGGAGAGGAAGTTATTAAACTGTCCTGACAGGGTGGAGGAGAGGAGGCTCTGAACAGCGGAGTTGGCCTGGCTTTGCTGGTCGGCGAGTCCATAGGTGTAAAAGCGTCCAATGCCAAGCAGGTATATGACTTGCAGGTTTCTTTCTTCTTCAGTAGAGATGAGCGAGCGAACCATCTGCTTCTCGTCTTCGTTGACGTTGGGAATGTCGAAATCGAAGGAAACATTGGGCTGCTCGGCACGTCCTCCTATATTCATGATACAATTCACACGGACGTTTGATGCAGAGAAGTTGTTGCCTACGGACAAGTCGTTGAGCGACACCGACGGGACTGTATACACTGCCTGTAGATTGAGGTCGCCCTTCATTGGGTCGCCACCGAAGGTTATGGTGCTGCCTTGCTGGAATTGGAAGTCTTTGCGTATGACGTCCTGAAGTGACAAACGGTATGTGCCGTGATCGACGCGGTATGTACCGTACATTTGGAAACGTCCTTTGTTATAGAAGTTTGCACGTATATGTCCGTTGCCAAAGAGGGTTATGTAATCCTCTGAACGAGGATCCATAAGTAAGCGCAACTGGGCATCGGGCGTTATATCCAAATCGAAGTTGATATGCATATCATTGGGCTCGTCGTCTCCCGCGTCCTCATTGCTATTGTCGTTAGAAGATCCCGATAAACCAGATTGCCCGCCAACTGATGTCTGCCGAGCTCCTTCTTCTTTGTTTACAAATGTGATGAATTCGTTCTCGGTCGTGGCATCAGGAGTAGAAACATTGTACGTGAAGACCGTGCCAGAGGTTGGCCTGCAGTTGATGTCTACATTCAATTGTCCGGGCACACCGCTAAGCTTGACGTTTCCATTGGCAAATACTGTACCATAGAACGTCTGGTCCCCAAAATCGCGGAAGTCATAACCTAAGAAATTATGTGCTGTGATGTTGAAGTCGTATTCCATATTCTTGAAATGCTGGAAACGCAACTCACCATCCATATCAGCATAATGATCGCTTGTTCCAAGTCGGTGATAGCGGTCGTAGATTTTGACATCGCGGAAACGTATTCCACCTGGGTAGAGGTGTATGCTATCGCCCCCGAGGAGGTGGTAGTGAGTGCCTAAGACGTCTATCGTCGTTGATAGAGTGTCCACAGCAAGGTCACCTTCAAGGTCAAGCTGTTTGAATGGCCCATGGAGATTTGCATGTCCAGTTACCTGCCCCTTGAAATCGGTAAAGATGCCTTCGGTGAAATAGTTAATAAAATATGTATTAAGATACCGTGCTTGTATATCAAGGGTCATGCCTCGGCCTTCCTCGTGCCCTGGTTTAATAAGACCTATCACGTGACTTATCTCCTTGTGAATAGGTTCGTGAATGAAAGCGTCTAAGTCTATGGCTCTCTCGTCCTTCCGCCCAAATCCTCCTGTGACATAAACTGTACCTAACAGGCCGTCGTTGAGTGTGAAATTATCAACTCTGAGGTCTGCGTCAACGGCAATATCGTCGAAGAAATTGTGTGCCTTGACGCTGCCTGTAGCCAAGCCTGCCAGTTCAACATCATGAAAGTCTATGAGTCCGAAAATATATTGGAGGTTTATACCGCGGAGGTCAGCATATAGAGTATCTGCATTGTCTTTGGAGATTCGGCCGTTGACGATAAGGTGACGACCGAGTTGCGACACTTGGAAATCGTGAACATCTACTATCTTGTCGTGAATACTAACCTGTGCGGGCATGACATTCCATATAGTATCTGAAACTATTACTTGCGAAGGTAAAAGTTTTATATTGGCACCGAATTTTCCATGGTCGTCTTTTGAAAAATGTGATGCGGTTGAAAGCGAACCTTTTAAAGCAGGCAAGTTATGGTCATCCCAATTGAATACCGAGTGTAATTCGTCATTTTTGGCGTCAGCAGAGAAAGATAGGTCAAGCGGTCCTGTTGCCATCATTCGTTGTAGGGTGAGGAATGTAGTCAGACTATCATGTTCCTGATTGAAGACCAAACTTGCCGCTCTCAAATTCTCAGCACCGTAGATGACATGAGGCAGGTCGGCTTTCACTGTCATCTTTTGTTTCTTGCCATCGACAGAGCCTTCAATGTATCCGGGCTCTAATAAATCTATATCCAGATTGGCGAATTGTTGCAGGGCTTTCGTATCCCATAAATTAACTGAAAAGTCAATGTGGTCGTCAGTAGGTTGAACATATGTCTTAGGCTCAGGTATGAGCGAAGGCATCGACTTATGAAGCATAGCCTGAGCTGTGTGAACAATAGTGCTGTAGTTGAACCTGCCGTCGGCATGAGCATCAATGAAATCTCCTCTTACCAGCATATGATGTCCGTGGTCATCGTTGGCAAGAGCTATGTACATATTATCAAGAAAATATTTATGTTCCCCAGACTTCACTTGAAGGTCATCGAGTTTGACAAAACCTTGAAGTTGATTCAGACCTTTCGTGTCGAATGTAATGTTCTGCGTACTAGTGAGATTGGCGTTAAAAGCGCATTCATATTGATCATCAGTTAGTTTAACCATTGCCTGTATGGAACGTGCTGAGAAATCCAAGTCGGCGTCAATATGGTCTATTTGTGTGTCCTTAATAGTCAGACCGTCTGCCTTGACATTACCTTTGGCAGAACCATTTTTTAAACTTCCAGCAAGATCGGTTACAATAGTCAGATGGTCAACGGGGAAATCTTTGTTCTCGGAGAGCAGCTCGGCTAAGCGGAAATCGTTAGTCGTTGCAGTAAGTTGGAACTGATCTTCACCTGTGACGTTTCCTTGTGCTATGACATCTCCAATTGATGTCTTTAGGTTGATATCAGCTTCGCTTCGACGGGTATGGTTGTCGGCCTGAACCACTCCTTCCAATGATATGTCCCCAAACCTGGCTAACATCGAAGCCAAGTCAGGTTTTAATACCTTTTTATATTGCTCGGATGAGAATTTTGAGAGCAGAGGTGCATAAAACTCGTTTGATGCATTGAATTGTTTTATTGAAACGAGGATATCATCGAATGGCATTGCCAGAAGTGTATCTTTAGTATTGACATGACCTATTGCTTTTGTACTCAGGTTAAAGCCGTCGGTAGCCACTTCGAATTGACTCAAAGTAAACCGCCTCTGATGAAGGGTTGCATCCGCTGCTATATCCACAGGTTGTGACAAAAGATTCGCTTCTGGAAAGAGTGGAGCCAGGTCAGTGGGCATTAACCGACCTTCGATGAGCAAGGCAGCCAACATCCTGTCGTCAAGTTTCCAACCACCCACAGCTCGGTTGTTTAGCTTCGCACTCAGTTTTAATTCAGTGTTCGGTAGTCGTATTTCTGCATCTTTGAGTCGAGCTTCATACTTGTCGGCCATGAATGTAGCCTTGAGGTTGTCTAACCTTAAACCACTCCTTGATTCTACAAGGCTTAATTTCTTGATATCAACTGAGATATCATCATTTGTCAATTTGTCAAGCGAAGCTTCAAGGCTAAGGTCATCAAGTTGGAAATGCGCTATCGAGAAGTGGTCTGACTCTGGTTCGTAATCAAGGTCGTGCGATAATACTCCACGACGGATTATGATGTTAGAGATTGCCAAGTCGAGTGGGGTAGAAGTTGTGTCTTGCGATGCAAAACTATCTATTATAAATTGGAAATTATAAGGACCTTCCTTAGTACGCTTGCGCAGGTTTATGTCATAACCGAACAGTTGTACATTCTCAATCCTTATTCGTCCTTTCAGCAACTGCAGCACATCTATTTTGGAACTAATACGAGCAGCCGACAACAAAGTGTCGCCTTCTAAATCGCAAATAAGGGCATCATCAAGAACGATACGGTTAAAGAGGCCTATTCGTGCATTGCCGATGTTTACTTTAGTTTTCAACTGTTCGGAAAGTACATCTGAGACCTTACCTGCCAACCATCTTTGACAAGCTGGAGTGGCAGTGAAGAGTATGATTCCGAGGTAGAGTGCCAAGAGCAAACCTACGACGAATCGGACTATATTTCTAAGTGTTTTGATAGCTCACTATGATATTTACGAGAGCAAAAGTAGTCTTTTTTTAGGTTTTCGACAAAATTCTTTAAGCTTTATGGTATCTATTTTACTTTTTTTCGCTAAATTTGCGCAGTTTTTAGCTAAAACCTTTTTATTTTTATTTTATTTATATGGCAAATGTAATCAAGTTACGCAAAGGCCTAGACGTAAACCTGAAAGGCAAAGCGAGCTTGGAAGTCATGCAAACAATTGTTGATGGTCAGTATGCACTGGTCCCCGATGATTTCTATGGCATGAAGCCCAAGGTCGTTGTCAAGGAAGGGGAAACAGTCAAGGTCGGGGATGCCTTGTTCGTTGACAAGAATCATCCCGAAGTGAAGTTCGTTTCGCCTGTCAGCGGCACGGTAGCTCTTGTCGAGCGCGGTGAACGCCGTAAGGTGATGAGCGTTCGCGTAGATGCCGATGGCAAGCAGGAAGCACGCTCCTTCGATGAGAAGGATCCGCTGAATCTGCTGCTCGAGAGTGGCTTGTTCGGGTTCTTCCGCATGCGTCCTTACGACGTCGTCGCCAATCCCGAGGACAAGCCCAAGGCTATTTTCGTAAGCGCTTTCAACAGTATGCCTTTGGCTGCCGATTTCGAGTTTGTCCTCAAGGGACAAGAAAAGGAGTGGCAGGCAGGACTCTCTCTGCTGGCAAAGATCGCTAAGGTAAACCTCTGCATATGCGCCTGTCAGAAAGCTGAAGCACTGACCGTTGCTAAGGACTGTACCATCAATGTGTTTGAGGGTCCCGCTCCTGCTGGCAACGTAGGTGTTCAAATCAACCACATTGACCCGATAAACAAAGGTGAAGTGGTTTGGACGCTCGGTGCCGAAGAGGTTATCTTCATTGGCCGTCTAGTTCTCACTGGAAAAGTGGACTTTACACGCACTATTGCGGTCGCAGGTAGCGAAGTGAAAACTCCCAAGTATGCCAAGGTAATAGTGGGAGCTCCTCTCGCCGCAGTACTTAAGGGCCAGCTTGATGAGAGCAAGAGTCTGCGCATCATCAACGGCAATCCCATGGTGGGTGTAAAGACCTGTAAGGAAGGCTTCCTTGCAGCGCATGCTACTGAGGTCACCGTTATTCCCGAAGGCGACGATGTTCATGAGATGCTCGGTTGGATAGCTCCGCGCTTCAAAGAATTCTCCACTAGTCGCAGCTATTTCAGCTGGCTTAAGCCCAAGAAGACAGAGTACACCATGGATGCCCGCATCAAAGGTGGTGAACGTCACATTATCATGTCGGGTGAGTACGACCGTGTATTCCCAATGGACATCTACGCAGGATACTTAGTCAAAGCCATCATCTCAGGCGACATCGACCGTCAGGAAGCACTCGGTATTTACGAGGTTGCTCCCGAGGATTTCGCCATCGCCGAGTTCGTGGATAGTTCTAAGCTCGAATTGCAACGCATTGTGCGCGAAGGACTCGATATCCTAAGAAAAGAGAATATGTAAGAAGCGGACCCTCCCCCCGCCCTCCCTTGTAGGGAGAGAGTGGCCACCTTCGAGAAACATATAAATCATGAGTATACATATTAAATAGTAAAGGATTCTGCTTTCTCCCTACAAGGGAGGGCTGAGAGTAGGTCTGATTTCTATTATGAATAGTCTAAGAAAATTTTTCGACAAGATAAAGCCGAACTTCGAGGAGGGTGGAAAGCTCCACGCCTTCCGTTCGCTTTATGATGGCTTCGAGACATTTGCTTTTGTGCCGAACACGACTGCAGGTCGCGCCGGCACTCACGTCCACGACGCCATCGACAGCAAGCGCATTATGTCGCTCGTTGTCATCGCGCTTGTGCCTGCGTTGCTCTTCGGTATGTACAACGTAGGTTATCAGAACGCACTTGCTGCCGGACAATTGGAAAACGCCTCCTTCTGGGGCATGTTCTGGTTCGGATTCCTCGCCGTGCTACCCAAGATCATCGTAAGTTACGTTGTTGGTCTTGGTATTGAATTTACCGTTGCTCAGTGGAAGAATGAGGAGATTCACGAAGGTTTCCTCGTATCAGGCATCATCATTCCTATGATTGTCCCGGTAAATACTCCGCTGTGGATGCTTGCCATCGCTACTGCTTTCGCAGTTATCTTCGCCAAGGAGATATTCGGCGGCACTGGCATGAACATCTTCAACGTTGCTCTTATCACGCGCGCGTTCCTCTTTTTCTCTTACCCCTCCAGCATGACTGGCGACGACACCGTTTGGGTTGCTCAGCACACCATCTGCGGTCTTGGCTTCAATGTGCCTGACACATTCTCTGCTGCCACTCCTCTCGGTGAGATTGCCGCTGGTGCTACTGCTCTCTCTTCGAGCTTCTGCGACCAGGTGTGCGGTTTCATTCCGGGTTCCATCGGTGAGACTAGCGTCATCGCCATCGCTCTCGGTGCTATCCTCCTCCTTTGGACTGGCGTAGCTTCTTGGAAGACAATGTTGAGCGTGTTCGTAGGCGGTGCCTTGACAGCATGGCTATACAATGCTCTCGGCCTCTCACCTCTCGATGCATGTCAGCACATTGTACTCGGCGGCTTCTGCTTCGGTGCAGTATTCATGGCTACCGACCCTGTCACTTCAGCTCGCACTGAAGGCGGTAAGTGGGTTTATGGTTTCATGATTGGTTTCGTAGCTGTTACGGTTCGTGTGCTCAATCCCGGTTATCCCGAGGGTATGATGCTCGCCATTCTTCTCATGAACCTGTTTGCTCCGCTGATCGACTACTGCTTCGTAAGCCGTAACATTTCAAAACGCGCAAAACGCGCAACTAAAAACTAACAGATATGGCGAAGAAATTTTCATGCAGTCAGTGCGGCCAGACATTCGAAGCCGCATCAATGCCCGACAAGTGCCCTATCTGTGGCGCTGACACTTCCCATCTTAAGGAAGTGAAATCAAAGGGTATTAATACCAATGGTAATGTTTATACCATCTGCTATGCTGCAGTAATGGTGGTGCTCGTTGCCTTCCTGTTGGCTTTCGTGAGCAGTGCGCTCAAGTCTAAGCAGGATGCTAACGTGGCAATAGACAAACGTACTCAGATTCTGGCTTCCCTCGGCGTTCGCGGCATTGCCAAGAGCGATGTAGAGGCTAAGTACAATGAATTGATTCAAGAAACTTGTGTGATGTCTCCAGACGGTCAGGTGCTCGAAGGCCAAGATGCTTTCGATATTGATACCAAAGAGATTGGCGACAAGTTCCCCGTTTATAAGGCTAAGACTGCCGATGGTGCCGACGCATTGGTTCTTCCCCTGAAAGGCCGTGGCCTTTGGGGCGGCATCTGGGGCTATGTGGCTGTGACTCCCGATTGTCAGAAGGTGCTTGGCGCTTTCTTCAACCACGAGAGCGAAACAGCCGGCCTTGGTGCTCTCATTAAGGATGAGCCTTTCCAAAGCCAGTTCATCGGCCGTCCCGTAATGGGTGATGATGGCAAAGTAGCCCTCACGGTCGTCAAGAAGGGCGAGAGCAAGGCCCCAGCTGAAGTCGATGGCGTTACTGGTGCGACCTTGACCTCTAAGGGCGTCGGGGAGATGCTTCAAACAGGCATCCAGCAGTATGTCGATGTTCTCGGCGGTGTTAAGCCTGCCGGCGAATGCTGCCATAAAGCCGAGAAGTGCTGTGATAAACCCGATTGCAAGTGCGCAGAGAAGAAGGTGTGTGCTTGCAAGGACGGCAGCTGCGGTGATGCCGCTTGCAACTGCGCTAGCGATGCTAAGTGCTGCGCACGCGAGGAATGTCCTTGCGCCTGCTGCGAAAAAGCTGCTCCTTGCGAGAAGGCTGAAGGCTGCGGTCATCACGAAGGCTGTGGCGACTGCCCTGAAAAGGCTGGCACCGAGGCTCCTCACAAGTGCAAGAGTGGCAACGACTGCTGCAAAAGCGGTGTATGCGACAAGAGTGGTTCCTGTGGTAAACCTGGTTGCAATGGCGACAAGGCATGCTGCGGTCAACGCTAACTTTCAACTTTAAACTTTCAACATTAAACTATACGAAAGTATGAGTATGTTTTCTAAAGCCAACAAGGAGGCGCTGATCAATCCGCTGAACCTGAACAACCCAGTTGTGGTGCAGGTGCTCGGTATTTGTTCGGCTTTGGCAGTGACGGCTAAACTCGAGCCTGCCATCGTGATGGGACTTTCAGTGACCATCATCACAGCCTTCTCCAATCTGATTATATCCCTCATCCGCAACTCCATCCCCAACCGCATTCGTATCATTGTGCAGCTGGTGGTTGTGGCTGCGCTGGTAACCATTGTTAGCCAGGTGCTCAAGGCCTTTGCCTACGATGTCAGCGTGCAGCTGTCCGTGTATGTCGGCCTCATCATCACCAACTGTATCCTCATGGGCCGCTTGGAGGCGTTTGCCATGATGAACAAGCCCTGGCCTTCGTTCCTCGACGGTATCGGCAACGGCATCGGTTATGCCCTCATCCTCATTATCGTCGGTTTCTTCCGCGAGCTCCTTGGCTCCGGCACGCTGCTCAACTTCCAGGTCATTCCCGACTGGTGCTATGAGCACGGCTATGTGAACAACGGTATGATGACCATGCCCGCCATGAGTCTTATCATCGTGGGTTGTGTCATCTGGGCACATCGCGCTTACAACAAGGATTTGCAGTAATAACCCAGTAAAAAGAAACAAGAATTATGGAACACCTATTAAGTTTGTTCGTCCGCTCCATCTTTGTGGACAATATGATTTTCGCGTTCTTCCTGGGTATGTGCTCTTATCTGGCCGTGTCCAAGACTGTGAAGACCGCATTCGGTCTCGGTGTGGCTGTTACCTTTGTGTTGCTTATCACCGTGCCCGTTGACTACCTGTTGCAAGTTTATGTCCTTGGCCCCGACTGCTTGGTGCAAGGCGTAGACCTAAGCTTCCTATCGTTCATCCTATTCATCGCGGTTATTGCAGCCATGGTGCAGTTGGTAGAGATGATTGTCGAGCGCTTCAGCCCATCGCTGTATGCTGCCCTCGGTATCTTCCTTCCGCTGATTGCCGTGAACTGCGCCATCATGGGTGCCTCGCTGTTCATGCAGCAGCGCATTACCATGCCCGACACCAATTCCCAGGCCATCACTGGCATATGGGATGCCGTGGCTTACGCTCTCGGTTCCGGTATCGGCTGGCTGTTGGCTATCACCTGTCTTGCAGCTATTCGCGAGAAGATGGCCTACACCGATGTGCCCAAGCCTCTCCAGGGCCTCGGCATTACGTTCATTACCGTCGGCCTGATGGCCATGGCCTTCATGTGCTTCTCTGGTCTTAATCTCTAAACAACAAGCAGAAAAACAATGAATACATCTTTAATCTTAACAAGCATTGTGGTTTTCCTCGTGATTATCATCGCGCTGGTTATCATTCTGCTTGTTGCAAAGGCTTACCTCTCGCCGAGTGGTAATGTCACGATTACTATGAACGGCAAGGACACGTTGTCCGTGCCTCAAGGCGCAAGCCTTCTGTCCACGCTGGCGCAGGAAGGAATCTATCTTCCTTCAGCCTGCGGCGGTAAAGGCTCTTGCGGTCAGTGCAAATGTCAAGTCACCGAGGGTGGTGGCGAGATTCTCGACTCAGAGAAAGGCCACTTCACCCGTAAGGAAGTCAAAGACCACTGGCGCCTCGGCTGTCAGTGCAAGGTCAAGGGCGACCTCGGCATACAGGTGCCCGACAGCGTCCTCGGCGTCAAGGAATGGGAATGTACCGTTATTGGCAACAAAAACGTCGCTACCTTCATCAAGGAGTACAAGGTCGCTCTGCCTCCAGGCGAGCACATGGACTTCGAGCCCGGTTCCTATGCTCAGATCAAGATTCCAGCATTCGACTGCATCGATTACGACAAGGACTTCGACAAGAGCCTCATCGGCGACACCTATCTGCCCGCATGGGAGAAGTTCGGACTCTTCCCCCTCAAGTGCAAGAACCCCGAACCCACCATCCGTGCCTACTCCATGGCCAACTATCCCGACGAGGGCGACATCATCACCCTCAACGTACGTATCGCCACGCCTCCCTTCAAGCCGAAGGAGCAGGGTCCTGGCTTCATGGACGTCAACCCAGGTATTGCCTCGTCGTACATCTTCTCGCTGAAGCCTGGCGACAAGGTCATCATGAGTGGCCCTTACGGCGAGTTCCGTCCGCAGTACGGCACCGGTCGCGAGATGATTTGGGTCGGCGGCGGTGCTGGTATGGCTCCCCTGCGTGCTCAGATCATGCACATGCTTAAAGGCCACGGCGTGAAGGATGAAGATCGTCAGCGTCCCATGCACTACTTCTATGGTGCTCGCGCTTTGGAGGAGATTCCTTTCCTCGACGACTTCCTGCAGTTGGAGAAGGACTTCCCCAACTTCCATTTCCACCTCGCCCTCGACCGTCCAGATCCCAAGGCCGACGCAGCTGGCATCAAGTACACTCCGGGCTTCGTAGCTCCTGTGATGGGCGACACCTACCTCAAGGCACACGAGGCTCCCGAAGACTGCGAGTACTACCTCTGCGGACCTCCAATGATGGCCAAGACCGTCCTCGACCTGCTCCATAGCCTCGGCGTCGAAGACGACATGATCCGATTCGATAACTTTGGCGGTTAAGACCTCCAAGCTATAAATAAAATCCCCGACAATTGTTTGTCGGGGATTTTTTTATTCTGCTTCCGCTAGAACTACGAGTTTAGGGAGCCAGATGGGCGGACTACTCTCAACCTTGTCGGTTTGTGTGCTGAAATATATAAAGTTGTATTAGTCCTTGAGCTTAAGCAGCGTCCTTAGCGCCATTGGGACAAGGTGATTGATATCCAATCGTTCCACGTCATCGAGGAACTTTAAGCCACGTTCCAGTTCGCCAAGTCCTATGTAACCAAGAGCTAACATCAGTTTGCAATGAATCTCATTACGGCTGTCGAGGTCTCCATCCCATACAAGTAGGTCCGGCAGCGACACAGCGAAGTAATCCATCGTCTGATGCTCAAAGAGATGCTGCTTACCGTAATTGATAAGTTTGTAGCATAAACCACGAGATTTATCATTTAATGATTTGCTATTTCCCATTTGAGCCGCGGCTTGCTCTTCATTTGCCAGTTCAAGGTCTGCCAGCTTACGGTATGCCATAGCTGCATAGAATATCTTGTCGGGCTTGGCATCGTTATAGTACATAGCAGCTGCAGGTTCTGTAGGTCCTTCAGTTGCCAGTTCATAATGATGTCGCGCTTCATTAAGGTCGCCCAATCTTTCGTATGCCAGGCCTAGCAGATAGTGGAAATCGTTCTCCTGTGCGCCATATAGCTTGCCTTCACCGAGGTGATGAGGATATTCAAGACATTGCTTCAACAAATCGATTGCATATTGAATAGCAGAGGTCGCTACTTCTTTTTCCTTGTCGGAATCCGAGGTAAGATTCTTCTTAGCTTGCTCTACACGGCATATCTGATACTGTGCCGAAACCTTTCCTTCGCCACCTTCCCAAGGATGGAATTTGTGGGCATCAAGTTTGACCTGCGCCTCTTCATATCGTCCAAGATGATTGAGCAATGTAATCTCTTCCAATATTAAGTCGTCGCGCCGTTGAATTAGTTTAGGATATTTCTCCAAGAAAGCCAGTCGCTCTGCATGCGGGCGCTGCAGACGTTTGTAGAGCTGATCCAGCTCCATCAGCACGCGTTCGTCATTCTCGTCAAGGCGGAAGGCACGCTCCATATATTCCACAGCCTCATCCTTACGTCCCTGTTTGTTGAATCGAGCAAGTGCTAAGTTCCGCCAAACGGTTGGGAACTTCGGGTCTAGCTTGGCAGATAGTTCCCAGTTCTCAATGGCAAGGTCATACTGCCGCTTGTCGTAGTATAGACAGCCGAGATAGTAGGGCGCACGGGCTCCGTCGGGGTTCATAGCCTTAGCCATGGTCAGCACTACGACATCCTCTATGCGGTTCGGAAAGCAGCAATAGCTGTCTACCTTCTCGGCCTTTTCAAAAGCTTCGTTGGCAGCAACGGCATCGCCCAGCCCCAGTTGAGCCCAACCTGTATAATAATAGGTAAGCTGATGTTTCGTCTTGCAAAGCTTCAGTATCTCAATGCACTCCTGCCAAAGCCCGGCCTGAGCATAGTCCAACGCCAGTTCGTGGTAGTTGTGCACGTTTCCGTGCATCATCTCCACCATCTCCTTCAACAAGTCTTTGTCCTTAGTTAGCAGGTATTGCTCGTAGCGGATGCCGTAGTTGAAGGGGTCTAATCTTAGCGAATCCTTGATTAGCGACAGCCGTTCGTTCAGTTCCTGCGAACTGCCCATCTGTAGTCCGCCTTTCTGCTTGCCTTCCTGTAGCTTACGAAGAACGACAGCCTTCAGTGCACGCGCTTTGTGATTACAACTATTGAAAATAAGACAGCGGTTAAGTTCGTCAAGCGCGTCGTCGTAGCGACCTTGGCTAACGCTGATACAGGCGGCTTCGAAGTAACCGGCATCGGCCCATGCCTTGTTCCACGTTGATTTCCAGAACAGTTCGTAAGCCTCTTGCTTTCGGAACTGGAACTTAAGAGCCAATGCCAGATTGAAGATAGCCTCGCCATCGTAAGGATTGGGGTTACGTTTCTGCCATATTTTCACGGCCTTACGCAAGTAAGTCTCTGCTTTATCAAAGCGCCCTCGGCGCAGATACCATAGGCCTGTTTGATTCAGGCATCTCACATCATTAGGGTCACGGCGAAGCGCCTCTTCGTAATAGTCAAGAGCCGACCATGTGGCATGACGGTACTGCTCCAGGTGCAGTCCAGTTAGGTATAGCTGGTCGTTGGTCTTCGTCTGCTCGGGTGGCAGCGCAGCTTCGGCAGCATCAGGAATAGGACGAATCTCGTCAGGTTCTGGAGTCCATGTTAACAGAGCCACGGCCTCGCCCCCAAGGTCTGGCTGAGAAGTTACCTTAAAAATATTAAAGGTAAGGTCAGATAAAGGTGAGTCTTGGCTGTTAACCTCTTTTGTGAAAACCTCCTCTGGCGAAAGGGCGACCGTTTCTTCATAAAGTGTTTCTCCCTTCATATTTCGTAGCACCAGCCGCACCTCCTGCTTTGATGTCGCTAACACCTTAAAACATATGCTGTTTCCTTCGCCTATAGAAGATGGGATGGGCGAGAGGTTGAACACAAAGTCTTTCGTAGCCTGTTTCACAATACCTATCTCGCGGTATGGCATGAAGTACTGCGTAAACTGCTTCTCCTCATATGGCATCAGCCACGTGAAGTCCGGTTGGTTTTCGGTATAAACGCCTGCCATCAGTTCGATGTAGGGGCGGAACCCCTCTTGTAGTGACAAATGAAGAAAGTCGGTTTCGTCTCCAAATGAAGAATTAGAGTTACCTTCTGAAGATTGATGTAATACACCTCTTTCACTTTTCACTCTTTCTTTTGTCACTTCATCTGTCAGGTTTCTATCCCATGCCCTGCCGAAATCTCCATTGCCCCATGTCCACTGTTTCTTGCCTGGCGAGAAGTGGTGACTTGCCACATGAAGCATGCCGCCATGAGTGTCGTTCTCGTAGCCCCCCTCGAAATCGTATTTTGAGTTAACGGCCATATAGCTCGTCGGCACCTTGATATTCCTGTAGTTAGAGATATCCACGCCGGCAGAATAGTCCATCTTATAATAAGTACCCGTAGCAATCGGGAAACTCGACACGGCACGTTTGCCATGATCGAACACGGCATTCACGTCGGGCGGGAACACACTTTGGTACTCGTCATTAACTTCAACGGCTGGATTTGCCCACCACAAAAAAGTCTGAGGTAGGGGAGTGCGGTTGCTCACGCGTCCCTGTATCTCCAAATAGGCACAACCCGGGCGCAAAGTGAAGCCCGCCATACCCTTTTGGTGGAACATACGTTCCATCTCGTTCACCCACACCGTCACGCTGCCATCCTTGTTCTCTTCTATAGTGCAATCCACTGGCATATAAGTGCTTGGCCTATGATGCTGTGGCCAGTTGAACTCTATGCCTCCGCTTATCCATGGTCCTGCCAGTCCCACCAGTGCCGGTTTGATGACATGGTTGTAGTACACGAAGTGACGCTGCTTCACCTTGTCGTATGCCATCTGTATTCTTCCGCCAAGCTCAGGCATAATCATCACTCTGATATACTCGTTCTCAAGCCAAACCACATGCCACTCTTGGGGCTTTGGCTCATCGGCAATCGACTCGATAACGGGGTAAGGATATACTACTCCGCTACTGCCTTGATAGACGCGTTTCTCTAAGAACATCGGATTCTTTTCCGCTTTCCCTACTTCGTAGGTCGGGATAGTTACTGTTTCACGCCAAGCGCGGACAGAGGCAGTTCCAAAAGTCTCGTCTTCAGCCCTTCCTGTGAGAGAGGAAGCAGAATCCTTTTGATTAAATGTATTCTTATCCATAATTCAAATAGTTATATCTTCACTGTTGCTTTTTCGTATGCTATACTTGAAAGTACTCTCAACCTCTCAGGGATGGTGAGAGAGGCTTTATCTTCTATTCCTCCAACTCCTTTCCCTTCGTTTCAGGGCAGTTTATCCATAGGAACACGAAGGCGAAAGCACAGATGGCAGCATAAACCCAAAAGGTGCCGCTGCTACCTAAGGCTGCGTTCATCGAAGGGAACGAGAAGGTCAGCGTACAGCAGCCCACCCATAAGGCGAAAGTACACGTCGCCATCGCCACGCCGCGGATGCGGTTTGGAAAGATCTCTGCCAACAATGTCCATGTCACAGGGCCGAGCGTCATAGCGTAGACTGAGATGGCTGCCACCACGAGTGCCACCATGGCGAAGCCCGTCAGCTGTTGATAATAGCAGTAGCCCAGCACTGCGTAGATGATGCCCAGCCCGCCGGCGCCCAGCAGCATCAGCGTCCTGCGCCCCCATTTCTCTATTGTATAGAGGGCCACAAAAGTGAACAGCACATTGGCTATGCCAGTGATCACGATATTGATGAACATTCCGTCAACGTCGAAACCCGCCCCCACGAATATCTCTTGAGCATAGTTGAAGATTACGTTGGTGCCGCACCACTGTTGGAAAACAGCGATGAAAAGGCCAAGGAGCAAGATATTGCGGTATTTGTGCGACAATAGTGACTGGCCAACACCTGATCCATCCCCAAAGGAGGGTAATTCTTGATTTCTGATATGATTGTTGGAATCCTCTTTGAACTCTTCTCCCTTAGGGGGATGCTGGTGATGGGCTCTTACATACACCGGACTTTCAGGAATAAAAAAGCTCATTATAAGGAATGTTGCAGCGGGAAGAGTCTCTGCCCAGAACATCCAGCGCCAACCCCAAGCCACGTTCCATGCCTGACTTTCGGCCACAGCAGTGTCACGCGCCAATAACATGTTCACCACTTGTGCTGCCAAAATGCCAAGCACAATGGTCATTTGGTTCAGGCTTACCATACGTCCGCGTATCTCTGCCGGGCTCACCTCGGCAATATACATTGGCGAGAGGGCTGAAGCCACGCCAATTCCTACGCCTCCTATGAAACGTGCAACATTAAATAATACAAAGTCGTTGAACAACCCAGTTACTACAGCCGACACTGTAAACAACACGGCAGCCGTTGTCAGCAATGGCTTGCGGCCATAACGGTCGGCAGCTGCGCCTGCCACCATTGCGCCGACCAGACAGCCTACCAAGGCTGTAGTCATGGCCACGCCCTGCATCACAGGCGAGTCAGAGATTCCGAAGAATAACTCATAGAACGGCTTGGCGCCACCTATTACCACCCAGTCGTAGCCGAAGAGCAGTCCACCCATGGCTGATACGCCACAGATGAAATAGAGGAATGATTTCGTGTATTGTGTCATGTCTGAAGTGTTTGCAATGTATTAATCAATCACTTTTCGCAGGCAAAGTTAATAAAAAATACAATAACCGCCCCCTCATTGTCGTAAATATATTCTAAAAGAATGCGAAATAATCTATTAGTAGAATCCGAATTGTTGAAAAAAATCCCGCTGTAAGCATGAGCTTATAGCGGGATTGTGTGAAATGATGTTGTGCATTATTACTTCTTGTACTGCACGGCGGCCTGCTCGATTGGCAGGGCTGCCTTGTAGTTCTCGATGTAACGGTTGAAGCCTTCAACATCTTCGGCTGTAGGTGCTACCTCAATACCTGTATTGCCTGCGAAGACGACTTGGTCAAGATAGTCGGGCAGAGTGAGCTGCTTCGGGTTGTTCACCATAAAGCCAGCGAGCAGGGCTATACCCCAAGCGCCACCTTCGCCTGCTGTCTCCATAACGGAGATTGGGGAGTTGAGGGCGGCAGCAAGCATGCGCTGACCGACCTTCGGTGTGGTGAAGTATCCGCCGTGGCCCATGATACGGTCTACCTGAACGTGCTCCTCGTTGAAAAGGATATCGTTACCAATCTTCAACACACCGATGGCTCCGTAGAGCTGTGCGCGGAAGAAGTTGGCGAGCGAGAACTTGTCGTTGGCAGAACGAACGAACAGGGGACGACCATCCATAAGACCGGTGACAGGCTCGCCTGAAACGTAGTTGTAAGCCATCAAGCCGCCACAGTCGGTATCGCCGTTGAGAGCTGCGTTGAAGAGGGTGGAGTAGAGGTCGAAAGTGCTCTGCTCTACGCCCAGCATCTGCTGGTATTCCTTGAAGAGTTTTACCCATGCGTTGATCTCGCTGGTGCAGTTGTTGCAGTGAACCATAGCTACAAGTGAGCCATCAGGGGTTGTGACCATGTCAAGGACCTCATAAGGCTTGGTAAGCGGCTTCTCGAGGACGATCATAGAGAAGGACGAAGTGCCGGCGCTAACGTTACCTGTGCGCTGACGTACGGCGTTGGTAGCTGCCATGCCTGTGCCTGCATCGCCCTCGGGAGGACATACGGGGATACCAGCTTTGAGGTGTCCGCTGACATCGAGCTTCAGGGCGCCTTCGGGGGTGAGGAAGCCTGCATTCTCACCTGCCACGAGAACCTTGGGCAGGATATCAAGCAACTTCCATGAGAAACCGCGAGGCTCAATGAGCTTATCGAACTTCTCGACCATGGTGGCGTCGTAGGTTTTGGTGAAGGGATCTACGGGAATCATGCCTGAAGCATCGCCTACGCCGAGAACCTTCTGGCCAGTGACCTGCCAATGAACATAACCGGCGAGGGTGGTGAGGAAGGTGATATTGGGCACATGCTCCTCATTGTCGAGGATTGCCTCGTAGAGGTGGCTGATGCTCCAGCGCAGGGGGATGTTGTAGTTGAAGAGCTCACTGAGCTCAGCAGCTGCCTTGCCTGTGTTGGTGTTGCGCCATGTGCGGAATGGCACCATGATCTCGCCCTTGTCGTTGAAGGGCATATAACCGTGCATCATAGCAGAGAAACCGATGGCTGCAAGCGTCTCTATCTCGCAGTCGTACTCCTTGAGCACGTTCTTGCGCAGGTCGGCATAGCAGTCCTGGAGACCATACCAAATTGCCTCGGTGGAGTATGTCCACAAGCCATCAACGAGCTGGTTCTCCCACGTGTGGGAGCCCTGTGCTATAGGCTTATTGTCGGGGTCGATAAGTACGGCCTTAATACGGGTTGAACCAAATTCAATTCCTAGAATGGCTTTGCCTGCTTGAATAATTTCTTTAGCGTTCATAATGTATAATGATTTGGGGGTTATTTGACTGCAAAAGTAACTGAAATTCATTTACTATCCAAATAATTCCTTATTTTTTCATGCCAATAGCATGTTATAATATGCTAAAACAGAAGTATTGCATGTGCCTTCTACTTCTTATTCTCCGAATATTTGCTGAAGACGTTTGTGGAGGGGCTTGCCGCGTAGGCCGCGGTCTGTAATCTTACCCTGAGGATTGATAAGGATATTATCAGGGATAGCGTCGACTATGTACATAGAAGCGACGGGACCTTCACCGCCCTTGAGGTCTGACAGTTGCAGCCAAGGCATCTTGATTTGCTCAACGGCCTTTATCCACGCGTCCTTATTTTGGTCGAATGAGATACCGATTACCTCGAAGCCCTTGGCATGATATATGTTGTATGCCTCAAGCAAATTAGGCATCTCAGCACGGCAAGGACCGCACCACGAAGCCCAGAAATCAACGAGTACCCATTTCCCTTCGCCTACGAGCTCGCTGATTTTATGCATCTTACCATCAGCGTCTGCCATCTCAAAGTCCGTAAACTGCTGTCCAATAAAGGCTAATTTCGGACTATCTTTCGGCTGCAGAGCTTCAGCTATATCGTCCTTCGCCTTTTTCAGATATGGGTGATTGGCAAATATCACCTGCTCTTTGACTAGTTCATCATAGGCATCTATGCCATTATCGAAGAAATACAGTTGCGCGAAAGCCAGAGGAATCAGCGTGTTGCGTTCTTCTTTGAAAATCTTGTTGGCTAAAGCTATTTTTTTGTCTTGCACCTTGTTAATCTCTTCCACGAGCTCCTCTGCATGCGCCCTCATCTCATCCTTAGTCATCTTAGCGACTTTTGCTTTAATGTCTCTGCTGGGCATTTCACTCTCGAGATCGTACTTCGTAAGACGTTCGTTCAGTGGAGAACCTTTCAGTGTACTGTCATTCGCATTGATAATCACTGGCGTGCCATCGTTGAAGAACACCGTATTCCAATCTATGTCCTTTACATTGATAGCCATCAAAGCATCCTTTTCGGCTGTACCATTAAATGTGAACTTGCCATTGGCTACGATGGTGCTGTCGACGGCTGTTTCTGTCAGTTGATCTTTCAGGTAAATAACCTTGCCATCGTTAGCGTAAGTTCCGCTGATGGAATACTTCACTTGTTGTGCCATTGTTGGCAGAGTTGTAATTGCGAGAGCTGCTATTAATAATACCTTTTTCATACTCTTCTAATAATATATAGAGTTTATTGCGAATCGTACACCATTTCAATAAAATGGAGCACCTGAATCCAGGTGCTCCATTAAGTGAAATCTGCAGTTTACTTCAAAGCCTTGTTCAGCATGAAGTATACTTCGTTGTTGCGAAGTTGCTGCTTGAAGTCGGCGATGTTGGTCTGCTTGTTGATCTTAACATACTCGATGCCAACCATCTCGGCGAAGTCCTCCCAGTACTCCTCGTTGATATCGTAGGAGAAGGCTGAGTGGTGAGTGCCGCCGGCAAGGATCCATGCTGCAGCGCCGATCTCGAAGGTGGGCTGAGGAATCCAAAGTGCGGAAGCAACGGGCAGGTGAGGCATGGGCTTGGGCTCGATGCACTCTACTTCCTGCGAGATGAGACGGAAGCGGTTGCCAAGGTCAACAACGGTAGCCTTGATGCCAGGACCAGTCTTGGAGGTGAACACGAGGCGTGCAGTCTGCTGCTTACGGATACCGATACCGAGGAAGTGTACTTCGAGCTTGGGCTTGTCGGTAGCGATGAGCGGGCAGATCTCGAGCATATGGCTCTGGAGGCAAGAGCTGCGATCGCCGGCGAAGTTAAGGGTGTAGTCCTCGAGGAAGGAGCAACCGGTGGGCATGCCCTGCTGGATGACCCAGAGTGTGCGATAGAGGCAAGCGGTCTTCCAGTCGCCTTCGGCACCGAAGCCGTAACCTTCTTCCATCAGACGCTGTGAAGCGAGGCCGGGAATCTGGTCAAAGCCGCAGAAGTCAGGAGCGTCGATGTCGGCATCGCCGAGGTCGTCGAAGTTGGTGGTGAAGGCTGTTGCGCCCTCATCCTTCAGCACGCGACGGAGAGCGATCTCAGCCTTGGCTGCGTTGTGCACTTTTTCCCAGTAAACCTTTTCGCCACTCTCGTCGATCTTGATGGTGTAAAGCTTCTTGTACTCTTCAACAAGCTCATCGGCTTCAGCGTCAGTGACCTTCTTGAAGTAGTCCATAAGGCTGCTAACGGGATAGTAGTCAACGTGATAACCGAGGCGCTGCTCGAATTCGACGCGGTCGCCATCTGTGACGGCAACGTTGTTCATGTTCATACCGAACATAAGGCAACGCACGTTGTGTGCATCAGCCACACCGGCAGCTACGCGAGCCCAAACGGCAATCTGCTTCTGAGCCTTCTCGTCCTTCCAGTAGCCGCAAACGACCTTACGGGCAACGCGCATACGAGTGCAGATGTGACCGAACTCGATGTCGCCGTGGGCGCTCTGGTTGAGGTTCATGAAGTCCATGTCAATCTCACCCCAGGGAATCTCGGCATTGTACTGTGTGTGGAAGTGAAGGAGAGGCTTCTGCAGCTGCTGCAGACCCTTGATCCACATCTTAGCGGGTGAGAAGGTGTGCATCCAAGTGATGATACCGGCGCACTTCTCATCGTTGTTGGCAGCCAGCATAATCTGCTCAACTTCCTTGGAGCTGTTGGCCGTGCCCTTGTATACAATCTTAACGGGGATATTGCCGCTGGCATTCAGGCCCTCGACCATCTCTTTGCTGTGTCCGTCAACAGCGACTACTGCGTCGCCTCCGTAGAGCAACTGTGCACCAGTTACCCACCAAAGTTCTAAATTTTCAAACATCTTGTTAAAGGCCCCTCTCTAACTCCACAAGGGGAGGACCTTACAGGGGCGTGGGTCTTGTTAGTAATGTTTATAAGTGTTGTTTAGTGTTTCTGCCCCTTTTGTCCATAGTAAGCGTTAGGACCATGCTTACGCATGTAGTGCTTCTCTATGAGGAGAGGATTCATGGTGAGGGCGGGATTTACGCTGAAAGCGATGAAGGCCATCTTGGCACATTGTTCCATGACTTTTGCGTTGTATACTGCATTGTCTGGAGAGGTGCCCCAAGAGAAAGGACCATGATTCTTGACGAGTACGGCAGGGGTATGGTCAGGATTGATCTTGCGGATGTTAAGTATCTCATCCACAATAACGTTACCTGTCTCCAGCTCATATTGTCCTTTAACCTCGGCTTCCGTCATGTCGCGCGTGCATGGGATGTCTTGATAGAAGTAGTCGGCATGGGTGGTGCCGATGTTGGGGATATCACGACCAGCCTGAGCAAAAGCGGTGGCATAGGTGGAGTGGGTATGGACCACGCCCTGGATATTTGGAAAAGCCTTGTAGAGGACGAGGTGAGTAGGTGTGTCGCTGCTGGGATTAAGGTCGCCTTCTACGACCTTGCCCGACTCGAGATCCACAACCACCATGTCAGAGGCTTTCATCTCGTCGTAGCTGACGCCAGATGGCTTGATGACTACAAGACCTTTCTCGCGGTCAATGCCGGAAACGTTGCCCCAAGTGAAGATGACCAGCCCTTGTTTAACGAGGTCGAGGTTGGCCTTGAATACTTTCTGTTTGAGTTCTTCTAACATATTATTTAGTTGAAGGTTTTATTATGGTGCTAAGAATCTAAAGGAGTTTTGATAGTTATAATCACCTGAACATCCTTTTCTCCTTAATATAAGATATTTACAACTTGAATAACTGCGACTGCTCGTATACCTGTTGGTTGAACTGAAACAAAGCAGCTCCGCGCTTAGATGAAAGCTTATCGATAAGGTCGGTCTTCTCGATGTAATTCATCTCGTTGATGCGCTTGCGGAAGTTGCGCTTGTCGAGCTGCTTGCCGAGGATAGCTTCATAGAGCTGCTGAAGTTGCGACAGGGTGAACAGCGGAGGTAACAACCTAAATCCCACGGGCTGACTGTGGAGTAAAGCTCGCAAACAGTTCAATGCACGCTCAACCATGTCGCGATGGTCGAAAAGCAGCGGTGGCATTTCGTTGATACTCTCCCAATAGGCAGAGTTCTGGTGGGTGAGCTCATCGTTGACGTCTGAGACTTCCACCAACGCAAAATAGGCGACAGACACTACGCGGTCGCCGGAGTCGCGGTTGACAGAGCCGAAGGCGCCTACCTGCTGCATGTAGATATCATGCAGGCCTGTGAGCTGAAACAGCACCCTCTTTGCTGCTTCGTCAACATCCTCGTCACGCTTGACGAAGCCGCCCATGAGCGACCATTCGCCCTGACGAGGTTCGAATGGTCGCTTTTGGAGCAGTACCTTCAGTTGTCCAGCGTCGAAACCGAAGATGATACAGTCTACGGCAACGTGAAACTTAGGATATTGACTGTAGAATGAAGGAGCCATGATTTACCAGAAGTAAGCGTAGAAGCAAGCGCAGAGACCGATGACAACCAATGTGCCAACGATATCCCAAACGCCCCAACTCTCGCGGATGCTCTTCTTGAACTCCGGAGTGAAGGTTATCGCTTCAACTTGTTCCTTGGAAGGAGCGGGTGTGAAGCAGCTGACTACTACCATGAGGATGATGATGAATACCAGCAACCAGCACTCGAAGATGAGCCAGTTGGTCTGCCAGAACCATGATGTAGCATCCCAGAAAGCGCCATCCATAACGGCCTTGCCGGAGTCAGTGACGACATTGGTAACCAGGCGGATCATGCCGATTACGAAGCCACCGATCAAACCCCATTCACCAGCTTTAGGCGTAATCTTCTTGGAGAAGATACCGAGGGTGAACACGGCCACCATAGCAGGAGCAATCAGCGACTGGATATCCTGCAGATAGCTGTAAAGGTTACCCATATTCATCATGATAGGCATCCATGCCAGACCAAGCAGCACGACGACAACTGTAGCCATACGGCCAACGAAGACGTAGTGAGCCTCGCTCTTACCTTTCTTCATGGGCTTGTAGAAGTCCTCAGTGAAGAGGGTAGCGCAGCTGTTGAAGAAAGCAGCCAGTGAAGCGACGAGAGCGCAGACAAAACCGATAGTGACGATACCCTTGATACCGGCAGGCAGGATGTTCTTAACCATCATGGCGAAAGCACCGTCGGTAGACTCGTGGTTGGTGATATCCATCTCGATGCCGCTGCCAGCCTTCAGTGAGAGGGCATAGGCAATCATACCGGGAATAAGGAACATGAAGCATGGGAGAATCTTGAAGAAACCGGCTGCGATGGTGCCACGACGTGCGCGTGCCATAACGGCTGCATTGTCTTCACCGGGAACCTGACCCAGTACACGTTGAACGATGTGCTGGTCGGTACACCAATACCAGAAACCGATGATGGAGGCACCGAGGAATACTACATAGCCAGGGAACTGCGGATACATCGGATCGGCAGGATCGGGATGGAACATGTGGGTTGTGCCGAAGCCATTGTGAGCCTCATTACAAGCAGCCATCATGTTTGCCCAACCAGCTGTGACGCTACCATCGCCGAGAGCAGAAAGGCCGAGGAAGAGCACAAGGAAGGAGCCGATGATGAGGATAGGCGTCTGGATGCTGGAAAGCGTCATCACGCCCTTCATGCCACCGAAGACGGTGAAGATAGCGGTGATAAGGATCAGACCGATAGCGCCATACCAGAACGGGATGCCTAACAGGTACTTGAAGAAGATACCGCCCGTGAAAGCCGTCACGGAAACCTTTGTGAGCACATAAGCCACAAGGGTGATGATGCTCAACCATGAGCCTGTGCGCTGTGTGTAGCGGAACTTAAGGAAGTCAGGCATGGTGATGATCTTGCCCATCTTGTTGATAAGCAACTGATAGAAAGGCACGAAGAGCCAGCCGAGGATGAGGATCATCCAACCCTGCATCTCCCAGTGTGCCATTCCCACACCATCCTTAGCGCCTGTACCAGCCAGACCTACGAGGTGCTCGGAACCGATGTTGGCTGCGAAAATAGCCATACCGATGACATACCAAGGCTCGCCCTTACCGAAGAGGTAAGCCGAAGAGTCTTCGCCCTGTTGGGCTTTCTTGTCCTTGACGATTGCATGCCAGACAGCCCAGACAACGCCGAGGAGACCGATTACGAGAACCGCCCAGTCCAGCCAGATAAATTCATGTGAACTCCAATTCATAGTTTAAATTATAATTATTGTTGTTAGTGATAGTTTACTGATAATGATTTGAATTGTTATTTGCGATTCTTCCACATCGCTGTCATATCCTCGAGAGTCTTGCCCTTCGTTTCGGGAACAAGACGCCATACAAAGACGGCAGCTACGACACAGAGGACTCCATAGAGGCCGTAGGTGAACCAATGTCCGAAATCATCACCTTCTGTCAGGTGCATATTGAACATAGGCACAAACGTGCTCGAAACGATGAAGTTGAAAATCCATTGGAAAGCTACTGCGATAGCTACAGCGCCACCACGGATGGTGTTGGGGAAGATCTCGGCTATGAGAACCCAAGTGATGGGGCCCCATGAGAACATGAAGGATGCGGAATAGACAAGCAGGCTGGCAGCCGTGAAGAGTTCCAAGCCTGGATGTCCGAAAGTCGTAGCTACACCAAAGGCGCCCAGGGCCATACCTAAAGAGCCGTAGATAAGCAAGGGCTTACGTCCCCATTTCTCCACAGTGAAGATAGCCACGAGTGTGAACAGAATGTTGATGATGCCCATGAATACGGTGATCATCATAGGATTGTCCATACCCATATCGCCGAAAATACGAGGCGCGTAGTAGAGAACGGCGTTGATGCCTACTGCCTGTTGAAACACTGAGAGCATGATACCAACGAAAATACACATGGCGCCGTAGGTCAGGAGCTTCTCGGTCTTCACAACCATAGTGTCCTTAATGTCTTGCAGGATCTGCTGAGCCTTGGTGCTGCCGTTGATTTTTGCGAGAATGCGTTCTGCAACATCATCGCGACCAATACTGACGAGGTAGCGTGGCGTTTCTGGAACGAAGCAAATCAACAGTGCAAAGAGACCTGCAGGCACTGCTTCACTACCGAACATGTAGCGCCAGCCAGTAGTCACTGTCCATTGTGCTGCGGGATTGATAGCGGCTATGCCTTTGCCCATCTCTTCTACAAGCGGCTGAATATGTTCGCCAAGGATGAAGAAGTTGACGAAGTAAACGACCAACTGACCGAAGATGATGGCGAACTGGTTCCAACTGACGAGCATACCACGGATATTGGAAGGAGCAACCTCACCAATATACATCGGGCAAATGGCTGATGCCAGACCTACGCCTATACCACCGATTACTCGATAGATGTTGAAAGCGATAAGCAGAGAATAGGTAGGAGTGCCGTAGTCGAAGAACAGGAACTCGGGACGCATACTGCCAAGGGCTGATATGAAGAACAGCAAGCCTGCGATGATGAGCGAGCGTTTGCGACCGAGATTAGTGGCCAGAAATCCTGAGAGAGCAGAACCTATAATACAGCCTATGAGTGCCGAAGCAGAGGTAAAGCCGTGCCAGGCATCGGTATAGGTGAAATCCTTAGCCTCCATGAAGAATGCCTGCAGGCCTTTTTCGGCACCGGATATCACAGCCGTGTCATATCCGAAGAGCAGACCTCCGAGCACGGCCACGAGGACAATACTGATGAGATAAGCTCTATTTCCTTTGTCTGTCATAGTTGTTTGTTTTAAAAACCCCCTTCAAACCTCTTCAGGAAAGGCGTATTTGAAAATGCTCGCAAGAGCCTGAAGGGAGTAAGAAAATAATCTTCCGAATATCCGCTTCTTTATTTCACACTGAACTTATATACGCAGTGGCTGCGATAAGTCTCGTCAGGCTTCACGTTGGCTGTGGGCCATTCGGGGTGGTGAGGAGTGTCGGGATACTTCTGGCTCTCAAGGCAAACGCTGACCTGAGTGGGATAGATAAGACCCAGTTTGTGAGGAGCATCGGCACCGGCGCCCTTACCTTGGAAGTTGCCGCTATAGACCTGGATACCAGGCTCGTTAGTGAACACTTCGAGCAGGATTCCTGTCTCGGGGCTATAAAGACTTGCTGCCACTTGTGAGTCATCGCCACGGTTAGTGTCGTGGTCGTAGGTGTTAAGGCAGAAGTTATGATCTACGCCACCAGCGTTCTTAATCTGGTCGAAGGTGGTGTCGTTGATGATTTCATCAAGAGGACGGGCAACGCGGAAATCGAAGGGAGTTCCTTCAACGCTCTTGATCTCACCTGTAGGAATATAGATGACGTCTGAAGGAGTGAAGTAGTCAGCATTGACATAGAGCTCCATATTAGTACCTACGCGGGTGAAGTCACCATTGAGGTTGAAGTAAGCGTGGTTGGTCTGGTTGATGACAGTCTCCTTGGTCGTTGTGGCTTCCCATGTGATATCCAAGGCATTGTCATCGGTAAGAGTATAAGTTGTCACGGCTGTTACCTCGCCAGGGAAACCGTTGTCGCCGTCGGGGCTTACGATGGTGAACTTAATGGTCTTTGCGTCCACTTGTTCGGCGTCATAGATTGCATACTGCCAACCTGTGGGGCCACCATGCAGACAGTTGGTGCCATCATTGGCAACGAGGGGATAGTCGACACCGTCGATAGTAATCTGAGCATTTGCGATACGGTTAGCGTAACGGCCGATGCTTGCGCCATAGTCGCTGGGAGTATTCTTGGAATCAGCGTATTGTGCTACGTTGTCGAAGCCGAGTACGACGTCAGTGAGCTTGCCGTCGCGGTCGGGAACCATGAGGCTGACGATGCGGGCACCGAGGTTTGTGAGGCACACTTCTACGCCGTTGGCGTTCTTCAGCGTGTAGAGGGCTGTTGGTTTGCCGCCGATGGTGTCGACGAAAGCTTCGGGATTGAGGCCGCTGGCAGTGAGCTCAGCTTCGGGGGCCTTGGTTTCGGTGCAAGCTGCCACAACGGCTACAAGAGCTGCTCCGGTGAGGATGTTTCTTACAATCTGTTTCATGATGATAAGTGAATAGTTAGTATGATTTGGTTTATAAGAATTCTTTTTGGCTCGAAATAGTATGCAAAACACACATATTCCGCTCCAAAGTTAATACTTTTTTTAATAAGAGGTGTTGCTTTCACACTTTTTTTTTGCTCTACTGTCATTTTTTCGATAAAAAGGGGCGTAGAGCGACAAGTAGAGATAGCAAAAGTGCTATTTCTGCATACAATAATCAATAAATTCAGCGTAAGGAAGTGAATTTCTTAAGAGTGAAAGATTGCCAACAAGAATAAACTGCTCGCGTGCTCGTGTTATGGCAACGTTGAGTTTGCGGTCGAGCAAACGGTCGGAGCCGTTTGGCATATCCGACGGTATGACTACCGGGCGCGAAAGGATGTCCAACTGCCTGCGTGTGGAAATGGTAGACGAGAATATGATGATGTCGCGTTGAGAACCTTGATATCGTTCCACGGTATCTATGTTGATCTTATCATAGTCTGGCACGTTCAGTGCTTCAAGAGCTCGGCGTATCATGATGATTTGTCCGCGGAAGGGGACTATTATGCCTATGCTCCTGCGGCTGCCTGTAGTAGCATACAGCCCTGCCACTATCTTTGCCACCACCTTGGCTTCGTCGGCATTACTTTTGGCTGTGCAATGTTGAATGTCAGGAACGATATCAAATAGTAACAAGCGTCGAGTGCCAAAAATATCAGTGGGACAAGCTGTTTGATGGGGTAGTGGAACAGGCTGTAAATGACCGTCGTAGTACCTTTCGCTGACAAAACTTGAGATTTCTTCGTGCATTCGCCCCTGACGTTCCAAATGACCTATTGCTTCCAGGTTGTTCTGCTCAAGGGACTTGGCATGAAGACGTTCAAATAAAGAACGGCGGCAGTCGGTAAGGCCGATGGCTATGAGACGCTCGTCGGTCACACGGCTTGATGATTCGGGCTGTACCACGACAGCTGGCAACTGCTTGTGGTCGCCGATGAGGATAAACTTGTCAATAGCAACAAGGCCCTGGGCATCTGTAGCGCAAAGCAGCGGCATGAGGTGTGGCTCAAGTGCCTGCGATGCTTCGTCGACGATGGCGACATCGAAATGGCGAAGTTGAAACAGCTCGCTCGCTGAGGAGATGGAAGCAATAGTGCCAACAATCACTGGCGCCATCTGCAATAACTTGCGCACTTCCTTGCGCGAAGGTACCTGCTCAGCCTTCGTCGATAAAAGGTATTTGCGATGCTCTTCAGCGCAGGCAAATGAAGGTCCAAGACGAAGATAATCTACGGAAATGCCTTCGAGCATGGTGCATATCTCATCGACAGCACGATTGGTGAATGCCGTAAGCAGAAGACTTTGAGGGGGATTATCAGACAAGAATTCAAGCACCATCTGCTTTAGGGCTATCGACGTCTTACCCGTGCCCGGAGGGCCAACAAGCAGGAAAAAATCCTTAGCCTGTTTGGCACGCAAAATAAGACCGTTCATATGTTCATCTATGACCGGTCGTGCAAGCACTTTTGACCGGTCAAACTCGGCCTCACGTCCGGACATGATTAACTGTGCCCGCCGAGGCGTTGTAGTGAGCAAGGAGAAAAGACCGCGATAAAGGGTTGTATAACCTGAATCGGCATGAGCCGGCTCAATGGCGAAGAGGTTGTCTGAAGCAAGCATTGATGCATCGTGCTGCGGATACCTCAACCGCAACCGAAGGCTGTTGGCCTTGATAGCTTCGACGATACATGAAAGATAACTGCTGGCGGCTTGCGCTGTAGCGCCATCCTGAGGATAGAGCATCACCATGTCGCCAACGCGGAAGTTCGACGATTCATCCAATGCTTCAGTGGTGGCATCGAAAGCAACGAGCAGATCACCTTCGAAAATGCCTTGCAGTTTGAGCGAAGGTATCAAACGCCCGGCATCGGTCTTAGCCTGAACTGAAGCACGCCAAGTATCAGCAAAACCTTGATGGCCTACGGGGAGCGTTCTGCCTTCTACACCGGTCTTTGCGAGGAACTGTTCACGTTCGACGAAAGCTGTCATCGTTTCGAAATAGGCTCTGGCTAACGGATCAGCACAGTGCAGCTGCTTTAGAAACGTCAGGATGCGTGGACGAAGATAATTCTCGTAGAACCGGTCATCAACACCTGCTGTGTTGAAATGCCGTTCGCATAGGATTTCGAGAAGCGATGAGGGATTACTGCAAAGCAGATGTTCGAGGTGAACGATTCCATTCCTAACAGCCATTGCCCTGTGTATATCGTTGCGTCCGAGGTGAATGTCCATCAACTGAGGATAGCGGCTGTATAACAGACGGGTACTCACTTCGGCATATCGAAGCCCTTCGTTGTAGTAGAGCGCTTCCTTGTAAAGAGCCATCTGCATAGCATGCTCATAGCGGAAACGCAGGTCTGCTGACGGCTTGCACTCTTTCTTGTTACCGGATAGAGCTGACTCATCGGCCTTTCCGGACTTCAGTTCAACAACGGTTCTGTGGTCTGCACTCAATAAGTCCATACGACCTTGGATGCCCAAAGCCTCGCAAAGGAAAGCGGCCTCAAGAGTTGCCTTTTCTGGCAGGTCAGCTTCAACGGTTGAAGAGATATTCTGAAACTGAGAGCGACATTGATTACTAAAATCCTGATCAATGCCTTCGATAGTAGCAAAACGAAGAGGATCTGAGCAAAAGGCTTTTTGCAACGACTGACGGTAGAGGATTTCTTTGTCAGCATCGTCAGGCGCATTAATGCAATCATCGAGGAACTGGTTTGCCACGTTACCAAGCATAATGGCTGGGCTGGACGGCGAAGAGATAAATTTCGTCAGCAGATGCATGGCTGGTGCATCGCCGTGGTAGGTGAAACAGTGGCAGATAGCCGTCACATCGACCAGATAATCAGGGTCGAGCACTATATGCTGTGGCAAGTAACGGCCATCTTCCTGCTTCTCGGCAAGCAGAAGATTCAGAACAGCTCCCTGATAAAGGAAAGAGGTTGGAATCAGTTTATCATTAGCGATTGTAAGGCTCTCTGCTTCAGTGAATTGGCCTATAAAATCAGTATAAGCCGAAGGATTAGCGGATTCAGCTTCAGTCATCGACGAATGAGCGCGTATCTCATCGTCTGTCCACGAGTCCACTTCCACTCGCCACTTCTTTATGTAGCCTTTCAGTTCCAAGTCGGTTTGACGATTATTTTATGAGCGTTGTGTCATTAATATAATCTGAACGCGCGCGTACACGCGAGGGAGCGCCCGAAGAGGGCAGGGGAGAGGCCGATGAATGATGTGCCGGAGCAGAACCTCTATACGACGCCCATCGTGAGAGAATCTGTCGGACATAGCCTGAGGTCTCGCTTCCTCGCAAGTATCCACATTTGACTACTGGGTCACGATAATATGCCGGCTCAGAAAGATGAAGGATGTAATAGTCAACATCAGCCCATCGTTTGGGGTTCTTACCATGCTTCGCAGCCAGCGCCATAGCATCACGGACATGACCTGGACCGCCATTGTAGGCTGCCAAAACGAAGTTCAACCGCTCCTGGCGATTCGGTATGTCGTCGAAGATTTCTGACAGATGACGCAGATAACGGGCGCCTCCTTCGATATTCCTTTCGGGTTCAAACACCTGAGCTAACGAGATGCCCATACGCGCAGCAGTAGCAGGCATGAGTTGCATGAGACCTTGAGCGCCCGCCCACGAAACGGCTTTGGGATCGAAAGCCGATTCCTGATAGCACTGCGCTGCCAGCAAACGCCAATCCCAACCTATGAGTGATGAGTAACGGATAAAGTAAGAATCCCACTGACTGATAATACCTTTCTGCCGCGAGAGCATAGGAGGACGAGCACTGACACTTGTCTTGCGGGCAGGGCGTGTTCGTTGCTGCTCCAATGCAAGATAATGACTGCGCGTATCATCTTTCCACCAAGCACTGGCTGAAGCCAGCAGCTCGGGTGAATCCGAACGAACGGTCCATTCGTCATGAATGGTCTCAAAGCCTTCTGTAGCCGGCAACGAAGCTGCTACCATATCAGCTTCGCCATCGCTGAGACGGCGGATGAGTTCGGCTGTGTCATTGGCTATTTCCATACGCAGACGGGCTCCAATCGATTGAGCATAAGCCTCTGCAATATGGTACTGAAGTCCAAAGCCCTGGCCACGATATTCATAATACGTGTCAGGCCCGGACAAGGTGGCGACGATAATCTCGCCGGCGGCCTGAATGTCGGCGAGGTCATAATCCTCTGACGCCGTCACGTCTTCGCCCTGTCCAAACATAACTGATGGCATCTTCGATTGCTTATGGCAAGATGCCAAAAGCACTACGGCCGATGCCATCAATAGAGTATTTAATAAGATCTTAAGCGTTTGCAAGACATTAAGGTTTCATCCTGTGGATAATATAAGTTCTCATGATGTCGATGGCCTTTTGGTTGTTGCCGCCCTGAGGTATGATGAGGTCGGCATAACGCTTCGTTGGCTCAATGAACTCAAGATGCATCGGTTTCAGCACATCGATGTAACGGTCCATGACCATCTGAGCCGTGCGCCCACGTTCTGCCATATCACGCGAAATGACGCGAATGAGACGGTCGTCGGGGTCGGCATCCACGAAAATCTTGAGGTCCATGAGGTCGCGCAACTCCTTGCGGCAAAGCGCCATGATGCCTTCGATGATGATTACCTCGCAAGGCTCGATGTGCACTGTCTCCGGCAGTCGGTTGCTTTCGATATATGAATATGTAGGCTGTTCTATGGCCCTGCCGTTGCGCAACTCATTGATCTGATGAATCAGCAGCTTCCAGTCGAAGGCGTTAGGATGGTCGAAATTAATCTTCCGGCGCTCTTCCATCGGAATGCCTGTATTGTCGTTGTAGTAGGAATCCTGAGGGATAACTGCTATCTGGGAATTGGGTAACGACTCTACAATCTTGCGCACTACGGTCGTCTTGCCTGAACCAGTGCCGCCTGCGATGCCTATGATGTACATTTTTTAGTGGTTTTAGAGCCCCTTCCGGACCTCCTCCGAGTGGAGGTACTTGAAGTTACTCGGCGAGTGTGGGCTGGGATGTTATTTTGGTTAAATGAGTTAACGAAGCTATAGGAGTATAGGTGTTAGCGGTTTCAGCGCACCACAACTTTCTTGCCGGCCACGACATAAATGCCGCGCGGCAAGTTGACAGTGGCTGTGGCGCCAAGCTGGACGTATACGCTGGCTGCCTGACGGCCGTCAATAGTATAAACGCTGACAGCAGCACCATTAGTATTAGCTGTGATAAACAGCTGGCCTTGACCACCAACGACCAGGAGCTTATCGCCGCCGTCGCTATTGAGCTTGTCGTGGATGCCCACTGTCTCGTCGCGGGTTTCAGCAAATCGAGCCACCTCGTCAGCTGTAAGGATAAGCCAGCGCTGAGTAGTTGCGCCGTCCTCATGGTTGAAGTTTGCCTTCTGAGCGCCAGTGGAAGTAGCGTTTATTGCTGAATGATCACCTGTAGCCAGAATCCAATATGATGTGCCGGCAAAGGTGTAACCGTCAAGTTCGGTCTGGTTGCGCGAACCCATAAGCTGGTAGGTAGCTGAATTAGCGTTAGACGATAGGGTAGTGTTGTGACCAATACTCAGATATTTACCTGTAGCGGCATTTTTGAAGGTGTAGTAACATGTATTGGGATTAAACTCAACGAACCACGCGCAGGAATCATTGCCGAAAGCCTCGTCAGCGGTCATGGCTGTCAGAGCAACATTATTGTTGCCACTCTGGCGTAAGTACGAAGTCGCCAATCCGCGGTTAGCAGCCTCACACTTGAGGTAGTAACGTTGGTCGTCGTACTGTGTAAAGGTGTATGCAGGTCTCTTGAAATCCATGTTTGGTGTCTCAATGGCGTCCTCAGCTAACGCTCCGACAATGAGGGCGTTAGCGCGGTAAAGGATAGGAGAGCCTGTGTCTTCGTTGGCACCATTTATGCCATAAGGCCACATATGAATATTGTCGCCATGCAACTTGGCTGTCTTATTGTTTTCGAGGAATTGCATTACACGGTCTACACGAGGACCCAACCAGTCGCCGCGGTCGCCATTGGTGCGATAAATAGGATTAACCCAATCAGTGTAGTTAATAACGCCTAAGCCATGTGAACCCTCATGCAGCACGGTGCCAGCCTTTTGATAAGCACTATTCTGGCTGATTCGCATATAACCGCCATACGAACAATCGGCTGTACCATCACCGGCACCAGCTCCAGGCACGTAATGAGCCGAGAGATGGAAATTCTGAATGCCGGCAATATTATTCCACATCCAAACAGCCTCTTCACAGGCAGCGTTAATGCGCTGGTTGGTGGCATCATCACCAGCAAAATCGTAGTCGTAACCGACGTTGCCAAGAGGACGTGTAACTGTCTTTATCACATCACCATAAGCAAGCTTGTAGCCAGAAGTGATGATATAAGCTCTGACATAATAAACCGTTGCGGGTTTCACATTATGCATTACATAGATGTCTCCATTGTTGCTATAACTTTCAGAGGAACGGCCATCGGCAATAGTGGGTTCAGGATTCTCACTGTAGCAAAAACCTTTTTCTTTTGCAGTGCCTGTGAATGAGCCACGGGCGAATATCTCAGTAGCACCCTGAACCACGCTGAGCGTTTTTGCCGTGGGATCATTGCCGGTGCCATTGGCGATACGGAACAATAGGGTAGCGTCTTCCATTGCTTTTGCGGCAGCCAGCATCTCTTCAGGCGTAGCATTATCGTTGTCGCGAACGGCTTCTGCGGCTGCTATTGCGGCTGCAAGTTCTTCAGCGCCTTCTTTGCCGTCGGTGGATAATCTTGCCGCTGCATTTATAGCTTTTTTCAAATCGCTCTTGGCCTTATAGCTCTCATTTGCAATATCATAAGCCTCTTGGAGCTGCTTGCTCACGGCTTGAATCGGGATATCTGCTTCAAGTTTCAATACTTCTGTTGCAGCATCTGCAGCCTTCTGCAAAGCTGTTTTATATACTTCAGCCATATCCGATTGCAAGCGCACGGCGGCTTTAGTATTCAACGATTTCAGTTCTTTCAGTTGTTCGTTGTTGAGCTGAGCGGCTTGAAGAGTGGTAGCAAGCTGATAAGCAGCGTCATACAAAGCATCGTCGGAAGCGCTTTCATTCAGTTGTTTCGCCGCTTCAATAGCATTTAAGAGATTCTGCTTAGGAGTTGGTTGCAAACCGGCGTTAGACGATTTTGAGGTTGTAGTTATGAAAGCCTCGGCTTTAGCTACGGCCTCAAGTAACTGACTGAGCTGTATGTTAAGATAAGTTAAACGGAAATTATCGACAGCAATCCAGTTTCCAGATGCGTTAACTGCCTGAAAACCAATGGTTACGTCATCGCCAGCGGTCGAAAAATCAACGGTGTAATTATTTGCGTCAGTAACTTTTGTGGAGTTCGATGTCTCGCCGGCAAAGATCACTGCGCCTGTTTGAGCTGCTGTTGAGCCTTGTTGTATATTTTGGGCTGCCACAGTAAGTCTGTAGTTTCCTGCGGGCAAAGCAGCCAAAGTCTGCTTCACGGATCCCGAACCGACAGTTTTGCCTTTATCTGTCCATTTTTCAAGATAGGTGTTTCCGGCTTTCTTTGTAAACGATGTATTCGTTTGCGCTTTCAAATTAGACACTGTCCAGCCATCAAGGCCTTTCTCAAAGCTGGGGTTGGTGATAAACTTAGATGTGACGTTCTTGTCAGCAAAAGCACTCATGCAACCAAGCACAAATGCCAAAATCATTGTAATTGATTTAGTACGTATCATTATTTGTTAGTTAGTTTGCTATTTCTTATTTTGCTGCAAAAATAATTGATTTTTACGAGGTGACCATATATAAATCAAATTTTATTTCCACAAAATCTCAAAATCATCTTTTTTCACTCGTTATTTATCTTATTCACTACAATTATTCAGAATCCTGGACAGAATTCAATTCAATGGTTTGTGCAATAATCACTCATCTTTCTGTATCTTATTATATTTAATTCGTTTTCGAATATACTTTACTCAAAAGGACTAATTTTCTTCATGTTTTATTTGTATCTTTCTTCATGTCTTCATTTGTATCAAAGCTCCATTATTACGCCATCTTTCTGTATGCTATTAAACATAACACCTATTAGATTAAAAAGTATAGGAAAAGCTCATTCCTTCTCTTTTCAGATTTATGATTAAGGTAAAGCGATGATTTCGACACAAACAAATAAATATTGTTCTTTTCCCATGGCGCATCAATAGTTGTCTAAAAAACTTTTGAAGTTGTCTAAGGATTCATTATCAAATCTCTCAGCAATTATTGGCAATTGTATTGGGACTTATTGGCTATTGTGCCAGGACTTTGTTATAATTGTCTCAGCACATAAATGAAATCATCTTAGGACATCCATCTAATTGTCGCGGGACCTTTGAATTAATGCCTTCAGGATTAAATGAATAAACCCTTGAGGCTTTTTAGTAAGTCTCAAGGGCAATTATTCAATGTCTCTATTGTAATATAAGATAAGTGCGAAATGATTGAAAATGAGCCTGTAAAGTCTTCACTAAAAGATAGAAGTTGATTAGCTTTCTTACACTATAAAATCGTGAATTTTGCGAAACGAAGGAGCAATTGTTTGGTTCCTACGTTCTCAAACTCAACTGTTGCCTTTGCGTCAATACCTGTGCCTGTGAGAGCGACAACTTTACCACGTCCGAAGCGTGAATGTGCTATTTGTTGACCTACTTTCAAAGTGCCAGAAGCGGTTTGCGTTGATTCTACGCTTGCAGTTGCTGAGTCATCGTTTTTTTGACGCTGGCCAACTGATGTCATCCCCACAGGATTTCTGAATGAAGCCGCTGGCGCTGATGATGATCTGGAGCCGAAATTGGGACGTTCACGGCCTGTGGTACGGCTCGATGTGCTTGAAAATGAGCCTGTAAAGTCTTCGCCAAATATAGAATTTCTACGGAAGCCGGACAACGAATGACTGCGATTGCCGATGGCTGTAGACTGGTCTATTTCAAGGTATTGCGAATCTATATTGCTCAGGAACGGGCTTGGATTGCAAAACTCGCTCTTGCCATAGCGATACCTGTTTTGGGCATTCGTGAGAAAGCACTGCTCTTTGGCACGTGTGATTGCCACATAAAACAAACGACGTTCTTCTTCGAGCTCACGAGGTGAACTGGAGGCCATTTGATTTGGAAATAGATTTTCTTCCATTCCGACCACGAAAACCACTCGGAATTCCAAGCCTTTAGCGGCGTGAACTGTCATTAACGTGAGTTTATCATCGGAATCTTCTGAGCTCTCGTCCAGATCACTCAACAGCGACACTTCCTGAAGATAATGAGTCATGAACGTCCGTTCTGCTTCACCTTCCTCAATGCGGTCATCAACAAATTGCTGCATACCATCCAGCAGCTCTTGCAAGTTCTCTTGACGTGATATATCTTCAGGTTCGCGACCACGGAATATATCCAGTTGAACGCCTGATTCCCTGGCAATACGCATTCCAAGTTGTGCTGCGTTTTCGCTGTTTGCAGCATTAATAAAGGTCTGAATAAGATAAGTGAAGGACTCAAGTTTCGTCAGTGTGCCACGATTCACGTCAAGCTTGGCAGCAGCCGGATTCAGTAGCACTTGCCATAGGCTTATACCATTTTCTGCGGCTGCACCGGTGATTTTGTCAAGAGTTGTCTGCCCGATACCCCTTGCCGGATAATTAATAACACGTTTCAAAGCCTCCTCGTCGTTTGGGTTCACTGCCAGACGGAAATAAGCTATCATGTCCTTTATCTCCTTGCGTTGATAGAACGACAAACCGCCGTAAATACGATAAGGAATGGACATCTTGCGGAAAGCCTCTTCGAATGTGCGGCTCTGGGCATTGGTTCTATACAGGATAGCCATATCCTTCCAAGGGATATGCTCGTAACGGTTGATATTCTGCACCTTATGCCCTACCCCATTCGCCTCTTCAATGTCGCTGAAATAAGTGTATACATGGATTGGCTCGCCCTTGCTCTTCTCTGAAAACACCTCTTTGGGAATCTGCCCGCGATTGTGTTTTATTAGACTGTTGGCGGCGCCGACGATGGTTTGTGTGGAGCGATAATTCTGTTCAAGTTTAAACAAACGGGCTCCCTCGTATAATCGTTGGAAAGTCAGTATGTTATCGATATTTGCGCCTCGGAAGGAATATATAGACTGAGCATCATCACCTACGACACAGACATGACGATGGTGCTGCGTCAACTGCCAAACGATGGCGTGCTGAGCATAGTTAGTGTCCTGATACTCATCTACGAGCACGAACTCAAATTTCTCTTCATATCTTGCCAGTATTTCCGGCTTGTGAGCGAAGAGCAGATAGGTGTACAACAACAGGTCATCGAAATCCATGGCATCAGCCTGCCGGCAACGAGCCCAATACCGCTCGTAAATCTTGCCTGTAGCTGGTATGCCTGAAGCTTGATCAGCCTTGAAAAGATCTGGGTCGCGTTGATATTGCGAAGGCATAAACAACCGGTTCTTGGCGGCAGAGATATGGCCTGCCACGGTTCCGGGCTTATACACTTTGTCATCGAGTCCCATTTCTCGTATTATACTTCGAATGAGGCTTTTGGAGTCTGCTGCGTCATAGATGGTGAAGTTCGACGAGAAGCCTATAGCCTCGTGCTCGGCCCTGAGAATACGCGCAAAAATGCTATGGAAAGTTCCCATCCACAGGCCTCGTGCGGCATCATTGCCCATCTGTTTCACGATACGCTCTTTCATCTCCTCGGCAGCCTTATTAGTGAAGGTCAAAGCCAGGATATTCCAAGGTTTCATGCCTTGGCTGAGGAGGTAGGCCACCTTATATGTAAGAACGCGCGTCTTACCTGAACCTGCACCAGCAATCACCAACGATGGTCCATCGGTGTAGAGCACAGCCTCACGTTGTGCACTGTTCAGCTCGTCTAAATTAATCATCTACAGAGACTTAATCAGTTGTTAAGCAATAATCGAGTGGTTGGAATTTAAAAACCACACGTCTATATCCTATTCATCGTCCGGCTTCAAGGTGTCAAGGTCTATGATGTGCAACTGCAAAGCCTTGACAACGAGACGTGTAGCGTTGACTCCTGTTCGTTCGTTTGCCGGGAACAAGCGGTTGATAAGATCCACCTGACGTTTCTCCAGGCTCTTTGCTCCGAAAGGCATGCCCTTGAGCGAAGCTATCATGTCCTTGGTATATCCGAGTGCCAGATGCCGGAGGAAACGTTCATCATATTCGTCGATATCATAGTCGATTACGGCGTCCGTTCGGCGACTTTCGCTGACAACGCTTTTCTTGAAACGAGCCACAATCTTCTCCAAGATTGGCTGGTTGAACACCAGTCTGCGGCCGTCCATGACCAACCGGACGTCATTACGAGTCAGTAACTCACCCGTCTTCAGGATTATACCATCGGCGCCAGCCTGCAGAGCGTCTACCCATAGGCGTTCATTAAGTATTTCGCCCGTGAATATCAGCACTTTAACATCAGGGTATTTGGTATGTACCTGTCGGCAGATATCTACGCCTACGGTGGTGCTACCGCCCAGACCAAGGTCCAGAAGCAGAAGGTCCGGGAGCTCTTTGCGCATGAGTGCCCAAAGCTCACCTTCGTTCATTGCGGTGCCAAGAATTTCGGCCTCAGGGATGTCTGAACGGAAGATTTCCTCGGTGCCTTTCAGCTCGAGCTTCTCGTCCTCCACGATGATTACTTTAAAAGTTTCCATATATCTTTATGTTTTAATGATTTACACCATTTTATTTAGAACGTGTCAAGGGTACCGTGAACCAAATCGAATGGCCTTGAGCGGCCGCTTCAGCATTGATTCGACAGCCTGGATGCCCCATGAATGTGTCGTGTTCGCGGATTATTTGCTTGGCTATGAGGAACGGAATCCCTTGCCGGTGGGGCGCAAACAGAGTGTTCAACTCGTTGTCGGTCAACTGTATGTTGGGATTTGTAATACAGACTTTGGCAAACGCTCCGTCAGCAGATGCGCTCAACGAGATAGGCTGCCACTCCCCTGCCCCGCTGTCGTCAGCAGTTAGGAAATCGGTTTCTGCGTCAAGCAAGGCGTTCAACAACATCGCAAGCAAATCTTCGTCACCTCGTAATTTGCTGTTTTCTAAATCGTTGACAACGCTAAGTTCAACATCTACTCCAAGGCGGCGTGTGCGTTTATTAAAGCGCTGAGCTGTAGGCGTGGCAAGCTGTTCGAACGGTATATTATGACGACGGAAATTGAGCACTGCCGCTTGTTCTGAGGCCTGGGCCGTAAGCAGCGTATAGATGTCCTTGTAGTAACCCACCGTCTCGCTCAGCGTGATAAGGTCATCGTCGGGATTATCCTCTTTCTGCATCCGGCTTACGAGTTGATTTATACGTCCTGGGTAGTACATCGTTTCGTGTTTGATGGTTGACAAGCAATTGTCAATGATCAGATTCTGAACATGTAAACGACTCTCCTCATACAGGCGGCGTCGATGCTCATCCTCGGCCATCTCCACGTCAGCCTGCTGCCGTTCGTGTTCTGCCGCTTTCTGTTGCTGCAGTTGTTGCAGGCGCTGATCGTTGAGCCGGGCTAAAGCTCTGCTGAAACGGGCCTGAGGCAGGAAATAGAAGAAGTAGGCGGCCAAGGCAGCAAGCACAAACAGGGCTATTATTGCCACCAGCGCCCAACGCGTTGTCTGCTGAGAGCGTTCAAGCTGCTGGCAATAGGCCTCCAACGATTCATCACGATTAACGAGCTTGTAAAGGCGTCTATATACCTCATTACTACGGCGATACAATGGCCAGTCGTGGCATGCCAAGGCCGCGATAGCCTGCTCGTTGCGAAGGCCGAGCACGAGCGAATAGTCGAGAGAGTCGCGCCCTGTGCCGATGATCGTCAAGGCGGAATCGGCATACTGAAGTGCTTCGGCGTGACGACCCGCCAGATTGCAATAATAAACGGAATCCGCGAGGGCGTAGGCAGTAGCAGGGAATTTCGACGGAACGTCTGTCGTCGCTGCACCTTCGGCATAAACCGATGAATTGGCTGTTCCGAGCAACAGAGCAAGAAGAAACGCCGTCATCACACGAGGGAGACGGAACCAGAAACGGCTCCCCTCGCCTACCCGACTGTCGATGCCGAACTGGCAGACGCGGAACAGCTGGTTGGTCTTGCGGTATTTTTCTATGATGCCTTTGCAGTTCATTAGGCCGAAGCCAAAGCCTTTCTGATCATCTGTTGAAACAAGGTCAGGCTTATCTGCTTGTAAGGCCGGCTTAATGGGCTCGTTAAGCCGTTCTGATTCGGCATTTATCTTGGCTTTGTTTCCAATGAGCTTCGCGTCGTATACTTTGTTGTTCAAGATAAGATCCACGTCGTGTTCGCTCAAGCCGCTGCCTGTGTCAGCCACTGAGATTTCCACGAAGCAGCCGTCCTCAGTCTCGCCTTCGGAGGCACTGATGTGCACTGAGCCGCCAGAGGGTGTGAACTTGCGGGCATTGTCAGCCAGCGTGTTAACCATGAACATGGTCAACGCGCGGTCGGCCTTCACGGCAAGAGCCGTTTCATCTACAATGAGCGTAATTCCTTTCTGGTCATAGGCATAATGACTGCGGCGTAGAGACGAGAAAAGAGGTTCAAGTTCGAAGGATGATATCTGCAGGCTCAACTGGCCTTGTTGCATCTGAATCCATTCGGTCAGCAGATCATTAAGCTCATTGATATGCGTGGTGAGTTCGCTGATATATGCCAACGATTCCTTGCGCACTTCACCTCGCTGGCGCATCCGTCGTACTTCGTTGATTATCCTGTCGAGGAACGGAACGATAGCCTGTACCAACTGCAACTTGGCCCGCTTCTCTATATTCCTTTGCTTATCAGCTACGAGACGCAATTGCGTGGCTTGCTGTTGTTCTTGAAGCTGTTCCTGTTCATCGGCCAAAGCTTGCTGAGCCTGCAATGCAGTCTCCTTTATCTGCTTCATTTTCTGGCGCAACAGACGGTGCTGAACACGTGTTCTGCGACGCCAACGGCGAAGCAGGGCATACAGGAAAAGGCTTATAAGTAAGGCTGTTAATGCAACGGCAATAATGAGACGGATCAGATGATTGTGTTCCTCGGCAAGCTCTTGGGCACGGCTTTCAAGTTCCGCATCCTCGCGCGTCACATCAAGCAAATCCAGGAAGATATTGCGGTTGTAGTCGCTTTCGGCTTTCATGTCGAGGGCACTATAAGCTACTGAAAGCTGCTGACGAATGCCAGAAATCCACTCGGGCACAGTCTTCACATTCGGTGAGCTTACCCACTGACGCTCAACGGATACAGGCTCGGGCTCGGGAGTATACGGCACGAGCAGGTCACCCTCCTTCTCAGGTTCCAACAGCTCTTCGGCTGCGTAGTAGCACTGATGATGGAAGTTCACACAGTCGAGTGCGCCGGCATAATAACCGATGGCCTCGCGATAATTGCCTGCCTCGAAGCTCAGCTCTCCCAAAGTGCGCAGCACACAGGCTTCCTGATAGATATCATCATAGTCGATGAAATCCTCGAGGGCGCTCTTGGCAAGCTGCTCAGGCAGATTGCCTTCCGGGAAAAGCGAGGTGAGCAGCGGCAAGGCTTCCGGGTGTGTTTCGAGGGCAGCTTTGGAACGGACGGAGTCAGCCAAGATCATAGCCAACGACTGCTCTGAGTTGCCCACGAAGAAAGTAAACCCTTCGTAGCGAGCCAACCAGAAGCACTTCAACAAGTACTCGAACTCTTCGCGTGCAACATCCTCTACATCAACGCTTTCTGTAAGCCCGCCGGAACCTCGCATGTAGCAATAGTATAGCCACTGAGCCGTGTCTGTAGCCAACTGGCTATAGGGCTCAGCTGCCCTTATCTCTTCCAAAGCGCGGTCGCTCTGGTCAAGGTAATAGAAATATGTAGATGAAACGATGTGATAGTCGCTACGGCCAAAACGATAGCGGTGCAGTTCGCGCGGACTCATCTTCTCCTCTCGCTCAGCCAAACGCTCTATACATTTGCGTGCTGCAGCCCTATGAAGGAAGAACGAACGGTTGTCGCTCGTGCGCTGAGCCACCTTCATCAACGTGACGTTAGCCACAAGCCGTTCGGTAAGGCTCTTGGAAATATCTGCCGCACGGCCTGCAACGACCAACGCACTATCGAAGTCCATCTGCTGGAAACGCTCGAACGCCAGGTTGTTAAGAGCCTCTGCCTGACCTTCGGCATAATTGCAGTTGAGCGACAACTGATAAGCGTCTTCAGCCCATGTACGAAGTGAGTCAATGTTCTTATAATGCCACCTGTAAGCCAGATTATTCAGCGAATCGATAGTCTGACGCTGCACAGCATTAGGTCCCTCGTGGCAAGCTATGACCGCGAGGACGAGAAAAGCGACAAGAAATGAGTGCAGGTGGCGCACAGCAGGTAAGACTATTGTTTATGTAAGATTTGATCTATCTCGTCGAACTGCTTTCCCATATTCAGGTTGAGATATATACGATAAAGCGGTGGTGCCCAGCGTTGTGGTTTGTCGGGTTCCAAAGCCCTGACGCGTTCCATAGGCAGTTTGGCAAGATTATATAAGCTACGGATAATTTCCTGATCACGAATACATTGAGGATTAGTCGGGTCGTTGCAGGCTTGTTCCGCATAAATTACAGCCAGGTTCAATGAGGCTACGCCTTTGTTGTATAAGGCGTCGACGTGATCAGGTGAGAAGTACAAACATGAGTCGCAGGCGTCGATGGCCTCGCGGTCGCGCCCTTGCTTCAGCAGCACGAGGCTTCGTCCATACCAGAACAATGGCACGGTGTCGGCCACGCTGATTACAGAGTCAGTTATCTCCAAGGCTCTATCTGTGTTCTGACAGTCGAGGTAGTAGTCCACGAGGTGTGAGAAGAAATAGCCATGGAAGGTGTAATCGCGCAAGCCGTCGTACAGCGACGACAACCACTTGGTGGTGTCTGACTTCGCCTTAAAGGCGCGTGAGAGATATTCCTGAATGAGGTAGTTCTTCTGCCCAGCCTTCATTGCCAGCGGAGCGTTGCGGATTACTCCGTCAGCGTTCTGAGAGCTGTTGGCAGCAACCACAGCCAAGTAGGCTGTCGACGGCATAAGCGTATCGTTTTGAAGCAGTTTGTCGCGCTCAAAAATCGGATGTGAGCCATTCCGGACATATTCATCCAGATAATTGAACGCCTCCTTCATCTGGTTCTTGCGGAAAAACCATTTGCCGCCATTCAGGAGATTGGGACGGAACGGCAGCAGCACATCGCGGCTACTCTTGCGGTTTTTCAGGCGCACGCGTCCTTTCTCGTCCGGCCACTCCTCAATTGAATCAGCCTTCTCCAGGCGACGGAAGATGTCGAGGATATTAGAGTAAAAGGCCACCGTGTCGTACTTCTGCTTGAGGTACAACTTAAGGTTCTGGGCTTCGTAAAGTTTCTGACTGCATTCAGCAGCCAGGACATAGCACTCGACACGGTCGTCGTGGCTTGTCTCTTCCTTGGCAGCTTCGGCCAGCAGGTTCTTAGCCGTCTGCTCAAGATTCTGTTTCTTCTTCAGAGCCTCCTTGGCCTGTCGTATCACGCTGGCGGCCGAGATATTCAAAGCAAACAGACTGAATATGATGAATACGTATTTTCGCATAGTATACTAAAACTGCTGCAAAGTTACGTAAAAGCGTTTAAATAACCTCCATTAAAGAGGTTAAATGTTGTGAAGAGTGTATTAAAGTCACACAAAAGAAGGGCAACGCCCGCAGACGCTGCCCTTCGAAAGTGTTTTGTTTAGATGTCTTGTCTTGAACCTTGCCGGCTTTTATTCGCCAACAAGCTTAGCCATTTCTGCCTCCTTGGCCTTGTTGCCGAGGATGTAGTACACAGTGCGCAGACGTGTAGCCCACTTGTGCGTGTTCTCGGGCTCCAGCTCCTGAACCTTCAGGAAGTAAGGCTCTGCTTCTTTGTAGGCGTCCTTTACGGGCTGTACGGCAGCGTTGAACTGCTGTGTAGTCATCTTCTTGCCCGAGAGTGACTCGTTGATGTCGTAGCCATAGTTGCTCCAGCAAACGCCTGCATTGTAGTAAGCATCTGAGAATGAAGGATCAGTCTCTGTAGCCTTGACAAAGAAAGGAATAGCCTCTTTGTACTTGTGGTCGTTCATGAAGACGAGGCCCTTGGCATAGTTGCCCAGACGGCTGTTGGCATCAGATGCAATCAGTTCGTCGGCAAAGCCCTGAGCTGTCTTGAAGTCGCCCTTGTTGAAGTAGTAAGCCAGGATGTTCTGAGCCACGGCGTCGTTTGCGGCGGGATCAGCAACAACGATTTCCCTACCAGCCTTCAGCCATGAAGCGGTGTCGCCCTGCTCGATGAAGTGAGTGAGATAGAGCTGGTTTACCTGGTCCTTCTCCTGTGTATACTGACGTGCCTGGTCAATGAACTGGTTGAACACCTCATTATCCTTAGCGAAGTAAGCAGCAAGGCAGGTGTAGTATGCAATCTGCGGAGTCTGCTCGTCCTCAGCCAGCGTTGCAGCGTCGGGGCCGAGGATGGTGTAAGTCTGAGGATAGGTCATCCAGCGCTTGAAGGCGTCTACGGCCTGCGGGAACTGCTGGTTCTGGAAGAACATCTGACCGCAGTAAGCCACGATAGGACGGAACTTGAGCACGTTCAGCTTGTTAGGAACTGAGTAGGGATCCTTTTCGCCCTTGAGGCCGAGCTCCTGCGTAGCGTTGTAACACTTCTGGATAGCGTCAAGGCTTGCGAAGAGGTTCTGTGCGAGCTGTGCAGTATCAGTAACCTCCTTGGCGATAGCCTTGTCGAGCAGCGGCGAGAGGATATAGGAGTGCAGCTGGGCCTTGATGTCCCATGCGTTGGCCAGTTCCTTCTTTGTCTCAGGGCTGGTGAAAGTGGGCTCCAGCATCTCCATGCACTGAGCGAGCTTGGTTTTCAGCTCAGCCTCCTGCTTCTCGTTGCGGTTGGGCGTTGCCACGAGATTCTGGACTTCATCCTTGATGAGACGAGCCTTACGGATTACTTTGTCCTGAGCCATAGCTGATGAAGCTACGAGGGCAAGTGCGAATGCAAATAATACTTTTTTCATTTTCTTTTCTTTTAGGTAGTTTGTTGATTATTATTTCTTGACAAGTAGCCCTTGTCCTGTCCGTTAGCTTTGACAGGGCAAGGGCATGAAGGTTTATTGTTGATCGTCGCGGTCGAGAGTTATCGTCTGACCGTCGGACATCTGAGTGGGTTCAGGGAGCTCTGAGGCACGAGCTTCTTCAGGCAGCGATTCCTCGTCTTCCTCTGAAGGCACTACACATACGTTGGCAATGGTGTCGTTGCGCTTCTGCAGTTCGATGAGCTTCACGCCCTGGGTGGCACGTCCTTGAATCTTTATCTTCTCGAGTTTGAGACGCAGAGTGATGCCCGACTTGTTGATAATCATCAGATCTTCGTCGTTGGTCACGCTCTTGATAGCTGTGAGCAAGCCCGTCTTCTCTGTCACTTCCAAGGTCTTGACGCCCTTGCCGCCACGGTTGGTGACGCGATAGTCGGTGACGTCGGAGCGTTTGCCATAGCCCTTCTCTGAAACCACGAGTATGGTCTCTTCCTCGGGCTTGTCTACCACTACCATGCCTACTACCTCGTTGCCTTCGCCCTCAAGGGTGATACCGCGAACGCCGGTTGCCACGCGGCCCATAGTGCGAACGGCTGTTTCGTTGAAGCGCACGGCACGTCCCATCTTGCTGGCAATCACTATCTCGTTGTTGCCATTGGTGAGGGCTACGTCTACCACGCGGTCGCCTTCAACGATATTGATTGCGTTGACGCCGTTGGTGCGTGGACGGCTGTAGTCAGCGAGCGATGTCTTCTTGATTGTACCGTTCTTGGTGCAGAAGATGACGTTGTGTGTTGCGTTGAACTCAGGATCGTTGAGCTTCCTCACGTAGAGGCATGCGTTTACGGCGTCGTCGGGCTCGATGTTCAGCATATTCTGTATTGCACGTCCCTTGCTGGCCTTGTTGCCTTCAGGGATATCATATGCCTTGAGCCAGTAGCAGCGGCCTTTCTTCGTAAAGAAGAGCATGGTATTGTGCATAGTGGCACGATAGATATACTCAATGAAGTCGGCATCGCGCGTGCTGCTGCCCTTGGAGCCTACGCCTCCACGACCTTGTGTGCGGAACTCTGCAAGCGGAGTTCGCTTGATATATCCGAGGTGACTGATAGTGATCACTATCTCGTCGTCGGAATAGAAATCCTCGGGGTTGAACTCCTCGCTTGAATATACTATCTCCGAGCGGCGGGCATCACCGTATTTCTCTTTCACTTCGAGGAGCTCGTCCTTGATGACCTTCCAGCAGAGGGTGTCGTCGGTGAGGATCTGATTGTAGTAAGCAATCTTCTCCATCAGCTCGTCATATTCGGCATGCAGTTTCTCCTGCTGCAGACCGGTGAGCTGTGCCAGACGCATGTCTACGATGGCCTTCGATTGCAGCTCGTCAAGGTTGAAGCGCTGTTCCAGACGCTTGCGGGCTTCCTCAGGCGTCTTGCTCGACCTGATTATGTGTACCACCTCGTCGATATTATCGCTGGCGATGATGAGACCTTCCAGGATGTGGGCGCGCTCTTCGGCCTTGCGCTTGTCGTATTCTGTGCGACGGATAACCACTTCGTGGCGATGGTCGACGAAGCACTTTATCATATCGCGCAACGTAAGCAATTTCGGACGGCCTGCCACCAACGCGATAGAGTTGACGGAGAAGCTTGTCTGCAGCTGCGTCATCTTGTAGAGCTTGTTGAGCACCACGTTGGCGTTGAAGTCGCGCTTCACATCAATCACGATACGCATACCCTCGCGGTCGCTCTCGTCGTTGGCGTTCGAGATGCCTTCAATCTTATGGTCGTTCACCAACTCAGCTATCGACTTAATCAGCTCAGCCTTATTCACGCCATAGGGAATCTCGCTCACGATAATCTTGTCGTGCTGATCGCCCGGCTCTATCTCTGCCTTGGCACGCATCACGATGCGTCCGCGACCTGTCTCATAAGCATCGCGCACGCCCTGCATGCCATAGATATATGCTCCAGTCGGGAAATCCGGTGCGGGAATATAATGCATCAGACCTTCCACGTCGATATCGGGGTTGTCGATGTAAGCCACGCAGCCGTCGATACATTCGCTGAGGTTGTGGGTGGGGATATTGGTAGCCATACCCACGGCAATACCTGTGGCACCGTTCACCAGCAGGTTGGGGAAAAGAGTAGGCAGCACGCTGGGCTCCTTCTCCTTGCCGTCGAAGTTGTCGACCATGTCCACAGTTTCCTTCTCAAGGTCCTGCATCATCGCTTCGCCCATTGAGGCGAGTCGTGCCTCGGTGTAACGCATGGCAGCCGGCGAGTCGCCGTCGACACTACCGAAGTTACCCTGTCCGTCGACCAGCGTATAACGCATGTTCCAATCCTGTGCCAAACGCACCATGGCGAAGTACACAGAGCTGTCGCCGTGAGGGTGATAGTGACCGAGCACATTACCCACCGTACGTGCGCATTTGCGGTAGTCTTTGTCGTGCGTGTTGCCGTCAACGCGCATGCCATAAAGGATACGGCGGTGCACGGGCTTGAAGCCGTCGCGGGCATCAGGCAAGGCACGCGCCACGATTACCGACATCGAATAATCGAGGAATGAGCTTCGCATCTCCCGTTCGATGTCTACTTTGATAATTCTGTCTTCTGAATCTTGCATTGTTTCGTTTAACGTTTAGCTATTAACGTTTAGCGCTTATGATTTATAGTTTGCTTTATATTGTAAAGATATTTCTTTTGTAAGATTTCCTTTCAATGCGTCAGAGGCGAAAAAAACGGCCTTTTCTTGAAAAAAGAATGTCGGTTGCCTAAAAACGCGTACAAATATAACGCATTTTAGGCAACCGACAAAATCTTTTGGTTAAAAAGAAGTTAAATCGCGTGTTTTAGGCTTCTTCGGGCTCTTTCCGTACTAATTTCAGCTTGTCGTCGGCCACATCGACCACTACCGTCTGCCCTTCGCTCACTTGTTCATCAAGGATGAGCTGACAGAAAGCATCTTCCACCGACGACTGGATAAGTCGCTTCAGCGGACGGGCTCCGAACTGAACGTCGTAGCCTTTGTCTGCAAGCCAATTGCGTGCGGCATCGGTGAGCTCGATATGATAGCCCATCTCCTCGATACGCTTTGCCAGCGGACGCATCTCTATGTCCACTATCTTATGCAGGCTCTCCTTCGAGAGCTGGTCGAAGAAGATGATATCGTCCAGACGGTTGAGGAACTCTGGCGAGAACTGGCGTTGCAACGTCTTCTGAATGATGCTGCGTGCCAGGTCGCGGTTCTGCGTGTCGCCTCGTGTGAAGCCTATGCCCTGTCCGAACTCCTTCAGCTGCTTTGTGCCGCTGTTCGAAGTCATCACTATCACCGTGTTGCGGAAGTCCACCGTAGTGCCGTTGCCGTCGGTGAGTCGGCCTTCGTCCATCACCTGCAGCAGTATGTTGAACACATCCGGGTGTGCCTTCTCTATCTCGTCCAACAGCACTATTGAGTAAGGCTTGCGACGCACACGGTCGGTGAGCTGTCCGCCCTCCTCATATCCCACGTATCCCGGAGGCGCTCCTACCATGCGACTCACGGTATGCTTCTCCATGTATTCGCTCATATCGACGCGAATCAAGGCTTCTTCGCTGCCGAAAAGCTCTACGGCAAGCCGCTTGGTAAGATATGTTTTGCCCACGCCTGTGGGACCCAGGAACATGAATGTGCCGATGGGCTTGTTCGGATCTTTAAGTCCTACGCGCGAGCGCTGGATGGCATGCACGAGTTTGTCCACGGCATCGTCCTGCCCCACTACGGAGTTCTTCAATGCCGGACCGAGGTTGCGAAGGCGTTCGTTCTCGCTCTCCCCTACCCTCTGCACAGGTATGCCTGTCATCATCGCCACCACTTCGGCAACGTCCGTCTCGCTGATTTCCTCGCGCACTTCGCGCAACTGGTGCTCCCAGTCCTTCTTCATCTGCTGCAGGCGTTCCTGCTCGTTGGCCAGTTGGTCGCGGTATTCGGCAGCGAGTTCGAATTTCTGCTGCTGCACGGCCTGGTCTTTCAGTTCCTTCAGATGACTGCAGAGCTCCTCCTTGCGCATTATCTCCTCGCTGAACGGCATATTCACGAGATGTGCCCGCGAGCCTGCCTCGTCCATCGCGTCGATGGCTTTGTCGGGCAGACAGCGGTCGGTGAGATAGCGGTCGGTGAGCGTCACGCACGCCTTGAGAGCATCGTCGGAATAACGCACGTTGTGGTGCTCCTCGTAGCGCTCCTTGATATTCATCAGTATGTCGAGCGTCTCGTCGGGCGAAGTGGGCTCCACGAGCACTTTCTGGAAACGGCGTTCCAGGGCGCCGTCCTTCTCGATGCTCTTCTTGTACTCATCTATGGTGGTGGCGCCTATGCACTGCACCTCGCCGCGTGCGAGTGCAGGTTTCAGCATATTCGCGGCGTCCATAGTGCCGGCAGCCGATCCTGCACCTATTATGGTGTGAATCTCGTCGATGAACAGGATTATCTCCTTGTGGTCGTGCAGTTCGTTGATGATGGCCTTGAGGCGCTCCTCAAACTGTCCGCGGTATTTGGTACCTGCCACTACGCCTGCCAAGTCAAGCACTATGACACGCTTGTCGAACAGCAGACGTGCCACCTTATGCTGCACGATGCGCAGCGCCAGGCCTTCCACTATGGCGCTCTTGCCCACTCCGGGCAGACCTATGAGTATGGGGTTGTTCTTCTTCCTGCGACACAGGATCTGCGCCACGCGTTGTATCTCGTTCTCTCGGCCCACTATCGGGTCGAGCAAGCCCTGTTCGGCAGCCTTGGTGAGGTCAGTGCCGAAGGTGTCGAGGGCGGGTGTGCCGCCTTCCTTGCCGGTACGCTTGCGCGAGGAGGTCTGCTGTCTGGCAGCGCCCTGTCCCGCACGGCCTGTGTTGTGCAGGTCGTCGTCCTCTTCGTCGTCCTCATCCTCGTCGGTGAAGCCGAAGGTGGCCTGCGGGTCCTGCTTCTGCGTCAGCGCATTCTTCACGCCCTGATAATCCACGCCGTACTGGTTGAGCAGCTGGCACACCGAATCACTGCGGTCGCGCAGCATCGCCAACAGCAGGTGCTCCGTGTCAGCCTCCTCGGCATGCATGGCCCGCGCTTCGAGCAGTGTCAGCTTGATGATACGGCTTGAGGCGGCGCTGAGCAGCGGATCATGTGCCACGGCCTGACCTTCGAGTCCGGCTTCCGTGCTGGCTTTCAGCAGCATGATGTCCACGCCGAAGCCTTCGAGCAGGCCCATGGCATTGGACCCTTCCTCGCGTAGCAGAGCCAATAGCAGGTGAGCGGGCTCCACGTAGGCAGAGCTCAGTCGTTCGGCCTCTTCCTTGCCGTAGTTGAGTATAGCTGTTATCTTTGGTGAAAGCTTATTTTCCATCTAAAGTCGTCAATTCTCAATTAATAGTTTTTACCTAAGAATTTATTATCCTCTCACGAAACTTTTGCAAAGATACGTCGTTTTCTTGTTACCAACAAAAATTTTTGTGTTTTTTAGGAGTTTTTGGGGACTACCCCATCATCTCCACCGAGCGCTTCACGAAACGTGTCAGGGCCTCGCCCGTGAGCAGTCCGTTCTGCAGCAGCGCCAGGTCGATGAGCTGGTGCACGCGCTCGTTGTCCTTGGCGTAGTCGGCCAGCACGTCCTTGCGCTTCTGCTCCTCAGCCTCGATGGCTTTGCGGCAGTCCTCCATGTCCTTGCGCTCGTCGTCGGTAATCTCGTCGTACTTCTTCTTGTCCTGCTCGGCCTGCAGCACCTGCTTGCGGGCATTCAGTCCGCGCAGCTCAGCCTCGATGGGCTTCAGGGCTTCGGCCGTGGCGGCTTCGCTCTGTTCCAGCACGTCCTTGATGAGACGGTTGTCGGTGTTGAGCACGAGGCTGTACATATCGGGCATCTCGCCGTAGAATCCCATGCCGGGCTGTATCTTTGCCATATCCTTCATGCGGCGCATATACTCGCTCTGCGTGATCACGACAGGCATCTGGTCCTCGCCCATAGGCTGTGTCTCCACGTGGTAGGTCACTTTCTCCGTGTTGGGCATCTGCGTCTCGAAAACGGCTGACAGATTGGCAGACCTGTCGGCTGACAATTCTTCACCCTTCGGTTCGTCCTTCTGTATCAGACGGTCTATGACGTCGCTGTCCACACGTGTGAACGCCGTCTTCTCCAGCTTGCGCTCCAGCATCTGCACTACGGGCGTATCCAGCTGACCGTCGAGCAGCAGCACATTGTATCCCTTCGCGCGTGCGTTATCTATATATGTGTACTGAGCCTCGCGGTCGGCGGCGTAGAGATAGACGAGCTTGCCGTCCTTGTCGGTCTGCGCGTCCTTGATGAGCGTCTGGTACTCGTCGAGCGTGTAGTACTTGCCCTCGGTGTCCTTCACGAGGTAGAACGCCTTGGCCTTCTCGTAGAAGTCGTCCTCGGTGAGCATGCCGTAGGAGATGAAGATCTTGATATCGTCCCACTTGGCCTCGAAGTCCTTGCGGTCGTTCTTGAACAGCGACGACAGGCGGTCGGCCACCTTCTTGGTGATATAACCGCTGATTTTCTTTACGTTAGAGTCGCTCTGTAGGTACGAACGCGACACGTTCAACGGGATGTCGGGCGAGTCGATGGTGCCGTGGAGCAGCGTGAGGAAGTCGGGCACTATGCCTTCCACCTGGTCGGTGACAAACACCTGATTGCAGTACAGTTGTATCTTGTTGCGCTGCAGGTCCAGGTTGTTCTTGATCTTCGGGAAATAGAGTATGCCGGTGAGGTTGAACGGGTAGTCCACGTTCAGGTGAATCCAGAACAGGGGCTCGTCGGCCATGGGGTACAGCTGGCGGTAGAAGGCCTTGTAGTCCTCGTCCTTCAGGTCGGCAGGCTTGCGTGTCCACAGCGGCGTGGTGTCGTTCACCTGGTTGTCCTCGTCGGTGTCCTGCATCTTGCCGTCCTTCCATTCCTGCTTCTTGCCGAACACTACGGGCACGGGCAGGAAGTGGCAGAACTTCTTCAGCAGACCTTCCAGGCGCTCCTTCTCGAGGAACTCCTTGCAGTCGTCCGACAGGTGCATCACGATATCCGTGCCGCGGTCGTCCTTCTCCACCTCGTCGAGGGTGAATTCAGGCGAACCGTCGCAGCTCCATTTCACGGCCTGTGCGCCTTCCTGGTAGCTCTTGGTGATGATGTCCACGCGGTCGCTGACCATGAAACTGGAGTAGAATCCCAGTCCGAAATGTCCGATGATGGCGTTGGCGTCCTCCTTGTATTTTTCCAGGAAGTCGTTGGCGCCCGAGAAAGCTATCTGGTTGATATACTTGTCAATCTCCTCGGCGGTCATACCTATGCCGCGGTCGCTCACGGTGATGGTGCCGGCGTCCTTGTCCACCTTCACCTCCACCTTCAGGTCGCCCAGCTCGCCCTTGAAGTCGCCCTTGCCGGCCAACGTCTTCAGCTTCTGCGTGGCGTCCACTGCGTTCGACACTATCTCACGGATGAAAATCTCGTGGTCAGAATACAAAAACTTCTTGATTACAGGGAATATGTTCTCTGTTGTTACTCCGATATTACCTTTTTGCATGATTGTTTATTGTTTTTGAGGTTTAAATTCTACTTATCACCATCACCAATGCAAAAGGCGTGCCAAACCCGTAATTGTCAGTCTGACATTATTTTTGGCAATGATATAGGAGATGGCACAAAGTCAGAGAATAAGTCCCGTAGGGACGAAGGATATTAGGCAGGGGTGGAACCCCTGCTCCATGACAGCAAAATATTTGAGCCCTGTAGGGGCGACGGAACAATCTTGCGTGCTCCTGCGTACCTACGGCACTCTATATACCTTACCTCGTTGAACAGGGGTTCTCGCTTCGCTTCACCCCTGCCTAAATTCCTATGCCCCTCTGGGGCTTTGTGCCAACTGCTATATTACGCCCTAGTAAATTATCCCATCGTATATAAATCGTAAATCGTAAATTGTCAAATAGTAAATTAACTAGGATCGTCAAATCGTAAATTACTTCAGATCTATTTAATCCGCGAAAAAATGTTAAATCATTGCCTTGTAGATATATTGTTTGAAAATAAGTGTTTATATTTGTAGCAACATTTTCAAGAAATGGTATTGTTTGACCTTTAACTCACTTGCCTTATGAAAGTAGGAATCCCAAAAGAAATCAAGAACAACGAGAACCGCGTGGGCATGACACCTGCAGGCGTGGCTGCCCTCACCCGTCGCGGCCACGAAGTGTGTGTGCAACATACCGCCGGCAACGGCAGCGGTTTCAGCGACGACGACTACGTGAAGGCGGGGGCTAACATCCTGCCTGCCATCGAGGACGTCTACCGCGAGTGCGACATGATAGTCAAGGTGAAGGAGCCTATCGAGCCTGAGTATGCGCTGGTGCGCAGGGGCCAGCTCATCTTCACCTATTTCCATTTCGCCTGCGAGCGCGAGCTCACGGAAGCCATGATAAAGAGCGGCGCGGTGTGTCTGGCCTACGAGACGGTGCAGTTGCCCAACGGCACGCTGCCTCTGCTGCAACCCATGAGCGAGGTGGCAGGACGCATGGCAACGCTCAACGGCGCCTATTACCTGCAGAAGACGAAGGGCGGCAAGGGCAAGCTCATCAGCGGAGTGCCCGGAGTGAGTCCCGCACGCGTGCTGGTGCTCGGAGGCGGTGTCGTGGGCGAGGCGGCAGCTCTGATGGCTGCGGGCTTAGGTGCCGACGTCACCATCGCCGATATCTCGCTGCCCCGACTGCGTCAGCTGGACATCGAGACGCCGGCCAACGTTCACACGCTTTACTCCTCTGAGCACAACATCAGGCAGCAGTTGCCTACGGTGGATATCGTGGTGGGCAGTGTGCTGGTGCCGGGCGATAAGACGCCGCACCTGATAACACGCGATATGCTCGCACTGATGGAACCCGGCACCGTGCTGGTGGATGTTGCCATTGACCAAGGCGGCTGCTTCGAGACATCACACCCCACTACGCATAGCGACCCCGTCTATACCGAGCAGGGCATCGTACACTATTGCGTGGCCAATATCCCAGGTGCTGTGCCCAACACCTCCACCCTCGCCCTCACCAATGCCACGTTGCGTTATGTGCTGGCGCTGGCCGACAAGGGATGGCAGCAGGCTTGCAAGGACGATCCAGCCCTCGCCAAAGGTCTTAACATCGTGGAAGGAAAGGTGGTGTTCAAAGCCGTTGCCGACGTGTTTAATCTGCCGTACGAAGGAGATTAGTGCCCTTCGGGCGGTTAGTGTCGCTGCGCGACGGTTAGAACGCTTAAGATTAAGGATTAAAGATTAAGGATTAAGGCTGGTTGTCAACACTTCGGACCACCTTTCATCCCCCACCGGGGGATTACAGGGGGCTCCTCTCAACTAACCCGGTCAAGGTCAAGGTTAACGTTAAGGTTCCAACTCTTAATTCTTAACTCTTAACTGGTTAAGGTTAACGTCAAGGTTAAGGTTCCAACTCTTAACTCTTAACTCTTAACTATTAACTATTAACTCTAAACCTCATGATTCCCTCTCATCTTGAAGCTAATCACTCCCCTCGCCTTTGGGGTAGCGAAGGAAACAGGCGATTGACTAAATGTCAATCGACCCTGAGCGGCCGAAGCAGACCTCTTCTGCGGAGGGCGGCCAGGGTCGGGGGTGAGGCTTTCCTCTTCCTCCTCACCCTCTCCCTGTCTTCGTGCCGCGGCCCGAAAGGTGATTGGGAACTGGTATGGGAGGATAACTTCGACAGCGGTGTGCTCGACACCACCCTATGGTCGCGCACCACTCGTGGCAGAGCCGACTGGCAGGACACGCAGTCGGATGATCCTCGGTGTCTGGAGATGCGCGACGGACATCTCGTGTTGCGCGGCATAGTCAACGACAACCCCAACGACACAGCCCAATTCCTCACCGGCGGCGTGTGGACCATAGATAAGAAAGCCCTGCAGCCCGGACGCATAGAGGTGCGGGCACGTCTGCATAAAGCCAAGGGCGCTTGGCCGGCGATATGGACGATGGGCTTCGACCGCAAAGCGGCACCCTGGCCCAAGGGCGGTGAGATAGACATCATGGAACGGCTCAACGGCGACTCCATAGCTTACCAGACTGCCCATAGCCACTGGACGTACTATGTCAATCACAACCGCAGCAAACCCGTTCACGGCGGCAGTGGTGCCATAGACCCCGACGGATGGAATGTCTACGCCGTAGATATACACCCCGACAGCCTGGTCTTCCACATCAACGGCATCACCACTTTCACCTACCACCGCGTGGATTCAATACCCTCCGAGAGCCAGTTCCCATACTTCCGCACCCAATATCTACTCATCGATATGCAGTTGGGCGGCAAATGGGTCGGCAGCGTAGATCCCGCAGACCTGCCAGTGGAGATGGAGATAGACTGGGTGCGCAACTGGGTGAGACGTAAGAAACATTAGATACGAACTCTTAGCGACACGCTGCGCTCTTTTGGAAGTTAAAGAAGTTGAAGAAGTTAAAGAAGTTAAAGAAGTTAAAGAAGTTAAAGACGAATGCTTCAAGAACTGTCCGCTCGGCGCTTGCGACGCTTCACGCTTGAAGAACTGTCCGCTCGGCGCTAGAAGTGCAGAGCGTGAGCCAGCACCTGACGCTCGCGGCAGATCCCGACCAGCCTGCCACCATGCAGTTTGACATGACCGACGTCATCGACGGCCGTCAGTACTATGCCCAGGCATACTACTACAACCGCGGCGAACTCACGCCACTCACCCTCACCCAGTCCCTCCCCATGCTCTTCCCCATCATCTTGGGCGATGTCAACGGCGACTCGGAGATAACCATTGCCGACGTCACCGCATTGGTCAACATCATCTTGGGCAAGGACACCACGGGCTACAGCCTGCGGGCTGCCGACGTGAACAAGGACGGAGAAACAACCATTGCCGACGTTACGGCGTTGGTGAACATAATATTGGGGAAATAAAAAGCCACCAAAACATCTGTAATGGGCTGCGTTTCGACGCGGCCCTTTTTGTGATGTGATGACAGTCTCTAAACTTTTTCTGATTTAATGTTGGATTCTCAAAGCTCTGTTGCGATAGGTTTTCAGGTTATTAGGTCGCCTCGCTTATAGGTTTTAAGGTGAGTTTTCTTATTTTCTAATTTTCTAAATCTCTTATTTTCTAAATCTCCTATTCAATCGTAACGCTGATAATCTCCTCGCCGGGAGTCTTATCCGCCTCGCGAGGAAGGTAGACGGGCATGTCGGGCTGGAGGGGGAGGATGCGGAGCTCGAGCTGCTGACAGCCCTTGGGCAAACGACTCAGGGCATAGCAGAAGGGACGGCCGTTGTAGAAATTATCGTCGATGAGATGTCCGTCGGCATAGAGACGTGCCACGTCGCCACGGTAGCGGATAGTGAGCAGCGGCGAATGAAGGGTGAAGGGCGTAGGATCGGCAGGGAGCTGCAGGGTGTAGACGGCTGCCTGACGGAAGTCATCGTCGGTGGGTGCCTCGGCGACTTTCTGTTTGCCCACCACAATCTTACGCGGGGCACCGGCGGATTGCGTCTTGGTCCACTGGACGTCGATGGGCGGGAAATCCACGGGCAGTTCGCTGAGGAACAGACGTCCGGCATCCTCGGGCGTGAGCAGGTAGATATTACCGTAGACGGGCTTGGAGGTGCCTCGCGGCTTGACGTTCTTCAAGGTCTTGCCATTCTCAAGAGCTATGGTGGTGGGTATGCCCTTGACCTGCTCGAGGTAGATATTGCCATGGCGCTTGGCAATGAGCTGGCCGGTGGCATAGCGTATGCCGTCGATGCCGACAGGGAAGATGCAGGTGGTGGCGGCAGGGATGGTGACCTTAGGCAGCGTGACGCCGCAGGCGGACAGCTGCACGTCGCGCTTGGCGCTGAGGGGACGCAGGCGTTCGTAGTTGTTGATGAAGATGAAGCCTGAGGTGCCGTTGGAACGTATCGCCCAGCGCAGGTGCGTGTCGTCGCCCTGCGGGATATCCTGCGGTGCAGGGAACGAGGGCTCCATGGGTGCGAGCTGTTCGCCCCAGTCGTGCATGAAGAGGTGCAGCTTGCGCAGCAGGTAGTAGTGGGGGTTGCGCTGTCCGAACTCGCCCAAGGGCGCCTGGAAGTCGTAGCTCTTGACGTTCATGTCGTTGTTGGCAGTGGCGAGGGTATGAACGCTCTCGTGGAGGGTGATGCCGGTGGTGCTCTCGGGGTTGGTGCCGCCGTGGTACATATAGTAACCTAAGAGGTTGGAGCCGCTGCCGAGCTTGACGACAGCCATGGCATAGGCATCCTCAGGGTAGATATAAGGGCGACGGTGGTAGGCGGTGGTCATGCCGCCTCCGAGTTCACAGGTGAAATAGGGATACGACTCGGCGGGGAGGGCGTCGGCCTGTGCCGGTGCGAGGGCGTTGGCGGCATCGGCGGCCCCCATATCGGTGGCGGGTTTCTCCTGAGCCTTGAAATTGAAGGCTTTGTAGTAGCTGCCAGCCCCTTCACGCAGGCTGCGTTCCCAGAAGCCGTCGGCATAGTCGCCATAGAGGGGCAGCAGCTCGCCGTAGGGCACGGGGGTGGAAAGTGCGGGCCAGCCGGTGCGTGTGTAGAACGGCAGGTCGAAGCCTATGCCGAGTGCGAGGTGCTTCAACGCCATGAGGTATTCGCCGGGACCGCGATACTCATTGTCGAACTGACAGGCTATGATGGGGCCGCCGTCCTTCCATTGCAAGCCCTGCACCTGAGCGAAGATCTGACGATAGAAGCGTTCGACACAGACGAGGAACTGAGGATCGGTGGAGCGTGACCTGACGGGCCTCGCCTCTCCCCCACCCGACGGCACCTGCCTGAGGCTGAACACCCAGTCGGGGATGCCACCGCAGCGCACTTCGCCATGGCAGAAAGGTCCTATGCGCAGCACTACAGGCATCTCCTCCGCCTTGCAGACCTCGATGAAGCGACGCAGGTCGCGCTGACCGCTCCAGTTGAAGACGCCCTGCTGCTCCTCGATATGGTTCCAGAAGACATAGGTGGCTATCATGGTGACACCGCCCTCCTTGATCTTATGTACCTCTGCCTGCCACTCTTCGGCAGGGATGCGCGAGTAATGGACTTCGCCCATGACGGGCACTACGCGTTTGCCTCCGATGATCAAACTCTGACGGTCCCATCGGACTTCAGGATTCATGTTCTGTGCACGACTCAGAGTCGGCAAACATATTGCGGCGAATGCCAGAAGAAGAAGTTGTTTCATTGACCTTAACGGGGTAGTTAAGAGTTAAGAGTTAAGAGTTAAGAGTTCTTGAAGTGTCAAGCGTCGCAAGCGTCGAGAGAAGAGTTAATCTCTAAGCACTGACAACCAGCCTTAATCCTTAATCTTTAATCCTTAATCTTACTTTAACCTTGACCTTAACGTTGAACTCTAAACTATTAACTTTTTTCGACCACGAATTACACGAATTTTACGAATTTTTCTTCATGTCCTTTGGAAGGATTATTATCGAATTTCACGAATTATTAGCGACACGCTGAGCTCTTTTGGTAGTTAAAGAAGTTCTTGAAGGGTCAAGCGTCGCAAGCGCCGAGCGAAAGAAGTTGTTTTTTTGAAGTTAAAGGAGTTAAAGGAGTTAAAGGAGTTAAAGACGATACCATCAAGAAGAGTCAAGGTTAAGGTTATCGTCAAGGTTAAGGTTAAGGTTACAACACTTAACTATTAACTATTAACTATTAACTCTTAACTATTCAGCCCCCTATACTTCTTCGTTCTCCGTGCGTGCGATGATCTCGTTTTGGAGTTGGGCAGTCATGTCGTTGAAATAGTCGGAGTAGCCGGCGACGCGGACGAGGAGGTCGCGATAATCGTCGGGGTGCTTCTGGGCGTCGAGGAGTGTGGCGGTGTCGACGATATTGAACTGGATGTGATGACCTCCGAACTTGAAATAAGTACGGATGAGATGTCCGAGTTTGCGCATATCCTCGTCGCGCTTGAGCAGAGCCGGCACGAAACGCACGTTCAAGAGTGTGCCGCCGCTCTTGGTCTGGTCGAGTTTGCCGAGGCTCTTGATGACTGCCGTAGGTCCGTGGGTGTCGCTGCCATGCGACGGTGATGTGCCGTCGGAGATGGCGAAGTGAGCATAGCGTCCGTTGGGCGTGGCGCCGCATACGGAGCCAAAGTAGTTGTGGCACGTGGTGCTGAGCATGTTGAGCTGTGTCTTGCCGCCACGCGTATTGGGCCGTCCCTCAATAGCCTTCACGAGGTCGTTGTACACGCGCACTGCGATATCGTCGGCATAGGCGTCGTCGTTGCCGAAGAAAGGCGTGTGGTTGCGGATATAGGAGCGCATCACCTCCTGAGTCCCCCAGTTGTTCTTGCACGCCTCGAGGATTTGGTCCATGGTGTAGCGCTTGTCCTCGAAGACGTGTTTCTTGAGAGTGGTGAAGCAGTCGGTGATGGTGCCGAGGCCAGTGCACTGTATGTAGGTGGTGTTGTAGCGCGCTCCGCCGCTGTAGTAGTCGCGGCCCTTGTCGATACAGTCGTCGATGTAGAGACTGAGGAAGGTGGCAGGCGCATAGAGCGAGAACATACGTTCGATGTAGTTGTTGACCGACAGCTTGAGGTTGACGAAATAGATCATCTGGCGGTGCCAAGCGTCGTAGAGCTCTTCGAAGGTCTGGAAGGTGCGCGGATCGCCCGTCTCGAGTCCGAGGCGCTTGCCTGTCTCAGGGTCGACGCCGTTGTTGAGCGTTATCTCGAGAATCTTGGGAGTGTTGAGGTAGCCGGTGAGCAGGTAGGCCTCCTTGCCGAAAGCCCCCACTTCGATGCAGCCAGAGCAGCCGCCCTCGCGTGCGTCCTCGAGCGTCTTGCCCTCGCGGACGAGTTCCTTGATATAGGTGTCGGGGTTGAAGACGGAGGGATAGCCGTGGCCCTGACGAATGACGCGTATGCCCTCGAGGAGAAAGTCGTCGGGCGTGTTCTCGGCGATATGGATACTGAGGCCCGGCTGCAGTTCGTGGAGCTCCTCCTGTATCTCGAGGATGATGAACGAGAGTTCGTTGGCGGCGCTGTTGCCATCGCGGTCCACGCCTCCGATATTGATATTAGTGAAGTCGTTGTAGGTACCGCTCTCAAGAGCCGTGACACCCACTTTGGGAGGTGCAGGCTGGTTGTTGAACTTAATCCAGAGGCACGACAGCAGTTCCTTGGCGGCGTCGCGCGTGAGGGTGCCGTCGGCGAGGCCTTGCTGGTAGAAGGGCCATAGGTGCTGGTCGATATGTCCGGGGTTCATAGAGTCCCAGCCGTTGAGTTCGGTGACGGTGCCGAGGTGCACGAACCAATACATCTGAATGGCCTCCCACAGGTCGCGCGGGGCGTGGGCGGGTACCCAACGACATACGTCGGCTATCTTGCGGAGTTCCCTAACACGCTGCAGACCAGCCCCCTGCGGGGAGAGGGTCTTCTCCAGCTCGTCTGCCATGCGGTCGGCCAGCTCGGCATGGCGCTCAGCGAAGAGGATGGCAGCGTCGCAAGAGATGGCCATGGCCTCGAGCTCCTGCTGCTTGTCGGTGGCTTCAGGGTCGTAGATATAGTCGAGTTCGTCGATGCGACGCTGGATGCGTGCCTTGACGTCGAGGAGACCTTCGTGGTACATCTTGCCGTCCATTGCAGTATGGCCTGCGGCGCGTTGTTCCATGAACTCAGTGAAGACACCAGCATGATAAGCCTCTTCCCACTCCTTGCTGACGTGGTTGAAGATGCGTTCGCGCTGTGTCTTGCCTGCCCAATAAGGGATTACCTCGCGCTCGTAGGTGTCGATATCCTGCTGCGAGATATGGTAAGATTGCAGTTCGCGCGTGTCGAGGGTGTGGAGGTCCTCGACGGAGTGGCAGGTAAGCTCAGGGAAGGTCGGCACGGCCTTGGGTACCGGTCCGCGTTCGCCCACGATGAGTTCGTCCTTACCGATATAGATGGTCTTCTTCTTGCATATCTCGTAGAAGTTGCGAGCGCGGAGCACGGGCGTGGGCATGGTGCCGTAGTACTTCTTGTAGAACTCGGTTTCTATCAATGCGCGCTCGATGGAGAGCGTGGTAGGTGTGTCGAAATTCTCTTGGCGGAGGCGTTTGATGCGTTCGTTCATGCCGCCTTCGTTTTCGGGGTGTTTGATGCTGAAATTCATGATGGAAATGTTTACATTGCGCTGCAAAGGTACTACATTTTCTTTAACGCGCGCGTATAAAGCGGCTTTTTTTTGGTGGGGCGCCTGTAATCTCCTAAACAAAAGTTAAATATTCGAAATGATAGGTGAGAATTGGGAGCTATTATGTACTTTTGCAGAGCAAATGAAAAACCTATACGAACAATGAAATCACTCCTGCGTTTTGCGGCCGTCGGCATGCTGGCGACCATGTGTTTACTTCCCGCCCGGGCTCAGCAAGGCCCAAGCACCTACGATGACGGCGATTCACTGGCCGCCCTCGTGAAGATGAAATATGTATATAGCTTTGAAGAGGCTCTGGCAAAGGCCCGGCAGACGAAGAAGCCCATCTTCTTCAACTGCTTCGCCGACTGGGCGCGTCCGTGCCACGGCATGAACGGCATGGTATTCTCTGACCAGGCTTTCTGCGATTGGATGGACAAGAACTTCGTGTGTTTCTTCGCTGACGTGACGAAGCCCGACAACCGCAGTCTGGCACAGCGCTATGACGTGAGTACCTTTGCACACTACCTGGTGCTGGACGCCGACGGCGAGGTGATACACCGCATAGTGGGAGGCGCCCCCCTACCCGACTTCCAGGACCGCGTGGCGCTGGCCCTGAGCCCAAAGACATCGCTCGCCGGCACACGTGCCGCCTACGAGAAAGGCGACCGCTCGAAGAAGCTGTTGCTCAACTACCTGACGGCACTCAATCTGGCCTCGGAGGACAGCCTGTACAACCTCATCTCGCCCAGCTACACACAACAGCTGCAGCCCAAGGAATATGCACAGAAAGAGAACTGGCTGTTTGTGCGAAAGAACGTGCGTGAGTCCACCGACCCGCTGTTCAAATATATCGTTGAGAACCGCGCCGCCTTCGATAAGAATATCGGCAAGGAGAAGGTCGATGACCTCATCTCGTCGATCTACGGCAAGGATATTTACATTTACGCCACCGGCGACAAGGCATTCGACGAGAACGCATTGCTAAACACCTATCTGGCGATGCAGAAAGCGGGACTGCCCGAGACAAACAGCGCCTACGCCCTCTATAATATAGTGAAGCTGCACGGCAAGCATCAGTACCAGCAGACCATAGAGGCGCTGAACCAGCTGAAGGACGAGCAGACGCACTACATGATGGATGTGACGCTGAAATATCCTGATGCCACGCCTGCCGAGCAGCAACAGCTCATCAGCTACTACGGAGAGCGCGAGAAGAAATATGCTGCCGTGGGCAGTTCGCTGGCACGAGCCTACCGTGACCTCGCTGATAACCTGCGCACACCCGTCGATGAGGCAGCTGCCGAGGGCGGCATAGCTTTCACTACAGCTACGTTCAACGAGTTGCTGGCAAAAGCCAAGGCCGAGAACAAACTGGTGTTCATCGACGGCTATACGTCGTGGTGCGGTCCGTGTAAGTTGCTCGCCAAGCAGACTTTCCCGCAGAAGGAGGTCGGGGCATATATGAATCCACGTTTCGTGAGTAGTCAGATAGACATGGAACGCGGCGAGGGACCGGAACTTGCCAAGCGCTTCAATATCTCGGCTTATCCTACTATGCTGGTGCTGAGACCTGACGGCACACTGGTCGACAAGATAGTTGGCTTCCTGGCTCCACTGCCATTCCTGAACAAGGTGAAGGATGTGGTGGCGAAGGAGGGGAAGTGAAGAATGGGCCTCTCTCCCCGCTCTCCCCTGTTAGGGAGAGGGCCTCGCTTCGCTCGAATGGGCGGTGAGGGGACAAATGAAAGAGTGAAGAATGAAAGAGTGAAAAGTGAAAAGTGAACTTTCGGAGCAGCGAGAGCAATCAAGCTTGCTTGAATTGCCGAGTCGTGACGAAAGTCAGCAAAGCTAAAATTGAAAAATGAAAATTTCTTCATCGAAACACACCGATAGCAATCATCTCAACTCTAAAGGGAGGGGATGGGCTGTTGTGCTGCTCTTATTCCTTATCACCATACCCATACGCGCCTGGCGAATGGAGACGGTTTATGGTATGGAGAACGGTAAGATGCTGGTGCGGGCAAGCGTGAACGGCGTCGAAGGCCGCTTCGTCATTGACACAGGAGCGCCGTGCAGCATAACACATACGTTTGCACAACGAGCAGGTTTGCAAGGAGGACAGACCACGCAGGTGTATGACTCCAACGGCAACACCGTGAGGACCACTATCGTGAACCTGCCCAACCTGAGCTTGGGCGGCTTCTCGTTCACACGTCTGCAAGCCATGCAGTTGCCCGAAGGGAATATGATAGAGCAGTTCGGTGTTGACGGGATAGTCGGTTACAACCTCCTGCGCCAAGGCATTGTGAAATTCGTAGGTCGCGACCATCGTCTTATCCTCACAAACGACACCACCGATTTAGGCATCGACCTCAACTATGGCATACTGCTGGCCGACGACCCTTATTCCACCATGGTGCCTATCCGCGTAGGAAATGTCGTTGACACCGTGATGTTTGACACCGGAGCCCTGGATTTCTACGAGATGAGCAATAGGATGTATACTCGTGTGCAGGCCGATACAACCCATTTCCGTAGGCTGGCATCAGGCAAGGGCATCCTGTCGATGGGCGCAGCCGGTCTGGAAGCCCAATCGTTGAAACATCGCGTGCTCATCCCGCAAAGCCACATAGGAAATATCCCCTTTGCCAACGTCACCACAATAACAACCGACGCCCTGGAATCGCGAATAGGCTCCAACGTGCTGATGCACGGCGATGTGATTATCGATTACCGCGAGAAGATGTTCTACTTCCAGCCTTTCACAGAAGTGACGGAACCCATAAATGTGTATCAACCGGAATGGGATGTGGTGATAACAGTGATGGGCGATCATTTAGTGGCTGGAATGGTCTGGGACAATGCCAAGGGCGACATTCAATCAGGCGACCGCATCGTGGCTATCGGCTCGGAGCGCGTGGACAAAGTGGACTTGCGCCAAGCCACAACGCAAGCGTGGGCCGGCCTGAAGCCCGAAGGTACTCAGATAACCTACGTGAGCAGCAAGACCGGCAATGAGCAGACGATGACGATAAGCATGAAATGAGACCTGCAATCAGGCAAGAACAGACAACACGGCGGCCACCTCTTCGGCCGTCGTTTGTTTTATGCCTGACGGCAGCAGCGACGAGCATGAACCGTGGATCTCGACGGCACCGGTGGAGTCGAGAATCTGACGGGCGTTGTGACTGTTGACACCTCCGCCGGGCAGAATAAGGATACGGCCGTCGGCCTGAGCAACCAGATTACGCAAGCGTTCTGCACCCTGCAGAGCAGAAGGAGCACCACCCGACGTGAGCACACGTGTGGCGCCAAGGTCAATGAGCTGCTCGAGCGCACGGCTCTGATCTGCCACCACATCGAAAGCACGATGGAAGGTGAAGGGCACGCCAGCAGCCGTTATCAACTGACGCGTAGCTTCAACGTCGATACATGAATCCGGAGTAAGCACACCGGCCACAATGGCTGAAGCGCCCTCGGCAGCAAACAGCTCGATATCGCGCAACATAGCGTGCAACTCGGCCTTAGTGTAGACGAAATTACCTTCGCGCGGACGGATAAGGACGTGGATACGAAGGTCGGGAAATGAGGTATGAAGTTGGCGAAAGAGGCCAAGCGAGGGCGTCAGGCCGTCGAGCGACAGAGCCGAGCACAATTCTATGCGCCCGGCTCCGCCACTTACTGCGTTGATGGCACTTTGCAGCGAGCCACAGCACACCTCAAGTTCGCGTGGCGAGGTGTTGTGAATGTTGAGCATAATCTTTCTTAACGGAGAGCAAGTTCTACGACATAATCTGCTGTGGAACGTGAGGCGGGAAGCTGAATCTGCAACTCCTGCGACTTGCCTTTCTTGGAAGAGACCACGGCAAGCTGACGGCCGTCGGCAAGGGCACGGGCGGTCTTGGGCGCCTTGCCCGTCCATGGAATGGTGATGCTTGTCGTTTCGGCATCGAAGACATGCAAGAACAGACGTCCCTGACGCTTAGTGGTAACTCCCCAAGGCTGTTCGGGAATCTGTGTGGCCGTGGTCTCGTAGATGCTCTCGCCATTGACACGCATCCACTGACCGATGTCCTTCAAGCGGTCGAGAGCCGTGGCAGGCAGCTGCCCGTTGGGCTGAGGGCCTATGTTAAGCAGGAGATTCGAACCCTTGGCGGCGGCGCGAGCGATGAGACGTATCAGTTCGGCGGACGACTTGTAGTTCTGGTCTGTCACCTTATAGCCCCACATTCCATTCATCGTCTGGCACATCTCAAGCGGCAAGTGGCTTATCTCCTGACCGGAAAGGCCGGCGGTGTTCTCGCCTGGCAGGTCGCGCTCAAACATCTGGAAGTCCTCGCCCGTGATGGGTGTGATGTGGTGGTTGTTGCCGATAAGGCACGACGGCTGCAGACGATGGATATACTCGTAGAACTCAGGCATGCGCCAGTCGAAGGGGATAGAGTCGCTATCGTGGTCCCAATAGCCGTCGAACCACAGAGCGCCGATTGGAGCATAGCGTGTGAGGAGCTCCTGAACCTGAGCCTCCATGAAACGGAAATAAGAATCGAAATTAGGGCGTAAGGTCGAGCGCGTGCGTAAGCCCGTACGACCAAGCGGATAGTCAGGACGCATCCAGTCTAAGATAGAATAATAAAGATGAAGCTTCACGCCCTGAGCGACACAAGCTTCCGACAGCTCTTTCAGCACATCACGTCCGAACGGGGTGGCATCGACGATGTTGTACTTGCTTTGACGTGTATGGAACATCGAGAAACCATCGTGGTGGCGCGAAGTGAAGGTGATATACTTGGCACCAGAATCCTTGATGGCACTCACCCATTCCTGCGCGTTGAAGAGGATGGGATAGAAACAGGAGGCCACCTTGGAATATTCCTCGTGGGAGAGGCCGCTGTTGAGGTACCACTCGCCTTGGGCAAATTCGCTGTAGATGCCCCAGTGGATAAAGATACCGAAACGGAAACCCTCGAAAGCACGACGCGCTTCCATGTTGTCGGCCGAGGGTGTGTAGGTCTGCGCTTGCGCCGAAAGCAGAGCGGCGAGGCAGAATGAGATGGATAAAAAGAGACGTTTCATGCGACAAAGATAACGATAATATGGAAAATGAAAAATGAAAAACGAAAAAAGATACATCGGCCATACATTTTCTTTCGCTGGAATCCGCAATCATCAATCTTTTCATTATATTTGCAAACTGAAAGTGAATATCAACAATACATTAACCAAATAATAATGCGGGATGTACCCCCGCGTATCACAAATATGGCAAAAGCGAAATGGATTGGCGGCTTCCTCGGACTGCTCTCCGGAGGCCCGATAGGCGCACTGGCAGGCTTCGTACTCGGAGCCCTGTTCGATGTTATGGCAGGCGATGGCGGCCTTGAGATTAGTGATTCTACTGATTCAGGCTACGGCGGCGGCAGCTACTACTCCGACGGCTACGACCGCACGAGTCAGAGCTCAGGTGTGGACCAAGGCACCCGCAACGGTTTCCTCTTCTCGATGCTCACGTTGGCAAGCTACATAATACGTGCCGACGGCAAGATCATGCACTCGGAGATGGAAACTATGCGCTCGTTCCTGCGTCAGAACTTCGGGCAAACGGCTGTGGACGAGGGTAACGCCATCATGTTGAAGTTGTTTGAGAAGCAGAAGCAGATGGAGGCTCAACAGCCAGGTTCGTACCGGCAAGTGATAATTGACGCCTGCGGACAACTGCGCCGAGTACTTAACCGGCCGCAACGTCTGCAACTGCTATCGTTGTTGGCTATGCTTGCCAAGGCTGACGGGCATGTAGCATCGGAAGAAGTAGTGGCTCTGCGAGAGGTGACAAATCACTTGGGCCTCGAAGAGAGTGAGCTGAATTCAATGCTTAACCTGGGCTCCACGACGCTGAAGGACGCCTACGCAGTGCTCGAGATAGACGAGACCGCCACCGACGAAGAAGTTCGCGCTGCCTACAAGCGAATGGTCGTTAAGCATCACCCAGACCGTGTGGCATCGCTCGGCGAGGATGTCCGGGCTGCCGCAGAGCGTAAGATGCGCGAGATAAACGAGGCAAAGGAACTGATTTATAAGGCAAGAGGACTGTAAGAATCATAAGCCACTCCCACACGTAGCAAAGCGATATGTAGCGAAGCGGTAAGTAGCGAAGCGGTAAGTAGCGAAGCGATAAGTAGCGAAGCGATAAGTAACGAAGCGATAAGTAGCGAAGCGATAAGTAGCGAAGCGCGTGATGAATAGGGATTATGGAATGTGGTTTAGGGAAAATCCTACTAAGGTTTAGGAGAAGTCGCTTGCAGGCACCAGTGAATAGATATACCTTTGCAGCGTCAAAACATTAAAAACATACTACTATGAAGACTTTATACTCACACTTCCAGAAGATGGCCTGGATGCTCGCCATGCTTCTCACCGCCACGATAACCCTCACCAGCTGCTTCGACGAGGATCAGGAAATCGGCAACGCTGTAAGCGGCCACTGGTTCGGGGATATGGATATGTATTACAACGGAGAACGGGCCCGCGGTACCGAGATTGAGTTCTACTCCGGTTGGGGTTACGACCGTGGACGCGGTGTGCAGATAGACTACTACGCCTATCACGCTGAAACATCGTATTTCAACTGGCAGGTGCGCAACCGTATCCTCTATCTCGTATTCGATGATCCCGCTCTTGACTGCGCCATCGTTGACTACCGCCTGTCATACGATTACTTCAGCGGTTATATCGCCGACTACTACACGCTGGAGAATCAAACCCACTTCAACCTCCGCAACTACGACCGCTACTGGGACCGCTACGGATACGGCTACTATGACGACTACTATTACGTAAAGGCCACTCGCGCTGCAACAGACAGCACGGCCGTTGACTCAGTAGTCGTTGACGATAAGTACCACGGAGTGAGAGGCGTGAATATGAAGAAATAAAAAGGCACATCACCTCTTCACTTCAAGGGGTGATTCCTTCAAGGCTGGATTAAATGATAAAGATAAAGGTTTCAGAAGAAATAAGGCAGCGGTGCCCGGAATTCGTGGGCGCTGCTGTCTTTGCTGATGTACAGAACAGCAACCACAGCGACGCGCTCTGGATGGAGATAGAGGCGTTCCTGGACGACTACCGCAAACAGTACACCGCCGATAGCATTAAGCAGATGCCAGCTATAGAGGCTACTCGCGAGGCATACCGCCGCTGCGGCAAAGACCCCAGTCGCTACCGCCCGTCGGGCGAGGCTCTGATACGTCGCACACTGAAAGGCCATGAGCTCTATCAGGTGAGTACTCTCGTTGACCTTATCAATCTGGCTTCCATAGCCTATGGCTACAGCATCGGAGGCTTTGACGCTGATAAAATAGTATTGCCCCCGCTCTCTTCAACAGGCGAGGAGAACGAGGGCCTTGTGTTAGGTATCGGTCGTGAAGGTGAGCCTTACGAAGGCATAGGACGAGGGCCATTGAATATCGCCGGGCTGCCCGTTTATCGCGATGCTCTCGGGGGCATAGGCACACCCACCAGCGACCACGAGAGGACCAAGCTATCCCTTGAAACGAAGCGCTTGCTGACAATTGTCAACGGCTACGACGGCAACCGTGAAAACGTCCTCGCCTGCGCTGCTTTCCTTCAGGATCTGCTGCACCGTTATGCGGCGAGCGACGGTGGCGAGGTGATCTCGTTCTGAGGCCTGACGCCTAATATAAAATGCCGTACATGCGTCCTTTCTGACGTATCTTACCGTATTTCAGATTAGCATAAGATGCCTTGATGGCATCGTCTAGCGTTTCATAGCGCTTGCTTGTTGAAGCCCAAAAGCCTTTTGAACCTATAACGCGATAAATCTTGCAGGAACCGACGCCAGGGAATTTGATTCTCCGCACTTGATTCTCGGCCATTTTATTCTGAGCCTTCTCATCCGGAAAGAAAAGGTTTTCCTTTTCCCAGTCAGTTTCAAATGAGTAATCGGGCATATCCATATTCTCAATGGACTCGTCAAGCGCCGCCTCGCGGGCTTCTTCAGCCTCGCGTTCAGCTTTCTCGCGAGCCTTCTCGGCTTCACGTTCTGCCTCGCGCTCGCGTGCTCTCTGCTGACTTCGTGCAAAGGCAGCTTCACGGTCGGCTCGCTTTTGGTTTTCTATTGCTTCCTTGCGCGCTTTATACTCGTTGTAGTTTCGCTCCACATTGGCTCTGACCTTTTGATAAAGAGCGCTGAGCTCATCCTTAACCTTGGCATAGTAGCTGTTGAAAACAGGAGTCGAACTCTGGCTGTTAACAGTATTGGTGGCTTTGTTCATAACCTCGGCATGATGCTTGATTGTATTTACATCAATGTCGATGTCGAGCTCCACCAATCCAAGGAAGCTGTACTCTATGATATAATCGGTGTTTGGATTAATCCTCAGAGCTTCCGTGACGTTGATGAAATTTGCTGTCTCTGAAGCAATTTGAATCCTGTTATCAGGGTCGTAATGGTACTTATCGAGATAAGTTTCAACAAAAGCTGCAGGCCAGCCGCTGTCGGTGATAGAGCTGCTTGTGCCTGCTGCGAAAGCTTTAGCACTCTCGTAGACCTTTAACATACGCTGCGAATCGCGACGGTAAATACTTAATTTCACGGGGTCTGTGATAGTGGGTACATCAGGGTACAGACTCTCCACATTCATTATATCATCAAACGTCTTTGCCTGAGCGCTCTGTTCACGTGCCTGTTTCTCCCATTTAGCCTGGACCAGAGCCTTGCGGTCGTTGAATCGCGTCCTGAAGCTTTTCAGGCTTGAATATTCCTCTGCATGCTTGGCACACTGATTGGCAACGAAATCATATAGCTGGGAATATTTTGCAAAGTCTTTGGTATCGTTTTTCAGATTCTCTATCGTCAGTTTGAGAGTGCCGGCATCAACAGCCCTTTTCAAAGTGGTGAGGTTGCCGTCAGCTATGAGCTTATATGCGTCATCGTGACCGCTTTTGTCCTCGTGGCGAAGGTCTATGCCGCTGTCAACGAAGTAATTCTGAAGATAACGGTTGTTGGTAGCCGTGGCAAACTTCATCAACGTGCTGCCATCGAGGTAGTAGGTATTGACCGTGGCACCAGCCTCGATAAGCTTCTGAACTACTGATTCCGAGATGTAATCGCTGCTGAACTTGCCACCGAGAGCCTCGTAGTTGGTACGGATAAGATGCGAGAGAGGCGGAAGCAGGGTGCTGTAGCGAAGGTCTACATCAAAATCCTTTCGGGCAAGAAAGGCATCGAGCAGGCGTTCGGCCGTAGCACACTCGTTCTTAGGGTGCTTGGCCAGGAAGTCCAAAACGAGGTAAACGGGCGTACGGCCGTCATAAGGGGCTTTGAGGTCGCCGCTGGCAATAGCCGCTATAGCTTCGTCGACCGAGCCACTGCCATTGAGAGCTTTTTCAACAGCGGCATAGAGGGCAGACTTGCCTGTGGAACGGCGAAGCGAATCGAAACTCTGGGCAGAGGCCGTCAGCCAGAACGCACAGGCTACGAGCCCGATTATCAAGCGATAGAACTTCATCAGAATATTAACTGTTTAGTCTTCGTTGTGGGTATATGTCCAGCCTTTCTTGATATAGGTCTTGCGCAGTTTGGGGTCTATGGGGAGCACTTTGCCGTCAACATTTTCCCACGTCTTCTCGCCATCTTCTGCAACACCTTCAATAGTAGCTTCAAGATGCTCGCTTGATGCGATGAAAAGCATATCAAATGCCTTACGGATATTTTTCTCCCAGCGATCCTCGGGGACACCGGGCATACGGCCATCGTCGACAAGTTTCTTAACGCCTTCATAGGTAAGGCGTTTGTTTCGTGAATCAAACTGGGACATATAATCGAGATATTCCTGTGGCGTCATCCACTTCGCCTCGCCTTCTTTTACAAGCTGAGCATAGTTCTTGTATTTTGTATCAATGTCTGAGAAGTAGTCGTCCATTTTGGCATAGAAATCCTGCATGTTGTCAAGACCTACATTAGCCCATATCAAGAACTTACCTATTAATGAATTAGCCGTGAAAACAGCTGAACCTTCACCTAAATACTCCTTTATGGCGTCGCTATTGTTGGGCTTTGCTGCGTCAAGGTCGAAAAAAGTAAGCATACGATTACTGAGGTTCTGGATGACCATCATCATATTACCGTTTTCGTAGAACTCAAAGCGCAGCTCGCCATCGAGCATAATAGGACAAGCGATGTATTTCACGTTCATCAATCCCTTGCATGCATCCTGCGTTTGACGGAGAGTAAAAGGCACAGTGAACTGAGAAGTGCGATCGTTTATCTCGTCGAGATTGATTTTCTCAACTATACCGTATTTACGCAGGAAATGTGTCATGCCTTCAACCTGCTGGCGACGATTCTTGTTTGATTTGATGATAACGGCATAATTACGGCCTTCCATGCCGCCAGGAACTCCAAACTGAGGCTTTCCATACATAATTTGAGCATGAGCTGTGACGCAACTAAAGCAAACAGCAATGAGGAAAAGGAGCTTTTTCATATCAGTATTATTAGTGATTATTAAACGATTATGCTTCTGCGTTAAAGTAGTTGTTTAACTCTGCGATGGCGGAGCCTTCAACATTTGAAAGATCTTTGATGAGCTGGCCTTTCTCAAGCAGAAGGATGCGCGAGGAGATATCTGCCACGAACGAGAGGTTGTGGCTGGAGATGATAGTTGTAGTCCCAAGATTGTGATTCATTTCAGCTATCAGACGTGCCACAACGATTTGCGAGGACGGATCGAGATAGTTGAACGGCTCATCCAGCAGAAGTACCTTCGGATGAATCATCATGGCTCCGATAATACCTATCTTCTGGCGATTGCCTTCAGAGAAATCGCGCAGATATTTCTGAGTTTCCAATATCTCATCATGCATGAGAGGCTTGAAGGCTTCGAGGCGTTCCATCACTGTCTCCTTTGAGAGGCCATACAAACGACCTATAAAGATGAAATACTCTTCTGGCGTATAGAAATCAATGAGGAAGCGGCCATCGATGAACGAGCCTGTATATCGCTTCCAAGCGATATTGTCGGCCGAGGTGAATTCAGCCTTCTTGTCTTCGGTAGCTCCTGTCACGTCTACTCCGTTGGAGAGCACACGGCCACGGGTTGCCTTAATCAAATCAAGTATCAGACGCAGCAAGGTTGTCTTGCCAGCTCCGTTGTTTCCTACAAGACCTACGAGTTCACCGCTGTGAATCTCCAGTTCGGGGATGTCCAAAGCTACCTTCTCGCCATAGACTTTCTGTAAGTTATCTATCTTAATATCCATGATTTACTTGTGAGTTTGTGAGGTTATGATTTTGTGAGTCAATGATTTTAAATTTGAGACTTTTGAAATTAAGACATTTGAGATAAAACTCAGCTGTTTCTTCCATCGCCTTTCTCCCCTATTCCGTCTGCCACCGTTCCATTATAGCATAACGGCGATTAAACCAGAGCTTGGCAATCCAATGAATATACTTGCGGTGAAGCAGCAGACATAGCAAACCAAGACCGCCCACGAGGACGTGAGACCAGGGCTGAGGTATCAGGAAGTAAGCGCCGAAATAAATGCCTATCGGTACAAACATAACAAACGAGAAGATGTTTATCTGCTTGTTGCCGCCCTGATAGTTGAAGAAGGCTGAGGCAAACAAATCCATTCGGCTGCTGAACAGACAGGTCGCCATGAACGGCAGCACAAAGACACCGCAGCCAAACAGCAGGGTGGAAAGCCACATCCAGAAACTCATGCCCATGAAAGCCACGCATGGAAGAATGAGCAGAGCCATGACAACACACATCCCACATAAGAATATAAATTTACGACGAAGTATGCCTTCCACCGACCAAGGCTTTGTCCAAATTCCGGCGAAGAAATTAGCCTCTACGCCAAGTACCCATTGGGCGATGATGATGCTGGGAAATGCGATGCCGAACAACAACATCAAATTGACGCCATTGAAGCCGTTCTGAATCTCAGGGTTCTGTTGCAGATATGTGTTTAGCAAGAACACAACAGCTATACTCAACACGCTAACACGCAGACGTTTACTTCGCATAAGCTGCACCCATTCTATGCTCCACTCTGATACTTCGCCAAGTGATTTGGCCGACACATGCACAGGAGCGTGTTCCTCTTCGTTGTGGTTTCGTAGGCGTGAGAAATACCACATCAGCGCCCAGCTCGCCAGGAGATTAACCAAAAGAGCCAAGGCTGTGAAAGCCAGAACATACAAAATGACCTTTGATGGCTGCGCTGGAGCAGCGGAATCGCCGGTAGCCATTTCTACAACTACAAAGCAAGCGATGGCCACTGCCCACGACAGGATTGTCCAGGCCATATAACCAGGCACCAGAGGCAAAGTCCATTGATTGCCCGGTGCACGACGCCAACAGTTTTGGAACAAGGCGTTCACCAAAGATGACGAGAAGCCAAGCACCAATATCAGAGGAGCCGTCCACAAAGGCATAAAAAGCCCAGCCACAAAGGCCATGCAGCCTGGAATCATCCATTGCATGCCGCCGCAAACGGTGTCTATCAGGATGAAACGGCTCCACGCCTTGTGGGGCATAGGACGTGTGCGGAGGTAATCATCCATCTCAACTGGCGAGCGTCGCCAGAAAAGCTTCATAATCAGGTCGGCAATCATAGTGGAGCACACTATGATGGGGATGGCGCCGACAATCTCAAACGGGATTTTTGATGAATCCAACTGATCGCGGACTCCAATGTAAACGCCGACGACCAGCCCGGCGAAGTAAAGCGTGAGAAACACCCCTACAAAGAAAGTCCGCCACGAGAAGTCGCGCCGCTTCTGTGTTATCCACAGCTTAATGAGTTCTTTTAATCCGAGAGACATTTTTATTTTTTTATGATGTGTTTGCAATAAAGTGACCCAAGGCAATCAATTAACAATTGTCGAGAGCGGCTTTAATGGCCTTGCGGTCGAGATGCTGGCCTATGAATACAAGCTTTTGCATACGATCGCCGTAGTGCTCGTCCCAGTCGGCCTCAAGGTCTGGATGCTGGGCTTTGAACTCAGCCAATTCGTCTGCCGGCATTGTAGCATACCAGGCGCCAGCGTTTCGCAGCGACACTTGTCGGCCTGCCTGTTCGAAGACGTAGCACGTATCGGGCTCCTCGTCAAACCAACAGATGCCCTTTGCCCTGATAATGCTCTTTGGCCAATGACGAGCCACAAACTCATCGAAACGCCCGAGGCGCAGAGGTGAACGGCGGTAGTAAACATATGTTCCTATTCCGTATTCCTCAGCTTCTCCTTCATCATCGTGGTGATGATGGTGGTGATGATGGTGATGGTGCTCATGGTGGTCATCATCGTCATCGTCATCGTCATCGTCGTCATGATGGTGATGATGGTGCTCGTCGTGTTCATCATCGTCATCATCGTCTTCCTCTACATCACCGTGATGATTCTCAATTTCCTCAATCCAGGCAGCCGAAGTAGCCACTTTATCGAAGTCGAACATGTGGGTATTCAGCAGTCTGTCAAGGTCTATGTCGCAGTAGTCACACTCTATGATCTCGGCCTTGGGTTGAATGGCACGGATAATCTCACGGATTCGTCCCAACTCATGAGGCGTTACCTCAGAAGCCTTGTTCAGCAAGATGATGTTGCAGAACTCAATCTGCTGGATAACAAGATTCTCAATATCATCCTCCTCGAGGTTGGGGCGAAGGAGGTCGCCGCCGTTGCCAAACTCATCGCGCATGCGCAATGCGTCTACTACTGTTGCTATGCAATCCACTACAGGCACACCTTCGCGGATATATTCCAAGCCCATGGTGGGAATCGAGCAAATGGTCTGCGCTATAGGAGCTGGCTCACAAATTCCGCTGGCTTCTATCACTATATAGTCAAACCGCTGCTGGCGGGTGATGTCACGCAGCTGCTCTATTAGATCCATCTTCAGCGTGCAGCAGATACAACCGTTCTGCAGCGCCACCAGACTCTCGTCCTTCTGCCCTACCACACCGCCTTTCTCTATCAGGTCGGCGTCGATATTCACTTCGCCTATATCATTCACAATCACAGCAAAACGAATACCACGGCGATTGTTTAGAATTCGGTTAAGCAGCGTTGTTTTGCCGCTGCCCAGATAACCAGTGAGCAGCAGCACAGGAATTGATTCTATTTTCATTGTTGTTGGTTTTATTGTAGATGATTAGATTCTCTTTTTATATCCGACTGCAAAGGTATAAAAAGATTAGAAAACAATGAGTCGAGAATAGGTATTATTTTGATGAAGAAACGAATAAATCTATAAATCATGTAGCGATACTACAGATTACGACCAGTCATAACCGCCTGCACGACCGTTCATAAACGGCTATACGACCGTTCATAACGGGCTATACGACCGGTCATATTGAACGAGGCAAAGATTTAAGGAAATAACAGGTTAAGCTAATAGAGAAATTAGGTTAACCTATAAGGCCGATTAAGTTGGGTTAATTCGGCTGTTAAGCTGGGATTACTCGGCTGTTAGGTTGGGATTATTCGGCTGTTAGGTTGGGATAATTAAAAACAGCGGATTAATGGCGTGGATAATCGGCTGTTCTACTTATTGTTTACGCCATAGCCAAAGAGGGCGAAATCGGCGCGAAGCGGATCGTCGGGAAATATCTGGGCAAGGCGGGCAGTAAGGCGGCGACAAGCCGACATTGAGGCTGTGCTGCTCTTGATGAGCCCGAGGCGCTGAGCTTGTTGCAAGACATGTGTGTCAAGTGGCATAAGAAGTGTGCGTCGATCGATGAAGTCTGCCCACAGGCCGAGGTCAACGGGCGAATCGGTTCTCACCATCCACCGCAGGAACATGCACAAGCGCTTGCAGGCTGAAGTTGTGTCCTTGGGGATAATTCCTCCACTGCCATGATCTTTGAAATAATGGATAATGACCTCGAGGGTACTAAAGCCATCGGAGGCGTTTTTGCGGACGAATTCGCCCAAAGTGCCGTATCCGTTGAGCAAACTGGAATAAGAGCAGAGGAAAGCGTGCATGGCCTGATGGCTGTAGAGGCGGTAGAAAGAACGGCAGTCGTCGGCTGAAAAGACCGTGCAGAAAAGACGATTTCGAACCCATTGATCTACGTCGCCACAAGATTTGTCAAGGATAGACTGTATCTTAGGCATGAACTGAGCGCGGCTGCCATAGCTGAGGGCTGCGGCTATGAAGGCCATTGCCTCTTGATTGGCAGCACCCTTCACTTGGTGCATGAACCACGAAGGGTCGCCAATGAGAAAGTCTGCCGTCTCGTATTGGCGGGCAAGAGTATGCAGATCAGTGGGTTGATTCATTTTGGAGAAGCGGGTTGTAAGGACTTGTATGATGAAATAGTATAAAAAAAACGAGGCCAGGACATAAATCCTGACCTCGTCTGCGCTCTTGCATTGCAAACAGCGTGGTGAAGAGGAGGAGACTCGAACTCCCACGTCACAATTGACACTACCCCCTCAAAGTAGCGCGTCTACCAATTCCGCCACCTCTCCATGATTGAAGTACTCTGCGATAGCAAGGTGCCCAGAACAGGACTCGAACCTGCACGTCTCTCAACACTCGCACCTGAAACGAGCGCGTCTACCATTCCGCCACCTGGGCAGGCTCTGCATTGAATCGGGAAAGTACTTCCTGTGTACACATCTTGTAATAAGTTCGAGCGGCAAACGAGACTCGAACTCGCGACCCCGACCTTGGCAAGGTCGTGCTCTACCAACTGAGCTATTGCCGCATACTCTACGCGATGTGTATGCTGTTGCAATCAATCAAAGAACGCTTGCTTTCTGTTTTGCGGGTGCAAAGGTAATACTTTTTTAGTTTACAGACAAAACTTTTGGGCTTTTTTTTTAAAATATCTTCGACAAATGCTTCGAAAAGCACTATTGAGAGGAAAAAACCGCCGTTTTATGGTCTGCTGTTGTCGTATGCTCTTAACGCCTTAATCCATGCGCGAGAGATAGTCTTTGTAGGTATACTGTCGCAGCAGCTCCTGTGTGCCATCGGTATGCTTGATGACAATGGATGGATGATGAACACCGTTGAACATCGTGGTCTTGACGGTGGTGTAATGAATCATATCCTCGAAAATGAGTGTATCGCCAACCTTCAGTTCACGCGGGAAAAGCCACGAGCTCATAAAATCACCGGCAAGACAAGAGTTGCCGCCGAGGCGGTAGAGGTATCCTTCATGCTCCTTGTCAAGCGTATGAGCGGTTTGCGATTCAGAAGATGTATTCTCTTCGGTTTGTACCACCTGCGTCGACAGCTCTTGACTACCCTCCCCTTCTTGAGTTGATATAGAGGAATCCTTTAGTTTTACTTCCGGATAATAAGGCATCTCGAGGCAATCGGGCATATGACAGGTAAAGCTGACATCGAGGATGGCTGTACGGATACCATGATTTTCAACGATATCAACGACCGATGATACCAATGGTCCCGTTTGCCAGGCGAAGGCACTGCCTGGCTCAAGAATCATACGAAGATGTGGCCAGCGCTTGTGGAAATCCTGAAGTGTGGATACAAGGAGCTCGACATTGTAGTCCTTACGCGTCATGAGATGTCCTCCACCGAAGTTAATCCATTTAATCTGTGGAAACCACGGTGAGAACTTATTAATTATATGTTCGAGCGTGCGCGCGAAAGCTTCAGAAGAACTCTCGCAATGACAATGGATATGGAAGCCTTCAATGTCTGCCGGGAGCGTTGTTGGGAGGTCTTCAGCCAGGACTCCGAAACGCGAACCCGGGGCACATGGATTGTATAACTCAGTCTCTATCTCGCTGTATTCGGGGTTGACGCGCAAGCCGAGAGAGACCTGTGCACCGGATTGCTCTACCATTGGAGCGAAACGGCGGTACTGCGAAAGGCTGTTGAACGTGATGTGGGAAGAGCATCGCACGATTTCGGGAAAGTCGGCCTCGGTGTAAGCTGGCGAATAGGTGTGAGCTGGCGAGCCGAACTGCTCAAGGGCCATGCGGGCTTCATCTGGCGACGAGGCCGTGGTGTGGCTGATATACTCACGGAAGATATGGAAAGTCTTCCACAACGCAAAGGCCTTGAACGCCAGGATTATCTCGGCGCCCGATCGCTCTGCCACATCGCGGATAAGCGAAAGATTGCGGCGAAGCTTGGTTTCTTCAACTAAATAATAAGGTGTTTGCAAAGCTGAAAGATGGCTTTAATATGAAAGACTAACGATGACCTTGACGCTAACTGTAAACGATAGACGTTAAGCTCAATTATAGTTTAACGATTAACGTTTAGCTGAATTATCGTTTAACGATTAACGTTTTGCGTTTAATGCATCATAAGAACTTAGTAATTGAACTTCACGTTGTCGAGCCACAAGGTAGTTCCCTCAGCACCGATATAAGCGCCGCCATGGCTGCTGGCAAATTGCAGGCAGAGGTGGGTTGGTGTTTCATTGGCATCACCCCACTCTATCTCGCGCACGGGCACCATTTTACCCTTGCTGTTGAGGGCATACTTCTGGTCGTCGCCGCCCTGGAAGAGATTCATGTAGGGCTTGTAGTAGTTCTCGCCGGTAATGTCGCCATAGTAAATCTTAAACTTGGCGCCGTTGACCCAGTCGGCTGTCTCTTTGGTGAAATACTGAATGGCGGTACCAACACGCTTGGCGTAGATATTGCCTTCGGAATCCTCCCAACGCTTTTGCAGCAGAAGGATGAACGAAGGATGGTCCATGCCCGGGATGGTCTTAACGGGGCTGAAGCCTGTCTGGCGGATACGGTCACTCTTGCCTGAGAGCTTGACCTTATAGTCAAACTGAATGGACGAAGGCTTCACGGTGAAAGGAATGCCATAGTCGAGGTAACGCATTGGGTTGCTGGAACTTGTGATAGGCTCCATCATGTTGCCGACATAGATGGAACCGGCTGCCAACACGTGGACATTGACCAGTCCGAGCACCTTGACGCCCACGACATGGGTGGTCATACGGGCGCAGTAGCCATTGCCGCGTTTCTCGCGGAAGACAGAAATATTACTCTTGGTGACGCCGGCAACCTTAGCCATAATATTGCTGTTTGCCCAGGGCGAGCCGCCCTGATTGACGTAAGGCACAGCTCCGTTCCAAGTGCCGCTGGGGCCTACTTCGTAAATAGTCTTAGTGGCTCCACCGATAATCTTGCTTTCCCTGATGTCGCGGGTTATCCAGTTGTCGAAATTAGAATACTTCAGTTGAACACTCTGAGCATTTGCTGCAAAAGGAAATACAACAAAAGCCAAAAGGATTAATGATGATCTTTTCATTGTGTCTGCATTTAAGTTAATTATCATGAAGCCCCACGAGGTCGATTGCTTCGGCATCGATAGTCAAGTCGTGAAGCTCTTGAAGTGTACCATTGAAGATGTTGCAGTCCACATAGCCCTTAATGCCGTCGACATGGCCGACATCAGTGTACTGCCAGAACTGCCACGAGCCCGTGTATTCGAGTTCACTCACATAGTAATGAGCAATCCAATAGGGATAGTCGTCGAAGAAGGGATCGCTAAGATATTTCAGTTTGAATTTGTATCCGGTATATATGATAGGCTTTACGCCATAAAACTTTTCAACGATGATAAGCCACTGACGAACACGTTGTTGCAGTTCGCGCACAGACAGATTGCCCGACTTCTCGACATCAAGCACGGGAGGAAGATCGCCTGCCTCGAGGTGCACTTGTTTGAGGAAGAACTGCGCCTGGCGGACGGCATCAACATCAGGGGCAAAGAAATGGTAGGCTCCACGTAGGATGTCGTTCTGCCGGGCTTGATAGAAATTCTCGTTGAAGTTCTCATCAATGATACTCACGCCTTCGGTGGCCTTAATAAACACAAAACGTATAGGCTGGTGATGGATATCGGCATTGCGCAACCGTTCCCAGTCAATACGATCCTGATAATGGCTTATGTCAAGGCCTTGCACTTCAAAGCCTTGCGGGTAGTCAGGCTCGCCATAGATTGCTTTCCAGCGAAAAGAGAAGGGCCCGACGAAGAAGTAGTAAAAGAGAAAAAGATAGACCGCCACCACAAGACCGAGACCTGTGATGAGAGCCCATAAAGGCACACGGCGCCAGAATGGCTTTCTCACGTTTTTGCGACGTGAACCGCGGTTACGCTTCTTCCTATGTGAGGAAGAGGCACTTTGGGAAGATGTGCGTTTCTTTTGCACAGACGTACCCGCACCATGAAGTGCGGGCACGCTGGCAGAAGATGAATTATTACGCTTGTTCAAGTTTCAGAGTTTTTGTACACTGATCGCATACTTCAGCGGGACCGAAGTACTGGATGGGACCAGGGTAGACATAAGCCGTACGGCGAGCCCAGTCTTCGCGGTGAGCTGCAAAATACTTGAAGGGGGCACCGTCGAGCTCCACGAGAGCCTTGCGGATAACGGGCTTATCGGCACCGTTGCGGCGCTCGATGTTCATCATCATCGTGATGGGCACACCACCGGCAACCCACTCTGCAGCGGGGGCTGTAGTGTTCTTCACGATTGACATATAACCTGTCTTGCCGTTGGCAATGAGGCGACTGGCGTTGTAGCCGAGGCTGTAGCAATAGTCAGCATCGTAGTTGGAGGGAGCAGCGCAGCGGCCTTCGTAACCGAAGAAGTGGTGTTGTGTGCTGAACTTGCCAACGTACTTGCCCTCAGCCTTCATAGCAGCCAAGCGCTTGGCAACCATGCGCGAGAGCAGCTTCTCTGTCTCGATGAGGCTTACCTGAACATTGCCGTGAGGATCGCGGTCGAGGCAGAGCTGGCGAGCAACATCCTCGGGCAGGCTTTCGAGCACTGCGAGGTTGTCAGCTGCGATTGAGCCCTTAACGAAAGCAATCTGCTCCTCGGCATTAGCAAACTCACGAGGCTCGCCAGTAGCGGGATCTGTAAGCACCTCGTTGAGCTCACGGATGAGTTTCTTGATAGCGGGGATGAACTCGATAAGGCCTTCGGGGATAAGCACTGTACCGAAGTTGTTGCCGTCGGCAGCACGTGCTGCTACGATATTGGCGATGTAGTTGACAACGTCGTCGAGGCTCATCTCCTTCTGCTCAACCTCCTCGCTCACGAGGCATACGTTGGGCTGAGTCTGCAGGGCACATTCGAGGGCGATGTGGCTGGCTGAACGGCCCATGAGCTTGATGAAGTGCCAGTATTTACGTGCACTGTTGCAGTCGCGCTGGATGTTACCGATGAGTTCGCTATAGGTCTTGCAAGCGGTGTCGAAGCCGAAAGATGTCTCAATCTGCTCGTTCTTGAGGTCACCGTCAATGGTCTTGGGGCAACCGATAACCTGAACACCGTAGTTCTTGGCTGCGTAGTACTCGGCGAGCACGCAGGCATTGGTGTTGGAGTCGTCGCCACCGATTATTACGAGTGCCTTGATGCCCAGCTCGCGGAGAATCTCGATACCTTTTTCAAACTGGTCTACCTTCTCAAGCTTAGTGCGACCAGAACCGATGATATCGAAACCGCCTGTATTGCGGTATTCATCAATAATGTCGGACGTGAGCTCCATGTACTTGTGGTCAACAAGACCGCCAGGGCCAAGTATGAAGCCGTAGAGCTTCGAAGCGGGATTGATGCTCTTCACACCATCGAAGAGGCCGCTGATGACGTTGTGACCGCCAGGAGCCTGACCACCGCTGAGGATTACACCCACGTTGATGGGCTCAAACTGTTTTGCTTCGCCGGGAACGAATTCAATCACAGGCAGGCCATAGGTGTTAGGGAAGAGTTCACGAATCTTGTCCTGATCGCCTACGCTCTGAGTGGCAGCTCCTTCGCAAGCTACTACGGGGCCTTGAAGAGCCTTGGGCAACTTAGGCTGATAAGCAGCCCTTGCAATCTGTAATGCGCTTTTTTCCATTGCGTTAAGTATAATTTGTTAAAGTAATTCTATAAGCTATTAAGAAGGGATTTCCATCGATGACTTAGAAGGGAAGGTCATCGGTGCTTTCGCCTCCGAAGGCCGGTGCGGGAGCGGCATCAGGAGCGGCAGTAGCTGCTGCTTGAGCGGGCGGGAAGGGAGCATCAGCCGATGCAGCGGCAGCAGGCTGAGCGGGCGGGAAGGGAGCACCTTCGGCAGGAGCAGCGGCAGCTACGGGAGCGTTGGGATCGTAAGGCACTGCGCGCCAAGCTCTGATTTGATTGTACCAGCGTCCGTTATACTCACGTGCATCAATGTCGAAACTGACGGTAAGCAACTGACCCACCTGAATGTTCATCTGCGCAATCTTGTCTGAACCAAACACCTCAAACAAGCACTTGCGAGGATACTGTTCCATCGTTTCCAATACGTAAGATGCTACTTTCCACTCTGAACCGGTGCGCTGAGAGACTCCTCCGCGTTCGGGCAGCACAAAAATAATTTTTCCTGAGATTTCCATTTCTTTCTCGTTAATATTATAATTAATGTATGTTGTGATTCTGTCTAATCCTGATGAAAAACGTATGATTTTCTTTTTTTGCGATGCAAAAGTAAGTCTTTCTTGTCGGTTTTGCTAATTTTAAGAGGAAATTTTTGTTCAGCTCCGCAAAAAAGCATATCTTTGCTCGGTTTTAGGACAAAAATATCACAATAACGATATCGTCAAATCACACGAACAACAATAAAAACCCAATAAGAAACATGAAAATCAAAGTAGCCAGCGCGGCCCTCTTCAGCCGCCTCACATCAGTCAACCGTGTGCTCAACAGCAAGAACTCCTTCCCTATCCTCGACTGCTATCTCTTCGAGACCAACGGCCTGCAGATGTCTATCACGGCCTCTGACAGCGAAACGACTCTGGTCACCGGCATCGAGCTGATAGAATGCGATCAGAATGCCCGCTTCTGCATCAAGGCCAAGACCATTCAGGACTCGCTGAAGGAGATTGCCGATCAGCCCATCACTCTCGACGTGAACCTCGACACCATGGAGATTCGCGGCGATTATAAGAACGGTCATTTCAACATCGTTGGCGAGCGTGCCGATGAATATCCCACTCCGCACAAGGTGGACGGTGAAGCCAACAATTTCGAGATTGCTCAGAGCAAGCTTCTTGCCGGCATCAACCACAGCATCTTCGCCACGGCTGACGATGAGATTCGCCCTGTGATGACTGGTATCTATTTTGATTTCACGCCCGAATGCCTCGTGTTCGTCGGCACCGACGGCCGCAAGCTGGTTCGTAAGAAGCTCTATACGGTGAAGAGCGAGCAGCAGGTAGGTTTCATCCTGCCTAAGAAGCCTGCCAACATCCTGAAGTCGCTGCTGCAGAAGAGCGATGAGGCTGTGGCTACGCTGACCTTCAACGACAAGATGGCTCAGTTCGTAACTCCCGACTTCACGCTGACCTGCCGCCTCATTGACGGCCGCTACCCCAACTACAACAGCGTGATACCTCAGAACAACCCCTATCAGGCTACCATCGACCGCGCTGCTCTCATCTCAACGCTGAAGCGCGTGATAGTGTTCAGCAGCCAGAGCAGCGCACAGGTGAAGCTGGCCTTCAAGAAGAACGCACTCACCGTGAGCGGTCAGGACATCGATTTCAGCACTTCGGCTGAAGAGCGTCTGGCTTGCGATTACAACTCACCGGCTATCAACATCGGCTTCAAGGGCACGCTCCTGCTCGACCTGCTGGGCAACCTCGACAGCACAGAGGTGGTGTTTGAACTTGCCGACCCGGGCCGTGCCGGTATCATCAAGCCTGCAGAGCAGAAGGACGAGGAAGAAGTGCTGATGTTGCTCATGCCCATGATGCTTAACGATTAATAAACTAATACACCGAGCATTGGCAGATTAACAGGTATTAGTCTGTCAATGCTTTTTTATTGCCAACTATTTTTTATGAAGCTGAATCTTACCCGCCCTATTGTCTTCTTTGATCTTGAGACTACGGGCATAGACATAGTAAATGACCGCATCGTAGAAATCTGTCTGCTCAAAGTGTTCCCCAACGGCAACGAGGAATCCAAGGTGATGCGCATCAATCCCACCGTTCACATACCCGAAGAGGCTTCGGCCGTTCACGGAATCTTTGACGAAGATGTGGCCAACTGCCCCACTTTCAAGGAGGTGGCCGCCGATGTATGGGAATTCTTCAAAGGTTGCGACATAGGCGGTTTCAACTCCAACCGCTTCGATATCCCGATGCTCGTAGAGGAATTCCTCAGAGCCGGTATCAACGCCGATTTGCACCACTGCCTGTGCATCGACGTGCAGAATATCTACCACAAGCTGGAGCGCCGCACGCTGGTGGCAGCTTATAAGTTCTACTGCCACAAAGACCTTGAGAACGCTCACTCGGCACTCGCCGACACACAGGCCACCTACGAAGTGCTCTGCGCACAGCTCGACCACTACCCCGATGTGCTGAAGAACGATGCCGATTTCCTGGCAGAGTATTCAAAGACAAACCGCAACCTAGACTATGCCGGACGCATAGTGCTTGACGACAACGATACGCCCGTCTTCAATTTCGGCAAGTACCGCGGCATGTCGGTCAGCGAAGTGCTGCGCCGCGATCCCGGCTACTACAGCTGGATGATGCAAGGCGATTTCGCTCTCAACACCAAGCAAGTACTCAACGAGATAGCCGTAAAAGGAACCGCTAAATGAATATCGTACTCGGAATAACAGGCAGCATCGCTGCATACAAGGCTTGCACGCTGATACGTCAGTTCGTCAAGCAGGGCCACGAGGTGCAGGTTGTCATCACGCCTGCAGGCAAGGAGTTTATCACTCCTATCACGCTGTCTGCCCTGACGTCAAAGCCCGTCATCAGCGATTTCTTCTCACAGCGCGACGGCACATGGCACAGCCACGTGAGCCTTGGCCTGTGGGCAGATGCCATGGTTGTAGCACCCGCCACGGCTTCCACGATAGGTAAGATGGCCAACGGCATAGCCGATAACATGCTCATCACCACCTACCTGTCAATGAAGGCTCCTGTGTTTGTAGCTCCTGCTATGGACCTGGACATGTGGGCACACGCAGCCACTCAGCACAACCTCGATGTCCTTCGCCAGCGCGGTGTCACCGTCATCGAGCCCGCCTCGGGTGAACTTGCCAGCCACCTCGTCGGCAAAGGCCGTATGGAAGAGCCCGAGCGTATCGCCGAGCTGGTGCTGGCATCGCTGCAAAAGGCCTCTGCCTCGCCTCTGTGCGGCCGCAGGATATTGATTACTGCCGGCCCGACCTACGAACGCATAGACCCCGTCCGCTTCATCGGCAACTACTCGAGCGGCAAGATGGGCATAGCCCTCGCCGAGGAATGTGCCCGCAGGGGTGCCACGGTGGATTTCGTGTGCGGTCCCATTCAGACTTATCCGAAAGCTGCAGGCATCAACATAGTCAAGGTGGAGAGCGCCCACGAGATGTGGGACTGCGCCAGCACGCGCTTCCCCGAGGCTGATGCCGCCATCCTCTGTGCCGCCGTAGCTGATTTCACACCTGCCGACACGGCCGACCACAAGATTAAGCGCGAAGGCGAGGATTTGGTGCTGCGCCTGAAGCCTACCGAGGATATCGCCAAAGGCCTGGGTGCTATGAAACAAGCCCACCAGCGCCTCGTAGGGTTTGCCCTGGAAACGGACAACGAGATGAGCAATGCCAAGGCCAAGCTCGAGAAGAAGAACCTCGATTTCATAGTCCTGAACTCGCTCCGCGATGCGGGCGCCGGTTTCCGTCACGATACTAACAAGATTACCATCGTCAGCCGCGAAGGCGAAACGGCCTACCCTCTGAAGCCCAAGACGGAGGTGGCTGCTGATATCATCGACACACTTGAGACGCTCTATAAGTAGCAAGCCTATTTGTTTTTTTCAATGCCGAAAGTCATGTCACGTAGATTTATACTAACGTTGTTGTTTGCCCTCGTGGGCTGTTGTACCATTGAGGCTCAGGAACTTAATGCCAAGGTGATGATAAACCGCCAGCAGGTGTCCAACACCAAGTCGGGCGTCTTCGAAGCCTTGGAGAAGGCCATCACGCGTTTCCTGAACGAACGCACATGGACTCAGCTGCCGTTCCGCGAGAACGAACGCATCCAATGCACGTTCAGCCTCACTATCAACACCTACAGCGAGACCGACAACTCGTTCCGCGCCAGCATGCTCGTGGCCAGCACACGCCCTGTATGGGGCAGCAACTACAGCACCACGGTGTGGAACACCAACGACAAGGACTGCGACTTCACCTTCCAGGAGTTTGACCAGCTGGAGTGGCACCCCGAGCAGATAGACAACAACCTCACTGCCCTACTCGCCTACTGGGCTTACTTCCTCATCGGCCTCGATATGGACAGCATGGCCCCGCTTGGAGGCACCGAGGTGCTGCACATGGCTCAGGACATCTGTAACCAGGCCGACGGCCTCGGCTACAAGGGTTGGAAGGCATTTGACGACAGCCGTAACCGCTATGCCATTGTCAACGACTACCTCGACGGCTCCATGGAGGAATTCCGCAAGCTGCAGTACACCTACTACCGCAGCGGCCTTGACCATTTCTCCGAGAACGCCGAGCAGGCCCGCACCGCCATCTCCGAGGCCATGGCTATGCTCAAGCAAGCCAAGGAGAACAAGTCACTGAGCCTGCTGCCGCAGATCTTCACCGACTACAAACGCGACGAGATAGTAAGCATCTTTTCCGGTCAGGGCACGAGCGATGAGCGCGAGAAGATCTACGATATCCTTTTCCGCATCAATCCCTCGCAAAACAACTACTGGGAAAAGCTCAAGCAATAATATGCCCTAATGCTGCAAAAACTGTCTATACACAACTACGTTCTCATCAAGGAACTCGAGATAAGTTTCCACGAAGGCTTTTCGGTTCTCACCGGTGAGACCGGTGCGGGCAAGAGCATCATCCTCGGTGCTATCAACCTGCTCATGGGGCAACGCGCAGACCCTAAGATGATAAGCGAGGGCGAGCAACGCTGCGTGATAGAAGCTGAATTCAATATCGAAGGGCTCAATCTTGAGCCGTTGTTTACCTCTCTGGACCTCGACTACGACGGCCCTTCGTGTATAATACGCCGCGAGCTCACCGCCGCCGGCAAGAGCCGTGCTTTCATCAACGACTCACCCGTAGCGCTGGCCTCTCTGCGCGAGGTCGGTGACCGCCTTATCGATATACATTCCCAGCACAAGAATCTCCTGCTCACGAAGGAGGATTTCCAGCTGCAAGTGCTCGACACCATTGCCGACGACTCCGCCCTGCTCTCCAACTACCGCCAGGCTCACGAGCGCTATCGTCAGGCGGCACACAAGCTTGCCGCAGCCAAGGAGACTCTCGCCAAGGCCAAGGCCGACGAGGACTACCTGCGGTTCCAACTGCAGCAGCTCACGGAACTCAACCTCGAAAGCGGTCGGCAGGCTGAGATGGAGCAGGAACAGCAGATGCTCGAGCATGCCGAGGAAATAAAGGAAGCGCTATGGCATGTCACATCAGCGCTGCAGGGCGACGGCAACGTGAGCGAAGGGGCTATCAGTGCCCTGCGCAACGCTTCTCGCCAACTGCAGGCCGTCAGCTCCATGATGCCGGCAGCAGCCGAACTGTCCGATCGCCTCGAGAGCCAGCTCATTGAGTTGCGCGACATAGCATCCACTGCCGAGAGCGAAGGCGAGGCCATTGACGTGAATCCGTCACGCCTGGCCGCTGTCGAGGAATGGCTCAGCGCCCTCTATTCGGCAATGAAGAAATTCCATGTCGACGACGAGGAGGCCCTCATCAGCCTGCGCGACCAGTTCCGCGAGCAGCTCGGTGCCATCGAGAATTCCGATGAACACATTAATAAGTACACGCGCGAGTGCGAGGAAGCTCATGCAGCCCTCATCGCCATAGGCCGCCAGCTCACCCAGGAGCGGCAGCAGGCCGCCAAGGTGGTGGAACAGCAGATGCACGACCGCCTGGCTCCGTTGGGCATCCCCAACGTGCAGTTTCAGGTGAGCATTACCGAGCTCTCCGAGCCTTCGGAAAGCGGCTTGAATCAGGTCACATTCCTGTTCAGCGGCAACCAAGGCAGCCCCCTGCGCCCCTTAAGCGAAGTGGCTTCAGGCGGCGAGATTGCCCGCGTGATGCTCTCGCTGAAAGCGCTCCTGAGCGGTGCCCGAGGCCTGCCCACCATCATCTTCGATGAGATAGACACGGGCGTCAGCGGACACATCGCCGAGCGCATGGCACAGACGATGCTCGAGATGGGGCGCGAAGGCCGACAAGTGATATCCATCACACATCTGCCGCAGATAGCCGCCATAGGCCAGCACCACTACCGCGTCTACAAGACCGAGAGCGATGCCGCCACCGAGAGCCATATCATGGAGCTCACACCCGACGAGCGCATCACCGAGATAGCCCACATGCTCAGCGGAGCACAACTCACCCAAGCCGCCATCGACAATGCCAAGGCGTTGCTCAAGGCAAAGTGAGCTGAAGTCAGTATTTCAAGCGTGCCGGCTATTGAAAAATTTGAATTTGAGACTTTTGAAATTGAGATAAATGAGATAACCTGCAGTCCTGTAAGGACAAAAGCATTATACCCCAATATGAGCAATCAGCTATGCAGCGCCCCAACGGGGCTGCCTGATCATTGGCCTTAAATAACTCTTCTTGAGACATTCGTCTTTAACTTCTTTCGCTCGGCGCTTGCGACGCTTGACCCTTCAAGAACTCCTTTAACTCCTTTAACTTCCCCAAAAAACTCCCCCCAAAAACAACTTCCAAAAAAATATTCCATTCTCCCCTTCAATGAAACAATCCCCCTTACTCCTCATCATCAGTTTACTATTCACCCTCTGCACCACCGCTTCTGCTCAACCCTCGAAATGGTTCAAGAAAGCACGCAAGGCGCAGTTGAGCATCATCACATACGATGCCTCGGGGCAGATGCTCCGCAGCACCAACGGATTCTTCATCGACGAGAGCGGCATCGCCCTCACCGACTACTCCTCGTTCCGCGGAGCAGTGCGTGCAGTGGCCATTGACGAGAGCGGCAAGGAGTGGCCCGTAAGCGCCATAGCCGGAGCCAACTCGCTCTACGATGTGGTCAAGATAAAAGTGGACATCAAGAAATGTGCCGCACTCACCATTGCCGCAACGCCAGCAGCAGCCGGTGCCCAGGCTTATGTGATGCCCTACGTGTCGAGCAAAGCCGGTGCACCCACCATAGCCACCATCGACAAGGTAGAGACCTTCAACGAGCGTTATGCCCAGTATTCGCTGCCCATACGCGTGCCCGAGCGTTCAGCATCGTGCCCGGTGATGAACGAGGCTGGCGAGGTGCTCGGACTGCTGCAGATGGCCGTAGGCAACGAGGAGCGCAGCTATGCCATCTCGGCTGCCTATGCCTGCGACCTCAGCGTCACCGCCCTCTCGGCCACCATGAACGACTACCGCGAGCTGCCTATCCGCAAGACACTCCCCGCCGAAGCCGATCAGGCCAGCAGCTTCATATACCTCACCGGCACGCGTGACACTGCCCTTTACCTCGCCTATGTCGACGATTTCATTGCCGCCTTCCCCGACGAGACCAGCGGCTACACCATGCGGGCTGAGATGCTGACCGACAAAGGCGACTACACCGCCGCCGATGCCGCCTGGGAGGCTGCCCTCAAGGCGAAGGCCAATGCTCAGGAGATTCTCTACTCACGCGCTCGTTCCACCTACGGAGCCGTGCAGAGCGGACGCCAGCTGCCTGAGGCATGGACTCTGGATCGAGCCATGACCGACATTGATGCCGCCAGTGCCGAGGAGCCGTCGCCTGTGTACACCGCCCTCAAGGGCCATATCCTCTATGCCAAGAAGGATTATGCCGGAGCATGCAACGCCTTTGTCGAGGTCAACAAATCGTCAATGCGCGATGCCAGCTACTTCCTCTATGCCTCGCAATGCCAGCAGATGCTGGGCGACACCACCGCCGTGCTGGCCTTGCAGGACAGCGCCGTGGCCTGTTTCACAAAACCTTACGTCGAGGCGGCAGCACCCTCGCTGCTTATGCGCGCCCAGACACATCTGGCCATGGGGCACTACCGTCTGGGAGTGGTTGACCTCATCGACTACGAGCACCTCAAACGCGACCAGCTCAATGCCAATTTCTACTACCAGCGCGAGCAAGCCGAACTGAAGTGCCGCATGTTCCAACAGGCGCTCACCGACATCGAGCAAGCCGTGCGCATGGAACCCCGCGAGCCGCTCTTCCAAGCCGAGGCAGCAGCCCTCTACTATAGATTCAACATGAACGATGAAGCCGTAGCGGCTGCACGCAAAGCCATAGCCCTCGACGACTCCTTCGCCGATGCCTACCGCATCCTCGGCCTGAGCCTCCGTGCCAAAGGTGATGAACGCGCTGCCGTAGAAGCCTTCGACAAAGCCATCAGCCTCGGCGACGAACTGGCAAAGACAATCAAGGAAAAGAAGTAAGAAAAATAACCAATGAAACTCCTCCTCCTCGTTATAGGCAAAACCACCGACTCACATGTCAAGGCACTCATCGACGACTACAGCAGCCGCCTGAGCCACTATGTGCCCTTTGCCATCGAGGTGATACCCGAGCTCCGTTCCACGAAGGCTCTTACCGCCGAACAGCAGAAAGCCACCGAGGCAGAGCTCATCAGGAAACAGCTGCAAAGCGGCGACCACATAGTGCTCCTCGATGAGCACGGCTCCGAACGGCGCTCCGTGGAGTTTGCGTCGTGGCTGCAGAAGCGCATGAACGCAGGGACGCGCCGCATGGTATTCATCGTGGGAGGTCCCTACGGTTTCGATCCGTCGATACACTCCCTGGCCAACGAGGAGATATCCCTCTCGCAGATGACCTTCTCCCACCAACTCATCCGCCTCCTCTTCGTGGAACAGCTCTACCGCGCTCAAACCATACTGCGAGGAGAACCGTACCACCACGAGTAGGACTCCCTCCACCTGGCCCAACTGCCTACTGTCAATTGTCAACTGTCAACTGTCAACTAAATACTCCCTTCCCAATGAGAAACAGAACAGGTGCCGAATACGCCGCATCAAAATACAGCGAACACATAGTGCGAGAGCAAACCACACTGCTCGAGTTCATCATGCAGACCATGGACGGCATATCACGCAACCGTGCCAAGGACATCCTCTCCGGACACGGAGTCACCGTGGACCGCCGCAACACCACGCGCTTCGACGAGCCCCTCAGCCCCGGGCAAGTGGTGCGCATAAGCAAGCACAAGCAAAGCAACCAACTGCTCAACCAATATGTGAAAATCGTATACGAGGACCGCGATCTCGTGGTCATCGAGAAAGCTGCAGGCATACTCTCCATGCCCGCCACCGCCAAGCAGTACTCAGCCAAGCAGGTACTCGATGAATACTTCGAGAAGCGGCATTTCCGCTGCACGGCTCACACCGTGCACCGCCTTGACCGCGACACAAGCGGACTGATGATGTATGCCAAGGACATCGAGATAGCACACATCCTCGAGGACAACTGGCAGCAGATAGTCTACGACCGCCGCTACGTGGCCGTGGTAAGCGGAGAGATGGAGCGCGAAGGCGGCACCATAGAGAGCTGGCTCAAGGACAACAAAGCCTACATCACCTACTCCTCACCAACAGACCCCGGAGGAGGCAAATATGCCGTGACGCACTACCACACACTGCAGACAACACCCACACGCTCGCTCGTGGAACTCAAACTCGAAACAGGGCGCAAGAACCAGATACGCGTGCACATGCAGGACATAGGCCACCCCGTGCTCGGCGACAGGAAATACGGCGACGGCCACGACCCCATAGGCCGACTCTGCCTGCACGCCTACCGCCTGCATTTCTACCACCCCCGCACCGGCGAACCCATGCACTTCGAGACACCCTTCCCCAAGGAATTCCTCAAACTCGTAAACCCACAAACTCAAAATTCATAACCCAAATTTCGCATCCTATGAAAAAAATCAGCATCATTGCAGCCTTCGCGGCAGCATCACTCACACTCACCAGCTGCTTCACCACAGGCGGCACCGGCACCACGGCAACCACAGGCTCCGATGCCGGTTCCGTGCTCGGCGGTATCCTCGGTCAGGGCGGCATAGCCCAAGCCGGCGGCGACATCCTGAACAACATCCTTGGCGGACTCCTCACCAAGGGACTCACCCAGGAGAGCATCTACGGCACATGGGTCTACGAATCACCCGAAGTGCGCTTCGAGAGCGAGAACCTCCTCGCCAAGGCAGGCGGACAAGTGGTGGCATCGAGCATCGAACGCAAGCTCGAGAGCTATCTCACCAAAGTGGGCATCAAAAAAGGCCTCACCACCTACACCTTCAACAAGGACAACACCTACGCCATCACCACCAGCGGCCGCACCATCTCGCAGGGCACCTACACCTTCAACCCCAAGAGCCTCACCCTCAAGATGGAAGGCGGCATGGGACTCATCAACCAGACCTGCACCATCGGCATGGACGGCACCAACCTCTGCTTCCTCTACGATGCCGACAAACTGCTCAAGGTGATGAACAGCGTCGGTTCCATCCTCGGTCAGACAGGCTCCACCATCGGCAGCGTTGCCGGTGTGCTGGGCGACAACTACAAAGGCATGAAACTTGGCCTCGCCATGAGCAAGCGCTAAAACGGCACCCTGTCCCCACAACAAACAACCCCGCCGCCAGCTCTCGTACTCTGGCAGCGGGGCTTTTTCATTTTACGATATACATCTTACCTTTTGGGAAACTTACGCTCTGACAGGGCGAGTATATTCTTGTCATGCATACCTAGGGCTGCCTGGGCTGACTGCTTTCTGCTGGGCTGCGGTCAGAGGTAAGGGTTGTACTGGCGTTCGTAGCCGATGGTGGTGGTGGGCCCGTGGCCGGGATACACGGCGACATCATCGGGAAGCTCACGCAGCAGGTGCTGCAGCGAACGGATGAGCTGCCAGTGGTTGCCCGTGGGAAAATCGGTGCGGCCTATGCTGCCGCAGAACAGGCTGTCGCCCGTGAACAAGGCATGCTCCGCCTCGCAGTAGTAACTTACGCCGCCGGCGGTGTGACCGGGCGTGAGGAGGACAGTCAGCGCGTGCGATCCGAAGCGCACGACGCTGTTCTCGGTGATCACCTCGCCGGCAGGTCCTGTGGGACAAGCCATGGCGTGGCCTATGATGGGGCGCATCTGCTCCTCGGCATTCTCAAACAGCGGCAGGTCCGCCTCCGGGCAGCGTGCCGCAAGGCCATAGCGCTCGTGGATGAAGGCGGCGCCCCAGAGGTGGTCGAAATGGGCATGTGTCAGCAGGTGCGCCACAGGCTTCAGTTCCTGGGTTTCGATATAATCGCTGATGGCTGCCTTCTCCTGATCGTAAAGCGCTCCGCAGTCGATAATCACTGCCTCAAGGCTCTCGTCGCTGACTACGTAGCAGTTGGTGCCGAGCGGGTTGCAAGGGAATGTCTTGATGGTGAGCATGGTTCAAATTTGCACGTAAACAACTTTCTTCGTCTGGAAATATTCCTCGTGGAAGTAGTCCGAGAGCTCGGTAATCATCTTCTCGCCTCTAACGGCGCCTGCCTCATGCTCGAGCTCGCCGCCCTTGAGGGCGATAAGGCCGTTGGGCAGGGCGTTCTGCTGGCGCTGCGAGATATGGGGACGCACTATCTTTACGAGGTCGGCAAGTGGCATCACCGCACGCGAGACCACGAAATCAAAGCGCTCCGGCTGCAGGCCTTCGGCGGGCTGCTGTGCCTCGTCCTTGCGCAGTTTCTTGGCGCTCTTCACGTAACGCACCTCCTCGGCACGTGCATGCTGGGTAGTGACATTAGTAAGGCCGAGGGCGCTGATGACCTCGTTGCACACGCGTATCTTCTTGCCGATGCTGTCCACGAGGTGAAAATGCACCTCGGGAAACATGATGGCAAGCGGGATGCCGGGGAAACCGCCGCCTGTGCCAAGGTCCATGACACGTGTGCCGGGGCGGAAATTTATGACCTGAGCTATGCCGAGGCTGTGGAGCACATGGTGCTCGTACAGGTTATCGATGTCCTTGCGCGAGATGACATTTATCTTCGCATTCCAGTCGTGGTACAGGGCATCAAGGGCGGCAAAACGCTCCCGCTGCTCCGCCGTCAGTTGCGGGAAATATTGATAAATCAAGGCTTCGCCCTGCGAAGCAGCAAAGGTATCGTCTTTAACTTCTTTAACTTCCATAAGATTAATGTGTAGTTTCAGTTCTATATTAGCTCTGGGCCGGAATATCATCTTGAACCTCTTGAACTTCCTTAACTCCTTTAACTCCTTTAAGAAGAATCGCTCCTAATGCAAAGATTCCCATGCAGAAGGGATAGTAGAGGTACGGAATGATCTGCACCGGCGACAGCATAGCCAGCGAGGCGGCCATAAGCAGTTGGGCGCCATAGGGGATAATGGCCTGCGCCAGGCACGAGAAAGTGTCGAGGATGCTGGCACTGCGGCGCGGATCTACGCCGAAGCGCTCGGATATCTCGCGGGCTATAGGGCCTATGGTGAGGATGGCAACGGTGTTGTTGGCCGTGCATACGTCGGTGAACATCACCAAGCCGCCTATCGTGAGCTCCGCACCGCGCGACGAACGTACACGCCGCGTAAGGGCGTTGATAACCAAGTCGATACCGCCGCCGTGGCGGATGAGCGCCATCATGCCGCCTGCCAACATTGACACTATGATGAGCTCGCTCATGCCAAGGATACCCTCGCCCATTGACGAGAGCCAGCCTAAGACATCGTAGCTGCCATAGCACAGGCCTATGATGCCGCTCAGGATGATGCCCACTACGAGCACCACCATGACATCGACACCGGCAATGGCCGTGATGAGCACCACGAGGTAAGGAAGAACCTTCATCATATTGATGTCTGAGGTCGGAGCAGGTGAATGCAGCTGAGTGCCCATCACCACATAGGCCAGCAGCACAAGAATGGCAGCAGGCAGCACGATACGAATGTTGACTCGGAATTTATCGCTCATGCGGCACCCCTGCGTGCGCGTAGCCATAATTGTTGTATCGGAGATGAAGCTGAGGTTGTCGCCGAAGAATGCACCACCCACTACAACGCCCACGAGGAAGGGCACGCTGGCATCGGTGGCCTCGGCTATACCGGCTGCTATAGGCACCAGGGCGACTATCGTTCCAACGCTCGTGCCGATGCTCATGGATATAAAACATGAAGCGAGGAACAGCCCGGCTAACAGTAAGTTATCTGGCAGAAGTTGAAGTGATAGTTGAACCGTGGCATCGATAGCTCCCATGGCTTTGGCGGAGGCTGCAAAGGCACCGGCAAGGATGAATATCCAAAGCATGAGCATGATGTCGGGATGCCCGGCACCAGAAGAGAAGATGTTGATACGCTCGCGCAACGGCAGGCCGCGGGTGACGGCGATGCCGTAGATGCTTGCCACGAGAAAGGCAACACCGATAGGCACGCGGTAGAAATCACCCGCTATGATGCTCGCCGCAAGGTACACCAATAGGAATACCGCTATGGGGCTGAGTGCCAACAGTCCGTTCTTCATAAACCAAAATACAAAACTTTGGCAAAGGTAGGGAAAAATATTAGAATAGGAGTATTGAAACGTGAAAAAATCATCGAAAAAGCTAAAAAGTGGAGCGAGCAAAGAGAAAAGTTTACACGTCATAACGCGTGTTTCAAGGATTTCCATTAACTTTGCAAAAGAAAACGCAACAACGAAAACGAAAAACAGAAAAGAAAATGGCTAAAATCGTTACTCTCGGCGAGCTTATGCTGCGCCTCTCGCCTCAAGGCAATGACCGTTTCATTCAGAGCGAATCCTTCCGCATCATCCCTGGCGGAGGCGAAGCTAATGTTGCCATATCGCTGGCCAACTACGGCCACGAGGCTTATTTCGTGTCTAAACTGCCCAAGCACGAAATCGGACAGATAGCACTTAATGCCATGCGCCGCTATGGTGTGGACACCCGATTCATAGCTCGCGGCGGCGAACGCGTAGGCCTTTACTACGCCGAAACAGGAGCATCGATGCGCCCGTCGAAAGTGATCTACGACCGTGCTCATAGCGCCATAGCAGAGGCTCTGCCCGAGGATTTTGACTTCGACGCGATAATGGAAGGCGCCGACTGGTTCCACTGGAGCGGCATAACACCTGCCATCAGCGACCGCGCGGCAGAGCTCACCCGACTCGCGTGCGAAGCTGCTAAGCGCCACGGCGTCACCGTGAGCGTCGACCTCAACTTCCGCAAGAAACTGTGGACCAGTGAGAAGGCTATCTCCGTGATGCGCCCGCTGATGAAATACGTTGACGTATGCATTGGCAACGAGGAGGACGCCGAGCTGTGCCTCGGTTTCAAGCCCGATGCTGATGTGGAGGCCGGCAAGACCGACGCCGCCGGCTACGAAGGCATCTTCCGTCAGATGCGCGAGGAATTCGGTTTCAAATATGTCGTTTCCACTCTCCGCGAGAGCTTCTCTGCTACGCACAACGGCTGGAAGGCTCTCATCTTCGACGGCAACGAGTTCTACCAGAGCAAGCGCTACGATATCAACCCCATCATAGACCGTGTGGGCGGCGGCGACAGCTTCTCAGCCGGTCTTATCCACGGACTGCTCACCAAGGCCACGCAGGGCGAAGCCCTCGAATTCGCCGTGGCTGCAAGCGCATTGAAGCACACCATCAACGGCGACTTCAACCTCGTGAGCATCGAAGAGGTGGAGGCTCTCGCAGGCGGCAATGCAAGCGGACGAGTGCAACGATGAGGTAATTGAACAATTATAATCAAAATTGTAAATCGTAAATTGTAAATCGTAAATCCATATCTGATGTCCCGTTTTGATAAATTAGCTGTATTAAGCAAGATTAAGTCGGCACCTATGGTGCCCGTGTTCTACCACAAGGATGCCGAGGTGGCCAAGCAGGTGATTAAGGCTTGCTACGAGGGCGGTGTCCGTGCTTTCGAGTTCACCAACCGAGGCGATTTCGCACAGGAAGTGTTTGCCGAATGTGTGAAATTCGCTGCCAAGGAATGTCCCGAGCTGGCTCTCGGCATAGGGTCGGTGGTTGACGCTCCCACTGCAGCCATGTACCTGCAGCTCGGAGCATGCTTCGTGGTGGGTCCCCTCTTCAATCCTGAGATAGCTCCCGTCTGCAACCGACGCCTCGTGCCCTACTGCCCCGGATGCGGCAGCGTGAGCGAGACAGGCAAGGCACAGGAACTGGGATGCGACCTCACCAAGCTCTTCCCCGGCGATGTATATGGGCCCAACATGGTCAAAGGCCTCATGGCTCCTATGCCGTGGTCGAAGATCATGGTCACCGGAGGCGTTGCCCCCACCGAGGAGAACCTCACCGCATGGTTCAATGCCGGCGTCTTCTGCGTGGGTATGGGCTCCAAGCTCTTCCCCAAGGACAAGGTGGCTGCCGAGGACTGGCAGTACATCACCGACAAGTGCCGCGAATGCTTCGAGATAATCCAGCGCGTACGCAAATAAAACAAAGGCACAAGAGCGCCTGAGGCTCAGCATCTTAAGCATCAATAAAAAACATTCTCACAGCAATGAAAAACAGGTTCCTATTTGTCAGCACCATGGCGCTGACGGCTTTATTCCTGGCTTCGTGCGACTGGACCAAGAAACCTTGGGCATCAGCAACAGATGGCAGCGAAGACACCGATTCGGTAAGCGCAAAGCAGTACTGCACGGCTGAGTTCAACGATAGCATCAGCATCAACGAAGCCACGGCTTACCAGGAGCTGCGCGTTGATTTCCCCGCAGAGGACGATAGCTCGGCAGTGGCACAAGCGGTGCTTGCATGGCTGTGTGATGAAGTGCGGAGCCGCTGCTACCCGGACTTCGAGGGTGAACACATCGACAGCGCCTTTGCCGTGGATACAGACAACCCTAAGCTCGACACCTTTGCCGACAATGTCGTCACTACCTACGGCCGCAAGGGACTGCAGCGGCTGGGCAACGAACTGCGCGAGATGGCCAACGAAGGCTATGAAGGATTCTTCAGCAACAATCTGGCCATTGAACTGGCCGAGCAAACCGAGAACTACCTCACCTTCACACTCGAGCACGATGTCTACATGGGCGGCGCTCATGGCGGACAGTACCACGAGGGACACTCGTTCAGGACATCCGATGGCAAGGCCTTCACGTGGAAACACTTCAAGACAGATATGAAGCCCGAGCTGATAGCTCTGCTCAAGAAAGGGCTCATGGCCTATTTCAACGAAAACGCCGACGAGCCGATAACCACTGAAGCAGCGCTGTTTGAGATGCTCTTGCTCTACGATGACCCCGACACGCCCGAGAACGAACTTGAGTACGGTCTGCCTCTGCCGGCCACTGACCCATGGCTCACACGCGACGGCGTAGTATTCATCTATCAGGAGTACGAGATAGCTCCTTACGCCTTCGGACGTCCATCGGTCACACTGCCCTACTCTGCCGTAAAAGACTTCATCACTCCAGAAGGCATAACCTTCGTCAATGGCCAGTAGACAACCGGCAAGAATCGTCGCGCTGAGTAATCATTAAGGCTAAACGATTAATCGTCAAGGACAAACACAAAAAGGCATGAAGCTCAAGTCGCTCTGCATAACCATCCTCACCGCCTTCGCTTCAGCTGCCACGGCACAGGTCAACCTGTACTCCGGGAGCGAAGTGATTGCTCATGATGTTAAGGTGGGAGCGCAGATGCCTGAAGCCCTGAGGCTGATGCTCGAAGGCCGACAGCTCGACGCCAAGAAGGTTCAGCAGGCCGACAATGCCGACACAGGCATCGCGCGGAAACCGCTAGCACGAAGGTTGAGAAACGCAAGGAAGCCGAAGGCGCCCACACGCGTGGAACCGCTGCTACAGTCCATATCAGGCCAAGATGAGCCCTACAACTGGCTTTGTCCCTATGCCTTACAGGCCGACGGCACACCGTACAGCTTCCGTTGTGTGGCAGGTTGCGTGGCAACAAGCATCGAACAGATACTCGCCTACTACCGCTACCCCACCGAACTTCAGGACACGCTATTCGGTTGGTCCACAGATCAGTACACGATAGCCGACCTCTTGCCCGGCACACGCTTCGACTGGGAAAACCACCTCAACGATTATCGCAAGGGTTACAACGAGCAGCAAGGTCAGGCCGTGGCACTTCCCATGCTGGCTTCGGGCATGGCAGTTCACATGCGCTACGGTCCTTATTCTTCTGGTGCAAACACATTCCTTGCCGTGGAACCGCTTCAGCGCGCGTTCGGCTACGGCATGGCACGGTGGTTAGACCGCGTCATGTACACACCCGACAACTGGCACGCCATACTTCAGTACGAACTCGAACAGAGCAGGCCCATAGCGTATGTGGGCCATAATATGGAGATGTCAGGCCATGCCTTCAATATCGACGGCGTTGACGAGCAAGGCTTCTACCACATCAACTGGGCTTACGATGGCAACTACGATGGGTGGTATGACCTCGATTGGCTTAATCCCTGGGAACCCACTGATGCCAAGCCCGACGGCATCGCCTATGGTTTCTTCAGCAATCAAGGCGCCCTAGTGATGCATCCCTCGGCCGACGCCAAGCCTCTCGAACCGGATACGCTGGACATCGATGAGCTCGGAGTGGAACTTACGAAAGTTGATTTTCTGCGTCCGCCCGAGAATGTAGGCTACGTAGCTACCGATTTCTATTTCACCAACAACGGCAGCAACGACGTCACCTACACCTACGAGATATTCACCTACCTGCCCACAGATACCGCCATCTTCCACCAGGCCGACTACATAGGAATATCCGCCATCAACATCCCTGCGGGCGAAAAACGACGTCAGAGGGTGTACCTCATGTTCCGCACCCTGGGCGAGCGCATCATGGGAATATCTCACGACGACGTCACCATTCCCTTTACAACGCCGGTCACCATAACACAAGGCAAAGCCCAATGGACAAGATGGGAGAACCTGACCTATGAACTCGAGCCTACGGGTAGCGCCTGCGATGCACTCTTCACCGTCGACGTAACCAACCTGAATGCAGGCTCTTACGCCAGCGACATCATCTTCTTCTGCCTTTATCCAGAAGGAAAAGACGGCGAGGATACCCGCCACTATGATGTCCTCGATTTGAAACCAGCCGAACAGCAGACCCTGAGCGTGCGTTTCCGCGGTCTGGAGCCAAGCACTCATTACCACTTCCTCGTGCGTTGTCCGTGGGCCATCAGGCAACAAGTTGAGTTCGATACGCCGGCGGCTACAGCCATCAGCGTGCCTCTCGCCGCTCCAGAAGCCAAATCCCCATTCGATATCGCCGGCCGCCCATGGAACAAGGTAAGCCGAGGAATCATCATTTCAGACAGAAAGAAATGGTTGAAACAATAATCGACAAATACTACTCCGACAACCCCGCCTTGCGCGACACACTCATTCGCCATAGTAAAAGTGTGGCGCATAGGGGTTTAGAGGTGGCCGAGCGCCATCCCGAATTCAATGCCGACAGCACCTTCCTCTACGAGGCTGCTATGCTCCACGACATAGGAATCTTTCTCACCGATGCCCCCGGCATAGGATGTTTCGGCACCGAACCATACATTCGGCACGGCATCCTCGGAGCTGAACTGCTGCGCCGTGAGGGACTGCCCCGCCACGCACGGGTTGCCGAGCGTCATACGGGCACCGGGCTCACACGCCAAGCCATCCTTGAGCAGCAATTGCCGCTGCCTGCTGCCGATTTCTTACCTGAGACCATCGAGGAACAGATTATCTGTTATGCCGATAAGTTCTTCTCGAAAACGCGACTAGAACAGGCCAAAACCGACGAGCAAGTGCTTGTCAGTCTGAAACGTTTCGGGCAGGAAAGCGTAGAGCGAATGGCGTCTTGGATGAAATTATTCGGTTAAAAAACTGAAAATGCTTGCGTATGCGCGCGTAAAGCAGTACTTTTGCATCGTTTTTGGCAAAGTACATTGTTGCCAGGCCCTTTCAGTGAATAAGAAATCTATCTATATATTGCTCATCGTCAGCCTGTTGGCTATCGTAGTCGCATCCTGTTCCACAGCTATGCGGCAATCATCGGCGCAACAGACTAATGATGTCACGGCACGCGCTGCAAGCAAGAAACTGGCTCGACTCGCTCAGAAACAGGGCACGAATGCCAAAAAACAAGCTGCAGGCAGCACGCCACAAAGCACGGGCGACAAGCCGTCGGGCGCATCTTCAACCGTTGTTGAAGGTGTTTCAGCAGCAGCTGACAGCGTGAAGCGCGTCAGTCAGGCAGCCACCGAGGCATTCGAAGAACTAGAGGAATCAGCAGACAAGGCCGCACAAGCCCTCACGGAAGCCGCCTTGCCACAGGACACAGCTTCCACTGCCGAAGACGGCGACGAAGGTTTCGGACTGTCCATGCCACATTTTGAAAAGCCCAAGACGGCTGCCGATTCCCTGGCCGCAGCCAAGGACTCCCTAACCACCGACACCCTCACATCCGACACGGCTCGCTTCATGATTGTCCACGGCGACACCGTCTATCTGGGACGTGGCGGTTTTACAGGCACCGTGACGCAGGAAATCGACTCCACCAAGCAGAGTAAGAGCGCGCTCGAGGCCGTTGTCGAATTCTCGGCCAAGGACTCCGTAACCTTCGATTATGCCAACGACCGCGTTAACTTCTACGGCGATGCCAAGGTCAATTACACCAATCTCGAGCTGTCGGCAAACCTCATCACCATGGCCGTGGACAGCAGCGTGGTACACGCTTTCGGCACGCGCGACTCGCTTGGCAACATGGTCACCCCGCCCGTGTTCAAGCAAGGCAGCGACGAATACGAGCCCGACGCCATTGCCTACAACTTCAAGACACGTAAGGCTTTCATCAACAACGTCTACACCCAGCAGGGCGACGGCTACATGATCAGCAAGGAGAGCAAGCGCGACTCCACCGGTACCATGTATGTCTCGCACGCTCAGTACACGACATGTGATGCCAAACACCCGCACTTCTACCTCGCACTTACTCGCGCCAAGGTCCGTCCGGGCAAAGATGTGGTGTTCGGACCCGCATATCTCGTGCTCGAAGACGTGCCGCTGCCGCTTGCTATCCCCTACGGTTTCTTCCCCTTCTCAAGTTCCTATTCCAGCGGCATCATCATGCCGACCTATGGCGACGAGACAACGCGCGGCTTCTACCTCCGCGACGGCGGTTACTACTTCGCTATCAGCGACCGCATCGACTTGAAGCTCCTGGGCGAAATCTACACGAAGGGCTCGTGGGGTATCTCCGGACAGACCACCTACAAGAAGCGCTACCGCTTCAGCGGAGCGGTCAACTTCTCGTACCAGCGCACTGTTGAAGGCGAGAAGAACATGCCCGACTACTCTGTGTCGAAGAGCTTCAAGATTCAGTGGAGCCATCGTCAGGACACGAAAGCCAATCCTTCACAGTCGTTCTCGGCAAGCGTCAACTTTGCCACGTCAAGCTACGAGCGCAACAACCTCTCGTCGATGTACAATCCGCAGAGCCTGAGCCAGAGCACCCGTACTTCATCTGTAAGCTATTCGCGCTCGTTTGCCGATATCGGCCTTACGCTCTCTGCCACGATGAACCTCTCGCAGAACGTGCGTGACTCCAGCATCTCCATGACGTTGCCTTCGCTCAACATCTCGCTGGCGCGCTTCAACCCCTTCAAACGCAAGAAGAAGGTAGGCGCCGAACGATGGTACGAGAAGATTGCCATGAGCTACACCGGAACAATCTCCAACAGTATAGCCACCAAGGAGAACCAGCTGCTGCACGCCAGTTTCATCAAGGACTGGCGCAACGGTATGCGTCATCAGGTGCCTGTGAGTGCCTCCTTCTCGCTGTTGAACTACATTAATATTACGCCGTCCCTCAACCTCAGTGACCGTATGTACACCTACAAGGTCAATCGCCGATGGGACGACGAGAAGATGCGCGAAGTGGCCGACACGGTATATGGATTCAACAATGTCTTCGATTTCAACATGAGCCTGTCGGCAAGCACCAAGCTCTATGGTACCTACCGACCGCTCATAGGCAAGAAGATTGTAGCCATACGCCACGTGCTGACGCCTACGGTGAGTTTCTCCTATGCCCCTGATTTCGGCGCTGCCCACTGGGGATACTACGGCACTTATGTCAAGACGGACAAGGACGGCAACGTTTCAACCGTAACTTACAACCGCTACCAAGGCACGCTCTACGGAGCGCCGAGCAACGGCAAGACCGGAAATATCAACTTCGATATCGGCAACAACGTAGAGATGAAGCTGCGCGAGGAGGGTGACTCAACACGTAAGATAAGCCTTATCGACGAGCTCGGAGCTTCAATGTCGTATAACATGGCAGCCAAGACACGCCCCTGGAGCGACCTCAATACACGTATCCGTCTGAAGCTGAGCAAGAGCTACACCTTCTCGCTCAACGCTCAGTTTGCCACTTACGCCTACGAGATGGACGAGAACGGCCGCGTTTACGTGGGCGACAGGACTGAATACAGCTATGGCCGTTTCGGTCGTTTCCAAGGTATGTCGCAGAACCTGTCGTACACCATCAACAACCAGAAAATCAAGCAACTATTCGATAAGTTGCGTGGAAAGTCAACGGATAAGAAGAACGAAGAAGACGACGTCGACAACTATGACGAGGAGTATGACGACTACGACATAAACGAATCGAATATGGACCCCGAACTCACTCGCGGGCAGCGTCCACAGCGTGAGCGAGGTCAATCGGGCGAGCTCGACGAGGACGGCTATGTAGCGTTCAAGTTGCCTTGGTCCATCTCATTCAGCTACGGCGTCACCATGCGCGAGAACACCAGCGGCAAGTTCAACTCCAACCGCATGCGCTACCCCTACAAGCTCTCGCATACGCTCAACTTCTCGGGCAACCTGCAGATAGCCTCCGGTTGGAATATCTCATGGTCCTCGGGCTACGACTTCAACTACCACAAGATGTCGATGACCACCGCCTCGCTGCAGCGCGACCTCCACTGCTTCACCATGTCTGCGTCAATGGTCATAGCACCCTACCGCACCTACAACTTCACCTTCCAGGCTAATGCTTCAACGCTCGCTGACGCCCTCAGATGGAAGAAGCATAGCGGCTACACCAACCAACTCCGATGGTATTAATGCCCGACGACGTTGAGAGGTGACCGCCTAACAATTAATGATAAAACTCAAAACGATAAGCAATATGAAAAAGTCTTTGTTATTGATAGCTGTTGCAACTTTGGCCTTTGTAGCCTGCAACAACGAAAGCGAGTTCCACCAGACCTATATGGCCAAGCAGTACCAAGTGGTCTATGCCGACCAAACGCTCGACAGCGTAAGATACACCACCACGGAAACCCACACCATCAGTTCCGACGCATCGTGGTGCACGCCCATTGACCAATACCAGGCCTCCATCAACAAACAGATTGAAGCTCATCCCGGTATCTACGAGTTGGCCGTTTACCTCAACATGAAAGTTAACACCACAGGCAAGCTTCGTACAGCCAAGATTACCGTCAATGGCGGTCAATACACCGCCAGCGCCATGGTCATCCAACTCGCCAATCTGGAAGTGGAACGTCCACAGGTTACCCTGAGCCCCGATTTGAGCGGCGACACTATCTCAACGCTCGGCCTGCAAGGCCTTGCCAATACTGACAGCATCATCTTCCACACCCAATATCCGTGGACTCTTTCCGTGCCCGAAGGCTCGTTCATCACGCTCCGTAAGACAAGCGGTGAGGCCGGTCGCAACGTAGTATTCTTCGACTACCCCAAGAACCCGCTGACGGAAGCCCGACAGGAGATTATCACCCTCAAGGCCTTCCCCACTACTACGCGCCGCCAAACCAGTGACGACGAGCTCTCGGAAGAGTACATCCTAACCCAAATTCCCATCAAACAGTTCAAGGCTGAATCGATTAAGGATTAGTAACAGCCAAACCTGATTTGACTTTTAGGCATGCTTGTCTAAAGACACGAACGGTCACACAAGCAAACATGAACGGTCATACAGACAAACACGACCGGTCATACAAGCAAACACGACCAGTCGTATCAGCAAACACGACCAGTCATACAAGGTGGACCACCACGGGTGGGACACCTCATAATACCAATCAAAATCTCTAACACATATATTCTATGAACTGCCTTCGTCACATTGCAACCGCCATCACGGCCTTTCTCTTTGCAGCAAACGCCGGTGCCAATCAGCCCGATTCAGTGTTCCTGCTGGCTTACAACACAGAGCCAGGCCGCGGTCTTTCCTTTGCTTATTCAGCAGATGGAAACAGTTGGAAAAGCATAGCACACGGGGCGACCTTCGTGGGTAGTGATTTCGCACAGTGGGGAACGAACAAGAAGATGTTTACGCCCGTGCTGACGCAAGGCAGCGATGGCCTATGGCATCTTACGTTCGGAGTCGGGACAAATACCCGCCAATATGCTCACACCACTTCGCCTGACCTCATTCACTGGCACCCTCAGGACTATCCGATGGCCGAAAGCCGTGAGGCCGTGCAGCAAATGTTGGCCAAGGCAGAAGAGCAATACACCGAGGCGATCGTCGATGGTCAGCCACGCAGAGGTTCTGTCTGCCGTGCACCTTACCTTCAAGTGGTAGCGATGGAGAATGCCAAAGCCGCTGAACGTGAGCGCAATGCCCGCAACGGTGAGTCGTTGGCTGACGATGCCCGTCGCTTTGAGCGTCTGAACGGGCAAGTAATCAATGCCGACATACGAATCGATGCAACACGGCCTAAAACCATCTCCGACAAGTTGATAGGCATCTTCTTCGAGGACATTAACTATAGCGCCGACGGCGGCCTGTATGCCGAACTCATCCAAAACCGCGACTTTGAATACAGCGCCGAGGACCACGGCCGCGAGCGTGATTGGAATGCACGACATTCGTGGAGCCTTGAAGGCGCCGGCACGACATTCGATATCGCCAGCGACCAGCCCTTGAACGCAAACCAAAGTCATTATGCGGTGCTTGACGTGGAGAGCCCTGGAGCAGCCCTCGTCAACGCAGGCTTCGACGGCATTGTGGTGAGAAAAGGAGAACGCTATGACCTAAGCCTCTTTGCCCGCCAGCTCACAGGCAAAGGAGCGAAGCTGAAAGTGCAGTTGCGCGACGGTGATAAGATTATCGGACAAGCCACTATCGCCGCTCCGACAGCACAATGGAAGCAGGCCAAGGCCACCATCACAGCCACCGCTGATGCCGGCAAGGCCAAGCTCGCCCTACTACCCTCCTCGACCGGTAAGGTCGCTCTTGATTTCATATCCCTGTTCCCGCAGAAAACTTTCAAGGGGCGCAAGAACGGAATGCGTGCGGATTTGGCAGAGACGCTGGCCGCCTTGCATCCTCGTTTCATGCGATTCCCAGGCGGTTGCCTGGTCCATGGCGACGGCCTTGGGAATATGTATCATTGGAAAGAAACCATCGGCCCCCTGCATGAGCGAAAAGGTCTCCGTAATATCTGGGGCTATCATCAGAGCCGAGGCCTTGGCTACTACGAGTTCTTCCAACTGTGCGAAGACCTCGGTTGTGAACCGCTGCCCGTGGTGCCGGCTGCCGTGCCTTGCCAGAACAGCGCCGTTGACCCGGTTCTCGGCGGCGGACAGCAAAACGGCATCCCGTTCGGTCCCGCTTTCGAACAGTACAAACAAGACGTTCTTGACCTGATTGAATGGGCTAACGGCGACCCGAAGACCAGTACTTGGGCTCGTAAACGTGCCGAGGCAGGTCACCCCAAGCCGTTCAACCTCAAGTACATAGGAATAGGCAACGAAGATATCATCTCGGACACATTCGCCGTGCGTTACATCAAACTCATCGAAGCGGTTAAGACCAAATACCCGGAAATAACGGTTTGCGGCACTGTTGGCCCGTTCTTCGAAGGCAGCGACTACGAGCAAGGCTGGCGATTGGCCAAGGACAACAAGATAGACATGGCGGACGAGCACTACTACGTGAGCCCCGGTTGGTACATTCACAACCAGGACTACTACGACCAATATGAGCGCAACGCCACGAAGGTGTACTTAGGTGAATATGCAAGCCACGGGCAAGGCCGTCGCTCCACCATAGAGACAGCGCTCACCTGCGCCATGCATATCTGCACGCTTGAACGGAACGGCGACGTGGTGGAAATGAGCTCCTATGCCCCGCTGCTGGCCAAAAACGGTCATACACAATGGAATCCTGACCTTATCTACTTTGATAATGAGCATGTATATCCGACCGTGGATTATGAAGTACAGCGCATGTGCGGTCAGACTCAGGGCGACAGATATCTGCCTACTGAGTCACATCTGACAATAGGTACGGACAACCGCCGTGCCAACGAGGAAGTGCAACAGCGCGTGGCCGTAAGCACGGTGCGCGACAGCCGTTCAGGTCGCACATTCGTCAAGATTGTAAACCTGTTGCCAGCTGCCGTGAAAGCCAAGTTGACCGCCAATGACCTGCAACTGCCGCAGACCGTAACGCTACACCGCCTCGCTGGAGTATGGAACGACACAGAGGCTCGAGCCACCACGACCAGTCGTGCAGAGATTGCCGACGGACTCATCGACCTGCCAGCCTATTCTTTTACCATCGTTGAGTTCTGATGACAAAGCGGTTTAAGCATATAATCGTTGCTGCTCTGGCAGTCATGGTCGTTGCCACGGCAGCACCTGCGCAGGACAAGCCCACTGCCCGCGAGCACATAGGTTTCCAACTGTCAGGATCTATGGGCCGCATTGTGCCGCAGCATGATTATATCGCTTCGCTGTTGCATTCGTATTCGTGCAACTATCAGGACTTTCGTTTCCTTTGGCGAACCCTACCAGCCGACGGCAGGCTTTTCGACAAGAACTACCATTACCCGATTCTTCAGGCCGGTTTGATGCACGGTGACTTCTCGCACATCAGGCTTAATCGCTTTGCACCTGACTATGATTCGAAGCTCGGGCATGCCATAGTGGCTTATGGAGGTATTCAAATCGACTTCTTACGACGGGGCAACTGGTCGCTGGGCGGAGATCTGCAAAACGGCGTCGCCTTTTTCACAAAGCACTACAACTACTACAATAATCGGGACAATGAAGTTATAGGCTCTGTGGCAGCCCTATATTTCGGGGCGTCGCTGCAGACGCGTTACCGCGTTGCACCGCAATGGACAGTCGGTCTCTCAGGTGATTTCCGCCATTGCAGCAACGGTCATATCACACGTCCTAACCTCGGAACGAACACGATAAGCGGTTCTGTAAGCGTGACCTACGATCTCGAGCCGCAAAAAGCTTTGTCGAAGGCTGATACACTTACGGCCTCTGCCACAGACGAAACGGGAAGCGTTGACGGCAGGAAAGGTCCGAAGTTCTTTGTTGACCTAAGCGCCGGCGTTTCCACAAAGTCGCTGCTCGAGGAGTTTATGGCAGATCCAAGCACCCGAGTGCATACTTACGGAGTGTTCACCGCCATGGTAGCGCCAATGATTCGATATCATCGCATGCATGCCAGCGGGGCACAGTTTGATTTCATGTATGCAAACTACATGGATAAGGTGCGAGAAATAGACATACGAAACGGTCACGAAGGCCAATACCGCTATTCACCTTTCATCATGGGCGTGGCTTTGCGGCACGAGTTGTTTTATCGCCATTTCTCAATGAACGCAAGCTTCGGCATCTATCTCCGTCACCGCACAGGACATTATTCTGCCACGGAGGAGAGCAGGCTCTATCAGACAATGGGTTTGCGTTATAACTTCCCCTTCACCGACGACCGTTTGTTCATAGGCTACAACGTGAAAGCCCATAAACTCAGCAAGGCTGATTGCATGCAGTTTATGGTTGGCTGGAGACTATAAAAAAGGAGACTCTCTCCCTGGTTTCAATAAGGGAGAGAGTCTATATTATTCTAAAAGCTGTGAAGGAACTGACGATGTAAAAAAATGCCTTGCACTACTCGAGACTTACGGCAAAACAACCTTCTTAGCTCCGCCGTTTTCGTTGACAACGATATTTAATCCTCGGTGGAGTTTGCTTGACTTAAGCCCGTCAATAGTGTAAATGCCAGCCTCAGCCTGACCGGTAGCTGCTTCCTCATCGCCTTGCAACTCCTCCATCTCCAGTTGGTCAATACCAACCGCAGCATTCATCTTGGGCGTGTAGCGTGCATTATTCTCAATGATGGCACGTGTGAGCGACATGCCTAAGACGTTGTAGCTGCCGGATTTGTCGCGACCAGCAAAATCCATCATCACTATGCCTGTCGGGCCCCAGTGGCTCTCGTCCTTAAGATATTCAATCACAGCAGCATTCTGTGTTGCAGCATTATCCTTGTAGCCATCAGCGGTCACAATGCCGAAGAGGCCTGTCTTGCTATAGCCTGAAGTGTGGTTGATAATCCAGATAAAGTTTGAACGGGTATGCTGCTTCACCGAATAGTTGAGAAGATTCTCTACGGCGGCCTTCTTGTCGGCTACTGCTCCAGAAGCCGTAACCTCGTAGAAGTCCTGACAATACAGAGTGGCTTTCGTAGAGATTCGCGCTTGTGTTATCTGCGCCTTCTTCTGGTCGGCAAGGTTCTTACTATGGCTCCAACCATTGATGACGCCACCTTTGGCTCCGTTGTATTCATTGCGGGTAAGCACTACTATCTTTCCACGCATCTCGCTGACCGTGAGGTTGCGGACAAAAGGCACAATGTATGGAGCGAGGCTTTCGTCAGCAAGAATCTCTCCTACCAACTTTGGCCAAGCAGCTTTCTCATTATCCGTCTCATTATCATCCTCGTGGCGCATCATAACAATGGCAAACTCTGTGGGATGAGCAATTACCGAGTCGCGCAGGAGATGCATTGCCGTACGGAAATCAATATTCGTGGAGATGATGCCGTGATTTATGTTCACGTTGGAACCTGAAACCGTAGGACGGAGGTCAAAGGCTCGGATTCCAGCCGACCATTGCTCGCTGAGACTGGCGTCCTGAGTGCGGGCAAAGGAATCTGCTGATGTACCATTACCTGTTGCTGCGTCATGCGATCCAGGAATCGACAGCTGAGACACATAAGCTGCATCATCGATATTTGCCATCCAATCATCGGCCTTGGCCGGTGACGGAATCAGTGAAAAGACGATAAGGCAAGTGGAAAGGAAAAGACTCTTGTTCATGATTATCAAGCTTTTATCTCAACAAATTCGTTGATATGATTGTCAATATAGACGGCTATCATTGAAGTAATGTCCTCTTCGGTCTCAATGAACTCATCATCGAGCGCATCAAAATCGGGATATTGCTCAAAGAGAGCCATGAATTGTTCATCGTTGACCTCGCGCGTCAGCTCGTTGTCGTAGCGTTCAAAGAGCTTGCGTCCTTTGTAAATAAGCTTGGAGAAATCATGGAGGACACTGGTTCCCTGCTCGCTTTCCACCTCTTCACCCCACAGGCGTATCGCCTTGGCAAAGGGATTAAGGAAGATGAAGGGGCCGAGGCCATTGTGTATCAGCTGCACGAATCCTCCGTCCAACACCTCTTCGCGAAAGAGATGATAGCCGATGAGCGTTATCTGATCACCCGAGAGTTGCGGCATAGTCTGAGCGTTAAGCTCCCCGCCTATGGCCTCGAGCGTCTTTCCTACGACCAGTTCCAACAGCTCGTCAAATCCTTTTCCGGCAGCTGTCTGTAACTCAGATTCTTGTATTTCTGGCTTCATAACTCTTACGAACTTATTTCTGTATCAATAGCTATGCTTGAACTGACGGTCTATGTCCCGGCGGTCCTCTTTCTCTTTCAACGTCTCGCGCTTATCATAACCGTGCTTGCCTCGTGCTATATTAATGTCGAGCTTGGCCCTGCCGTTCTCATCAATGAACAGGAGAGTCGGCACAATAGTGACGCCCGGACTCTTTGTCGCATTCTGCAGTCGGTTTATCTCTCGGCGGTTCAGCAGTAACTTACGGTCGCGCCGAGCGGCGTGATTGTTGTATGTTCCGTAGAAGTACTGGGCTATATTCATGTTCTTCACCCAAACCTCTCCGTTTATGACAAGGCAGTATGTGTCCACGAGGCTGGCTTTGCCCAGGCGTATGCTTTTTATCTCGGTACCTGTGAGTACTATGCCTGCCGTGAACTTCTCCTGCAGATAGTAGTCGAACTCAGCTTTGCGGTTCTTTATGTTTATCGTTTTCTGCTTCTCTTTTGCCATTGTCGTCGGTTTATCAAGAAACCCAGCCCTCTTGAGGACCGGGCTTCTCTTTTATACTTAAGCCTGAAGCTAAGGTATCGTGTGTGTAGTTACGTGATTCAGTGGCGCTTATAGTCAATCATCTTTATGGCTGTCACTGCACATTCGGTGCCTTTATTACCAAGGATACCTCCTGTGCGGGCCTCGGCTTGCTCCATATTGTTGCATGTCAGCAGACCATAGATGACAGGCACTGTGCCCCGAAGGTTCAACTCTGCAAGACCTTGCGTAGTGCCTTGGCAGATATAATCGAAGTGAGGAGTATCGCCTCTGATCACGCATCCTATGGCTATCACAGCGTCTACCTTTGCCTCGTTTACCATCCATGTAGCTCCGAACACGAGTTCAAAACTACCCGGCACGTGCTTCACAATGATATTTTCATCCGTAGCGCCATGCTCCTTGAGCGTTGCTATGGCTGCATCAGCCATGGAATATGTGAAACGGTCGTTCCAGTCGGCCACAACCACGCCGAAGCGCATGCCACTTGCCGTGGGCACTGTAGATGCGTCGTAGTCCGAGAGATGGTGATAGGCTGTTGCCATGAGTCTTTAAAGCTTAATGATTACTTCTGTACGCGTTCGATGTACTTGTCAATCTCTTGCTGCTGCACAGCCATTGAGTTGACATAGTCGCGCTTCACCTGCTGGTAGAGTTCAAGAGCCTTATCAGCCTTGCCCAGAGCCTCGTAGAGCTCACCTGCCTGGATGAGGTATGTAGGCGACAGGCTTCCGTTGTCGGCGACCTTAGCAGCCTTGAGAAGTGTGGCGATAGCCTTGTCGTTGTCGCCAAGGTTTGCGTAGACGTTGCCGAGTGCACCAAGAGCTGCCGGAGAGATGATAGCATCGTCCTTAGCGCTGAAGCTTTCAAGGTACTTCTTAGCTTCTTCCCACTTCTGAGTCTGAGCGTAAGCCAGACCGGCATAGAGCTTAGCCAGGTTACCAGCCTTTGTGCTGCTGAACTCATCAGCAACCTTCAGAAGACCAAGACAGCCCTGTCCGTCGCCATTGAGGGCCTTGTCATAGTTGTCGGCGTCGAAATAAGTCTGGCACTTTGCCAGAGCATCGTTAGCCTTAGCAATACGCGGGTTGCGCACGAACTGCACGTAAGCGATGAAAATTGCAGCCAACACGATGATGGCGCATACGCCGTAAACGATGTACTTCTTGTACTTGTCGATGAATGCTTCAGTCTTTGTTACTGCTTCGATGTTCTCAGGAGCAGCGTTCTTTTGTTGTTTTTTTGCCATTGTTATATTTAGTTTTAATGTATATGCACACGTGTGCCTGCAAAAAGCGGTGCAAAATTAGTAAAAAACTTTTGACTGCTAAACTTTTCGCCCTAATATTTCATCTTTTTTGCTTTTTATGCATCAAAAAGACTTTTACTTCGTCAATTTTCATCTCTATTCCCACATTTTTTGTTATCTTTGTTGTCGCGTTGCAAAGAATGTTGCGTTACGAATAACCTATAATCCTTAATCTTTAATCCTTAATCTATTATAATTCTTGCTACTCCGTCAGCTCTCCATAGTAAACTACAAGAACATCGCGCAGGCCGATCTGACGTTCTCACCAAAACTTAACTGCCTGATAGGTCAGAATGGTGAGGGCAAAACCAATCTCCTCGATGCCGTTTTCTTCATGGCCCTCTGTAAGAGTTCCACGTCACCATCCGACGGTCTGTGCATCACCCACGGACAGGACCTGTGTGTGCTACAAGGTACATTCGAAAGCGAAGCGGGTGACACAGAAGTCATTCAAATGGGAATCCGTCGCGGCAGCAAGAAGACCGTTCAGCGCAACAAGAAGGCATACAAGCGTTTAGCCGAACATATAGGACTGATACCATTGGTCATGGTGTCGCCTCTGGACCAGTTGCTCATCCTAGGCGGCAGCGAGGAGCGGCGGCGTTTTATGGATATCGTAATATCGCAGACCAACAGGCGTTATATGGAGGCTCTCATGAGCTACAACAAAGCCTTGCAACAACGCAACGCCCTGCTCAAACAGGAGGAGCCCGCACCCGACGAAAGCCTGCTGGCGCTATGGGAAGAGGAGATGGCCCGTTACGGGCAAACCGTGTATGAGGCTCGCGAGCAGTTCATAGAGAACTTTGTACCGGTGTTCCAAGAGGCATATTCCACTATCAGCCAAGACAAGGAACGCGTGTCGCTCACATACGTGTCACACGCCCAGCGAGGTCCTCTGCTCGAGGTGATTCAGCGCGACCGGCACAAAGACCTGGCCGTAGGCTATTCGCTCCATGGTATACATCGCGATGAGCTGGAGATGCAGCTTGGTGATTTCCCAATAAAACGCGAGGGGTCGCAAGGACAGAATAAAACATATCTCATCGCTCTGAAGCTTGCGCAGTTTGACTTTCTTCACCGCGCCGGCTCTAAGACTACTCCCCTACTTTTACTCGATGATATCTTCGACAAGCTCGATGCCAGCCGAGTAGAACAGATAGTGAGATTAGTAAGCAACGATCGCTTCGGACAGATATTCATCACGGATACCAACCGCGACCACCTCGACCAGATACTCAGCAACAGCGGTGGTGATTACCGCTTGTTCCATGTTGAGAAGGGCGTGATAACAGAAACGCTAGTCCATACAGACGACGCAGAATACGAAGGATCACAACTATGAGACGGCAACAGGCAGAACAACTTGGCAACATAATCCACCAGCTGCTTCGCGAGGAAGGGCTTGAGACGCCATACAACGAATGGCGCCTCATAGAGGCATGGCCGGAAGTAGTGGGAGAAGGTATTGCACGTTACACAGTGAGTACAGAGATACGAAATCGTACTCTTTTCGTGCGCCTTAGTTCTTCTGTGATTCGCTACGAACTCATGACCGGTCGCAAGTCGCTGACCAACAGACTCAACGAGCACGTTGGAGCTCAGGTCATCGAGAATATTGTTTTTCTATAATATCCTGAACCACTAATCCCGCAAGCGTAAAACCGAAGATGGCTGTGATGTGTGCCACCGTTCCATTGGTTTGCGGTTTGTTGATCATCGTCGGCTTCTCTTCGTTGTACAAAGGCACGTCATGGTTCACGAGCAATTCATCGGAAAAAACACATTGAAACTTGCGGCGAGGGAAACGTTTTTCTTTCTTGAACTTATTTCTTAGGGCTCGGGCCAAAGGGTCGCCTGTAACTTTCCAGAACTCAGCCACACGAATGCGCGAAGGATCCATCTTCAACGCAGCACCCATCGACGAGAACAATTTGGCGTTGCTTACGCATGCCATCTCTATCAACAAGGCCTTGTCACGCAACGAATCGATGGCATCAACAACGTAGTCATAATCGTTTAATTCAAAACCCCTTGCAGAGTCTTGGCTAAACAATTGCTCTAAGGCTATAATCTCTGCTTCAGGGTTTATGTCGAGCAGCCGCCTGCGGAGTACATCCACCTTGGCAAGTCCAACGGTGGAAGTTGTAGCCATAAGCTGACGATTGATATTAGAAGCGCAAACCTTATCGCAATCTACTATTGTCAGATGTCGTATGCCAGAGCGCACGAGACTCTCGGCACACCACGATCCAACGCCGCCAACGCCCACAAGCAGGACTCGCTGACGCGCAATGGCCGCCATAGCCTCAGAACCTACAAGCAGCTCAGTCCGCTGGAAAATCTCTTTCTCGCTCATAGCAATATCTTATTCTTATCAGGACAGACTATCTTCTATAACTATCCGCTGGCACATAAGATGCTTTTTTGAGTTATGCGAGACACTCTCCCTTGGGGAGAGCTGGAAGATAGGCCATTAAACTCTTAACCTTCCGTTTCCTCCCCGTACATCTTTGCTTTCAGCTCCTTTATACGGTCGTCAGAGATATAGTCATCATACTCCATCAACTTATCGATGGTGCCATTTGGTGTGAGCTCTATGATTCGGTTGGCCACGGTCTGGATGAATTCATGGTCGTGAGAAGCGAAGATGATATTGCCTTTGTAAAGCTTAAGGTTGTTGTTGAAAGCCTGAATGCTTTCGAGGTCGAGGTGGTTGGTGGGCGTGTCGAGGATGAGACAGTTGGCGTTCTTCAGTTGCATACGAGCTATCATGCAGCGCATACGTTCGCCACCCGACAGCACGTTGACCTTCTTCAGCACCTCTTCGCCTGAGAAGAGCATGCGCCCGAGGTAACCCTTCATGAACACCTCGTTGCCCTCGCCGTACTGCATTAGCCAATCGACTAGGTTCTTGTCGCTCTTGAAGAACTCGGTATTGTCCAACGGCAGGTAGGCCGTGGTGATGGTCAAACCCCATTTGTAGGTACCGGCATCTGCCTCGCGGTTGCCGTTGATGATCTCGAAGAGAGCTGTCATAGCACGCGGGTCGTGGCTGAGGAACACGGTCTTCTGACCTTTTTCTATATTAAATGAAACGTTGTCGAAGAGCACCATACCATCCTCGGCCGTTGCCTTCAGACCTTCCACCTCGAGAATCTGGTTGCCCGGCTCACGGTCCATGGTGAAGATGATGCCAGGGTATTTGCGCGTCGAAGGCTGGATCTCGTCCACGTTGAGCTTCTCCAACATCTTCTTGCGCGACGTGGTCTGCTTCGACTTGGCCACATTTGCCGAGAAACGACGGATGAATTCCTCCAGTTCCTTGCGCTTCTCTTCGGCCTTGGCCTTCTGGTTCTGCGCCTGACGCAGCGCCAGCTGCGAACTCTCGTACCAGAACGAGTAGTTACCGGCAAACATGGTCACCTTACCGAAGTCGATATCCACGGTATGCGTGCAAACGGCGTCAAGGAAATGGCGGTCGTGGCTGACAACCAGCACCGTGTGTTCGAACTCCGACAGATACTGCTCGAGCCATTGCACCGTATCAAGGTCAAGATCATTGGTAGGCTCGTCAAGCAGCAGGTTGTCGGGTTCGCCGAACAAAGCCTTGGCCAGCATCACACGCACCTTCTCCTTACCCGAGAGGTCGCGCATCAGCATCTGATGCTTCTTCTCCTTGATGCCCAAGCCGCTGAGCAGCGCGCCAGCATCGCTCTCGGCAGTATAACCGCCCATCTCGGCAAACTTCTCCTCCAACTCAGCTACGCGGATACCGTCGGCATCCGAGAAGTCCTCCTTCATATACAAAGCATCGCGCTCATGCATGATATCCCAGAGCACGGTATGGCCCATCATCACTGTGTCCAAGACAGTCTGGTCGTCGTACTGGAAGTGGTCCTGCGACAGCACGCTCAGGCGCTCCCCTGGCCCCATCTCCACAGTGCCCTTGTTAGGTTCCAGTTCGCCGCTTATAGCTTTCAGAAGAGTGGATTTACCAGCACCGTTAGCGCCGATAACGCCATAGATATTGCCATTGGTGAACTTCATGTTAACGTCCTTATACAGAACGCGTTTGCCAAACTGAATGGCGAGATTTGAGACGGTAATCATTAATATTATAGTATTTACGGATTTATGGATTTACGTATTTGCGGGCGCAAAGGTACAACATTTTTTTGAACACACAGACACAAACGACCTTTTTCCGTGACATTTTTTGTACTTATTGTCTCAGCATCATAGGTTAATGCCATAGTTCTGCTTCACCTCGCTCATCACGAAGGTACTTTCAATGGAGCCGACAGTGTCTATATCGCCAAGTTTTGTGAGCACGAACTCCTGATATTGCTTCATGTCTCGCGCGCGAACCTTTAATAAATAGTCATAGGCACCTGAAGTGTTGTAGCACTCTGTCACCTCAGGTATTCGTAATATGCGCCGTGTGAAAGCCTCCGCTATCTCGCGGTTGATTTGCTTCAGCTTCACTTTGCAAAACACCTGTAGCCCCAGGTTCAGTTTCTCTGGATCGAGCACGGCGATGTATTTCTTGATATACCCCTGTCGTTCGAGTCGTTTTTGGCGCTCAAAAACAGGTGTCGGTGTCAGATGTACGGCATCAGCCAGCTCTTTTGTTGTTAATTTAGCATTCTTTTGCAGCGTTTTCAATATCTGCAAATCAATGTCGTCAAGTGTGTCTGCCATCTTCTTGGAATATTATTCTTTTTAGGTCGCATTTAGCGCCCTCTTATGGATGTTTATTCTTAGATTGCTGCAAAAGTAGCTATATTTTCCGTATTATGCAAGAAATTTGGAAGATATTTCCATTTTGCCGTACCTTTGCAGCGGAAAAAGATAACAACTATTAATTTAAAACAATAAAAACTATGAGTACAAAGAATTATCGATTCGAGACCCTCCAACTGCACGTTGGACAAGAACAAGCTGATCCTGCTACCGACGCACGTGCGGTGCCTATCTACCAAACCACCAGCTACGTGTTCCGCAACTCACAGCACGCAGCCGACCGTTTCGGTCTTCGCGACGCTGGTAATATCTACGGCCGCCTCACCAACTCCACCCAGGGCGTATTCGAGGATCGCGTGGCTGCTCTCGAAGGCGGTGTAGCCGGACTTGCCGTGGCTAGCGGAGCTGCAGCCATCACCTACGCCCTTCAGAATATTGCACAGGCTGGCGATCATATCGTAGCGGCCGACAACCTATATGGAGGCTCCTACAACCTAATCACACACACTCTCGCCACACAAGGCATCACCAACACCATAGTCAATGTCAACGACCTCGCCGCCCTTGAGGCTGCCATACGCCCTAACACCAAGGTTATCTACGCTGAAACATTCGGCAACCCCAATTCCGACGTGCTCAATATTGATGCTGTAGCTGAAGTAGCTCATCGCCACCACATTCCATTCATCGTCGATAACACCTTTGGAACTCCCTACCTGATACGTCCAATCGAACACGGAGCAGACATCGTTGTCCACTCAGCCACCAAATTCATAGGCGGCCACGGCAGTTCGCTCGGCGGTGTCATCGTCGATGGCGGTTCGTTTGATTGGAAGCTCGAACCTGACAAATATCCCACTCTGGCCAAGCCCGATCCATCATACCATGGAGCTGTCTTCGCTGATGTAGCGGGAGCTGCAGCTTTCGTGACACGTATTCGTGCGGTCATCCTCCGCGACACTGGCGCCACCCTTTCGCCTTTCAACGCTTTCATTCTGCTTCAGGGACTTGAGACGCTGAGTCTGCGTGTGGAGCGTCATGTAGAGAATGCGCTTAAGGTGGTCGATTTCCTTAAGAATCACCCAAAAGTGGCGCGAGTCAACCATCCGGCTCTACCCTCACACCCCGATCACGCTCTCTACCAGCAGTACTTCCCCAATGGCGGCGGTTCTATCTTCACGTTCGAAATCCGTGGTGGACAAGAAGCAGCTTGGCGATTCATTGATGCCCTTGAGATCTTCTCGCTCCTCGCCAACGTCGCAGATGTCAAAAGTCTCGTCATTCACCCTTATACCACCACACACTCACAGCTCTCGCCTGAAGAACTGAAACAGCAACATATCACTCCCTCTACAGTCCGCCTGTCTATCGGCACAGAACATATCGACGACATACTCGAGGATATCGCACAGGCCCTTGACAAGATATAATATCAAAAATAATTTGCTTCGTGGCATAATATATCACAACACAAATACGTTTAATAATATAAACAATAATTCACCTCACCAGAGTTCAGGTCTTCAAGCGCCAGCATTGCGGACTTGCCTCTCTTTGGAAAAAGCAAGTATGAGAGTGAATATAAATCACAGATCTATGTCCAAAATAGCACACGAGCTCACTGAGCTCATCGGAAACACCCCCCTTGTTGAACTCAACAAGTTCTCCACCACCAAAGGCATCACCACACCTTTGATAGCCAAAGTAGAGTTCTTCAACCCCGGCGGTAGCGTCAAAGACCGTATTGCCCTCTCTATGATCGAGGACGCTGAACAGCGTGGACTCCTCGCCCCCGGCGCAACAATCATTGAGCCCACCAGCGGAAACACCGGTGTAGGACTCGCCCTTGTAGCTGCCGTCAAAGGCTATCACCTTATCCTCACTATGCCCGAGACCATGAGTGTGGAGCGCCGTAATCTCGTCAAAGCATATGGCGCTACCGTAAAGCTCACACCCGGCAAGGACGGCATGCCCGGAGCTATACGCGAGGCTGAAGCACTGCGCGACAGTATTCCAGGAGCCATCATCCTGCAGCAGTTCGAGAACGCCTCCAACCCTGCTCGTCATTTCGCCACCACTGGTCCTGAGATATGGAACCAGACTGACGGCGCCGTCGACATCTTTATCGCTGGCGTAGGTACAGGCGGAACAGTCTCAGGCACTGGTAAGTTCCTCAAGCAAAAGAATCCCGCTGTACAAATAATCGCTGTAGAGCCCAAGTCATCACCTGTACTCAATGGCGGCCAGAGCGGTCCGCACAAGATTCAGGGCATTGGTGCAGGCTTCATTCCCAAGAACTATGACGCAAACGTCATCGATGAGGTGTTTGACGTTGACAACGATGACGCAATCCGTACCTCCCGCGAAGTGGCTCAACAGGAAGGTCTGCTCGTAGGCATCAGCGCAGGTGCCGCGCTCTATGCTGCCACGCAAGTAGCCCTACGTCCGGAGAACCGTGGCAAGCGCATCGTCGTCCTCTTGCCAGATACTGGCGAGCGTTACCTTTCCACCGTTCTATACGCTTTCGACGAATATCCGCTCTAGCTAATAGAAAGCGCACTATCATCACGTTGCCTTCATTGGGAAGCAACTCAATATCATCACATGTACAAACACACGAGAATCATCTCGTGTGTTTTTTATTCAATATGATTATATATATGTCTTGGATTTATCTTCATCTTGTTTTCCTATATATTTTGCCAAAAGAAAACTTTTACGATATCATACGCGTATGAACAACTCGAAATGGCCTTTCGTCATTCTTTTGTGAAAAGATTTTGCAATTTCTTGCGCAAAACCGCACATCCTGCGCAATAAGATTGATGAAAATGTATACTTAAGCATGGGCTTTTGCGACAAAATATATAATTTTGCGCAACAAATCGATAAGCAAACCATGTCAGGAACTCAATTGCTCATTGTATCTATTATCATTGTACTCGTGATAGCTTTCATTATCACGATGCTCGTTGTTAATGCTAACGCAAAAAAGATCATTGACACTAATACGCGTTTAGTGGAGAACCAGAATTTATTAGTGGAGCTAAATAAGCAACAAGGCAGCGAGATAGAAAAACGCATGAGTGAGCTCGAAGAACAGAGTAGCAAGCTGGAAGAGCAGAAAAGCAAGCTGGAGCAGCAGGAATGCGAATTGGAAGAGCAGAAGGGGATGATTGAAACGCTACAACGGCAACATGAGGAACTGGCCCAGCAACTGAAGCACGCAATTCCTGATGAAGTCATGCAGTTGCAACAGCAGATACAAGAACACCGGGAACAGCTTGAATTGACTGCAGACATGACCGATGAAGAGTTGATGCTATGGATAGACGGACAGATGGACGAGACGCACCTGTTCACAGACCCTTCAATGACGCTGAAGAAAATGGCAAAGGCCTTAGGCTTGACACAAAAACGCCTTGGAGGACTATTCAAGAACCATCCTAAATACAGCAGTCTGGGTGAATACCTCAACGAGAAACGTTTCCTCTACGCCTGTCAACTACTACGTGAGGAACCGAATTGGACTATTGAGGCTGTTGGTGCTGAGGCCGGTTTCGGTGGGCGCCGCACGTTCCAATTGGAGGTTAAGCGCCGGTTGGGCATCACGCCTATACAGTATCGTCAGTCACAAGGACTCGACGTAGCACCCAAGCATAAATGACGATTACGGCTATTGTGGGAATCTCCAAAGACATATTGCCAATCCAAGAGTCGGCCGGGAACAACAGGTAAGTCAACACCGGAACTATGCTTGAGATAAGAATGTAAAGGGCCATCCATATGCCTACTTGACGTAAACGCCCGCGGTAACAGTAAGCTATGGCACATCCAAACGGCAGATAGACAAGCATCAAAGACACGGCTATAGGCAAACCTATGGAAACCATAATCGATGGAATCATAACTGCAATGAAGCCTGCGATATTCAGCGCAATGACAATCCACCATGCCACGGTCATGGGCCTATAGAGAGGTTTCATACCACGCAGCAATCCAACATACATAACCAACGCCCCGAAGGTTTGAATGATAGCCAATGCCCAAGAAGCATTAGCCTCCATCCAATGTAATAGCGGGGACCAATTGCAGACGGCCTGCATGAGGCAGCAGACAAAGGCTGCTTCGATGAGCCAACGAGGCAGTCCACTGTCCACGTGGTTCACCCTATACTGACTTTCAATGCTTTGCGCCATCGATAAGGTGGTGCTGTTCTTTTCTGGATTCTCCATACCTTTTTTGTGCTTATTATAGTGTGTGCAAAGATACATTATTTTTACGAGAAAAGAGCCATTAAACGCAGCAAAAACAGGGAATATCAAACGAAAAATACATTTTCTGCGCAGAATAGCTAATCCTGCGCAACTACTCCTTCGCCTTTTTGAACTTTACACATATTTTATTTGTGCGAAAGCCGTATCTTTGCAGAAAAATAGCAATTACAACAGTTTTAACAACAAACAAATTTCAACATGAGTACAAAAAGAATCTTTCATCATCTTCTTGTAGTTACTTTGGCAGTTGGTATGACAGTAGTCACCGGTTGCAAGAACGATGATGACACGGTAGAGAAAGTGACACTGGACATCGACAGTAACCTGCTGAAAAACGGTGTCGAAGCCAAGGCTGAAAGCAACGTCATGAATGTGCCTGTGGCTTGCACAGGAGAATGGACAGCTGCTCTCGACGAGGACTGCGACTGGTGCCGTCTCGACGACCAAGAGCTAACTTACAAAGGCAATCGCACCTTGCGTCTGGTTTTTGACGAGAACGAGACGGGCCGCGACCGCTTGACAACGCTTTTCATCGAAGCTAATGGCGAGATAAAAGAAATGCCTGTTCGCCAGAAGAGTCTGGATCTGAATGGCTCGGGCGAGACTTTCGCAGCCAAAGGTTTGGGATGTGGCATAGATTATGACTATGTTCTCAACACAAAAGGTATCGGTCAGACCCGAATGAAAGAAGACGAACAAATCGAAAACGGAACTCTGAAGCCCGAGAACCGCACTAAGTTTGAATCCACGAAAGTGAAGAAGAACAACCAGATATTCAATATGGCCCGCATCGCAGAGCTGCAAGCCGACGGTAAGTTGACAAGAGCCGCTTACACCGAGGCCAATATCGAACAGGCTGACTTGGTTGCCAATCTCGTAGATTCATGCCTGATGCAGAGCAAAACGTTTGAGGGAAAACTCACAATGGGCGTGACATTCGGCTTCATTGAATTTACAGCAGCGCTGAACTATAATTCCAGGAAGATGGAGAATCGTGCTCATGTTGACTATGTCATCTCGCGCAGTGCACCGATGTACAACGCCATCGTCTCCGAGGGTGAAATTTCGACTTATGCCAACGACAAAATGCTTGATTACGTCGGCGACGTTAAGAGTGTCACCGAGCAGATCGAAGCAAAGAAACAGTATTTCTATGCTTTAAATGGCAAACAGGAACTCAACAAGTCCCAGCAGAAGCAGATTGACCGATTGAAGAAAAAACTGTCTCGTCCAAAGCTCGATGTGTTCAACTTGAATTTCGAACAGAAATACTATGAACTCTACGAAGCAGTCATGGCCGAAGAGACCCAGAATGCCGACAACGTACTCAATACAATCGATAATCTCTATGGCCCGTTCTACATTGGCGGCGGCGACTTTGGTGGTGCATTCAGCATTCTCTGCAAAGTGGACACGCTATTCATGAAGGGTGAAGCCAGCATTGATGCAAAGGTGGCATTAGATGCAAGCTCTGCTTTCAAGCTTGACGGCGATGTAACATATTCTGAAGAGGGTGCTAACCTATTCCGTAACAGCAACATCACTGTCAACGTATGGGGCGGTTCGGCCAACGAGACCAGCGATGCCATTCTCGGACACCTGATGAGCAATGATGTGACTAACTACAAGAAGTTGCAAGGCATTATGAAGGATTGGGTGAACTCAATGAAGTCCGGAGGCGAATTCCAAATCAGTCGCGCTACACCCATATCATTTGTCATAGTGCCTATTTGGAACCTCTTCGACGATGAAGATGTTCAGGCATACGCCCAGAACTATTTCCTCAAAAAATACGCCGATCGCGGCATCTATGATTATCTCGGCATTTTGCGTGGTAACAAAGATGCAAAGAGCGTCGAGGAAATTGTTAACGGCGATTAATTGGAGTAAGACTTAATTCCTAGACTGGAGTGTGATTAGGAAATCGTGAAAAACGACAGGTCCATGACATCTCTCAATCTGCTATGCCGTTTCGGCTGCGTTGTTGCCCTCGTGGCAACGGCGTGGCTGGCGGTAGCGTGCAGCAGCGATGATATCATAGAACCACAGTACGAGGCACCGACGGCGTTCCGCTGGACGCGCGCCGAGGACATTGAAACTCGCAACGATTTCCTTCGCAACTTCGGTGTTGGCTATAGCTACAATGCCGTGCGTGGTGAATTCTGCAATTGGGAAGACATCCGCTGTCAAGTAGTCAACCGCTACAAAGTGCGTGAACTAGAAAAAAGCCTAAACACGACCTTCTTCATAATCGACCAAAACGAGAGCGTCAGCACAAGCAGCCAATTCAACTATTCTCAGCGAGACTACGTTGCAAACATCAACATCAATTCCAAAGAATCTGTTAGTTTTGGCCTTTACAACGGCGAGAAACGTCGTCGACAATACGTCATGGAGGATGGTCTCCAAGAGAAATTCTACTATTCACTTGACGAACGCATTCAAAAGCTTAATATGACGCTGCAGGATGCCAGCTTGCTCGAGGCCTATGAAAGCGGCCACTACGAAGTGCTTACCCGCAGCTTTCAGCAAGCGGTATGGCACCTTTCGGAACAACCTGCTGAGAATATCGCCTCAGTAGACTCCTTCATAAACATCTATGGCACTCATGTAATTGTAGAAGCTTGGCTCGGCGGACGGTTGCGCATCGACCTAATGAACGATATGTGGCGCTACAACGACCAGACGAAAGAAGAAGCCTGGACTACAGAGGAGTTTCTTGGAGCTTCGCTTGGTCGTGATGAACACAGGCATGGCAACGCTGCCTTCACGTGGTTAGAAAGCGGTCGCCTGAACATAGAAGCCCTGGGCGGCGACCAGTCTACGCTGACAAGCTTGCTTGGCGAGCATCAGTACGACGGTACACGCACCTTTTCCACCGAAGGCGTCACTGAGTGGCGACGCTCTTTGAAATATGTCCCCTCGGAAGAATTAGAATCCACCGTAGAGTTGATTGATATGCGCTTGCGCCCCATTTGGGATTTCGTGGCCGCCATTGACCAAGAAGTAGCCATCCGCGTGAAAGCCGCAGTGCTGCGCGATGCAGCCCTGCAGCAAGCACTCCTTGGTGAGCGTAATTTCTTCGACGCTCGATTCCCTGTTCGTTACGTCACGTCAAAGGCGTTAATGCACACTGACGGTGACCAATGGCAGACGGTCACCCGCTCTGACAATGATATGCAACCGCAAATGGTACTCATCGAAAGCGGGGGACGATATATAGCCTTAGTTTGCAGGGAAAAGATTGACGGACAGAAGATGTGGGTAGCCTACCCTATCTACGAAGGACGGCTGAAGCTGGCCTGCGGTCTTGGCGTGAGCGACGACGGGCGTGCATGGCACGTGCGTTGGTTGGGAACTCAATGCTACACTGAGTCGTATGGCGATGTACTGCAGACCGACTGGTTTTACGTCAATGGCGGTGGCTTGGACTTTTTCCCTCAAGAAGGCATCAAATACGATACGCCTGAAAATCGATACCACGCTCTACCCGCCATGGAACTCTCCGGCGGTATCCGAAGTAACGGAAGTTATGTTGCAGCCGCCTATCCAGTGGAAAAGCAAGGCACAACATTCGTCTGCCGCGCACCTTACGACATCTCATGTCCGTTTGTCGGCTGGACGTGGAATGCATCACTCAGCCTATGGCTTCGCGATGCCGACTACCTCTACTGCTATAATCCTAACGAATTTCGTTACATAGAACCTTGAAAATGAGAAGACTGACAATCCTGTTACTAAGCCTTATGGCTCTTGCCGCCTGTCACAACGATGACATAGGCGGCCTGCAGCCTGTATCGCCTACAGGACTGACAGTCACTATCGAAGGTGATACACTGCTCTCGCGCAATGCCTCATACGAGAGCATAACACTGAACATCAATGAGCGCGGCGACGACGACACAGTGCTTCGCGTCAGTTGCAATGCAGACTGGGTGAAACTGTACACGGACACCTTGCCCGGCGACGGCATAGTAGTCATGCAGACCTCTACAAACAACGAGACAATTCGGCGCCAGGCAACGCTCAACATTGTTTCTGCGTCCAACGACAAGCACCGGACCACCGTCACGCTGACACAGCTCTGCGAGGCCGACAATGACCAGAACGGCAGCGATGCCCGTCATGTGCTCTACATAGGCTACGGCTATAACATATATCAAAGTCTTGACGACACTTTGGCCGTGCGCACTACAGAACCCATACTTAAATATGTTGACCTCATCAACAGTGGCGGCACAAACATCTACGAGGTTCTGCACGATGCACACCTGGCACGAACGGAAATCAAATACGTCGCTTCAAGAACTATTCACAATTACGCCGAGGACCTGACTCAGCAACAGACGTCTAATACGCTGAATATCATAGGATGCCGCGGCAACTGCTTAACCACTGAGCAGATTATCCGTCAAGGAAACCTCTTTCAGCAGAACTTCGGTCACGGCTCCATGGTGAAGACCGTGGCATCGCGCGTAATCGACCGTGGAGCGTTAGCAGACCTCCATCTGCGCGATAAGATGCCGTTCACAAGAGCCTTCGAGACGGCGCTGCGCAAGGTGCTCTACGGCGATGCGTCCCAGCGCAAGCAACTCATCAGTCAGATGCTTGTTCGTTTTGGAACCCACCTCATCATTCAAGTAGATCTTGGAGGCCGCATCGACTACTCGTTTACGATGCAAAAGAATTCCACGTTAGACTCCAGCGACGAATTACGGCAGGAGGTGAACTACACCTTTGCGCGCATAACTTCTTCGGAACTCTCAACAAACCATCACAACGGCACCTCATCAAGTAAGTCGGCTTCGGGAGCTATTACCGTGCGTGGGGGCAGTCCGGCCACACGCCGACAGTTAGAGGCAGACATTAAGGGCCTCTCGCCCTCAGGACAGATTACGCCCGACCACCTCACCGACTGGCTCGCCACCATCAACTATAGCGAGGCCCTCGATGCAGACCCCGCTCTCGATGTTATACACTTCGAGCTACTACCCCTGTGGGACATCGTCCCGGATCAGGTTCGTCAGGACTTCATAGATGCCACTTTGAGCATGGCTGACCGTAGTGACTGCCGTCTGCCCGACCGCCTTTTCGGCACCGATATCTACGAGATTGATGCCACCCGTGCTGATCTCACCTCTTTCGCCGACGACGACAGGTCGCTCTGCCGTATCCTATATCTCGGCGGACAGCCCGTGGTAGAAGTCTGTTCGGAGTATGTGCCAAAGATTCGTACCGATCGTCGCGTCACGGTAGTCTACCCCATCTACCAAAACACTATACGTCTGAACCAAGGCGTCTTCCTTGGCGACGGCATCCATCAGCCCGCATACGTGGGATTCTCTGGAGCAGATAGTTACGTCAGTCCCATCTCATACATGGCACCTGGCGAACGCATGACTCGTTTCTACTATATCAATGGCAACCTGCACCCCAATTGTGAAGCTGGTAGTGCAGTTAATGAAGACAGGCGGCAGCGACAGGTTCGCGATGACAACTTCATCTACTACTACAACAGCGAATATCATAGCACTCCTGTTGTGAAAATCGGTGCCAACTTCTGGACGCGTCGCGATATTGCTCATCCTATGGGATTTACCGACGAGCCTGACAACGACGAAAACGTCAGTGATTACCTCAACCACGACGGCACGCTCTTCACCCGTTATTACCTCACGCCCTACAACGATGCAGCTGAAGCCAATAGCTTACTCTTTGGATTCCGTCCGCAGGGCACGCTCATCACTGACAACAATACACGCTGGTATATGCCTGACACGCAGCATGTACGTTCGCTATACCAGTATCTAGGCCGTACACCTAAAGCCCTGTTCCCTGGACAGATCAGCGGTTTCAATGCTTTGTTCAACGGCTATTTCGGAAATGTCAATCTGCAGACCGGACAGCGGCTCAACGACCAGGAACAACTGGATGCCGGACACCTTAATGTTCTCGCCACACGATGCGATGACTCCCATCCCACCGCCTGTCTGCTGCTGCTCGACAACAACTACACCCTGCGCCTGGTTGATGATTCCACCTTTGGTGACGACCGTTGGCGCGAGAATTATTATCCTGTACGTCTTTGCCGGGGGGCAAACTTTGAATACCCCTCGCTTAGCGACATAGACGAAATGAAATAAGAGTTTATGAATATAAGAAATAGATTATACACCGTCCTGTATGTTGCGATTTTATCGCAACTCCTCTTCCTTACTGCATGTAACAACGAGGGCGAAGGCAATATCCCGGCTGCAACATACACTGCAGCCGACTCCATACAGGTATTGCACGACAACGACGCCTTGCAGACGGTGTGTGATTTCCTTTCCTCGTTTGGTACTGTGCGCAACGAGGCCAAGCCATTCACCCGGGCCTATCCGGCCGACAATGCCGAAGAGGCAGAGGGCTTGTTCCGCTGCATCGCAGGTACGAACGACGACATCATCTCAAGTACGGCTGACGGTCTGCGGCTGTCGCTCGACGGACTACGGCTGTCGCTCGACGGTGCACGTGTGGACATGGGCCATATTGATTTCCACCGAGGCGGAGATGGCTGTGTAGCATACGCTGATGTGTCCGTACCGTCTGTCAAAAACGTTCACCGCATTGAATACCTCGACTCTGCGGCATGGGGTGATAATGCTGTAACAGGTGGCTACAAGAAGGGTGACATTCTACGTTACATAGGAGATGACAGCCGCATCACCAAAGGCTCGCTATGGATATGCACGCGCCAAGTGAACGGTGGGCTTGAAGGCTGCCTCTCGCTTTTAGAGTACCGCCCCGGCTCTTCCTTGTCCCTCGAGGGCAAGACGGACGATCCAAATTACGCGCCATGTCCTGTAACACAGTTCTCAGGCGAGGTGACCAAGAAATACTCCACGGCTGATCCGCATCGCTTAGTGGCCCTGCGCGAACTGTTGAATCTTCTTGGCACTATGGACAAGAAAAAGAAGGATAAGATTCTCAAACAGTTCCCTGATGCCTTACCCGTGAGCGACTATGACCAATCACCGTGTTTCCGAGCCCCCTCAGGTGTTATCTACCAAGGATCTCGTGACCATTCATGCGCCATCATCTATGACGCTACTTATATATCAAAGTTCTGGGTTTACGACGACCGTCGCATCAACTTCGTTGAACTGCCTAAATTAACCACTAAGGTTAGCCAAGCCAACGACCACACCTTCACCTACATTGAAAAGACTACTTGGACCGATAAATTCTGGAACACATACTGGCACTCGATATTCATTTACAACGCGAAATACTTCACCGAACGCTTAGATAACGAATTCACCGTAGTGCTCTCACCCTAAAAAAAACGAAATCTATGAATATACAACACCTCTGTTCCGTAATTTCCGCTGCGCTCCTGTCGCATCGCGCCCTCCGTGTCCCTGCACTCATTTCGCATCGGCCTCTGTTTTCAGCTGCGCTCCAGTCGCACCGCACCATCCATGTCGCTGCGCCCCTCTCGCGTCGGCCCATTCGTTCCGTCCTTTCCGTTGCGATTCTATCGCAACTCCTGCTCCTCCCCCTCGCGTCCTGCAGCAACGACGATTCACCCAGCGACGATGAGGCACCCGCTGCCGTCCCTTATCAAGTGACCCTCGTCTTTGAGCCCGGCGAGCTTGGCGACAACAGCACCAACGACTTGTTGCTCGGCGAGTTCACCGATTTCGCTTCATCCCACAAGGACCGCGTAGCAACGCAGTTCATCAGCCTGCCCACTACAGCCGCCACTACACAGGCCGTCAAAGACTGGTGTTCATCCTCTTACGACTCCACACCGTATGAGCATCGTCTGCTGATACTGAGCACACCCGCTCTTGCCTCTGTGCTCCGCTCTTTGCAGCTAAGAGCTACAGACCATGTGCTGTTGCTCTCCACTCCACTGGCTGATGCTAAGAAAGTAGGCCCAGTAGGGCGCACTCACGTGATGAATATCTCTCTGGCCGATGGCGTGAATCGCTTCCTTGACCGCGTATACCGCTATTACAGCCAGTTCTACGACCTCTTCGATCCCTCGGAAATCCACGACGGTCCTTTCCGCATCTACCATCTCAACGATGTCAGCTATGCCGATAGCGTCAGCGAAGCCGTTCACAAGCGTTTCCCGACCATGGCAGATGGCGAGGAAGGCATATATGAGGTCAATATGAACACAGCAGATGCTCCGATTACTGATACTCATGATGCCGCCTACCTGTTAGCAAGCAGCCTGTTCGATGCCGACGGTAATATCGACGGTTTCACAGACAATGGCATCTGGCAGTCGGCAGCCATAGTATCGCTCGGCACAGCAAACCAGTCGTTCGACTATTTCTTCTTCTCTCATCGCAAGTCAATAGGTAATCTTATTGTAGGTGAGCCCACTAATGTCGACAGCCGTTGCGACTTCGTATCGCCGCATTACCCATTGAAAGCGTGGCTTGAGTCCTGGACCTCCGCCCCCGATGCCCAGCCCGAACAGGTGTGGCACGGCTCGTGGGACGGCTGCGCCATCTTTACACCAGGCCTTGGATTGTAATCATCACTAACGAAAGTATATAATATGAAAAAGACATATCATTACATTGTCCTGTCTGTTGCGGTTTTATCGCAACTCCTGTTCTTCACGGCATGCAACAGCGACGAAAGCGACACCAACGTCCCTTCCGGGCCCTCGGTAGTGGAAATGCTCAACATTGATTTCATCCTTCCAACCGACATTAAGGCTTCCTGGCAACCAGCTATCGAGATGGCCATGGAGAATATCAGCGCCTCACAGCGCGGATTGTCAAAACAGGTCAAACTCAACCTACGCTTCCACGACGAGAAGATGCCAGCCAACGATCTGCAGCAGACTCTTTATTCTCTCTGCTTCCCTGAGGCCGGCGCTGACACATGCCATCTCATAATCGGTCCGTACGACATCGATAATGCGCGTAAGACTCTCAGCACCGCCGACACTCATCGTGTGCCAGTCGTGATGCCCACAGTGGCAGGCGATGAGATTCAGCGAATCTATGCCGACGCCCCTTACGCTTTCTTCCTCACCGAGAGCGATGCCACCCAGTGCGAAGCACTCCTTAGTTTCCTTGGCACAGCTCAGACTCAACGTGCCGCTCTCATCTATAGCGACGACACTTACGGCAACTCGTTCCGCAACTGGTTCGGTTTCATGGCCGTGGAATTCAAAGTCGATGTCCAGTCCTCCGACATATTATCTTACCGTTCGGGCATCGATTTCACCGAGAACTTAGCTGCCATCGAGAGCGCAACAAAAGCCGCCCAAGGGCGCACAGCCGTAATTCTGGCCGTCAACAATCCTGCCGACATCCAGACGCTCGTCGGTCAGATCAAGGCAGCCCGCCAGAAAGCAGGAGTACGCGACGATGAGACTTGGACAACCTATTACGTCACCGACCATGGCGACAACGACGCCGTTCATCGTGCAGGTTTCCCGCTCTTTGGCCTCAGTCCTACATCATCGCCCACCAGCGGCTTTGATGTGGCATATCGCAAGCGTTACAACCGTCATGCTCCAGTAGGCAGTGCTCAGGTGTACGACGCTCTGACTACCGCTGCCCTCGCTGCAGCTAAGCGCTTGAACAACCCCGAAGGCCCCAATCGCCTTGTCATCGACGGTTCCGTCGTAGAGTATCGCAGCGCGCCATACGGCCCCAACCTCGCCGACTGGATGCGGGCTTTGGTCGCCGACAAGAAGGGCGATGCCACCACTTGGACTGTCGAAGGCCTGCATCAGGCTTTCATCATGCTCTCCAAGCAATCCAACCCCGCCATCACCGGCGCCACAGGCAATCTGCTCTTCGACGCCAAGATGCACAACACCATCCTTCAGACCACCTACCAACTATGGCGCACCGACGGTAAGGGTGCACGCTACCCTCTCATCACCCTCTCCACCTCCGGCGACAACGCTGCAGCATCGTCGTTATCCATCTGGGATTGGGAAAAACTCATTAGCGACGACTTCGACCGTGACATAGCATGGGACAGCAAGTTACCTGCCGTCACCGACCATTGGGCACTCCTTGTCAGCACCTCTACGAAGTGGAGCGACTATCGTCATCAGGCCGACGTGTTGGCCATGTACCAGCTGCTTCGTCGCCATGGCTACGACGACGACCATATCATAGTCGTCTGCGAGGACAATCTCAAGGACAGCCCCGATAATAAATACTCTGGAAAGATATATGTTGAAATACCTTCATCCACAAACAGTGATGCTTCCGATGTCCGTGCTGGCGCAAAGATAGACTACCGCTTCAGCGATATCGACATCGACGACATCGGACGCATTATCCTTGGCGACAACGACGGCGGCCGCCTTCATCAAGTCATGAAGACCACATCCACAAGCGATGTGCTCATCTTCTGGAGCGGTCACGGCGCCGACGGCCTTGGCATGGTATGGGAGAACGGCCGTCAGAGCACCTCCTTCACCGGCAGCCGTATGCGCAACATCATCACGCAGCTCAACGACCGCGACGGCTATCGCCGCTGCATGCTTGCCATTGAAACCTGCTTCAGCGGATTGATAGGCAAGGCCGTAGTAGGTTTGCCTGACGTCGTGGCCATCACCGCAGCCAACGATTTGGAGCCCTCGAAGGCCGACGTTCACGACCGCAATCTTGGAGTGTTCCTGTCGAATGCCTTCGCACGCTCATTCCGAAAAGCTGTTGACAGCAACCCCAATATCATCCTACGCGACCTCTACTACGAACTGGCCCGCACCACTACTGGCAGTCACGTAACGCTATACAACGATAAGAACTACGGTTCCGTATATCAGCTCACTGCTCGCGACTATTTTCCTCAATAGTTTCTCGCGCGCGTAAATAATTTAATGTGTAGCATACAAATAAAAACATCATATTTATGAAAAAGATTAAACAACAATTCATTTCCATGAGGACGACCACGCTCATGCATTTCGCATCTATCTTCGCCCTCAGTCTACTTTGTGTTTTTAGCATTTCTTGCGATGACAAGGAACTCTCACCCGAGGAGCGGGCAAAACAAGAAACCCAAAAGGACATAACCGACATGACCTTCTGGAATGTGGCCGGACAACTCAGCAACGGCTGTGAGCAGGTCGACGACTGGAAGTCGGTACGCCTGGAGGCCAATTTCGGCCAGCCCTCGCAACAGAGCGATGCCACGCGCCTCGTTCTCGTCAATGATGCCGACGCAGCCCTTGAGCGATTCGCGGCACTCATTGGCACCGAACTGCCCAGCTACACCGTCAGCTACGACTGGACGCTCAACGGTGCCGGCTCACTGACCTACCGGAAGCAGACCGACGGCACGGCTTGGGCCACCGTCGATGTCGACCTGAAGCAGTTCCCCGGCCTCAAGCGCATCGTCTATTGCGCCCCTGATCAGCAAGGCCTGAACCGTGATTTTGCGGGCACCGCCTACTACCGTTTCGGTGACGTTATCAAGAAGAAGAACGACGACGGCAACTGGGACTACTGGATATGCGTACGTCCAGCCTTTGGCAAGGAAGGTAAGCAGGACACGCACTGGGTCACGTTCAGCCCCCTGCCAGAAAAGAATATTCTGAAGTATGTGGCCTCGACCAAAGATGCCTACTACTTACCCACTAAACTCAGCGGGGCCTACAGCAAAATCCATTGGCAGAATGCCGCTGAGATGCTTTTTGCCATCCTTCGCCCCGAGAAGTGGCGCGACAACTTAGAAAATAACCCGAAACTGAGTTTCTTCAATGACTTTTCAAGAAACAGAATTCAGTATCATAATAAGTATTTCTGGATGCGCGTGCAGAAGGCTTGGCAGGAACACGACTTATTCAAGCAACTGCTCCACTACGACTACAAACACCTCACCGATTCGATGCAAAGCGTCCGCTTCATCTATTACGGCTACAGTTGGAAATGGACCTGGTCATGGGACTTGACCCTGTGGGCGCAGGAATACTCTGGCATGGACAACAACTTCCACACCTTTAAAGCCCTTGAAAAGACGGAGAATGTAAAAAACAAAGTCGTGGACGTGCGTCAGTATGGTAACTTTGGCGAACACCCCGATGGCTACGCGTTCTTCCCCAAATTCTCATACCCCTGCCGCTATGCCACCGGCAAGGATCTTGCCGGCTTCAAGCCCAACGAGTATTCCACTATAGCTAATAGAGAAAACGGCATCGTAGAAGTATATAGATATAACAAAGAATACGGTATCGATCATGGCCCAGGTACCGAACCTGAAATATGTATTGATATCAATGGCGGAGCTGGAGCACCCAGCGACCTTGCTCATGGCTACTTCAAGCCCGGAACCATCATCAGAGATTCCGAGGGTACCCGATGGCTATGCTACCTCCATTGGATCAACGAGCCTGATATGGGGCCACTTTGTGTGGGAGGCGGTCAAAAGGCGCGCTTTATCAGCTTCGAAGATATCGTTTCAAATGCTGAAAACATAGACAACGACGCTTACTATGGTTTCTTCGCCAAGAACCTTATCCCCGAAAAAGAGGTTCCCAAGCTTGCCTACTGTCTTTGGCAGTTTGCCTTCCAAGAGAAGTCTGCCGCGGAGATAGAGTTTCGCGCAAAAGTGGAAGAGAAAATGGGTGTAAGACTTACAGACTTGTTCGCTCATCGCGACACAACCTTCTGGAGTGGCAAGAGTTCGGGAAAAGCGAGTATCTATGCCACCAACTTCCTCTATGAACCCGACGGCGGTCGTAAAACTGGTACACAGCCATATATGCGCTACGTCATGGATGGCTCACATGTGGGCACCAACCGTGGTGATTTGCCCAAAGACCAGCAATATTGGATGCACCAGTTCTTCAAGAAAACAAACAGCCAGTCGAACCAGCGACCACTCGACCTCGTTGACCTCTTCAAAGCGTATGGACATTTAGCTAAAGTCACCATCCCGGCAGACAAATGGAGCAGCTGCAAACGCCATGGGACAAATTACCGCGACAGCGCATTCACGAACGACTCATGCTACGATGATGGAGTCTTCAGTGCTGACTACTTCAAATACAATACCTTAACTGCCTCTTGGAGGACGACCGTCTCTGACAATGGCTTCACGCGACCCAAATATGTTTCCGTATATCGGGAACCCGTCATCGTCGCCAAATACATGGAACTTGAAGACACTAAAGAAGAGTTCCAAGAAACATACAAAACAGGAGACGGCAGAACAGAAAAGTTCACAAAAGTTTACGAGCCCTCATTGAATGCCGCAATGCAAGTCTACATTACGTATTGGGCCACTCTATACAATACCGAAGGCTTGGTGTGGATGGACAACGTTCCCTTCAACATGACTTCCAAATAAATAAACATATATCATAATGAAGCAGAAACTCATTCTTTCCGCTCTTTACTCACATCTTTCCACACTCCTCGTCCTGTGTGTTGCGATTCTGTCGCAACTCACCCTTGTCTCATGTAATGACGACAAACTCACCGAAGAAGAGAAGCAACAGAAGCAGGAGCAGGAGGACGACCGTCAGTTCCTGCTCACCTCCGAGTTCTGGAAAGTCGTAGGCCAACTCAGCGACGCCGAAGTGCTGCCCGACGACTGGCAGCATGCTACCTTCGAGCCCGGCATAGGTGAGGCATCGGACAAAAGCTCCACCACGCGCATAGTGCTCACCAACGAAGCCGAGGCCGCTGCCGTGAGCTTTGAGGAGCTCACGGGCGCCGACGTCACCGGCCTCGACGTCTACGAGTGGAAGCGCGACTTCGGCACACTCACCTACCAGCGCCTCCACGACGGCACCGGATGGGCTGCCGTAGATGTCGACATCAAGCAGATGCCAGGTCTCAAGCGCATCATCTACTGCACACCCGAGCAGCAGGGCCTCAATGCCAGCGTGCCAGGAACACCATACTACCGCTTCGGCGACGTCATCAAGAAACCGAACGCACAAGGCGTCATGGAGTACTGGGTGTGCGTGCGCCCCTGCTTCGGTCCCGAGAAGAAGGGCGATATGCACTGGATGTGCCTCGGAAGCCTGCCCGAAAGCAACATTGAGACCTTCAAATACACTGACGGGCGACAATGGTGGTGGTACAAGAGCCTGACCACCAAGGACGAGCACATCAAGAACCTCTCCGAGATGACCTATGCCATCATGAATCCCACTACATGGGCGGACTACTACGAAGCTCACCAGAACAAGTATATGTTCCACGACTTCCACTACGAGAACGTCCAATACATCAACAGGTACTTCTGGCAGTTGGTGCAGGATGCATGGAACACGAAGCCTGAGGGCGAGAACGAGACGGTGTGGGAGTTGCTCTTCCATCGCAAGATGGACGAAGTGAAGGCTGACAACTATTTGTACTTCTTCTACGGCACAGCCAAGGGGCCTCGGTGGTCGTGGCCAATCGAAATGAATGTTGCCAAAGTGACGTATCCCGACTTCCGTAAACTCGGCATGCAGTTTTATAACAGGAGAGCCGATGAGTTTGAATTTGACATCCGCGAGTACAGCAAATGGGGACATGCCGACAATTCCACCTACTTCAAGAACAGCATTTATATCTATCCGCTGCGCTATGCCACAGGCAAGCAGCTCCTCGGCTCGCAGCCCAACTACTACCAGTCGATGGACGGCTCCAACCAAATCCAGGATGTGTATGTATTTAACAAGCACTATGGGATGGATTTTGGTTCCAAGATAGACATGAAAGCCTTCGAAAAGGGAGATGTCCAAAAACTTAAGGAACAGGCCAACGATATTAAAGGGATCTTCTATGGGCTCAGCTTCTGGCGCTTTGGCGACGTGGTCAAGGACAAGAAGGACGGCTCTCTCTGGTTCTGTATCCAGCCTTCTGGCTCAACTGAAGAGGGTTTCGAAGAAGAATGTAAAGGTGCAGAATTTTTTGCTTCCAACAAGTCGTACTTTATCAGTTTGACGCCTGGCAAATTCGGCAGCAACGAACAAAATCGAAGTAACTTGCCATCACATGATGAGGCCATCGCCATAGCTATGAACCTGGAAGCAGTCTATAAAGAACAATCCACTCAAAAAACGAAGAATGACCGCGACTATGCTATTGAACATATCAAGGAGTATGCCGGAGTTGACCTGCTGAAGCTCATAGTGAAACGCGACACGACACACAACGAGAATAAACCAGAAGAAAAACCTTACAAAAACCACCAGCAGGCATATTTCATCAATTTAGGATACAATGATCCTATATACTCCAATCAAGATAAGCAGCCATTAGTGCGAGTCATCTACAGCGGGGCAGCAAGGGCTATTGATGATCAAGGGAATGTCCAGTACCACGATCGCTGGATGGAATATCTTATCTGGGACCGCTATGAGTATGGCAACAAGGAAACCATGTTCTTGCAGGACCTTGCCAGCATTGACAAAGTGAATATGTATGCTTCTGGCGACCGATGGGTGACACTGCCATGGTACACTACGGGGAGTCGCGGCATGCCAGCAGGTTCCGCCAATGAAACTGACTACCCTCATGAGAAGCCTCGCAGCACAGCCTACGACGACATCAAGTGCAGCTATTTCGACTGGGATGAGACAAATGTGGATTTCAAAAACCCAACGTACCGCTCGATGTACAACGAACCCGTCGTATTCTGCCGACTCATGGCCTTCCACGATGTAGGCAAGCAGGAACTCCAGTCTACTGATGGACGCACGTTTGAGGTTGTGAAACTTATCGAAAAAAAAGATTCATGGCCCGACGCCGTAGAAACACGTGATGGTGGACTGTTGTGTGGAATTGTGTTCTTTACTCAAGCAGCAACAATAAAAAAACTCTATTACTATAATGGTGATCGATCCAAGGGGCGTCGTCTTGGCGAGATAGACGCAAACGGCAATTAACTACGAACTATTAAATAATTACAATTCAGATAATGAAGAAGACATGGATTAACTTGTTGCTGGCTGGATTGATACTCAGTCTGGGCAACGCGGTCACCTCCTGCAAGGACGAGGACCTCACCGAAGAAGGGAAACAACAGGAACAGGAGAACAAGGAGCAGTTCCTGCTCACCTCCGAGTTCTGGCAAGTCATAGGCCAGCTGAGCAGCGCCGAGGTGCTGCCCGACGACTGGCAGAATGCCACCTTCGAGCCCGGCATAGGCGAAGCCTCCGACAAGAGCTCCACCACACGCATCGTACCCACCAACGAAGCCGAGGCTGCCGCCGAGAGTTTCGAGCACCTCACGGGTGCCGATGTCACCGGCCTCGACTCCTACGAGTGGAAGCGCGACTTCGGCACGCTCACCTACCAGCGCCTGCACGACGGCACGGGATGGGCAGCCGTAGATGTGGACATCAAGCAGATGCCCGGCCTCAAGCGCATCATCTACTGCACCCCCGAGCAGCAGGGCTTGAATGCCAGCGTGCCCGGCGTGCCCTACTACCGCTTCGGCGACGTCATCAAGAAGAAGAACGAAAACGATGAATGGGAATACTGGGTGTGCGTGCGCCCCTGCTTCGGTCCCGAGAAAAAAGGCGACATGCACTGGATGTGCCTCGGCAACCTGCCCGACAAAAACATCAAGAGCTACACCTACACAAAACAAAACCGCTCCTGGTACTGGCCCGTGAGCCTGACCACCAACTACGAGCACATCAAGAACCTCTCCGAGATGATCTACGCCATTCTGAATCCCGTTCAGTGGGCGGATCACTACGAGAGAAACCAAAGCGAGTATCTGTTCCACGACTTCAGCTACGCCAACATCAAATACCACAACAGGTACTTCTGGCAGCTGGTGCAAATGGCCTGGAACACACCGGTGGCAAGTGCGGGGAATAAGACCATCTTCGAGCTCCTCTTCCACCGCAACATGAAACAGCTAGAGGATACCCATAATCTCAACTACTTCTACGGCTCTGCCAACGGACCGGGTATGTTGACGTGGTACATGCATCTGAATACGATATCCGTGTCCTTAAATCCTAAGGACCCCACTAGTTTTAAGTGCCGTAATCTGCTACAACAGACCCGCAGTTTCAGCTGCGAGAATAATGATTTCGACATCCGGGATTTTAGCCGGGAGGGACATAGCACCAAACGCAATGTCATCAAGGCCGGCACCTACGTCTATCCGCTGCGCTACGCCACAGGCAAGCAGCTCTTAGGCACGCAGCCCAACTGCTACCAGTCGTTGAGCGGCCCCAACGACATTCATGATGTCTATGTGTTTAACAATCACTATAAACTGCCCAGAGGTTCCGATCAGGAAATGAAAGTGTTCGGCCAAAAGGACCTTGACGACCACTCCTCAACACCATATTGAAACAAACAACATTAACCATATCATGCAATGAAACAGAAAACGATATCTTCGGTTCTTCCATCACCTCTTTCCACACTCTTCATCCTGTGTGTTGCGATTCTGTCGCAACTCACCTTCGTCTCATGTAAGGACGAGGACCTCACCGAGGAGGAGAAGCAGCAGAAACAGGAGCAGGAGAACAACGAGCAGTTCCTGCTCACCTCCGAGTTCTGGCAAGTAGTAGGCCAGCTGAGCAACGCCGAGGTGCTGCCCGACGACTGGCAGAACGCCACCTTCGAGCCCGGCATAGGTGAGGCCTCCGACAAGAGCGCCACCACGCGCATCGTGCTCACCAACGAAGCCGAGGCTGCCGCCGAGAGCTTCGAGAACCTCACCGGTGTCGATGTGTCCAACCTCATCGCCTACGAGTGGAAGCGCGACTTCGGCTCGCTCACCTACCACCGCCTCAACGACGGCACCGGATGGGCAGCCGTAGATGTCGACATCAAGCAGATGCCCGGCCTCAAGCGCATCGTCTATTGCACCCCCGAGCAGCAGGGCTTGAATGCCAACGTGCCCGGCGTGCCCTACTACCGCTTCGGCGACGTCATCAAGAAGGAGAACAACGGTGTCATGGAATACTGGGTGTGCGTCAGACCCTGCTTCGGGCCTGAAAAAAAGGGCGACATGCACTGGATGTGCCTCGGAAGCCTGCCCGACACAAACATCAAGAGCTACACCTACAAGGGCCGCACCTGGTACTGGCCAGTGAGCCTGACCACCAACTACGAGCACATCAAGAACCTGTCCGAGATGACCAGCGCCATTCTGTACCCCGTCGAGTGGGCGGATCACTACGAGAGTAACCAGAACAAGAATCTCTTCCACGACTTCAGCTACGCCAACATCAAATACCACAACAGGTACTTCTGGCAGCTGGTGCAGAAAGCCTGGGACACGCCGGTGGCAAGTGAGGGGAACAAGACCATCTTCCAGCTCCTCTTCCATCGCGAAAGGGGAGAGCTGGAGGACAACAAACAGCTCAACTACTTCTACGGCTCCGCCAGCGGACCGAGTACGTGGTCGTGGTACATGAATCTGAATTTGATATCTGTGCCCATCCGTCTTTCCGAAGGTTTTAAGTGCCGTGATCTGGTCAAGAAGACCTCCAATAAGAGCTGCGAGACAAAGGCGTTCGACATCAGGGAGTACAGCGAGAAGGGATATTCCACCAAGGCCAGGGACAGCAGCTTCATCGAACCCGGCGCCTACGTCTATCCACTGCGCTACGCCACGGGCAAGCAGCTCTTCGGTTCGCAACCCGGCTACTACCAGACGATGGAGGGCTCCAACGGCATCCATGATGTCTATGTGTTCAACAAGCACTATGGCCAGGCGACAGGTTCCACTGCTACAATGACGGTGTTCAACGATAATGACATCCAGAAACTTCAGGATGATGCAAAGGGCGAGTTCTACGGCGCAGGCTTCTGGCGAATAAGCGACGTGGTTAAGGACAAGAAGGAAGGCTCCCTGTGGTTCTGCATACAGCCCTCCGGCTGCGGATTGCATGTCGATAGGCCATCGGCGATTCAGAGTAGTTTCTTACGCTTCAACAAGGCCTGGTTCGTCAGCCTCACACCCGGACACTATGAGGGTACCGACCAGTACCGTACGAATCTGGTGACTGCCGAGCAGGCAAAAACTATTGCATTCCTGTTTTACGAGATTTGGCAGAATGGCTATAATAACGAAAAAAATCGGAACAGAGCAACGGAATTCAACTATCCATACTTCCACTTACAGGAATATGCCAAGGTGAATCTGAGGAAATTGATGGTCATACGCGACTCACTTCACAATCAGAATGGCCCCGAAGCTGAAGAACCGTTCCCGAACCACGTTGGGATCTATTTCACTAACATAGCATACTCCGATGCCAGACATGCCGCAATGGGCAAACAGGGACTGATGCGTTGCATATTTTCCAATGCAGGATTGAAAATAGAAGATGACGGTTCAAAGTCATGGGGCGAACGCAATTCGGAACTGTTGAACTGGTCAGTCTATGAAGGTGGCAATCATGAGGATATATTCATGCAAGACCTCGCCAGCAGCGATAAAGTGAAGATGTATGCCGCTGCCGACAGATGGGTGACACTGCCATGGTTCACTAAAGGAAACATAGATGCCAAAAAGGATGAGAATGGCCATCACACCGATTGCTACGAACACCAAGAACCACGTACCGCTGCCTACGACAAAGTGGTCTGCAGCGACTTCGACTGGAGCGAAGAGAACATGGATTTCAAGAATCCGTCGTACCGTTCGATGTACAATGAACCCATTCTCTTCTTCCGCATAATGGCCGTTCACGACACAGGCGCTCAGGAACTCACTTCCGTCGATGGCCGCGAATTAGAGGTGGTGCATCTTGCTGAAGGCAAAGGCGCAGTCTATGAAGGTAAGCCATACGACGTTTATGATCGGGAAAGCTCATACACTAATGATATGTATTGGGGATCTTGCAGAACACTAAGTTGGTTTAATTTCTACAACGGGATTTGGACCACGGGATATTACATCGGTGAACCAAGATAAAACTTCCTCCCCGTCAGTACAAGGAAACAGACAATAACATCTATATAAACCAATAAACCAATAAACCAATGAAACAGAAACTGATTTCTTCTCTATTTTTCTTCTCGCTCTTAGCCCTATCTCTCACTTTCACATCGTGCAAGGACGACGACAGCGAACAACTGCCAGACAATGGCTCAACCGTGGAAGGCCTTGAGACCAACGAGGAGACCATACTCCGCCACCTCATACGCCGCTGGGCAGACGCCAACGAACTGCAGACCGGATGGCAAGGCAAGACCTACGAGGCCACCGAGGGCAACGCCTACGATGAGAAGAACACCACTGTGCGCTCAGTATGCGTAAGGACTCTCGAGGGAGCCGACGAATACGCCATCGACGTGCTGTCGCCTCTGGGCATCGACTTTGAGCACCCCGACGGCTTCACATACAACGACGCAACCGTGGGCAGCGTAGCCTACAAGCACACCCCCGACGGCGGCAACGTGCTCGCCACCATCGATGTCAACATCAAGCAGATGCCCGGCCTGCGACGACTCGAGCTCATCAAGGAGCCTCCTGTCAACGCCGGTGGCACCAGATACTATAGCATGGGCGACATCATCAAGTACAAAAACGCCTACTACCTCTGTGTCAGCGACCATATCTATGGCGAGAAGTCTCGCTGGATTACCTTCGACGGCGAGCACACCATAGGCACCTGCAACTGGATGTTCACAGGTAGGGACTCTGTCTACAATGACGACATGGCATCTTCTGCCACCGTCGCCGACTGGGTTGTCAACTTCCTGCTCAACGACGACAACTGGAATAACGCCGTCGCTCATTGGATAAGGAAGTTGCCTGGCACGAAGTGCACTATCGTTCCAGCGACGAACTCACTGCGAAATGAATTGGTGAGGATGCTGATGGAAGATGCCAAATGGATTGCCGACGCCTACGAACCTTCACCACACGACAACATCTACCGTGTCGCTGGCTATTACTGGGATGATTGGGAAGGTCACGACAACCGTTCCATCTACGCCCCCGTAGGATGGTTGCTCTGCGACAAAATGCGCTGGACCAATGGCGGAAACTATTGGGTGCCATACGTCAGGATTGTGAGCGACAAGGAATATTACAAGTACTACTACTTCCAGTGTGAAACGCCTTCGCAGTACACGCTTAGTCCAAGCCACTTCAAGTGGGCTAACCTCAGGAAGCAGGTTAAGGTTACAAGTCTCCAGATTCCCGGTTTCGAAGAGCCAAAGTTCGTCAGTATCTGCACGGCAGCCATCTACTGGACACATAAAACCATCTCTATTATGGATCAAACAATCTATCCGTTGCTTGACTTCACCAAAGACTGGAAGAATAAGCCCGATTACAAAGTTGATGATAAAGATTCATGGTGCAGTCGTAACATCACCAGCCGCGAACTCACCTTCGCCGACAAGGGCAATGCCCTCAGCGGTTCCGAACCCATCTACATTAAGTTGCAACAACACTAATACCAAACAAAAACAACTCTCAACAAATAATATTCCCGTAATGAAACAAAAAACGATTTCTTCCGTTTTTCTCTCACCTCTTTCCACACTCCTCATCTTGTGTGTTGCGATTCTGTCGCAACTCACCTTCGTCTCATGTAAGGACGAGGACCTCACAGAAGAAGAGAAGCAGCAGAAACAGGAGCAGGAGAACAACGAGCAGTTCCTGCTCACCTCCGAATTCTGGCAAGTAGTAGGCCAGCTCAGCAATGCCGATGTGCTGCCCGACGACTGGCAGAACGCCACCTTCGAGCCTGGCATAGGTGAGGCCTCCGACAAGAGCGCCACCACGCGCATCGTGCCCACCAACGATGCCTCGGCCGCCGCCGAGAGCTTCGAGCACCTCACCGGTGTCGATGTCTCCAACCTCATCGCCTACGAGTGGAAACGCGACTTCGGCTCGCTCACCTACCACCGCCTCAACGACGGCACCGGATGGGCAGCCGTAGATGTTGACATCAAGCAGATGCCAGGCCTCAAGCGCATCATCTACTGCACCCCCGAGCAGCAGGGCCTCAATGCCAGCGTGCCCGGAACACCATACTACCGCTTCGGCGACGTCATCAAGAAGTTGAACGAGGATGGTAAGTGGGAATACTGGGTGTGCGTCAGACCCTGCTTCGGCCCCGAGAAGAAGGGCGACATGCACTGGATGTGCCTCGGCAACCTGCCCGAAAAAAACATCAAGAGCTACACCTACACAAAACAAAACCGCACCTGGTACTGGCCCACGAGCCTGACCACCAACTACGAGCACATCAAGAACCTGTCCGAGATGACCTGCGCCATCCTGGAACCCGTCCGGTGGGCGGATCACTACGAGAGTAACCAGGACGAGAAGCTCTTCCACGACTTCAGCTACGCCAACATCAAATACCACAACAGGTACTTCTGGCAGCTGGTGCAGGATGCCTGGAACACGCCGGTGTCAAGTGAGGGGGACAAGACCGTCTTCGAGCTCCTCTTCCACCGCGACATGGGACAGCTGTTGGACGGCAAACAACAGCTCAATTTCTTCTACGGCTCTGCCAGCGGACCGGGTACGTTTTCGTGGTACATGAATCTGAATTTGATATCCGTGATTGTTCGTACTGCCGACTCCAAAGGTTTTCAGTGCCGTGATCTGGTCAAGAAGACCTCCAATAAGAGTTGCGAGAAAAAGGAGTTCGACATCAGGGAGTACAGCGAGAAGGGATATTCCACCAAGGCCAGCGACATCAGCTTCATCGAACCCGGCGCCTACGTCTATCCGCTGCGCTACGCCACGGGCAAGCAACTCTTCGGCTCGCAACCCAACTACTACCAGACGATGGACGGTGCCAACGGCATCCATGATGTCTATGTATTTAACAAGCACTATGCGCAGAGTTGGGGTTCCGATGAAGACATGAAAGTGTTCGAAGAGGGAGATGTCCAGAAACTTAAGGAAATACAGGCCGACGATGCAAATGGGCACTTCTATGGGATCAGTTTTTGGCGCATCGGCGACGTGGTTAAGGACACGGAAGGCTCCCTCTGGTTCTGTATCCAGCCTTCCGGTTGCGGCAAAGACTGCGATAAAGATGATGCACAAGGATTGGATTACTATTCATCCAACCATTCGTACTTCATCAGTTTGACTCCTAACCACTATGAAGGCACCAACCAATATCGAACCAACTTGCCCACGCTCAAGGAAGCCACCTCCATAAGCATGCTTCTGTCCCAAATCTTATATCAAGGAAAGAATCCTTTTTCTAAAGCAGCATCTCCATTGACCTTGGCCATCGATAATATCAACGAGTACGCCAAAGTGAATTTAGAGAAATTCTTTGTAGTACGTGACACGTTACACAACGAAAATGGTCCGAATGATAAACCTCAAAAAAACCACGTTACCGCATATTGCACGAATCTGGCTTACAGCGATGCCAGCCATGCTGCTCAAGGCAAGCAAGGACTGCTACGCCATATCTACAGCAACGCCTCAAGGGGTTATTCTAAGGAAGGGGAAATCATATACGGCGTCCGCTATACGGAATATATCAACTGGGATCGCTACGAGTATGGCAATCAGGAAACCATGTTCTTGCAGGATTTGACCAGCATGGACAAGGTGGAAATGTATGCCTCTGTTGACCGATGGGTGACGCTGCCATTCTACACTGAAGGCAACGAAGGCTCAAGGGATCAGGAAACGGGCGAATACCTCGACATCTACGAACACCAACAGCCCCGACAAAGTTGCTATAGATCTATCTCATGCAACATATTCGATTGGGACCAGAATACGAAGGACTTCCAGCATCCGGACAATTTGTCCATGTACAACGAACCCATCATATTCTGCCGACTCATGGCCGTTCACGACATAGGCAAGGAGGAAATCACCTCCACCGACAAACGCAAGTTCGAAGTGGTAAAACTTGTCCAACCCGATAATATTACCGTCGTAGAGGAACGCTCAGCAGGACTGTGTGATGCATCATATATACAGATTGTCAATACTACCAATCATCAACGCAACTTTTACAACGGAACAAGATGCCGTGGCTACATGCTTGGCGAACCACAAAACTAAACATTTAAATTATTAAATTATGAGAGCATATTATCGAATACCGCTAACCCTCCTGTGTGTTGCGAGTCTGTCGCAACTCACCCTTGTCTCATGCAACGACGATGATCTCGACAACGAGGTGAAAGAGGAACAGAAAATGCACGAACAGACCGTGCTTGAAAACGACCTCATCAGCGTGCTGAGCAAGCTCACCGACGTGAACGACCTGCCCGACGACTGGGAGAACCAAACCTACACCGCCAACATAGGCTCACCCTCGGAGCAGAGCGAGGCCACACGCCTCGTAGCCACTAACGACGCCGCCACGGCAGCACTGCGCTTCGAGGACATGACAGGCGTCGACGTGTCCAATCTCAATGCCTACACCTGGACGCGCGATTTCGGCTCGCTCACATACACCAAGACCACCGACGGCACGTCGTGGGCCACCGTGGATGTCGATATCAAGCAGTTGCCAGGCCTCAAGCGCATCGTCTACTGCTCACCCGACCAGATGGGCCTCAACGGCAACTTCGTGGGAAACGCCTACTACCGTTTCGGCGACGTCATCAGCAAGACGAACAGCGACGGTGAAGTGGACTACTGGATATGCGTGCGACCAGCCTTCGGCGTCGAGGGCAAGGAGGACTCACACTGGATCACGCTCAGCAAACTGCCCTCCAAGAACCTGTACACCTACACCAACTCGGCTAACACCACGCACAAACTGCCCACCAAGTTGACAAGCAGTAAGGAACACATGAAGAACCTCTCCGAGATGCTCTATGCCATCACTCACCCCGATGAATGGGCTCAATACTACCAGAACAACCCGGGCGAACGGCTGTTCCACGACTTCCGCAGCGCCAACATCAAATACCACAACAGGTACTTCTGGATGCTGGTGCAGCAGGCCTGGGACAAGCAGAAACTGTGGCAGCAGCTGCTCCACACTACCCGCGAAGACATCGCAGGACGCAACGAACTCATATACTTCTACAGCGGATATACGTGGTGGGCTGGAGCCACGGGCAACGTCTATGTAGCCAAGTACAACGGGGACCTGCTGAAGAAGCAGACCACCACAACGCTGGAATATGACTTCAAGGCGAAGGACAAGCCGCTGTGGGACATCAACGACTGGGCCACCACAGGACAGAATGCCAACTACGAGCCACGTCGCGCCTTCGTGGTTCGCTACGCCACGGGTAAGGACCTGTTAGGCTCGCAGCCCAACGTGTTCCAGTCCATGGCAAATTCCAACGACATCAAGGACGTCTATGTGTTCAACGTATTCCATAAGCAGCCCATAGGCAGTGGCGAGGAGAACATGCCCGCGGTTTTCACTTCCGGGCATGTCACCAAGGCCGAGCACTGGGGCTTCTTCCACCCCGGCACCGTCATCCAGGACGAGGACGGCCACCTCTGGATGTGCTACCTCAACTGGTGCGACCAGGATGAAGAGGACTACACCTTCCACACCGACCATAAAGCACGCTTCATCAGTTTCGATGCCGTCCAGGGCAAGAAAGAAGAAATCGAATACATCTATGATTCTTACGCTGAGAAGCATCCCGAGTGTACCACTGGCACCTTCGCCACCAATCTCGTGCCCGAGGATCAGGCTTACACGGTGGCATGGTGCCTGGAGGAAATGGCAGCACCTACCACGACGCATGGACATTTCATGGGAACCTCAATGAGGGACGTCCTTGGGGTTAATCCCGAGGACCTGGTTGTGCTTCGCGACTCTATGCTCAACGATAATGGCAAAATGGTAAAGTCCAGGATTTTCGCCACCAACGTGGCCTACATTCCCACGGAAGGCCGCAAGGAAGGTTTCCAACCCATGCTGCGCTACGTCAACGACGGCACCCGCGTAGCCGCCAATCGCGATGATAGCAACGATCCTTATTGGTACAACTATTACTACACCAGGTACACCGACGATAATAATGTTCCCTTAAACTTATTGGGCCGCACCATCGATGTGCTCGACATCTATAAATGGGCACAATCGATAGAGGACGAAGACTTGCTCGGCGACAGATGGAGCATCTTGCCGTGGAACGTCAATAACCTGCAGTACAAGTACTTTGACCATACCCATCTCCTTACCATACCCTACCACTACTGGGACTTCGCCTACGACACAAAAGCCCATAAGTGGAAAAACTCATTGTATGGCGACGACACAGTTCCCAAGTACATGCCATCGCTCTATATGGAACCTGTCGTCATGATGGCCTATATGGAAATCGACGACGATGACCAACAGGCATTCAAGCGCATCTACGGAGGCAAGCGCTACACGCTGGTCAGTGATCCATTGCCCGAAGCAATCAAGCAGACCACATTCTCCTATATGCTACACTTGAGGGACGTGGTCGACAAATACACATTCATCAACGAAGAACGCAAAAATGGGTATGTATACAGGTGGTAGTAAGGTGCTTTTGGGCAACGAAACAGCCGTTTCTGCGCAAAACAGACATTCTTGCGCAACAAGCCCAACAAGTTTTCTTATTTCTTATATCACTATATTTAAAATGCATTATCTTTGCGCAGTTTTTTGAACAGTCCTCACATTAAACCATCAAAACAATTAATTATAATAAACCACTAAGTAAAAAACAAACAATGAAGAAGAATCTTTTGTGGATGATGGCCGCCATCCTTACCTGCGGCTTCGCATTGACAGCTTGTGACAAGGACGATGAAGAGCCCGAAATCCCTGCAACTCCCAAAGTGGCAACAGTAGATGCCTTCTACAGCATCAAGATCAACGCAGCCACCAAGACTGCCATCCAGAAGGCTGTTACCTTCACAGTCGAGTACTACGATCAGGACGGCAAAATCGTTAAGAGCGAGCCTCTGAAGTATGGCAACACGGAGTGGACCTATGGCCGCACTATCAACGAGTTCCCCGCCACCTACGGCATCAAGGTCACTGTAGCTCCCAAGGCTGACCTCTCTGCTATTGGCGACGACGAAGAATTCGATATCATCTACGATGTCCTCGTCACCGGTACTCCTAAGGACGCCGACGGCAAGACTCTTGACGGCGAGAGCGTAAGAAAGACTACCGTCAAATATCCCGCTATGGACATCAAGGCCGTAGCTGCCGACAACGAGAAGTTCGTAGATTCATTCATCTACAACGTCGATGCCAACGGTGCCATCTCCGCAAAGCAGTAATCTATCTTAATCCGCAAAAACAACGAAAAGCCCCGCCACGCGGGGCTTTTTTTTGCGTAATATAGCAGTTGGCACAAAGCCCCGGTACTCTATATACATCCTGACTTGATACAGGGGTTCCGTTCGCTTCGCTCACTCCACACCCTGCCTAAATTCCAACGCCCCTACGGGGCTTATTCCCTTTTCAATAGGTCAACTCCTATATCATTGCCAAAAAAATAGCAAAATGCCTACACCTTTACACCCTTTTACACTTAACCTCTTGTTTTCCAACTGATTAACCGGCGTAAAAAGGGTGTAATTAGGGTGTAATTGAGGGTGTAAGGGTGTAGGAAGGCTCTATTTATATGCCTAAACCGCGTATTTTCACGTGTAATTTTGGCGAAGTTTGGGCATAATATAGGATCATTTGTGAAGGGTGGAACCGTAAACCCCGTTGGCAATACAGGAAGGATTGGCAGATGATTCAAGGAGTTTGTGCACATACGTTAAGTAGCATTGGGTGTCCCACCCATGGTGATCCACCTCATACGACCGCTTGTGTTGGCTTACACGACCGGTTATGCTGGCTTATACGACCGGTTATGCTGGCTTATACGACCGGTTATGTTGGCTTATACGACCGGTTATGTTGGCTTATACGACCGGTTATGTTGGCTTATACGACCGGTTATGTTGGCTTATACGACCGGTTATGTTGGCCTGGGGAGAAGTTAATGATTTACTGCTGTAGGCAGTACAAAGCAACGCTGTTTATGTTAAAGGCTCTTAAAACTATTAAACTTTTGGGGCGAGGGGGAGTCCGAAAAGAGAAAAAGATGTAATTTTGCAGACAAGAAACAAGTAATTTGCGGACGCATAAAATAAGTAAGATTATAAATATGAGAAAAAGTGTTTTCAGCACGGCGCTGACAATGTCGGCAGCTGCGCTGGTAGTTCTTTTGGCAGCGAGCTGCTCGAAGAAACCGAAGATTGAGTATGAAACGACTACGGTAGAGGTCGGTAATATTGCTACCACCGTGACTGCCACCGGAACCATCGAACCCGTAACGAGCGTGGAGGTGGGTACTCAGGTTAGCGGTATCGTAGCGAAGATCTACGTGGACTACAATTCCGAAGTGAAGGCAGGACAGGTGATTGCCGAGCTGGACAAGACGAACCTCACCAGCGAACTGGCATCGCAGCGCGCCAACCTGACCAGCGTACAGAGCTCGCTGGCATATCAGAAGGCTAACTTCGAGCGTCAGAAGACCCTGTATGACAAGGGCCTTATCTCGGCCAACGACTTCGAGCAGGCACGCCTCTCGTATGTGCAGGCTCAGCAGCAGGTGACCACGGCGCGTCAGAACGTGAAGCGCGCTGAGACGAACCTGGGCTACGCCACCATCACATCGCCCATCAACGGCGTGGTGCTGTCGAAGGCTGTGGAAGAAGGTCAGACCGTGGCGGCGTCGTTCTCCACCCCTACCCTCTTCACCATTGCCCAGGACCTGACGAACATGCGTGTGATAGCCGACATCGACGAGGCTGACATAGGCGAGGTGAAGGAAGGTCAGCGCGTGACATTTGCCGTTGACGCCTTCCCCAACGATATCTTCGAGGGCGCCGTGACGCAGGTGCGCCAGCAGGCTACCACAGAGAGTAATGTGGTGACATACGAGGTGGTGATAAGCGCTCCTAACGCCGACCTGAAGCTGAAACCCGGTCTCACCGCCAACGTAACAATCTACACGCTGGAGAAAAACGATGTGCTCACCGTGAGTGCCAAGGCCCTGCGCTTCTCGCCCAACGAAGCACTGATAGCCGAAGATGAGACGATAGAGCCCTGCGATGCAAGATTCAAGCTGTGGGTACGCGAAGGCAAGACGTTCAAGGCCCTCCCCGTGGAAGTGGGCGTGAGCAACGGCACGCTGACCGAGATTATCAGCGGTGTGAAGGGCGGTACGGAGGTGCTCGAGGAAATGGTGTTTGAGGAACTGCCCACGATGGACGGTCAGCAGCAGCAAAAGAGCAACCCCTTCATGCCTGGTCCGAGAAACAACAACAGAAACAACCAGCAGCGACAAGGCCAAGGTAATGCCACGCAAAGGAAATAAGTGAGCCCCCGCCTTCTTAATCTTTTAATTGTTTGAAATGAACCAAGATAATAACAAGCAGACCAAGGATTCTACTCCTCTCCCTACAAGGGAGGGGCATGGGGGTGGCTCTAAAGTCGTCATCAAACTCGACGACGTAAGGCGCAACTTCCAGGTAGGCAACGAGACTGTGAAGGCGCTGCGCGGCGTGAGCTTCGAGATTCACGAGGGCGAGTTCGTGACCATCATGGGCACCTCAGGCTCGGGCAAGTCGACCTTGCTGAATCAGTTGGGATGCCTGGATACGCCCACAAGCGGCGAATATTACCTCGACGGAGTGAGCGTAAGAACCATGCGCCGCAGCCAAAGGGCCCGTCTGCGCAACCGCAAGATAGGCTTCGTGTTCCAGAACTACAACCTGCTGCCAAAGACCACTGCCGTGGAGAACGTGGAGCTGCCGCTGATGTACAACAAGGAATACTCGGCCAAGCAGCGACGCGAAGCTGCCATAGAGGCGCTGAAAGCCGTAGGCTTGGGCGACCGCCTGGAGCATAAGAGCAACCAGATGTCGGGCGGTCAGATGCAACGCGTGGCCATAGCCCGTGCGCTGGTAAACAACCCCGCCGTGATTCTCGCCGACGAGGCAACGGGTAACCTGGACACAAGAACCAGCTACGAGGTGCTCGTGCTCTTCCAGAAACTCCACGCCGAAGGACGCACCATCATCTTCGTAACCCATAACCCCGATATCGCCAAGTACTCGAGCCGCAATATCGTTCTGCGCGACGGCAAGATACGCGAAGATACCATCAACGAAAACATCCTGAATGCAGCCGACGCGCTGGCGGCGCTGCCGGCGCAGGAGGATTAAGTGCCCCCGATGCCCGGTGGGGAAAAGGCGGGGAAAAGGCGGGGAAAAGGCGGGGAAAAGGCGTTATCACGTTATCACGTTATCACGAAGCCACGTTATAACGTTATCACGAAGCCACGTTATCTCGATATCACGCTAAACGTTAACTGCTAAACGTTAAACGAAAAGAAATGAGTTTTACAAACTTACTCAAAGTAGCCCTAAGGGCTATACTCAGCAACAAAGGACGTTCGTTCCTCTCGATGCTCGGCATCATCATCGGCGTAGGCGCCGTGATAGTGATGATGGCTATTGGACAAGGCTCCAAGCAGAGCATACGCGAGGAAATACAGAAGAACGGCACCAATATGCTCACCATACGCCCCGGCGCAGATATGCGCGGCGGCGTGCGTCTTGACCCCTCGGCCATGCAGACACTGAAACAGATCGACTACGAGACAATCCTCTCTGAAGCGAAATTCGTGAATAAGGTGTCGCCCGAAGTGAGCACAAGCGGTCAGGCCGTTTTCGGCTCCAACAACACCACGTCGACCTGCTATGGCGAATCGCCCGACTACCTGGGCATACGTCTGTGGGAGATTGAGGAAGGCATTTTCTTCACCGAGGAGGATGTCAAGAAGAGCGCCAAGGTGTGTATCGTCGGTCAGACCGTGGTGAAGGAACTCTTCCCCAACGGGCAAGACCCCGTAGGCAAGACCATACGTTTCAAGAACATACCCCTGCGCATCATCGGTGTGTTCAAGGGCAAAGGCTACAACAACTGGGGCATGGACCAGGACAACGTGATAGTGTCGCCATACACCACCGTGATGAAGCGTCTGGCAGCGCAGACCCACTTCAACAGTATCCTCTGTTCTGCCGTAACGGAAGAGCTCAGCGATCAGGCCATCGAAGACCTCACGCAGATACTACGCCGCACACATAAGCTGAAGGACAGCGATGTGGACAACTTCACCATTCGCTCGCAGCAGGAATGGATGGAGACAATGTCCTCGACCATGGACACCATCACCATCATCCTCGTTGTGGCAGCGGCCTTCTCGTTGCTTGTGGCCGGCATAGGCATCATGAACATCATGCTCGTGAGCGTCACCGAGCGCACTAAAGAAATAGGTTTGCGCATGAGTGTAGGCGCGCGAGGACTCGACATCAGCAACCAGTTCCTCATCGAAGCGGTGCTCATTAGCCTTACGGGCGGAGTCCTCGGTGTGCTCTTCGGAGCGCTGCTCACATGGGGCTGCAACGTCATCGTAGGCTATCCAGCCATCATCCCCGCTTGGAGCGTCATCGTCAGCTTCGCGGTCTGCGTCGCCATAGGCGTCGGCTTCGGCTATTTCCCTGCACAGAAGGCAGCGCGGTTAGATCCGATTGAAGCGATTAGATATGAGTAAACAATTAATCAACATAAGTACTATGAAAAGATTTCTATTAATGATTTTGATGGCCATGCCTTTGATGGCGATGGCTCAGAAGACTGACGACAGCAAATACCTGAAGGGTGCAGTGCCCGAGGTGGACGGCATCATCACGTTCTCACGCTCGTTTGACGTGACGGGGAAGACACAGGCCGAGGTGTATGCCTCACTGCAGAACGTTGTGAAGACGCTCGTTGCCAACGGACGGCAGGACCTGCGCACACGAGTGGTGTCCGACGAGAACAACATGATAGTGGCTCGCGTGGAGGAGATAATGACCTTCAAGAAGAAGTTCCTCAACTGGGATCACACTTATTTCCGTTACCTCATCACGGCACAGGCCGTGAGTGCCACCAAGGCCGAAGTAGTAATCAAGAATATCAGCTATCACTATGGCTTCGACCAGGAAGGCAATGGCGGCGAGGAGTACAAGGCTGAGGAATGGATATCTGACAAAGAGGCTATCAACAAAGCGGGTACTAAGCTCTATCCTCGTAGCGGTAAGTTCCGCCGCAAGACCGTTGACCGCGTCGATGAAATCTTCGGCGAATTCGCTAAGGCATTGTAAACGAGAAGGCTTCTGCTAACAAAAAGGCTTCTGCTAATAGACGAACAGGCAGCAACGCTGGATGCGTTGCTGCCTGCTCGTTTCTGGTAGAAAGATCATTTAATCCCCTTGCCAATTAAGGCTCTTTTTCCACACGAATGGTCATGAATATTCGTGGACATTAGATGTAAAATGGTAAAGGAGCGGCTATTCGTTCTTTGTTCTATGCCGCCCGCAAAGGAGACGGTATTCGCAGAGAGCACATAAATCTCTGTCGGCACACTGAGTGAAGGGAACGGAACGGTCGAAGATCTCATCAATGAGCATGGCCAGATGATCAGAGAAGACTACCGACAACGGTTGCTCGCCCTCCGACAACGGTTGCCGGACATCATTGATGACACTCTTCGATATCTTCAGCTTAGGCGAATAATTGTCATTGCCTGCGGCTGTGATGTGGAGAAGTATAGGCTGTACAGGTCGATGCTCGGCGTCAGCGATGATGACAGAATAGAGTATGGTCTGGAAATAGTATTGCTCCTTCTGCGATGTCTCGGTGAAGAGCCTCGAGATATCAGGCACCGTTTTTTGCGAGAGGGTGCTCGTCTTATAATCCACAACACGTATCACACGCCCGCCTTCAACAGACTCATCTGCCACCTCGTCGAGACGGTCCACTATGCCACCCGTGCGTATGAGCAGGTCGCGCCCTTCAGCCTGCACGTGAATGCTGGTAGTGAAGGTATTCTCGATATCGATGATGCGGAAGGGGGTGAGCTTGCGGTCGTGGCGCAGGAGCTGCCTCAGATAAGTCGTCACCACCTGTCGTGCTATAGTGAGGATGCCTGTATATTCCTCCTTATTGTCCTTGAAATACTCTTTCCGAAACGCTCGCGACACGAAGTCATCTAACTTCAATGCCCCTTGCTCGAGCATGTTGTCGATGTCCTGCTGACGAATGACAGAGCCAGCCGACGTCATATCGCGATAAAGGAATTCGGCGGCGCGGTGGAACACATTACCAAAGAGGACGGCGTCTAAGCCCTCGGACGACGTGATGTCGACCTTGAGGCCCCGAACATACCGGTAGTAGAACTTAAGCGGGCAGGCGGTGTATTGGTTCAAGGCCGATGGCGACAGGAACACCTCGCGCCCGTCGGTACGGCCGTTGTTGTCGTAACGCCTGATGAGTGTTTGCATTATCTCGTCGGTCTTCTCCACCACTATAGGCTGCGGAAGCGAAGGCTGGTTGGACACGTTGAGTTGTATGTGGCGTATGGGCATTTGCGTTTCCGCCTCCAGCTGCCGCAGGAAACGCGATATCTCGTTTTGGCGCAGGCCGGCGTTGCTCTCGTTGTAGACAAATGTCACGCGCTCGGCACGCTGTATGAGCCTATAGAAATAGTAGGCATATACGGCTATCTTATGGCGCAGAGTGGTAAGACCGAAAGCATCCTTCAAGTGGTATGGGATGAAGCTGGTGTCAGCCACGCTCTTCGGAAGGAAGCCCTCGCCGACGCTTAGCATAAGGATATGGCGGAAATCCAAGGCGCGTGTCTCGAGAACGCCCATGACCTGAAGGCCTACAGCAGGCTCGCCATGGAACGGCACACTCTGCTGGGCGAGCACTGAACGCAAGAGTCTGCGAACGGTGGAATCGTTGACGGCGAGCAAGGGTGCGGGACCCGTCATGAGGTCGTGCAGACGGTTTAGACACGTGAAGGTCTTGAAGACCGCCTCGGCGGCCAACACGTCGTCGCCTATCTTCTGACCAATGAGCGTCATCAGATAGCTGGCAAAAGCCAGCAGGTCGGCACCACTGCGCGCCTCACTCTGCCAAGCATCGCCCAGCAAACGGGCATAGGGATGATTCTCGAAAGCGCGTAAGTGGGACGGGCGGAAACGACGGTGAGCAACGTCGTAGCCTTCGGTATGAAGGCCTACAAGCGCCATGACGAAGGTGAAGGCGGGCGTATCCACGAGCGGAAAGCCCATTGTGACGTTGACTTGACCTACATCTTCCGGCAAGCTATGAAGCACTGGCTGCAGCAACTGCTCGTTGCAGAGCACTACAGCTGTCTGACGTTCGGTGTACGTCTCGCCGTCGGGTGCCACGTCGGGCTTGGTGAGGTTATCGGCGAGCCATTGCGGCAGGAGGCGCGCCTGTATGTTCTCGCTCGAAGCGGCAGCTATCGTCAGTTGCTTGGGCTTGAGGAAGTTATCGAAACAGTCGTCGGTAAGCTCGTTGCCGTAGCGCCTGATATTCTCGAGCACGAAATGCCCGGCCTCGTGGGTGCGGCCAGCCACTTCCTTGAGGTAACTGACATCGTAATCCCAGTAGAAGAGAGCCTGACCACGATGCTGAAGTTCGTCGAACAGGGCTTTCTCAACCTCGTTGAGGACATTGAAGCCTACGAAGACGTAGGTGTGATTGGTAAGGAAGACAGATGAAGCGCTATCGTCGGAGGCCAGGCGTGAGGCCCGAATCCGCTCGACCACATCGCGCTGCAAGGCGCCTTCATACAGCACGCCGTCGGCACGCATACGCTGATTGAAGTCGACGTAGATATCGTACATCACATTCCACAACTCCAGGAACTTCTCTTTCAACAATGTATTCTCCTCGAGCGAAAAGCCGGCGAAGAAGGATTTCAGAGCCTGCTCCTGCTCGGGAGTGATATAGTCGTTGGTGTCTAATTCCTTGATATCGCGTATGTTGGAAAAAAGTTGGCGGGCATCAACCAAATGCTTGTCAACATCATCGAAATCAGCCAGCAACACCTCGCCCCAGCTATAGAACTGGTCGAGCGACTGTGCGCCAGTCACCGCCTGAGCATAGGCTTGGTGCAGGCGACATACGGATTCAATCTTATCGCAAAGGACATACTGCGAAGCATCGGCAAACAGCTCCGAGATAGTTCTGTATGTTGGTGCCCAGACGGGCTTATCTGATAGTTCTGCAAGTGCATTATTCAGGAACAGACTGGCACGTTTGCCGGGAAATACCACCGTCAGTCCGCTCAGGTTGTTGCCGAACTTGCTCAGCAGCGATTTAGCTACATGTTCAAGGAAAGTTGTCATATATATATGTAGTACTACTTAATACAATCAGAAATCAAAAGTCATTTGGGATGTGTCGGCCTTCTTTGACGCTTTTGCACGCACAGGCTTCACTAAACCACGGTAAACGAACCACAGGTATCCTTCAACCTTGGCATCAGGATACATCTCACTGAGGAGTTTCATATATGCCCGAACCTGGTCGTGGTAGCCCTCATGTTCATTGCCGAACTTATAGTCAACAACCACCACTCTGCGGCCATCGGAGCTTACCATGACGCGGTCGGGACGTTTGTTGTCGAAACCATCGGAATCAGATTGACGGCTGATGATGGCGCACTCGTTGAATAAACGCCATCTGCCACTAAACCAGTCGGATACCATATCATTGTTAAAGCCTTGCTTTAACCATTTCTCAACATCATCGCGGCTCACGCTGACGTAAGTGCCATCGGAAATTGTACGGGTGATGATACCTTCGTGTTCGAGGGCATCGAGCACTCGGGGCATATCCGTCTGCACGGCCATTTGTTGCAGTACAGAGTGCAACAAGTTGCCTATCTCAATGTACTGTCGTTGGCGCGACACCTCTATGGCTTGCTCATCAGTGGTCTGAGCATCGACAATGAACTGCTTCGAGCTATTGCTCTGACGGAAAACCGCCCTGACGGGATAGTTGCAGAAAGGCACGTCCACTTCCACGCGGTCGGCCTGAAGGCGATTGTCCGATTCCTCGTCGTTGGCCTTGCTCTCAACAACGGCTTCGCCGTACTCATAACCATCCGGGTAAACCGACACAAGAAGATCGCCTACGGTAGCCGAAGGTTTGGCAAGGTTTTCCTCATCGCCCACGGTCCACACCAACAGGTTGTTGCAGGCACGTGTAAGCGCTACATACAAGACGTTAAGCTCGTCGATACGTGATAGCAGCAGTTCGCGTGCATAATCCTTTGCGAAGACCGAATTAAGGGCCATCGACGTGGGTGTGATGGGTATGAGGCCGAGTTCGGAATAAGGCTCATCGTCAGGTGTACACCAGATGAGGTTGTCTTTACGCGTCTGACGCACAAAAGGCCACGAGCAGAACGGAATAAACAACGTATGGAACTCCATTCCCTTCGACTTATGAACGGTGATGATTCGAATGCCTTCGATAGCCGCCGACGGGATGGTCTGCCCCGACAGGTGTTCGTCCCAATAATCGATGAACGACTTGATATCGGCCGATTCACGATGAGTGAAATCCTGAAGTTCGTCAAAGAAAGCTGCAAGATAAGCTTCTTGGCCGCGAAGACGGCTGATTTTATAGCGTCGGCATAGAGCTTCGCATAACTCATAGAGAGGCTGCTGCAGCAGTTTTATGCGTTCCTCGTCGGTAAAAGGCTCCACATCGGGATAAATCCGCTGCAGGAAGCTTGCGGGCACGACATCCGTTTCGTCGTTGAGCACCCGCAGTGCCGAGATTATCGACTGCACCGCCTCGCTTGCGGAGAAGAAGAACGCTTCGTCGCTGATGATGGCTGGCATATCAGGATCTGCGGCAAAGGCATTGATTATGGGAACGGCCTCGGATTTGAATCGCACGAGTATGGTCATATCGTTGTAGGCAAGGCCCCCCTCGTGCAGTTTACGCACCTGTTCCTTAAGCTGATTGATGATTTCAGTTTGACCCTCTACCTTGTCCTTAAACTCCTTCGAAGGGAGAGAGACAACCCTCACGTAGCCCGTATCAGGCCTTGAAGCCGGTATCTTCTGATGGACATCGGCATAAGCTTGGGCAAAGGAGAATGGCTCGCCAGTCAACTCTATCTCCTTGGCAGCAACGGAATCCATCAGCGGGACGGCTTTCTCAAAGAACTGATTGTTGAACTCAATCACATTGCGAAGACTGCGGAAATTGTAATCGAGGGTTCGAACCACGGGCGGAGGCGTCATTGAAGTCTCAATGGAGCCCAGCATGCGCCAGTCGCCGCCACGGAAACGATAGATGCTCTGCTTGACATCGCCTACGATAAGGTTATTGCCGCCTTTTGCCAAGGTCTCGAGCAATAAGGCTTTAAAATTGAGCCACTGCAGGTGTGATGTGTCCTGAAATTCGTCGATGATGACGTGACGAAGGGCTGCTCCAATCTTCTCGAACACGAAGGGTGCGTCGCTCTCGCCTATCATACTGTGCAGCAGGACCGGAGTCTTGGCAAGGGTGAAACGGCTGTTTTCGGCATTTACCAGAGCTACCTCCTCGTCGATGTTTGCCAGGAGGCGCAGTTTCTTGACATGATTCAGCACAAGCTTTGAGCTGTTGTAGGCTTTCTGCTGCTCTAAATAAATGCGTAGAATATCCGACAGCAGGCTGGAAACATCGTCTGCAGCAGCAATGAGGTCGGGACGTTTTTTACGATTGGCCACTGTGACAAGCGTCAAAGGGTCGTAAGCCCACTGCTGAAGCTTCACGCCCGGTGTTATCGACATATCGCCAGCCCGCAGTTTGTCGGCAAACGTCCGTAGCGTATTGCCATTCGAGAAATCAGTGAAATCCAGGCCCTTGCCTTCGACCATAGCATAGAGCGAAGCGCCCAGGGCCTTGACCGTAGGCTCTACGTCCTGACTGATAGCCGTCACCTTGCTGATGAATTCACGGAAGGCTTTGTCGTCGGACAACACACGGCGTAGGTTCTGACCGCGCATGACGAAATTCTCGTTGAAAATAGCACTGCCGAAGGACTTCACCTTGGACGTCACGTCCCAACGCTGGTTATTCTCTATCTGATCCCGCACCAAGCTCATCATCCAGTCAAGCAGAACGGGATCGTCCTGAAGGCGGTCCACCAGACGGTCCACGGCTTGTGAAAGCACATCCCTGTCACTGATGTCCACCTGTAGATTGGCTGTGAGGCCCAGTTCATGAGCCAGTCCGCGAAGGATAGTTTGAAAGAACGAGTCGATGGTCTGCACGCGAAAGCGGTTATAGTCGTGGAGGATAAAATGCAAGGCCTCACGGCAGCGGCGGCGCAACTCATCGTCGGCGGGCAGTTCGAGCCCGTCTTTCTGTATGCTCTCGCGCAGGGCCTGAAGGTACGTCTCACCTGAGGGGAGTCCGTTGCCGATACCGTATAACTGACTGAGAATACGGTCCTTCATCTCGGTGGTAGCCTTGTTGGTGAAGGTTACGGCCAAGATATGGGAATACTCTGCCGGCGTCTCGGCCAGCACGAGAAGCTTTATGTAATGAACGGCCAGGGTGAACGTCTTGCCTGAGCCTGCCGAAGCTTTATAAACAAGAAATGATGACACGTAAGTATGTTTTTTAAAATTCATTCATTTGCAAATATATGATTATTTACGAAAAAAACGCCCCTCTACACATAATTTTTTATTAAAAGCGCAAAAAAAACGCTCATCGGTGAAAAAAACTTTATTCTTTAATCTCTAATCTTTAATCTTTTTACTACCTTTGTAGCGATGAATCCACTTTACCAACACATTGAACATCTTCTGCTACGTCATGATTGTGTGATAGTGCCTCATTTCGGAGGTTTCGTAGCACAGGACGCCGCAGCAAGATATGTAGAGACGGAACAGCTTTTCTTTCCGCCTGTACGGCTTATACGTTTTAATTCAGACCTCACTATCGGCGACGGACTGCTCTTGAATCATATCTGCAAGTTCTACGGTTACGATGAGAGCGACGGCAAGCGAGCCATACAAACCATGGTGCATCAATTGCGCGGCCAGCTCTTGTCCGACGGCATCGTAGACTTCGGTTCACTTGGCATCTTCTCGCAAAACGACGATGGCGACATTGAGTTCTCGGCCTGTCAGGCCGGGGCCACTACTCCAATGCTCTACGGCCTTGATGCGTTCTCCATTCCACGTTTGTCTGAACGCTCACTCTCGCACAAGGCAAAGCGCCGTGCACTCCCCCGCTCTATCGACGACAAGCCCATCTGGACTATCAACATCAGCCGTCGCACCATTCGTCGTGCACTTACCACTGCTGCTGTAATCCTTGCCGTAGCACTGTTTGCCGTGCCCATAGATATGTTGCGTCGCCATCGTATCCAAACGGCTTCAGTATTTCCAACGACTACGATGAGCGTAGAAGCCAAAGATGCCCGTCAGGAAGTTCAAGCCCCAGCCGATGCAGCCAGCACTAAGACCAATAGTAGTGAAGCGCCTGTAGCTCCCGCACTTAAGCAGGCTGAGTCAACATCGACGAGTGATGCCGCACCTTCTACCGTTGAGACTACGAAGAAGAGCGGTCCTTCCTATGCCATCGTTTTTGCAAGCAATATCAGCAAGAATAATGCCGAGCGCTATGTTGCAGAACTTGCAGGAAAAGGCATTGGCGGAGCCAAGGTGATGGACAACGGGCGTGTGGTCAGAGTCGTCGTCGACGGCATAACCACAGAGACCGAAGCCTACAACCAAGTGCGCGAGCTTCATGCCATGGGCAGTGAGTTTGCCGACGTTTGGGTGCTGAAGCTATGAAACGTGTACGTTGCCCTAAATGCGACAGTTATGTGACCTTCGACGAAACACGATACGTCGAAGGTCAAACTCTTGTATTTGAATGCCCCGACTGCCATCGTCAGTTCGGCATTCGTATAGGCACTTCGAAGCTCCTTGCCACCAGAAAAGACGAGCGCAAGCTCGAGGGCCGCGACCTGCATACAAACATTGGTGAGACAACCGATGAGATTGGCGCTTCAGATGAAGAACAGACCATCGACTGCGGCCATGTGCTTGTAATAGAAAACGTGTTTCATTTCAAGCAGACCCTGGCATTGCAGATGGGCGACAATGTGATAGGCCGATATGTTCGGGGAACGAATATCAACGCGCCGATTGAGACCGTAGACCCGAGCGTGGACACGACGCACTGTGTCATCAATGTCAGCCGCAACCGCCAAGGCACTTTCATCTACACCATCCGCGACGCCAGCACCGACGGCACCGGCACCTATGTGGGTACGACCTTTCTCAGTCCAACGGATCGTCTGCGCATAGACGATGGCACCATCATCACCATCGGCGCCACGACAATGATTCTGCGGGCAGCCGGTTGCGACGAAGAGGAAACAACAGCAGAGGCGAGATAGCACACACGCTATCCCGCCTCTCTTTTATTTCAATTGCAAGTCCACCATCACCGGCAGATGGTCGCTGACGCCGCCGTGATAAAACTCACCCCTGTAAGTTCGACGCGGCATGGAGACACCGTAGGTTTTGTTTTCCTCGAGCATCCATGGCAAAGCCATAGGCTTGGCCGGAGACAGAGCATCGACAGAAGACGACAGCAACACATGGTCTATCCATTGCCAAAAGCCTCGAAAACAATAAGTGCCAGGGGCTTCCTTGTCATCGACGATGCGCAGAGGCGCCCGACGGAAGATACGGTCCTTGGCCGTAGCATTGAAATCGCCAATGACCACTATACGAGGCACATTTTCCTTACCAACGCATGAGGAACCGCTGGCGAGATTCAAGCTGTCGACAACGTTCCACAAAGTCCTTGCTGCCAGACTGCGCAACTGGTCTCCTGCACGACCGCCTGTCTTGCTCGGCAGGTGAACCACCAAAATGTGCAGCGTATCTATTCCTGCTTCAGTCTTTACCAGGCCTTTAACATGCAAGATGTCGCGTGTGGTTCTACTTGAGCCCTCACGCGCGGGTACCTTAATACTATTATGCTGAAGCAACCGAAAACGTGCAGGCTGATACAATAGAGCAACGTTTATACCACGGGCATCCCTGGAGTGTGTCATCACATATTCATAGCCAAGCGTTCGCAGAGCGCTGCGCTTTGTCAATGTCTCCAAAACGCTATCGTTCTCCACTTCACAGAGTCCGATAAGATCAGGCACACCGTCTGCATCGGACAATGAAGCTACCACGCGGGCTATGTCAGCCATCTTATGCCAATAGCGGCCTCCAGTCCATCGGCGCTCTCCAGAAGGCAGGAACTCCTCGTCGCGGAACTCCTGAGCGTCTATGGTGTCGAACATATTCTCTACGTTCCAGCTCACTACCCTCAGCGAACGCCGGTTCTGCGACATTGACGACAGAGCCACAAGGCCTGCACACAGGCAACAGGCCAAACGCAGCTTGCTCATCAAAGACCTTTTTCTATTCACTATCGGCTGACTTCTCATTAACAAACAACATTCTCAGATGCCCGGCTCATAAGCTGAAGCAAGGAGTAAAAGCTCCTGCCCGTAAGCCGCCACCTGAGAATATCATGGTCTCTAAGGACAAGTTATTTGTCCAAGGATGTATACACAGAGTTCTGACTCTTGTACTCGGGCACGATTTGCTTCATCAAGCGAACGGTTTCCATGTTGTCGTACTGCTCGCTTACGCGGGCAAGCTCGTCAAGCTGTCGGACAACGTCATCATAGTCGTACTGCCGTACTTGAGCAATCTTTATCTTAGCGTTGAACGTGGGCTTAGTCCGTTCCTGGTCATTGAGCACTTCCTCGTAGAGCTTCTCTCCGTCGCGCAAACCAGTGAATTTAATCTCAACATCCTTGGCTCCGGACAGGAGAATCATGCGACGGGCCAAATCTGCGATACGCACAGGCTTGCCCATATCGAACACGAAGATCTCGCCGCCCTTGCCCATCGTGCCGGCTTCAAGCACCAGTTTGCAGGCTTCGGGAATGAGCATGAAGAAACGAATGATGTCGGGATGAGTGACCGTGACGGGACCACCCTTGCGAATCTGTTCGCGGAAGAGAGGAATGACGGAACCATTGGATCCCAGCACATTGCCAAAACGAGTGGTCACGAACTGAGTCTGACCTACTATTGTACCTGCCTTGATAGCGCTGTCGAGAGCCTGAACATAGATCTCGCAGATGCGTTTGCTGCATCCCATGACATTGGTCGGGTTAACAGCTTTGTCCGTTGAAATCATCACAAACTTCTTCACGCCATACTTGACCGACATATCAGCCAGTATACGTGTGCCTTCGATATTATTCTGTACGGCCTCGGTGGGGTTGTCCTCCATCATGGGAACATGCTTGTAAGCGGCAGCATGGAATACGTATTCGGGCTTATACTGGGCAAAGAGACGTTCGAGACTCTGACGATGTGTGATGCTCGTGACCACGGCTTCGAAAGGTATGCCGGGGAAGTCGCGCGCCATCATCAGACGGATATCGTGCTGAGGCGTTTCGGCCTGGTCAATAAGCACAAGCTGAGAGGGTTCCCACTGTGCTATCTGACGCACAAGTTCCGAGCCGATACTGCCAGCTGAGCCGGTTATCAGGATACGACGGCCACGAAGCAACTGCTCCACAGCCTCGAGGTCAACCTGTATCTCATCGCGCGGCAACAGGTCTTCAATCTGCACTTCATGAATCTGAGCAGCACTGATATCGCTCTTACCGTCCCATTCCTGAGCTTGCTGAACGGTGTAAATGGAGATGCCGGCATCAAGCAGGCGCTCAGTCATTTCGGTATTGGACATCAGGCGTGCCGACTTGAGCGGCGAAACAAGCAAGGTTGTGGCTCCGTGTTTCTTCATCACGTCCACGACATGCTCATCGTTCTTATATACGACAACGCCTTGAAGCGTATGGCCGGGCATATCCCTGGAGTCGCTGATGAAGCCACGAAGATGAAAACGCTGCGGCTGTTGAACGCGGATGCTCTTAGCCAGAGCCTGTCCCCCACTCTTTGTGCCATAGATGAAAACGCGCCGCAGTGCTCGCTCCTCGTTGAGCAAATCGAAGAGATACTTTATCAGAATGCGGGCGCCAAACATTACCGACGTAGCCAAAAGCCAGGCGAACAGCAGCGTGTGCCACTTGATAGGCTCAAGCCATTTGTCGGTGGTCAGGTACAGACGAACGAACTCCACCGTGGCAATGCCTAAGAAGTTGGCGGCAGCAAGACGATAGAGGTCGTTGAACGAGGAATAGCGCATAACCCCGGAATAGGTGTGGAATATCCGGAAGCCTACAATGTAAGGGATGAGATATACCAGCAGCGTTACCATGAGTGGCCAGAAACGATGGGCCGTGTAGGTAACACCCATGTCGAGGATATAGACGATTAGCGTGGACGCCACTACGACACAACAGTCGAAGATAAGCACCATCCAATAAGGCATGGCGCTTTTGGTGAAATACCATTGGGCGAGACGTTTGAACGGATTAACCATGAGCGTCAGTTTGTAATGTGGGTGCAAAAGTATCTCATTTTCTTCTATATCCAAAGTTTTTTTGCAAAAAAACTCCTTTTCGTACAGCAATAATGCATTTTGGCCATACAACCAAAGTCATACATTGCCAGTCCATTAGTATTGACTGTCACGTAGAGTTTTACAAACCACCTAGTGGTTTTTAGAAACCAAGCAATGGTTTTTACAAATCACTCTTTGGTTTTTATAAACCACCGAGTGATTTATAGATTTTGACTGGTCATAAACAACAATATAACCAATCAAACTTGTTTATTGACATGGTCGAGGACAACTATTCAACCGTAAAAGAACAACCGATCTACCAATCTAACTGGTTTAAGGACATGGCCGAGAACAACTATTCGGCCGTTGATGTTGAATGACACTACATGGTATTCACAAAAAGACAGTGGGCCGACCCAGAGAACGGGCCAGCCCACAGCTTTGAAATTCACCTAAAAGGTATCTTTTCTTCTTAAGTAAGCATTACTTGCCGATCTGACCATGCCAACTGACGAACCAGTTGCGGCGGTCGCTAAGGATGCCCAGGAGAGCCGGATCACGCTTTGCTACGCGATTAGCAAGCACGGTGGCATCACCCTTACGATAAGCCTCGCGCATGAGCGCGCCGAAGCGGAAACCTTCAAACGGCGTTTCGAGAGCCGATTCCACATCGAGAAGTGAGTCTATGACTTCTATCTGACGCTGTTTAACCTGTGGCACAGCCACATCGCGATACCACGTCTGAGCTTCTTCGCTATACTGCATCCAAAGACTATTAGAAAACTCTCGCAGGTTACTCTCGTAGACATCGATAGCAGCAAGGCGGTCGCGGTTAGATGCATAATCGTCGAGATTCGGAACTTCAAGACCACTCTCTATGCCCATTTGTACCAGTTCCTCGTTGGCTGCGATTAAATCGGCCAAGCGTGTTGCTGCTACGGTGCTGGGAGATAAAACGTAGACGAAGTAAGGCGGAGCTACAGGGTAGCCAGTGGAATCGCGTGGCACATCAGCCTCAGCAGGATAGTAGAACGGGTTGTTGAAAGCAAAGCCAGAGCCGCGACTGTGCAGTCCCATTTGATTGACGCGCCAGTTCTCAAGTTCTGCAGCCGTTGTTGGACGAGTGTAGTTGATGAGGAGCTCTGGCACTCCTTCGCCATAGCTTCGACCGTTGACACGGGTTGTGTAGTAGTTCTGGTCGAACTTAAAGTACTCCAGGAATGCGGAGTCAGTGGCGTTTGTGCACTGTGGAAGAACATACCAGTTGACGACATTCTCGTCAATACCTATAGTAAGTATGGCCTGAGCGAACTTCGGGAAACCGGCATAGTTCATTGCCTCAGCCAAGCGGAGATAGATATCGGCAGTGCGATAGATGATTACATCCTGCGGGATATAGCTCTTGTTGATGGTTTGCAGGAAATACTCCGTGCGCTGATCGATGGAGAAGTTGGCGGGCAAGCGCAGGTCACCTACGTAGTGCTGCGAAATCTGGTCATCGGTAAGCAGAGTAGACGGAACGGTCACGTATACACGAGTTCCACCATTGGTGTAGTAATCCCAGAACACTTGGCTGTCGCTGTAGTCGATACAAGGCTGCGATGGTGACAGGCTTGCTTCTATCTCAACATCCTCATGATTGTAGTTGTAGAGATAACGGAGGTCGTTGAAATGACCTTGCGACGAAGCAGAGTCCATAGCAATGGCAGCAATGACATCGCTGTTGTTCATGCCGAATGAATTGGCACCACTGGTGCGGAACCACTGGCTTTCACGATTGGTGATACGCTGGTAGTTGCCTGTTGAATAGCTTTGAGTGGGCCATGTATCGCCCTCGTATCCAAGCACATTCTTACGCTTATAGCCACGGTTGTCGTTGATTGTGGGCGTCCAGTCGATATAGTCGTAGTAGCTCTTGGCTGCTTCGCGGGCGAGCATGGGATCCTGGTTGATGGATGCCAGCCACAAATACAGGTCGCCGAGGACAAGCTGGATGGGCAGCACACTCATGCGCGAGGGCATTGATGAGTTGTAGCCGAAGTATCCGGGGTTGCCATGGTAGGGATATGTGAACCATGGAACGTATGGCTTCAGGTCATCGATGAAGTAACGGCAGATGCCAGCGAGGTCGGTCTTAGGAGCACGCTCATAGGCTTCGTCAGCCTCATCAAGAGTGAGCAAAGGTTCTGTGATGAGAGGTATGTTCTCGCCATAGATCTGACCGAGCTGAAGATATACCCAAGCTCTGATGGAACGTACAGCGACATACTCTGCTCGGAAGACATAGAAGTCAGACATAGCTCCATCTGTGTAACGATACTCACGCAGGGCTGTGTCAGCATTTGCAAGGAAGTAGTTGCAGTTGTTGATGATAGCGTAGTAGTCGCGAGGGTTATTATAGATGTTGTCGTCGTCGACTGTGAAGTTGGCGATAGCCTTGAGGTTGGCATTAGCACTCTCGTTGACCTTGGTAAGGTCGCCGCGCAACTCGCCGAAGAGGTTTGTGCGGACAGCCACCTTCTGCAGCTGTGCCAGAATGCCTACGAAAGAATTCACGGTGTCGTTGGCCGATGAGAGGTGGTTGTGGTCGGCATAAAGGACGTCGTCGTTGCCCATGTCGAGCATATCGTCGCAGGATGTGAAGACACTGAGTCCACAGAAGAGACAGAGTCCACAAAAGGCGGGCAATAGATATTTCATGTATTTCATATCTTTATTCGTTTAGAGGTTAATCTTGACGCCAAGGTTTACGGAGCGACCCGATGTGAGATAACCACGGTCGATGCCTTGCATCAGCACGCTGTTGCCCATCGAGAATTCGGGATCAGAACCAAGATACTTGGTCACAGTGAATACATTCGTAGCTCGTGCCCAGACGGTAATACCCTGGATATAGGTGTTGTTGATGGGCAGACGATAGCTAAGTGTGATGTTCTTCAAACGCAGGTAGGAGCCGTCCTCTATCCAGCGATCGCTGAAGGCGCTGTTGCCCATCGGATCGCCATATTGAGCTGCGGGGACGTCGGTGACCTGACCTTCGTAAGACCAGCGGTTGAGCAGAGCTGTTGTCTGGTTCATAAAACGTGAGCCTGACTCAAGCTGCTGACGCATGTAATTGTAAACGTCTCCGCCGAGGCTATAATTGAAGTTGACGTCGAGAGAGAGACGTTTGTAGCTCAAGGAAGTCCATATGTTACCATAGATGTCGGGGTTGGCGTCGCCGATAACCGTACGGTCATCGTCATTGATCTCACCATTGTGGTCGAGGTCAATGTACTTGACATCACCGGCAGAGAACATGTCCTTGGTCACACCATCGGCACGCAGACGATAGAGGCCGTCGGCCTGAGCTTCCTCGCTGGTAGCATAGACGATAGAACCCGTGGAGGTCTTCTGAGTCTTGAGGCCGTAGAATGTGTTGATGGACTGACCTACCTGGCTGCGGATTGTGGCTCCTAGCACTTGGTGGTCATCGTACAGTGCACCATCGGGCAGTTTGGTAAGACGGTTTACGTAGTGGCCCATGCTGGCTCCTACGCTCCAATTCCATTTGTTGCCTGAAACGAGGTGAGCTGTCACATTGACGTCGAAGCCTTCGTTCTCGAGGCTGCCGCCGTTGGACCAGTTCTGCTGAATGCCCGAAAGGAAGTTGAGCGAACGCAGGGTGAGGAGGTTGTCGGTCCAACTCTTAAAGTAGTTGAAGCCTGCAGCCAAACGATTGTTGAGGAAACGACCTTCGATGCCGGCATTGAAGCGACGCGTTGTTTCCCACTTGAGCTCGGAGTTTCCGATATTCTCGAGGCTCAGACCCGGAATCTGTCCGAGGAAGAGCGTGCTCTTGAAATAGCTGTGCGAAGCATCATAAGGAAGGTTGTCGTTGCCGCTGAGGCCATAACCTGCGGTCAGCTTCAGGTAGTCGATACCTTTGACATCAAACCATTTCTCGTTGGAAACAATCCAGCCAGCCTGCACGCTGGGGAAGATGCCCCATACAACACCGCCGAGCTTCAAACCGCCCTTGGCATCACGGCCGAACTGTGAGTTGGTCTCCATAGCCAAATCTCCTTGGAGATAGTAGCGGTTGGCGTAGTTATACTTGGCCTGGCCATACCATGTGAGGGTAGCCCACTTCTCAATGTTACCACCGATCTGCTTCTGGTCGGTACCTGAGATAAGAGGTGTCTTATCGTTACCGGTATTGTAACCGTTCTGAGTGGTGACGGTGTAGCTCTGATTATAGAAGCGGAAGCCGCCTGTGAGGTCTATCTGATGACCGCCGTAGCGATTGTTCCATTCGACCTTGGTATCGCTTATAACATCGTTTTGCTTGCTGTAGAGCGAGCCAATCATGTTGTCCATCTTCTGGTGAAAGGCTGCAACGTAGAAGCGAGGCACACCGCTCATTGGGATATAACGCTTCTCGTTGGTGTTCACGAGATTGTAGCTGAACAGCGAGCTGAACTTCAGATGATCGTTGGGATGCCAAGCCGGTGTAATAGCCAGCGAGAGGAATGAATTGTCGAAGTAGTTCTTGTTCTGAGCAGTACCATAATTAAGGATGGCAAGAGGATTGGCAAGCTCATAGTTCTCGTTGTTGAGCTGACTTACCTCGGCCAGATAGTCCTCGTCGTCGATATCAAGGTGGGCCTTGCTGATAGTACCGGGGCCAAGTGAGCTGGCCACGAAGCTATAGGGGCTAAGCATAGAAGCCTTAGCATAACCGAGGAAGTTGAGCGAGGTCACGGTGCTGTTGTCGTAGTCGGAAGGAGCGCCCGTGTCGTAGACCTTACGTGTGGTATTGCTGAACGAAGCATCGAAACGGAAGTCGATATAGTCGTTAATCTTCACGTCGGTGTTGAAACGGATGTTCAGACGGTTGAAGTTTGCCTCCTCAATAGTCTCACCGGCATGAGTGTAGCCGAGCGAGAGCATATAGTTGGCAACGTCGCCACCACCTTGCACGCTCAGACCGTAGTTCTGCGTCACGGCTTGCTTCGTTACAAGATCCGACCAGTTGGTGTTGTTGTTGAACTTGTTGACCCAATAATTGTAGTTGTAAGGGTCGGCAGGGTTAAAGGCGCGTTCATCGAGGAATTTAAACGACTGCAGTTTGGAACCTACTGAGCTCAAGAGGCTGCTGGCATAGTTCTTGTACTGAGGACCTGACAGGACTTCAATCTGACGAGGCACGAATTCAATGCCTACAGATGCAGATGCGTCGATACGCGTTGCCAATGATGAGTTACGCTTAGTACGAATGAAGATTACGCCGTTAGCGCCCTTGGCACCATAGATGGCCGTTCCGTTCTTCATTACCTCTACGCTCTCGATATCATTAACGTTGAGGTTTGCAAGCACATCGTTGTAGAAGCCCTGATGAAGCATCTCGCGACCATACTGCATTTCAGTCATCACACCGTCGATGACGATGAGCGGTTGAGCGTTGATCATGTAAGAGCCTACACCGCTAATCTGCATATAGCTGCCAAGCGCCGTAAGACCGCTGCGCTGATTCGTGAGGACATCTGCGCCCAAACGGCTCTGTATCTCAGTAGAGATATTCGTGGCGTTGGAGATAGAGAAATCGGATGTGCTGGAATTGTTAAGGATGTTGTCGTCGGCACCATACAAGGCGCGTGCTGCATCACTCTGGAGAATGATATCACGCAGTTGCCCGCTCTCGTTGAGTCCTACGCGAACTGTGTTGTAACCAGGGATAGTCAATTCAAGGGCTGAGCTGTACAAGGGTACATTCATAGTGAACGTTCCGTCCTCACCTGTGAGTGCTGAATAGCCCTCACCGGCAATGGACTTTACGAGCACACCGGCCAGAGGTGCGTGATCCTGTTGGCTCAAAACGCGACCACTGATCTGACGTACTGGCTCATCCTTTTTGGCTACCTTACGTTTCTTGACGAGAACTGTGTCAACATCTTCGAAGTCGACCTCGTCCTGAGCATAAGTTGCCAATGGCAACGACAGAAAAGCTAAGAGGAATAATAGACTTAAATGTTTCATTGTTCTCGGTATTCATTAATGTTAGACAGATCGAGTTGATAGGCCTTAGCCTCTTCCTCGGTTTCGAACGCAATATAAATTATGCGGTTGATACGCATGATATTCGTCATCAGGTTGTTGTTAATCTCGGAAGCACGTACTGCCGTAGTCAGACGATAGCGAAGAGCAGGGTCTACAGTGCCGATTGCGTTCATTCCAGAAACTGACGTGTGGAATGCCTTGTCGATACAAATCACGTCGACCTGATTGCCTGTGGTCTCGAAATTAGTTCCTGAACCATGAGTCTCTCCCTCTGGCAACGACAGGATATGACGGTTGTCGAGGTTAGGACGGGCAAACTCCAAGTCCTCATTGGGATCGGTGGTGCCGTCGGAACGGACATTCATCTCACGCTCATGGCGATATACATTGAAACGTGTCGGACGGACTTGATCCTCGCTGTAGCCATCATTATTGGCAAAAGCAGGAACCATGACAACATACACATTATAATATACACCTGAGAGAGTGTTCGGCAGATAGAAGTAGATGGAACTGTTGCGGTTGACAACGTTCTGATAGTTCTCGGGAGCTATCTCCACGTAGTTGCCTTCCTGAAGGACATCCTTGAAGTTGATTATCTGACCGTTGTACTCTATGGAATCTCTGGATGTACGGTTTATGATAGACACCTGAGCTTGTGGCTCTGAGTTGACCATGATACGCGGTGTGCCACGGTGACGCATATTAGTACCCAGAATGTAACGATCCTGCATGAACGTCAGCTTCGGATCTATGCGGCCTTCGTTGTCGATGTAGACAAGGCCGTTGGAGCACACCGTCTTCTCAAGTCCGTTGAGGATACCTTCGTTTGTCTCTGGGTTCCACGCAGCCTTCGGATTCTGGAAGACATTGAGGCCGTAGTATGCAGAGTTGTTGATGTAAGAAGTGTTGATCAATGAATCCTCGTAGTTGTTGTGCTGCTGGTTGAGGTTGAAAACACGTCCACGGATGATTGCCATATCAGCGTTGAGTGCTGCTACTGAGTCGCGGTTCTCCATCTTATTGACGTAATTGAAGTACTTGCTGTACTTCTCGTACTCACGCTTCCAAAGCTCTGTAGTAGGAGCAATGAACATATAAGCACTGTCCTCTCGTTGTATGAAACCAAGTCTGTCGTATAACAGGTTGCTCAAGTTGGTGACGGAGTCGGCATAAACAACTTCACCATCAACAACACCCATCTGCACTGATGAACTCTCGTCAAGCTCATAGACGTCGAACATACGATAGTAAGCAGCGAGACTGTCGGTGTTAGAATTCAAAGCCATGGCCTCGCGAACGTTCGGGAAGAACGTTTCCTTGCTGCCAAGCTTATACATGACACCGTTTGAAGCAACAATATTCTTAGCCAGGAATGGAACGCCATTGAGGCTGTTTGAACTGAGAACCATATATTTACCGTTCATCATGCGGATAGAGTCCTCGTAGACACTGCTTACAGAGCGGCCGTAGAGAGCCATGTGGTTCTGCATGAACTGAGTAATGGCAGTATTGTCCTTATCCTTGGTATTACGTTGTGAACCGTCGGGCATAGTCACAAGCGTGCGTTTCTGCTCGTCGTAAAGATTGATAATGCTGTCAGCCTGTGCCGAAGTAATGATTGGAGCCCAAAGGGTAAGCGACTGCGGCGAGGACAGCACCTTGTCGTAGCCAACATGCTCTGCCACCCTAAGGAACTCCGACAGGTCCTTGTCAGCCTTAACAAGCTCAAGCAGTGAAGGTGCATCGGCAGCTGAATCAAAGCCATGGCCATTGTAGTGGTTATCCCACTCGTCGGCACAGGACATCAGCGCAAGCGTGGCACCGGCCAGAGCTAAAGCTAAAGATGATATATATTTAAATGTCTTCATATCTTTGTTTTCGTTTAACGTTTCACGTTTAGCGTTTAAGAAATTTCGTTTCACGTTTAGCGTTGAATTGATTAACGTTTATAGGTCGTCCTCACCCTTTCCTTCGCCTTCGATACCATAGACGCTCTTTGGAACTATCTCAAGGTAGTCGAACATGAGCTCGGCACCACCGACAGCATAGGTCGAACGGATTCGCATGGTATGCTGTACGTTGCCGTCGAGCGGACCTGTGTAGATCAGGCGGCGAACAGTACCATTATTGTTGCAGAAGGGTGATGAATTGGAGGCACTAAGCAGATTGTCATCTTTGACAGATCCGCCGCCTGTAGAAATGTTACGGACACTGCGAGGACCGTAGTACCAACCTTGGTTGGCAAGTTCCTTACGCGTCTGGTCCTTAGCATCCTGTGACAGGCTTGTATAATTGCTTCTCCATCCTACACGGGCTTCCCATACGCCTGAGAAGTTGCCACCATTACCACGCATGTCAAGAGGTATACCCTGAGGCAGACCATCAACATAGAACTGCGCGATACCACGTGTCGGGATAAGGCAGAAACCTAAACGAATCTGATACTGGCCTGTAGGCACGCTAGGCAGGTTGAATGTGATATCATAAACATTGTTGTCGGAACGGAGGTTGAACTCATCGCCCTCATAGCTCCAATAGTAGTTGCGGCAGCCCTGATATATGAAGTCACCGTCCTCGTTGGTTTCAACATTATCAAACCATCCTGGCGGGAAGATATAGTTGCGAGCAGCTGCATCCTTAGAGCTGGTGGCGTCACCTTCACCTGTACGTGACGTACGGATATCATTGGTCATCAGCTCGGGCCAGATATCGTAGAAGTCAATACGCAGACGAGTGTTGAACACGGTGTTATGTGTGTTCTCTCCGTAGTCGATGAGGCGGTCAATATAATAATACACGCCATTAACAGCTTCTTGAACGAGACCCTCGCCAACGGTCTGGCTGACGATAGCACCGCGATTAGTAAGGTTGGGGCGGTTGGGATCATACATGCGGTTGAGATAAAGAGAACGTATCTGCGACTGTCCACGGAACTTGTTTGTTCCGTACACATATTCCACTTTCACCGTCGACAGTGGCAGCATAGTAGAATACCACTCGGTCGGGTTAATCTCGTTGCGGAAGATGGTGCAGTTGGTGTACAGCTTGCTATAGAGAGCCTTGCGGTCGAGCAAGTGATAAGCTATCAACTTGTTCAGAGGATTGCGCGGATCTTTCAGAGCTTCGGGAGTCTTGCCATAATACTCTTGTCCGGCACCATCGGTATATATGGTACAAGCATAGTCGTACATAGATTCCCAATCAGTGATTCCATATTCAGCTGACAAGATGCTATCAGGCACTGCAAAAGCAGTGAAACCGAAATTACGTGACTGAGGAACCCAACAATAGTTCTGATGCTCGTGTGAGCGGTACAGGCCTGCCATATATTCCCAGTCGCGAGGGTCGTAGGAAGGATCCTTGATGCGTTGCATCTTTTCGTCTATGCCTGTTACCTCGAGGCAAGTGTTGAAGATGCTTATCGAAGCGTCCTCACGCATAATCGTGGGCAAGGTCTGGTTGGATGACTCTGCTACCGTGCTGATAGGATGTACGATACCGTTATCTACGGAGTCATTTGCCAGTTCGTAAATCACCAATGCCGAACGGTTGATGCGGTAAGTGGTAACGGAGTCGTCGCCCATTAGCATCTGCACAGGCTCACATGCCAAGGGACGCCCCAACATGTTGGGGTCTTCGATGAAGCCTTGCAAAGCTGCGAGGTCGGCCATTGAATACATCTTGTCAACAAGAAGTGTGCTGGCTATGGTATCGCAGTCGGCACTTGTAAGAGCGTCGATACTGCTGACTCCATGGCTGTCGAGATACTGCTTGACAGCTGCATTAGTAGGTGCGAAGCAGGTGTAAGTGCCATATGTAGAGAGGAGTTCCATCTTGCCGGCCTTCTCTACGATAGCTGCAAAGTCTGAGAATTCAGCATTGTTGCGAAGATAATCGCTCAGCATCTCAGGCTTGTAGGTATATAGATCCTCATCAGCTATATTATCGTTACAGCCGACAAGAGCCACGGACGCTACTGTGAAAATCATTAGCGTCAGCCGTGTGATATACTTATTAGTCTTTTTCATAGAGCTATATACTTAACATTATTCATTGATGTCGTAAGTTGTCTTGCCGGCACCATAGATGCTCTTCTGGACAAGATAAGGATTGACTTGCACTTCCTCCTTGGCATATGGCCAGAAGAGGTAAGGCATACTGGGGAAGAGTCCTGTGCCGCCGCTACTGATCTTAGAGGTGACTGTGTTCTTGACGATGTCGGTATTGCCGTCAAAGCGCGCGTAACGAATCAGGTCAAAGAATCGTTTGCCTTCGAACATCAGTTCTGCATTACGCTCCTTACGCAGCGTCTGCATGAGAGGACCGCGATGGGTGGCATCAGAACTTGTGGGCGACATGTGCTTAGTGCGATCAGTCACTGAACGAGCATTAACGAGGTAAATCAAATCGAATGCCTTCTCAAGCAACGCAGTATTTTCCTCTGTCTCCTCGTCGGTGGCCTTCATGAGGTAGGCTTCAGCTTCGAGAAGCATGACATCGGTCAAGCGATAGAAGATCCAGTTGCGGTCCTGATCTGAATGACCTTGGAATGCCGAACTCTCGAAACTGTTGAATTGAATGTTGTTTTGCACTCTGGGTTCAAGATTGAAGCCAGATGCTACACACTTACGGATATAACCTTCGCCGTAGTTTTGATCAACTGGCTGGAAACTTGTATAATAACGTGTGTCGTAGTTGTTAGCAAAGAATGCATTTGTACCATTGAACACATCAGATACAATACTTGGATTCACGGCAAGTAAACCAGAACCGCTATTGCTACCAGTCGTTAAATAAGCTCCATAAAGAGAACCTACAGCTGAACTCTGAACGTAGTTTGTCTGGGCTGAGGAATAGTTGAACGAGAGCTCGAAAATACTCTCAAAGCTATTGCCCTTACCGAAAATAGCATCAGCCACATTTGAAGCATTGTTCTGTGTATTCTGATAAAGTGGTACTATGAGTCCGTGAGGAGCTGTCAGCAACTGAGGCGCACTGAAAGTGAGTGAGGTCTGACGGCTGTATTCACGCTCATAGTCCTTGAGTTTAGCTGCTATCACCGCTTCGCCACACTCAATAGCCTTGTCGAAATTCTTTTGCCACAGATACATCTCAGTGAGCATGGCATTGATTGCAGGACGAGTGATACGGTTGCAATTGCTGTTGTACATCTGACCGACGCCGTCGTTGCGTGAATCTATGGCAGCATGGTGCTCAAGAGCGAAAGGCTTCACGGCCTCCAAGTCCTTGATTATCTCGCCCAGAACATAGTCGAACGAACTTGCCGGCTGGTACTCAACCTCATCCTCCTGAGTGACTGCCTCACGAGTGAAAGGAACCTCGTCGAATGCTCTGATGAGATAGAAATAGCACAACGAACGCAAAGCTGTCATCTCAGCAATGGTAGCCTGGACGTCACTATTGCGGTATGAAGGATCGTTCTGGCTTACCAATGGTGCATTGCGAATAACAGTATTACATTTATTGATTACTTCATAGAATCTGTCCCACTTGCAATAGCTGTTGGTGGTGAGCAGGTTCTCGCGTAATGCCTGATACAAATCTTCTACGTTTTGCACGTCAGTTCCCGGATATATGTTCTCGCTGCGGAGCTCGCCCCATACGATGCATCGGCGAATGAACTCGTCGGATTGCATCGTAGCATAACAACCGGCAACCATCTGATCTACGTCGGTTTTCTCGTTCCAGAAATTATCCTCGGTGACAATGTCACGCGGCTTAATCTCAAGGAAGTCACTACAACCGACTAGTGCTAGGCTGAGCAATCCCAGCGCCGCACCAGTTCTTATTGTTTTATATAACTGTTTCATATTTGTAAGGATTGCTGAGTGTTAGAAACCTATTGTTACACCAACGGTATACGACTTCGAGCGCGGTGTCTTTGATGAGTCTGTCGTAACACCATAACCGCCATAACCAATTTCTGGGTCAACACCGGAATACTTGGTCAGGCAGAAGAGGTTGTTGGCAGAAGCATAGAAGTTAAGAGTCTTCAGATGCCAGTTCTTGAGAACCTTGGGATCAAAGCTGTAGTTGAGCTGCAGATAGTTGAGACGGAGGAAAGAACCATCCTCTACAAAACGATCACTGATGAGGGTGTTGTAGTTGCTCGAGTTACCGAACATGGCACGCGGTATTGAGGTGACATCACCTTCCTTGCGCCAACGGTAGTTGACAGCCTGGCTCTGGTTGTTGTTGCTGACCATGGCTTCCATATCCAGACGTGCCATATTCAAGATATCGTAGTCTATACGATAGTTAAAGTTAGCACGTAAAGCCCAACGGTCGTAATGCAATGTGAAACCAAAACCACCTGTCAGTCGTGGCAGCGAGTTACCGAGATATACGAGGTCGCTTTGATTGATGTTACCATCGTTATTGACATCTTCGTAGATTGCATCACCGCCCTTGAAGTAATAACCGGAATTAGTCTCAGGCTTATAGCAGAAGCGCATCTGCACGGGATCACCCTTGGCATCCTTTACATAGTTGCCAGAGGCACCTATTGCAATAGGATATGTCTTGCCGGCATTGATATTCTCTTGAAGAACATTGGTGCCGTTGGCCTGATCTGCACGAGCTATATCACGTGCTGTGTTATAGTTGTACTGATAGACGCCTTTGCTGCGGAAACCGTAAATCGAACCGAATGGATTATTCAGCTGCACGCGTTGAAGCACGGAACGGTTACCTTCGGTCCAGTCGTGGTTAAAGGTCTTCAGCACGAGGGGATCCATCTTGGTTATAACGTTGATGTTGTTGGCGAAGTTGATGTAGGCATCCATATAGAACTTTCCTTTCTTTAGCAGACGTTCACCTAAGAACTGCAATTCCCAACCTTCGTTCTTCATGTTGCCTACGTTACGAAAACGCAGATTGTTCCATCCGTTCGAAGTCGGGATGAGAGCATCAGGCAGCAACATATCCTTGGTGATACGACGATAGAGGTCTACTACAACCTTAAAACGGTCATCGAAGAATTTGAGGTCAATACCGAGGTTCCAGGTGTATACCTGCTCCCATCTGAAGTCTGTCAGCTTCAATCCGCTCGGGTTCATCACCACTTGGTTGAGGTAACGCACTCCGGATGAGTATGTATTAAGGTATAGGTAATCCTGTCCCGGAGCATTACCCGTGTAACCCCAACCCGGACGAACGGCAAACTCATTCATCTTGATTTTCTCACGAACGCCTTTCATCCAAGGCTCGTCGCTGATGATCCACTTACCCGAAATAGCTGGGAAGATTCCCCAACGGCTGTTTTGACCGAACTTGGTCGTAGCATCAGCACGCATAGAGTAGTCTATAACGTAACGGCCTTTGTATGCATAGTGAGTGGAGAAGGTCCAGTAAAGCGAGCGCCACTCACTGAAGCCGCTGCCCATACCTGTCACATTGCCGCCAGCTGTCACAGAACCTAATCTGTCTGGCAGGCGGTTGATGTCTGTGCTTTGGTTGCTTGAGCTACCGCTCACAAGCTGGAAACGACCGAGAGCCATCAGTGCGTGATCTTCATTGTTGAAGTGAGGACGGAAGGTCAGCGTGTGAGTTGTAGTAAAGGCCAGGTTCTTACGGCTGTAGCTGTAAGCTCGGCCTATATCATGGTAATTATTGCTTAGCAGCGAACGTGGGAAGTTCTGGTCGGTGTAGTCGTTGTACACGTTCATCACCACGCGACCGTTGTAACGCAGTTGGGTGTGATCATCATCAAGTCCAAGGAGTTTGTATTCAAGTTCCAACTCCGGAGAGATGTCGTAGGTCGTTTGCATGTTCTTGGCATACTTGGCTGAGGCCAGCGGGTTATGCGAATCACGCTGATCGTTGAAGTTGCCCGACTGAGCAGCCGTCAACTGTCCGTAGCCAGTAAAAGCATACTGCGGTACGATATAGTATTCACCTGTATTGTATTCGTTGCCATTCTCGTCGCGCAACCAACGATAAGGCGACAGGTTAGGCATCTTGGTGTAGGCGATACCGAGCAGGCCATCGTAGTTGCGGTTGTTTTTGGTGTATGTCAACGAGAAATTCGACATAATCTTGATGCGGTCGTTCACGTAGTAGTCCAGAGCCATACGAGTGGAGAAGCGGTTAAGCTTCTGCTCGATGATGGTACCAGTCTCGTGGTCGTAACCGCCAGAGATACGGAAGAGGGTTTTCTCATCACCACCAGATACGCTGACATAATGGTTCTGTCGGAGACCGTTCTGCTTCACAAGGTCCACCCAGTCGGTGTTCTTGTTGAACATAAGGAACTCAGAATAGTTCTCATCATAGTTCAACTCTTGAATGCGACCTACATAAGTTTGCTGCTGAGGATTGAAATAGGACTCCTTGAGCAACATCGTATATTGGTCACCATTGAGCAGTTTGATGCCCTCAGGCTGGTGTGTCATGGTCATCTTCACCGAGTAGGTCACCTGCGGAGCACCACGGCGGCCACGCTTGGTCTTGATTTCGATAACACCATTGGCGCCTTGCGAACCCCAGATAGCCGTTGCTGCAGCGTCTTTAAGCACCTGGATATCCTCGATATCCTCGGTGTTTACATTAAGCAGCTGAGCAAACTTCTCATCGTTGGCCGTTGCTGTGTCGAAGTCCGAAAGGTCGACATTCCACACATTACCGTTCACCACGATAAGAGGCTCATTTGATGTAAGCGTCGACACTGTTGAAGCACCACGCAAACGCATGCTTGTACCAGCGCCAAGGTCACCCGAGTTAGCCACGATGTCAAGACCGGCGATACGTCCTTGAAGAGCTTCATCGACTGAGGTAATGCCAAGTCCTTCAAACTCCTTAGCTGATATGCCCTGTGTGGCAAAGCTGACTTCTCGCTCTGGAATCTCCAGACCAGATGTCTTAACTTTCTTTGGAGCTACCTTCACCACTTCCTTCATCGTCTTGGTAGCATCTTCCATCGTGATCTTATAAACGGTCTTGTTGATAGGCAGCGTTTGGGTTTTGAAGCCCATGAAACTGATTGTTATCTTGTTCTTAGTGCTCTTGATTGGCAGCACGAAGTTACCGTTCATGTCCGTAGCAGTAGCATTCACGATACGATTTGAGGCATCAACCTCACGCACACTGGCGCCAGGTAACACATCAAATTCGTCGCTTACAGTACCACTAATGCGCGAGATCTGCGCCATAGCCAACGTAGACGTCAGCAGCAGGCAGCATGTAATGATATACTTTATAGCTTTCATCTTCTTCTGATTGGATTAGTGGTTGAGTTATTCTGGTCTTCTGCAATCCATTCTGGCAACTCAGGCTTCGGGAAGTCAGCCGGCAGGAACTGAAAATCGCCGTAAGAGAGAGCGCGGTCAATAAGGTGTATTGCAGCGCTCGAGGTGCCATAAATGGTTCTATTACTCTTGGTAAAGTAGTATTGGCGAGTCATAATGTTGCTATGAGCGCCGTCTATTACTGTAGCAGTGTTGCCCGTAGCATCCGTTACGCGAAGTACACGTTGGTAGTTGGAAACGTTGAGGCGACGGAAACGGTTCATTGCAGTATCCACGGCTGCTGTCTCATATACGCCAGTCGAATCCGTTCCTCCAAGGTAGATGGAGTTATCCTGGATATGATAACGAACGAAATTGTCGATGACGTCTTGTATGCGCTGTTTCATTGACATACCATAGTCCGTGAGTTGATCGAGCTCGGCATCCTGTTCTTCAGTCAGATCCTTGTGAGCTTGCTGATAGTCAGTGATGGCATCGAGGAAATCCTCCCAAGCCTCGGCCTGCTCGTGAGTTGGCAACTTGCCTGCATCCTCTAAAGCCTTGATAGCTTCGTTGGTAGGAACGTAGACAGTATAGTGGAAGTTGTTCATCGTAGTGATGGCACGGTCTATTGTTGTGTGGCCATCAACCGAAGAGCCCAGTGTTGACACGAAGGAAGCAGAACCCAACAGACGATTGAAGCCTGTGTACTCAGGATGTGCTATTGTGTCGGATATAGCTTTGTAAGGGCTGACGAGTGTGGTCTGCGGAATAGTGTCGAGTATATAAGATACACCATTGCCAGACTCTCGCTGGTCGAAAATCTTCTCTTCGTCAATAGCTGTGAAATAGCCTTTCTCGGCTTGAGCCGAACCTGCTATACCCGTGACGTTACCGCCATTGAAACGAACAGTGATGGGGCTGCCAGCCTTGTTCAGGTAAATGGTCTGACCAGGATGGAATGTTTGAGCTCCACGTTGTCCGTGAACTATAATAATATTCTCAAGTATGTCACGCAGACGGTTGTTAATGACGGCCATCGTAGGCTGAGTGGTAGCGAGCTCACTCGTCACGTTGCCCAGCGAGTCAAGTTTGAACGCCTGGGCATATACAGGCAGAGTGCTTTGCTCTGGACGCAGAGTGAAGACCAATGCTGAGCGTTCGGTCTCGCCATAGGCGAATGAATAGGGATCAATGTAAGTCAGGAACGCCTGGTCGTTGGGAATCAGGAAACTGTAGGAGCTCGCCATGGAGTTCAAGTAAGCACTGTACTCACCGGCGATGGTCCATGTAGCATGGTTCTCGTAACGCTTGTCGGCCACTGTGGTGTAGATAACACTCAGGTCCTCATCAGCTCTCAGCACAGCTGGGAAGAACACGCTTTGGTGTTCAGGAGCTACGAATACCTTGTTAACCTGGTAAACAACACCGTTGCACGCCATGAAACAACTGTCGATATCATCAGCCACGATTCCCATATTCTCTGCAGCAGTATTCTTAAGCGAGCGGAACTTAGAAGGTACCGTACCGCGGAAACTGCTCTGCATGCAGTTGTTGATGAAAGGAAGCACAACGTTGTCGGGAACATTACGCCAATCGTACCCGTACTTCAAACCGATAGCTGCGCCATCGTGGTGCAGATAGTAGTCCATCCACTCGTTAGTCGGCACAAACATGGCTGCGCCATCCTCGGCCATTGTGTAGCGGTTACCGCTTGTAAACAGCACGTATTGGTTCCAACCTGGATCGAAACTGATACCGTTCACTGTGCGGTTGGTTTCTACAACAGCTTTGAGCTCATGGTTGCCTGCTGTGTTGAAATAACGCTTTACAAACAGTGAGTCTTCACGTCCGTCAAGGCTTTGGACTGAAATGAAGTAAGGATAGCTGTAACGTTCGAGCAGTTCGCTGAACACACTGAACTGAGGCTTCGACGAGATGATGTCGGCCATATTACCCAGCGGCTCGGGCACCTCTGTCAGTACGTGGATATATCCGTTTTGACAAGTGATATCCTGCAGGTAGGTTTTTCCTTCATCCTTCGACCACTTCCCTTCGTTCAAAGCTATCGGAAGTCCATTGATATAACTGCGGTCTGTGGTCTTTGAAGCACCATTCGTCAACATATCCAAATCGAGGTCAGTGATGTTGTTCTGCTTCATATATTTGGGCAGAAAGTGCACCATAGGAGCTGCCGTATTGTCTTTGTAAAGCTTGATGCTAGCACGATCGCGCACTTCAGCCCAATAGTCAATCTGGTTGCCGTCGCTCTCGTAACGGGCAGGGTTAACAATAGGATACTTGTCCCTTGTTACCACAGGCACAGAGTCGGCAATATCCATACGCGATTCTCTCCTGAGGCATGCACCTTCTACTGGAGGATCACCAGGAGTGTTGCTAAGCAACTCGATGAGATAGGCGCTGTTGATCATTGCCGACTTTAGGATGTTCTTCTTTTCAGCTTTGGGTAACTGAGTCGAAGATGTCAAACCACGTTTCTTAAGGAAACGTTCCCAAGCTGCATCGTCAGCCACGAACACAGTCATACTGCCTGAGCGACGTAGTAAGTCGGGATAGTTGGTCTCCGAGAGGTCTGGATCATTGATAAGCGCGAGAGTCTGCTTAAAGGACCCTCGGCTCTCCAGTTCCTCATAGATGCTGCTTCCCAGCCATGACGGGGTGCCTGTCAAGAGATCGTCTTGACAAGAAGTGTTTAGCACGGCACCCCCGGCTATTAGAAACGCAGCAACAAACGTGCTTACACCATGTGTAAGCCTACGTTTAAGAATACTGTTTTCCATTGACAAAATATTGATGAATAAATACTTGATTTCTTTTTGGTTACGTAGTAAATGATTCCGCTAAAATGTAGTTTTGAGCTAGCATGCCCATTTACATTTTCGAGGTCAAAATTAAGATTTTTCCCTATCATATTAATGATAATTACAAAAAAAATGACAAGATTATGCTGCAGAACATATATACTACTGCTTTTGGGGACTCATTTTTAATGTATTTAACTATTTAAAGTGTATTTTTGTCACTTATTCTTGTCTCTTGCCCCGTTTATCCAAAAGTTGGATTATACATTGATTTATTCTCGCGAGCGTGTGCACGTAAGGACAAACAAAAGTGTGATGAAAAAACTCAATGACTCTCAACACACACCGAACACAAAAGGTATACATCAGCATATATACCTTTTAAACAGCCATCATGAATATTGTTAAAGTATAGTAATAAAAGGAGAAAAGTGATGCCCGAACCAGCTTTGACAGCAGACTCGGGCATCAGTGTATTTGGGGGTAGGGTCAATATTGTTCGTCCTTGTTTGGGAAATCACCACTCTTGACATCAGTAACATATTGGCCAATGGCATCTGTCATCACATCGAAGAGGTTTGCATAGCGACGAAGGAACTTCGGCGAGAACCCTTTGTTCATGCCCAACATATCGTGAACAACCAGCACCTGACCATCGCATGCACCACCTGCTCCAATGGATATGGTTGGTACAGAGATTGATTCTGTAACCTCAGCAGCAAGAACTGCAGGAATCTTCTCAAGGACAATAGCGAAGCAACCTACTTCTGCAAGAGCCACGGCATCAGAACGGAGTTTGTTGGCTTCCTGCTCTTCGCGAGCACGCACGGCGTAGGTGCCAAACTTATTAATCGACTGTGGCGTGAGGCCGAGATGGCCCATTACTGGAATTCCAGCATCCAAGATGTGTTTTACGGCAGGAAGAATCTCTACTCCGCCCTCGAGCTTCAGTGCATCGCAACCTGTCTCCTGCATGATGCGAACCGCATTACGAGCAGCATCCTGAGGATCTATCTGATATGTACCGAAGGGCATATCGCACACCACGAGCGCACGATTGACGCCACGAACCACACTGCGAGCATGGTAAATCATCTGGTCGAGGGTAATGGGAAGTGTTGTTACATTACCTGCCATCATATTGGAAGCACTGTCGCCTACAAGGATGACGTCTACGCCAGCCTGATCTACAATCTGGGCCATAGAGTAGTCATAAGATGTAAGCATTGCTATCTTCTTGCCGCTCTGCTTCATTTCGAGCAAACGATGAGTAGTGACTTTTCGAGTGTCGTCAACAAGGTATCCTGCCATGAACTTTTATAGACTCGCGTTCGACGCGAGGTTTAATGATTTAAGTTTAACGTTAATAATAGTGACTGCACGGCTTAGCGCCGTAGGATTTTCAATGATGAAAGTCCAAAGGTTAACCTTAGCTTACGCTTAAGTTGGCCGCAAAGTTATTGTGAAAAGATGAAAGAACGAAGTTTTACAGGTAAAATTTATGCTTTGCGGGTAATATTTTGCTACGAAAGGCGTTAGTTTGCACAAAAAGACTTACCTTTGCGGAGATTACACGACTGTTTCACATACATCAACAGACATCTCATCACACTACAAATAATTGGCTAATACACGCGACAGAGGCACTACGATGGCTCATTTTCTCAAGTACACCGGCGTATTCGGCGGCGTACAGGGGGCTGTGATGCTCATTAATGTCGTAAGAAACAAGCTGACGACAAAGCTCCTCGACATAGTCGGGTTCGGACTATTGGCCGAATACAGCGCGATTCCCGAATCGCTGCATGGCTCCACAAACTTCGGCATTCCATTCTCCAGTGTTCGCCGAGCAGCAGAGTTGTTTGAGCAGGGCGACGAAAAAGCCATTGCAGATTTTGTTAGCGTGGTGCGGACATGGTGTCTATGGATAGGGCTCTTCGGTGCCATAGTCTGTTTGGTTGGCGCATACCTGTTGAGCATCATCCTCTTCGATGGCTGCTGGCAGAACACACTTCGCATAATGTGCCTTTCACCAATGTTGGTGTGTATGGGCATTACGGCAGGTGAAGCATCAATACTCAAGGGTCTGAGGCGACTCAAGCGTATTGCCATAATAACCGTATGCGCTGCCGTGATTACCCTTATGCTCACTGTACCAATCTATTGGATCATGGGTATAGATGGTATCATCCTGGCCATGAACATCAGCACTGCAGGCGTTATGATTGTGCACCTCTCACTCACGCTACCTCTTTACAGGTGGAACGTCAGTTTGCTATCTGCTGATAAATTCCACGCTGGATGGTCGATGATCAAGATAGGAGTGCCATACGTGCTGGCTGCCGTAGCAGGAAGTTTTATGTCAATGGCTATCATTGCCATTCTCAAGCGCAACGGAGGCGATGAAATAGTTGGGTTGTATCGTGTTGGATATATCATTATGGGCACTTATGCCTGCTTGGTGTTTGCTGCTTTTGAGGCAGACTTCTTCCCACGGTTGTCAAGCGTCAACGACAACATACCTCTTCGCAACGAACTCGTCAACAAGCAGATAGACGTCAGCGTGTTGCTCATGGGACCGCTGTTGGTTGCCATATTGGTAATGATGCCTGTGATTATCGACATACTCTACACGCCTAGATTCCTGCCTGCTACGGCCATGGCGGTATGCGCCGTGTTTTATCCATTTCTCAGAGCTCTGTCGGTGCCAATCAGTTATATGGCACTTGCACGCGGCGATTCGCATGTCTACCTCGCAGCAGAGGTGATATACGACTTCGTTTCGGTGATGCTAATCTGGGTATGTTTCACACATTGGGGACTAATCGGTGCAGGGATAGGGCTGTCGTTGTCTGCTTTGTTCGACATATTATTAGTAGGTGTGGGCTACGGCATCATATACAAGATACGGTTATCACCCGCCACTATTCGTTATGCAGCAGTTCAGGCTGGAGCCGTAGTCGCAACCACAGCCCTATGCCTTGCAACCGAGGGCTGGATGAAATATGCCTTAGGTGCACTTCTAATATTAGCCTCGTCAGCCTACAGTTTCATTATGCTGAAGCGCAATAACAGTTTCGATGAAATCTGGCTGAAGGTTAGTAAGAAGAAACGAGACAGCAACACCCAAGCCAATTCACAAAGTGAAGAATAAGCAGCACGCATGAATACTGAGAACAGAGGAGTTGCAGTGCTTGTGGCTGCATACAATGCCGAAAGCACTATTAGGCAATGTATAGATTCATTGCTTCACCAGACCATAGGCGACATTGAAGTAGTTTGCATTAACGACTGTTCTACTGACGGCACTCTTGATATCCTACAGGAATATGCCAGCAAGGACCACCGCGTGATAGTGCTCTCTACCGAGGTGAATAGCGGACAGGCCATAGCACGGAACATAGGACTGCAAAACGTAAGGAAGCCATTTGTGTGTATGGTAGATGCCGACGATTGGCTATCGGCTGATGCACTGGAAACTGCCATGAATGTGTTCGACCAATATCCTCAAACGGACTGTGTGCTGTTCCGATTAATGAAGTTTTTCGATGGAGAAAAGGATGTTGACAAGTGCATCATAGAGTATTCCCTGCCCCAAAAGCTTGTGGACGGAGGCTGCTTAACCGGCAAGGAAGCCATAAGAATGAGCATTGACGGTTGGCAATTGCACGGACTCTACGTGACACGCACTGAGCTGCACCGCCAGATACCTTTCGACACCACTACCCGACTCTATTCCGACGACAACACCACGCATCTGCATTTCCTTCATAGTCGCGAGGTGAGGGCATGCCAAGGGAAATACTTTTATCGGCAGCATCCGTCCATGACAAGCCGCTTCAACATTCACCATTTCGATCTGATTGAGGCCAACTGTTCGCTTAAACTGAAGTTGGTGGCGGAAAAAGTGGACGAGGACGTCATTTCATGCTTCGAGCAACGTCGATGGTGCAACTTCGTCGTGATGTACAGGACCTACCTTAAGCACAAGTCGAACATGGATGAGGGAGTGAGGCATGAAGTGGAAAGACGTTTACAAGTGATGCTGAAAACCTTCAGCGGCAAAGAACTGCGATCAATGACAAGCAGTAAACCTGGGTATTGGCTCCTGCAAAACACAAAGGCTTTCGATATTCAGCAAAAGATGTACATGATTTACAAACGTCTTTTTGACGGCTCTTATATCAGCGAACAGCTGGCATAAATTGCATTCCAGCTTGCTCAATATATAATTAATGTACACACGTGCGCGCACACGTTATTCTCCTCGTTTCCTTTGGAAATAGAATCCCACGCACACATTGGCATTGCCAAAGGTATTGGAGAAGTGCATACCACCGCCAACATAATTGTAGTTGTGAATCACACCGAAGGCGCCGGCAAACCATACTCCCGTGTTGTAAATAATGCCTAAGCGGCCCGTGACATCGAAATTCACATTGCCACGACGGCGGAAAATCTCATCTAATTTGTTGCGGATACGCGATTCATACAAAGAACCTTCGTCTGTATCATCGAAGATAACCGTTTTTGCGCTCGCACGCTTATAACCTATCGCTGGCGTAGCTTGAAAACCAAGGCACCAACCATGATGAAAAGCCCAGTTGAAAGCATAGCCACCTGCCAAGCTATAGTCGGTGTACTTCAAACGTTCGAGCGAACGGTACTGACCCTCAACCGAGTTCTCTGCAAGCAGTTCGGAGGGGAGGGCTGAATAATTAAAATGAATGTCGTGGTGCGTTACGCTTAAGCCAACCTGCCACGAGCCTGCCGAACGACGTTGGATTGTGCTCTGTGAAAACACGGCAGGACTGGAGAAACGGCGATGATTTATGTTGTAATAGATATGGGCACCTATGACATTTGCGTCCAGAAAATGGCAAGCCGAGCCCTCAAGCGCTTTGGCTTCTTCACCAAGACCAGACACCTTACGCAAATAGAAATCAGAACCTGTCTTGCGATATATGAGGTCGAGGTTGAGCATAGAAGTATAAATCGAGAACTCAAACTTCCGACCTGACTTAACAGCCTTGCGCCCGATATTCTTCACGTCGAAGGTATAACCCAGAAAAAGCCAGCGCCAACCGAAATAAGGGCCTATTCTGAAATCTGGGTGCTCGGCGAAAGAAATAGAAGAAGTATAGTCGCGAGTACCAATAGAATAGAACTCTATATTTGATGTGCCCTGAAGCATGGCCGTGAAGTTGTAGCCGATGCGTTCCACGTAATTGGTGTCGATGGCATCGAAGGCGTCAATGACTCGCACAAAGATATTACCATAGTCGCGCATCTTCTGCAACTTGGTAGTGGTCGTATCGCGGTGAATGCTCTTGAAATCGTCGGTCGTAGGAAGCGGCAAACGACGTTCTTTCTTCATCTGTGAACCGTTTCCCGTAGTGTCTATTGGGATTATCTCCACCACAGGCTTCTGGGCAAAAAGGTCCGAGACAAAGGCCAACAAAAGCAATATGGTATAGAACCTTCTCATCAAATCTTTCCCAATATACGGTCGACCACCCAATTCACTGATGTAGCACTTACGCAGTCAACGTCACAGATGGCCTTGCCTTGCAGGTGCTCTACCACTTTCTGAATGAGCGGCAGCTGGACATGGGCCGGATTGTCGACGATGATTTCCTGACGGCCTCCTTCGGTGTATAGCTCGATAGGATCGTATGTAAACACCGAGAAGACCAGACGACCGCGGTCGCCGATGATTTGAATCCTGTCAGTTCGAGCTGATTCGTGAGCACAGAAGCACCATGTACCACTGCCAGGCAGACCGTTCTGGAACTGAAAAGCAGCGCTTACCGTGTCCTCGGTCTCATAAAGTCCGGCACGATTTGAGCAGAAACCGGTAGCACGGGTAATAGGACCTATTATCTCCTGGAGCAAATCCAACTGATGCGGTGCCAAGTCGTAGAAGTAACCGCCGCCTGCTATATCACGTTGCACGCGCCAGGGAAGATGCGTTCGGTTATAATCCAGGTCGCGAGGAGGCACGGCGAAACGAATCTGTGTTCCTACAATAGTGCCCAAAGTGCCATCGTCAACGATGTCCATTACCTTGCGGAAATAAGGCAAAAGGCGACGATAGTATGCCACGAAGCACGGTACACCCGTTTCCTTGCTTACACGATTCACACGAAGGCAATCTTCATAGCTCGAAGCGAGAGGCTTTTCAACGTAAACAGGCTTACCGGCCTTCATTGCCATGATGGCATAGGTAGTGTGCGACGACGGCGGCGTAGCTATGTACACAGCATTCACCTCAGGGTCATTGATAAGTGCCTGAGCATCAGCATACCACCTTGGTATATTGTGGCGCTCGGCATAGTCACGGGCACGTTCGGCCCGACGACTCATCACGGCAACTACTGATGAACCGTCGACAAGGCTGAAAGCCGGACCGCTCTTTTTCTCGGTAACCTCGCCACAACCTATGAACCCCCAACGTATTTCGCTTTGAATGGTAAACATGAGCGCTTGTAATTAAGAGTGCAAGAATACTTAGGATTCAACAAACTGACGTATGCGTTGCTCTTCAGAACGCTTGCAGATAAGCAACGCATGATCTTTCTCAGCCACGATATAGCCATCGAGACCTTGCATGATGACGCGGCGCTCATCTGTGGTATGGATAATGCAGTCGTGGCAATCGTACAGTTTGATATCATCGCCTATGCATACGTTGCCTTTGCTATCAGCAGGCATGCGTTCGTAGAGAGAGCCCCATGTGCCCAGGTCGCTCCACCCGAAGTCGGCGGGGAACACGTAGATTTCCTCGGCTTTCTCCATCACGGCGTAGTCGATACTTATGCTGGGGCTGTTGGGGAAGCGGTTGTTGATGGCTTCCTGTTCCTGTTCGGTGCCGTAAACTTCCTGCAAGCCCTCGAAGATTTCTGATATCTCAGGCGCATAGATGCGCAAGGCATTGACGATTGTCGACACACGGAAGATAAAGATGCCGCTGTTCCAGAAGTAATTCGGACGACTGATATATCGCTCAGCCGTCTTGAGGTCTGGTTTCTCGCGGAAGGAGTCGACCTGATAGATCTCTTTATTTCGGGCACAGGGAGTGCTGAGGTCGGCTTGTATATAGCCGTAGCCTGTTTCAGGTCGGGTAGGCTTCATACCAAGGGTTACTATGCTGTCGTTCTCGGCAGTGAAGCGAAGAGCTGAAGTTACGACACGCCGAAACTCTGCTGTGTCCAGCACCACATGATCCGAAGGTGCAACCACGATGTTTGCCTTGGCATTCTCCGTCTTGATGCGCCAACTGACATATGCGATGCAAGGGGCTGTATTGCGGCGGCACGGTTCCTGCAGGATATGACTTTCAGGCACTCCGGGCAGTTGCTCGTGCACAACTTGAGCGTAGGCTGCGCTCGTCACCACCCAGACATTTTCTTCAGGACAAACGCCCTTGAAGCGGTCCACAGTCAACTGAAGGAGCGTTCGCCCGCAGCCCAAAACATCAATAAACTGTTTGGGGCGCTCGGACGTACTCATGGGCCAGAAACGGCTACCTATGCCGCCTGCCATTACTACAAGATGAAGATTTCTATCCATAGGCTTATTTCACGATGACCTTTTTGCCGCCAACGACATATGCCCCGCGACGCAACTGCGAGAGTTGTTTGTTCATACGACGGCCCGCGAGGTCGAAGACTTCATCTGTCTTCGTTGTTTGTTGATCATTATTGATTAGCACAGAACCAATAGCATCCTCGCCGTTTTCAGGCAGAGTAACTCTGACAAGTTTGCTCCAACCGGAAAGGCTGCCGTCCTCTGCTACGGCTTGAACCTGCCATGTGTATGTAGCACCTGGGGTAAGTCCGTTGAAGCGGTATGATGTTGCGGTGATATCTGTCAGCGTCTGCGTGTCCTCAGGTACACGACGTGGTGCTTTGTGCTTAGTTTTAAGCTGTATACTACGCTGTGGTGCTTCCTCGCCATCCTCGGTTTCCCAGATGGTATCGACCTCATCATCTGTAAATGATCCGTCGAAACAAATGACATAAGAAACGTATAAACGCTTTTTGCCAGCAGTACTTGAGACCTTGATGCGGAATTTCGCAGGGACACTTGAGAAGTGGAACACAGGCAGATAATTCTCTTCCATGAGATCCGATGCAAGTACCGTTTGCGTCTGCAGAACCTTACCAGACTCGTCGAGCAGAGAAACCTCAACAGATGAACCATCCGGCTTATAATTTTCTGTATCAGAGTATGTTGCGTAGTTAAACCACTGCCAGGCCTCTACATAAGCGGTCACCTCGCCTGTCGTACACTGGCCGACAGGAGAGATAAGATAACCGAGGGCTGTGCTTGTTCCAAGCTTAGCACCGTACAGGCCTTGATAAACCTTCTGGCCTTGCCATCCGGGATCGGCGGTGTAATTATCCAAACTGGCACTCAAATCCGAACTGCCATCAGAGGTTTTGCTTTCATCTACGAAGAAAGCCTCGAAATCCTCAATAATGTTGATGGCATTGAGCACCCGTTCGTAGTCGGCATATTCCTCGCCTTTCTCGGTCAGACGAAGGTTGTAGCTTACAGCGCCTTCCACACTTTCCCATTTGGCGGTGAAGCCATCTGCAGTGACGTCAAGCTTCGCGACGTCTTCTTCAGCAACAGGGGCTTCTATTGCAGCTGCTCCACCCATGAAGGAGAAACTTATCTTGCCGTTCGCCTCGGAGATGTTCTCGATAGGCTTGTGCATGAGCTTACTGCCATCAGAGTTGGCTCGATAGAGTGTTGCTGCCGGCGAAGATGTGTCAGTAAGGCAATTCTTATTGGAAGACTGGGGGAATGGATCACCGCTGATCGTCGACGTTGTCAGTTTGTTGTCGGCGGGAATTATGGTCATACGCTGACGCGAAGTAGTGTTGTTGACAGTATTATTGTACCATGCGTTCTCATCGTAGTCAACATGAACTACCAGCAATCCATGGCCTTTGGCGGCTGTATCCCATTCCAACCTCTGGTGATTCTCAAGGAGATAGTACTCGTTGTGATTGGCGTCATTGTAAACGATATAGGCCACAGGGTTCTGCTCGATATTGGGCATATCAATAATATTAGCGGCTTCGTTCAGTTCGACAGGCTCAAGCCAACCGCTAAACCATCGCTCATAAGCAGTGTAGCCTGCGGGCGTGAAGCCGTTGCCATTATAGCATCCGTAGTCCATAAGGCTCCAACAATTCATGCCGAAATTGCTACCTTGTGATCTGGTGTCGTAGAAATCGGGGAGACCTAAGCAATGACTATACTCATGGCACATGGTCCCGATGCCGTCGATAGTAGGACGATCGCTGGGGAGTCCCATGAGTTCTGAACCGCAAGCGTAGGTGTCAATGATAACGCCGTCCTTGTTCAACGCAATACCATAGCAGTCAGGGTCGCTAAGTTGCCACTGGTGTGGCCAGATTGTGTTCGGATCAGCGCCGTCAATAGCCTCGCCATAGCCGGCATAGGTGATGTATATGTTTTCCACTTCACCGTCGCCGTCCCAGTCGTAGTCCTTGAAGTTGATTTGTGCGTCCACGAGGTTGACAGCTTCTGCGACCATTTTCCCTGGTGCTTTGTCATCGCCGTTGGAGTCATTACCTCCGTAATAAGCCATGTTCTTGGAAACGGTTACAGGACCTGCAATATCAAACTCTATATCGAGCTGCCCATAGCTTTGGGCTTGGAAATACTCTCGAACGCTGCCGTAGTTCTTGCCGTACGGGTTGTTCTGGCCGTTCAACATCTGTGTGAAGATCTGCTTTGTCTTCGAATCACTATTATAAAACTTGGTATCCGTAAACTCTACTAGGATGAGCAGGCCTTTCTTGGTGCCTGTAGCGGAAGCTGACACGCCGGCACGCAGCGGAGCTTTGTTGCGGCGCATCTTTTTAGCTATCTGAGCACGATGCATATTACGTCGTGCCGAAGCCTGAGTCCAAAGCGTTGTCACATCGCGTGTATCAACCACCCAGTCACCATTGTCGTTCTGGCGAACAGGCACGCCGTCAGTGTTAACATGATAGTGGAAAGTCTCATCGCCGACGAGACTAATGGTCATGGTTGTGCCATCACTGTTGGTTACCGTGCGGGAACCACGGCGAGCAGGGATAGCCATTGCTGTTGCTGCAATCACTGCAGCCAATAAGAATGTGTACGTTCTCCTCATTCGTTATTTGAATTTGTTGATTCTGTTTGATTTGGTCTTATCTGTTAAATGTTATTTGACGATAAACTTACGGCCGCGGCTGATATAGACACCACGACGTTCCGGACGAGCGACCGGTCTGCCTGAGAGGTCAAACAGTTGATCTACAGCGACATGACCTTCTGTCTTCAATGCCGAGACTGCTACTGTGCGGTCATTGCCAAAGAAGAATGATACAGTCTTATCGTCGTTCTCATGAATGGAATACACGTTTTTGTTCATAAACCCTGAAGCCGTATAAACTGTCGCGGCAGGAGTACTGTAGGCTGTAAGCGAATCGTTGAAGATCTCGGTGCCATCGTCGGCTGTTCCCTTGAAGGGATACAGGTTGCCATTCCACGTCTTGATGAGATCATCTGTTGTGGCATCGTCGAGATAGGTTCCGATGTAACGGTTGTTGGCGGCTATGATAGTCATTCGCTGATGGCCAATGTCGTTGTTCACACGGTTGGAGTTCCATTCCGACTGGAGAAAATCAATGTGTGTTACCTGCAGGCCATGTCCCATCTGACCGAGAGCCCTATCCCAGTTCACGGACTGACGGTTCTCGAGAACATAATACTCGTTCGGGTTCTCATCGTTAACGACTTTCACGCCGTAGCCGCCTGCCTCCATCGGGTCGAGAGTAACCCAACCCGGTTCTGTCAGGGTCTGCATCGAGCGCCAACCCATAAACTCTCGCTCATAGGCCGTATATCCGCAAGGGCAGTTGCCGTTGCCGGCATAGCAGCCATAGTCCATGAGGCTCCACAAGTCCATGCCAAAGGATTTGTAATTTGTATTGTAAAAGTCTGGCAGGCCGAGTGCATGGCTCAGTTCGTGACACATGACGCCGATACCGTCTACTTTAGAACCTGTGATAATGTAGCCCGTATGGTCCGCGTTGGGCCTTTTTGTTGCCGTCATTTCGCTGCAACAAGCACTGGTGGCAAAGGTTATTTCGTTGATGACAACGCTATTACGCACCTCCTTAGGCCAGATATTAGTAGAGATGTAACTTGAATTCTGACCGCAACCGGCAAAGATGAAGAACACCATGTCCACTTGCCCTTTGCCACGGTTGTCAAAGTCCATCCAGTCGCCATCAAAGGCGTTGGTGGCTTTGGCTATAGCTTCCTTCGTGAAGTCATTGTAGCCTGTGTCCTGACGACTGCCGTCAGATCCATAGAACGACTCGGGATGATCTAACGTCACGGGGCCGAGAACTACGAATTCAGGCGTGAACCTTCCTTCGCTCTGGTCGGAGAAATAATCGCGGATGCTACCGTAACTGCCGTGACCGGAATAGCGCTTGCCGTCGCGGGTGCCGTTGCAGTAAAGGTCGTAGTACGCCCGTACTTCCTCATCTGTAGGAGCGACTGAGAACACCGAGTCGGTGAAGTTTACGAGAACGACCGGAACCTTGGGGCTGCCTTCTGCTGGAAGAGGAGCTGTAGCCTGGCTACCTATACGATGCGGTCCACGACCAATAACCAGCTTGCGCCGGCTTTCAGAAGTGACAAGTTCGTCGGCTACAGTGCGGCCGTTCAGGCTGTAACGATTGGGAGCTTGCTGCTCTACGATGCGACCATCGGTAGTCTGCAGCCACGAGTGGTGCTCGTCGCCGGCAAAGAACACGACAACCTCACTGCCATCAACAAGTTTCAGTTTGAAACGTTCACGGCGAGCAGGTACCGCCGAAACAGCTAACGATATGGTTAACAGTAGTGTTAAGACTATAAATTTCTGCATTTTCGTGAAAGTGAACCTTATAAAAAGTGCGCAAATATACGAAGTTTCGCACGCGTGAGCAAAGAAAAATAGTTAAAAAACGTCAGCCTCGCCCATATTTGGAATTATTTGCCCAAAAGTTTGCCCCTATATTAAAAAAGCAATACATTTGGAGCAATAAATCAAAAAGTTATGATAGTTTACCCTAACGCCAAGATTAATCTCGGACTTAATATCGTAGGTAAGCGCCCTGACGGCTACCACGATATCGAGACTGCCTTCTACCCTATTCCTCTGCAGGACGCCCTCGAGGTGACCGACGCCCCATCGTTCCGTTTCCGCTTGGCAGGAACTCCGCTTGACTGTCCTGCCGGTGACAACCTGGTTATCAAGGTGCTGAAGATGGTTGAGCAGGAAGTGAAGTTGCCCGAACTCGACATATTCCTCTACAAGCACATACCTTCAGGAGCCGGCCTCGGAGGCGGTTCGGCTGATGCTGCGTTCATGTTGCAATTGTTGAACGAGCGTTTCGAACTGGGCTACAGCAAAGATGAGATGAAAAGGCGGCTTGCTTCGCTCGGAGCCGACTGCGCTTTCTTCGTAGAGAACAGGCCTATGCTTGCTACAGGTATCGGCGACCAACTTATACCCATCGACCTCTCGCTCAAGGGTTGGACACTTGTATTGGTGAAACCTGATATCAGCGTAAGCACTCGCGATGCTTATGCTAACGTAACACCCCGCACACCTGAGACTCCGTTGGCAGATATCCTGCGCATGCCAGTTGAGCAGTGGCAGGGACGCCTCTGCAACGATTTCGAAGAAAGCGTGTTCTCACGTCATCCAGAGATTGCCGCCATACGCGACATGCTCCTTGATCTCGGTGCCACTTACGCAGCCATGTCTGGGAGCGGTAGCGCCGTCTTCGGTCTCTTCCGCCAACCTCTCGAAGCCCTTGACGAGACCTTCGCCGGCATGTTCGTCCGCCAAAGAGAGTTAGAAGTATAAAACTTCAAACAAACACGCCCAAACAGATTCGCAACCATCCCCAAAGGTCTTGGTCAACGGGTTTAAGGGTTTGGAGCAACACGTCCAAGGGTTTGGAGCAACACGTCCAAGGGTTTGGAGCAACACGTCCAAGGGTTTGGAGCAACACGTCCAAGGGTTTGGGCATATAAGCCCTAACGTATAAGGTGGATCACCACGGGTGGTCCACCTTCTTTGACCGGTCATATTCCATTACACGTCCAGACGTGTCCTTCATCACGTCTAGACGTATTCCATTGCACGTCCGGCCGTATTCCTCATCACGTCCGGTCGTATTCCTCAACACGTCCGGTCATATTCCTCATCACGTCCAGTCGTATTCCTCATCACGTCCGTTCATATTCCTCATCACGTCCGGTCGTATTCTTCATCACGTCCAGACGTATTCCTCAACACGTCCAGACGTATTATAACAGACTTCCTACAACGTTTGTCTCTGAAGCCAACCTTATCATCATCGTTAATCTGAAGAACGGATAAAAAAGATGCTGCCTCGTGACTCACGTCTCAAGGCAGCACAACACAAACACAAAATAAAACACGACAATATGCGCTGGGGCTGAATTAGAATCACTATGAAAACAGATTAATGGAAAGCGTCGACCTGAATGAATGCTCACGCATTAGAGCAGGCGTCATCCGCAATCTCAGCCTCACATTGCGCATAAGAGGGTAATCAATATCAGCGTATTGATTGTATGTTTCTATCAGCCAGTCATCGCGAAGAGACTTGGCTGTTTACTGCGACTGATAGTTCGCGTTTACATTATTCCACGCTCGCGAAGGGCAAGTTGCCACTTCCAAGCACTGGCAAGGACATCCTCGAGAGGCGTGTCTGCCTTCCAACCAAGAACCTTATTGGCCTTGTCTACGTTGCCCCATACCTGCTCTATATCGCCGGCACGACGGCCTACGATCTGATAGTTGAGCTTAACACCGGTAGCACGCTCGAAACCGTTGATGAGTTCAAGCACGCTGGTTCCCTTGCCTGTACCGATATTGTAAACCTCGACGTTCTCGTCGGTCTTGTCCTCCATGATGCGCGTCATGGCACAGACGTGAGCCTTAGCGAGGTCTACGACATAGATGTAGTCGCGGATACAGCTGCCGTCGGGAGTATTATAGTCATCTCCGAAGACGCTCAGTTTCTCGCGGATACCGATAGCTGTCTGGGTTACGTATGGAATGAGGTTAGCGGGTACACCGATTGGCAACTCGCCGATTAGAGCCGATGGATGGGCTCCGATGGGATTGAAATAGCGCAACATGATGGCCTTAATAGGCGAACCGCTGGCCACAGTGTCGCGTATGATTTCCTCGTTGATCTGCTTGGTGTTGCCATAAGGGCTTTCAGCCTTCTTGATAGGAGTCTCCTCTGTGGCGGGAAGGTGGTCGGGTTGACCGTAAACCGTGCAGCTGCTGGAGAAGATAATGCCTTTGACATTGTACTTAGGCATCAACTCCAGGAGGTTGATAAGGCTTACTATGTTGTTGCGATAGTAAAGCAATGGCTTCTCCACGCTCTCGCCCACAGCCTTGCTGGCAGCGAAGTGGATGATACCCTGAATCTTCGGATATTTCTTGAACACTGCTTCAGTAGCATCAAAATCGCGAAGGTCCACCTTCTCGAAAGCAGGACGAATGCCTGTGATCTTCTCGATACCATCGAGAACATCTTCACGCGAGTTGGACAGGTTGTCTACAATAACGACATCATAGCCTGCATTTTGAAGTTCTACAGTAGTGTGCGAACCGATGAATCCGGTACCACCTGTTACGAGGATTGTCTGTTTCATTTTATTATAGAGTATGTGTTAATTGACGCTTTAAAACTGATGTTTATCACCACATCGCGTTGCAAATGTAGCAGATTTTTTGATATGGTCAAAGGATTTATCAAAAAAAATGAACATTGAAGCAAATAATTATGCTATGTAGTGGCCTTTTTAGCGAACAAATCCATAATTCCACCCTTCCAAACTACAAAAGGAAGCTCAGAAGTGAGGTGCTCAACACTTATAACTCGCCCCTGCTCGTCGAATGTGCAAACGGCAGGGGCAATACGCTGACCGTCAGGCATAATTACGACATTATAACCTCGTCGCAGGGGATGCTTTTCAGTCATGATAGTGATGTTGAATGAGAAAGGGTTTTAAGAACGAGAATTGTAATCACCTTCGAGGTGTGCGACGTGCCGGTTGCAGATGGCCTCTCGATGGTCTTGCAGAAGGCTGATATGGTTTTTCCTTCACGATATCTATCTTCTGGTCTACGTTCTGACGCTCTCGGAATTCCGTCGGAGAGAGTCTACGCTCTTGGTCATCGTTATTTGGACGCAGGGAATCGTGGAGCAATGAATCATTGCCTAAAGCCGGACGGCCCAGAGAGTCAACGCTCAGACTGTCTGTCTTGACAGCCGGCTGAACGTTCTTGCGGAAGCGCACAAGCAGATGACCGCTGACTACATACAAGGCTCGTTGATCGGCCTGGCTTTCAGGGGGCATATACAAATGTCCGGATATGGAACGGGGAGTCCAGCCACTTGGGGTTGGGACGCGAAGATCCATACCGAAATCGTTGTGCACTCGACGCTGTATGGCACGAACAGAATCGTTAGTATAGTTTACTACAACGTCAGCAAACAACTGAGGTGACGCTCCTCGAGAAAGATATTTATGCTCGAAATGCCACATCAAATCATCGTCGGCTTGCCAAGTACTGTCGCAGGGTTGACGCCAGGTTATGACATTGTCGCCTGGGACGTTGGTAACAACGATGATAGGCGTGCCACCCCATACATTAGCTGTGTCGCCCTCGGCACTAAGGCTTGTATATGACGTGCCCGTCTGCTCCACTTCGCCAAGCGCTTCTGCCTCGCGCTTAAGACGACGGTTGAGGTGCTTATAAATACGGTTGAGACGCTCGAGATTACTGCAATAGTAGTTCATCGAGGAATCGAAATCTGCTCGTGTAATCTTATGCTTGCGAAAGACAGCCTCTTCAAATTCATAGCGTTGCACTTCGTCATTCCGGCCTTCAAGCACGCCTATGTCGGCCATACTCTGTGCCTTATGATAATCATAAAGCACGCGCTCGAGGCGACGTTCTGACATCACGCCTTTGGGCAACTCGGCTTGACAGGCAGCAAATAACAGAACGATGGATATGACAAAGAAGACTTTACGCTTGATCATCTGAGAATTCACGAGTCAGAGTACGGCGACAGAAGAGCAGCATAGCTATAACTCCGCAGGATATGCAGGCATCTGCAACGTTGAAAATATAGGAGAAGAAGACGTAGTCGCTGCCTCCGATGACAGGCACCCACGACGGCCATGTCCATTGAGTCAAGGGGAAATAGAACATGTCCACTACCCTACCTCTAAACCATGTGGAATAACCCTCGCCGAAAGGCACGAACTGAGCCACTTCAGGCCATTGCGGATCGTTGAAGACTAGCCCGTAGAACACACAATCGATTATATTGCCAGCCGCGCCTGTCATGATGAAAGCCAAGCATATGAGATAACCCCATGATACACCACGACGAATCAATTTACTGATGTACACGGCTACGGCAGCCGTGGCAAGCAGACGAAAGCCTGTCAGAAACAGCTTGTCGAACAGCTCCATGCCGAAGGCCATGCCATTGTTCTCAATGAACGTAATGTAGAACCAATCAGTGACATGGATGCTGTCGTGAACTGCCATATGAGTCTTGACCCATATCTTGACGGCTTGGTCTATGACGAGGAAGCCGATAAAGATAGAGGCTACAAGTAAGGCTTGCAGGCGTCGCCTGCGTTTAGATGTTTCCATCTGGCAAACGTTGTCGTATATATATAATTAATGTGTACGGTGCTTGTCGTTCTTTACCTCGATGCTGAGGGTAGCATGAGGCACGGCACGCAGACGCTCCTTAGGAATAAGCTTGCCTGTTTCACGGCAAATACCATAGGTTTTGTTGTCTATACGCACGAGAGCAGCCTTAAGTCCTGTGATGAACTTCTGCTGACGCTGGGCCATAGCCATGAGTTGTTCCTTCGACTGTGTCTCGCTACCTTCCTCAAGGGCATGGTAGGTAGGCGCTGTATCGTCGATCTCATTGGTGTCGCGCCCCATGATACGATCCATAGTTTTCTCGTAATCACTCTGCGCCACAGCAAGTTTCTCGTTGATGAGAGCACGGAACTCCTCGAGTTCCTCGTCGGTATAACGAGTCTTCTCGGGTTCAGGCTTAGCCTTGACAGCCTTCTTTGTTGTTGTTTTCTTGGCTGCAGGTTTGGCGGTTTTCTTTGTTGTGGACTTTTTGGTTTCCTCGTCCGTCGTTTTCTTGGTAGCCATAGTCGTGAATATTTTATAGTTAGTTTCGTGTTATATTAGCTGGAAGCTTGAAGTCGTCGAAGTCAAGTTCGGCGGCATTATCAACGGTCTCAACGAGCTCTATGCTGTCGGCAAGCACCTGAGCACGAATATAATCGCCGAATGCAGCTACTGCGCGGTCGGTCAGCTCATTATGGGCAAGACGGATGTTTATGCGGTCGGTAATCTCGAAACCGCTTTCCTTGCGCAGGTTCTGAATACGCTTGACGAGTTCTCTGGCTATGCCCTCGTTGCGCAGTTCATCAGTTACTGTAATGTCCAAAGCCACGGTAAGTGAGCCTTCGTTGGCAACCGTCCAACCGGGAATATCCTCGCTGAATATCTCAACATCCTCGAGTTCAACGGTTACGGCATCGCCCGTGGTCAGCGTCAATGCCAGACTGCCTTTTTCCAACTCTGCAATCTGTTCCTGCGTGAGGGCTGTAACAGCAAGGTTTACGTCCTTCATCAACTTGCCAAACTTCTTGCCCATTGTGCGGAAGTTGCACTTGACCTTCTTGGTCAAGAGCCCAGCTCCCTCAACAAACTCAAGGGCCTTGACGTTAACTTCGTCGAGGATTAATTGCTTCACGGCCTCAATGCGGAGCTGCTGTTCGCGGTCAGTTGCAGGGATAGCAATGCGTGCCAGTGGCTGACGCACAATAATCTGCTCCTTCTTACGCAGCGAAAGCACCATTGAGGTTATCTGTTGGGCAAGAGCCATGCGCGATTCCTGTTCCTTGTCAATCAATGCATCGTTGGCAACAGGGAAGGTTGCAAGGTGCACCGACTCAGCTTTCTCTGTATCATTTTCGCCAAGCACGCTATGAAGGTCGCGGTATAATTGGTCGGCATAGAACGGAGCTATGGGAGCCATAAGGCGGCTGACCGTTTCAAGACACGTGAACAGAGTCTGATAAGCGCTTAGCTTGTCGATGCTCATATCACCGCCCCAGAAGCGTTTACGGGAAAGGCGCACAAACCAGTTGCTGACGTTGTCGATGACGAACGACTGTATGAGACGGCCTGCACGTGTTGGCTCATAGTTTTCGTAGCTAGCTTCAACATCGCGTATGAGCGAGTTCAGCGACGATAGAATCCAACGGTCCATTTCCGAGCGCTGGCTCATAGGAATCTCTGCTTCCTCGAAATGCCAACCGTCGACATTAGCGTACATGGCCAGGAAGCTGTATGTCTGGTACAGTTTGCCGAAGAATGAACGCTGAATCTCCTGCACGCCCGCCTCGTCATATTTGAGGTTGTCCCATGGCTGGGAGTTAGTAAGCATGTACCAACGCACAGCATCGGCACCATATTTCTCTATATTGTCGAACGGGTTGATAGCATTGCCCAAACGCTTTGACATCTTTAGTCCGTTCTTGTCGAGAACGAGTCCGTTGGAGATGACTGCCTTGTATGATACGCTGTCGAAGACCATTGTAGCGATAGCATGGAGCGTGAAGAACCATCCGCGAGTTTGATCGACACCTTCGGCGATGAAGTCGGCAGGATAAACAATGCGCTTGTCAAACACTTCCTTATTCTCGAACGGATAATGAATCTGAGCGTAAGGCATTGCACCGCTGTCGAACCATACGTCGATGAGGTCGAGTTCGCGCTTCAGAGGCTGACCGCTTTCACCCACAAGAATAATGTCATCAACATAGGGACGATGAAGGTCGATGCGGTTATAGTTCTCCTGACTCATATCACCCACGATGAATCCTTTGTCCTTCAATGGGTTGTAAGCCATGAGTCCTGCACGGACACTCTTCTCTATCTCAAAGTAAAGTTCCTCAACAGAACCGATGCAAATCTCCTCACGCGTTTCCTTGTTGCGCCAGATGGGAAGAGGTGTGCCCCAGTAGCGCGAGCGACTCAGATTCCAGTCGTTGAGGTTCTCGAGCCATTTGCCAAAGCGCCCGGTTCCAGTTGATTCGGGCTTCCAGAGGATGGTCTTGTTCAGCTCCATCATACGTTCCTTGGCCGCAGTGCTGCGGATGAACCAGGAGTCGAGAGGATAATAGAGGACAGGTTTGTCTGTGCGCCAGCAATGAGGATAGTTGTGCACGTGCTTTTCAATCTTGAAAGCTGTGCCTTCCTGCTTCATCTCCATGCAAAGAACAATATTCAGGTCTTCGGTCTTTGCCAATGCCTTCTCATCCAAGCCTGCATATTGCGGGTCGTAGGCGTTCTTAACAAAGGCTCCGGCGTGATGCCAATAAGAGTCGTTAACACATGCCTCTACGAATGAAGCGTCCATATCATCCTTCACAAAGTACTTACCAGTGAAGTCTACCATTGGACGAGTATCGCCTGCCTTATCGATAACAAAGAGCGAAGGAATGCCTGCGTCCTTGGCTACCTTGGCGTCGTCGGCGCCGAATGTGGGTGCAATATGAACGATACCTGTACCATCCTCCGTAGTAACATAGTCACCAGGGATGACGCGGAAAGCTTCCTGATCCTTCACAACGACCTTGCCGCCCTCTAAAGCACAAGGCTTCACCCAGGGGAAGAGCTGCTCGTAGTGTAAACCGAGGAGATCTGTACCCATGAACTCGCCCAAAACCTCTGGAGCAATAGCGCCTTCTTCCTTAGGCTGAGGGAAATACACGTCCTTGCGGGATTCTGCTACGATATAGATGGCTTCCTCCTTAGTATAGGGGTTTTGCCCTTTGACAGCCACATATTTAATCTTCGGACCTACGCACAAAGCAGTATTTGAAGGCAGAGTCCAAGGCGTTGTTGTCCATGCGAGTATATAAACAGGCTGATTCACATTGCCCAACTGTGGGACAGTATCAAGCACCTTAAACTGAGCTGTCACAGTAGTGTCCTTAACATCGCGATAACAACCGGGCTGATTAAGCTCGTGCGACGAAAGGCCTGTTCCAGCTGCTGGGCTGTAAGGTTGAATGGTATAGCCTTTGTAAAGCAGGTCTTTATCATAGAGTTGCTTGAGCAGCCACCAGAGAGTTTCGATGTATTTGTTGTCGTAAGTGATATATGGATGCTCCATATCCACCCAATAACCCATGCGACGGCTGAGATCTTCCCATTCAGATGTGTACATCATCACGTTCTCACGGCAACGACGGTTATAGTCGTCGATGGAGATAGTCTTGCCTATATCTTCTTTGGTAATGCCCAACTCCTTCTCTACGCCGAGTTCTACGGGCAGTCCATGTGTATCCCAACCGGCCTTACGATGAACCTGGAACCCCTTCATTGTCTTGAAGCGGCAGAAAGTGTCCTTGATAGAACGCGCCAATACGTGGTGGATGCCAGGATGTCCATTAGCTGAAGGAGGCCCTTCAAAGAAGACGAACGACGGGCAACCCGCGCGCTCGCTGATGCTGCGGTGGAACAAATCCTCGCTGTCCCACTGCTCTAGTATTTCATGGTTCACCTCAGTCAGATTGAGTCTGCTGTGCTCTGGAAATTTCTTTGACATAATTATTATTTGGGTTATACTTAACTATTGATCTTGCGTGAACGCTCTTTCCCAAAGGGAAAACTACACGCTCTTTTAAAAACGGCTGCAAAATTAGCAAAGAAGTGGCAGAGCACAAAACATTTGAGCAAAAATCTTCAGCAAAGATAGAAAAAAGGGCTTGAGAGTAATGCCTATCAAGACATTCAGAGGCCCGGAACCTTGTTTATGCAAAGCTCCGGGCCTTATTCGTTGATGTTGATTCTAAATTACTGAAAGGACTTGAGACCTTTGACGATACGCCTGATGCCTTCCTCCACTCTTCTGCGTTGTGTAGCCAGGTTCACACGCATGAATCCGCTCTTACCATACATCGCGCCACCGTTTATCCACACTCCGAAATCGTTCTTCAACCGTTCGGAGATTTCCTCAGATGTGGCTTTGAAGGCGCTTACATCCATCCACGCAAGATAAGTACCTTCGAGTGGAGCTATAGGTAGCTTGGGAAAAGCGTTTTTCATCTCTTTGCGGAAAAGCCGATAGTTGTCGTAGATGTATGCCACTAAACTATCGAGCCATTCTTCACCTTCCTTGGAATAAGCGGCTTCGAGTGCAACAAAACTGAAACAGTTGATGTCGCATATTTCATTGTCATTTATGGCACGGTCGATGAGATGCCTGTGTTCTTCGTCGGGTGCAACTATGTATGCCGTCATCAGCCCTGCTGTGTTAAAGGCTTTGTTCGGAGCATTGGTCACAACCCATTGACATCCAACCTGTGATGCAATCGTTGCAAAGGGTATATATTGACGGCCAAGTTTGGGATCTACGAACTCGCAATGTATCTCATCAGAGAGTAAAATCACATCGTAACGCTTGCATATCTGAGCCACCGTGGTAAGCTCCTCTCGCGTCCAAACCCGGCCTGAAGGGTTGTGAGGATTGCAGAAAAGGAATACTGTAGGCAGTTCTTTAGCAATAGTCTGTTCTAGCTTTTCGAAATCAATGGTATATCTTTCGGCAGCTGCATCCCAGGTCAATGGAAATTCGATAGCCCGGCAGTTGTTGTTTCGCACATTTGTGAAGAAACAGTTGTACGCAGGCGTGAAGAAAATAACGCTTTGTCCTTCATGGCAGAGGCCTTTGATTATAGCAGACACTGCTGGCACTACACCCGAGGTGTAGAGCAGCCAATCACGTTCTATCTTCCAACCATGGCGGTGGTCGTTCCACCATATTATGCTTTCATAAAAGCTCTCAGGAATGTAGTTGTACGCGAACACTCCATGTTGTGCACGGCGTTGCACGGCTTCCTTCACGCAAGGTGCCGTCTCGAAATCCATATCTGCAACCCACATGGGCAGCACCCCTTCGGGTGCTTCGTCCCACTTCACGCAGTTGGTTCCGCGCCTATTAATCACTTGGTCGAAGTTATACTCCATCTCTTTATCGAGTTAATAATTGGCAGTTTGCCGGCTGTTTGATGTGCTCATCTATTGTTATCTTGCCTATTGCATCGGCCACGATACGTCCACTGATAGGATTCTTGATTTCCGTGATGCCGCCTTTGATGCTGGCATCTATATTCTTGCTATCCTCGAAAGCTCGGTCACAGGCAGGGTCGAACGTGCAGTCCTCGAGCTCAAGCCCATTGATGTAGCAAAGCGGTTGCTCTCCTGCAATATGGCAACGCACAAGCCTGAGGTTCTTGGAATGCCAACCTAAATATTCACCATCAAGGTATGAATCGTAGATGGTGATATTCTCTGTCTCCCAAAAGGCATCCTTTGTGACGATATGTGCATTGCGAATGACAGCATTTTTCACATACTGGAATACATACATAGAGTCACTCTTCAGATTATCTATGTCTACGTTCTGGCAGAACATGAACGGATAAGTGCCTTGATGCAGCCTGACGTTTCTGATCTTCAGGTCAGTCACTCGCCAAAATGTCTCGTCGGCATCGTTCAACTCTACATTCTCAAGCGTAAGCCCTCGCATTTCACGAAAGAACTTAGGAGCGTCTATGATACTGTCGCGCATCGTCATATCGTTGCTGTACCAAATGGCAGAGCGTGAAGTGACCTCGAAGAAACAGTTTGTGATAAGCGAGCCATCAACGTGCCACCATGGGTATTTGCCAATGAAACGGCAGTGATCTGCCTCTATGTTCTTACAGCATTTGATTCCGCTTTCGCCTTCTGTAATGGTTACGTTCTCAAGTCGTGTGTCATGAATGGCAAACAATGGACGCTCGCCACCGAATGACTGATTTGTAATTATATTCATCTTTTTTCAATTATTTTCATCCATCTGCCCCACTTCATCCTTATCATGAAGATCAGGCCTCGGAAGGTTAATTCAATTGCCATACCTAACCAAACGCCATGTAGGCCGTAGCGGGGAGCCAGTGCAGCAGCCAACGTCACGCGAACAGCCCACATAGAGAAGAGGTTCATTATTGACGGTTTTTTAGTATCGCCTGTGCCTACGAAGCAACTCATCGCCACAATGCTGGCGGCAAAGCCTGGCTCTGCCCATGCTTCAATGCGCAAACACTCAACGCCGAGCTGTCGTACTGCCTCATCAGGCGTGAGTGAAGCCATCATCAATGGAGCTGCCAAATACATTACAACACCCATAAAGCTCATGACGGCTATACCTAAAAGCGTTGTCATCCATGCAAAACGGTCTGTCAGCCGATAACGATTGGCGCCATAGCTCTGCCCTACAAGCGTTGTTGCCGCTTCACCTATGCCGTAGCCGGGCATATAGCAGAGGCTTTCAGCCGTGATGCCCAGCGCATTGGCCGCTATTGCCACAGCTCCGAGCGGAGCCACGATGATGGTTATGGTTATCTGTGCGACATTCATTAGCACACGCTGCATGAGAATGGGGCCTGCGATGTTGCCAGCCTTGCGTAACGTCTGTCGCTGCGGGATAAAGGAACCCTGATTACCTATCAGGCGCAACTCCGGGCAGCGTACTGCTGCATACCAAAGAAGATATAGGGCAATGATAGTTTCTGCCAAGAGTGTTCCCAAAGCAGCACCTGCCACACCGAGTCCTGCTCCCGGAACAGTCAGCATCACATCTGACAGGTTGAGGAACGGAAGGTTCAGTGTTATATCGCGTGTAGGGAAGATTAGGAAGAAATTGAAGCCTACATCGAGAATACACATCACTATATTTGCCAGCGACGGCACTTTGATGTTTCCTGCACATCGAAGCATTGACGATGACAACATGTTGACCATGGACAACGGAGCCCCAAGGGTGAAGATGAGAAAATATGCGGAGGCATCACCACATATGTCTGCACCACCGCCCAGCCAATGCGGCAAAGGCCCAGAGATAAACACGCCCACAAGTCCCGTGACAACAGCAAGTGCCAAAGAAGCCAACAGACTTTGTCGAAACACGGAGCGGGCTCCTGGCAGGTCATTTGCCCCTACGAGGTGAGCAACTTGCACTGAAAAGCCTGTAGCAGCACATGAGATGATGCTCCAGAAAAGCCAGGTTGTCGTGGCAATGATGCCTATACTTGCCGATGCCAGTGCCCCTAAAGAGCCCACCATAGCATCGTCGATGTAGAACATCAGTATCGTTGACAACTGCGCCAAGATTGCAGGCAACGACAACATAACCGTCAGCTTCAACTGCTCAGCTGTCGATAACTTGTGATGTTCACGTATGCGAAGTAAAAGGACGTCCTTAGTGTTTGCCATATCGTTTTGCGGGTGCAAAAATACAACGAATTAACCGATTATGTTCTTAAAAAATAGTTAAACTGCCTTAAAGAAATAAACTTTGCCCAAATAAAGAAGTCTTTGTTTGCGAATAATGATGTAACTTTGTGCTGTTTTTCAGATTCAACACATTAAATTATATATGAAAACGAAGTTGATTATTGCAGTAGCGATGCTGTTGCATACCTTTACGTTGGCGGCTCAGGAAGCGTGGACACTGCAACGCTGCCTCAATCATGCCGCAGAGAAGAATATCACCGTTCAGAAGAATCGCCTGTCTGAACTCTCGGCTGAAGAACAGCTGAAGCAAGCGAAAGCTGCACTCTTCCCTTCACTCTCAGCATCCATGAGTCAAAGCGTGGGCTATCGTCCATTCCAGGAGGCTACGGTTATTGTGCAAAACGGTATGGCCACCACGACCAACAACAAAGTGACAGAGAATGGTTCCTACGGCCTCAATGCCAACTGGACCGTATGGGACGGCGGCATAAACCGCAAGAACATCGAGGCACAACAGGTGCAGACTGAATTGGCAGCCGTGCAAACAGAGCAGAGCCTCAAGACTATTCAGGAACAGATAGCGCAGCTTTACGTTCAGATACTTTACACCATCGAGGCCAAACGCGTAAATGAGCAGTTGGCAGCCACAGCCCAGCAGCAGTTGGAACGCGGCCAGGAACGCTACAAGGTCGGTGATTTGGCAAAGGCAGATGTGGCCCAACTGGAGTCACAAGTGGCTCAAACCCAATATGATGTAGTGAACGCTCAGACACAGATTGATGGCTACAAGCGTCAGCTGAAAGCCTTGCTTCAACTGGATATTACAGAGTCTTTCGACGTCAGCACGACTGAAATGGCCGATGAGCGCGCCCTTGAGCCAATCCCTGACAAGACAGAGGTTTACAACCATGCCGTCATGACCCGTCCCGAGATTCGCGCTGCACAGCTACAGGCTGACGCTGCCGATGTTCAGCTCGATATAGCTAAGCGCGAATATCTCCCAAGCATAAGCATCAACGCCGGTGTTGGTGATAGCCATTACAGTGCATCTCGCGACAGCTATGGCGAGCAATTCAAGCGCAACCTCAACGGAAGCATAGGCCTTGGAGTCAGTGTACCCATCTTCGACAACCGCCGTAACAAGACATCAGTAGAGCGAGCCAAGATCAGCAAGACTACCGCTGCGCTCGATTTGCTTGACAAGCAGACTACGCTCGGCAGTACTATCGAGAATATTTGGCTGCAAGCTACCAGCGCACAGCAGCGCTTCATCAGCGCCGACGCTGCCGTAAAAAGTCAAGAAACCAACTACGAACTCATCAACGAGCAGTTCAAGGCCGGACTTAAGAATATCGTTGACCTGTTGCAAGCACGCGACAATATGCTCCAGGCTCAACAGAGTAAGCTCCAAAGCAAGTACACCACCATCCTCAACACACAGCTTCTCCGCTTCTATGAAGGAGGTGAAATAAGCATCTGACCTGATGATCAGCAATAAGGAAGCGGCCGCAACGGTAGATATCCCCTACCCTTGCGGCCGCTTCTTTTTGTCCGATCGACAAACAGAAACAAAGACTGAAGCAATTTAGCCTAAGGTCTGAAAATAATAAAAAACGGCTTACTGGAAACACTGCCAAGCCTAAGATAATAATTAGGTTAAGCTATCCGGTGGATTAGGTTGGCTTTATCGGCTATTTAGGTAGGCCTTATTGGCTATTTATGTTGGCTTTATCGGCAGTTTAGGGCGGCTTTATTGGCGAATTAGCTTAATGGTACTTTTTCTTTTGGTTAAGACATTGAAAAAGGAGCGCCGAGACAAGTTATTGTTTAGCCCTCAATTTCAGAGAGTTCGAGCCAGCGCAATTCTTTTGAATCGAGTTCTTCCATAAGCTGTGGCAAACGGATACTCTTAGCTGTTATCTCGTCAACGGAGAGCGTTCCACTGCTAAGTGCAGCCTCTATATCCACTTTCTCCGCTTCAAGCGCTTGTATGTCTGATTCCAAAGCCTCCATCTCACGTCGCTCCTTGAATGTGAGTCGGCGACGCGGCTCTGTGCCGTCGCCTCTTCTTGAAGAAGATGAAACTGGGCTACTTGACTGCTTACGGTTCTTGTCGCTGCTGTCGTTCTTTCCCTTTGCGTAAGCGCTACTTTCGTTCTTTGCAGAGGAAACAGCTGCAAGACTCTCCCTATATTGAGTATAATTGCCGGGGAAGTCGTCTATGACGCCATCACCTTTGAACACCAACAAATGGTCTACAACCTTGTCCATGAAATACCGGTCGTGGCTGACAACGATTACACATCCCTTGAAATCACGGAGATATTCCTCGAGGATGTTCAGCGTCACGATATCGAGGTCGTTGGTAGGCTCGTCGAGAATGAGGAAGTTAGGGTTCTGCATGAGCACCGTGCAGAGGTAGAGACGCCTGCGTTCACCGCCGGAGAGCTTGTAGATGTAGTTCTGCTGCTGCAAAGGTGTGAACAGGAAATGCTGAAGAAATTGCATGGCAGAAAGATGCCTGCCACCTCCAAGGTCCACATATTCTGCGATACGCCGTACAGCGTCGATAACACGCATCTGCGGTTCAAAATCAAGTCCGTCCTGTGAGAAATAGCCGAAGCGAACCGTCTCGCCTACGACAAAGCGCCCACTGTCCGGCTTCACAAGCCCGAGTAACATCTTCACAAAAGTGCTCTTGCCTGTACCGTTAGCTCCTACAATACCCATCTTCTCATAGCGTGAGAAGTTGTAATAGAAGTCCTTGAGAATAACATGCTCTGTACTATTCGGGTTATCAGGGTCGGCAGGGAAGGTCTTGCTGACATATTCAGCCTCGAATATTTTACTTCCTATGTAAGAGCTGTTTAGTTTCAACGACATCGCCTTCTCTTCCGTGCGTTGCGATGCACGCTGTTCGAGGTCGGCAAAAGCCTCTTCACGATAACGCGCTTTGTGGCCTCTGGCCTGAGGCATGCGCCGCATCCATTCGAGCTCTTTCCTATATAAGTTATTCGCGCGCGCAAGGTTGGCATTGGCTACGTCAATGCGTTCTTGTCGTTTCTCTAGATAATAAGCATAGTTACCTCGATAAGTGTAGAGTGTTTCGTCGGACAATTCAAGGATAAGCGTGCATATTCGGTCTAAGAAATAACGGTCGTGAGTGACCATCAGCAACGTCATCGACGAGCGCGAGAGATAGGTTTCAAGCCATTCAATCATCTCTAAGTCAAGGTGATTGGTAGGCTCATCCAGAATCAGAAGGTCAGGTTCCTGACATAGCACGTTGGCCAGTGCCACTCGTTTCAACTGACCTCCTGAGAGCTGGTTGAGAGGCTGGTCGTGATCTGTAATCTTAAGTTTCGTAAGATACTCCTGTATCCGTCTAGGTTCTTCGCGGCACTGCCATAGGCATGCCTCCATCACCGTGAGCCCTTCTGGATAGGTGGGTGTCTGCTCAAGATAGGCCACGCGCAAATCCCTGCGAAAGATTACCGTGCCGGTTTCAGGTTGCTCACGGCCTGCAATAATATTGAGCAACGACGTCTTGCCCACGCCATTCTGGGCTATAAGCCCTACGCGCTGGCGCTCGGCGAGCCCAAAACTTATGTCGTGAAACAAGACCTTATCGCCTACAGCAAACGATAGGTTGTCAACCTGAAAAAAGGGATTTACTGCTGCCATGTGGATTAATTTGGCTGCAAAATTAAGGATAATGAGCCGAAAACAAGAAAAAAATCAAGGAAAAGAAGAAAAAAAATGTAATTCATAAACCTTAATAGCAAAAAATTATTACCTTTGCACACGAATTTATGAAGGGTTAGCCTTTGTATGATGGCCAATCCATTATAGTTTCCACATCTATTTGTTTTTTATTTTTATAAGGGTTGCATGTTATATGCCCTTATCATATCATTTCATATAATACTATGCACACAAAAATCGAACTCGAGGCTTTGACCATTGATGAACTGACAGCAATGGCAAAGGGTCTCAACATTTCTGTTAAGAAGAACACTGAGAAGCTCGATCTCATCTATGATATCATCGAAGCCGAGCTCTCGCAAACTCCGCCTGAGCCTCAGCCTAAGAAACGTGGACGTAAGTCGAATGCAGAAAAAGCAGCCTTGGAAACAGCCGAAAAACTGAAACAAGAGCTCCAAGATGCTCGTGAGTCCAAAAAAGAACAAGAAGAAACTCCGGCTGAAGAAAAGGCTACCGGCAAGCCGAAACGCAGTCGTAAAAGCGCTAAAGAAGCAGAACCTGAAAAAACCGCAACCGCAGAGAAAGCCGACGACAAACAGCTATCTAAAGCAGAAAGCGTTGCTGCAAGCTCCGAAAAGAAAGTGGAGGCAGAACCCAAGCCCAAGAAACGCGGACGCAAATCGAAGGCTGAGAAAGAAGCTGAGGCGGCAGCTAAGCAGGAGGCTTTACTACAATTTACCGAAGCAGAACAGACGTCAACTGAAGTAAACGCCAGTGAGACAACTACAGAAGAAGCGCAGCCTGCAACAGAAAATGCTGAAACAGAGAAAGCCGAAACTGCAGCACCTGAAGCAAACGCCGAAGGTCAGGAGACTATCCCTACGGCCGAAGAGGTTGAAGCTTTCTTCAATGCCGACGAGCCTGACTTCATTATCACTCAGCCTATTCCTGAGTTGCCACTGCAGGACATCACAGTTTTGGACCAAGTACAGCCGACAGATGAGCCCGCTTACATTCAGAATCTGAACACAATCCCCTCAAAGGGCGAAGGGCGACAGGCGTCAGCAAAGCAGCAAACAACCGCTAAGCAGCAGGCTCCAGACATCGTAGAGCAGACCGAAGCATTTGATTTCTCAGACCTCGTGAAGGTTGAAGGCGTATTGGAAGTGACGCCTGAAGGCTGGGGTTTCCTACGCTCAAGCGACTACAACTATCTTTCTAGCCCCGACGATGTATACGTCAGCCAGCAGCAAATCAAGCAGATTGGCCTCAAGACAGGCGATGTTGTGGAAGGTTTCGTCCGTCCGCCATATGAGGGAGAAAAGTACTTCCCACTGTCAAAGGTAGAGAGCGTAAACGGAGTATCCCCTGCACGCATTCGCGACCGACAGGCATTCGAACATCTTACACCGCTCTTCCCCGACGAGAAGTTCACGCTCTGCCGCGGCTATAGCGACCCAATAAGCGTTAGAATAGTAGACTTGTTCTCGCCCATCGGCAAAGGTCAGCGCGCTCTTATTGTGGCACAGCCCAAGACAGGTAAGACCATCCTCATGAAAGAGATTGCCAACGCCATCGCCGCCAACCATCCTGAGGCTTATCTGATGATGCTCTTGATTGACGAGCGCCCAGAAGAGGTCACAGATATGGCCCGCACCGTCAACGCCGAAGTGATAGCTTCCACATTTGACGAGCCAGCCGAGCGCCACGTGAAGATTGCCGGTATCGTGCTGGAGAAGGCAAAACGCATGGTAGAATGCGGACACGACGTCGTCATTTTCCTCGACTCTATCACGCGTCTGGCACGAGCATACAACACAGCAGCACCTGCCAGCGGCAAGATCCTTACCGGTGGCGTCGATGCCAATGCCCTGCAGAAACCTAAGCGTTTCTTCGGTGCTGCACGCAACATCGAAGGCGGAGGCTCGCTCACCATTATTGCCACTGCGCTTATTGATACCGGTTCAAAGATGGATGAAGTTATCTTTGAAGAGTTCAAGGGCACCGGTAACATGGAGTTGCAACTCGACCGCACACTGGCCAACAAGCGCATCTTCCCGGCAGTTAACATAGTGGCAAGCTCAACACGACGCGATGATCTGCTACAGGACCGCGGTACACTCGACCGCATGTGGGTACTGCGTAAATTCCTCTCAGACATGAACCCCATCGAGGCTATGACTGAACTAAAGAGCCGACTTGAAGGTACTAAAACCAACGAGGAGTTCCTTATCTCGATGAATTCATAACGAGGTTTCTCGATATTTAAAGACGTCCGACTGCACACGATTGCCGTCGGACGTCTTTTCTATAAGAATAAATGCAAGCCCAGTCTGTTCTCTACAGTCTATAAGCCTGACTTAAGGCTTGAAATTGGCAATCAGTTTCAGCTGGTCGCCCTCATCGTCGAGGAGGAAGAAGTGGGGACGGCGGACTGTACGGCCGTTCACCGTAGTATGGCTATGCAAGCTAAGCAGCAAGCGACCTTTCCAATCACGGAAAATCATGCCGTGTCCGTAGTTTGGAGGCGTGAAAGGCTTGGGGTCCTGAATCCAAGGACCATCGAGCGTTCCGCTTTGACTATAGGCCACACCCATCGTATAATCCTTGGCAATCCAACTGGTCCATATCATGCCGAGGCGGCCCGTCTGTGTGCGGAAGAGCCAAGGACCGTCGGTTACGCCATTGGGACCTGTGCCTTCATCATTGCGACTCCATGGGGATTCGCTGGCACGAAACATCAACTGAGCCCAACCGATAGAGCCCGAAAGGTCGTCGGTAAGGCGAATTTTCTCTATCGTTCCATCTATGGCTTGCAGCCATTCGTGGCAATATACCATATACGGATGACCATCGGTGTCTACCCAAAGAGTACCATCGAGCGTAGGTTTGAAGGCTGGCAGGTATACAGGGTCGGCCATGGGACGATAAGGACCGTCGGGCTTGTCCGAAACAAGCACATGACAGGCCCTGCGCGGGATACGCCGACCAGCTACTGTATCTATGGTGATAGCATTATTGGTAAACGTTGCAAAATAGTAATACTTGCCACGATAATGATGAAGTTCGGCTGCCCAAATCTGGGGATGAGCACCCATCCAAGAAGCCGTGTCTATTTCAACGACGTTGCGTGGGCCATCCCAGAAACGGAGATCCTGACTTGTCCAAAGCAGACCTCCTGTGCCTGTCATATAATAAGTGTGCGTTGCAGAATCAGCAAGTATGCACGGATCGCTGAGTATGATGCTGTCCGTGGGCACATGTTCGCGGTAGCGAGGCCCGCGACGCTGGGCATGCAGGGATAGCGAAGCCAGGAGGCTCGTAAGCAGTAAGAGTCTGAAAGCTTTCATTCTGTGTAGAATTTAATGATATTTGTAATGGCTCGTTGGCAAACGGGGCAGAACTCAGGCACTTCGTTAACCTTCATGCGGCACTCTTGAACGGGGCGGTAGACTCCTTTCGACTGGTAGCCTGCGCCTTCGTAAACGCCGACTTTTGTGGTGAGATCGCGCCCATCGGGTTGGGTTGGGATAGGTGTGTCGTGTTTTATTAGGTCAGCCCATTTACTGTTGAAATCGTGTAATGTGGTGAGGTTAGGCTCCCACGGTTCCGTGTCTGCAGGGTAATGCGTTTCGGGATCATCGCCATAAGCATATTCGTCACCGAGGCCTCCGAACGAGTGTCCGAACTCATGCACTATGACTTCGAGCTTATAACGATTTGTGCGAGCTGAAGCCAGGTTATAGAAATTGTAGATTCCGCCGCCTCCATATTCGGGAGTATTTGCAAGAATAATGAAATGTTCGAACGGAATACCAGTCATCACGTCATAGAGACGTTTGATGTGAAGCGTGGTCAGGTAGCGATTGCTGTAGAAAGTGTCGAAGCTGGACGCTAGGGCTGTGTCATACCAAAGACCTTTGTGGGGAATCGACACTCCATTGTCACGCGAGACAGGCGTCACGGCAATAAAGTTGAAACGGTCGATGAGCGAATGGAATGGCTCATGCTCTGCCAGCGCTGCAATACTGCTGTCGCACATGGCAAGGAAATAGTCCATCTCATCTTCAGCGAAGCCCTCGGCAATGAAAGCTACGTCAATGCGTTCACGAGGGTCGCCGCTCTTGCGGATATAGCGCCAAGGAGTTTGCTGTTCACGGCTACGATCCTTGATTAAAATGTCAGCTGGGTCTATGCGATGAAGCATACTTGAGCTCACACGTCTATGGGTATCAACCAGTTGAACTATAGCGTTGACGGGCTTCCGGGGCAATGGCACAATGAATGTATTCTCGAATGATTTCTCAACGTGTCTCGCCTCTTCTGTCTCCTGCCATTCCTGAAAAAGCGTAGAGAAGCTGTGACGATACAGCGTATCGCCCGTTTCGGGATCCACGATCGTCAACTGTCCGTTGCCCTCAAGCGGCAGACTACTGAGGTTGTGACGTCGACCATACCAACCTGCAGTCTTCGACAACTGGTCAAGAGCTATATGCTGTGCGTTATTGGTGCCGGAGAAGATATAATCGATACGCAATGTTGAATCACTGAAAGACGTATCGAAATCTACTGAAGCTGCGTTAACACACAGGCTAATGGCAAGAATGTTGAAAACGGCAAATTGGCGTCGAGTCATAACGTTAAGTATTATTCTACTGTGATGCGTCCGTTCACTGTGGCTTCGTCAAAGAGTACATTTCCTATGTAGCAACTGAACGAAGCACGCATTATCACTGGATAAGTGCCAGGTGCCGTTGAAGCAGGCAGCAGGAACTTAACCCGAGGATCGCACTTACCATAGCCGTCGTAGTTGTCTTGAACGACCATGAGAGTGTCCTTGGCCTGATGAGTGACAGGGTCAGTGCAGAGTGCCTGCACAGTCCAGTAGTAGGAAGTGGCAGCAATGCCATTGCCCTTGGCTTTATGGGGCACTATAAGTTCAACGCTGTCGCCAGGATGGGCGGGTGAAGGATTCACCGTCATTGCACCAAACTGCGGTCGGATATACTCTTGCTTCTCATCGTCGCAAGCGACGAAACCAACCGAAAGAGTTGTAAACAATAATAGAATGATTGTCAGATGCTTATTCATTATATGTTAAAGTTAAGTTTTAATGATTGATAGAGCCGCTGAACGGGCAAGCCCATAACGTTGTAGAAGGAACCATTAATGCTCTCAACCGCCACATAACCTATCCATTCCTGCACTCCATAAGAGCCGGCTTTGTCGAAAGGTTTGTAGCGTCGGACATACGTCATTATCTCCTCCTCTGTGAGTTTGCAGAAAGTGACATCGGTACAACAGGAGAAAGCCACTTGCTTGTCCTTGGTTGTGAGACACACACCTGTATAGACTTGATGTGTTTGTCCCGACAACTGACGAAGCATGCTACAGGCATCAGCCTCGTCAACGGGTTTTTCCAGCACCTTGCCGTCGAGCCAAACGATAGTATCCGCCGTGATGAGGAGTTCGTCGCCGGCAAGCTCTCCGATGTATGCGTTGGCTTTTTCCTTACATATATACAAAGGTATATCGCCCCCTTGTAATGTCGGAGGATAACTCTCGTCTATACCTGGCAGTACACGAACCTCGAAATCAAGGTCGAGACCTGCCATAAGTTCGCGTCGACGAGGCGAATTGCTTGCGAGTATGAGTTTGTACATAACTATTACCAGCCAAAGGCTTTTTTATCGGACATCCATTTCCCTTGTACCTTTAGCACTTGCTCAATGACGTCGCGGGCGCAGCCGTATCCACCTTTGAGATGGCTGATATACAGCGAGATATCCTTTATCTCAGGCGCAGCATCCGAAGGACATACGGGACAGCCTACGAGTTTCATTATCTCGTAGTCGGGAATGTCATCGCCCATATAAATCACTTCATCGTCAGTGAAACCATACTTGGCTTTCAGCTTCTCATATGTCTCGATCTTTACAGAACAGGCAAGGAATACATCTTCTATGCCCAGCAACTCGTAGCGACGCTTGATAGCTTCGGACCTTGCCCCAGTGATGATAGCTACATGCAATCCGCTCATCTGAGCCAGGCGCAGGGCATATCCATCCTTTATATTGACGGTTCGGACGGGTTCACCGTCAGCACCTTGAGATATCGTCTCGGCACTGAGCACACCGTCAACATCGAAGATGAGTGCACGTATCTTTTTCAGATCATAGTTTATCATAGTCTTGAATGCTTTTCGTCAGCAAAGAATATATCTTCTGAAGGTCGCGGCGACCGGTGAGCATGGCCAAGTGCATGCCTATTACGTTGTCATCGCCTCGCACAGCAGGGCCTGTCTGGGCTTCACGTGCCGGCAGGACGTGAAGTTTAGCCACGGTCTCGTCTACCAACGGCAGCAGAGCAGAGAAGTCAAGACCTGCCGATTCCAGGATATCAGTTGATATTGTGCAGCAATGATTAAGAAAGTTACAGGCAAAGACAGCAGCAAGGTGCAGTCGGCGACGCAAGGCTGGCGTTGAAGAATGAACGAATCCAACATTTCGCGTGAGCAAGCATGCCAGCTCATTCAACAATATCTCGTCTCCTCTTTGAGTTGCTTCTATAAAAAGATGTACGCGCGTGAAATCTACTGCACGTTCCTTAGAGAACGTCTGCATAGGATAGAAAACGCCGCAACGCGAGTGGCCTATATCGGTAAACACACTCGTTGACATAGAGCCTGCAGTGTGAACCATGAGGGCGTTCTCGCGGCCGTCATGCAACGACTGCACTACATCTGACAGCACCGCATCTTTGACAGCAACGATATACAGATCGGCATCACAGCACACTTGTTCAAAATTGTCCCACAGTGCACGACAATCATAAGTGTCATCAGGCACCGATGCACGAAGCTGTTCTGCCAGCCCTTCGGCAGATTCACGACTGTGACTCCAAACCTCAGCCACGTCCAAACCCTGCGACACGAATTCCCTGGCGAGGTTCGTTGCTACGCGCCCAGCGCCAATCATTACTATTTTCAGATGATCTTTCATCGTTTCATGTTTAATTTCCGATAATACAAATCATCAAAACTTATCAACATGTACTTTATCCCAAAGCAAACGATCTTCGTTGAAAGGCTTACGCTCCATGCCCTTGTGGCCTATGGCTATAATGGATACGACACGTAATGGCTCTGGTATATCCAGCAGATAACGGACAATGTTGTCGGCCGGCTCTCCCTCTTCAGTGAACCTATCACGCACTTGAATCCAGCAAGCTCCCAGTCCAAGGTCTTCTGCCTGGTAAAGCAGAACAGTTGCTGCCACGCTGGCATCCTCAATCCACACGTCGCTTTCGCCTGGATCACCAACTACGACTACGGCCAAAGGCGCGCCGGCAAGAAAATCAGAACCCTGAGCCTTGCAGAGCGCCAGTTTCTCGAGCATCGCCTTGTCGTCGACCACGACGAAGTGCCAAGCATGTTTGCCCTTGCTTGAAGGCGACATCAATGCGCTCTTCAGCAGTTGCGTAACCTCTTCCGAAGTCAATTCCTCGTCAGTAAACTTACGCATTGAGCGGCGCAAACGAACCAATTCAGCGAAACTTTCCATAATCTATCATTTTAATGCTTTATTTCTTAGTACTTAATCATAAACTATGATTAACGGCTGCAAAGTTAATTAAAAGTTTATAGTTTAAAGTTTAAAGTTTAAAGAAAATGCAAGAAATAGATAAAAATGCAGGAAAACAGAAAAATATTCTCTATCCGCGAATCCTAAATCGCTAATCTTTGATTACCTTTGTAGTCATGGAAACAACAAATCAAGAGCTCGAGATGGCGCGCAACTATGCGCTCTACACCCATCGCAACATATTCCTCACGGGCAAGGCCGGCACAGGCAAGACTACGTTTTTGCGCCGTCTGCAAGCTGAGTCAAAACGCCGCATGATTGTTGTAGCACCCACGGGTGTCGCGGCCATCAATGCAGGCGGCGTTACCATACACTCGTTTTTCCAACTGGCTCCAGGCCTTTTCCTGCCGGGCAAGATGATAGCAGGCCGCGACCCGAAGAGCCGTTTCTCCTTCTCCAAGCAAAAGCAGAACATTCTACGATCGCTTTCGCTGCTGGTCATCGACGAAATATCAATGGTTCGAGCTGACCTGCTCGACGCTATCGACGATGTATTACGCCGATACCAAGACCGCTCCAAGCCCTTTGGCGGTGTGCAACTGCTGCTAATAGGCGATCTTCAACAGCTGGCTCCCGTAGCCACTGAGACCGAGTGGCCGTTGTTGAAAGAGTTTTATTCAACGCCATATTTCTTCTCTTCGCTTGCCCTTCAGCAGACGGATTTTGTGTACATCGAACTGAAACACATTTACCGCCAGCAGGACCAGAACTTCGTTGACTTGCTAAATAATGTGCGCGACGGACAGGTTACGGCTGCGACATTGCAGGCCCTTAATGCTCGCTATGTTCCTCGTTTCAACCCGCCCGAAGGCGAGGATTGGATAACATTGACCACGCATAACCACCAAGCGGCTTCACTCAACGAACGCCGCCTCAGCCAGATTCCGACAGAACCTCACACCTTCGAGGCTCGTGTGAAAGGTGACTTTCCCGAAAGCTCCTACCCTACCGATGCCAGTCTGACGCTAAAAGTGGGAGCACAGGTCATGTTCTGCAAAAACGATCCGTCAACGGCCAAGGCCTATTACAATGGACGTATAGGACGAGTTACCGATATCCGAGGCGACGTGGTGACAGTTGTATGCCGCCGCGACAACAGTTCAATGAGCTCCAACGAATTCGATCGCATCGAAGTGAAGCCGCAGGAATGGACCAATACGCGTTACACAACCGACCCCGAGACCGCTACCATCCACGAAGAGCAGATTGGCTCGTTCGTGCAGATACCTCTGCGTCTGGCTTGGGCTATCACTATTCACAAGAGCCAAGGTCTCACCTTCGACCGTGCCATCATAAATGCCGGACGCGCATTCTCGCATGGTCAAGTTTACGTAGCCCTCTCGCGTTGTCGCACGCTCGACGGGCTCATACTCGCCACTCCTATAAGCTCCGACATCATAACGACAGATCCAGATGTCATACAGTTCACGTCGTATGCCGACCAGCGAACGCCCACAGCTGAAACGTTTCTTCGCGACCGCCGCTCATTCCTCGAGGACATCTTGTGCGAGATATTCGATTTCAGAGCCATATCAATGCGTTTGCGCTACTTTGAGCGTCTTACCACAGAGCACCTCTCGGCCTATTTCCCAAGCTATGTTCGATTGGTCGCTGCCTCTGCAACGCAAGTCGACAACCAACTGATGGCCGTAGGTGTAAAATTCCAAGCGCAGATACGCCAACTCATGGCTGCCGACAACAATGGAAAATCAGGGCTGCTACGTGAACGGCTACATAAGGCAATGACCTACTACGCCACCACCACTGCCAGCATACTTGGCGAACTGTTTGCCAATGACTTGCCTGAAGTGGACAATGCACGCACACGCGAACAGATAACTAATGAGCACAGTATCCTGCGCACCGCTTACGAAGAGAAGATGAGCATCTACACATCGTGCCTCAACGAATTCTCGCTCGATGCCTACTGGAATGCCAAAGCCAAGGCCGCTATGATTGAAGAGCCGAAGCCCAAACGCAAGCCACGCGTGGCAAAGGTTCAGGAGCCTAAAACAGAGAGAACAAGAAAGACTCGCCCTACAAAAGCTGTAATCGACTACGAACGTATTCGTAATTCAACTCTCTATCATGCACTGCTCGACTGGAGAAACCTAACGGCTCGCGAGCGCAAACTGCCCATTGGCTACATCATGGCCGTCCAGACCATTATCGGCATCGCCAACTTGCAACCACGAACGCCAGACGAACTGCTAACCATACCCGGAATAGGCAAGAAAACAGTGCAGGACTATGGAGCAGACTTGTTGGAAATCGTGGCAAGGCACGCCAAATAGCAGTTGTACACACATACGGACGTAATGGCTTGCACATACGGACGTAAAGGCTTGCACATACGGACGTAAGGGCTTACACATACGGACGTAAAGGCTTACACATACGGACGTAAAGGCTTACACATACGGACGTAAATCTCAACAAGGTCAAAAGACAAACATTACAATAAATAAAAAAAGAGCTATTAGCGCAAAAAACTCTAAACTCTAAACCCTAAACTCTAAACTTTTTCTTACCTTTGCACCGCAAATTTGAAACAGCACTTTGATTAGCATCATTAATCAACGGAAAACATATTAATCGTAAATAAGTAAATACTCTCGCCGTGCTAACACTCAAACTTATCAACGAAGAGACTGAACGAGTCATTCGCGGACTTGAAAAAAAACATTTCCCGGACGCAGCAGAAGCTATTGCTGCTGTGCAAGCTACCGATAAACAACGCCGTGAGGCTCAGCAACAGCTTGACCAGCTGCTGTCTGAAAGCAAAAAGAAAGCCGCTGAAATAGGCGCACTTATGAAACAGGGACTGCGCGAGGAAGCAGACCGTGCAAAGCTTGCCGTGGCTGATATGAAGGAAAAGGCTAAAGAGCTCGAAGCTACAATGGATGAAGCTCAACGCCTCCTGACCGAGCAGCTATGCCAAATTCCCAATATCCCTTATGACGAAGTGCCCGAAGGCGCGGCCGCTGAGGACAACCTCGTAGTAAAAAGCAACCTGCGTGAGTGCCAGCCTGGCGACACCGTTGGCAACTGGACGACTAATCCCGTAGTCGAAGATGCACGCCTACCCCACTGGGAACTGGCCAAGAAATACAACCTTATCGACTTCGACCTCGGAGTGAAGATTACAGGTGCTGGATTCCCCGTGTACATAGGCAAAGGCGCCCAACTGCAACGGGCACTCATCAACTTCTTCCTCGACGAGGCACGCAAAGCAGGTTATACCGAGATTATGCCCCCGACTGTAGTGAATGCCGCCAGCGGTTATGGCACCGGACAACTTCCCGACAAGGAAGGACAGATGTATCATGCTGAAGTAGATGATTTCTACCTTATTCCAACAGCCGAAGTGCCTGTTACCAACATCTACCGCGACGTAATCCTCGAAGAGAAGGACCTCCCCATCAAGAACTGCGCTTACACTCAATGTTTCCGCCGCGAAGCTGGTTCGTATGGTAAGGACGTGCGCGGCCTGAACCGCCTTCATGAGTTCTCGAAGGTAGAGATAGTCCGCATAGATACTCCTGAACATTCTCGCGAAAGCCACAAGGAAATGCTCGCACATGTCGAAGGTCTTCTGCAAAAGCTTGAGCTGCCCTATCGCATCCTGCGCCTTTGTGGCGGTGACCAGAGCTTTACAAGTGCCATCTGCTACGACTTCGAAGTTTATTCTGAGGCTCAAAAGCGTTGGCTGGAAGTTAGCTCAGTCAGCAACTTCGACACATATCAGGCCAACCGCTTGAAGTGCCGCTATCGCCCCGAAGCCACTAAGAAACCAGAGCTCTGCCACACGCTCAATGGTTCAGCTCTCGCTCTACCGCGCATCGTTGCTGCTCTGCTCGAGAACAATCAGCATGCCGACGGCATTCATATTCCTGCTGCTCTGCAGCCGTACACCGGTTTCGCCGTGATAGACTGATAACGGCAGTTTGTTCAGACTTACTATAAAACAAAAGCTCCTCGCTAACTATGTGTTAGCGAGGAGCTTTATTTAATGCAGACTTTAGCTAAAGCCTACTGGATGTATTACTATAGATTATTAGTACACCCACTTGACGTAGCAGAAGTCCTGACGATGCGGCAGCAGGTTGTTCTTCGGATAGAGGCGATAAGCAATCTTGAAGGAACCTGCATTGTTGATGGTGTGCGTCACGCTGAAGGTATACAGATTGCCTTCGCGCTTAACCACTTCGAGAGGCTCTACGTTGTAGATATGATCCTCGCCCTTCTTATCGGTCGTCAAGGTGACGAGCTCGAGACCAACGGCATTGTCAAGACCTGCTTCGTCAACAACAATAGTGATGTTATACTTCGTACCAGCCTCGATGTGTCCGTTCATAAGAGCTTCACACTTCTCGGTGCTGACGATACGAATGCTATCCCAACGTTCTGCGACGGCTTCCTTCCACAAAGCTATCTCCTTTGCCATCTTGTTGCCGTTGGCCTGAAGTTTCTTCGAACGGGCTGCAAGTGGATTGTAAAACTTGGTGTAATAGTCGTCGAGCTGACGCTTCATCGTGTAATGGGGAGCGATGTGAGCTATCGAGTTCTTGATAACCTGAATCCACGAGGGGCTGTAACCCTTGGCATTGCGAGCATAATAGGTAGGCATGATCTCGTTCTCGAGCAAGCCATAGATGGTAGCAGCATCGAGCTGATCCTGATAAGCCTGATTCTCATATGTGCGCTTCTCGGTAAGAGCCCAGCCTGCACCTTCGCGATAGCCTTCGAGCCACCATCCGTCGAGCACACTGAGATTGACAACGCCATTCATCAAAGCCTTCTCGCCAGATGTGCCAGATGCCTCAAGAGGACGGGTCGGAGTGTTCATCCAAATGTCAACTCCCGAAATCAAACGGCGAGCGAGCTGCATATCATAGTTCTCGAGGAAGATAATCTTGCCGAGGAACTCAGGACGCTGCGAGATCTCATATATCTTCTTAATCAAGCCCTGACCAGCTCCGTCAGCGGGGTGAGCCTTACCTGTGTAAAGGAACTGTACGGGATAGTTGGGGTTGTTGACAATCTTCTCCAAACGCTCAAGGTCGGTAAACAGCAGGTGAGCACGCTTGTAAGTAGCGAAACGACGGCCGAAACCGATAAGCAGGGCGTTGGGGTTTATCTTCTCCATAAGGCTGACCACACGACTTGGATCGCCCTGATTCTTAAGCCATGAATCACGGAACTGCTCACGAATGTAGTCAACAAGCTTTGTCTTCAATTGCATACGTGTCTTCCAAATCTCTGCATCAGGCACATCGTAGATGGCATGCCAGATGGTTTCGTTACTCTGGTCGGCAATATGCTCGGGAGCAAAGTGCTTGGCATACAGGCGACGCCATTCGGTAGCACACCATGTGGGGAAGTGAACGCCATTGGTTACATAACCAACATGGCTTTCCTCGGGGAAGTAACCGCGCCAGATGTTCTGGAACATCTTCTTTGACACCTCGCCGTGAAGCCAGCTAACGCCGTTAACTTCCTGGCAAGTGTTGCAGGCGAAGGTACTCATACAGAACTTCTCATTGTGGTCGTCGGGGTTCTGACGGCCCATGCCAATGAACTCGTCCCAAGAAATGCCGAGCATCTGAGGATATCCGCTCATATACTTGCCGAACAGGCCTTCGTCGAAATAGTCGTGGCCTGCAGGAACAGGAGTGTGCACTGTATATAGAGAAGATGCGCGCACAAGTTCCAAAGCCTGATTGAAGGTGAGGCCACTTTCTACATAATCAACAAGGCGCTGAACGTTGCACAGAGCTGCGTGACCTTCGTTGCAGTGGTATACATCCTTCTTTATGCCAAGCTTCTTGAGCAGCAGCACACCGCCGATACCAAGAAGAATCTCCTGCTTTAGGCGGTTCTCCCAGTCGCCACCATAGAGGGCATGTGTAATAGAACGGTCGAATTCAGAGTTGAGGTCGTTGTCGGTATCGAGGAGATAGAGCTTTACGCGACCCACGTTTACACGCCAGACATAAGCGTGAACCTGATAGTTCATGTAAGGAACATCGATAACAACGGGCTTACCTTCGGAATCCAACTGCTGCTCGATGGGCAGAGTGCCGAAGTTCTGAGCCTCATAGTTTGCTATCTGCTGACCATCCATCGACAGCGTCTGGGTGAAGTATCCGAAACGATAAAGGAAGCCGATGGCCACCATATCCACGTTGGAATCAGAAGCCTCCTTTACATAGTCACCGGCGAGGATGCCGAGACCACCTGAGTAAATCTTAAGCACTTGGTTCAAACCATACTCCATGCAGAAATAAGCAACAGAAGCACGGTCGGTGCGAGGCTTGACGTCCATATACTCGCGGAACTCCTTGTAGGTATCGTTCATCCGGTTGAGTATATCCTTGTCCTTGGACAGTTCGGAGAGACGTTCGTAGCTAATGCGCTCGAGAAGCAGCACCGGGTTCTGTCCACACTCTTCATAGAGCACAGGGTCGAGCCGTGAGAAGAGGCTGCGAGCGCTGTGATTCCAAGCCCACCACATATTGTGCGCGAGCTCTTCGAGTTTCTGAAGCTCGGCAGGAATAGTGCTTTTCACCATTACTGGTTTCCATTGTGCTTCATTAGCGTAGCTTGCTTTGATTTTCATAAAACTGAGTTATTGGTTATTAATTATGTTATTTCTTTCTTCAGCACGACGAAGGGCAAAGTCGTATGCCTGACGATAATATTCGATGAAGTGACGCCATTGAGCTTTCTCAGCCAATTGGCGAGCTGCTTTTCGCGACTGTTCCACCTCTTTCTGATCTAGCGAAGCAAAGCCGATTATCTCATTGCTGATGCGGTCAGCTACCTCGTCGAAGTTGTAGTCGGAACGGGGCACAACCTCAACGCCGTCAGTGTCAAGGTGCGGTTCTCCGTTCTTCTGTTCCATCGCCCACAGCCCGAAGCCTGCAAGGGTAGTTGTGACACAAGGCACACGGAAGGCTACGCTCTCAAGTGGGGTGTAGCCCCAAGGCTCATAATACGATGGATAAACGGTCAGGTCCAGCCCGAGCAGGAGATCATAGTAGTGCATATTGAAGATGCCATCAGCACCATCAAGGTAGCACGGCACAAACATTACCTTCACACGAGCACTCTCTCGGTTGGTGATACCAAAACGATGAATTGTCTGAGTCACCAAATCGCAGCCAGGCTCATGCAGGTTATGCGTGATGAAAGGCTCTGGCAGGGACTTTCCGCTCTTCAACCTTTCCTTAAGTTCCTCACGCGGTCCAGCCTGCCATGCCGGTACTTCGATAAGAGCGAGCACGGGACGTTGCAAACGATTATTGTGGAGTGTGCGGTTCAGAGCTTCAAGATATACATCTACTCCTTTGTTCTTCCACTCATAACGGCCGCTTGTTGCCACGATTAGTGTATCATCGCTAAACGTGGTACCCATAAGGGCTTCGGCTACATCAAAAATGCGACGACGTGCCTTGCGACGACGATTAACAAACGTGACTCCCTTGGGCACAAAGTCCATCTCAAAACCATTAGGAAGCACCACGTCGGGTTGCTTGTCCAAGAGTTCAACACATTCGCGTGCTGTAACGTCGCTTACTGTTGTGAAGCAGTCCACATTGTGAGCTGTCTGACGCTCAATACTGTGCTTGCTCTGAACATTCAACTCCTCTGCCATCTGATTGCCGTTGTAAGCAAATAGATAGTCGTAAAGAGGCTTACCGTTGCCTGCGATGCTGCGTCCGACAGTTGTGGCATGAGTAGTAAATATTGTTGCTATCTGCGGAACATGTTTCTTCAGGTACAAAGCCCCTAGACCCGTCATCCATTCATGAGCCTGGAAAATAACTTTAGGAGCAACGGGAGAAGCGTCTGGAGTAAACCAATAGTTATATATACTTTCTACTACTCTACCGGCAGCGTAGGAGAACATAGAGGCTTCATCGTAGTCGCCGTAAGCATGAAGGCTGTCAACCTGATACTCGGTCCAAAGAGCACCGTAGATATCGTTCTTGCGAGCATAGAAAGGTTGGAAGTCTACCAGCACTACAATTGGGCGCCCCGGCACAAGCCAACGCCCGACGCGAACTTCAAGAGCCTCGCTTGCTGCACGCCGACGCCAGTCAGCCCACAAAGTGTTATCTTCCTCGAAGAGAGGGTTATCCTTACCGCGCCAAAGATCGGGACCGATGAAAACTATACGGTCGGGCATAGTATCTTGCAGCGTCTTGGCACGCGTGGAGAGTACCGTATATATGCCTCCCACTTTATTGCATACCTCCCAACTCGCTTCAAAAATATAATCGGGGTGAAGTGAATATTGAGCCATGTTCCTTTTTAATCGGGCGCAAAGGTACAAAAATTATTAGAAATAATTGTTCAAAGACTAAAGTTTTTTTTCTTCAAACTCAGTTTTATATCATTTCTATTAACGAGAATTAAAATCCACGACCTCAACTGCTCATATTTATCACATTAAGAGTGTACTAACACATCAATCTTATATGGTAAAACTGAAACCAAAATGACGCAACAAGAGCCATCCTATTAGCCCCACCAGCTCAAGCTAATGTATAATTTAAGCCAGCCTAATCAGACGATTAGACCGGCCTAATTTGCCTTATAAGCCGTACTTATATTTCGGCTATATATAATTAAATGTACGCGCGCGCGACAGAAAGTTCTATTTCAAAAGAGGGAAAAACTAAAACAAGATCTTAAAAAGGTAAGGCTGGCGGAGTAAGAACAGCCCTAGTGCCCATAGTGAACAACTGCAAGCAAGCCGAACGCAAAGAGAACGGCTCCCACAATGCTTTTCTCTGCTAAGTAACCAAAAACTGCTATGCCAATGCAGACACCAGCAAGGAAGGAGGAACCGAGTATTTTAAACATAAGTCAAAATAAAGAAAAGGCACGGATTACCAATAAAAAATAATCCGTGCCATAAAACAGTAACAATCAGAGTCCGAACACCTTGGACAAGCCGTTGTCCACACCGCCGAAACCCATGAAGGCCATAGCCAGCAGACCGGCTACGACGAGGGCGATGGGCATACCCTGCATTCCCTTGGGGACATCCATCATGGCCAACTGCTCGCGGATGGCAGCGAAGATGGTGAGGGCAAGACCGAAGCCAAGGGCTGTGCTCACGGCATAGACGACGCCGGAGAGGAGGTTAGGCTCAAGACCTTGGGCGTTGTAAGTGCCCTGTGCCACGAGGATGGCCACGCCGAGGATGGCGCAGTTGGTGGTGATGAGGGGCAGGAAGACGCCGAGAGCTTGGTACAGCGCAGGCGACACCTTCTTCAGGATAATCTCCACCATTTGCACGAGGGCGGCGATGACGAGGATGAAGGCAATCGTCTGAAGGTACTCGAGGTTGTACTTAATCAGAAGTATCTGAATCAGATAGGTGACGATCGTGGCTATGGTAAGCACGAAAGCCACAGCTGCGGACATGCCAAGGGCCGTGTCCACTTTCTTCGACACACCGAGGAACGGGCAGATTCCGAGGAACTGCGAGAAGACGATGTTGTTGACGAAGATGGCTGAGAAGAAGATTAGTAAGTAAGCCATAATATCAGACCCCCTCTCCGCTCCCCTTCAAGGGGAGAGTAGAATGCTTTTGAGCGGATGAGGCTATTAGGGTCATTCTTTTAATTAATAATTTGTATACTATTCTTGAAAGTGACCACCCTCCCCCTCAAAGGGGGAGTGAGGAGGGGGTCTCTTCAGATTTTAGCAACCTTCTTAACGATAGCGATGAGATAACCCAAGGCGATGAAAGCTCCGGGAGCAAGGACGAAGAGGAGCATACCGTAGTTCTCCGAGTAGATGGTCACATCGAATATCTTGCCGGTGCCGAGAAGCTCGCGGATTCCACCGAGCAACGTCAAGGCAATGGTGAAGCCAAGACCTATACCGATGCCGTCGAAGAGGCTCTCGATGGGGCCGTTCTTTGCGGCAAAGGCTTCAGCACGACCGAGGATGATGCAGTTCACAACGATGAGGGGAATGAACAGGCCGAGCGTCTTATAGACTTCAGGTGTATAGGCCTGCATGACCATCTGTAAGGCGGTGACCAAGGAGGCAATCACAACGATGTACGAGGGGATACGAACCTGATCGGGGATGAGGTTCTTGATGCACGAGATGATTAGGTTGGAGAAGATGAGCACAGCCATCGTCGCCAAGCCCATCGACATACCGTTAATGGCGCTGGAAGTGGTTCCGAGCGTGGGGCACATACCAAGAAGAAGGACAAAGGTCGGATTCTCCTTGAGGATGCCGTTCCAAAGAATCTTAATATATTTCATATTCGTTTCCTCCAATGGTTATTCCGGATTTGCCGGAGATTCAGGACTATCCGAAGTAGATGATTTGACATTTTGCTGAGCGGAAGCACCAGATTGAGCATCCGTAGCACTCGCTCCGGCATAAGCATGGTAAGCTACATTGACCGCACGAAGGAAGGCACGGGAGGTGATGGTGGAAGCGGTGATGGCGTCCACGTCGCCACCGTCCTTCGAGACGGTCAATTCCTTCTCTCCAGGATTCTTTCCAATGATGTCGCCTTTTTCACCCTTCTGGAACCAGAAACCAGCCTTGGCGCCCAAACCTGGGGTCTCAGCATGGTCGAGGACAGTGTAACCCTTGATGGTGCCTTCTTCAGCAAAGCCGACGAGCACGCTCAGCTTGCCGCCGAAACCGTTGGGGTCGATAGCTTGCACGGCAACACCCTTGTCCGTCGTGTAGATGATGACGGGATTGCCATTGGCATCCTCTGCCTCGGAAGTCTGCTGGACCTGGGCGTCAGCAACGCCCAGCACCGAGTTGATGCCTTCGGCAAGGGTGCGAGCCTTGTTCTCTTCAATGGGGCCTGCTGTAATCTTGTTCACGTAGGCCAAAGCTCCAGCTGCGATGACCGAGATGAGGGTCAGCACACAGAGCATATTGGGAAGTGTAGATGGTAACTTTTTCATTTCTTGACCTCCCCGAAGCGTTTAGGTTTGACATAAGTGTTGATGAGCGGTGTGAAGCCGTTCATGATGAGGATGGCGAAGCTCATGCCCTCGGGATAGCTGCCGAAGTCGCGAATGAGCACCGTCAGCACACCGATAGCCACGCCATAGATGATCTGGCCTTTACCAGTCATGGGTGAGGTGACATAGTCCGTAGCCATGAAGCAGGCACCGAGCATGAGACCACCCGAGAGGATGACCTGAAGGGGATTGGCATAGCTGGGGTCGATGAGATGGAAGAGACCGGCGAGGACAAACACCGTGCCGAGGATGGACACGGGGATGTGCCAAGTGATGATCTTGCGCCAGAGCATGAAGCAGCAGCCGATGAGCAGGCAAAGCGCACTGACTTCACCGAGGGAACCGCCCGTCTGACCAATGAGCATGTCGATGGATGAAGGCAGATTGCTGAGCAGGCTGGCATCGCCCGTCTTGATGGCTTCCTTCATGAGGGCCAGCGGCGTAGCAGCCGTCTCGACATCCACATAACCCATCTGACCGCTGACGGGCCAAGTAGTCATTTGTACGGGGAATGAGATGAGCAGGAACACACGGCCTACGAGTGCAGGGTTGAAGGGATTCGTGCCCAAGCCGCCAAACGTCATCTTGCCGATGCCGATGGCCACGAGAGCGCCGATGATGATAATCCAGATAGGCAGGTTTGAGGGCAGGTTGAAGCCAAGCAGCAGACCCGTGAGGATGGCAGAGCCGTCGCAGATCGTCAGCTGCTTGCGACCGAGGATGAAGCGTGTGATGGCCCACTCAAAGAACACGCAAGCTGCCACAGACGTCGCCAGGACGATGGCAGACCCCAGTCCAAAGAAATAAAGCGAGGCGATGAGTGCAGGCACCAGCGCGATGCACACGCCGTACATATTCTTTTGCACCGAGTCGCCGCCATGGACGTGAGGTGATAGGGAAATTATTGGTTTCATAAGAGGAGACCCCCTCCCCGCTCCCCCTCAAGGGGGAGATTTTAATGTAATGGAGCGGATGAGGCTAATAGGGTCATTCTTTTAAAATTAAAAATGTATGCAATTCATGAAAGGCGACCACCCTCCCCCCTTAAGGGGAATGAGGGGGGGCTATTATTTCTTTGTAATACTCTCCATATGCCTTGCCTTTATGATGCCCATCACGGTCTGCTTGGCCACACGGATGTTGTCGAGCAGCGGACGATTGGAGGGGCAGGTGAAGGCGCAGGAACCACATTCGATGCAGGAGGTGACGTCGTTCTTCTCGCAACCATCCCAGTCCTTCAGACGGGTGTAAGCAGCGAGGAGGTAAGGCTCGAGACCCATGGGGCAGGCGCTGACGCACTTGCCACAACGGATACAAGGCGAAGCTTCACCACGACGACTTTCCTTCTCCGTCATAAGGAGCAGACCGCTGGAGCCCTTGGTGACAGGCACTTCGAGCGACATCAGCGCACGTCCCATCATGGGACCACCGCCAATGATTTTACCTGTGTCTGCAGGCATACCACCTGCTTCGTCAATGAGTTGCTGCATGGGTGTTCCGATGCGCGCAAGGAAGTTGGAGGGTTGAGCAACGCTTTTGCCAGTCACCGTTATGATGCGCTCGATGAGCGGCTTGCGTTTTGTAACAGCCTCGTAGATAGCATAAACCGTACCTACGTTCTGCACGATGGCACCCACGTTGATGGGCAGTGCAGGAGGTGCAGGCACCTGACGTCCAATGACGGCATCGATGAGCTGCTTCTCACCGCCTTGCGGGTACTTCACTTTGAGAGGTACTACTTCGATGCCGGGGTACTGGGCAGCCTTCTCCTTGAGGAGGTCGGTGAGCAGCTTGATAGCATCGGGCTTGTTCATCTCGATGCCGATGTAAGCCTTCGCGCAGTTCACGGCATGTTTGATGAGCTGAACACCTACGAGAATCTGTTCGGGCTTCTCGAGCATCAGGCGATGGTCGGCTGTTAAGTAAGGCTCGCACTCCACGGCGTTGACGATGATGGCCTCTGCCTTCGTTCCCGGAGGGGGCATGAGTTTCACACCAGTGGGGAAGGTGGCACCACCCATACCCACAATGCCTGCGGCCTTAATCCGGTTGACGACTTCCTCGGCTGTGATATTGCCAAGATCCTTCATCGTCACGAGTTTGTCTGAGCGGTCGATGTTCTCTTCCCATTCGTCGCCTTCTACGTCGACGACAACGGCCATGCGGCGTGTGCCGCTTGAGTCTAACACGGCATCAACCTTGCTGACCTTGCCGCTGACACTTGAGAAGACGGGTACGGAAAGACCCTTGCCGGCTTCGCCAAGCAGCGTACCTACCTTCACCTCATCGCCTTTCTTGACGACAGGCACGGCGGGAGCACCGATATGCTGGAACATAGAAAAGACAGCCTGCTTAGGGATCGCTGCCACTTTGATTGGCGAAGCAGCTGAAAGCTTATTCTCTGCGGGATGAACACCGCCAATATTAAATGTCTTCATGCTTTTTCTTGTTCTTTAGCGGGTTCAACATTCCCAGTCGGAGAACCGACGGGCACAGTGGCTTCCTTTGCGGCAGGCTTCTCTACTGCGGGTGCAGCAGGCTTTTCTGTAGCGGGAGCGGCAGGCTTCTCTGCTGCAAGTGCTTCCACCTTCGGCTTCCTTGGCGGGAAGTTGAAGGCATGGATGGCGTTCTGCGGACATTCGTCCTCACACTTACGACAGAGCTTGCACTTCTCGGCATCGATGTAGGCGAGGTTAGCATCTACGGTGATGGCCTCGAACTTGCAGACCTTCACGCACTTCTGGCAAGCGATGCAACCTACGCTGCAGGCTTTGCGTGTCTGTGCGCCCTTGTCCTTGCTGTTACAAAGCACCACAACGCGGCGGTTCTTCAAGCCCTTTAGACGAATCTCGATGATGCCGCGCGGACAAGCCTTGGAGCAGGCACCGCAAGCGGTACATTTCTCTTCATCCACTTCGGGCAGTCCCGTTTCGGGGTTCATGTGGATGACGTCGAACTGGCAAGCAGCAACACAGTCGCCACAACCGAGGCAACCGAAGGCACAAGCCGTTTCGCCCGAACCCAGCATCTGCTGAACGCGGCAGCTCTGAGCACCGTCGAACTCTGCAATACGCGGACGGCTCTCGCATGTGCCGTTGCATCGCACGACAGCCACCTTCGGGGCACTAGCCTCGGCTTTCATGCCAAGGATGTCGGCCACCTGTTCCATCACGGGCTGTCCGCCTACAGGGCAGAGCAACCCTTCGAGCGAGCCTTTATCGGCAGCTTTCACGCAAGCTCCGGCAAAACCGCCACAGCCGGGGAAACCACAGCCGCCGCAGTTGGCACCAGGAAGCACGCCTTGCACCTGACCGATGCGCTCGTCTTCATGCACAGCGAATTTCTTGCCGGCAAGAAACAGGATTAGCGCTGCCACCAGTCCGATGCTGCCAAGAACAATCACTGCAATCAGGATTACATTCATAAATTGTTTTGTGTTAAAAGTTTATTGTTTAATGTTTGATGCGGAATGAAAAGGATTGTTGCAAACGTTTACGGAAGAAGAGATAGATGACGACGTAGTAGAGGGCAACGGTAATCAAAGCACAAAGTGCGCCAAGCGGCTCGCTGCCTGTAAGTCGGATAGCGACGAATAGCACGGGCAACATGAGCAGCAGCGGCAGTCCGTAGGCTATGATTGCTGCACGACGGCCGTCGGTGAGACGTCCTTCGAGGACCACCTTCTGACCTACCTGATATAACGAAGCCTGCGGAGTGAAGACGTCCACGTCCTTCTCCTTGGCTTCGGCACTGGAACACATAGCTTTAGCGGCACATGCTGAACAGGCAGCAGTCTGCAGTATGGTAACCACAACCTTTTGGCCGTCAACAAGTTTCACAACCCCATCGTGCAAAATAAGCTCTTCTTTCATTGAATTATGTGAACGTAACTTTACAAAAGCGGCACAAAGTTAATAATAATTAATATATGTACACGCGCGCGAAGAAAGAAAAGTGTGAGCTTTTAAGAATTTTAACACAAGGAGACATCTAAAATGAATTTAGTAGACAAAAAGAAGGCGCGGCTTCACAGCCACGCCTCTTGTATGCTTGTTTGGAAGTATTGTAATTGTTGGAAGCTGTTGGTTTAAGCTTCTGCGGGAGCCTCCTCTTCTTGGGGTTCAGCAGCAGCTTCAGCCTCAGTAGCAGCTTCAGCCTCTGCCTTAGCAGCAGCTTCAGCAGCCTTCTTGTCGGCTACTTTTTTAGCGATCTCTTCATTGGTCTTCTTCTCTGCCTCAAGAGCAGCAGCAGCAGCGGCCTTCTTGTCAGCAGCGACCTTGTCCTCAACAGCCTTCAGGCCTTTCTGGTGGTCAGCCTTCCAAGCGTTGAACTTGATTTGTGCGGTTGCCTCATCAAATGCGCCTTTCTTGACGCCACCACGGAGGTGCTTCATGAGGTAAACGCCTTCACCGGAGAGGATGTTGCGCACGGTGTCCGTGGGCTGTGCACCCGTCTCTACCCAATACAGGGCACGTTCGAATTTCAAATCTACAGTGGCAGGATTGGTGTTTGGATTGTAGGTTCCAATCTTCTCTGTAAACTTACCGTCGCGCGGAGCTCTTACATCAGCAACGACGATGCTGTAGAAAGCGTAGCTCTTACGGCCATGACGTTGCAATCTGATTTTTGTTGCCATAAATGTTTAATAATGAGTTAATAGGTTTGAAACTTATGCTGCCAACTCGTGACAGCGGGCGCAAAGGTACTGCTTTCTTCCGACATGGCAAAACATTTCGGCTTCTTTTTTAATAATATGTACACGAGAGGCTAATAAATCTTAATTTTTTTATCTTTTAGGAATAAATGTCACTTATTACACTATCTTTGCAAAGCTAAATATGTGTACAATCATATAATTTACATAAAACTTATCATTATGGACAACGAATTAGTTCAGAAATGCAGAGCCATAGCACAGCAGTGGCTCTCCTCACCAGTTTATGACGAACAGACCAAGGCCGAAGTGAAGGCTATGCTTGATGCCGAGGACAGCACAGCCCTCGTCGACGCATTCTACCAGACTCTGGAATTCGGCACTGGCGGCTTGCGCGGCATTATGGGTGCCGGCACAAACCGCATGAACCGCTACATAGTCGGCGCAGCCACACAAGGTTTCGCCAACTACATTCTCAAGGCATTTCCCGGTCGTACAGACTTGGCTGTGGTCGTAGGTCACGACTGCCGCAACCATGGCCGTGAATTTGCTGAAACGGTGGCCAACATATTCTCGGCCAATGGCATCAAGGTCTACCTCTTTGAGAGCCTACGCCCCACCCCAGAGATATCCTTTGCCATACGTCAACTCAAGGCTCAAGCTGGTGTCAACGTCACTGCCTCCCATAATCCCAAAGAGTACAACGGCTACAAGGCTTATTGGGACGACGGCGCTCAGGTGCTCAGCCCGCATGACACCGGCATCATCGATGAAGTGAACAAGGTTAAAGTCGAAGACGTCAAATGGGAAGGCAATCCCGACCTCATCCAAATAATAGGCGGCGAGATGGACTGGGACTACCTCCAGGCCGTAAAGGAAGCCATGGTCGATCAGGATGTTATCTTACGTCAGAAGGATCTCAACATTGTCTATACTCCGCTCCATGGCACTGGCCGCGTTATCATTCCCGAAGCCTTGCGTTCGTGGGGCTTCCAGAACATCCACGTGGTGCCCGAGCAGATGGTCATCGATGGAAACTTCCCCACTGTGGTCAGCCCCAATCCAGAGAACTCCGAGGCCATGACCCTCGGCATGAAGCTCGGCACAAAGCTCAACGCCGACCTCGTCATCGCTTCTGACCCAGACGCCGACCGCCTTGCCATTGTCTGCCGCAACAGCAAAGGCGAATGGGAAATCCTCAACGGGAACCAGACCTGCATGATGTTTGCTTGGTACATCATTGCCAACAAGAAGAAACTCGGCCAGTTGAAGGGTAATGAATTTCTTGTCAAGACCATCGTCACCACCGAGATTATCAAGAAGATAGCCGACAAGAACGGCGTAGAGATGATGGACTGCTACACCGGCTTCAAATGGATCGCAGCCCTCATCCGCGAGAATGAAGGCATCAAGAAGTATATTGGAGGTGGCGAGGAGAGCTTTGGCTTCCTTCCGTTCGACAAGGTGCGCGACAAGGACAGCCCTGCCTCCATCTGCCTCATTTGCGAAATTGCAGCATGGGCAAAGGACAACGGTAAAACGCTATACGACCTCCTCATGGACATCTACCTTGAATATGGCTACACAATGAACCACACCGTCAACGTGGTTCGTCCAGGCAAGACCGGCGCTGATGAGATCAAACAGATGATGATTGACTTCCGCGGCGCCAAGGCTCCAAAGATGCTCGGGGGCTCAAAGGTCATTTGCACCAAGGACTATCAAGCACTCACGGCTACCGACGGCGATGGCAACGTATTCCCACTCGACATGCCAGCTAAATCCAACGTCTTGCAATGGTTTACCGAGGAAGGAGTAAAGGTCAGCGTACGCCCCTCTGGCACGGAGCCTAAGATTAAATTCTACATTGAAGCACCTGCCGAGATGCAATGCCCCAAATGCTATAACTCAGCATGCGAGGAAGGCATGGCGAAAGTCAAAGCCGTGTGTAAGGATCTTGGAATCTAAAGAACCGACCTCTACCTCTCTCCCGCAAATGACGGGAAATAACTAAATGAAATGACTACAGAAGAGATGACTTTGCGCAAAGGCAACAGCTCTCGCCCCAACAATAAGAGCGGAGGGCAGCTCTCCGTTTGGCTATGCCTTTGCGGCGGCGACATATTGTTAAGAAGAGAGGGAGCTGAGAATGTTTTCTCACTCCCTGTAGGTGAAGAACCGCCCTTAGCACTGCATCCCTGGAATGTAGTCACCGTCCTCTCTCCCCTTTCCTTAGGGAGAGGGGCCGCGGGAGAGGCCAAGGTTGTCCGTCTGGACAAGCCAGTGGTAGGCATCGAAGGCCTTGAGATGATGAACCTCCGGGCCTCCTTCGACGTCCTTTCTGAAGAAGAGTACAACCTTGCAGGCAAAGCAGCCGAGCTCATTTATTGGGATCAGAACAGTAAGTTCTGCGGCTGTTGTGGCGCACCGATGAAGTTTGAAACAGAGATATCGAAACGCTGCATAAACTGTGGTAAGGAACTTTGGCCGCAACTGGCCACTGCAGTCATCGTTAGGGTTACAAGGAACAACTCTGAAGAGGTCCTTTTAGTTCATGCCAACAACTTCCGTCGCCCATACTACGGTCTAGTAGCCGGTTTCGTAGAAACAGGCGAGACATTGGAAGAGGCCGTGCAACGTGAGGTGCGCGAAGAGACAGGCATTGAGATATCCGACATACGCTATTTCGGTTCACAACCTTGGCCATACCCTTGCGGACTCATGGTAGGTTTCACGGCCAACTATGCATCCGGCGAGATACAATTACAACGCTCTGAACTTTCTAAAGGAGGATGGTTCTCACGCGACCAAATGCCCCCAATCCCAGGCAAAGCTTCAATCGCCCGCAGACTCATCGATGACTGGATAGAACAAGATTAAAGAATAGGAAGAGAAATAAAGGAAAAAGGAAGTTTTAGTGTGTAGAATTTCTCAACTCCTCAAAAAATACTTTTAACTCTCAACTTTCAACCATCATGAAACAGCTTATACTCTTTGCAATAATGCTTCTGGGCATGCCCCTCATAGTCAATGCTCAGACGATAAGCAATGCCGACAATTTAGTAGTTGCACAGGTGGAGAAAGACGGCACGCTCACCGACAGCAACAATGCCGTGATTGCCCGCTTCGAGAGCGATGGCACCATACGCGACAGCAACAATGTCCACAAAGGCAAGATAGAAAGCGATGGTAGCGTATATGACCAAAACAACACTTATCTGGGCAAGGTAGCAAGCGACGGCAGCGTATACAATTTCCAGAGCAGCTACCTTGGCAAGATATGGTTCGACGGTTCGATACGCGACAGCGAGAGCCGCACGTTAGGCTACGCCAAGGACGTCAACAAGAACTACGCAGCCGTGTATTTCTTCTTCCAACAACTGATTATTTCTAAATAAATATGTGAAAAAACGGGGAAAAGGTTTGGCTGTTAAGCAGAAAAGCATTACCTTTGCGCCCGATTTGAGACCGACGGGGCTCATCAAAGAGGTACCACGAAGGTACACGCCTCCCGGTAAAATCCGTTAAATACATAATAATCAATCATGTACGCAATCGTAGAGATTAACGGTCAACAGTTCAAGGCAGAAGCTGGCAAGAAGCTGTTTGTGTACCACATTCAGGGTGCTGAGGCTGAGCAGACTGTTGAATTTGAGAGAGTGTTGTTGGTAGACAACGACGGCGCAATCACCGTGGGTGCTCCCGTGGTAGAAGGTGCTAAGGTGGTCTGCGAAGTAGTTTGCCCGCTTGTTAAGGGCGACAAGGTTCTTGTCTTCCACAAGAAGCGCCGCAAGGGCTATCGCAAGCTGAACGGTCATCGTCAGCAGTTCACCGAGTTGAATATCAAGGAAGTTATTGCTTAACCACTAAAACCCCTAAGAAACATGGCACATAAAAAAGGTGTAGGTAGTTCTAAGAACGGCCGCGAGTCTGCAGCACAAAGACTCGGCGTGAAGATTTTTGGTGGTCAGCAGTGTGTTGCTGGCAACGTCATCGTTCGCCAGCGTGGCACGCAGCACTATCCCGGCAAGAATGTCGGCATGGGCAGCGACCATACTTTGTATGCTCTCATCGACGGCGTTGTGATCTTCAAGAAGGGTCGCCTCGACCGCTCCACAGTGTCCGTAGAACCCGTAGCAGAAGCATGATGGCTGAATGAAACAGGCCATGGTGTTTGCCGCAGGACTCGGCACACGACTAAAACCGCTCACTGACACGACGCCTAAAGCGCTCGTGAAAGTGGGCGGTTTCGCTTTACTAGAGCACAATATCCTAAAGTTGCGCGACGCAGGTTTCGAACGCATCGTGGTAAACATTCATCATTTCGGCGAGCAGATAATAGACTTTCTCAACGAACACGACAATTTCGGGATTGACATACATATAAGTGATGAACGTGAGATGCTGTTAGACACTGGCGGCGGACTCAAGAAAGCACGTCAGCTTTTCGACCCCGCGAGCCCTATCCTCATACATAATGTCGACATTCTTTCTGATGCACCGTTGACTGAGCTCACAGATTTATCTGCATCCACAGGTGCGGCAGTCCTTGCTATTTCCAGGCGCGAGAGCGCCAGCGGCCGCTATCTGCTTTTCGATGAAGATCAACGACTCGTGGGTTGGACCAACGAACGTACGGGAGAAGTACGGTCTCCATTCACTGATGCCCTAAGCCTTGCACGCTTGAAAGCGCCCTTCGCCGGCATTCATGCCTTCCACCCATCGCTTTTTCCCCTCATGGACGCTTGGCCCGACCGCTTCAGCATAATCGATTTCTATCTCAATGCCTGCAGCGTATGTCCAATAATAGGCTTGATGGCCGAGTTCCGTCTGCTCGATGTCGGGAAGCTTGACAGCCTCGTTGCTGCAGAGAATTTCATAAAAAAGTTGAGAGTTGAGAAATAACAATTAAAAGTTGACCGCCCAATGCAAAAGATTATCATTCTGGACTTCGGCTCACAGACCACCCAGCTCATCGGCCGGCGCATACGTGAATTAAATACGTTTTGCGAGATTCTGCCCTACAACAAGTTTCCCAAGGACGATCCCGATGTCATCGGCGTCATCCTTAGCGGTTCCCCTTTTAGCGTCTACGACCCGGAAGCCTTCCGCATTGACCTCGATGAGATACGTGGTCGATACCCAGTTCTTGGCATCTGTTATGGAGCACAATATATCAGTCACAACCTTGGTGGCCGAGTAGAACCGGCACCTTCGCGCGAATACGGTCGTCAGCACCTCACCACCATAGACCTCTCCAACCCACTATTCAAAGGCTTCGATGAAGGCTCACAAGTGTGGATGAGCCATGGCGATACCATCACTGCCCTACCCGACGGTTTCCATTGCATTGCTTCCACGGACTCAGTCAAATACGCAGCCTTCTACTGCCCTGCAGACGGGAGCGCAAGTAGTAATTCCTCTGATCTCAATTCAATTTGGGGAGTTCAGTTTCACCCCGAAGTTTTCCATTCCACCCAAGGCACACTTCTCTTGAAGAATTTCGTAGTCGACATCTGCGGCAGCCGTCAGGAATGGAGCGCTGCATCATATGTGGAAACAACTGTAGCCGAGCTCCGACAGCAACTTGGCAACGACCAAGTAATCCTCGGCCTGTCAGGCGGTGTTGACAGTTCCGTTGCCGCCGTTCTTATTCACCGTGCTATCGGCGACCGCCTCACATGCATCTTTGTGGACCACGGCCTTCTGCGCAAGAACGAGTTCACGCAAGTCATGGACGATTACAAAGAGCTTGGCCTCAACGTGATAGGCGTTGATGCTTCCGACAAGTTCTTCGCCGATCTGGCAGGAGCTACCGAACCGGAGGAGAAGCGCAAGATTATCGGCCGCGACTTCATAGAAGTATTCAATGAGCAAGCAAGGAAAATCGTAAATGGCAACTCTTCTGAGAGTAAATGCCGCTGGCTTGCCCAAGGCACAATCTACCCCGATCGTATCGAATCACTCAACATTACAGGCAAAGTCATCAAGAGCCACCACAACGTTGGCGGCCTTCCCAAAGAGATGGATCTGCAGTTGTGTGAGCCCTTAAAGTGGTTGTTTAAGGATGAGGTGCGACGCGTTGGGCGTCAGCTTGGTATGCCCGAACATCTCATTACTCGTCACCCATTCCCAGGACCTGGTTTAGCAGTCCGCATCTTAGGCGAAATTACCCCCGAACGTGTTCGCATTCTGCAAGAAGCTGATGATATTTATATCCGTGCATTACGTGAATACAAAGTGCGTCTGAGCGGTGACGAAGCCCGTCGAGTATTAGCAGCAGGCGTTCCTGCAGAGATGAGCGACGGTGAAGTGGAAGTGTCGCTCTACGATCAGATATGGCAGGCCGGCGTCATCTTGCTTGCCACCACCCGTTCCGTTGGTGTTATGGGCGACGAGCGCACTTACGAGCATCCCGTAGCCCTGCGTGCCGTCACCTCCACCGATGCCATGACAGCCGATTGGGCACACCTGCCCTACGACTTCCTGGCTCGTGTGTCCAACGACATCATCAATCATGTCCGTGGCGTCAACCGCGTATGCTACGACATTTCCTCCAAGCCACCTGCCACCATCGAGTGGGAATAGCACCCCAACCTTTTCATACGCTATTTGCTACTAGAACAAGTAGAGACGCAAGAAGGATTATAATAAAAGACCTTTCTCACCAGTGAGAAAGGTCTTTCCCATTGGTGGGAAATGAGTTTCCCACTGGTGGGAAAAGTGTTTCCCAATGGTGGGAAGAATTATTTTGGGCTATTTATTGAACGAATATATTCAACGAAGTGCCGTGTTGCGTATGTGACAAGGTTGAATGCTATGCGTTGAGCATGGCTTCGATGTCTTGCTCAAAGTCCTTAGGCTCGGTAGTTGGGGCATAGCGATGAATGGTGGTTCCGTCCTTGGAGATAAGGAACTTAGTAAAGTTCCAAAGTATGTCACTATCTTTCTCCACGCTCTTGCTAAGTGTTTTTAGGAGAGCATGCGTTGCCTTAGCCTTCAGTCCGGAGTAGTCTTCAGTGGGAGCCTGTGCCTTGAGGTACTCGAAGATGGGTTCTGCGGAGGGACCGTTGACATCAGTCTTCTTCATAATTTGGAAAGTGACGCCGTAGTTCAGTTGGCAAAACTCCTCTATCTCACCGTCGGTACCTGGGTCTTGTTCCTTGAACTGATTGCAAGGAAAGCCAATGATGACAAGGCCGCGGTCGCGGTATTTCTGGTTCAGAGCCTCAAGACCAGCAAACTGAGGAGTGAAGCCGCACTTGCTGGCAGTATTGACTATAAGCAGTACTTTTCCCTGGAAATCAGCGAAATCAAGTTCCTTGCCTCTGCTCGTGAGGGCTTTAAAATCATAAATCTTCTGCATGATAAGGTTTGCTTGTAGGTTGTTTCTTAAAAAGGCGGCGCCAGGCCTGCGAGGTCTGACACCGCCATTTGAGGATGCACTTGTGCGAAACGTATAATTAAATAAATGTACGCGCGCGAGGGTTTACTTCTTGGCCAGCAGGTCACGAATCTCGGTGAGGAGCTCTTCCTGAGTGGGTGCTGCGGGAGCTTCGGGCTCGGGTGCGGGCTCTTCCTTCTTTGAGAGCTTGTTCATGGCCTTAACCATGAGGAAAATGCAGAATGCCACGATGAGAAAATCTATGACGTTCTGAATGAATGTACCATACTTGAGCACTGCTGCACCTTCACCGTCGCCAATCTTGCAGACAAGGTTCGTGAAGTCTACGTTGCCGGTTAGCATGCCGATGGCGGGCATGAGCACATCGTCGACCAACGAAGTGATGATTTTACCAAAGGCACCGCCGATGATAACACCGACTGCCATGTCCATTACGTTGCCTCGCATTGCGAAGTCCTTAAACTCTTGAAGAAAATTTGCCATAATTTAAAGTTTTTGGGGTTTGAATAGTGCAAATATAAAACCTTTTTCGTAACTTTGCAGCGAAAATAGAAAAAAATGTCTATGAAACCCGCAATTTTCATCATAATCGTGCTCAATTTGCTGCTTTTGGTGGCATGTAAGAGTGCAGAATACTGTAATTGCGGATAGTGAAACCATAAGCGCTAAACATTCACGTTTAACGATAAACAAAAGATACAGTCAACATAGTTTTTTTAACCCAAAAAGAAAAAAAAGAAATGACAAAAGTTGCAATTAACGGTTTCGGCCGTATCGGTCGCCTCGCTTTCCGTCAGATGTTCGAGGCTGAAGGTTATGAAGTAGTCGCTATCAACGACTTGACCAGCCCCAAGATGCTGGCTCACCTTCTGAAGTATGACACCGCTCAGGGTGGTTTCTGCGGCAAGTTCGGCGAGAACAAGCACACTGTTGAAGCAGGCGAGGACTTCATCGTAGTCGATGGCAAGAAGATCACTATCTATGCTATTCCTAACGCTGCTGAGCTGCCTTGGGGCAAGCTGGATGTAGACGTTGTTCTGGAGTGCACAGGTTTCTATACCTCTAAGGAGAAGGCTTCTGCTCACCTGACCGCTGGTGCCAAGAAGGTTGTCATCTCTGCTCCCGCAGGCAACGACCTCCCCACCATCGTTTACAACGTTAACCACAAGACTCTGACTCCTGCCGACACCGTAATCAGCGCTGCCAGCTGCACCACCAACTGCCTCGCTCCTATGACCAAGGCCCTGAATGATTTCGCTCCCATCCAGAGCGGTATCATGACCACCGTTCACGCTTACACTGGCGACCAGATGATTCTCGACGGTCCTCAGCGCAAGGGTGATGTTCAGCGTGCCCGTGCCGGTGCCCAGAACATCGTTCCCAACAGCACTGGTGCTGCCAAGGCTATCGGTCTGGTTATTCCCGAACTGAACGGTAAGCTCATCGGCGCTGCTCAGCGCGTTCCCACTCCCACCGGTTCCACCACTATCCTGCACGCTGTTGTTAAGGGCGAGGTTACCGTTGAGGATATCAACGCTGCCATGAAGGCCGCTACCAACGAGAGCTTCGGCTACACTGAGGAGAAGCTGGTTTCCAGCGACATCATCGGTATGAAGTTCGGTTCTCTCTTCGACGCCAACCAGACCATGGTCAGCAAGATTGGTGATGGCAACTCTCTCGTTCAGGTTGTTGCTTGGTACGACAACGAGAACAGCTACACCAGCCAGATGGTTCGCACCATCAAGTACCTCGCTGAGCTGAAGTAATATTCTTATAGAATGCAACAAAAAAGGCTGTACGATGCTTATCGTACGGCCTTTTTTATACAGCCTCACCACTTTTAAGTCCTTAAAACAAACATGTCACTTCGCATCATTACTATCCTCGGCCCCACGGCCTGTGGGAAGACGGCTGTAGCCACACAACTGGCAGCCAAGCTCGACGGTGAAATCATATCGGCCGATTCCCGCCAGGTGTTCAGAGGCATGGACATAGGCACCGGCAAGGATCTTGCTGACTATGACATCAAAGTGAGTGATGCCAGCGGTACGCGGACACTGCACATCCCTTACCATCTAATTGACATAGCCGAGGCCGGCACGAAGTATTCCGTGTTCCATTTCCAACGCGACTTCTTCAAAGCCTATGAGGATATCTGCTCGCGAGGCCGTCAACCTATACTCTGTGGCGGGACTGGTTTGTACATTGAAAGCGTGCTCAGAGGCTACAACCTTGTGGAAGTGCCCGCTAACCACGAAACGCGCAATGACCTCGAAGGTAAGACGTTGGCAGAACTGAAGGAAATACTGGCATCGTATAAACAACTGCACAACACAACAGACGTTGACACAGCACGACGAGCCATTAGGGCCATAGAGATAGAAGAGTACTATAGAACGCACGGCGTGGACAAAACACTCCCCTCGCCCACCGTTGACTCGCTGACTATCGGCCTTAATATTCCGCGCGACCTACGGCGTCAACGTATAACCGACCGTCTGCACAAACGACTTAACGAAGGGATGGTGGATGAGGTACAACGCCTACTTGACGAAGGCGTGAAGCCCGAAGCGCTGATAAGTTATGGCCTCGAGTATCGTTATCTCACGCTCTACCTTACAAATCAAATCTCATACGACGAAATGGTACAACAGCTTGAGATTGCCATTCATCAGTTCGCCAAACGACAAATGACTTACTTCCGAGGGATGGAACGTCGTGGTGTGACGATTCACTGGATTGATGCCACAAAACCGTTTGACGAGATAGTGGAGGAAATAAAGAGGCTTACGAAGGAATAATGAGATTGATGTATTCTTGTTTGAGGCCTACACGGAAGGGGGCTTGAACGTTGTCAAGCACTATACCGTCGGTGCTTACACTGGCTTTTTTAATATCGTTGAAGATGACCTTGCGAGGAGTGCGATACGAACGTACGCTCTTGTGGCTTAGGAACTTGCCAGTGAAAAGCATCCAAAGTCCTTCCAGCAGTTGACGTATCCCAGGATAAGCTATCACACTGACGTCAAGCATGCCATTGTAAGGCACCGCGTTTGGCGTCTGCCCGTAGGCACGGCTGTTCCCTATGCACACGCTCATCACCTTGCGGTCGATAATCTCTTCGTTGATCTTTAGACTCATTCTGGTTTCCAACCTCTTGAACAGAAGTCCCAGCATGCTGGCGAAATACGTTAGCGTTGTTAGGCCGAAGATACGACGGGTCTTGAACTTAAGCTTCATGATATTGGCCACCAAACCCACATTCAAGCAATTGAAGAAATAACGAGACTGAACGTTGTTATCAGCATCGGTGTACACTACCTCTCCAACGTCCACCTGTCTGATGCGCCTGGCCTTAAGCCACTCGATGGTCTGCTCGTCTTTCTCGTCGTCGAAGCCCCAAAACGAGGCAAAATCGTTGCCACGACCATTGGGGATTACACCGAGTACAGTACGCTGTCGCACCTCATCGTCGAACGAGAGCAGCCCGTTCAAAGCCCTGTTCATGGCCGAATCGCCCCCAACAATAATTATTGTGTCGTAGCCATTGGTAATAAGCATCTTGGTCAATCGCAACACGCTGTCGGGGCCTTCGCTCTGAACGAAATCATAAGCGATAGCCTGAGCATCCAGAAGCTCTTTGATGTGCTCCCAGCGTTTGTGAGTCCTGCGGACTCCTGGTTTTGGGCAATAAATGATGCCCCATCGGCTGTTGGCAATCATGTTGTGAGGTTTTAAAGTCTCTATTCCTGTTCTCCTACCAATTGGAGAGTGTCTCGTTCTGCTGATTGGCAGAGACGGAAAAGGAGGCGTGTTATATGTTGTTTGTTTTAACTTAGCCCATTCGGCTTATCTTGGAAAGACGAGCCTCATCGAGAAGCTTTATTTTGCGTCCGTCCACGGCTACTATACGCTCTGAAGCGAAAGCCGAGAGAGTGCGGATAGCGTTTGCGGTGGTCATGTTCGACATGTTTGCCAGATCCTCACGGCTTAGATAGATACTCAGAGTGTAACCATCCTCCTCAAGACCATAGTGATCCTTGAGGAATAGGAGGGCGTCGGCCAGTCTGCCGCGAATATGTTTCTGTGTCAACGTTACAGTGCGCTCGTCGGCTTGGCCGAGATCAGTGGCCAGTCGCTCCACAAAGAACCAAGCCAACAAAGGATTTTCCTTGGCCATAGCCATAACTATGTCGATTGGGAAACACACTATCATCGAAGGCTCAAAGGCTATTGCCGACATCAGGAAATCCTCGCCAGCAAAAGCTGGACGGTAGCCGAAATACTCAATGGATCGTATCACACGGACTATCTGAGTGCGAGCTCCTACGCCCTCGCGACATATCTTAACCTTACCTGACACGAGACAGTACAAGCTTTCAGGATGAGCCCCTGCTGCATAGATGAGTTCATTCTTGCGGAACTTGTGCAGCGTTGCCACTTTGGACAAGCTCAGACGCTGTGCTTCTGTTAGCAGCGACATCATATCACCGAGATTGCCAAGCAAGTCGTTAATATTTGCGTCCTTTTTCATCAATCGTTGCTTTGTTTTTATGTTTTACGGCACAAAAATAACCATTTCTGATTATTTAGCAAAACAAAGAAGCAACTTTTAAATGAAATATTTTTGCATATGTAAATAAATTGCTAACTTTGGACTGCCTTAAGGCCGTTTTACGGCTTTTTTCGCACGATTATTTACCTTAATTATACCCATTACTAACTTATGAGCTATTTACAGTTTGACAAGACCTTGATGACAAACCTGGAGGAGGCTCTCAAGAAGGAAGTGCTGCGAAGCAACCGTTCGGGTGCTTATTCGTGTTCTACAATCCTTGATTGCAACACACGCAAGTACCACGGACTGCTTGTTGTTCCAGTGCCCGAGCTCGACGACGAGAACCATGTTCTACTCTCGTCACTCGACTGCACGGTGATACAGCACGGCGCCGAATTCAACCTCGGGCTCCACAAGTATCAAGGCGACAACTACAGCCCTCGCGGACATAAATATATTCGCGAGTACGACTGTCAGCAAGTACCCACTACCATCTATCGCGTCGGCGGTGTAATCCTGAAGAAGGAGCTAATGTTCCAGCACTTCGAAGACCGCGTACTCATACGCTACACGCTGCTCGACGCCCACTCCAAGACCACGCTACGACTGCAGCCATGGCTCGCTTTCCGCAGCGTTCGCGAGTTCACACACGAGAACCCGCGTGCAAGCCGCGACTATCAGGAGGTGAAGAATGGTATCAAGACATGCATGTACCCAGGCTATCCCGAGCTGTTCATGCAGCTGAACAAGAAGGCCGAATGGGTGTTTCGCCCCGACTGGTACCGAGGCGTAGACTACCCCAAGGAAACCGAACGCGGCTATGCCTCGAACGAGGATCTCTACGTTCCAGGCTACTTCGAGTTCGACATCAAGAAAGGCGAGAGCATCGTGTTTGCAGCCGGTACCAAGGAATGTAACCCCACCAAGTTAAAGGATCTTGCCGACTACGAGGTGAACATTCGCACGCCCCGCGATAATTTCTATCATTGCCTCGTCAACAGCGCACACCAGTTCCTTAATTACCGCGACGGCGAGACATATATTCTGGCTGGATACCCATGGTTCAAATGTCGTGCACGCGACCTCTTTGTATCACTGCCTGGCCTGACGCTGACCAACAATGAGGTTGCACACTTCGAACAAGTGATGGCTACCGCAGAGAAAGGCATCCGCGAATTTATCGAGGGTAAGCCTTTGAGCGTTCGTATCTACGAGATGGAACATCCCGATGTGTTGTTGTGGGCTGTTTGGTGTATTCAGCAGTACTGCAAGTTCGTTGGCATGGATAAGGGCATTGAGAAGTATGGAAAGCTGCTACACGCAATCATGGCTTTCCTCTATGGCGGCAAGCATTCGAACTTCTACCTCCACGAAAACGGACTCGTCTATAGCAATGGCCGCGATAAAGCCATTACCTGGATGAACTCAAGTCAAAACGGACACCCAATAGTGCCGCGCTCAGGCTATATAGTAGAGTTCAACGCGCTTTGGTACAACGCTCTGATGTTCAGCGCCAACGTGTGCAGAACGATGAACGATGAATCTGAAGCCGCTCCGCTCGAAGGATTGGCTGCCAAGACGAAGAAGAGTTTCATCGACACCTTCCTTAACGACTACGGCTATCTGCTCGACTATGTCGACGGCACGAATGTCGACTGGAGTGTACGTCCTAATATGATCTTCGCCTGCGCTTTCGACTATTCTCCACTCGACGCAAAGCAGAAGAAAGGCGTACTCGATATGTGCACGAAGGAACTACTAACACCCAAGGGCCTACGTACCCTCTCGCCAAAAAGCGGAGGCTATAACCCGATGTATGTCGGACCGCAAGCACAGCGCGACTATGCATACCACCAAGGCACTGCTTGGCCATGGCTCGCCGGTTTCTACCTTGAAGCCTGCCTGAAGGTGTTCGGTTATTCACGCGTAAGCTTCGTAGAGCGCCAGCTCGTAGGTTACGAAGAGGAACTCTTCTACCATTGTATCGGCACCCTGCCCGAAGTATTCGATGGCAACCCACCCTTCCACGGACGAGGAGCCATGTCTTTCGCAGCCAATGTGGCCGAGATTATGCGCGTAGTGAAATTGCTTGATAAATATATAATGGAATAAAGAAAGGAGGAAACATACTATGAAAGTATTAATGTTCGGTTGGGAGTATCCTCCTCACGTCTTCGGCGGTCTCGCTACTGCCAATTATGGTATCACGCACGGATTGAAAGCCCAAGGTGATATTGAAACGCTCTTGTGCCTGCCTCGTCCTTTCGGCGATGAAGAACAAGACGCTTGCAAGATTATAGGCATGAACTCAGTACCCATTGCTTGGCGCGACGTCAACTACGACTACGTTCGTCAGCGCCTCGAAGGCATCATGTCTCCTGAGGACTATTATCGCTACCGTGATCACTTATATGCAGACTTCAACTATATGCACGTCAACGACCTAGGTTGTATGGAGTTTGCAGGTGGTTATCCTAAGAACCTCACCGAGGAAATCAACAACTACTCTATTATCGCTGGTGTAGTGGCACGCACCGAGCAGTTCGACATAATACATGCCCACGACTGGCTAACTTACCCAGCTGGCATACATGCCAAGCAGGTTAGTGGCCGTCCACTCGTGATTCACGTTCACGCTACCGATTTCGACCGCTCGCGCGGCAACGTGAATCCTACAGTCTATGGCATTGAGCGTAATGGCATGGATAATGCCGACTGCATCATGTGTGTATCCGAACTCACCCGTCAGACAGTAATTAACCACTACGGCCAAGACCCTGCCAAATGCTTCGCCATGCACAATGCCGTCTACCCATTGGCTCCAGAATTGCAGGAGATTGTAGACCAACGACAGCCTTACAAGGACCGCAAGGAGAAAGTTATAACCTTCCTCGGTCGTATCACTATGCAGAAGGGGCCTGAGTACTTCATTGAAGCCGCCAAGCGAGTGCTGGAACGTACTCAAAACGTCCGTTTCTGCTTCGCCGGTTCTGGAGATATGATGGATGCCATGATTGACATGGCTGCCGCTTATGGCATTGCAGACCGTTGTCATTTCCCAGGATTCATGAAGGGTAAGCAGGTGTTCGAGATATTCCGAGACTCGGATGTCTACGTTATGCCTTCCGTATCTGAACCTTTCGGCATCAGCCCCTTGGAAGCCATGCAAAGCGGTGTGCCAAGTATCATCTCCAAGCAAAGCGGTTGCGCCGAGATTCTCGACAAGTGTATTAAAACCGACTACTGGGATATCGATGCCATGGCTGATGCCATGTACAGCCTCTGCACCAACGACGCCTTGCACGAATATCTGCAGGTCGAAGGTAAAAAGGAAGTCGACGGCATCACATGGGAAAAGGTTGGCGTGCGCATACGCAAACTTTATGACCAGTGCCTCGCACGCTACTAAGACCCACCCACGACCCCTCCCGAGGGAGGGGAAGTCTTGGGGATGGTAATCACATAATAAATAAGAATAATAACTTTTAACAATGACCCAATACACCCTCTAACAACGCGCCAGCCGCTCCCCTCCCTGCGGGAGGGGGCAGAGGGTGGGTCTTCCTATTATGAAAACAATTTGCTTATATTTCGAGATTCACCAAAACGTACATCTCAAGCGCTATCGTTTCTTCGAGATTGGTAAGGATCACTACTATTTCGACGACTACGAGAACGAACGCGGCATAACAGAAACGGCCGAACGTTCTTATATCCCAGCTATCAAGACATTCATCGAGATGGCTAAACTCTATGGCAAGACTTTCAAGGTCGCTTTCTCCATCAGCGGATGCGCTATCGAACTACTGGAGCAATACGCACCCGAGGTCATCGAGCTGCTGCAAGAGTTGAACGACACAGGCTGTGCTGAATTCCTCGCCGAGCCTTATAGCCACGGCCTCAGTTCCCTGGCCAATGAGGATGTCTTCCGCGATGAGGTAGCCCGTCAGGCCAAAAAGATGAAAGAGCTCTTCGGCAAGAAACCCACAGTACTGCGCAACAGCTCGCTTATCTATAGCGACGATATCGGCGGCCTCGTGGCCGACATGGGCTATAAGGGAATGATTGCTGAAGGCGCCAAGCACATCCTCGGTTGGAAGTCACCTCACTTCGTATATCATTGCGCACAGAATCCCAACCTCAAGCTCTTACTCCGTGACTACAAGCTGAGCGACGATATATCACTACGTTTCAACGATTCATCATGGAACGAATATCCTCTCTTTGCAGACACCTACATGGATTGGATTGCACAGCTGCCAGAAGAGGAGAAGGTTATCAACATCTTCATGGAACTCTGCGCCCTTGGCATCTATCAGCCACTGTCGTCTAACATTCTCGAGTTCATCAAGGCTCTGCCTGCTGTGGCCAAGGAACGTGGTATTACTTTCGCTTTCCCGTCTGAGATTGTATCGAAGTCGAAGAGCGTCGCACCCATGGAAGTACCTTATCCCATGAGTTGGAACGACGAAGAGCGTGACACCAGCTGCTGGCTCGGTAATGTAATGCAGCGTGAAGCTTTCCAGAAACTCTATAGCGTTGCAGAGCGTGTGCTAATCTGTAAGGATCGTCGCATCACTCAAGATTGGGACCGCATTCAAGCCTCAAACAACTTCCGTTTCATGACGACAAAGAACATGGGCGTAGGCTTCTACCGCGGTATCTACGACAGTCCCTACGATGCTTTCACCAACTACATGAACATCCTTGGCGACTTCATCAACCGTGTGAACTCACTCTATCCTCTTGACATAGAGAACGATGAGCTCAACGCCCTGCTAACTACTATCCGCAACCAAGCCGACGAGATTAACGTCAAGGATGCTGAGATTACACGTCTGCAGGCTCGTTTGCAGAAGTATGAGAAGAATGAGGATGAGGCTGAAGAGAAACCTGCAGAGAAGAAGGCCGCACCTGTAAAGAAGGCTGCTCCGGCTAAGAAAGCTGTTCCAACTAAGAAAGCTGAACCTGCAAAGAAAGCTGCTCCAGCAAAGGCTGTTGCTACGAAACCTGTTGTAGCAAAGAAAGAAGAGCCGAAGAAGGCTGCTGCACCTAAGAAGGCTACACCTGCAAAGAAGGAGGCTACCGCCAAGAAGGCAGCACCAGCTAAAAAGGAGGCAAAGGTTCCAGCTAAGAAGGCTGCTCCCAAAAAGAAGTAGGCCACTCAACTTTAGTTGACAAAAAATACGACCGGTCGAAAATATGTTTCGACCGGTCGTATTTATATATATGCCCAGTCTAATCTCGCCATTAGACTGGCCTAATTCCTATTTAAGGCTGACCTTATCCCGCGATTAGACTGGGCTTACTTTTTATTAATGATAGGAACTGTATACTACTTGCATGTCAATGGGCTCCGTTCCGCCCTTAAGACGAATGCTTGAGAGGCTGAAGTCGTGGGTTACTGAAGTCTGCCTTGCCACACCGGATTGCGGATCTGTATAAGTTGAGACTGTAACCGGCACAACAACAACCTTGTTCCAGTCAGGGTATTTCTCCACATACTGCGCCGATGACAATCCTTCCGTACGCATTGTCTCAGTCTTCTTGCGATGCAGTGCAGCTATGAGGCGGGCCACATTCTCGAAAGTATATGTATTGTAAGAACTGGCGAAAGTGGTAGTGAATGACGTTTCTCCGTCGGCTACCTTATGGTTTCTGAAGAAAGCATAAAGATCCGATTTAGGCAGCATCAACAGTTGTGAAGGTGTGCCAAGGTTATACTGCGACTGCTTATAACTATTGTACTTCGACAATATGACACGTGCACGGGTGATGCTATCTGTTTCGTGGCCGGCATAAATCTGCTCCACAGGAAGAGTGAGTTCTGTGATAAGAGCCGCGGGAGACTTCAGATAAGTAAACGGCTGGTCGTTAGTATTAATCAAACGCTCGAGGCCGTCGTTCTGGAAGAAGGAGCTTTGAATTACTTCAGGCGTTGCCGAGAAACGTGAGATGCCGACGTAAGTGGAATCATCGACCACGTATCGGAAATAGACATTCAAAGCCGAAACATCAAGCGTAAGCATCGTGCCTATTCCGCTTTGCAATTTGAAGTAGAAACCAGGCATGACGTTGTGAATGAAATGCCATGAGTCCTTGAAATAGTCGGGGTGTTCAACAGCTGTCCGCAGGATGTTTGACCCCCACGCTTTAGGCAGGCGTATACGAACGTTATCATAATGAGTGGCTGATGCACGCTCCACTTCCGTAAGGCTATAGTCCTTGGGCGTGAACACTTTCTCCGCCAATGGCTTAGCGCCTTCAGGGATGAATTGTTCCAGTTGGTCGGTTGCATAGTAAGTCTCATCCTCGCGAAGCACGTTATCCTTATCGAGTTCATAGACATAAAGCTTAGTGGGATTGGTACCGTCGCCGAAGAAACTGCTGAAATAAAGGCGCAGCTCCACTGAGTCTGCTTCTATCTCGCCAGCTGAGTTCTTTACTATAGTCGACACATCAGGCAGTTTGTAATCCTCAAAGGTATGGAACTGAGCCACGAACTCAGCCTTAACCAAAGCCTCGGTTTCAGGGTCGTATACCTGTCCTATATAGCTTTTCGTGGTGTTTGCCACTACCGAGTCTATTGATGTCGTACGCGAATATATCTGGTAGCTTGCAGTAGTCGAGGTGATGGCGTCGTTGTCAATAATAATGCCCATCGAGCCAGTATCCTCGTCGCAGGCAGCAAAGAGGATTGCAGTAGCCGCTACTGCAATGATTGCTAATCTGAATTTCATCGTTTCAGTATGAATCTTATAGTCTTAATATGTTGGAAGACGCCAATCAAGCGTTTCCATTTGTTATCCTAAATTCTCAAGTAGTTCAAACATGCGGTCTAAGCCGTCGGCTTCGAGATCTAGAGGACCGGCGACTGGCAGTTTCTTTGCCTTGGCATATTCCATCAGCTGATCGTCCATCGACTCCGGTGTGAAGAACACGCCGTCGCTATAGTCAATTGCCAAATGATACAGGTCTGTGATGTCAAGCTGTTCTGGGTAAGCCGAAAGCTCATCGGCCGTTAAGCTCTTGAAGACGATGTCCTTACGGAACTGCGGTGTTGTCTTCAGCTTCAGTATGTCGGGTGCAGAAGGCACGAATACCACTTTGCTGTCGCGGAACGCCAGTTCCTCGTGAAAAGCTTTCTTAATCAATATTGGCGCCACCACTGAAGCCCAACCCTGACATATCACTACATCTGGGTTCCAACGCATCTTCTTCACCGTTTCGATAATACCACGGGCATAGAACACAGCACGCTCGGAATTGTCGGCATACTCATTGCCATCGGCATCTGTCACCTCAAGGCGCTTCATGAAACACTCGTCATTGTCGATGAAATAAACGGGCATGCGTGCCGATTGGATAGACGCCACCTTAATGATGAGCAGATGATCGGTCTCATCAATGATGAGGTTCATGCCTGAAAGTCGTTTCACTTCATGCAACTGGCAACGACGTTCATTTATAGTGCCCCATTTAGGCATGAACACACGAATCTCGCTGCCTCGGTCCTGAACGTACTGCGGCGCCTTTCTCGCCCATAAGGAAGTCTCCGTTTCCTGAACAAACGGAGTGATAGCTTGGGTGATGAATAAAATGCGTTTTGGTGTCATAAAATGCTATTATCACTTATTTCACACTGCAAAGATATAAAAAAAATTTGGGGTATTTGCAAACTTTAGCCGACGAAAGCGGTCTAAAAGGTGATTTTTTCAATTAATTTTGCACTTTTACTTCGCTGTTTGGCAATTATTATGTTAATTTGCAGCGTTTTTTGCACAGCGATGCATTAAATAACGACCAACAACAACAAAATGAAAGTAGTAACAACTATCAAAGACCTTCAGGCCCAACTCGCTGCCGCCCGCAACGAGGGCAAGAGTATAGGCCTGGTTCCTACCATGGGAGCCCTGCATGCAGGTCACGCCTCACTCGTTCGTCGGTCTGTAGCCGACAACGATGTCACCGTGGTCAGCATCTTTCTCAATCCAACTCAGTTTAACGACAAAAATGACTTGGCACGCTACCCCCGCACGCTCGACAAAGACTGCGAGCTGCTTGAGGCTTGCGGAGCACAACTGGCTTTTGCGCCTTCGGTAGAAGAAGCCTATCCGGAGCCTGACACACGTCATTTCTCATACCCACCTACCGATGCAGTCATGGAAGGTGCCCGCCGTCCAGGTCATTTTAATGGTGTATGCCAAATCGTGTCGAAGCTCTTTTCCTGGGTTGAACCAACAAGGGCTTACTTTGGCGAGAAGGATTTCCAGCAGATTGCCGTAATCCGCCGTATGGTTGAGGATCTCGGGTTCGGTTTGGAGATAGTACCATGCCCTGTGGTACGCGAAGCCGACGGCTTGGCAATGTCCAGCCGCAACACATTACTTGCTCCCGAGGAGCGTGTAATAGCACCTCTTATCTATGCAGCCCTCAAGGCCAGTCAGGAATTTGCCAAGAGCCATAGTGTAACGGCTACCATCCAGTATGTAGTGAACCGCATTAATGCAGTTGACGGCCTTGATGTTGAGTATTTCTCTATCGTCGATGCCGATTCACTGCTTGATGTTCGCGCGTGGGACGAAGCACCTACAATCGTAGGCTGCATCACAGTCTACTGCGGCAGCAAGCCCATCCGCCTCATCGACCACATACATTATTAAATTAAGGGACTAAAGAAGATTAAAGTAATAGCTATGACTGTTGAAATACTGAAATCCAAAATCCACTGCGCAACCGTCACCGAGGCCAACCTCCACTACATGGGCAGCATCACCATCGACGAGGACCTCATGGACGCCGCAGGGCTTTTCGCCGGCGAACGAGTACACATCGTGAACAACAACAATGGCGAACGCTTTGACACATACGTCATCACCGGTCCCCGGCAGAGTGGATGCATCTGCCTGAACGGTGCTGCAGCTCGTAAGGTGCAGGTTGGCGACACTGTCATTATCATGGCTTACGCCCAGATGACACCGGACGAGGCCAAGGCCTTCAAGCCCTGTGTTGTCTTCCCCGACGAGCACAACCACTTGGTCGGTTGAACCGTTTGGCTGCACTATTGCTTGCAGACGAACACTCAACTCTTTGATTTCGACAATCACATTAAAAGCCCGGACCTAAAGGTTCGGGCTTTTAAGCTATTAGCCTACTCCGTTTTTATATCTTACTTACCTAAGATGACATTGACCAAAGCCGTCACGTCAGCAATGGTCTTAATGCCGTCCTCATTGACATCGGCAGCTTTGTTGGAATATAAGGGAAGAGGTTTGCCAAGCAGGATGTTCACGAGCGCCGTAACATCTGCTATCGTAATGACGCCGTCAAGGTTCACATCACCCAGACCTGCACACTTGTAAGATAGGCAAATGTTATCGAAGCCAACATGAGAATAGTAACGGCCAAGTTTGTTGCTGATTGAGGCCACGGTGTCAAACGTAGCGCAAATCTGCACTTTATCCATAATGGGAACGCCATCGTGATAGACAGACAATAAGATACCTTCGATGGCATTTGCCGTGATGACAAAGTGATTCCAAGCCGTAGGTTGATAATCAGGTGTCAGCGTGACATTCTTCACGTAAGGATTTACTGCAATCGTCCTTACGACTTGGTTGTCAGCATCGGTAATGGTAGCCTCCGAGGCCCAAGCATTAAGCGTGATGGTGAAGAGTGTGCCATTGTTCCCTATGATGGTTGTTGTGCTGGGATTCTGATTGCTTCCTACCCACGCAAGGTCAAGCTCAAACTGATAGTCCTTAGCGGTTGTGAAGAGCGGATTGTCGGCAAGGGATAGATTAACGATGCGGTCGTTGTTATTGTCCAAATAAATGTGGAAGTAGTGACTCTCATCACTTAACGTCTCTCGTCTCATCATTCCGACGCCGCCTGCTGCTATACGGAAACCGTAGTTATCATTACTCTCCTCTTCGAAGTCGAGTTCGTAGACCGTCTCATAGAATGAATCATCACGTTCATCAGGGTCAACGTACTCGCCCACAACGAGATAGAGTTTACCGCCCTCGCTAACAATCTGCAAAGCGCTCGTGCTATTGAGCAAATTTGAACACTCCACAACGATATCCTCAAGACTGCCCTGCCCCACTGCTTCAAGCGAACCCAGACGGTACATTCCATCTGCCAGAGGCGTAGCGCTGACGATCTCGAAGACAGGAGCCAAGTACATGGGGCCGTAGGACCAGGAACGAGTGCGCAGATTCAACTGTTTCACCACAATGGCATCGCTCTGATCGCCAGCAAGTTGAAGCACTACGCGAGCTCCTTCGTGTAGATTAAGCGTATCTATAGTGGCAGTAGCGTAGTCAAGAGCTGAAGCTGTGGAGGCATTGTAGCTGGGATATAGCGTTGCACCGTATTCCAAAGTCAACGGACGATGATATGTAGCTGCCGTGTAAAGCGCTGTGTGACGATTCATCCATACGGGACTGGACTCCAACGTACCGCGAAAATAAACAGAACCCGCCCAGATATCGGTCGGTCCTGTATAAGTGAAAGTGCGGGCTGTGAGCTTTAACAAGCCGTCGCCTTGCTTAACCAGTTGCATCGCTCCCGTGAGGTCACCCTTGCAGGTTGTGCCGCTGATGGTTGCACCAAGCTGACATGAAGCATAGCTATAACTGATGTTTGCGATGTTGTCGCTGCCAGAGACTGTGGAACGAACATTCATCGTCAGCACCGCAGGGCTGGCGCCGCCCTCGTCGATGCCTATATTTCCGCCTTCGCACACCATAACGTGCTGTCCGTTCATAGCTGATGTAATGACGCCGTTGGTCGGCAGTTCGGTTCGGCCAGCGTTAGTCAAAGGCGGAGGTGCCACGGTGAGATCCTCCATTTCACCTACGAAGTAACTCACGTGGGGCGGCTGGTTGTAGCCCAAGGGCTGCCATACCATAGCCTGACGGTATGCATGATCAAACCATAGCGAAGGCATCCTAAAGGTGGTTGGATCAGTTGTCGTATAGATACGCAACTCGGCGTTATCCCAAGTTCTCAGGACAAGTTCCTCACGCCAGTCGCCAAGAATATCGCCTTGAGCGCAAGGATTGTTCTTTGAGTCGTTGATCATGGCAATGCCTCCTGTTTGAATCACACGACCATAACCAGCCTTCAGGACTATGCACTCGCGCTCCGTGCCAGGACTGTTCACGCTCTCATCAAGCAGGTCGCCGTCCCAGTAGATGCGGAAGTTCAGTGCAGCAGGATCGGCAGTATTAACATTCCAATTGTTTACCCACCCGTCAATCACTTGGTCGGCCGCCAAGGATATCACGCCAGACTGAGTAGACATTCCAATACCGCCTGGATAATTGTTCGTGAAGTTACCTGCCATAGCGCGGCCGTCGTCGTTTGACCCTTGGTCACGATAATAGATTTCCGACGTTGTGGCATTGCGAAAGTTGTTGCTCGGCTTCTCTTCGTTGCAGGCAAAAACTTCCATACCCTTGCGGAAGGGGTCAAGATCTCCCACGTGCAACGCGTCTCCATGACCGAGTCCTGTGGTCGAAAGGCCGCGACCATTATTATCAATGACCATGGAACCATAGATTATCTCGTCGCAGCCATCGCCGTCGACATCGGCTATACTATAGTTGTGGTTGCCTTGACCATACCACGAACTGCCTGAGGTGTTGCACGTCCATCGCCAACGCTCAGTCAGTTCATGAGTCGCAGGGTTGACGTCATAGGCAATCATCTTATGACGTGTGTATATACCACGGGCGAGGAAGATGCTGGCATGGCGACCATCGAGGAACGGAGCACCCATGAAATACTTGCTCGAGCGGTGGCCGTAATTGTCGCCCCAGGCAGAGTTTTCAGAGCTCTCGCCACTCTCCAGACGCGGCAACGGATAGGTCTTCACCCAATATGGGCTGCCCGTTTTGCCGTTAAGATATATAAGGTACTCGGCACCCGTATGCGTCCATTCATATTGAGCATTGGTGTGGGAATTCAGTGCGCCTCGCGTGTTGACCGAGGTATTACCCACGTTATATGTACTGCCGTCTGCCATGTGAATGATCATGTTGTCGGCTCCGCGCAGCAGTACCTCTGCTTGTCCGTCCTCATCCCAGTCGTAGCAAACGGCATTTAGCTCCGTACAGTTCATGCTCACCATATTTGGGCCGCAGTCAATCCACCATAGCCGGTTACCATTGAGCTCGTAGGCCTCGAACAAAGTATAAGCAGTTGTGTTCGACTCAAGGTAGCCGTTGTCTGCATCGGTCTGATTGATACGCTTCACAAGCAGATCTATACGTCCATCACCATTTAGGTCGCCGAGCGATACGTCATTGAGTGTATAGTTCTGCGTAAAGACAGGAGTCCCCGTTGATGAAGACCAAACGGTAGTGCCCGTGCGGTCCACTACGTCTTTCATCCTTATTGGCAAGTAGGCGGGGCAAGGGAAAAGTACCTGTTTGCTCTTGTCGATGCGCCCTGTGGACCAAGGCGTAACTGATGCGCAAGCTGCCTGCTCTACGCCTCCAACCACAGCACGCACAGTATAAGTGTTCGTCTTCTGTCCGCTTGTGTCAGTATAATTGCTCGTCAACAGCGGCTGTGCGTTCAGCTTTACGCCGTTTCTGTAGACATTGTACGTTACGCCGTAGTACTCATCTGCCAGCACACGCCAACTGACGAATACGCCTTGTTGCAGTTCTACGGCTACCAATCCTCGGTCCAAAGTATCGGTAGGACGCTGAGCATGAACTGAAAGGATTAATAACGAAGCGAGGATACTGACAAACAAATACTTACGCATATGGTGATGAGTAGCAAGATATATTGTGATGGAAGAGAAGATGTATAGTCATTAGAAATAGCAAGACATTGAAAGACACTCCTTGCTTTGCGTAAGCAAAAGGGAAGTGTCTTTCAATGTCTTGGGACGTATCGCCAAGCCCGTTCTGGGGCTAAAGGATTGTCGTCTGTTTACTTGTTAGGATCTTCGCAGAGCTCTGTGAGGATACCAACAGTTGACTTCGGGTGCAGGAAAGCAATCTGCAGACCATCGGCGCCCTTGCGGGGAGCCTCGTCAATAAGGCGGATGCCCTTCTCGCTGACCTCTGCCAGAGCGTTAGCTACGCCGTCCTCGATGCAGAAAGCCATGTGGTGGATACCCTTGTTGCCTTTGTCGAGCCACTTCTGGATGGTGCTCTCGGGGCAAGTGGGCTCAAGAAGCTCCAGCTTAACCTCGCCAACCTTCAGGAAAGCGGTCTTTACCTTCTGGTCCTCAACTACTTCGGTCTTGTAGCACTTCAGGCCCAAAACGTTCTCGAAATACGGCAGTACCTCGTCGATGCTCTGCACGGCGATGCCCAGATGTTCAATCTTTGAAATCTTCATAATAGTAAAATAATATTGTTTAAAGGGTTAGTTTCTTCAAATACGACTGCAAAATTACTATTTTCTGGCGAACCTGCCAAAGAAAGACTCAAAAACATTCACTTTGCTACAAATATTTTACTAACTTTGCAGCGCAAATTTATTTCCGGAAGGCTTAAGACATCAGCCCTTCATTCAACAGGCAATGACCAAACAAGAGATACGACAACATATCCGACAACTCAAGAAAGAGTGCACACCAGAGCAGCTCCGGCAATTCTCCGACGCTGCATTAGAACACCTGCGCCAACTGCCTGAATGGCATGTTGCAACTACCATACTCCTATACGCATCCTTGCCCGACGAGGTTCCTACACAGGGCCTCATTGCAGAAGCTCTTGACGAAGGCAAAACGGTGCTGCTGCCTGTGGTACAAGGCGATGAACTGGAGTTACGCGAATGCTCCGATTTACAGGACCTACGCCCTGGAGCTTTCAATATCGATGAACCGCAAGGGAAGGCTTTCACGCGCTACGAGGACATCGAACTCGCCATAATCCCCGGCATGGCTTTCACACCCGACGGCGAGCGACTCGGCCGGGGCCGGGGCTATTACGACCGTTTGATGCCGCATTTGGAAACGGCATTGAAAGTAGGCCTCTGCTGGCCGTTCCAATTGGTTGAAGAGCTCCCTGCCGAGCCACATGACCAGCCTATGGACATGGTAATATGCTAATAATTAATGTAACACCAAACACATCTCATCATGCGACGCACATTATTTATTCTCTTAGCCATTTTATTTGTCGGCACAATCTATGCTCAGCCACAGCGACGCTGGCGCCGCGAAGCCTTCACCACCGACACTATGATGGTGCATGACCCGGTAATGGCGCAACAAGACGGCACCTTCTACCTCTATGCAACCGGCATGGGCGTTCAACTTGCCACTAGTAAAGACCTCACTACGTGGACAGTACAACCGCATGGCGCCCTGACAGAAGTGCCCGCTTGGACGCGCGACAGCGTGCCTGGCTTCCGTTCTCACGTATGGGCACCCGATATCATCCGCTACCGCGACCGCTGGTGGATGGCCTACTCATGCTCGACCTTCGGGCGCAATACATCAGCCATAGGACTCGCGTCCTCCCCTACTCTTGATTTCAATGACTCGCTCAACTACCGCTGGCGCGACGAAGGAGCACTCGTTTGCTCCCGCGAGCGGCGCGACCAATGGAATGCCATAGACCCCAATTTCATCATCGATGCCGATGGACAACCATGGCTTACTTGGGGCTCGTTCTGGGACGGCATTCAACTTATACGCCTTAATCCCGAGACAATGCACGTGGCTGATGGCTGCAAACCTATGACCATAGCACGCCGCATAGCCATGCGCGACACGCTCTCGGCCGAGCCGAATCCCACTTCACGTCATGCTGGTCGCAACGCTATCGAGGCTCCGTTCATCTTCCGTCACGGAGATTTCTACTACCTCTTCGTGAGTCACGACTACTGCTGTCGGGGCGTCGACAGTAATTATAAAGTAGTAGTAGGACGAAGCAAAAAGGTTGAAGGACCATATCTCGACGACAAAGGGCGTGATATGAACGCAGGTGGAGGCAGACTCGTCATTCAAGGCGACCACCGAGAATTCGAGGCGGCCGGCCATTGCGCCGTTTACCATATCGATGGAGCCCAGCCTTACGACCTGTTTATCTGCCACGGTTACAACATCAAACTCAACGGTCAGGCCATTCTCATAAAGCGTATTATCGAATGGGATAAGGACGGTTGGCCTACATTAAAAGAAAAAAAGTAGCAAAAAATTTGCTCATGTCGGATATTAGTACGACATTTGCAGCCGAAAACAAATAGTTGACGCAACAATCCTGTCAGGCCACGACGAGTGGTAACGCGGGATTGTTGCGTCGTTTCGTTTGCAGCAATCAAGCGGCTGACCGCGCCGCCGCAGTCAAAGCCTACAGCGTTCTTTGTCTTATTGTCAAACATTGTTGCAAACTATGAAAAAAAGAAAAGTCAACTGCATCTGCAGATGTACGCCGCGACAAGGTATCGTGGCCATGAACGTGAAAGAGGCTAAGCAACTCTACGAACAACAGATGAGCGACATCGCTCAGCGCAAGAATCCAAGGCACATTGCCGACATAGCCATACAAGTAGGCAACACTCTGCAACGAACCGGGCATCCGAGGCTCGCGCTTACGCTCATGAACGCAGCTCTCTCGCACCTGATCAGCGTAGACGAAAACCAGTTGCGATACTATGAACGATACGAACAAGTGCCTTCGTACTACACCGACTTCTACATGCCCTGGCGATGGCGAACGAGCGAAGAGGACGCAAGAAGGCTTGCCGCTGTAATCGACGAGCACTACAACGCGGTAAATCAGCGCCTTGGCTATGACGTTCGATCCCACCTGCGCTTTCGCATCCACGACACCTACGAATCACTCTTCGAAGATATCTACGAAACGTGGCGTCAATAATCCAGCCGGCAGTCCCCGCGCTGCCGATTAATCACCCCAATAAGCCCTTAAGGATTCGCTCACGAGTCCTTAAGGGTTTTTCTTTTATCTCTATCTCAAAGTTCTTTTTGACCAAATAAATTCTATAAATCACGATGTGATTTGATGACGTCACGTTGTGATTTATACAAATCTCGACGTGATTTATAGAAATCACAATGAGATTTTAAGAATACAACCAAAGGATGGAAAATATATGCCCGCAGTCATGTAATTTACAGATTGCGGGCATACATTTATTCTATTGCGGGCATACATTTATTCTATTGCAGCCAAGAACCAAAGGGATTAGTGGCGCAAAGAGAAGAAATTACTGACTCAAGGAGAAAGTATTAGTTGCGCATGAGAAAAGTGTTAGTTGCACAGGAAAAAGGAATTAGCGACGCACAAGAAAGGATTTTGCGACGCACAGGAAAGGATTTTGCGACGCGTGGGAAAAGGCTTGCAGTCAATCATCTATGCGCAAGCCGTCAATCTTCTCAAGCCGCTGGCGAAGAAGGGGCATTTGTGAGGCACGAATTGAGAGTTCCATCATGCAATCATTGTCGAACGTCTGCGAAAGGATGGCAGGTTCCACCTCCTTAACGACGCGCATGACAGCGTTCATGAGCACATATTCAAAGTGTATACGAATGCGCTCATCTACTGTGCGTTCTACAATCTCTGCCGCAGCAATGGCTTCGGCTGCTGCTGCCTTGTATGCTTGTATGAGGCCGCTGGTGCCAAGTTTCACTCCTCCGAAGTAACGGACTACAATAATCAAGATGTCCGTAAGCTCATTCGAATTGATTTGTCCTAAGATAGGCTTGCCGGCTGTACCGCTTGGCTCGCCATTGTCGTTAGCCCTGAACACCAAACGCTCATGCCCAAGCATATATGCATAGCACACGTGGCGGGCATCATAATACTTCTTTTGATGTTCTTCGACCAGCGCCTTGATATCATCGACCGTAGAAACAGGAAAAGCGAAGGCAAGGAACTTGCTTCGCTTCTCCGTATATTGGCCCGATGAGGGCGAGGAAATAGTAAGGTAGGAATCAGCCCCACCCCCTTGTCCCTCCCTTGTAGAGAGGGGAGTAGTATCTTTTGTGGACAGGTTCTGATTCAATTCTTACAACTTAATGACAGCAACATTTGAGGGTATCCACCCTACCCCTAAAAGGGGGAGTGAGGAGAGGGTCTAAAGTTTGTGAATAACCAACCCGCTCCTTAGCTTAGGCTCGAACCAAGTAGCCTTCGGAGGCATGATCTTACCGCTATCGGCGATGTCCATGATTTGTTTCATAGAAACGGGATAGAGGGCAAGAGCTGCACGCATTTCACCGCTGTCAACACGGCGTTTCAATTCGCCCAAGCCGCGCAGACCGCCTACGAAATCGATACGATTAGATGAGCGGAGGTCACCGATATTAAGTATCTCATCGAGGATAAGGCGCGAGGAGATGTCTACGTCGAGCACACCGATTGGGTCGCTCTCGTCGTATGTACCAGGCTTAGCCGTAAGCGCAAACCAATGGCCATCAAGGTAGAGCGAGAACTCATGCAAGCGCTGAGGCTTGTAGATGTCCGTGCCCTTGTCCTCGACAGTGAAGTTCTTGCGCAGAGCATCGAGGAACGCTTCGCTCGACAAGCCATTAAGATCCTTGACCACACGATTGTAGTCGAGGATGGTGAGCTGCGAAGCCTGGAAGGCTACTGCCATGAAGTAGTTGTACTCCTCGTCGCCCTTGTGGTTGGGGTTCAACCGAGCTTTCTCCGCTCCTACCAAGGCAGCAGCCGCCGAACGATGGTGGCCGTCTGCGATGTAGAGCGACGGCATCTTGCGGAACTCCTCGGTTATGAGGGCGATGTCAGCAGCATCGCTGATAACCCAGAACTGGTGGCGGAAGCCGTCGATAGGAGCTATGAAGTCGTACTCGGGCTCCGTCTGTGCATAACGCTTCAGCAAGGCATCAAGCACAGGATTGTCAGGATAGGCAAAGAAGACCGGCTCGATATTGGCATCGTTCACTCTAACGTGCTTCATGCGATCTTCTTCCTTGTCGCGACGCGTAAGCTCGTGCTTCTTGATGGTGCCGTTCATGTAGTCGTCCACGTATGCTCCGATGACAAGTCCGTACTGCGTCTTGCCGTTCATCGTCTGGGCGTAGATGTAGTAGTGCTCGTCCTTGTCCTGCACAAGCCACCCTTTCTTCTGGAAATGCATGAAGTTGTCGGCTGCACGTTCATAGACGGCAGGGTCGTACTCGCTCATACCTTCGGGGAAGTCTATCTCGGGTTTTATGATGTGGTAGAGCGACATCTCATTGTCGCCTGCCTCGGCACGTGCCTCCTCGGAATCGAGGACATCGTAGGGACGGCTCTCCACCTTCTCTACCAAGTCCTTAGGAGGACGCAAGCCACGGAAAGGTTTAATTGTTGCCATAATCAGACCCCCTCACGCACTCCACATAAGAGGGAGAGTGGGATGTATCACCACTATGAGTTTGAGGGTTTTACTTTTATAAGGTTAGACGAATTGATAACTATTCTTGGGAGCGACCACCCTCCCCCTCACAAGGAGAGGGAGGAATGGGGCCTCCTTATTTGTTCACCTGGAACTTAGTGATGCCTTTCTCCAAGAAGCCAACAATCTGGTTGGCTGCGGCGATACCTGCATTGACATTAGCCTCGGCCGTCTGAGCACCCATCTTCTTAGGTGTGGTGAAGTAACGACCTTCGAACTTGGCGAATTCTGCGTCAGCATCGGGCTTGATGTCAGTAACATATTTCAGATCTTCGCGTTCTGCCATGAGAGCAAGCAGTTCGGGCTCGTTGATAACTTCCTTTCGTGCTGTGTTGACAAGAATGCCGCCCTTTGGCAGTTTGTTTACCAAAGCCTTGTTGATGCTCTGCTTGGTCTCGTCGGTAGCAGGGATGTGCAGGCTGACGATGTCGCTCTGCTCAAAGAGTTCGTCCTGCGAAGCTACAGCCTTTACGCCGGCTGCCTCGATAACCTCTGCGGGGCAATAAGCATCGTAGGCCAGAACGTCCATATCGAAGCCCTTGGCAATACGAGCCACATTACGGCCTACATTACCAAATGCGAGGATGCCGAGGCGCTTGCCTTTCAGCTCTGTGCCGCTGGTACCATTGAAGAAATTACGCTTTGCAAAGACCAAAAGGCCGAACACGAGCTCAGCTACGCTGTTGGCATTCTGGCCGGGCGTGTTCATAGCAACAACCTTGTGAGCCGTTGCGGCTTCGAGGTCAATGTTATCATAACCGGCACCTGCGCGCACTACTATCTTCAGCTGCTTGGCAGCGTCCAGGACCTCGGCGTCAACCTTATCGGAACGGATGATCATTGCGTCAACGTCCTTGACAGCATCGAGCAGTTGTGCCTTCTCGGTATATTTTTCAAGCAGGACGGTTTCATAGCCAGCGGCATCGAAGACCTCCTTAATGCCTTTCACAGCCACGCCGCTAAAAGGCTTTTCTGTTGCGATTAATACTTTCATAATCTGCCCCCCACCCCGCACCCTTCTCAAGGGGAGAGTGGAATGTTTTCCACTTGCGGCTATGGGGTTTGTTTATTAATGATTAAACTTCTTGTTCACTATAATTGAAAAACGACCGCCCTCCCCTACCTTTCGGGAAAGGTTCGGGGGTGGGTCTTTTAGTGCATTGCTTCAAACTCCTTCATGCAAGCAACGAGGGCATTAACGCCTTCGAGGTCCATAGCGTTGTAGCAACTTGCGCGGAAGCCACCTACATCGCGATGACCTTTCACACCTACCATGCCCTTGCTGGTGGCGAAGGACATGAACTCGTCCTGCAGGTCCTGATACTCGGGCTTGAGTACGAAGGTGATGTTCATGCGCGAACGGCTGTCCTCCTCGGCTGTGCCGACGAAGAGCTTATTGCGGTCGATCTCGCCATATACGATTTCAGCTCGCTCAATGGCACGGCGTTCCATTTCCTTGACACCGCCTGCAGCCTTGATCCACTTAAGGTTCTGTAGTGCGCAGTAGATAGGTACAGTAGGAGGTGTATTGAACATGCTACCCTTGCTGATATGAGTCTGATAGTTGAGCATCGTTGGGATCGGACGGCTTACCTTGCCTACCAGGTCTTCCTTGATGATGACGAAGGTCACACCGGCCATACTCAGGTTCTTCTGAGCACCGCCGTAGATAAGACCGTACTTGCTCACATCGATAGGACGGCTGAAGATATCCGAGCTCATGTCGGCAATCATAGGCACGGGACTATCGTAGTCCTTGAGAATCTCAGTGCCGTAGATAGTGTTGTTAGTAGTGATGTGGAAATAATCAGCATCCGTAGGAATCACGAAATCCTTAGGGATGTAGGTGAAGTTCTTATCCTTGCTGGAAGCCACCTCTACGACCTCGCCGAAGAGCTTGGCTTCTTTCTCGGCCTTGGTAGCCCAAACGCCGGTATTCAGATAAGCGGCCTTGTGCTCTAAGAGGTTATAGGGAACCATGCAGAACTGCAGGCTGGCACCACCGCCAAGGAACAGCACACTGTAACCTTCGGGGATATCCAAGAGCTCCTTGAACAGAGCTACTGCCTCATCTACGACGGGTTGGAAGTTCTTAGCGCGATGGCTCATCTCCATCAAAGAAAGACCGCTGCCCTCAAAGTCGAGGCAAGCAGCAGCCGTGGCCTCCATTACTTCGCGTGGAAGTTTGCTGGGACCGGCATTGAAATTGTACTTCTTCATAGGGATTTGTGAGTAAATATTAATTGATTTATGTGCTTTCGATACCGCAAAGATACGGGTTTTCGCGCTTGCAGCCAAACTTTCTTGAGAAAAAAAGCGTTCGTTCGTAATTATTTCGTACCTTTGCAGCGCAGTTGCAACACATCTATTAATTATACGCGTATGAAAAAACTTCTACTCACTTCACTTTTGGCTCTCGCAGCCATCACTACACAGGCACAGATTCAGTTTGAATGGGGCACGGCTTCATGGAACATTGAGAACGGACGTGTATATGAGAACATACTGGAATACAATGCCAGTCCTGCTGTACTCTCATTCCCTAACCCTACAGGCTACACGCTGACCTTCTTCGATATCGTTGTTGTTCATTACGACATCTTTATGGATGACGCAACGACACCTATTCACGCAAGTTCGATGTCTCAAGGCAGTACAGAAGTGGCCTTGGACTACCCCTTTGTTGAAGGGCATGATTATCGTATAGTCACGACCGAAGAACAGCTCTGTCATATTATTCTTGCCACATACTCCACCGACACCCTATCAACCTGTACCGACAGCTACACCATCAGTTTCCGCATCAACGGTCCTGAGTTGGTTAAGACCTATGACTATAAGGCTATCATGTCCTTGGCCATCCTCAACCAGGAAGAGCAACTCACCTTTTCTGAATTAGACACCGAGGACATTTGCGCCACTTTAGGCATCAGTGATATCACAGAGGCTAAGCTTATAGGTCTCAACGCTAACGGCTCATACAATAATGCATTCATAAGTGATGAATATGGTTACGACGTCTATGACGGCTGGCATGACGCAGATGGCGATTTCACTTTCTGGCTAAATTATGACAACCAAGAACGACGCAACCTCATAGGCCATCAGCCCTACCCTGCTGTGTATTGCATGAAGATCAACGAAACATGCGATAGTATCAAGTACTATTACTATGATTCTTGGAAAGAATACAATCCTGACGACCCAGGTGAAGTGCCGATCGTGGGAGGTGACGGCAATGTAAAACAGCGTGCTCCACACCGTGCTCCCGAGACTCATTACTACAAGGTTGTATGGGATTGGGAAGAAGAAGACGGCACGATTAAGCAATACACCCGTAGTTATCGATGCGATGAAGGTTCTGAGTACCATGCAAGCTTTATCTTCAAGACCGAAGAGAAAGCCGTAAAGGTCAATGCAACTATGCTCTTCGTGAGTATTGAAGACTATGAATCAACGCTTACGGGCATTGCCAATCCTCAATACAAGACTACTGCCAAGCCTAACACATTATATAATATAGCAGGTATGCGCCAGAATACTTTGACGAAAGGCCTGAATATTGTTGTTGACGGCGACGGTCTCACACGTAAAGTGCTTGTTAAATAAATTATTAACGATAGGGGTTTTCTTGACCAACCCCCTTTATCAAAACAAGATTTGATGAAAAGAAACGAAACAGTTAGTGTGACGTTCATGCTCATGGGCGTCACATTTTGCGTTTGCCTTATCCTGGCAAACCTGCTTGCTACTAAGCAAATCCAATGGGGAAGTATTAATCTCACGGCAGGAGTACTCGTATTCCCTATCTCGTATGTGGTCAACGACTGCATTACAGAAGTATGGGGATACCGGCGTGCGAAACTGATTATCTGGACGGGCTTCGTCATGAACTTTGCCTTCGTGCTGCTGGCATGGCTGGCCGACCTCATCCCCGGAGCTCCTTATTGGACTAATCAAGAGGGCTTTCACGCCCTGTTCGGTCTGGCTCCGCGCGTTGCCTTAGGCTCATTTGCAGCCTTCATCGTAGGTTCTTTGCTTAACGCCTATGTCATGAGCCGTATGAAGATTCGCGACAAAGGCCGTAAGTTCTCGCTGCGTGCAATAGCTTCTACGATAGTCGGTGAGCTGTCTGATTCGCTCGTATTCTTTCCCATAGCACTCGGCGGAATCGTGCCTAAAGAAAACCTTTTACTGATGATAGTTTCTCAAGTGGTTTTCAAAACGTTATACGAAGTAATTATGCTTCCTATCACCATCAGGGTAGTAGACTGGTTGAAGAAGACCGAAGGGAGCGATGTATATGATGAAGGCATCAAATACACCATCATCTAACCGAAGGTGAAACATATTGAAACGAGCCAACCTTCAAATCAAATAGCTCTACATATACAATGAAACCTATTAATAAAGAAACAGCTCTAGTAGTATTCAGCGGCGGTCAGGACTCCACAACCTGTTTGTTTTGGGCAAAGAAGAACTTCAAGAGCGTTGAAGCCCTCACGTTCATCTATGGCCAGAAACATGTTGCAGAGGTTGAGATAGCCGAACAGATAGCTAAGGAAGCCGGCGTTCCATGGCATAAGATGGACGTCTCGTTCATCGGTAAGCTCGGCCGCAACTCGCTCACCGACAGCTCAGTCGTCATGGATCAAGATAAGCCTGCCGACGGGCCTCCCAACACCTTCGTGCCGGGACGTAACCTCTTCTTCCTGTCGATAGCCGCTGTCTTTGCCCGCGAGCATGGCATAAGTCACTTGGTCACAGGTGTGTCAGAAACCGATTTCAGCGGCTACCCCGACTGCCGCGACGCTTTCATCAAGTCGCTGAACGTTAGCCTTAACCTCAGTATGGACGAGCAATTTGTGATTCACACCCCGCTTATGTGGATTGACAAGTCGCAAACGTGGGCTTTAGCCGACGAGCTCGGAGCCTTCGATATAGTACGATATCGCACCCTAACCTGCTACAATGGCATCCCAAGCGACGGCTGCGGTGAGTGCCCTGCATGCAAACTACGTCGTGAAGGACTGGAAAAGTACCTAAAAATACGCTCTCGTGTATAAATATTGTTAAAGGCTTTGGAAACAAAGCCTTTTTTTATATACCTTTGCATCACAGGAGATTAACAACGAAACAGAAACAATAAATTCAAAGCACAAACAACTATTTTTACGATTATGAAAAAGACCATACTCACATGTGCACTCGCCCTCGCTGCCATAAGCGCGGCCGCACAGACCGGTGCAACCAGTTTTGTGGATGAGGTGAACGCTCGTTTTGGCCAACGCATGAACGTTATAAAGGAGAAAGAGACCGAGCTGCGCGCCTTGGTTCAACAGGGCAAGGAGATTACCCCGGAGATACGCGCCAAGGCCGACAGTATCTATCAGATCTATATGACGACTTATAATGAAGCCATTCAGGACGTGAAAGCTAAGCTCGAGAGCCACAGCGACGATGCCGCCAGCGTGCAGCTCATCACGAAATACCAGCGCGAGCTCGGCCTCGACTATCTGGCCAAATTCATGTCTACATACAAGCATGCAGACGCAGAAGCCTTGACATCTCTGCGCGAGACGTTGGCCATTGAAGAGCAGAAGAAGCCCGGAGCTAAGCTTATTGACTTCTCTTTGCCAGATGAGGCCGGCACAGAGCACGCCCTGAGCGAGTACGTAGGCAAAGGACACTACGTCCTCGTGGACTTCTGGGCCAGCTGGTGCGGTCCCTGCCGCCAGGAGATGCCCAACGTAAAGGCCGCATATGCAAAATACCACGACAAAGGCTTCGACATTCTCGGCATAAGCTTCGACAACACACGCGAGGCGTGGCTCAAAGGCATTGCCGACCTCGGCATGAGCTGGCCCCAGCTTAGCGACGTTCAGGGTTGGAAGAGCCTGGCTGCACAGAAGTATGCCGTCCACGCCATCCCCTTCACTATCCTTTTCGACAAAGAAGGCCGCATCGTTGCCACCAACCTTCGTGGCGAGGCTTTAGGCAATAAGTTGGGCGAGTTGCTGGGAGAATAAATGCAGCCATTTGATGTTCACATCCTCGGTTGCGGCTCGGCGCTTCCCACACGCAAGCACCTCCCTTCGTGCCAAGCTGTCAATGTCCGTGGCAAGCTCCTCCTGTTAGATTGCGGCGAAGGAGCTCAGCTGTCGTGGCGCAAGACCGGCCTTAACTGGCAGAACATCACTCACATACTGCTTACACATGCCCATGGCGACCATGTGTTCGGCCTGCCCGGACTGGTCTCCACTATGGGTCTTCTTGGTCGCACATCTCCCCTATTCATCCACGGCCCAGCTCAGCTGCGCCCGTTTGTCCAATGCATCCTCGCGAATTTCTGCAAGGATCTGGGCTATGAAGTTCACTTTCAGGCCGTCGACACCGAAGCTCACACCATCATCTTCGAGGACCGTTCGATGGAAGTATGGTCGTTGCCGCTCAGTCACCGCTTACCATGTTGCGGTTATCTAATTCGTGAGAAAGCCGGTCTGCCGCACATCCGCCGCGAGATGATTGATTTCTATGAAATTCCTGTTTGGGCAATCAACAACATTAAGGCAGGTGCCGGTTGGGAATTGCCTGATGGAACGGCAGTGCCTCACGAGCGTCTGACCACGCCGCCCGACCGCGCCAGAGCTTATGCCTACTGCTCAGATACGATGCCCCGTCAGGACCTTATCGAGTGGATTGAAGGCGTTGATCTGCTCTATCACGAAGCAACCTACGCTGAGACAGAAACTGCGCTGGCCGAGAAATATGGACATTCCACTGCCCTACAAGCAGCAACGGTAGCAAAACAAGCCAACATACGACGTCTGATGATCGGCCATTTCTCTTCGCGCTACGAGGACGAAAACGTCCTGCTCCAAGAGGCACAAAGCGTATTTCCAAACACTATTCTCGCACACGAAGGCCTAAAAATCACACCATGACCAGAAAGGCCATAACTAAAAAATGCAAGATTTATTGTATTTTTCTTGGAAAAAATTTGTGTGAAACGAGAAATCTTCCTATATTTGCCCACGAATAAACGTAAATCCATACAATATGAAGAAATATTACCTCTTGTTGCTATTCGCTACCGCCCTCACAACCACTGCGTTAGGTGCGGGAGAGTACGGCGAGTTCGATGATATCTCCGAAGTGGAGGTTACGGGCGTTGCCATCAGCATCAACGGCAATCAGGTCCACGTGACCGGTGCTGCCGGCCAGACACTCGAGGTGTACAACGTCGCAGGTGTGCGCGTAGGCACATTTAAGATAGACAGCGACGATAAAACGCTCAATCTGAACCTCGCCAAAGGCTGCTACATCCTCAAGGTAGGAAAGGTGGTCCGCAAGGTTTCAATCCGATAACCGAATATTACCTTTTAATTAACTAATTAAATCCATTCCTCACATCTTGCAATAGAAGGAATCAGAAAGGGTCGGACTCCTGAGTTCCGACCCTTTCTTCTAAAGAACTAAAAACGCTCACAACCATAACCACCTATGAAAGCCACACAGCTGACAATCCAACAAATCCAACGCGCATTGCGCAAGGTAGCCGAGAAGTTCCCGCCTACGGCCGATGCTGTACTCACGGACATACATCTTCAGGTGAAGCCTGAGAGCGGTGAGTTGCTGGCATACAACGATGACATGGACGAACTCACGCGCATCGTTGTAGACCAATGGCTGGAGCCTACAGAGGAAGACCTCTATGACGTGGCCGCCATTGCCATCAAGCAAAGCATCAGCGGGATGAAGGATATGGTTGACAAGATGAGCGTGCTGCACCCCTTCTCGTTCGTTATGATGGGCGAGGACGGCGAGACGCTGCAGGATATCTATTTGGTCGACGATGATGCCATAATCCTCGACTCCGAGCTGCTGAAAGGACTCGATGAGGAGCTTGACCAGTTCCTTGAGAATCTGATGCGCGAGTAAATCTGCAAAGACATACAGACAAGCACAACAATACGACCGGTCGTAAAGCCAAACACGTACGGACATGTTTGAAGATACGACCGGTCGTATTGCGTTATTAGAAAGGTCTCGTCAGGTGGATCACCTATGGTGGGACACCTGACGAGACCTATTTTGTTTTGTCGTTAAATTAGTCTTGTGTCAGCGTTAGCGCTGAGGATGCTGGAATTGCCTGCCTGACCTGCCGTTTTGATGACCGCGGTTGTTCTGGACCATGCGCTTATGGAAGTTGTCCTCAGCCCGCATCACTTTTATTATCTTGTTGGCGGGAACCACTTTCATGATGCGTTTGTAGTATTCCTGTTCCAGCTCGGCCATCTCCACTTTCAAGGTGTTGATCTTGTTGACGGTAACGGCAGCAGCCTTGGCATCTGTAGGGGCATTGGCCTTCAACTGGTAAATCTGCATGCCCATATCGCGCTGTTTCTTTCGCAACTCATTGTATAGTGGGAAGAAAGCCTTGGCTTCATCGGCAGTCAGTTCGGCAGCCTTAGCCAGTTCGAACTCCATCATCTGCTGAAACTTCTGCGGATCGAAACGTGGTTGACGGTTCTGCTGCTGGGCAGGCTGTGCCCAAGTGGCTACGGATAAAAGAATAAGGCTAAGGCCAAGTATAAGCTTTTTCATTGTGCTGAATGTTTGTGTTTCACATTGATTAGTATCCAATATCATTAGTAGGCTTCAGTCAGATAGTACTCTATCTGGTGATTGTTTACGAGGCCGCACGTCATCTCATAGTTCAGAGCCTCGTCGAGTTCCTCGTCGGTAAGGACGATTGTGGTCTGGTCAGATGTGGCATAGAGTTGCGAAGAATCACGATTCACATAAAGATATGTGCCGGCTGCCACGCAAACACCTGCCACAACGGCCGCTGCACTGTAACGCACCCACTTACGCCAAGGCGACATCTCCACGCGTTTGGCCGTTGTCTGCTGCGTGGTAAGCCCTTCTTGGTGTATGCGATCCATCATCCGAGCGGTGAAACCTTCAAAGTAGCCATCGGGCGTTCGAAAGGGGTTCGTGTCGGATTTGAGGTGCTGTATGAATTCTTCTTCTTTCATAATCTTTACGTTTTTCTGCTTATATTGACTCGCTTAGCCCATAAAGGTTTAATCGAGTGAATGGAAAAAATCAGAAATTTTTCTTACAGCGTGGTGATACGAGGCTTTGAGTGCACCGACACTGGTGCCGAGCATATCGCTCATGTCCTCGTATTTCATCTCTTCGTAATACTTCAGATTGAACACTTGTCGCTGTTTGTCAGGCAGTTGCGCCACGGCTTGTTGAAGCTGCAGAGCGGTTTCATCGCCGTCGAAATACGGATCACTTTCCAATCGTGCCGCAACACCTGCAGCCGCTTCATCGTCAATGCTCAGTGCCTGGCGCTTGCGTTCAAGGAAGTTCAGCGTTTCATTGTTGGCAATACGAAAGAGCCAGGTGGAGAGTTTGGATTCAGCGCGGAAGCCATCAAGCCCCATCCAAGCCTTGAGGAACGTGTTCTGAAGCACGTCATCGGCATCGTCGTGCGACAACACCATACGGCGTATCTGCCAGTAGAGCTGTTCCTTGAAGTGGTCAACAAGGATAGTGAAGGCGCGCTCACGCTGACTGCTGTCGCGCAACTGCTCTACGATTTTCTGTTCATCCCACTTGGGACTATTGCTTGCCACGGGGCTTACCTGTATTATATAATTAATGTGTACTGTGGGCAATCAGGCATATCTTTGCCTGTTTATCGAGCGCAAAGTTACGAAAAACTTCATTTCCACAAGCCAGAATAACGACTTTTCTTCAAAAAAGTACTATCTTTAACCTATAATCTCTAATCTTTTCAGTACCTTTGCAGCCAAATTTGAACATAAAAGCTTTATTCCATGCCAGCTCTTCAGACTATTCTTCTCTTGCTCACGAGCAATATCTTCATGACTCTTGCCTGGTACGGCCACCTGCGTTTGCAGCAGGCAGGCATCAGTTCTTCCTGGCCTCTCATAGGTGTAATCACCTTTTCATGGGGCATTGCCTTCATAGAATATTGCTTCGCCGTTCCGGCAAATCGCATTGGATTCGCAGGCAACGGTGGTCCATTCACCTTAGTGCAGTTGAAAGTTATTCAGGAGGTGATCTCGCTTACGATCTTCACAGCCATCGTAGGCCTTTTGTTTCAGGGGCAAAGCCTGCATTGGAACCATATCGCAGCTTTCGTCTGTCTGGTGCTTGCGGTTTATTTCGTGTTCCTGTAAAGACAACCGATACAACGCCTTTATTAGAACTCAATCGTCAGACGGCCATTTATCAATCGGCCTGTCAGGTAATTGGGCACGGCATATTGCTGATTAGTAATGTCGGTTATCCACAAGTACGACGACACATTACTGAGGCCAAATAGGTTGAAACAGTCAAGCCCAATCCACGCATCGCGCAGGTTGCGGCCAAACCCAGTTCTGCGGCGCGATTCCACAGGTCTGAGCAGACGATAACTCATGCCTATATCTACACGGCGATAAGCCGGAGCACGGAAAGCATAACGCTCGAGACCAGAGTGCGGCGGGCCGAAAGGCAGACCGTGAGCGAACGCCAACTTCATTGTCATCTTCCAGCGTTCAGTACCCGGGAAATAGTCCGAGAAGAAGAAGTTGATATTCCATCGCTGGTCCGTAGGCTGAGGGATTGTCTTGCCATGAAGTTTCATGGAGGCTTTCATCAGCGAGAAAGAAATCCACGAGTCCGTGCCTGGCACGAACTCACCGAAGACCTTGAAGTCTATGCCGGCAACATAACCGGAGCCTTCATTGCGGCCATAGTACACAACCTTGACATTGTCAACATTGTAAGGATTCAATCGGCTCTGGGCTTTATAATAGGCTTCGGTGGTGAACTTGAAAGGCCGCTCTGCCACACGGAACTTATACTCAGTAGCTGCTACGACTTGGAACGATCGCTGGCTCTTAATGTCTCTGTTCAGTTCAACTATCGTTGCGCCGTCGGCAGTTATAGTGTCGCGCAGTTCCTTGTAGAAAGGTGCCTGGTAATAAATACCTGTTGCCAAGCGGAATGTAAGGTTGTCATTGGCGGCCGGCACAAATCCTATCGAGGCACGGGGCGAGATAATAGTCTCTTTATTCCACGACCAGTGGCTCAATCGGGCTCCGTAGTTGATCGAGAAAATGCCGGCAGAAGCTTCGTGGCGCCAAGTGTCCTGAAGGAAAAAGTCCAATCGGTTGGAAGCAATGCTCTGCTTGCTCTTGAGATTATATATGAGCGGCAAGCGGTCTTCGGTGTGAGGTATAGAATAGCCTGCCGAATCGCGAAACTCCCACTCGCGGGTGTTTTCGCGCACTACTTCGTGTTTCCATTGAAGTCCCGACAATATCTGATGCTCGCCAGGATGGAAACTATACGTTGCCCGAACCGATTGTGTCTTAGATGTCAGCAAGTTACGGGCATGTTCCATATAGGTACCCACACCTAATTGTTCGGACACTTCTGCCACGTCTAACCAATACTGGCCTTGGATATCATAGGTTTCACGCTCCTTGGTATAAAACGCTGAAGCGCCAAGCATCAGTTTGGAACGACTGCCCAGGGCGCGCGTCAGGGACAGCGAACCGAAAAGTGTACGGAAAAGGTCTTGTTCTTTGCCATCAAAAAAGACGTTCAATGTCTTCGGGTCGTCCATTGCGCCGAACTTAGTAGTGCGGTCCTTAGGTTTGAAACGATAACTGTTGCGCGAGATATATCCTATAACATCTATAGTCCAGCTCTTGGAAGGTGTCCATGACAGATAGGCCTGATAATCGAGGAACGAAGGATCGTACTCGCCTTTTGTCTGCAACGAGCCGAGCATATATCGGTTTGATTTGAACCTTAGGCCTTGCGACAGCGACATCTTTCCCGCTTTGAAACCGTCGTAAATACTGGCACCCAAGAGGCTACCGCTGACTGAACCTTCGTGACGCTCAGGCCTGCGATACGTTATGTCGAGAACACTGGACATACGGTCGCCATACTGCACGGCAAAACCACCTGCCGAAAACTGTACACGCTCTACCATGTCGGAATTGATGACCGACAAACCTTCCTGCTGACCGCTGGAAACGAGCAACGGGCGATAGATTTCAACGCCGTTGACGTAGACACAGTTCTCGTCAAACGAACCGCCTCGGACATTGTACTGCGATGACAATTCGTTATGAGTGGAAACGCCTGCTTGCGTCGCAACCAGTTCCTCGACGGCATTACCTGAAGTCGAAGGCAAGCGTTTCAAATCTTCTGTCGATAATTCCTGGGTGCTACCCATCTGGCGACGTACTTCCGTGACGGTCAGTTCGCCCATATCTGTGCCCGATGAACGCAGGCTCACATTCCAAGTGAGTTTGCCCTGAGGCCGCACAAGGACCTTTTTCTTGCGCTCAAAGCCCATAAGGCTATAGCCTACGACTACAGAGTCACCCGACTGGAAATCAAATGAATAATGTCCGTCGAGATTTGTAACGCCGCCTGCCATCTGGCCTTCAACCTTAACAGCCACAAGGGGCAGAGGCTTGCCGTCCTCGTCGGTAACGCGGCCACTTAAAGTACAACTGACGGATTTGACCTTAACGCTGTCAACCCCTACCGAGGAACTATCCTGGGAAACATTAGTCACCTCTTGCGCCAAAGCCGCAAGAGTAAGGCTCAAAAAACTGACAAAAGCTATAAGATGCTTCACCGATCGGGGTTGAATGGATAATACTACATTAATATAACGTAAGCGCGTCCCCTATATTGTACAGGACACGCGCTTTTTTATTGCTTGACGGGATGAGCAGGGAGCACACTCTTGATGCCCTGTTCACGATGTTCAACGACCACTTCTATTCCATATTTCGCATTCAGGTGTTCTGCCAAATGCTGAGCACTGTAGACCGAACGGTGCTGCCCGCCCGTACAACCGAACGAAAACATCAGGTCTGTGAAGCCGCGCTGAAGATAGCGTTCAACGTGAGCATCAGCCAAACGATACACGGAATCCAGGAAGGTCAGGATTTCACCGTCGTCCTCAAGGAAACGGATAACAGGTTCATCCAAACCGGTTATCTGCTTGTACGGCTCATAGCGTCCAGGGTTATGGGTGGAACGGCAGTCGAAAACATAACCGCCTCCGTTGCCGCTCTCGTCGTCAGGAATGCCTTTGCGGTATGAAAACGAGAAGACACGAACGCGCAGAGGTCCTTTGCCATCGTACTTCGAGAACGTAGCCGGGCCGTCGGCAGGATGAGCCTTATAAACGTTATCGGTAGCCGTGCGGTAGCCGTCGCTTCGTTCTTGCGGCTGCGGCTCCTCGGGTTGGAATTGAGGCAAAGCGACCAGCGACTCAAGCAGCTCTCGCAGATATGGGTAAGGACATCCGTCTTCCTGCGCCAGCAGCTCGCGTAAGTTCTGCATTGCTGGCGGAATGCTCTCCAGAAAATGCTTCTTTCGTTCGAAATAACCACGGAATCCGTAGGCACCAAGGACCTGTAGCAAGCGGAAAAGCACGAAGCGGCGCAAGCGGCGACGGAAATGCTTCTCATCAACTTCGATATACAACTTCAGATTCTTGAGATAGACTTCTATGAGTTCCTCTCTGAGCTCGGTGCTGTAGCGGGCCGAAGCCTGCCAGAGGAAACTCGCGAGATCATAGCACACAGGACCGCGCCGCCCACCTTGGAAGTCTATGAAATGAGGCTTGTCATGGGCGTCAAGCATCACATTACGAGCCTGGAAATCACGATATAAGAAGGCTGTCTGGGCTTCAGCCGTCAAGTCTTTGGCAAACAACTTGAAGGCCGCTTCAAGGCGTAGTTCGTGGAAATCTATGCCGGTGGCCTTGAGAAAGCAATATTTAAAATAGTTGAGGTCAAACAGAACGCTCGTCTCGTCCATTTCTGCCTGCGGATAGCACACATTGAAATCCAAGCCTACGGCGCCGCGAATCTGCAGCGCCGGCAACTCGGCAATAGTGCTACGCAAAAGACTTTTCTCAGCCTCGTTGTATCGGCCGCCTGCCTCGCGTCCGCCTTTCAGCGCATCAAACAGCGACCTCGAACCGAGGTCTTCCTGGAGGTATCGCGAGCCATCGTCGGAAACAGCCAGTATACGAGGCACCGGCAAATGGAGACTGTAGAAATGACGGGCAAGATATATGAAAGCATGATTCTCGTCCAACGACGTTCCTATCACACCTATCACGCTCTGACCATTGGCCGCTGTGAACCTGTAATACAGACGGTTACTGCCCGAGCCCGTAATAGTTTCTTCTGTCAGCGGGTCTTGCTGAGCAAAACGCCTGTATAACTCACGTAGTCTTTCCATATTTACTGTTGTGCTTTAGCCAGAACGTTAATCTTATGCCTAATGGCGAGCATATTGAAGAACGTGACAATGACAAAGATGCCTACGCCCACAAGCAAGGCCGGGGCAAGGGGACCTTCGCTCATAGCCGGGAAGATCTGCCACAGACGTTCAAGATATAAATGTCGGATCCACAGCATCAGAACTATAGCCAGCACCAGCACTAATGCGTTCAAAGCTATCGTTAGCAACTGATAAGGCAGCGAAACACGGGCGCGGGTATAGCCAATGAGCAGCAGATTCTGAAGCTTGTCGGAGTTCTTCTGCACCAAGAGAAAGATGCTCAGCATGAGGATGTAGAACGACAAAGCACTGATAAGCAGACCAACGGCCATTACTATGCCAGCAACAATCTTGAGGAAATAAGTCATACGCCCGGCTTCGAGGCTATTGTCCTCAAGCTCGTAGCCATGATCCTCAATGAAACGCGCTATAGCATCGTCGGCCGGATTCTTCACTTCAACTATCAAACGAGTAGGTTTAGGCTCGGCACCAGGTGCCAGTTGGCTGTTGCTCATCTGCATGAAAGCAGCCGGCACGAGCACTGTGTTCAGTCGTGTGGAGAAGCCTACTACGCGGCCTTTCATCACACGCTCTGCCCCACCCTCGCCACGAAGTCGTAAATCAAGTTGAATCATCGAGACTACGCCCTCAGAGAGTTTAGGCAGCGACTGACTTTCGGCAAAGCCAAAGTTGTAAAGAGCCAGATAAGTGCGCGGCAAGATGATTGGCACCTCACCCTCCTGCATCGGGGGCCAGGTCACATCAACGAACTCGTCGGGCACACTCTCGAAGAACATACTCGTGCCCATCTGCGAACCGCCCATCGAGATAGAGGCGTACACCTGATACTGAGAAGCCTCGAACGAACCCACACGCTTCGCGAATCGCTGAGACTCAAGTTCCTTGATTTCAGCCTCGTCGAACGTTTGAGTCTCGCCTTGGAGCGATGAAACGGCAGCGATACGCTTTGAAAGAATAATATATGTGTTCTTGATAAAGCTGTCCTCACCACCGAAGGCGGGCAGCACATCTTCATAAAACTGCACGCTGAGAACCACTGTCAACATTCCGAGAAGGTTGGCAAGGAAAAAGCCCGCAAGCTGTCCTGCGCTGATATGACGGCGCAAAAGTTTCCAAATCAGTTTCATAGTCGGAATGTTTTTTCGTAAGGAAGGTCCATGTGGTGACCAATACTTGTTACAATGATGCCTGCTCCCTGACGATTAGCCTCTTCCATCAACAGCTCTCCCATTATGCGGCTGTTGTCATCATCGAGATGGCTCACCGGCTCATCAGCCAAGATGAAGTCGAAGGGTTGGCACAACGCACGCATGAAAGCCACGCGCTGTTGCTGCCCGAAGCTCATTTGAGCGACCCTGGTAGTACGCCTGTCGGCGATGCCGAGGCGGTCGAACCAAGCCTCTATCTCTGCCTTTGTCTTGTGATTTGTCAGTTGGTTCTTCACCTCTACGTTTTCCCAAGCTGTCAGTTCGGGGAACAACCGCAGCTCCTGAAACAGATAACTCAAAGAGTGCTGCCTGAGCAGGGTCCATTCCCACATCTTCATGCTCTTGATGTTACGCTCGTCAAACAGGATATCTCCTTCGTAATCATTGCGGTAACCGATAAGGTAACTGCACAACGACGACTTGCCAGTGCCCGAAGCAGCTTCTACCAAGTAAAGGTGGCCGCGCTCAAAGACTACGTCCTGTTGCCAGGTGTCGGAACAGATATCCGTACGTCCTGCGAACACGCGGGGCAAAGTGTTTTGAAGTGTTATCTTATTCATTTGTCAACAATTCTTTGGCTATTAAAGTACCTTCGGGGGCTTTCAGTCGGAACACCAACTGGTCGGGCTCCGTCATTTCCATGGTCAGACTTTCGAATTTCCTAAACATATCGGGCACAGGCACTTGTTGTGATACTTTGTTTATTATTTCGGGTAGCGCCAGATAGGCGTACAACCGAGAACCTTTGATATGGCTCTTCTCCTGATTTAGCAAGGCGTTGTCTCCATTTGCCAGGCCGGGTTCATCGCCAGTGTAGAAGATTCCTTTGTCCACACCAAGATAAAAGCGACACGAACCCATAGATACGGCGTATTGGCTATTGGCCTGCTGATTAAAAGCAATCAGACCGTTGCCCCAAGCCCCAGCTTCCTTGAAGAAGTCACTATTGGCCACATGAGCCGTGAGATAGATATTGCTTAGGTCTAAGGACAAGAGGCTTCGCATATTGAACAAAGTCGGTTTACTCATTTCCAAGGCCACGTCGCCGTCGATGGTTTCGATAATTCTATCTAAATCCAAGACCAGATTCATCGCAGCTAACGCCATGCGAACTTGTTTCGTAGAACGAAGCATGCCCAAAAGGCTCTTTCCTTCAAAGTTTGCACCTATCCATACTGTGTTTTTGTCGTGAGCATGGCCTATAAGAGTCCCCTTTATCGGACGAAGACGCTTGCCCAACTCCTTGATTTGCTCTTTCACGTTATCTTTCAAGGCGACAATTTCTGTATTTAGTTTCAGCACATTCTTGTCTGCTGACAGGCGCATTCTCAACAGAGCATCTTCACTCTTATTGATATCGAACTTATATAGGAACATGCGAGCCTTGGCAGGTAGCAACTCAGGACCTATCACGGCCACTACAGCACCGTCCTTGCGGCGCAGTTGGGCAAACAGTTCGCTTTTCTGCACGCTTTCGTCCTTGTCCTGCTTGAGAAGCCTGGCCATCTCCGAGCGCAACTGATCCTGCGCTGCTCCCACGGCGGGGCCAAGTACTAAAGCGAGCGTACCGTCGAAAGCGCAAAGCCATTGCTGCTCAAGCACCACCCACGACATTCCTCGCTGACGGGCTATGACCGATGCACGGCCCTGCTTATGCAAACCTTCGCACAACGATGTGAAATCGTCCTCATCGTCCATTGCCGCAACAAAACCGATATTACCTGTGGCAGAGGCAAAAGCATAGGCCGGGCGCGACAGGTCCAAACCTAGATTTTCCGCGTCAACATCCTGTGAGCGCTCCAACATCTTCACACAGTCAGCCACGGTCAGTTCGGCCTCTTCAAGGCATGTCTTCAGATCAATGCGGGCCACGCCGACAGCGTCAATAGATATTACATTCAAATAAGCATTACTCGTAAGCCGAACATAAAAATATGTTCCTGCACCTATCGCTGCAATGAGCGGTAAAACAATGAGTAGTATTTTTGACTTTTTCATATACATAATTATCTATTCGCCAGACGCATCAGATGAACAGCTACCAGCGCAGCTGTTTCTGTGCGCAAGCGACTCGTGCCAAGCGACACGGAGCGGAAGCCAGCAGCCTCGGCCTTTCGAACTTCATCAACCGAGAAATCACCCTCTGGCCCTATCAGCACGAGAGCCGGTTGCTTACTTGCAAGTACGTCACCCAAGAAAGGTTTAGCCTCTGAGCCCAGCTCATAGCAATGGGCTATGAAACGTTGTTCAGGCAGGTCATCGCGCTTAACGAAGGAGCCAAACGCCTCCAGCTCGTCAATGACCGGTTTCCAAGCCTTGTGACTCTGCTTCATCGCAGCCACAGCTACGCGCTCCAGACGTTCCGTCTTCACCACACGCCGCTCTGCAAACTGTGTGTCGAGCAGCGACAGATGGTCCATGCCTATCTCAGTAGCCTTCTCCACCATCCATTCCACGCGGTCTATATTCTTCGTAGGAGCCATGCCCAAGTGTATCGATCCATGCCATTCAGGTTCCTGAGGCCTGGATTGAGTGATGCGGTATCGGCAATGATGGTTGCTCGCCTCAGTAATTACAGCATCATACAGGCAGCCTTTACCGTCGACAAGCACCAGCTCATCACCAACGCCCAACCGCAGCACGCGCATAGCATGCTGGGCTTCATCACCCGGCAATTCGGACAGCTCAGGCTCCGGAACATAGAAATATCTAATCTCTTTCAACTCTCAATTGTCAGCTTTCAACATTTTCTTACTCCTCCTCACCGTAAGGATTAGCATCCTCAATCGGGTTTGGGGCTTGATCCCTACGGGCCAACTCGTCGCGAATCTGCGTCGCAATCTCAAACTGCTCCGTAGCTACAGCATGTTCCAGCGCTTCCTCCAACATCTTACGAGTCAGCGTGGAAATATTTATAGCAAAGGAATTCTCGCCTGTCTTGCGCATATACTGAGCTTCGAACAAAGCGCTGTCGATAGTTATAGGGCATACTGCAGTGCAAGCTATTACCAGTGCATCGTGAGCTTGGCATGTGTCTACGACACGTTCTTCACCATTCTGTTCACCCACTATCTTGCACAAAAACGTTCCATTAGCTATACCATAAAACTCTATTCGCTTCAAGCTAACGCCACACTTCATCAGCAAAAGATTATATGCATCTGCCACAGTCGCGGCCACAGGCATAGGCAAAGGAATCTGCGAACGCATCATCAATGTCGCAGCACGGCGCGTCGACATCATCACGGGCAAAATCCTCTCGCCACCCTTCTCTCGCAAGATTACCATAGTTCGGCCATCCTTGTTTGCGGTCTGCGCCAAAGCATTAATTTCCAATTCTATAAGCATCGCTTCCTCACATTAGTCAGCATTCAACTATACCTTTCTCACTTCGCATCTTTCGGCGAAGGATTCTTGAACAGCACAGCAAACAGCAAAGCCACTACCAACGCATAAGTTGCGAAGATAAACCAGCAAGTCTGCCATTCACCTACCAAGAAACCGTCCTGCCAGCTGCAGTATTTATTCACTATCTGGCCGGCAATCAGCGTGCCGATTGTTGCTCCAAGACCGTTTGTCATCAACATAAACAAGCCCTGGGCCGACGCCTTTACCGAAGCATCGCATTCCTGATCCACAAAGATGCCGCCAGAAACATTGAAAAAGTCAAAGGCTACACCATACACAATGCAGGAAAGAATGAAGAACAGCACGCCAGGCATCGTAGGATGACCAATCCCAAAGAACCCGAAACGGAACACCCAAGCAAACATCGACATCAACATCACGGTCTTGATGCCGAACCTGCGCAGGAAGAAAGGTATCATCAATATGCACAAAGCCTCACTTATTTGCGACAGAGAAGTAAGCAAAGTAGCATTGTTGGCGGCAAACGACGAGGCCACAACCGGATCTGCGGAGCCCTTGAAACTCGTAATGAACGGACCGGCATAACCATTAGTGACCTGAAGAGCCATGCCAAGCATCGCAGAGAAGATGAAGAACAAAGCCATCTTGCGAGTCTTGAACAAGCGGAACGCGCTGAGTCCCAATTGATCTGACAGCGTTCCTTGAGGCTTTGCTTCAATCTTACACTCAGGCAGAGTAAAGCAATAACCGAACATCAGCAAACTCAACGCACCCGAGACGAAGAACTGCATGTAGGTATACTGGAACTTCATCGCATTCTCAGCCAAAGTGAAGTGGAAACCATCAGCGTCGTAAGCGGCACAGTTGACAAACCACATAGTTGCAATAAAACCGACAGTACCCAATACCCTTATAGGCGGGAAGTCCTTGACAGTGTCCATGCCGCCGTCCTTCAATATGGTAAATGCCGTGGTATTGGACAATGCAATCGTAGGCATGAAGAAGGCAACGCTAACAGTGTACAAGCCTATGAACAAAGCCTTGTTAGGTAAGTCATTACCCAAGCCTGAACGCAGGCCTATCCACCAGCAGCCAAGCATCGCTGCACCTGCTGCCAAGTGACACAAGCCCAGCAACCGCTGTGGCTGGATCCACTTGTCGGCAATAATGCCCATTATCGTAGGCATGAATATGCTGACAATGCCCTGAATAGCATAGAACCATGCTATCTGACCGCCTAAGCCCACGGAGCCCAGATAATTTCCCATACATGTGAGGTAAGCTCCCCACACCGCAAACTCAATAAAATTGAGTATTGACAAACGAATTTTTAAGTTCATTTCGCTAATTTGATTATTTATTGCGCTGCAAAAGTAATAAAAACTTTCTACTTTAGAGTGCTAACTTAAACTTTTTATTACCTTTGCCAGCAAATTAACACACCTTAAGAGCATGACCACACATCTATTATTTATTATTGGCGCTTTATCTTGCGCCGTAGGGTGTAAAGCAGCTACAGCTCAACCTACCGACACAGTTCGTTATCAACTCGTGTGGGCTGACGAGTTCAATACCGACGGAGCACCAGATTCCACCCGGTGGAGCTTTGAACACGGCTTAGTCCGCAACCACGAACTCCAATGGTACCAAGAGGACAACGCACGCTGCGAAAACGGCGTGTTAAAGATTACCGGACGAAAGGAACAGGTCGCCAACCCCAACTTCGACGCTCAGAGCAATGACTGGCGCCGCAACCGCGAAGTGGCCGACTACACCAGCTCGTGCATCGAAAGCCGCAAAAGCTTCTCGTTCCGCTATGGACGACTCGAAGTGAAAGCACGTATACCCGTAGCCTCAGGCTCATGGCCGGCCATTTGGACACTGGGTAATCAGGGCGGATGGCCAGCCTGCGGCGAGATCGACGTTATGGAATTTTACCGAGTACCTCCCCAGACAATGGGCATACACCATGACGCAGCCTCGCGCGAACGCACCTTTCCTATAATTTTAGCAAATGCATGCTGGCGAGGACCCGATGGACGTGATGCTTGGAACACCGGGCGAATTCCCTTCAGCCACTTCACCGAGCGCGATGCCGATTGGGCAAATAAGTTCCACGTATGGCGCATGGACTGGACGCCTGAAGCAATACGCCTCTATTTAGACGATGAGCTGCTCAACGACATCCCAACTTCGCAGGCCAATCCTGTAGAGCCTGCTGAGCCGCAAGCACGCATGGGCCGCCAGCGTGGACCGCGCTTCAACCCGTTCCACAACGACCGCGAAGGCTTCGGGCACTACATTTTGCTCAATCTGGCCATAGGCTCCAGCGGAGGCACGCCCGACGACAGCGCCTTCCCCCTTGTCTATGAAATAGATTATGTACGCGTTTGGCAAATGGAAAACCTCAACAAATAATCAAAATAAACACTATGCTTAAACACATCATTGCATGCATCGGCCTCATGTTCACCGCAACGGCCGGTGCAACTGACTGGCAAGCGACGACGGATGTCGTATGGGCCGGTCGACACTATCGCGAACTGAAGGGCTTAGCTTCCGGTTATTCCGAGAGCGACAATGCAATCAGCTGGAACTTCGAAGCTGACACGAAAATGATTTTTGCCGTTCACATGCCCGACGGACACGTACGTGCTGATATCGTACTACAGCCTAACGCAGGCCGTAAGGTAACGCTGAACGTCCGGATCGTTCACCCCGTCACCGGCACAGAGGTCATCAACCACACCGTTCAGACCCAGTCCGGAGTGTCAGGAATGCAAGAAGTTGAGATTCTGCCCGACACTGAAATGCCGGCCGACGGCTGGTACTTCATCGAGATAACCAGCCCCGATGCCCGCTCAAACCTCAATCAGATGAAATGCCTCAACTTCCAACGCACCTCCACAAAGAGCGTTACGGCAGCCAACTCGATGATGGCACCTGCCGTGCACCTCTGGTGGACATCAACCGATCCCAAGGCACCCGAAGGCGATTCATTCGATTGGATATACATGGAGGCCCTAATACCCGAGGTCTACAAGCAGTCGTGCACTTATCAGATGACCATTGGCTCTACCGGGCTCTACTCGGGCATACAGACCAATCACCTGCTGAACAACGACACGTGGACTCACGCCGTCATTTTCTCAGCCTGGGATGCCGGCGACACCGACAAGGACAAGTCGCTGCCCGACTATATGCGTTCTGGAGCCCTTGACGTGGGCGATGAAGCCTATGCCGTGCGCTTCGGAGGAGAAGGCACCGGTGCCAGCCTGCGCTACCCCGAGGGACAGCGCTGGCAAACCGACCATTGGGTACAGATGATGATGTATGAGCGCCCCGACTACATTGAGCGCGAAACCGTGGATGAATCGGGCAACACAGTGGTAAAGCCCTTCCGCAGCACGCTTCTTTCCTATTGGTATAAGCAAGCAGAAGAAAGCGAATGGCACTACTTCGGCACATTGCGTGCCGCAGGCACCTACCGTATGGAAGGCAAGGCCTCGGGGCTTTACAGCTTCCTCGAGAACTGGAGCGGCTTCGGAGGCGACCGTTATCGTCGTGTTTACTATCGCAACGGTGCCATGCGTTCCACAGCCAGCGGCAAATGGTATAGCCTCAACAAGGCTGGTTTCGGGAGTACACAGCATTGGGAAACGCAACGTAACTCGCGCGACGACTATGGTCACGGCGTGACAAGCGTATTCGACAACAGTTTCTACATTGAGGCTGGAGGTCTGCTCGGCGTGCGCGACAGCGCAGATAGCTACATTCCAGTGCCTCAAGGTCAGATGCCATGGGTCGACACCATTAATGTTCAGGCTCTGCGCGACCGTATAGACAAGGCCGTACTCAAAGGCTATACCAAAGATATGCGTATGCGTCTGGAGTCTACGGCAGTTATCTCCGACCCCGAGACATGGAAGCTTATATCCTTCTCTGACGAGGAGACGAAGGAGGAAGGCGAGTATGGACGTGCGGCACAGATTCTTGACGGCAACACGTCGAGCTACTATCGCATGAAAGCTTATTCCAATTACCCCCATACCTTTGTCTTTGATGCCGGCGAAGAAGTCACGGTAAAGAGCATCGGGCTCTATCAGTCATTCGACCTTAACTACCGTGCACGTCAGGCCCAACTCTCATATTCTAATGACGGTCAAACATTTACGGCAGCCGGCACTATCAGTTTCGACAACGATGACGCCCCCACTACCGTTCTTGAAACGCCAATCAGCGCTCGCTATTTCCGTCTGCGTTTCATCCGAGGTCACGGAGCAGGGCACAACCTTGCCATCAACGAAATCTATTTCAAAAAAGACTACCGACTCGCCGACCTCAAGATCCTCGCGGCTGAGATTCTTAATCAAGAGGACCGCTTCGGCGGCTATCGGCCTCAAGCCCTGCAACAGTTGAAGAGCGTGTACAACAACGGCAACACCGATAACGCCGAGGCTCTCGTAGAAGCTATACGCTCACTCGGTGAGACGGCTGAGCCCCTAACGCTTGGCAATGTCGATAATAACTACCACATCACATCTTTCACAGCTTACCAGATTCACAATCCATACGGCTATGGCGACCTTGTCGTGGACGCCGAAGGGCACCTCACACTCGCCGGCGCAACCAAAGAAGAGGCCCGTGAAGCCTACCGTAGGCATACCCTTGTTTCCAATCCTTACGACAACTGGCTTGTTCTCCGTTCCGAAGAATATAAAGAGTACTATATCTACAATCTTGGTGCAAAGAAATTCCTCTGCATCGATAACACAAGCATATACCTCTCGGACACGCCTGTTGCCATCGACATTACGGCTGACTCCGGCTTCTTCAACATCGGCATTAAGCGTTCCAGAATTCAGCTGCAGCCTGCTGAGGAAGTGCCGACCATACGCTCTTCACGTCACAACCAAGCTTGTATGTTCGAACTTCGAAACAACTACGCCTTATCACCAGCCGACAAGGATGTGCGTCAGCTCCTGCTTCAATGCGAGATAGCACTCCACGGAGTGCCCGACGGCGTCGTGGATCTCAGTCCAAAGATGCAGACAGAGCCCGCCGGTTCGGACATCGTCAGCGTTGTGAACACCCAAGGCATCGTGCTATATCGCGGTAGCTACAACACCATCCCTCGCCTGCCACGAGGCATTTACCTCATCCAATCCGGCAAGCATAAAACCAGAAAAATCGTATTCAATTAAGTCAAGAATCATGAAACGGGCGGGCGCTAACCAAAAAGCGTCCGCCCGTTTCTTTGTATCTGAACAATCTAAATCCGGATTAAGACCAAAAGTATCGTGAAATATGACTGGTCATGTAGGTTGTTCGGTCGCGACCGAACAACCGATTTGAACGTATGTGTTCTACAACAAGTCTGGACGTATTGGCGGAAGTCCCTTGATAGGCCGATTCAAAGGTCTGTTCCTATTTCTGTTTCTTCCCGTAGTCGGGGTCAATCTTGATGAAGGCTGAGACGGCGAATGTAACGAGGCAGCAGGCCATCACCCACCAGAAGAAACCGAGGTAGCCAAGGCGGTCGGCCATCCAACCCGCAATCATACCCGGCAACATCATGCCCAAAGCCTGCATAGCAGTGCAGATGCTGAACACAGCGGTAGAGCGCTCGCCCTGAGAGAAATAGACGAGATAGAGCATATAGGCGGTGAAGCCGAAGCCGTAGCCGAACTGCTCGATGAAGACGCAGAGGTTGATGATTGAGAACTGAAGGTTGAAAATAGAAAAGCTATTTGCCTCGGCGAAAACAGCAGAAAATGAAGGAGCTGCATAAGACAGGTAAACGTAGACGAGGTCGGGCAGCGAAATACTAAGTACCATAGGCCACAACCAGCGCTTCAGTCCGTGGCGCGATACGCACCAGCCACCCAACAAGCCGCCTATAGTGAGGCCTATTATACCCACAGTGCCGTAGACAAAACCCACAGCCTCAGTTGACAGGGCCAGTCCTCCAGCCTCAGCCGAATCCAAAAGGAAGGGATTGGCAATCTTCACCAATTGCCCTTCGGGGAAACGAAAAAGGAGCATGAAGAGAAGTGCCGTGAGGATATGGGGTTTGGTAAAGAAGGTTTTCAGCGCTAACCAGAATTCCGTGAACATTGACTGCTGACGATGCTCAGCTATATCCTCGCCCATATGCACTCCAACAGACTGACTATTCTCAGCATTTGCAGTGTCTTCGGCAGGGCATTTTACTTTCGGGAGCGACAAGATGTGCCACAACCATAAAGCCAGGAATGCGCCTGCAAGAACGAAGAACGTAATGCTCCAAGCCATGGGAATCGTATTGGAACGCTCAAGCCAACCGGCAAGCATAACCAACAAGCCCTGCCCGAAGATTGTGCCGATTCGGTAGAATGTGCTGCGGACGCCTACATAGAGGCTTTGGTCATGCGAATCAAGACCGAGGATATACAGGCCGTCGGCGGCGATATCGTGGGTAGCACTGGCAAATGCCAACAGCCAGAAGAAAGCCAACGAGCCTTGTAACCAATAACTTGTGGGCAACGTGAAAGCAATTCCGGCAAAGCCTGCACCTATAAACAACTGCATCAGCAACACCCACCATCGTTCCGTTTTAATGGCAGCAACAAAAGGGCTCCACAAGGGCTTGATGACCCATGGCAGATAAAGCCATGAGGTGTAGAGGGCAAGATCTGTATTTGAGAGTCCAAGCCGTTTGTACATCGTCGTTGCAATCACCATCACAGCGACATAAGGAAGCGCCTCGGCCAGATAAAGCGACGGCACCCAGGCATATGGTTTATTCTTCATAGGAATTGTTATTGGCATACGCGGGAGCCGGCATAGAATGCGGCCCAGGCGGGTATGGCAAGAAGAGAATCGATGAGAAAGAAGGTTGCGAAGCCTGTACGCTCAACGAGCCAGCCTGAAACGGCCAGTGCCGGGAGCATCACAAGCGAGACGAGCGGGATGTAGAGGTAGTTGATAGTGCTGCGATAACGCTCGCCAGAGATATAACGTATGAAGACAAGGCACCCGTTCAGGCCGAGACCGAAGCAGAACTGGGCCGCAAAGGTAGCGACGCAGAGTGGGAACAAGCCCGACGGAGGGTACTGTGTCATCACAAAATAGACCATGGGCGAAAGAGGCATAGCAAGAGCCTGAGGCCACAGAAGACGGCGACTGCGGTTCAGACGATAGCCAAGACCTAAGCCTAAGGAAAAGGCTATAACACCCACGGTTCCTTGCGCCAGACCTACCCATTGCAGCGAACACCCTAAACCTCCCTCAGCGTCAGTAGCCATTAGAAAGAGGACGCGCGTGTAGAACATCAGCGACTGCGGCAGCAGGAAGAGTGTCAGGCAGAGGATGACCACCAACCAATTAGGTTTATGAGCTATACGGTCAATAACGCGCATTTCAGCCCTAACGGCACCACCAATAGACTGACTGCGGCCAGCATCACCGACATGAGGTGGCTTCAGCACAAAGAAATTGTAAAGTACAAGCAACAGATAAAAGCCTGCCAGCAGGTAAATAGCTGAACTCCACGAGAGAGCGATGGCATTGCGGCGGTTGTGATAGAACACTTCAAGGAAGCCCACCATCACGATCATCACACCGTAAGTCATCACTACGCTGGCCTGCGAGAAGAACATCTTTGGGCCATTGAAGATGCGTTGCTCACGAGGACGCAACATTCGTTCGTAATACATGCGTGCCGCAAGTTCGTGCCAAGCACACAACATGCAAAGCACAAAGAGACAGGCGAAGACCAATATACGACGATGGACAGACGAAGTGCAACAGAAAGCCAGAGTCGTGATAATAATGAATATGCTCAACTCAATGCCGCGAAGCACCAACGAGAAGTGGCCAACCTGCCGCACTTTTTGTCGAACAAAGCTCTTCAGCACCCAAGGCAAGGAGAGCAATGCGCACAAAAGAGTACAATAATCCCACCCTATACCCAGCTGCAGGAACATCAGCAGTGCCACGAAGGTTATCATGGCACTGGGAATGGCCTCAGCGGCGAAGAGGGTGGGAATCCAACGCATCATCAGATTAAAGATTAAGGATTAAGGACTAAAGTTATATGGTTAAGCCTCCACCCTATTAATCTTGTTCTCTTTCAATGACTTAATCGTTCAATCACTGATTTATCAATAAGCCCTTGCGATAAGGACTCTGTACTTGGCAGGCTTGCCACTGACCATGTCGGTGCCGGGCGTCTGCTCAAAGTCATAGGGAACGCAGCGGATAGTGGCCTGCGTCTCCTCCTTGATGCGAGCTTCGGTTTCAGGAGTACCGTCCCAATGGCAGAGGAAGAAGCCTCCGTCCTTAATACGGCTCTTGAATTCCTCGTAGTCGTCGCACTCATAGATATGCTCATCGCGGTACTTGCGAGCTTTCTCGAAGATGGCTGTCTGCATATCATCGAGCACCGACTTCACGTGGGCTGCAATGCCGTCGCAAGTGAGTGTTTCCTTCTCTAAAGTGTCACGGCGCATCAGTTCGATGGTGTTGTTCTCCATATCGCGCGGTCCCATTACGAGGCGTACAGGCACACCCTTGAGCTCATAATCGGCAAACTTGAAGCCGGGGCGCTTCTGGTCGTTGTCATCGAGCTTGACGCTGATGCCCATACCCTTGAGCTCATCAGCTATGGCACCGAGCTTCTCGCGCAGACGTGCCAGTTCGTCTTCGGTCTTGTAGATAGGAACGATGACCACCTGGATTGGCGCGAGAGCTGGAGGCAGCACGAGGCCGTTATCGTCGGAGTGCGTCATGATAAGAGCACCCATCAAGCGTGTGGAAACGCCCCAAGAGGTTGCCCAAGCGTACTCGGGTTGGTTATCTTTGTTAAGGAACTGCACATCGAAGGCCTTACCGAAGTTCTGACCGAGGAAGTGGCTTGTACCACTCTGCAGAGCCTTGCCGTCCTGCATCATAGCCTCGATGGTATAAGTGTCGAGAGCTCCAGCGAAGCGCTCCGTTTCGCTCTTGACACCTTGCATCACAGGCACTGCCATCACCTTCTCGGCGAAATCAGCATATACCTTGAGCATCAGGCGAGCACGCTCCTCTGCTTCCTCACGTGTGGCATGAGCCGTATGGCCTTCCTGCCAAAGGAACTCTGAGGTGCGGAGGAAAAGGCGAGTACGCATCTCCCAACGCATTACGTTAGCCCACTGGTTGATTAGCAGAGGCAGATCGCGATAAGAGTGAATCCAGTTCTTATAAGTGTTCCATATTATCGTTTCCGAAGTAGGACGAATGATAAGTTCTTCCTCGAGTTTGGCCTCGGGATCAACTACTACACCATCGTGCGTCTCGTTGGTTTTCAGGCGATAATGCGTTACCACAGCACATTCCTTGGCGAAGCCCTCAACGTGTTCGGCCTCGCGTGAGAGGAAACTCTTAGGGATGAGGAGGGGGAAGTATGCATTCTGCACACCCGTTTCCTTGAACATAGCATCGAGCTTTGCCTGCATCTTTTCCCAGATGGCATAGCCATAGGGCTTGATAACCATACATCCACGAACGTCGCTCTGCTCGGCCAGGTCGGCCTTCACGACAAGTTCGTTATACCATTGCGAGTAGTTCTCGCTTCGTTTCGTCAAGTTTTTTAATTCTTTAGCCATAGTATAATTTATGTGTCATTTTATATTTTGCGGCGCAAAGTTAGTGAAATATTGCTAAAGCAACGAATAATTTTTAGTGTTTTGCTTTATCGTAACGAGATTTTCTTTATATTTGCACTCTGAAAGTAGTATTATCAACTCTTATTATTAACTAAAACACGAAACTATGAAAGGATTAAAGTTCTATGCACTCGGCCTTTGCGCCGCACTGCTTTTCAATTCTTGCAACATGTCAAACACCGCTAAGGGTGGTGTGATTGGCGGTACGAGTGGTGCAGCTCTCGGCTCAGCTCTCGGTGCTATCCTCGCCAAGAACGGCAACAAGGGCAAGTGGGCAGGCATCGCAGGTGCTGCCGGCGCAGTAGCAGGCTCCACAGCCGGTATCCTCATCGGCCGCAAGATGGACAAGGCTAAGGCTGAAGCTGAGAAGATTGCTAACGCACAGGTAGAAAGCGTTACCGACGGTAATGGCTATCAGGCTGTTAAGGTTACCTTCGATAGCGGTATCCTCTTCCAGACAGGTAAGTCGGCCCTGAACGCTGTAGCTCAGAGCTCACTTAACAATTTCGCTTCCAATGTGCTTATTCCTAATTCAGACATGAGTGTAGGTATCATCGGATACACCGATAATGCGGGCTGGAAGAACAGCACCGCAGAGCAGAGCAAGCTGAAGAACCAAAAGCTCTCTGAAGACCGTGCTCAGTCTGTAAGCAAGCACCTTCTCAAGAATGGCGTTGCCAATGGTCAGATCAAGGAAGTTGTAGGCCTGGGCGAAGACAACCCCGTAGCCGACAACAGCACCGCTGCCGGTAAGGCTCAGAATCGTCGCGTGGAGGTTTACCTCTATGCCAGCGACGAGATGATCAAGGCTGCCGAGGCTGGCACGCTCCAGTAATCATCTGATTTAATCACAACAAAGAGGGGCATCCGCTTGGATGTCCCTCTTCTTTTTTCTTCGAAATATCTGATGGCCACTAGCCATTCAGAATGCCTTATCGGCTATTTAGCCAGTCGTGCCCTACTGCACGCCCAATAGTATACTGGTACACGAATGGCCATAACTTGCTACACGTCCGGTCATATCCTGCTACATGTACGGTCGTATTAAGCTACACGTCCGGTCGTATTAAGCTACATATACGCATGTGTTAGGGAACGCCTTTCTACTCTTCCAAACCTTTCACGTATGGCAAACTCCAGTGATATTTCACTGCTAACATACGAATTCCTATGGCAACTATACACGAGAGCAAAGCTGCACCTTCAATCTTCCACCCAAGGTGCAAGGCACCGACATAGACCAATCCACCAGCCAGACAGCAAGTGGCATAAATCTCCTTGCGGAAGATGAGAGGTACTTCGTTGATAAGAATGTCGCGCAAGACGCCACCTCCAGCACCTGTGACCACACCAAGAACAATGGCAGCCCAAGTGGGGAAGCCAAGACCCAACGACTTTTGTATGCCAATGACATTGAAAAGCGAGAAACCTATGCAGTCGAACAGGAACCATGTATTGTCTTGACGCACCAGCATCTTGCGGAAGATAATCACCCAAACGAGGCCGAAAAGGCAGGTGAGCAGAAATATAGGGTCTTCCAACCAGAATGGTACCTTGCCGATAAGCAGGTCGCGGATGGTACCGCCCCCGCATGCTGTAGCTATGCCAACGATGAAGGCGCCGAACAAATCGAAGTGCTTGGCAGAAGCCAGACGAGCTCCTGACACTGCACCTGCAAGGGTGCCGACAAGTTCAAGGATAACAAAGGACCAGGGGATACTGAGCAAGGTGCCCATCTCCTGAAAGAAATGCTTGATTATTTCCATTAATTACATTCGGATTTACTGATTTGAACTCTTCGCTTTAGCAAAGCCTACGAGAGCATCATAACGAGCTCCCTGCGGACGGTGGTATACGAGTGTTATGTATTCGTTCTCAGTCTGGTAGAAATCACCGTCGGTTCGCAGCGTTCGTCCTACGCCATCGCCGTCTATCTGACGGAACTGATAGTTGTAGTAGCCCTGTTTCAACAGCACTGCTGTCTCGTATGCCTTGAGCCGTTCATCGTAGTGCATCACGCATTCTGGATCAGGATAGCCATTGTTCCAAAGGCCTGCCACATACACATCTCCGCCTTCCAACTTGGGCGTTTGCAGCAAAAAGTGTACAAACAGATATTCACTCATCGTGGCATTATCCTCATCGCCTGAATGACGAATGACATAAGCTCCGTCAGCGTCTGGATCGTATGTATAGTTGTGCTGAGGAGTATTAGCAAACAATGTGGCATGGTGCTGCTCGTCAATCCACTCCATGCGGTCCACGTTCATACCATTGAGCCGTATATCCAGGATCTCAAACTTGTGGAACTCTGCCCCGGCATCAAAGATCAGTTCACGCCGGTGTGTCCACTCGGCGCCATTGGCCTTAAGGATATTAGGCGGCAGGTTAACAACGGCATTATCAAGTCTGCGGTTCTGCATCACTATGGTATGCAGCTCACGCTGCGGATCTACCACACGGCGCTGTCCGTAGGCCACATCAAGTGATACTTGCTGATGCCGCTGATTAAAATCTATTTCTGTATTCGGGCTCACCGTCATGCGCACACTCATCTCAGGAACATATAGAGAGAAAAAGGCTTCAAGCACAGGTTCAGCATCCGAATCGAATTCCTCTTCATAGACCCTGACACGATAGTTGCCTGGTAGCAACAGTCGACAATCTTCGTTTGGAAAGCAATAACTGTAATGAGTATACAACACTGTTGTATTGAAACTGTTCTCGTAGTCCTCAATAGGCCGGTTATTGAAGCCGCTGATGTAGTCGCTTTCAAACACCTCGTCGTTCTCACTCCAATCGGCGTTGCACAGTTGCACATTAACTATATAGCGCGCGTACACGTGCGTGAGGGCATCGAATGAAATCTCGACGGGTGTACCTAAACGAGCAACAGGTGGCAATAGCGGGTCATCGGCAACGATAACCTGAACTGTACGGATATCATCGCTTAAGCTACGAGTCTGCTGAGCATCAACCTGCAGCGAACAGACATTGAAAAGGAAGAAAAGTATTAATAAACGTTTCACGGCGCAAAAATAATGTATTTTTTTCGTTGGTTACTAATTTTTGCCGTACTTTTGCGAAAAATAAGGAGAACTTAACGATATGCGACACACTTTTATTCTATTTTTTGTTTCTTGTTTATTCTTTAATGCCAGCGATGCGGCTGCACTCACATACCAACGTGCCGATAGCATCAAGGTAGTAAGCCTGCTCACGAAAGGTAGCCGGCAGCCTGCAGGTGCTAACCTAATGTTGTTTTATGCAAATGAATTGAAAGGCATTCCTTACGTTGGCAAGACATTGGAAGTGAACCCGAAGGAGGAGCTGGCCGTAAATCTGCGCGAGTTGGACTGCACTACGCTGGTTGAGAATGTAGTGGCCTTGGTTCTGACAACGCTTGACGGCAGCACTCGTTTTTCGGATTTCTGCAAGAAGCTGGAGCAGATTCGCTACCGCGATGGCCGTCTAAATGGTTATGCCTCGCGCAACCATTATTTCAGCGAGTGGATAATGAGCAACGAGCAGCAGGGTTTTGTGCATGAGATTAAAGGAGCTAAGGCTGACAAGCGTGGAGCTTACTATCCTTTCGTGGACTCGCAGAAACTGTCGTGCACTTATATGAGTGAACACCCGAACCAATATCCAATGCTTAAGGGGGACACCGAGGCCTTACGCCTTATCAAGGCGAACGAAAATCGTGTGAACGGTAAGGTAGTACGTTATGTTCCTCGCCGCCTGCTTTCACGCTCACGTAAGGAGCTGCCTGGCATTGAGGACGGTGATATTCTGGCTATTGTGACGAAGAAGGCGGGGTTGGATGTGTCGCATCTTGGCCTGGCTGTATGGGGCCGCGACGGCAAGTTGCACTTGCTGAATGCGAGCCAGATTCACAAAAAGGTGGTGCTGGAACCTATGACATTGGCTGAATATATGAGCAAGCATCCTAGCCAGTTGGGTGTTAGGGTGATAAGGGTAAAGAAACACACGCCCTAACCATAAAGCATACCCCTTCCTGAGGAAGGAGGAACAAGCAGGTAAAGCCTGCAGATAATAGTTATTATTGGAAATTATTGTAACTCTTTTGACTCGCTTCGCTCAAAGAAGCAGCAATGCCGAGCGAAGAGTTGAGCGATGAAAGTTTGGTTATGAAAATACTAAAGAGTATACAGAAATGGCTTCGGGGCATAGTGATTTTCTTCTTTGCCTCAACGATTCTTGCAGTGGTAGCTTATCGGTGGCTGCCTGTTAGCGTAACTCCATTGATGGTTATCAGATGCATGCAACAGGTTGGACATGGTGAGAAGATTCGTTTGCGTCATCATTGGGTACCCCTGGACTCTATTTCCAAATACATGCCCGTTGCTGTCATGGCGTCAGAAGATCAGTTGTTTATGGAGCATCATGGTTTCGATTTTAATGCTATTGAACAAGCTGTGAAGGAGCGTCAAGCAGGTAAGCGTCAGCGTGGTGGAAGCACTATCAGCCAACAGACAGCAAAGAATGTGTTTCTATGGCCACGTCAGTCATGGTTGCGCAAGGGCCTTGAGACGTATTTCACAGCATTGATTGAGCTCTGCTGGAGCAAGCAAAGAATCATGGAAGTATACCTTAACTCAATAGAAATGGGCGATGGTATTTATGGTGCTGAGGCAGTGGCCCAATTACATTTTAGATGCAAGGCTGCAGACCTGACGCGTGCAAACTGTGCGCTGATTGCTGCGACACTACCTAATCCACTGCGATACGACAGCGCAAATCCATCGGCATACATGCTAAAACGGCAGACTTGGATTATGCGACAGATGAAGCATATAGAACTGATGCCGAAGAAGGATTAGGGATTATAGGAAGAAGAGGGCGACGCCTGCTACGGCAATGCATGATCCGATGACTTCGCGTGCCGTGATTTTCTGATGGAAAAGCCACCAGGAGGGAAAGAGTATGAAGACGGGGGTTAATGCCATAAGCGTGGAGGCGATGCCAGCCGGTGCAAGCTGCACGGCAAGTAGCGACAATGACACTCCGATAACTGGTCCTGTGATGATGGTTCCTGCCGCAACGGCCATGGTTGTGCGGTCACGCAGCCCCTTACGCATTCGCTCTTTATCGCCTTTCAGATAATAAGCTATTCCGAATCCTATAAGACCTGCTACGGCACGCACCATAGTGGCAGCCATCGGCAACAATGGCGTAGCATCGCATAGCCCCATACCGACCTTGGAAAGCACAATACCTACGCCCTGCCCCATTCCTGCTCCTATACCGAATAGTATGCCGCGACGCAAAATGCTTGGGTCTATTACTGAAGATGATTTGGTTTGCCCACTATTACGATGATAGACGACTACAGCTATCCCGAAGAGTGTGAGTCCAATGCCCGCCAACGCTTGCAGGCCAAGACGTTCGCCAAGAAGCGCCCAAGCAGTAAGCGCGGAGAAAAGTGGCGCCAATGTCATGAAGAGTTGTCCGAAGCGACTGCCTATGAGAACGTAAGTGGAGAACAGGCAGTAGTCACCAAACACATAACCTATAGCTCCTGAAGCCAACAACCATAGCAATGCCTTGCTGCTCATGCCCTGTGGAAAAGGCGACCCTGTGGCAACCCATAGTATGATGGCAAGTATAGCCAAGGAGGCGCCCATTCGCAGGACATTCATCTGCAATTGTCCCATACGCCGGCTTGCTACCTCTGCACAGAGCGCTGTTATGGTCCACGTTATTGCTACGAGGATTGAAAGAATCTCACCGTAATGCATGGGTTATATGGAGGTAATGGCTATAAACAAGAGTGTGAGAAGGAAGGTTATAGGGAGATAATACGGAAGGCTTGGCGATGAAGCATGCAGTGCCGTTTGGAGTGTGACATTATTATTCCGTAGTTCTTTATTTACTTTTATCACCCTACTGAATAAAAGATATATGATGTAGCCGACAAGGATGCCAAAGAGCAGGCCTACAAGGATGTCGCCGGGATAATGAAGTCCGAGATATATGCGCGAATAGCTGCTAAGTATTGCCCAAGTGTAGAGTGTGAATGAGACAATACGATTACGGAACGTTAGTGCAACAAATGTGGCGAGGCCAAAGGTGTTGGCGGCGTGGCTTGAGAAAAAGCCATAGGCTCCACCCCGACGCCCATTGACAAGGTCTACGAGCCCTAAGAGTGCGGGCTCATGACTTGGCCGAGGCCGTGAGAACAATGGCTTGCAAATGGTGCTTGCCGTTTGATCACAGATGACGATCACCAAAGCACAGGCAATGATGAAAAGGATGACAAGAACACACGTCCGACTTCTCGAGACTTGAAGTTTTGACAAGGCTCTGAAGACTATGAATAACAGGACGAGGAAAAGTGGAATCCAAGTGGACGTGCGTGTGATGAGCAGGAAGCAGTTGTCGAGAAACGTGGACTGGCTTCCGTTCAACAGTAGCAGTATCTGCTGATCAAGATGTTCCATGGAGGAAGGAGGGAGTGGAAGTTATATTATCTCAATCTGGCTACGTTGGATCCATCCTTGCTTGCCGTCGGTAAGCTGGACTTCAACATAATCCTTCATTGAGTTGTCGCGGATGTCCACATGAGTACCTTGATGTAGGATGAAGAGGTCAGTACCGGAGGCGCTTGGAGTGCTCTTGACGACTACGGAGGGCGCCATAATGATAGCGCCTGTGCGGTTGTTGATGTGCGACCGTTGCTGCAAAGCTGCGATGTTTGCGAAGGCTGTAATGAAGAACATTACCAAAGCAAAAACGAAGGAAGCCTTCTTGGCTGCAATGCTTGGCAGGAACAGGTATAGAGCCAATGCTATAAGAGCGAGGAGGAACGACACTACAGCTATGAGTGCCCATCTGTTTATGCTTAGCGAGAGCACCAGGGAATGGAAGATCTTTGCGAAGAACATTTCTGACGCCGGCACTACTTTGTCTACGGTCTTGGCCCGTGCTATATCGAGGTTAAACCGGGCATCATCCATCGACGGGTCAAGCAACAGAGCACGTTCGTAGTTGAGGATAGCCTGAGCTATGGAGTCCTGACGATAGTAGCAATTGCCAAGATTGTAGTATATCTGTGCGCTCTCGCCAAGTGAGTCGGTGAGCTGACGGTATATTGCTGCAGCCTGAACGAAATGCTCCTTGGCGTAAGCAGAGTCTGCTTCGGCCTTGGAAACGAGTGCTGCTGCGCTTGCGCTAACGCTGATTAACAGACAACAAATAAATAATAAATATGAGCGTTTCATGCGGATTAACGGTTTGCGGTTATGTTTGAGAGACTGGTGATGAGCTGTTCGGCTGAGGCGTATATCTTTTCCATATTCTCTGTTGGATCACCTGGAGCGAAACGAGCGAACTCACAGTTGTCAAGTGTTTGAATGAGCTGGGTGATGATTTCAGGTGCTACGTTGCATTCTTGCAACTGTTGCGACACGTTGTCCTTTGAGAGTTGTGCTGTAGGAATATTCAGTTTATCACCCACGTAGCCCCATAGCGCTTTCATCGTCTCATCGTAGAAGGCTTCTGGATTATTCTGCTGAAGGAGCTTGCGTGCTGCACGAAGACGTTTGTTGGCAATCTTATTGGCTCCACGAGTACGGCGACGTGCTACGTCTGCATTCAATGCAAGACGACGGCGGAAAGCGATGATAAGAGCGAGGAAAGCAGCAAACAATCCGGCATAGGTCAACCAGTAGCGCATAGATCCGAAGAATGAAGATGCGCCTGTCTGATATGATGGTTCAGAGGTCCGGATATATCTGATGTCGGAATTAAGCAACTGTATATCCTCCTTTGAAAGGCCTGAAGCAGCGGAAGAGCCTCCTTTGCCTTTGGCCACGTCTATTTGGTATGCCTCACCCTTTAAGGTGCGATACTGTCTGGCATCGGGGTCGAAATAGCAGAATTCCACTGCGGGCACTTCATACTTGCCTTCGTGACGTGGAACGGCTATGAAGTCGTAGATAATCTTGCCTGATGATCCTGAAGCACTGATGCTCGTATGCTCTTCGGTCTTTGGATCGTAGCGCTCGAAATCCTTTGGCCATGCTACCTCTGGCGCCTTGATGAGTTTCATGTTGCCAGTACCTGAAACCGTAAGGCGCAACGTGGTTGCATCATTAGCTTTAAGGCTCTGAGGCGTGAGCGACGAGGCGATAGAGAACTTACCTACTGCACCAGAGAAGTTGTCGGGTTTGGGGGCTGGCAGAGGATCAACCTGCAGCGTAACAGCCGGTGCAATCACTGTCTTGCGTACCTCCTGCACCATATTGCCTCCACCGAAGAAGATGTCGAATGGGTCTGCCGAACGATTCTGCTGAACGACTGTTGCCTCGTATTTTATCTCTGGTATAGTAAGCGCGCCCGTCTGCTGCGGGAAGACTACATACTGGCTCCAAACCACAGTGCCGTAGTTCTTGCCGTTGTAATGCTCCATCTTGAGTTCAGGTTGGCGCTGGCGGTTGAGTTCCTGAACGTGGAAACCGTCGAGCTCAGGCATCTTGCCTTCGAGGCTGGAGACATTAACGAGGGTATATAGCTTATATGTTAGGAGCACAGCTTCCTGCTCAAACACCTTGCGCTTGGATGCGGTAACAGCAATAAACAAGTCCTTACCCGTAATCTTGTCGCCTACGTTCTGAGTATGCATTCGATCGGCCTGGGAATGCGACTGAGCGGCACCACCTGAATTGCCAGACGAACCCGACGAGCCTGAACTTGCAGAACCAGCTGGCAGCACAGTGATAGCGGGCGATGCGGACTTATATGTCTTGCCTCCGGAAGTTGCTGTGGCAGCAGGCAGATGATAGCTGCCGGCTTTCTGGGCTGTTACGGTATAAGTAAATGTCGTGCTTGATGATGATGTGGTCTTACCATTGACCATGGAATAACTCGACGAACGGCTCGTGGATGGGCCGAAGTCTACTGATATACCTTCAAACTCGCCAACGCTAAAGTCGTCAATGTCCTGCGTGTTCACGACGTAGGCAACACGGAATCTGTCGCCCTCGACTACCTCAGAAGGTGCTTGCACACGAACGTTAACTTGCGCTGAAATGCTGAAGCTAAACAATAAATAATAAAGAATAAACGAAAGAAAACTCTTATTCATATATTATTTCAATTTTCAATATTCAATTATATGTGCTCTGTATGTTTCCTTACCATTGCTTTTCCAGCTGACGGCGTTGGGGCTTTTGCTGAGCTTTGTTCACCTTGTCCTGTGTCTGTTTCTCTTCCTGCTGAGCAGCCTTCAGGAGTTGTTCGGCATTCTCCTTCGACATCTTAGGCTGTTCGGGCTGCTGCTCCTGTTGCTCCTGCTGTTGTTGCTGTTGCTGTTGTTGCTGCTGGTCCTGTTTTTGGTCTTGCTTCTGCCGATTTTCACCATCTTGGTTTTGCTGACCGCCATCCTGGTTTTGGTCTTGGTTCTTCAGTTGATGCATACAAAGAGCTAAGTTGTAACGTGTCTCATCGTCCTTAGGATTACGGCGTAAAGCATTCTGATAGCATTGAATGGCTTCCTTGAACTGCTTCTGACTTTGCAGTATCACTCCCATGTTGTGGTATGCCTGGGCAGCAAGCAGTTTGTCGGTCTGCATTCGCGCTGCAGTCTCGAAGCTTTTCATCGCATCCTTAGGCAGTCCCTGTGCCAACTGAGCATTGCCGAGGTTGTAATGAGCCACGGCATTAGCATTGTCCTTCTCAATGGCTTTCTGATAATCCACCTGTGCCTTGGTGAAAAGACTGTCGCGGTACTGACGATTACCATGTCGAATGAAGTAGCGATCGTTCTTCTTCTGAGCGAAGGCCTGTGTCGACATGCCTGGCATAAACTCGCCAGCCAATGGCGAGAGCAAAACAAGTGTGATAATCGTAGCCTTTGCCGATGGGAACAGGCGGAAGCGACTGAACAAACGGTTGCGACGGGCAAGGATAATGGTTTCTATTATCAAGAGCACCAGTGCTGCCCACGCGAAATCACGGAAATGTTCGTCGAACTCGCTGTAGAGCACTGACTCTATATCTGCCTTTGCCAGTTTGTCGGCATGTTTCTGCAGTGCAGATACTGCCGATGAGCTGTTGTCTACGTAGATATAAGCGCCACCGCCGGCCTGTGATATCGAACGGCACATTTCTTCATTAAGCTTAGACACCACCGTATTACCTGCATTATCAGTCATATAACCGCTACGGCCAGGCATCGGAATGGGGCTACCTTCTGTTGAACCTATTCCCAGTACGTAGACTTTCATCCCTCGTTTCAGAGCAGCGGCAGCAGCTTCCTCTGCCCCACCCTCGTTGTCCTCACCGTCGGTGATGACAAAGATAGCGCGCCCCACACCTTCCTGCTGGGTGAAGCTATGTGTAGCCAACTCAATGGCTCGAGCAATATCCGTGCCCTGTACGTTGATCATCGCAGGAGAGATATTGTCCAAGAACATCTTAGCCGAAACGTAATCTGAAGTTATGGGCAACTGTGTGAAGGCATCGCCGGCAAATACGATAAGACCTATCTTATCGTCTGTCATGCCATCGACAAGGTTGCTAATGAGCATCTTAGCCTTATCCAAGCGGCTGGGCGACACGTCTGTTGCAAGCATTGAATTGGACACATCGAGTGCCACGATAGCTTCGATACCACGGCGCTTGCGGGTGTCTATCTTGGTGCCATACTGAGGGCGTGCCAGACAGACAATCATCATACCCAGTGCCGCAAGAAGCAACCAGAACTTAAGTTCGCGACGCCAACGTGACACTTCCGGCATAAGCGGCTTTACCAAATCCTTTTCGCCGAACTCGCGCAAACGGCGCACCCGACGATAGTTGGTCCAGAAGTGCAATAACGCCAACACAGGCAAGACGCACAACACATATAAATATATAGGGCTCTCAAATCTAAACATCTTCTCTTAATATCTTGAACTTTGAACCTTTTAACTTGAAACCTGAAACCTTGAACCTGGAACTTTGAACTCAAAAACTCATCCTCATGGCACAGTCTTTAACCATGTCTCGCGAAGGAGCAGTTCGATGAGGAGCAGAAGACAGGCTGCAAGCGCAAACGGAGCGAAAGCCTCGTAACGTTTCGAATATTCTTTCACGTTCATCTTTGTCTTCTCAAGCTTGTCAATCTGCTGGTATACTTCGCGCAGTTTGTTGTTGTTTGTAGCACGATAGAACTCACCATTAGTAGTTCCGGCAATGGAGGCGAGCGTCTTCGAGTCTATCTCGACAGGGATGTTCACATATTCTATACGTCCACCTACAGGATAAGGATAACGCGCTGTGCCATTGGTACCTACACCGATAGTGTAGACGCGAATGCCGAAACTCTTGGCGATTTCTGCAGCCGTCAGAGGCGAGATATCACCAGCGTTGTTTGAACCATCAGTAAGCAGAATGATAACCTTCGACTTGGCCTTGGAATCCTTAAGGCGAGAGATGGCGTTGGCCAATCCCATACCTATAGCCGTGCCGTCGTCCATCAGTCCACGCTGCACCATATCGCAGCTGAGACCGTTGAACATATTCAGCAGCACGGCATGGTCCGTTGTCATCGGGCATTGTGTGAACGACTCTCCAGCAAATATCGTGAGACCGATATTATCGTTCGGACGTCCGGAAATGAATTCTGAAGCTACTTTTTTGGCCGCTTCGATACGGTTTGGGCGCAAGTCTTCTGCCAACATCGAGGTTGAGATATCCACACAAAGCATGATATCGATACCCTCGATGGTGCGGTCGCTCCAGGAATTGCTGGTCTGGGGCCGACACAGAACTAAGACTATCATCACGTAGGCCATACAGCGCAGCAGGAACGGTGCGTGTACCATATACTGCCTGAACGTCTTGGGTGCATTGCGATAAGCCAGCGTTGACGATATTTGCAGCGAAGGGTCTTTGTCGCCACTCTTAAGCACGTACCACAAGATATATGGTATGAGCAGCGACAGCAACAAAAGATAATATGGATTAGCGAATTGCATAAGCTGGTGTTTAACGTATTAAATCTATGGTGAAATAGAGGGCTGCAACGGCCAAGGCAAAGGCTATCGCAGCGCAGACGCCCATTACTATCTTCATTGTCAGTGAGCGTGTCTGGCTCTGCTTCACTTCTTCGGGCACGATAATCTCTTCCTGTGGAGCATTGGGATCTTCCTCCAGTTTTGTCTGGTTGATGAAATCTATTGCACACACAAGGTTGGCATCGTTCTCGTTAATCATTGTTGAGTACTTGGCAAACTTCACGAGGTCGGCCGTCTGGAACAGCGATCTCAACTCGCGCAAGGCTTCCTCATCCTGCTCCTTTAGCAGGCGTTCTATGATTTCAGACGATGTCATCTCCATGGCATTGAAACCATAGCGCTCGTGAATATAGTTACGCAGCGTCTCTGTGAGCTCGGTATAGTATTCCTTGCTGTCTTCTTCAGTCCATTTGCGTTCACTCTTGATACGCTCTATCTCATTCATGGCCACCTGATGGGCAGGCAGCTTGCGTTTGCGGCGAATGAGTTGGATGAGCGGTTTGTTCTCGCGCCAATGACCATAGAGCCACAGCAACAGCAGTGCAAGCAGCTGGTTCACTACCACAAGCCAGATAACAGGCTTCCAGTCATCCCACGAGAACGGGTTGTTCTGAATATCTTTATTAGGGAAGAACTGGTCAGTATGAAGCGTATCTACAGGCATCATTAACACCTTAAGTGCCAACGCCTTAGACTGGTACTTCTCACCATTTACTTCAGCCTCAAACGGAGGCACAAGCACGAAGGCTGAATCCCAAGCTGTAATAGCATAGCGGTCCACCACTTGCTTGCGTTTGCCATCGTTGACCTCAATGGTGTCGGAGCCTAATCGCTCTACCACCTCCACCACATTTGCTATCAACTGTCCTGGCTGCAGCTCGGGCATTCTGGCTTTCTGCTTGGCATCGCAAGTGAGGTCAAGCGTCAACTCCCGCTGCTCGCCTATCACCATCACCAGAGTATCAATGCGTGCCTCGAACACAACCTGTGCAATGCCCGGCAATGGCAATAGTAGAAAAAGGAAGGAGGTAGCAATCAGCTTGCCAAGTAGCTCTCTTATTGTTTTTTTGATATCTAATCTCATAACTCTTTTAATGAATCCAACCTTTTTGAGGTTTTCACTCCCTACAGATTAGGAGTATCCTGAAAGGGTGTAATATTATGACCGTTGTGCAAACAGACTTCGAAGCGCAACGACATAATCCTGATCGGTGCGAACACTCACGTGGTCGACATTACTTCGTGTGAAGGTGTCGGCAAGCACGTTCTGACGTTCCTGCCACCAACGGGCATGGGCGTTGCGCACACGGCTGCTCGACGAGTCAATCCATTGCAGATGACCTGTCTCTGCATCTTTCACGCGTATCAGTCCTATATTGGGCAATTCGGCAATACGACGATCGTACACCTGAATGGCCACCATATCATGCTTGCGGTTGGCTATAGTCAGTGCCTGACGGAAATCCTGCTCGTCGATAAAGTCGCTCAGCACGAAACATGTGCAGCGGCGCTTGATTACCTGAGTGAGGTACTCCACGGCCATCTTTATGTCGGTGCGGGTACTCTCGGGCTTAAATTCCAGCAGTTCACGAATGATGTAGAGGATGTGTTTACGTCCTTTCTTTGGCGGAATGAACTTCTCAATCCTGTCTGAGAAAAACACAACACCTATCTTATCGTTGTTCTGAATGGCACTGAAAGCCAGCGTAGCAGCTATCTCTGTCACCATCTCGCGCTTCGTCTGTACAGCCGAACCGAAGTCGTGACTTGCGCTGACGTCCACGAGCAGCATCACCGTCAGTTCGCGCTCCTCCTCAAACACCTTGATATAAGGTTTGTTGAAGCGCGCTGTGACGTTCCATTCTATGTCGCGGATATCGTCGCCATACGAATACTCACGCACCTCGCTGAAAGCCATTCCGCGTCCCTTGAACGCAGAGTGGTACTCGCCCGCAAAGATATTGCTGGAGAGTCCGCGAGTCTTTATCTCGATATGGCGGACGCGTTTGAGTAATTCAGATGTTTCCACGTTAAACCTTAAACGTTAAACAAATAATCAATTAAGGCACTTCCACCTTGTTGAGGATCTTGGATACAATCTCTTCGGATGAGACGTTGTTAGCCTCTGCTTCGTAGGTGAGACCGATACGATGGCGCAGTACATCGTGAGCCACGGCACGAACATCCTCGGGGATAACGTAGCCACGACGCTTGATGAATGCATAAGCACGAGCTGCCAACGCAAGGTTGATGCTGGCACGGGGTGAGCCGCCGAACTCTATGAAGTCCTTGATCTCCTTCAGTCCATACTTGTCGGGATAGCGGGTAGCGAACACGATATCAGCAATATACTGCTCTATCTTCTCGTCGAGGTAAACCTGACGCACCACCTTGCGGGCCTCCATAATATCCTGTGTCGAGAGCACGGGGCGCACAGCCTGACGCTCGCCGCCGATATTCTGACGGATAATCTTCTTCTCCTCGTCAAGCTTCGGATAGTCGATAACCACTTTAAGCATGAAACGGTCCACCTGAGCCTCGGGCAGAGGATAAGTACCCTCCTGCTCTATCGGATTTTGAGTAGCAAGCACCAGGAAAGGCGAAGGCAGCGAGAAGGTCTGCTTGCCTATCGTCACCTCGCGCTCCTGCATTGCTTCGAGCAGTGCACTCTGCACCTTAGCCGGAGCACGGTTTATCTCATCGGCCAGAACGAAGTTGGCAAACACAGGGCCTTGTTCCACCAGGAACTTCTCATCCTTCTGCGAATAGATCATCGTTCCTGTGACATCGGCGGGCAGCAAGTCAGGCGTAAACTGTATACGGCTGAACTTGGCATCGATAAGCTGTGCAAGGGTTTTGATAGCCAAGGTCTTGGCCAAGCCAGGCACACCTTCCAGCAGCACATGGCCGTCGGACAGCAAGCCGATGAGCAATGATTCTACGAGATGACGCTGACCAACAATCACCTGGTCCATGCCAGTCATCAGATTAGTCACGAAAGCGCTCTGACGCTCTATGAGCTCGTTCAGTGCGCGAATATCAATTGATTCTGCCATTGTTATAATGTATTTATATCTTTAATCTTTTATTCTTTAATCCTAAAACGATAACGTGTTAACGTGTTAACTTGTTATTGTTTCTTCTCCAGTTTAGGAATGACCAGCGGCATATTCAGAGGAACAATGTCGGGGTTCTCGATATTGTTCATCTTGCAGATGTAAGTGTAGAGGTCTTTGTCGCCGTAGTACTGAATGGCCATCTTGGTAAGCATCTTACCAGCCTTCATGGTATCATTAGCCAGCACACCTACTATCATGTATTCGCCGCCTTCAATCTGGGGATAGTCGTTCTTGACCTGAGGCGCGGGCTTTGCTGCCTGAGGTTCTGCGGTCGCCTCTGTTTGTTCTGTGGCTGCAGCATCATTGGCCTGCTCATCATCAGTTGGTGCTTCGTTCTTCTCTGTCTGTGTTGCAGGGCTAAGCGTAGGCAACTCAAACGGACGGAAATAATAACATATGGCATAGCCGATGAACATACATACCAAGGCTGCCAGTATATTCTTTATTATATTGTTCATACTATTTGTTTTACTCGTTTCTATTTCGTTTTCGCTTTCATTATTGTTAATCTCTGCCAGTGTCTCGGGCGTTTGGTCGTCTGTTGCCTCGACTTCCGCTGCTGCCTCATCAGCCACAGCCTCAGTTGTCGGTTCTGCAACCTCTGCCGGTTCTGTTTTCAAAGGCTCGTCGACATCAATAATTTCCGGCTCTGCCTCAACAGGCTCTTGCTCCACAGGTGCAACTTCTACTTCTGTTTCTGCAGGAACATCCTCTGCTGGTGCAGATTCCGTTGGCTCTTCTTCTGCTGGCATATCCTCTGCAGGTGTAGCTTCTGCCTCTTCAGGCTTTGCTTCAACCTCTTCTTTTTCAGCCACAACAGGTTCCGGTTCCGTTTCTACCGTAGATGCTTCTACTTCAACGGGTGATGCCAATTGTTGTGCTGCGACCGCTGCAACCGCTGCTGCCGTTGCTTCTGCAGGAGATGCTTCTGCCTCGGCAGATGTCGTCTCCACCTCGGCTGCTGTTTCTTTCTCCATCAGTTCGGTGGGCGTTCCATCATTCAGCAACACCGTTTCAAAGTCGGCAAAGGGACGGTTGATGGCGTCACGGAGTCCTGCATCCGGTGTGAACGACACCTTGGAATGAGCCGAAAGCAATATACGTTCACCGGTGTTCACGTCTACGCTCTCGCGTGCTTCCACATCCACCAGTTTGAAGGTGCCTAATCCCTTGACCTTCACAAGTTTCTCTCTTACCAGAGCCTCCCCTATCACACCGAAGAACGACTGCACGAATTTCTCCGCGTAGCTCACGGGGATAGTGGCACGCTTGGCAATGCCATCGGCAAGCTCTGCGATATTTACGCGTCTGTTCATACTGCGTCACCTCCTTTCCGGGTGTTATCACGTAAGGTGGTACTGGCACGGAAGGTAAGAGCCAAACGCGGGGGCACCAGCATACGCTGGCCTGTGCCCGGGTTCACCACTACCCTTTCCAGGCGTTTCTTCACCTCGAAGGAGCCGAAATTTGATATCATCACCACATTCTCGTCTTCGAGCTGCGATGTCAGTTCGGCTATCAGGTGCTGTACGAGCATCCTTGTATCGCTCATGGGGAAATCCTCACGTTGCGACAAAGCTGCTATAAATTCTTTATTGTTCATTATATTATTATATGTGTACGTTTAGCGTTTCAAGTTCAAAGTTTCAAGTTCCAAGTTCCAGGTTTCAAGTTTCAGGTTTCAGGTTTCAAGGATTGTCTCACCGCGCCGAAGGCGCTATCACCTCTCACCGAGCCGAAGGCTCTCTAACCGCCACCCTTTGGGTGGGTCTTCACTTTTCACTTTTCACTCTTAACCTCCCCATACAGATCAAAATACTCTGCCGATGTGATTTTCACATTGTGGAAGGTACCGATCATTGTCTCTGGTTCAGTTGGAAGGCCCTTAAGCGGCACCAGCACTTCGGGGTCTACCTCTGGCGAGTCGAATTCAGTGCGGCCAACCAGGTAGTCGCCCTCTATACGATCGAAGATCACCTTCATGGTCTTGCCCACCTGCTCCTCTTGTATCTCAGAAGATATTCGTTGTTGCAGGCGCATCAGACGCGACAGGCGTGTTTGCTTCACCTCTTCAGGGATATCGTCGTTGTATGCCGTAGCGCTGTGAGTGCCTTCTTCCTCGCTATAGGCAAAAGCCCCCATATGCTCGAAGCGGGCCCATTTCACGAACTCCATCAGTTCCTCAAAGGCCTCTTCTGTCTCGCCTGGGTGACCCACCATCAGCGTAGTGCGAATGCATAATCCGGGCAGTTCCTTGCGCAGTCGTTCCACGAAGGCGTAGGTCTCCTCCTTGGTGATACGACGGCGCATAGCTGTCAGCACTGGTGTTGACACATGCTGAAGAGCTATGTCAAGGTACTTGCAGACGTTAGCGTGGCGGCCCATCACTTCAAGCAGTTCCCAAGGGAAATCCGTGGGATAGCCGTAGTGCAGACGGATCCACTCCACGCCTTCTATCTCTGCCATTTTATCTATCAGCTCAGCGATAGCCCGACGATGGTACAGGTCTATGCCATAGTATGTCAGTTCCTGTGCTATTACTTGGAACTCCTTCACACCCTGCGCCACCAGCTGTCGCACCTCATCCAGGATCTCCTCCATTGGACGGCTCACGTGCTTGCCTGTAATCAACGGTATTGCGCAGTACGAGCAACGACGGTCACATCCTTCGGAAATCTTAACGTAGGCATAGTGCTTGGGGGTGGTTACTGTGCGACCAGGCGTCAGGGCATCGTCCCACGCATGTCCGAGGTCAGCAAGCAGTTGGGGCCAGTCAAACTTACCATACCAACCGTCCACCTCAGGCAGTTCCTCTTTCAGTTCTTCGAGGTAACGTTGCGACAGGCAGCCCATCACATACAGACGCTTCAACCTGCCTTCGGCCTTGCGCTGCCCTTGCTCCAGAATCATGTTAATGCTCTCTTGCTTGGCATCGCCTATGAAGCCGCAGGTATTCACCACGCATATACTGCCGCGCGCCAGAATGGGATCGTGGTTCACACGATAGCCGGCGTGCTGCAGTTGCGCCATAAGCCGCTCCGAATCCACGAGGTTCTTGGAGCAGCCCATCGTTATTATGTCGATAGTAACTGGTTTCATCCGAACAAGCTATCTACGAACTCCTTCCTGTTGAACGGCTGCAGGTCTTCCATGCCTTCGCCCAGACCTATATAGCGCACGGGAATCTTGAACTGGTCTGATATGCCGAGCACCACACCGCCCTTGGCTGTGCCGTCGAGTTTGGTGATAGCCATCGAAGTGACGTCTGTGGCTGCCGTGAACTGCTTAGCCTGTTCAAAGGCGTTCTGACCTGTGGAGCCGTCGAGCACCAACATCACATCGTGAGGAGCCTCGGGCACCACCTTCTGCATCACGCGCTTGATCTTCGAGAGCTCGTCCATCAAGCCTTTCTTGTTGTGCAGACGGCCTGCCGTATCAATCAGCACCACGTCGACGTCATTGGCAACAGCGCTCGACAATGTGTCGAAAGCCACGCTGGCAGGGTCGCTGCCCATCTGCTGCTTCACCACTGGCACGCCTACGCGCTGTCCCCAGATCACTATCTGCTCCACAGCGGCAGCACGGAACGTGTCGGCAGCTCCGAGCATCACCTTCAAACCGGCCTGCTTAAACTGCCATGCCAGTTTGCCTATCGTAGTGGTCTTGCCAACGCCATTCACGCCGACCACCATAATCACATAAGGCTTCTTGCCCTCAGGAATCTGAAAGCCTTCAGTGTCCGACGTGTTATTCTCAGTCAGCAGCGAAGCAATCTCATCACGCAGGATAGCGTTCAGTTCGCTCGTGCTTACATATTTATCGCGTTCCACGCGCGCCTCTATGCGACGTATGATATTCAAGGTGGTGTCCACGCCTACGTCAGAGGTTACCAGCACCTCTTCCAGATCATCCAGCACATCATCGTCCACCTTGCTCTTGCCTGCCACGGCACGCGTCAGCTTACTGAAGAAGCTCTCCTTGGTTTTCTCCAAACCGCGATCAAGAGTCTCCTTCTGCTGTTCCTTGTTTTTAGAAAAGAAATTAAATAGTCCCATTATTTTAGTTGATAGTTGACAGTTGATAGTTGACAGTTGATAGTTGACAGTTTCAGGTTCAAAGTTCAAAGTTTCAAGTTTCAGGTTTCAAGTTTCAAGGATTGTCTCACCGCGCCGAAGGCGCTATCACCTCTCACCGAGCCGAAGGCTCTCTAACCGCCACCATTGGGTGGGTCTTCACTTTTCACTCTTCATTCTTCATTTTTCACTTTTCACTCTTTCACTTTTCACTTTTATGTCTCACCGCGCCGAAGGCGCTATCACCTCTCACCGAGCCGAAGGCTCTCTAACCGCCACCCTTGGGTGGCTTCACTTTTGGGCTTTCGCCTAAACGCTTGCAAAGATAGACAATTGTGTTCGAAAGAACAAGTTTTTTTAAAATATAAGATATTTCTTAAATATCTTTAGCATACAAAGGAGGGTCTTCGACGAAGAAAAAACAAAAAAAATGAGAGAAAAATGAAAAAAACTTGCCTTAGGTAACTGCTAAATGGTAAATAATGCTTATCTTTGCAGCCGCTTTCCGGGGTGTAGCGCAGTTGGTAGCGCTCCTGGTTTGGGACCAGGCGGTCGCCCGTTCGAGTCGGGTCGCCCCGACATAGAGCCCTCTACAGGCTTCAGCTTAGTAAGGCTCCGTCCAAGGTCGGTTCCGTAGCTCAGCTGGATAGAGCAACAGCCTTCTAAGCTGTGGGTCTTGGGTTCGAATCCCAACGGAATCACAGAAAAGGTATTGCAGGAAAATGAAAGTTTACTTTCAGGTTTTCATGTGATGCCTTTTTTGTGTTATTGGCCCGTGGCAGGGTAAGGGATCGACGTAGTCAATTCAACGGAATCACAAGAAATGCAATTCGATAGAATGAAAGCTCGCTTTCAAATTCTAGAGGGTTGCATTTCTTGTGTAATTGGCCCGTGGCAGGGTCAGGGATGGACGCAGTCAATTCAACGGAATCACAGAAAGATGTCTATAAAGACTGAAAGCTTGCTTTCAAAGTTCTTTGGAGACATCTTTTTGTGTTATTGGCCCGTGGCAGGGTCAGGGATGGACGCAGTCAATTCAACGGAATCACAGAAAAGGTATTGCAGGAAAATGAAAGTTTACTTTCAGGTTTTCATGTGATGCCTTTTTTGTGTAATTGGCCCGTGGCAGGGTCAGGGATCGACGCAGTCAATTCAACGGAATCACAAGAAATGCAATTCGATAGAATGAAAGCTCGCTTTCAAATTCTAGAGGGTTGCATTTCTTGTGTAATTATTCTGCGAAATCTCCATAAATCTGTAAGATCCGCGATATCTGCGAGACCAAATTATCCCCACCACACTTTTATTTATTTACCTAATACAAAAGCCCCGCGGACTAATGTCCGCAGGGCCATATTATTGTTCAGAGAAATTACCTCTTATTCAGACTTTTACATCGTCGTACTGCACAACTACTTGCTCCAGTCGTCGTCCCAGACGTTCTTAGAAGAGCCCCAGATATCCTCACCGCGGTCTTCCTTGATGAGAACCTCGCCATCGGGATCTGCTTCTCCATCTTTGAAAGAGAGGGCAACCAGACTTTCAAGCTGAATGAGTTGAACATCGAGTTCGGGTGCAATATATGTCTTTTTCATTGTCGTATGATAATTAATTATGTTTTACAATTTACATTTTACATTTGTCATTTGACAATGACTTTCTTACCGTTGACGATATATACGCCACCCTTCTGGAGCTTGCTTACCTTGCGACCACCAAGGTCGTAAGCATCGCCGTTTACGAGGCCGTCAAAGAGGCTCTGAATAGCATCTGCGCCACCTCCGAGGTAGAATGCCTTAACATCTCCTCCTTCAGAAGGCCTAATAACATATGCACGATTGGCGCCAACCGTCGGTTGTTTACCATCAGCTACAACATAGAATCCCACTTCACCATCTTTCTTCTGAAGAACATAACTTCCAACGGGAGCTAGAGTTGAAGTATAGACACCAGTCAGCAGACCAGCGGTGTAGCTTGCATCAGTATAAGCTGAGCCGAGGCCAACGAGGGAAGCGGTTGCACCTTCTTCTGCAAAAACGATATATGGTGTATTCGCACTAAATTCATTAGCCTCAACAAGAGTCAGCGTTGCTCCATCAGCTTCGCTAACGCTATAAGCAGTTACCCCCGAGGGAACTTCTGCATCGAACGGCAGGATGATAGTGCCATACTTGTTCTCTGCTTTGATGTTAAGAGCAACCTCATTGTTGACAGCCTCTTGGATCTTCATATCCTTATTGGAACCGCCAGCCGTATAGAAGCCCGCGTCGCCATTTGAACCAACATTATTTCCAGCTTCTGTGTTATACAAATACCATTTATTATCTGCAACAGATGTTACAACGAATGTAAGAGCCTTACCAGCATCCGTAGTTGGACGGATTTGGTTGTGATTATCACCAAGACCACTTAAAGTGCCTGTAGAGATATAAACCACATTACCGTCTGCACGGGTGTAGCTCAACTTGTAGCCATTCACAGTTCCTTCAACGGCAGTGAACTTCACAGCCTGAGGCATGTAATAACCCGGCTGAGCTTCCCAAGCCATGGAGGTAGTATTGGCTGCGAGATCAGCATTAGAGGCAGACTTGAAGGTCAGAGCTTTGCCATTATGTGCGAAGCCACTTGTGATGTTAACAATATTGAAGAGCTGACCATCGGCAGGAGCGTTCAAAACTTGCAGCGCATTGTATGCATTCGTAACATCTTCAACAGTAGCTTCACCCTGAACGAGGCCGTTAGCAGCGTTAATGGCATCCTGGCTGTACTGGAAGGCACCTGTACCAATGTTAGCGTTAGGAATAGCAGCAGTAGCATATTCAACGTTACCTTCGGTTGTAGATGTAACCTCTGCGAGATAGAAGTCGTCGAAACTGTTAGCGCTGTTCAGCCAACGTGCACGGAACTGGACGTATGCATAATTGTCAGTATTGGTGAAGGTGTACTTGACATCCGTCCAGTCTGTACCTACAGCAGTAGCATTGTCAGAAACCTGCAGTGTTTCCGTTCCAAGCGTGTTGGTAAGAGATACCTTATGGAACTCTGAGTTACCAGCAGAAGTGGATTTCACCCTGTAACCAAATACATAGGTCTTACCAGCCTCGATAGCCCAACCTGTTCCGATGGAGTTCACACCACTAGCACCAGTATGACCCTTAGCTTTGATATAATGGTTGTTTTCTTCGGTAATGAGATCGAAGTTGTCTGCACTCATAGAAGCACCACTAGCAACAGTCCAACCGAAGAAATTGTTACCATATTCAAATGCACCGTTCTTAATAAGGTTCTCGCCAACAGTATAGACTGTGCGGATGGCGTTATCGTTTACGAAGTAGCTGCCGGGCGTGTCTGTTTCGGGGAAGGTTACATTAACTGTAGCGGAAGCACTAACTTCTGCAAGGGTGCTGGTAACAGTGATGGTTGCAGTACCAGGAGCAACTGCAGTTACAACGCCGTTAGCAACGGTAGCAACGTTATCGTCAGAACTTGTCCAAGTGACGGTTTGAGTTGCGTCAGCAGGGGTAAAGTTCGGAGTCAAAGTAACGGAAGCGTTGGTAGCATCAAGAGCAATAGGCTCTGTCACTTCAACCTCACCATTGTAAAGAGCGATAGCTGTGGGGATGACAGCTAACTCATCCTCAGTAAGATCGCGATTCTTTACCAGACGGAAGTTGTCAGCCTTGTACCACCAGTAACCATCTTCTACATAATCCTTGTGAACACCAGCATCACCACCAGCACCACCTACAACTCCAATAGTAAGGTTTCCATCCTTTACAAGGAAAGTAAACGTTGCATCTTGGAAGGTGTCCTTTGTGGGATAAGTAGTAACTTCTTCACTTCCAGTTTCGGTACCTTCATTATGCTCACCATTAGCAAGCAGATAGATTGTTGCACCATCAGATGCGACGGAAGCTGTTAGTGTGTATTCACCAGTGGGAAGTTCCTCAAGAGCTTGAGTCAAAGGTACACCCTGCCACCATGTGTTAAAGAGATAGAAGCCATCTGAACCTGTTGCTGCGTATGTTGGATTCGAGGCTTCACGGACACCTGTGTCGTCTGAAGAACCAGTAGTCGTCCAACCTGTCATGTTTCCATATTCGAATGAATGGTTCTGAATAGCCAAAGTGAAGTCAGCATTGGCAGCAGTCTGAGACTTTATAACGGGAATAACAGCATTGTAAGCGTTTGCAATGGCAGTGCGGACATCAGCATCTGCCACAGAAGCAGCAGTGTATGTAGCCTTCACAGCATCATAGTCATCAGTGCTAGCAGTTGCAGTTGTAGCGGCTGCGAGAGCAGCATCAATCTTATCAATAGCCGTTGTGAAGGGAACGTAAGCATCCTTTGAAGCCTGAGCGGCTGCGATGGCCTCCTGTACTGCCATGTAAGTAGCAGGCGAAGGATTGCTTTGGAATGCGTTATCAGCAGCTGTTTGAGCAGCTGCAACATCTGCGTTCATCTTGCCCTCAACAAGTGTATAGGGTTCAAAAACATCGCCATAGACCAAACGGAAGCTGCGCCAGCACATCCAATGGTCACCATTGGCATTGTCGGCTGTCAATCCGATTTCCAAATTAGGAGTAGCCTCTGCAAGATTGAATACAAGGTTAGTTACACCATTGCCTTGGGCAATCCACGCGTCACCTTGTTGGCGATTATTAACTGTGCCAGAAGCAACAGTTACTATATTGGTGTTGTTATCACCTGCGCTAAGCTTTGCCACGTAACCAGTTCGTGTGAAAGCTGTCGCACTTAATATGTAATTACCCTTTGGCAATGACGTTGCAATAATCTGCTTGGTGGTTGCACCTGAAATATTATAGAACTCAAACAAATTATACTGTAAACCAGGATTATTAGAATTAGTCCAATAGTCTGTGTTACCACTTACACCTGGAGCTGCATTATCAAGTAATGCGTCAGTCAGGTCAATGGTCTCACCTTCACCCAAAGAAGCAGTGGGAAGGTAGTTGGCAAGAGCTGTACGAACTGTCTGTACGGCAGTTTCTAAACTTTCGGCAGTTGTCGCTGCTTCAGCTTGTGAGTTTGCTTCAGAAACATTAATGCTATTATTGATGGCCAGAACTGCATTGCGCACATTAATGTATCGCGCATAGTTGGGCTGCAAAGCCTTAGCTGTATTTGTAGCTGTTTCAATTGCACTGGCAGCAGCTGTGTAGTCAGCGGCAGTTGTATAAGTCTGATTCTGCTCTTCAACAACGGCAGCAAGCTCATTGTATGCAGCTGTGGGAACTGTGCCTTCTACAGCCTCGGCAGCAGCCACAGCCTCAGCCAAAGTCGCAGCAAACTCAGACAGGTCGAGACCATAATAGTACAGACGGAATTCGTCGTAAACGCACCAGTCGCCACCTGTGTTAGTCTCGCGCTTCAAACCAACGGTCAGGTTGCCACCTGAAAGTGTAAATTTACCCGTGGATTGACCAGCAAAGGCATTATCCTCGTGAATAGCTTTCCACTTAGCTTCCTTACTTGCGCCATAAGAAGTAGTATTGTCGGTCTGAATAGCTTTGGAAGTTGTATTGCCGTAAATATAAGTAGTTCCATTTGTTCCAAAACCAGAGCATTGAACTTCGTATGTTCCATCGGGAAGTCCAGTTATTTCTTGATGAACATCAAAAGTGTTGTTCCAAGCCTCATTACCATAGTACTTATTTTCTGATGCGCCTATCCAAGTCCAGTTGCCTCCATTGTGAGTGGTTGTCCATAAGCTGTTGCGGCCATCATTACGAGCGAAGCTGCGACCCTTGATGAAGACGGAAACATCCATAGGATCAGTAGCGGAATAAGCCTTAGCCTGCATAGCAGCCTTGAAGTCATTCTCCGAAACTAACTTCCAGTAAGTGTTGGAAATCGTGCGACCTGCAGGGTCACCTACCATTTCCACGTCGTCCCCAGCCTCATTGGCCATAATATATTGGCCGTTGTTGATAATCTGATAGACATTGGGTTCGCCGTCAACTGCGCGGAATGTCCAAGGTGTAGCATCTCCATCACACCATGTCGAATTAGCTAAATAATTACTGTTTCCGCCATTGCTAACATTGGTATTCAGATTATAAACATTCTCACCAGTCGCTGCTTCAAGTTTAATGTCCATACCAAAGCCTGCTTGCAGGTAAGCATTCGTACCCCATTCAGAATTGGGGTCACCATTGTTAAGGAACTTGCCAGCACCCACGTTGTAAAGGAAGAAGGTTCCCTCCGCAGGAGCGTTTCCTGTCCACGACTGAGCGTGCACGCCCATCGTGACCATTGCCGCCATAGCGGCCAAGAAGAGTTTTAGTTTCTTCATTTGAGTTTTTGTTAGTTAATGAATATGTTAGTTGTTTTTGAGTGATCTTGGTGTAAATATATGCGAATAAGTGTGTGATGCACACGTAAATCGGGGCAAAAGTAGGTAAATAGTTGGAACTGACAAATAAAAAGGGGATTAATTTGCGTTTCTAACGAAAGAATACCGAAAAAGAGATAGTCAATAATCAAAATATGCGAATTTGGGGTGCTAACGTGCGTACACGTATGCGCATTTAATGATGTGATTTAAAGATAAGACTTGGCCATTGAATCATCTGCATACCATTGCTTTATTTTCAACATCGAAATACACTAAATAAACGAAAAATGGACTCGAATTCTTCGTCCATAATAACACCTGTCCTCGAGATTATAAGCTTGACACTTGAGAATTCTACGTCAATCATCGTCAATCTTTTCGTCAATCTATTCATTCACCCAGGTGTATCGTATGGGTATTAAAAGAGATTGACGTATGGATTCTTGAAGTGTCAAGCGTCGCAAGCGCCGAGCTGACAGTGGACAAATAAACGCTAAACGTTAAACAAGAAATTATCATCCGGATGGCCTCTGCGCACTCTGGAGAGCACGAAGGTTGGCGCTTGCGCCGTTAGTGCGCCCCTGCGGCCTCACGCGAGAGCGTCAATGGCTATGTATTCGCGTTCTCTCATTATCTCCAGAGTCTCTGCGGCTCGGCGCCTCTGCGTTGAAAAAACAAGAGGAATGCTTATGCTCGGCGTTGGGGTCAAACAGTATATAATAGCCATTAATTATGTCGATTATGGCAACAAGCATCAAAGAAGATTCTCACATTTTTTTCAAAACGCCTCAAACACTCCGACATCCCGAATCCCGCTCCAGTAGTGGGCTCCGGGGGCCTTAGTGACGCGGAGTGTTGTGGCTGAGACAACTTATTTAGTCGCCTACGGCGAGAAATCCTGCAAATGTTCACAAATCAAACAAATATATTTTGAAATATTTTGAATAAATATGTTAGTTTTCTGTCACAAAGTGACACTCATCGTTAGGAGTAGCTGCGATAGTGAAACTATGAACGCCCAGTCAAAAACCTCTTCATTTCCGTACATAAATACGCAAAAGAACAGACAAAAGTTATAAACCACCGAGTGATTTATAGAAATCAAGGAGTGGATTGTAGAAACCACCGAGTGGTTTGTAGGAACCAAGGGGTGGTTTTGATTATATTTAGGCTCGAATTACCTTTATTGCCATGAATTATCCATGAATTGTTTTAGAACACGGATTAAACTCATTCGGTTATATACGTGCTGAGTGGATGGTCACACAGAAATCATGGAAAACACAGAAATAGTTTTGTTGAAACAAATTATCGTTATGACCATAAAATGCCACTGCATTTTCTCAACTACCTGAAGAGCTATATTTACAATTAAAAAAAATACAATTTACTGTTAATGTACAATTTCATTATTTGACAGTTTAGCTTGAAGAATTTGTAAATAAATCCCATCGTAAATAAATTGTAAATCGTAAATTGTAAAATCGTAAATTAAGTTGGATTGCCAAATAATCAAATAGTCAGTAAATCGTAAATAGTACATTTGTCAGATAGTAAACTCTTTACTCTTTCCGCTGAAGGATTCCCGATTGTAACACTCCGCGTCACTAAGGGCACTGAAACCCGCTGCTGGAGCGGGTTTCGGGATGTCGGAGTGTTTGAGGCGTTTTAAAAAAAATTGTGAGAATATTACCTAAAACATCAGTTGTGCCGACTGATAAGGGAGTCGATGTGGGTGAGCAGATCGGCTACGACATAACAGGAGCCGCCAACGAAAATGAAGTCGTCGGAAGTGGCATCGGCCAGGGCGGCGGCAACGGCTTCACGTACAGAGGAATAGGTGCTGACGGGCAGGCCCTTGGCGCGATAGGTGGAGGCCAGGACATCTGCTGACAGGGCACGTTTACACGATGGTTGTGTGAAGTAATATACGGCGCGGGTATGAAGGGACTCCAGGGCGTTGATGGCGAACTGGTAATCCTTGTCGCTCACCATGCCGAAGACGATGCGGAGGATGCCCTTGCCTTGTGCCTCCAAGCGCTCGAGTTCGTGTGCCAACTGGCCTGCCACGTAGGTTATGCCGGCAGCGTTGTGACCTGCATCGCACACCATTGTGGGATGCTCATGAAGTTGTTGCCAACGGCCTTGAAAGCCAGTGAGTTCCATGACGTGCTGCATGCCATAGGCTACGGCTTCATCTGTAAGCAACGGACGATAGAAACGCTGGCGACGGAGGGAGTCCACGGCACATTGCACAGTGCGCATATTGGCCTGCTGGTAGTCGCCTTTGAGCTGGCATGCGACGGGCTCAAACTGCTCCTCGTCGGCAAAGCGTATGGTGGCGTGTTTGGTCTGAGCCGTAGTGGCAAACACATTGCGCACATCAGCATGGCCGTTGGTCTCGCCAATGACCACTGGCACACGCCGTTTGATGATGCCAGCCTTCTCGCCAGCTATCAAAGGGAGAGTGTCGCCCAGGAACTGCTGGTGGTCGAACGAGATATTGGTGATGACGCAAAGGTCGGGACGAATGATATTGGTGCAGTCGAGGCGTCCGCCAAGGCCTACCTCCACCACAGCCACGTCCACGCCCTGTTCTTCGAAGTATTTGAAAGCAAGAGCCGTAGTGAGTTCGAAGAACGAAGGTGAGAGTGGTTCGAAGAACGCACGTTCTTCCTCCACGAAACGCACTACCCTATCCTGACTTATCATCTCGCCGTCCACACGGATGCGCTCGCGGAAGTCCACGAGATGTGGCGAGGTGTAGAGGCCCACCTTCAGGCCTGCCGCCTGGAGGATTGCCGCCAGCGTCGAGGACACAGAGCCCTTGCCGTTGGTGCCAGCAACGTGGATGGTGCGGAAGTGGCGATGGGGATGACCGAAATGAGCATCCAAGGCCTTCGTCGTGGCCAGTCCCTCCTTATATGCACCAGCCCCGATATTGGAGAACATCGGGGTGGAGTTGTAGAGGTAGTTGATAGTTGAGGGGTAGTCCATTTGACAAGTTGACAGGCTTTTTTAGTTGACAGTTGACAGTTGACAGATGACAGGTGGCAGGCTTATTGAGTTGACAGCTGACAGTTGACAGGCTTATTGAGGTGACAGGTGACAGTTGTTTAAAGTTAATGTTTAAGGTTTAAAGTTTAATGCAGACACCTCTTCCCTGAGCGATGCGTGCATTAGGAAAGAGGCCATAAGTTTTTGGCATTATGCCTTAAGCTCGAAACAAACCTCATTAAACCTTAAACCTTAAACTCATTGAAGTCTTCAATCAAACATCTGCTTGAAGCGGTTGAAGATCTTGGATTTGACGCTCTGGTCGGGACTGAAATGGTCGCTCTGCTTCATCTTCTCGAAGGCTTCGCGCTCGTCGCGCGAGAGTGTTTCGGGGATGTAGACAGCGATGTTCACTATGATGTCGCCCTTGCCGTAGCCATAGCCTTGAACGGCAGGCATTCCCTTGCCACGCAGGCGCAGCACCTTGCCGGGCTGTGTGCCAGGGTCTATCTTCAGCTTCACCTTGCCGTCGAGCGTAGGCACCTCTACGCTGCCTCCGAGCACGGCCGTGGGCAGGTCGAGCAAGAGGTTGTAGATGAGGTCGTTGCCCTGACGTATGAAGTCCTTGTCCTGCTCCACCTCGATGAACACCTGAATGTCGCCAGGCACGCCGTTGCGAATGGCTGCGTCACCCTTGCCGGACACATTGAGCACCATGCCGTCCTGCACGCCAGCGGGTATCTTCACTTCCACCACCTCGTCGCCTGTCATGACGCCAGTGCCGCCACAGAGGTGACATTTGTTCTTGATGATAGAGCCTTCGCCCTGACAGTCGGGACATACGCTCTGCGTCTGCATCATGCCGAAGACAGAGCGCTGGGAGCGCAGCACATAACCTGTGCCGTGACAGGTGTTGCAAGTCACGGTGTCGCCGCTGCCGTTTTCCGTTCCGCTGCCGTGGCAGTGGTTACATGTCACTTTCTTGCGCACCTTGAATTTCTTGGTAACGCCCGTGGCACATTCCTTGAGCGTGAGGCGCACCTTAAGGCGCAGGTCCCCGCCCCGATGCTGGGGCTTACGCTGTCCGCGTGACCCGCCAAAGCCACCTCCGAAGCCGAAGCCGCCTCCGAAGGAGGCACCTCCGCCAAACAGGTCGCTGAAGATATCGCCGAACTGCGAGAAGATGTCGTCCATAGACATGTTCTGGTAGCCGCCACTAGCGCCGCTCACACCGGCAAAGCCGAACTGGTCGTAGCGCTGCCGCTTCTGCGGATCGTGCAACACATCATAGGCCTCAGCCGCCTCCTTGAACTTGGCTTCAGCCTCTTTCTTCTCGGCCTCGGACTTATCGCCCTGACGGTCGGGATGGTATTTTATGGCCATTTTCTTGTACGCCGCCTTGATCTCCTGTTCGGTAGCATTCTTAGCGACGCCAAGGACCTCGTAGTAATCTCGTTTCTGATCCATATCGTTTATATTTAGGAGTTAAAAAAGTTAAAGAAGTTATCGCTTCGCTCGCCCTACGGGCAGAAGTTAAAGACGAATGTTCTGCAAGTTGTATGACTCTGGCAGCACAGGTTACGTCTTTTATTTCTTTACTTCTTTAACTTCAATAACATGCGAAACTTGAATTCCTTATGCTTTCAATCCGCCAAAATTACATTCCAACTGCCACTTTGGCATGCCTTATGACATGTTCGTTGAGTGTGTAGCCTTTCTCGATGCAGTCTATGACGCGTCCCTTTTGTTCGTCGGGCACGCCCGGCACCTGCGCCACGGCCTCGTGCAGATCCACGTCGAAGTCCTTGCCTTCGGTCTCTATCTGCTTCACGCCCAGCCCTGCCAGTGCCTTGAGGAACTTCTGGTAGATGAGTTCCACGCCTTCAGCCACGGCCTCGACGTTGTCGGCCTTCTTCATCGACGGCAAGGCGCGCTCCAGGTCGTCCACTATGGGCAGCAGAGCCGTTACGGCAGACTTGGAGCCGTTGAGGATAAGGTCGGCCTTCTCCTTAATGGTGCGTTTGCGATAGTTCTCAAACTCAGCCTGTTTGTACAGGGCCTGCGTCTTCAGTTCCTCTATTTCTGCCTGAGCCAGAGCCAGTTGCTGCTCGGGTGTCAGTTCCTCTGCCTCTTCGGTTGTCTCCTCTTTGTCAGTGTTGACATCGGCGGCAGTCTCTGTGTTCTCGTTGTTCTCGTTCAGTTCCTGCTCCTGCAGGTTCTCGTCTTTCTCGTTTAATTCTTCAGACATATTTATTATTTTTTAGGATTTAAAGAAGTTAAAGGAGTTATCGCTTCGCTCGCCCTTCGGGCAGGAGTTCAAGACGATACCACCAAGTATGGTCATCATTGTTGCTTCGCAGCGGTTAGGGAGCCTGTGGCTCGGTTAGCGCCCTATGGGCGGTTAGAGTTGCTTCGCAACGGTTAGACCTCACGCCAAAGATACTGCAAAATTTGTGCCAAGTCGCAGAAAGGGCCGAAAAGATTTCATAAAGTAGATGCCAGCCGATGAATGGGCGTTAGCCGACATGTTGCGAAACCACATGGATTGTCCTGCCATGGCGCACCAGCATGCGAGCCTCCTTGAGATGCTCTTCCAGCGCCTGCGGATCAGCAGCATACACCTTAGGCACACGTGCTCTGGGGAAACGGTTGAAATAAGGATCTGAGGTCACATACCAACGGCATTCCTTCACCGCTCCAATTCGTGGCAAGGCATCCCAGAGATAGAGCAGACGCGTGCGAGCAGCCAGCGTCACGCCCACTGTGCCGTCGGCCAACTGCGACACGCAGACCAGATGCTGGCGCCGTTGAGTGTCAGCCTCATGGTCGGCAGCCGTTAGCTTGTGACGCACGCTGACATGACGATTGAACCGTTCGTTCAGTTCATTCATTATTCGCCTGAAAATCACGCCATGAGATGATGTGTCTTGAAGTTGTTGTTGAAGGATATAATAATGAATCATCTCATGCAGGATAGTGTCCTCTACGAAGGTGTCAGGCATGTCGATCAACGTACTGATGACGAACACGAAATCGAAATAATACCATGAGCCGTCGGGCTGCCGGCGCCGCTTATACTCCACCTTGCCAAGGAATGTGCGAGCGCGGCTAAGCCGAATGGGCAGCGGCTGCAGCTGACCATCGAAGCATAGCGCGTTGAACTCGTCGAACTTCTGCTGGATATATGGTATGGACGCCCTCATCGGCCTATTCAGTAGGTTTGTTTATTCGTTTGCAAAGATACAAAACAATTGTGTAACATCACACTTTTTCGGCGAGATATTTTTCGCAGCAATTGAAAAAGAGAAGAAAGGGATAGAGAAAAGAGTAAACTGAAAAGGGAAGGATTAGGGGAAGTGAAAAGTAGAAAAAGAGGAAGAAAAAGGAGAAAACAACTAATTTAAAATGTAACTAGAAGTGCAAAATTCACATTATCTGCCATAAATTAGAAGAAAAATCGTTATTTTAAACAAAAAATCCCGAAAATCTTTTGGAAGCAAGAAAAGTTTTACTAAATTTGAAGCGAACTTATAACTTATATTTACTCTTTACCAAAAAATATACGCCTTATGAAAAAGTTATTATCTCTGTTAGCACTGACACTCGCATTGCTGTGTGCGAGTTCAGGGGCCAAGGCCCAATATTATTCGGACCCGGAATGGCCTGAGAAATATGATGCCTCGGCAGTGTTCTACGTTGACCTCGTAGATGCCAACGGCCAAAGCATTACCGCCAACTTCGCAGAAGATACTTGGACGAGATACGCCATAGGTGCATTCATCAACGATGAGATCCGAGGCGCGGGCTATGCCATGCCCGTTGGTCAGGACAAATACGTGTTCCAGGTCCGCGTATGGGGCGACGTGAGCGAAGATACTTATGTCGTGCTCCGAGTTCAGGATAATGGAATCGAATACTGGCTGGGCGGCGAGATGGTGAATTTTGCCGAGGAACCCACCTTCGGAGAGCCGTCGAAGCCCCTGCAGTTCCAGTTCGTGCCTATCACCGGCATCGCCCCGCGACAAAACCCGATAGAGGTGATGGTGGGCGAGATGACCGGCTTCGGCTGGGATTATCTGCCCGAGGGCTACACGCCCCCCGTGACTGAGATGGAGAAGGAATATATCTACGACTCAGGCACCGACTATTTCGATCTGCACCCCGAAAGCCTATGGGTGGCCGGTCTGGCCAAGGGTGAGGATGAGGTAATCATCAGAGTGCGCCCACAAGGAGCCAACGTGCCCTGGGAGACGAGCGTGGTAATCAGGGTGCTGACTCCTGACGTGAGCGTTGAAGGCATCGAAGCCGGCGACAATGGCACCGACGTGACGCTCTACGTTGGCGAAGGCTTTAACATGGACTTCAAGATCGTTCCAGAGGACGCTTCGAACAAGAACGTGACATACACCATAGGCAACACGGCAGTGGTGACCAACGACGGGAACACATTGACAGGCGTGGGCAAGGGAACCACCACGGTGACTGTGACCACGGAGGATGGCGGTTTCAGCCTGGTGTACAACGTGACAGTGAAGCAGCCTGTGACCGACATTCAATTCAACGACATTACGATAGTGCGCGACACGAAGGTGCCCATCACAGCCGATATGTACACTGTGGAACCAGCCGATGCCGACTTCGACATCAACAACCTGACTTTCCAATACAATGAACGCCTCACCGAAGGCCTGGCTGGCGTATGGGTGGTGGACAACAACAATGCACTGATTGGTTTCACACCATACAGCGATAACATCGTCTCGTATGAATACGAGCAGGGCCAGGCAGGCTACGTGGGCGGCGAGTTCACGGTTAAGGTGCTTGACAAGATACATCTCGACGGCGGTTGGAACTGGATGGGCCTGCCGTATGAGATAGCTGACGCCAACGTAGTGTACGAAGCTCTCGACGACAACTTCGTGGAGGCTCGCAGCAAGACACAGCTCATATACAACGACCCAATGTACGGCAACTTCGGCGACCTGTGGGCCCTGGCTGCAGGCGAAGGCTACAAGGTGAAGGTGAACGGCGCTTCGGACTTCACAATGGAGCCTACAGGCGATGCATACCTATGGGAGGAGACCAGTCTGACGACAACCAAGGGTTGGAACTGGCTGGGCAATAAGATGCCACGTGCCACGACGATAGATGAGATCGTGTATGAAGCCAACGACGGCGACATAGTGAAGACGCTCGACGGCATGGCCACATACACCGAAGGCGACGGCTGGAGCTCGTCGCTGGAGATTGGCGAGCACCAAGGTTTCCTGTACAAGAGCGTAGCCGAGGGCGTGGCCGTGACCTACAACCCGAATTTCTGCTTCGACGATGAGGACTACATCAATGCACGCATCAACGGCACCAGTGGTCCCAGCGGCATCAAGGCACGCAGCGTATGGCAGTACGACGCAGGCCTCTACCCCACTACCATGGGCATCATAGCCGAAGCACCTGAACTGGCCGACAGCGAGCGCTACACCATAGGCGCCTTCGTGGGTGACGAATGCCGTGGACAGGGCACTCTGCAGAAAGGCCGCTGGTACGTGGTGGCACATGCCAAGAACGGCGAGCGCGTGTCGCTACGACTGTACGACCGCAGGGCCGACCGCTTTGCCGACCTTGACATCGAGGGCGCCGAGAGCATCCCATTTGCTGAGGTGGCAGGCTCCGCCAAGGCTCCGCTGCATATCAGCGCTCCGTATGTCGACGCCATCAGCGACGTGCGCGCTGCTGCCACGGGCAAGGAGGTTATCTACAACCTTGCCGGCCAGCGCCTGAACACACTCAAGAAGGGTGTGAACATCATCGACGGCCGCAAGGTGGTGGTCAAGTAGACACACATTAATTATATATGCGTGCGCGGGAGAGGGGGACTTCCGCTCCCGCGCACGTCTATCTCTCCCCCCACCCGCTGAAAGCGGCTTTCTTACACCTATTCACCTTCCCCACTTTACCATAGAGGAATACAGCTATGCGTAACAGACTATCGATAGTCTTATTGGCGTTGATGTCGGCTCTCCACGTGTCGGCACAGGACATAGCGCAGATAGCCAAGAGCGACCCGCTGATTATTACGGGCGCTGTGGGGACACGCAATACCTACTATCATTCCTCTGGCAGCATCAAATACTCCTCGCCGTTGAGCAATATGGTCTACGCCAACCTTAATGTCTCAGTCTACGGCTTCTCGATGCCTTTCTCGCTCTACTACTCCAACGACAACCTCGACTTCAACTATCCGCATTTTTCGTTCAACGTAAGTCCGCGCTACAAGAACTGGCAACTGTTCGTGGGCCAGAGCTCCATGCCGTTCAGTTCCTACGTGATGTCGATGCCGTTTATGGGCGTGGGCGTGGAGTACCAGGGCGACCGCCTCAGGGCTGGCATGTTCTACGGCCGTCTGCGCAAGGCCGTGAACGACGACCCCACCGATCCTATGGCTCGTGCGCCACAGTATAAGCGTATGGCGTGGGGCTTCAAGGTGGGCTACGGCTCGCGCCGCAACTACCTCGATTTGTATTTCCTGCGCGCCTACGACCAGCAGAAATCGCTCGACCCAGGCTGGCACGCCGTGATACCGCCAGAGGAAAACCTTGTGGTGGGCCTGCGCGGAGCAGTGAGCGTGAAGCAGTTCCTGTCGTTCACAGCCAATGCCTCCACGTCGCTGTTCACCTCCGACAAGACAGCGCGCCTCGTAGAGGATGCTGACCTTCAACGCTTCGACAAGGTGTTTGCCCCGCGCAATACATCGTCGGCCCGCTTCGCCGGCGACATAAGTGCCAATCTGGCGCTGAAGGGCTTCAATGCGCAGCTCTTCTACCGCATGATTCAACCCGACTACACATCGTTGGGCACCTACTATCTGTCCAACAACTACCATAGCTTAGGCATCAACCTGAGCACCATACTCTTCCGTAGGATTTCACTCTCGGGCAGCTTCTCAGGCCAAGAGGATAACCTCAGCAACCGACAGCTGTTCACCACACGGGGCCTGGTCTACAATGCCAACGCCTCGACACGCATAGGCAACAACGTGAGCCTCACGGCAGGCTACAACGGCTACCGTCAGACACAGCGCGACGGCACGGCACGCGTGAATGACACCACACGCGTGGACCGCATCATGCACAGCGTGTTCTTCATGCCGTCGTATGCCGTAGCCACCGACAACCTCACACATACCCTCTCGCTATCAACCAACTACACCCGCAACGAGGACCTCAACCCCTTCGCCACGGGACAGTCAGACGTGACAACGTATGCTGCAGGCCTCTCGTACAACCTCGGAGTGCTGCCCTGGGAGATGGACTTCACCACCAGCCTCAGCCACCAACGCTCCGACGGCTACAAGCGGCGCTACACCAGCGATATCCTGTCGCTGAGCACCTCGCGTGCCTTCCTCAGCGAGAAGAACCTGACCGCGGCACTCACCATGTCGCTATGCTACAACGAACTGCGCCACCAGATGAAGAGCCTCTCGATAGGAGGCGACATATCGGTGGGCTATACACTCAAACAAGTGCACGTGTTCGGACTGAATGCGGGCATGAACAAGTACGGCGACGTAAACGTAACCAAACGTACCTCCGGACTCGACGACACAGAAATCAGCGTCGGCCTCAACTACACATACACCTTCAGCCTGCTGGCTATAAAACGACTGGCTGAGAAGGGTAAGAAAGGAAAAGGCATGAGCGTGAAGTGGGGAAAGGAGTGATACCTCCCTAAGACAACTCCTAAAAAGTCGACAACCAAGATATATACAGCAATGAAGCTCCAAAGATATATACTAATGTTCATCATCGCTATGGCGACGGCATTGACGGCTTGGGCACAAGAGGCTGTCACCGTGACTGTAGCGCCGATTCAGTATGTGCTGCCTCCGCACCTCGGCAATTATCTCGAGAACCCAGGCAAGTACTTCACACTAACGCTGAAGAACAACACGGAGCAGACCCAGTTTGTATATATGGGCATGCAGATCGACCAGATAATGCCACAGCCCGACCTGCACGTCATAACTCCACCGGCACGCATGCCCCAAGTGCCGTTTACCATCAACCCAGGCGATACCAAGGTGCTGAACCCCGTGGAGATGCGAACTATGTTCAATCACCTTGCTATGTCGGACATATCCGTCAGCGGCGAGGTGAAGAACGGACTGCTGCCCGAAGGCACCTACGAGGCTCGTCTAATGGCATATAAATACGACCCGGCACTAACGTCGCCCTACCCACTGAGCAACCCTCTGTCGGGGCACTGCACCTTCCAGATCTGCTACCTCTCCGACGCGCCTCAGTTCATGGAGCCCTTCATGAACGTGGCAGAACAGATAGCTGCCTCGACTGGCGATATCGCTACCGGCGACTTGACTTCGAGGGGTAACACAGCAGCTACGACAACCATCAGAAGTGCCACGGGCGGAATACCTCTTCCCAACGCCCCGACGATAAAGCCTTCAACAGGCGTCACGATAAACACTACAGGCATCAGCGTAGGCGGAACATCGATGCCAACGAACATCGACTACGGCAGCGACCTGGCATCGCTATCCGTGGCCACGCTCAAGAAAGAGGTACCGCTGTTCACGTGGACCAATCCCTACAACAACTGCGGACTGATAGGCAACAACGTGACCTACACGCTCACCATCAAGGAGATGATGCCTGGGCAGTCGCCCTACGAGGCCATGGATTACGGTGCCGTGGTGTACGAGAAGCCCGGCCTCATGGTGACGCAGTGCCTGCTGCCCGAATCGGCGTTGCAGAGGATGTACTCCAACATTGTGTACGTGGCACAGCTCAAGGCCGAATGCTCGTCGGTCGACGGCGCGTTCAACTACATGGCCTTCAAGAACGATGGCAAGAGCGAGATCAAGCTCTTCCGCTTAGGCAGCATATCAGGACCTACCACAAGAATCATCAATCCCCCTGGCGGAGGAGGTTCCGGCACTGGAACGGGTATAGGCACTGGTACTGACGACGATGATGAAGATGACGAGGAGTACGTAGCACTCTTCGGAAAGGGCGGTTCACGCGACAGCCTCAATGCCGACTCACTCTACACATTCCGCAATCCAACCATCACTTCGCCGACGTTCCTCGAAGGTGTGGCGCGTAAGCTGTTCATCAACGACGATATGAGCGTGGAATGGCGCGATGTGTGGCATCTGGGAGGCGAAGGCATGAAACCTGATACCCTCAACTTTGAATACGAGGTGCAGATCTTCAACGGCCATACGAATGCCAACCTCGAAGAAACGCTCAAAGGCGAGCCCTTCTACACTCAGAGGCTGAACACCAACAAGGATGATATCAAGTGGGACAAGATAAAGAACTTCGTACAGAAAGGCGACTATCTGGTGCTGCGCGTGAAGCCGGTATGCCTGAATAAGAAGGCCTCTGTGGCCTTCGTGGGCGACGACCTCAACGTGAAGGACTTCGTGATGACCGAGCACCTGTATCGCACGCTGCTCAACTGCGACGACAATGTGGCAGTAAGCAATAAGCAGCCTACGACCAAATCGGCCAACGAACTGAAAAACACGACGGTGACCATAGGCCAATATCAGCTTACACTCGACGGAGATCTCTCTGGCAACGGCCAAAACGGCTTCACCGGCACAGGACACGTAGAATGGAATCCGCTGGGACTGAGGGCTATGGTGGCTGTGAAGTTCACGAACCTGAAGATCAACACTGAGGGCGTTGTCTACGAAGGTATCGCCAAGAGCTATCCTGGCAACGACCTGCCAGGCATAGAATCCGTGCAGGAAATCTTCTCGGAATGGGGTGTCGACAATATCATGGCTGATACCGAGATACCATACTCGGAAGTGGTGAAGACGGTGGCTATGGATCAGGCGCAGGACATCGCCGAGAAATACAACCTGAACACTTACTACACATATATAAAGACCTACGGCAAGAGCTTGCAGGACGGCGACCTGGGCAACCTGCACCTGCCCATCAGCGTCAGCGATGCATACAACGGCTCGCCAGTGGATATACAGATCGAGGAGATGCAGTTCCGACCCACCTTCGCCACAATGAATCTCATAGGCGAGATGGAACTGCCCGAGAGCTACGGCGCCGACAACGACATACTCATCCTCGGAGCACCCTTCCTCTGCATCTCGCCCGACCGCTTCCTGCCCGAGACAGGCAACCTGTGTCTGCTGGGCGACTTCAAGTTCAAAGACCCCAAGAGCGGCTTCGACATCAAGTTCAAGGCCACCAACGACCTGCGCGAGCCTGTCGACGGTTGCTTCGTATCGTGGAAGGACGATAAGTTCCACGCCCTGCAGCTGCATGCTGAGATGGGTATCCCCAACCTCTTGAAAGATGTCGACGGCGAGGCCATGGAAGGTCAGAAACCTATCCTCACCGTGAGGACGACCATCGACGACTGGGAGCACTGGCGCGCCTCAGGCTCGATGGATGCCTTCCAAGTTGAGGACCTGCCTGGCTACACCTTCCGCCCCGGCACTGTGCTCATCGACCACCACCCAGGAGAGAACGACCCGCTCATGTCAATGCCCAAAGGCTATGACAAAGCCCTTGGCAATATCAACAGCGATGAGGAATGGCAAGGCCTGTACATGCGCGACCTCTATGTGTCAATCCCCGACTTCATAGAATCAAAAAGCGCTGCCAACAGCAAGGTCACAAATACGGCCGACGGCACTGAGGCTGAAGTCAAAGTGGAGGAAGGCCGCATCACATTCCAGCTTGACCATCTTTACATAGACCTATTCAACGAGAAGAGCAACGGACTGTTCACATGCAAAGCCAACCTCAACACGGAGAAGGTGCTCACAGCATCCACCAACAGTCTGGGCGGTTGGGGCATTTCACTCGACGCCATTTACGTGGACATGCTCCAAAGCAACTTCATAGAGGCAGGCTTCAGGGGTAAGTTCTCCATTCCTCTGCTCAAGGACAAGGAAGGAAATCGTGCACAGATTGCCTACAAAGCCTATATCCCATCGTCGGACAAGGCAGGCAAGCGCATGTACTGCTTCGAGACATCGCAGGAGGTAGACGTGATGATGGACTTCTTCCTGGCCGAAGCGACGTTTGATCCCAACCAAACCTATTTCTTCGTAGAAAAGCCCGAGAACGAGGACACCCGCGTAGAGCTGTGCCTCAGCGGCGAGATTACAGTAGACAGCCGAATAGCTGAATCCGAGACGATAAAGAAAGCTACGTCGATAGGGTTCAAACTGCCTAAAATAGAGTTCAGTCACATGCGACTGGCCAACTGCCCACGTTGGAAGTCGAAAGGCAGCGACCTACAGGCTGCGGCTTATGAAAAATGGCTGAAGGACGTAGGGAAAGACTCTGATACGGAGATGAGCGACAACGAGTCGGTCTATTTCGACATAGGCAAATGGGGTCATGCATCACCTAAGAAGAAGGTGGGCGGTTTGGATTTCAACCTCAACTGGCCGTCGCTGAACCTCAGCCGTATTGCCAAGGGTGAGGTTGGTCTGCAATTGGGTGGCGACCTGATGCTCCTTGATGGTGCCCTGTCGTTCGGAGGTAAGTTCACCGTCTGGGCCAAATTAGATTGGAGCGACAAGAGCATCAGTTATTCAGATACCAGCTTTGACGAATTCCGCATTAATGCCGATCATAGCGCCATGGCCGGCATCAAGATAACTGGCAGCCTCATCGACAACAGCAGCTTCTTCAAAGCAGCTGAAGCGTTGGTTGGCGACTCTGGCGGAGGTTCTGGAAATTCCGGCAATTCCGGATCTTCCGGATCTTCCGGCAATTCCGGCAATTCAGAAGGAACCAGTGTCTCTGAAGAAGTTTCTAATTACGTATCAGGTGATGTTGAAGCCGCCAAAGCAGCTTATCAAGCCGCATCCGAAACGATAAAGAAGCTGAAGGGCTTCCGTGGTGACCTGCAGTTTACGTTGCCTGGCGGCCTCTTCTCCTTCAAGGCTTCAGGCGCTTATGCCGAAACGGCGAAGACAGCTTCCGAAATCAGTTACGAGCAGGACAAGCGGTGGGCCAAGATGGAAGACCTGCCCGAAAACAAGCGCACCAACGATGACGGCACAGTGGTGACATCTGCCAACCAGATCAAGGTCGACGAGACCTATACCTACGCCTTCCTCGAGATAGCCGTTGGCTCAAAAGCCTTGAGCGCAATTCAACCTATTGGCATCACAGAACTGAGCGGCGGTTTCTACATGAACTGCAGGAAGAAGGACCTCGGCGTGTCATTCTCATCAGATAACGTAGTGCCGCAATATGGCATGGTTGGCGGCATGATAGGCATCGGACTGTCGTGCATCGACGAGCACACAATAACGGCCGACGGCGACCTCACCGTGTTCTACGACATGTTCCACAAGAGGCTGTCAACAATCCGTATCAAGGCTGGCATCCACGCCATAAACGGCGACAACCCAAAGAACGGACTCATCAATGCTAATGCTACCATCACCTACGAAGATACAAACGAAAAGCAATATTTCGAGGTAGACGTCACGGCAGATATGAAAGCCGACATGGACGATGCTCTTTCAGAGTTCGTTGGCTCGGACTATGTGAAGTCGTTAAAGGAATTCTCCCGCACTTCGCTTGAAGAAATGGGCGAGGAAGAGGGACGCAACACAGAATCCTCTGAGGAAGAGAAGAACGAGAAGAAGAAAGAAGGCGAGAGCAAAGGTCACCTTAGCGCAGGAGTCTATATAAACGTCAACTTCAAGATAACGTGGAAGGACAAGGGCAAAACCCTCACCAACAGCAAAGGCAAGAACCAACCCAAGTGGCACGTCTATGTGGGCAAGCCTATGCCTGAGAAGGAGCGTTGCCGCATCACCTTCATCGACTTCGCACTCGGCAAGAAGAGTGACGCGTTCGCCATGTGGGCCACAATTTATGCTGATGCCTACCTGTGTCTGGGCAACGAACTGCCTATCGACGATCTGCCGCCCATTCCTGAGGAAATCAGCGATTACCTTGGCATCACCAACAGCAACCTGAACCAAGGCAAAGAAAAGGACCTTAATGCCGAGATGGAGACAAGCCGCACTAAGCAGTTCTCAACTTTCAAGCCCGACGGCAATGAAGGCGGCATAATGTTCGGAGCAAAGGTATATGGTGACATGGGCCTCAACGCAGGCATCGTTTATGCCAGAACCACCGCTATTGCCGGCTTCGATGTGATGCTGATGAAACTGAAGCAAGGCACCAAATGTATTGGCGGCGGCTTAGCAGGTAAGAACGGCTGGTATGGTATGGGACAGGTCTACGCTCTGCTCAAAGGCGAGATAGGCTTGAACATCGATATGTGGCTGTTCTCTGGACATATACCTCTCATCGACGTAGGTATGGGCGCTCTGCTCAAAGCCGGTATGCCCAATCCTTCGTGGTTCTATGGCAAGGCCAAGGCTCACTATCGTCTGCTGGGCGGCCTCATCAGAGGTAGCACAAGCGTGCAGCTGAAGGCCGGTGAGGTTTGCACACCGGAATTCGGCAACCCGCTCGACGACATAGAGATCTTCAACGAAGTACAGCCAGGCAGCGACAACCAAAGCACAGGTTGGAACAAGGACAACGTAATCGAGGCCACCGTATATCCCAGCTTCACCACGAATATGGAGATGGAAACCCCGCTTCGCCTGCTCGACGAGAACAAGGCATATGCTATGGCCGACTTCGACGAGGAACTAGAGAAATACTCTGAACAGGCATCACGCACCTATCGATTCATGCTCTCGCCCGACAGCATACGCCTGATACGTTACAACGTAGATCAGGTGGAAGCAGACAAGCCGAAGAGTGAGTTTGACGAGAAGGTGACTTACACCACTAAAGACCATGAGTTGTTCAAGGTAGCTTCAGGTACCCTTGATATCAACAAGCTTTATGCCCTCAAGCTTTCGGGTTATGCTCAGGAGTGGCGCGACGGCGAATGGGGCGACCCGTTCTTCAACGATTCCACTACAGGTAATGTGGACAAGCGCGTCAAGTGGTACCAGACTCAGTACTACTACTTCCGCACAGATCCCAAAGCCCCCGACTTCGAGAAGGATGTGAAGCTCTTCAATACTGATTACGAAGATGACATCAAACGTCCGACGATGGCTCTGGCACGCCTGCGTAAGGTCTACGAGAACTACGATGACGTCAACAATCCCGTTTCGCTGCGAATAGAGGTCAGCCGCAACGGAAGCACCGGCTGGGAATCGCCATCCAAGATCATACATAATATGGCAGAGCAGCAGAAGTACGACGCTGCCGTGGCCAAGCGCGATGAAGCCTATGAAAAGGCTTACAAGGAAGCAATGGCAGAGTATGAGCGGAAGATGGAGCAGTACAACAAGGTCAAGGAAGCAGCCCACAATGAATGGGTGGCCGCCGTCTTCGAGCCTTGGATGAATGAGCATTATGCCGGTTGGAAGGACTGGGACTTCATAGTCCGTGTGAAGGAATACAAGGATAAGCCACCAGTGGTAGAAGCTGAAATACCTGATGAACCTCATATAGTGCTGCCTCCAAAATACGAGGATAAGATCAAAGACCTTATCGTAGATGAAGCCAAAGAAAAGGCCGAAGTGGGCAAGATAAAGGACATCATCGACGGCCAGCTTGGCAGCGTAATAGACGATGTAGTAGATCAAGGTAACAATATCAACAATAATACTATCTTGCCCAGCGATACACAAAGAAATCCCGGCGGTTCCAAGCTTCCTGTTACAGATGTTGTCACGACGCCTGGTGTTAACCAAATTGATGATAAGTTGACAATCCCTGTGAATAATATCATAGCAACAGGCGGGGATTTCAACAGCGCCACCATTTACGTTCCAAACAAGACCGCTCAAGTTACGGGAACGAATGTAATCGTCAACAACAGCAACATCAACAATAGCACTAACGTCAACACCAGCAACGTTATCACCAACGTAAATACTAACATTACTAACGTTAACACGAATGTCAACACGAATGTCAACATAGACAGTAGAGTCGGTAATTCTGTCAGACAGACAACATCTACACTGCGCCGCTCACCTGGGCCGCGTGCTGATATCGACATATATATGCCTGATACCGTTACAACACGTAAGGCACAAGCTACTACCATCAATAGAGTTACGACTACGAAGGCCACCACTACTCCCACAAGAACAGCAACCGCTACGCAGACAACGACAAATACTGCCACGCAAATTGTTAAGCAAGCGGATCTGAATACTACGGGCCAAAAAGTACTGGAAGGCACTGTGGTAACGTCTAACCAAAATACTGCCATCAAAGCAGGCAAGGTTAGCACATCTGAAGCAACTTCTACAAGCGAGAAAATACTGGAAGGCGCCGTGATAATGCATACTACTGACCAGTCTGACTCTGATGACTACACAGTCCAGAGATTGCCTGGACGTGTTGCAGCTGTAACCGGTTCGAACACAGGACTTGTAATTAAGGAAAAACTCAATGAGTCTGATATTCAAGGAATAGCATTGGCAGGCACCTACACTCCAATGCAGAGTGTATACAAGATCTACAACCACTACAATCCTGCTTATGGCGACAAGAGTGTCAACGGCCCGCAACATATAGTAATATATGTAGACGAGAACGGCAACGAAGAAACTGTCTTCCACAGCTTCACCAAGGCCGGACAACCCTACGTGGAACTGCAGAATGGTTTCGTCACTGCCAGTCTGGATATCACATCAGAGCAGTGGACATTCCTCGACGACCACGACGTGCCAGAGTTCTTCTACGATGACCCGGCCAATCCGATGCCCGTGCCGCCCACTTATGGCGATACCGAAGGCATGAACCTGCCTACTGTCAACAAGCCCGACTACCAGCGTGATATGGATTCGAAGACGTTCCGCATACCCATTGACGAGTACACGTATACTGGCACTCAGCCTGGCGACTTCATATTCTTACGCACCAAGAACGATGTCGATATCTCATTCCTTGAACAAGTGAAAAAGCTTGGCTACAACTGGATGCGAATATCTGTAAACCGCGTGCACAAGAAAGCCTTCGATGACCTGCTCAACCACACAGACTCCGTCATTGCCGAGTACATAGGCCATCAGGCTGAGAAACTCGATGAGGTGATGGGCGACAGCGAGCGTCAAGGATATGACAGCAAAGCATCCATGGGCAAGGGTTACAACGAGAACAACTTCCTGGCTGCCGACGGTTCTATGAATATGGACGCCTACCTCAACTCATACATCGGCGAACTTGAGAACGACACCAAGGTCGACAGTATACTGTTGCAGAAGATACGCAGTAACATCGACCTCAAGGACTTCTCAGAATGCCTCTACTCTAAGGTGTTCGTAATGCCTAAGTACAAGAACTTCAAAGCTCACTATACTGCCGAATCGGGCGATGTCCAAGGACCGTATGTACGCCACCACCTCATGGAGATAACATGGTCTAAGACACCATCGTCGACGGACAAGGCTATCGTTGAGAACAAGGAATGGATGGGAGATCCGTACCTCGCCCTTGGTTATTGGTCCAAATGGGCTATGATAGGAGGTGCGCCGCCATTAGGCGCAGAAGACTTCCCCGGCCTGCAACTCGAGATGGACAAATCGAACTACCGCACTTCCAATCACCATAAATATACCACTGGCGGACATCTCCTGCCAAGCGGCAATGGGTCAGAGCTAGTTAAGTTCAGAAAGTTCTTCTCGCCAGCCATGTTCTATAACGACGACCGCGACGACAACCATCGTTACGGCGATAGTGGTAATAACTTCACAACACAGAATTTCCTCACAAGAACTGATGCCCAGCAATTCTTCACGGGGCTCATCTATGCCGACTGTCGACTGGCTGCCGCCATCCGCAATGCAGCCTACGACATTGCCGCCTTGGCTCGCATCAGCGAAAATAACCGCATTTATTCGACGGAGGAAGTGTACAATAAGATTGAGAAGAATCACGCCTACACGGCCGTCAATATCGACGACTATTTCAGCTACACTTACACCAATCGGTCGTCGCGGACACTCATCTTCAACAACAAAGCCACGTTCGTTTGCCTCAACATTCCCATCATGATCTATGGCGACTACAATCTATGGAACCGCACAGGTCCTATATACGATAATGCCATTAAACAAGGTTCCATCTATGGCCACCACGACTACGGCGTAATATATAATCATCCAGAGATCAGCTGGCGTCTCGAGCGCAACATAGCTCATCAGGTGTGCGTGGACAACTGCCTGCAGGACGGCACCTTCACACGAACTACTGCCGCCTCGTTGGCCGCCCGAATTAAATCGCTCAAGCTGCAGAGCTACCGTCTCAATGCCTTCCACACCAAGCAAACTTCCGAGGACTATATCTATGATGTTTGCCTGCAGAAGAACGCAGGCGACCAGTACGAACTCAAGGTGGACCTCGAGACTTTCGATGCACCGTTCAGTGCCGACAACGCCAAAGATTTTGATTTCACAATACCCATTAAATAACGCATCAAGGATTCGATTGAAAGAGAAGTCCATTAACTCTCAACTAAGCGGAACTTGCACAACAGAAATATAATGAACAAGATACTGAAGATAGTCCTTTGCTGCCTCGGAGCCATGCTGCCGCTAACATCAAGCGCGCAGACGACTTCAGACGCCTCGACAGCAGCGGCCTCCACCTCGAAGCCAGACCGCCACTGGTTCAACATCAAGGTGCTGGCCCGTGCCTATGGCGACAGCGTTGTAGTGCGCTGGGCTCCCGATGAGTATATCCCATGGAAATACCTTAATGCTTATGGCTACCAAGTGGTACGTTTAGATCGACAGACCTACGACGCTGATACTCTGGCCGCCAACGTTCATCCCATACGCAGAGCGGAGTTCCAGAGGCGCTTCGCAGAGAACGATTCGCTTGCTGGCGCTGCCGTGCAACTCATCTTCGGACGTGGCACACGCATGAATGAGACACAGGCCGAGCCGGGCACACCGGGTTCTATCATAGAACTCAGCGAGGAGCAAGCCACCCTCTTCGGTTTCGGAATGCTCATTGCAGAGTTGCGCCCGGACTTAGCCGAGGCTATGGGCCTTATGTATGTCGACCGCACGGCCCGTCGAGGTGCCAAGTATGACTATATAGTAAGACCTCTTGTGCCCGACAGCGTGTTGCCCGTGTATCAGGGAGCAGCCTTCGGCATCATCAACGAGCCTTCGCAACCGGACAACTACATCACAGAAATCACCGATTCTATCAGGCCACCTCGGGCCATAGAACTCTTCTGGCCATACGACAAGCACACCGTCTTCGACATAGAACGACGCGACAACGAGCGTGGCGAATGGCGCACACTTAACCAACGCCCATACCTGCCCACTCAAATGGACGAAGATCTGACAGGCATGAACAGATACCTCGACGAAGATCTCGACACAGGTATCTACGAATACCGAATACGCGCGTACGACACCTTCGGCCAGCGGACAAACCCATCGGCTGTACATCGCGTAGAACTGAAGGACCTTGTGCCGCCGTCAATACCTGTGCTGACGCTGATTGAAATCGAGCGCCCCGACTCGGCTGTACTTGCCCGCCTCCACTGGCGCAAGGACACATTGGAGCAAGACCTCGCAGGGTACGTGCCTCTCTACTACAACGAGCGTATGACCTTAGGCACCTGGCTTCCACTCACAAGTAGCCTTCTCGCGCCCACCGACACAGTGTGCATGGTAAATGTAACAGGCCTCTCAACGGGCCACATAGTCATCGCCGCCTACGACAGCAATGGCAACATCGCACACTCTGTTCCAATGCTCATTCGTATCTCCGATGTCAAGCCGCCTCAGACACCCACGGGTCTGAAGGCTCTCGTCTCCCCCACTGGTCGCGTCACCCTGCGCTGGCAACCTTCGCCCGACAACGACATCATGGAATACTCTATCTGGAAGGCTAACGCCCTCGACCACGTCTTCGGGCGTATCTCTCCTACTGATATGCGCGACACCCTCTTCGTTGACAGCATCTCAGTGCGAGCTAACCAGAAATACATATATTACAAGGTCATGGCCACTGACTTCAGCGGCAACAGCTCTGAGCTCTCAGAAGCCGTGGCTGTGCCCATACCAGATCTCACACGGCCACAGTTCTGCCGCGCCGACAGCATTTACATGGACGAAGACTGCATTCGCATCTGGTGGGTAGGATCGCCTGAAGCCAGTGTCAAGACGCACCGCGTGCTGCGCCGACTCAAGGGGCAGGAGCAGTGGACGCTTCTGGCTATCGTCGACGCCGACTCACTCGGCCCCGACCATCGTTTCCTGATGGAGGACCGTCCGCCCTACGTACAGGACCGCCGCTACTACTACGCAGTAGAGTCGCTAAGCCGAATGGGCATCTCATCAGGTCTCAGTTTGCAGCAGTCTTTCCTCTTCCGCGGGCCACAGGTGATTGATATCGACCTCAAGCTACACGGCGCATTCAATAGTTCCACAGGTGATACTCGCCTGACGTGGGACACTGGCGGCGTGCCTACTGATGCCGACTACTATTATGTCGTCTATCGCAAAGGACCTGCAGACAAGGACTTCCGATTCATGACTTCTGCCAACCCCAGCGAGCCACTCTACTCCGACGGCCTCCTCCGTCCCGGTCAGCAAGCCGACTATTATGTCAAGATACGCTTCCGCGACGGACGTGTCAGCACTCCATCAAACACCGTCACTGTCTCCGCTCCTGCGAACAAGTAAACGCCAAGTGGTTAATATCCATAATCGAAGCATCTGCAATATGCGAAACCACTCATACATAATCCACAGAGTTGTCGTCATAGCCTGCATGGCCATGGCTCTCACCTCATGTGCCGACCTCTTCGACATGGACGATGCAATAGTGCCGAGAGAGATGACGCTAGAGACGCATGCTGTGACTCTCATGCTAGGCGATTCCTGTGTCATAAAGCCCACCTTCACCCCTGACTCGCTCTCTAACAACGTCGTCTATTGGATGTCGATGGATCCCGAGATTGCCTCTTTCGTTTCGGGCGATACCCTCGTAGGGCTCTCGATAGGCACCACCAAGGCTTTGGCTATCAGCGTCACCGACTACAATCAGATAGATACCTGTGCCGTAGAGGTCATAGACAGATGGCAGTTGCCCGACGAGGACTTTCCACATGAAACCATAGTCTATGCCAACGTGCTCATCCACGGCCAGCCGCCAACCGACGATGACATCATAGCAGCCTTCTACGAAGGTGAAGTCCGTGGCATAGGACAGATCTTTGAGATGCGCGGACACAGCGTCATGCGAATACGTATTGCAGGCGATTTCGTGGACGACGACGAGCTAGACCAGCAGAGCGTTGCCTTCCGCTGTTTCCGCCGCAGCCACCACGAACTGCTCACCTTCCCACAGTGGATCTTTTTCGACGGCGAGAGCCATGGAACACCATCAGAGCCGCTACAACTGCAGATACCATAAGCCAACCACTACCATACGTCCGTCATCATGAAACAGAGATATCTCAGCACATTGCCTCTTCTGCTACTGCTCATCCTGCTCATAACAGCGGGATGCACACTCGTCCTGGACGAATACACTGTCCCCGAGGAGGAGCAAGGCTTCGACGAACCCGTAACCGTCGAGAGCGAGGCTGGCAGCATCACCTACCAGTACAACGAAGGTGTTCAGCCCGTCACCCGCAATGTGCAGGAATATATCACCCACGTAGAGGCCGACACCATAATCTATTTCCGTTCCGACACACCCAAGAAGTGGCTCCCCGTGCGAGGAGGACTCCTCGCCGCCGGTTGCACACGCTTGCTTCCCGAAGGCCTCAACCACCGCGTCCTCTCTGTCGAAAGAACAGGCGACGAATACCGCGTCGTAACCACCTTAGCCAAACGCCAGGAAGTATATAAGGAACTCAAGATAAAAATCGAGACCGATTATTTAGCGCCACAGCGCGAAGTCTATGACAGTCTCTATCTCGACAGCCTCGGCATCGACATCGACGACCTTGCCGAGTACGACTTCTCGCTCGTTGACTCAGCCTATGGCGAGCCAGCCGACAAAGCCCCCAAGCGCGTGCTCTGCCGCCCCAACAACCCCAAGATACAGCGTTTCCTCGAGCAGCGACGGACACTCGCTACACGTGCAGGAAGTATCAAAGACAAAGACACTACAATTACCATTCCAAACTTATCAATCAAATTCGGTCCTGATTGGGCTAATCTTACTCTGTCGGGTTCAATATCACACTCTACACACGAACACATTTATTACGAGGAGAACCAATCCGCTGATTACAAAAAAAGCTATACCGACGACTCTTCCGAGACCACTTTCGACATAAAAGCAGAAATGGACTTCACCAAGGATATTGTCGGAGGAAGCACCACCGAACCTCTTGGAGTTGAGAAGAATGTAAGACTTGCCAAAGAAATGAGCGATCTTCTCAAAAACAAGAATCTGCCCACGAAAGACAAGAAGCTACAAATAGCAGCCATCAAAGCCATCTTCCCTGCACCTGTCCCCTTGTTATTCGTTATAAAATTTGAAGGTTCCATCTCGTTCACAGGTGCAATATATGGTAATGCAGTAGTTACCTATCACCACGCTAAAACACGGAATGGCTACATATACGAGAATGAAGAGAAGACACCAATAGAAGAGACACTGGCCCCTGCCAAAACCACGCTTGATGACTTCTTTATTGGCGGCCAGGCTACTCTGTCGGCATTTGTAAGGGCTGGTATCGGCATAGAAATTCCAGGAGCAGGCCTTGGCAGCACCATCGGCGTGGGGTTGAAAGCTGGTTTAGAAGTCAGTGCTCAAGCTCAATATTCCAATCACACTTGTATTGACAAGGAAAACAATTATGCCCGGGCATTTATAGACTTTGTTGCCGATGCCGAAGTATATTTCGCTCCACTTGGCGTCACCATAGCCAATCCACGAATAGAACTAATTAACAAGAGTATCCTTAATCTCAAGACACATACAAACCCACTCGTAGATACTAAGAAAACAAAATACACATACGGCATATCCACAGCCGACCCAAACCACAAGGTACTACAATACACCAGTACCATCTGTTTCTCGAAACTATGGACCTTCAATAACATGTTCCACAAAGAGTACACTTATCCACGAGTTAGAGTGTACCATGGTAGCACTGACGGTCCATACAAGGACTTTGTCACCACTGGTGGCCACAACACCAACAACGAGCTCCAAGCCGAGCCAGACAAAGAATATAAGTTCGTCTTCACGCAGGACGACCTCCTCAATCAGGAGGCTGAGTATATTGTTGTGCCCTGTCTCTATGACGCCCTTGATGACCTCACCACCGAATTTCGCACACACTCCAAGACCTACGGCAAGACGAAACCAAAAGTCACTTACAACAAATACGGGCAACTCAGAGGCATCACACTGCGCAATTACTTCAACGAGAAAGAGTCGCAATTAGATGACCCTATAAAGTTTGAAATGTTCAAGGATCAATTCGACAGAATATACCCACAACTTAACATCCTTCAGAACTACGACTTTGTCCTCGACAATTACTACTATTATAAATTCTGGTTCAGTCTCAATTTCGAACACGCACCATTCATCGACCAGTGGGGCGTCGATGTTGAGGCGCTCCGCGACAATAACAAGAGCCATATACTCATTCCCACAACACGCGTCACATTTGGCAGAGGCGTCTATGGTACACTTACATCCGGGAACAAACGCATCTACCTTGATTTCGTTTCCAATCGCAAATCCGTAGAGAAAGGCAGTGACGGAATATCTGTGCGAGTACGCCCATTCACCATTTCCGTCATCGGAGAGGAGACCAGTCACAGCTGGACAGCTTGGAAAGACATCTACTTCAACGTCTACAAAACCGACACAGGAAGCGAAGACGGCTATTCCGCAACTATTGGAGCGGAAGAGGATGACTGATGGAACGTACCTTCTCACGGCTTACTCATAGTATTTTTGCCTTGCCTTACCAAGAATTCAGCTGACCATACATCAGCTGTCAGATATAATGCACCTTTGTTCATCGCTATACAAGTTTTACAGCAAAAACAAATGAAGACGAAAAGGTCGGATTCCAAGAGGGATCGGACCTTTTTATTATTTAGGACAAAAAGGTTTTAGTAGACAACAATATTTTGAAAAAGAGTCATTATGACCTTAATAGTGAACTCGGCCAGCTTTTTTAATAGGCAAGGCTGCAAGTAATTGTAAATACAAATAGAGAAAAATAGAACAAAAAAAAGAGTGGTTTGATGATGTGTTTTTCTTGGCGTTTAGGCCAAAAAGCCGTACCTTTGCAGCCGATTTGGAGGTGAAATGGCCACCAATGCACGAACAACGATTAATAATCAACTGTTTATCAGGGATATAATAAAGCAAACAAGTATAAAAAACAACAAGTAAATGACACACAAATCATTATTAAGAGCATTGACGATTGTAGTTCTCGGAGGTGCTCTGCTCACCGCCTGCAAAGGCAAGCAACAACAGAGTGCCCAGCAGACTCCTGCAGCCTTCAAAACCGTGAAGGTAAAGGCTGAGGACCGCACTATCGAAACAAAGTACAGCGCCACAATCCGCGGTCGTCAAGACATACAAGTATTGCCCCAAGTCAGTGGCACCCTTCAGCGCCTTTGTGTGACTGAAGGTCAGCGCGTGTCGAAAGGCCAGACGCTTTTCATTATTGACCAAGTGCCTTATCAGGCTGCGCTGAACACCGCACGTGCCAACTTACAAGCCGCCAAGGCCGCTGAGGCCACTGCTAAGTTGTCCGCCGAAAGCACCAAGAACCTTTTCGAGCAGCAGGTGGTTAGCGAATATGACTTGCAAACGGCTCAAAACGCTTACGCACAAGCTCAAGCAAGTGTGGCTCAGGCTCAAGCTGCTGTGACAAATGCCGCCAACTCGCTTTCTTACACCGTTGTTAAGAGCCCGGCAAATGGAGTAGTTGGAACGTTACCTTACCGCGTGGGAGCGCTCGTAGGTCCCTCAATCCCCACTCCTCTGACCACTGTCTCCGACAATCACCAGATGTATGTCTATTTCTCCATGAACGAAGCCCAGATGCTGGAAAAGATACGCGAAGCAGGTTCAGCCGAGGCTGCCGTGAAGGCTATGCCCGCTGTGCGCCTTCAGTTGGTCGACGGCTCTGAATACGAGGAGAGCGGAGTCGTAGAAACAGCAAGTGGAGTTGTGGATCAAGGCACAGGCAGCGTGAACCTCCGCGCCGTGTTCAACAACCCGAAGGGCTTGCTCCACTCTGGCAGTACGGGTAATGTCATCATCCCCGTAGAGATTAAGAATCATATCGTTGTTCCCGCAGCAGCCGTCAAGCAATTGCAGACTGTTCACCAAGTATTCAAAGTGGTGCAAAAGGATGGCCAGCGTGTGGCCGAAGGCACCAACATCGAAGTTGCACCTTACAATACGGGTAAGGAATTCATCGTCCTCAGCGGCCTGAAAGAAGGCGACGAGATTATCGCCGATGGAGCAGGCATGGTCAAGGATGGTGCACTTGTGAAATAAGAATATAGAATAACTAGAGAATCTTAATAATATCTCTAGGGATACTATGAAAATCAGAAAACAATGAAAGGAAACATATTTATCAAGCGCCCTGTGATGGCAATGTCAATAGCCATTGTCATCGTTCTTTTGGGCGCAATCAGCTATTTCACCCTGCCCGTAGAGCAGTTCCCTGATATTGCACCACCTACGGTCGTTGTCAGCGCCACTTATCCAGGCGCTTCTGCTGAGACGGTCACGAAGGCCGTTATCCAGCCGCTCGAGGAGAGCATCAACGGCGTTGAGAACATGACGTATATGACCTCGTCATCGTCAAATTCCGGCGGCGCCACCATCACCGTATTCTTCAAGCAAGGTACTAACGCCGATATGGCCGCAGTGAACGTGCAGAACCGCGTATCGATGGCTCAAGGCCTGCTACCGCAAGAGGTGACCATGATTGGTGTTACCACCTTCAAACGTCAGACTTCCATGCTGCAGATTGATGCCATGGTTAGTGAAGTTCCTGAGTACGATGCCAACTTCATGGGCAACTACATGGCCATCAATATCACGCCGCAGTTGAAGCGTATTCAGGGTGTAGGTGAGGTTTTTGCCCTTGCCGCCAATTACTCTCTCCGCATCTGGCTGAAGCCTGAAATCATGGCTCAGTATGGCCTTGTTCCTAGCGACATCACAGGTTGCCTTGCCGAACAAAACCTCGAAGCAGCTGTCGGCAAACTAGGCGAGAAACCTATGGAAGGCGGACACGGCGATGGCGTGGATAATGTATACCAATACACTTTACGTTACACAGGCCGTCTGAAGGAGGTTGAGGAATTCAAGAACATCGTCATTATGGCCAAGCCTGATGGTTCGCTGTTGCGCCTTCAGGATGTTGCCGACCTGGAGATGGGTCAGGTGGATTATGGTTTCAGCGGCAAGCTCAATGGCAAGCCTTCTGTGACCTTTATGGCCTTCCAGCTCTCAGGTGCCAACGCCAAGGAGACCAACGACCGCTTCACCGCCGCCTTGCGTGAGATGGAGAAGACTTTACCCAAGGGGCTTCACTTTGAACAGATGATGTCGTCGAACGACTTCCTGCTGGAGTCCATTGCTAACGTTGAGGAGACGCTCATCATAGCCATCTTCCTCGTTATACTTGTGGTGTACTTCTTCCTACAAGATTTCCGCGCCACTCTAATTCCCTCTATTTCGATCATAATCTCACTCGTCGGTACCTTTGCCGCCCTTCAGGTTGCAGGTTTCACGCTGAACCTGTTGACGCTCTTTGCCCTTGTGCTGGCAATCGGTACAGTGGTCGACGATGCCATTGTGGTTGTTGAGGCCGTTCAGGCCAAGTTCGACGCAGGCTACACCTCTGCATATCAAGCCACGAAGGATGCAATGAGCGACGTTACGATGGCCGTGCTTTCTTGTACGTTCGTCTTCATGGCAGTGTTCATCCCTGTGACGATGATGCCTGGCACATCGGGTATGTTCTACACCCAGTTCGGTGTCACACTTGCCACTGCCGTAGGTATCTCCTGCGTCTCAGCTCTTGTCGTCTGCCCTGCTCTCTGCGCCATGCTTATGCGCCCCGCTAAGAGCGACCGTCAGGCCAAGAATCCTGTCAGCCGTTTCTTCCTTTCACTTAATAAAGGTACGCGCAAAGCCTACGACAAGGTCTATGGTAGCACTGCTCGCAGGTACAGCAAGGACCTCCACCGCTCCATCAACAATCGTTGGGCGGCTCCCTTGACGTTGCTCATCGCTGTTGTGCTGCTCGTATTCTTCATGACCTCACTGCCTAAGGGTCTTGTCCCGCAGGAAGACCAAGGCGTTCTGATGGTCGACGTGACCTGTCCTCCAGGCAGCAACCTGGCTTACACGGAGAGCGTACTCGACCGCGTACAAGCTATCGTTGACCAGGACGAGGATGTACAGACCTACTCCCGCACTGCCGGTTATGGCATGATGGGTGGTCAAGGTGCTGCTAACGGTATGGTCATCCTGCGCCTGAACCATTGGGATAAGCGTAAGGGCATTCAGCACAATTCCAGCATCAAGAAGCTCATGCTCATGGGGCAGTTTATGAAGGAAATACCAGAAGCACAGATCTTCGCATTCGAGCCTGGTATGATTCCAGGCTACGGCCTCGGCTCCAATGTGGACCTTCACTTGCAAGACCGCTCCGATGGCGACAAGGGCGTCTTCCTCGAGCAGACACAGCAATTCTTGGCCGCGCTGAACGAACATCCCGAGATTCAGACGGCCATGACGTCCTATGCCCGCAATTTCCCACAATATCAGGTAGAGGTGGATGCCGCACAGTGTAAGCTTGCCGGGGTTTCTCCACAGGCTGTCCTTTCTGCCATGAGCGGATACCTCGGCGGCAGTTATGCCTCCAACTTCAACCAATTCGGTAAAGTCTACCGCGTCATGATGCAGACCGATCCAAGATACCGCACCGCAGAAAGCGACCTCTCCAATATGTATGTCCGCACCAAGACTGGCATGGCTCCCATTTCCCAGTTTGCCAAGCTGACGCCTATTCTTGGCCCAGAGATTGACAAGCACTTCAACCTCTTCTCTGAGATAACCTGTATGGTTCAGCCTGCACAGGGCTACACCACCAGCGATGCAATGCGCATTATCGACGAAGTTCGCAGCGAGATGTTGCCAGATCACATCACATACGAATACGGCAGCATCAGCCGTGAGGAATACGAGCAGATGGGCTCCAACCAGACCATACTCATCTATGCTATCTGCGTCATTCTCATCTTCCTCATCCTCTCTTGCCTCTACGAGTCGTTCCTCGTGCCCTTCGCCGTTATCCTCTCTGTGCCAGCCGGCCTTATGGGATCCTTCGGACTCGCATGGCTTTGGAATCAGGTCAGCGTGGGCCTTGGACGTATGTTCACCGGGGCAGACATGTACGTCATCGGTCAGGTAGAGAACAACATCTACTTGCAGACGGGTGTCATCATGCTCATCGGTCTGTTAGCCAAAACCGCCATCCTTATTACTGAGTTTGCCCTAGAGCGTAGGCGCAAAGGAATGGGCATTGTCCAGGCTGCATATGCCGCTGCGGAAGCCCGTCTGCGTCCTATCCTCATGACCGTGCTTACTTGCGTGCTCGGTATGTTACCGCTTGTCTTTGCCAGCGGTGCAGGTGCTAACGGCGACCGCACAATCGGTATAGGCGTCGTAGGCGGTATGATAGTTGGTACTCTTGCTATCCTCTTCACCGTTCCCGTGTTCTTCATCTTCTTCGAGTACATGCAAGAGAAGATTCGTCCGGCCATGAAGGTCGAAGCCGACCAGCAGTTCCTCAAGGAGCAGGAGCATAGCAGACAAGAGAAGTTAGAAGCTGAAAAAGAAGAATTATAATAACTACACAATGAAAAAGTATCTCTTTCTTATCACAATAGCAGCAGTCAGCCTCACTTCTTGCGGCGTTTACAAGAACTACGAGCGCCCAGCCGACGTGAAGACCGACGGTCTGTATGGCTCAGCACAAGTAGGCACCACCGAGCAGGGTTTAGGCGCTAAGGCTTGGCGCGAGTTCTTCACTGACCCCAAGCTGCAAGTTCTCATTGAGCGTGGCTTAGCTCAAAACCTGAGCATGCGCCAGCTTGACTTACAGATTCAGGAGGCACAGGAATACCTCAAGTGCTCCAAACTGGCCTACATACCAAGCCTGGCTATAGCGCCTCAGGGACAGATTTCAAGTTTCGACTGGTCGAAACCGCTTAAGTTCTATACCGTACCCCTCTCCGCCTCATGGCAAATAGGCAGTTTCGGGCAGCTACGTAATGCCAAGAAAAAGGCTGAGGTTGGCGTAGAACAAGTAGCCGCCGCACGCCAAGCCGTTCAGCAGGCCCTGGTGGCAAATATCGCCAATATCTACTATTCGCTTTGCATGCTCGATGCCCAGCTTGCCATCAGCGAGCTCACTGCCAAGAACTGGCGTGAGAGCGTGGAGACAACACGCAAACTCATGGCAGCAGGCCGTTCCAATAAAGCAGCCGTGGCGCAGAGCGAGGCTAACTGCTTCAACGTTGAAGCAAACCTCCTTGACCTACGCGAAGGCATTATTGAGGCTGAGAACGCCCTCTGCACCATCCTCGGCGAGACACCTCACCACATCGACCGCGCCACGCTTAATGAGTTCCAAGCTCCCGCAGCCGTTGAAACCGGACTGCCCATAGCACTGTTGCAAAACCGTCCCGACGTTCGTCAGGCCGAGCTCGCCCTCGCAAGCAAGTTCTATGATGTCAACGCCGCACAGGCCAGCTTCTACCCCGCACTCACGCTTAGCGGCACGCTTGGCTTCACCAACAATGGTTCCAGTGTGGAGCTTAGTCCTGGCAAATGGTTGTGGAATGTCCTCGGACAACTCACACAACCTATATTCCAAAACGGACGCCTGCGCGCCCAAAAACGTGTGGCCGTTATGCAGCAGGAAGAAGCCGCTATGGCTTTTCAACAGACGCTCATTGCAGCTGGCAACGAGGTGAATACAGCTCTCGTGAAGCTGCAGACAGCGTTGGATAAGCGCTCTTTCATTGACGGCCAGATCAATTCGCTCACAGACGCTGTCAGCGCCACAGAAGCCCTCTACCGCGATAATGTCAGCCGCCAAGTCAACTACCTCAACGTGCTCACTGCGCAAACAGGTCTGCTCAGTGCCCAGCTCGGACAACTGTCAAATCAATATGCCATCATCTCTGCCACCATTGACCTTTATCAGGCCCTCGGCGGCGGCTCGTTGAGCAACTGACATATCATATCAGTGGCTTCAAGGCCATAAATAATCCTTCACCCCGGTATCGGTTTTGCCTGATATCGGGGCTTTTTGTTTTCCTCTATGGAAATAATCAGGTCGCATAACATAAGATACAGTTCATTATCATTCCGCCACAACGTTTTTCCTTCATTTCGTTTTATGGAATGACAGATAATCCATACTTTTGCATTTGGAATTCAAACTTAACAATACAACAAGCAACAATGAATTTGAGAAAGAACACCGCTCTGCTTCTGCTCGTGATATCGTATATGATTCCTGTACGACTCATGAGTCAGACCAACAATCAGCTTGCCGACCTAATTGACCGCGACTATTCAGGACGCGCTGACTCGCTGGACTATGTCCTAACGAATCAGTTTCTCAACACCACCAGGGGCATATTCTATGCCATACCCCGTAGCTACTCTAATGCCAGTTCCGAGACCCATTACATCTATTGGCAGCAAGCTCATGCGTTAGACGTCATCGTTTATGCCTATGAACGTCTGAAAGGCAGCGACGACAGCAGATTAAAGACTTATAAGACCATCATGGAGCGTTGGTACAAGAGCCATGCCAACAACTGGTACCACAAAGAGGGCGACGCAACAGGCTTCTACAACGAGTTCACGGACGATATGTGCTGGATATGCCTTACGATGCTTCATATGAGCGAGGCGTTGGAGGTTGACACTTATGCAGACATGGCACGTACCATCTTCGACGATTATATCTTGCCTCGAGGCAGCCGTGGTTTAGACGGTTTCTTCTCGCTACCCTGGAAAGACAGCGATTCCGATCATAACGCCTGCACGAATGCCCCAGGCTGTTTGGTTGCTGCCAAGCTCTACGAGCGCTACGGTGATGGATCCTATCTGACAGTAGCCCAAGACTTGTACGATTATCAAGCCAATGTGATGAAGACCAAACTTAACAACGATGGTCGTGTCGAGGAACCTCCGCTAACTTACACGCAAGGTACTTTCGGCGAGGCAGCGCGTCGCCTTTTCCATATCACAGACGATCGTTCATATATGACTATGGCATACCGTGTTCTTTATTATGCCACTTCCAACAGCCGTTGCACTCACGAAGGGCTGTTGCGCGACGAAGGTTCGAGCATGGACCAAAGCATATTCAAAGCAGTGCTTATTCCCTACCTCGTGAACTTTGTTCTCGACGAGGAAGCTAACGCCACCTACCGCAAGCGCATACTCAATTCACTGTTAGCAAATGCCAATGCACTATGGAACAACCTCAAGCTTGACAAGTACCCCAAGACCTTTTGCAACTACTACTGGGGCTCGCCAATTGATGATTCCAAGGTACCATCGATGGGTGCCATGGTCAGCGGTGCATCGCTCATGGAGAACGTTGCGCGAATGGCTTTGGCTTTGAAAGACGACAGCGATGGCATACACTCCCCTGCCCTAACTTCTGAAAGAAGTGGTGAAGTCGGCATAATATACGATTTGAGTGGAAGAATCCTTAATCATCAGTCGTCGTCAATTACCAATAATCAGTCGTCAATCCAGAGAGGCATTCACATCATACGGAATAATGATGGAAGCACGAAGAAAGTTCTTGTAAAATAATCATATGATGAAAACGAGAGTTTTACATATCGCAAGCGTTCTATTCCCGCTGATTTTTGTTGCTGCGCCACTGAGTAGCCAAGAGCCCAGACAAATCTCTGCAATCAGGGATATCACTACCACGGAAGGCGAACCGCGTACCGCCTACGGAGTGACCATGTCTGAACCCGACATCTACTACATCGACAACGGTGACAACACTTTTAAAGCTATGCGTCTGACGGTGAAGCCCGTGGAGACACCAGCCGCCATGACAGCGCCATATCTCAATGAGCCTACAGCCCATAGCATACAGGTGTGTTGGAAGTCCAATGCACTGGTTGAAGGTGCCATCGTTCGATATGGTACAGCCATCGACCAGCTTAGCCGTCAGGCCACAGCCTCAACGAGGTTAGTAGCCACGAACTACTATTGGAACACGGCTCGCCTCGAAGGTCTCGAAGCAAACATGGTGTATTACTATCAAGTCATAGCTGGCGACCGCACTAGCGAAGTGTACCGCTTCCGCACACAGCCTGAAGCCGACAGCATGGAGCCTTTCCGCATCTTGATGGTGGGCGACCACCAGCGCAACGAGCGGTCGGACTACGAATGGCTGTTGCGCATGGCCAAGCGTACACTCGACGCTAAATATGGCGAAGCGCCATTGGAGGAGCATGTGCGCCTGCTCATGAATGTAGGCGACCAGGTAGACTCCGGCTCCGTGCGCCAGTATGAGTTTACACATCTTTATAAGTCGCGCGAGGTGATGTCACACTTGCCTATCATGACCTGCGTGGGCAACCACGAACTGTTCAAGGATCAGCAACTGGAACTCTATAAGCGTCATTACGCCTCTTACGGCGACATCGCCTATCAAGGCATCACGAGCGGTACAGCCTTATACTATGCTTATCAGGCAGGCCCCGTTCTATTCATCGTTATGAACACCGACGGCACGTCAAATGCACAGAAGCAATGGGTACAACGCGTAGTTACAGCTGCCGACAGCGACCCTTCGGTGCGCTTCATTGTCAGCGTACAACATCGCCCTATGTTTGCCGAGCAATGGGCGGGCGACACTAACCCGTGGATGACTGATGAGGTAATTCCCATCCTATCTTCGTCGAAAAAGCACGTAATCAACTGCGCCGGTCACCATCATCTCTACGCCCGTGGCCAGTTGTCCCAATGGCCCGTCTATCACATCATCACTGGCGGAGGCGTAGGCACTTCGGCTCAAGACTACGAGCAGCTGTGGGGCAATACGCCTGACAACCGCAACCGCGATGAGGTGCAGAAGACCATCGACCAATGGACTTATCAGATTATGGAGTTCGATCCCTCAAGCGCAACGATGACCGTTGAGACTTACTCCATCGGCAACCGCCGCCTAGCTCTCGACAATGTGCTCATCGACCGTTTCTCGCGCTGCCTCGCCCAACCCGACATCCCCGCCACACCCGCCTTGGACTTCGCCTCACGATTCACCCGTGAGGAGTCCTCCACATTCATCGTCCCACTGCCCGCCACCATCAAGCAGCAAACCGCTGTCGAGGGGCTGCACAGCAGCCAGTACCAGATAGCACGCGATTCCGAGTTCTCGGACATCATCTTCAGCCGTATCCTCCTCTTCGAGGACTTCTATGATGTCGATAACAAATACCTGCCCAAGAACGTTCGCGAAGGTTTACCCGTTACGACCCTTGAACTCGCTGCCTCAGACCTGCCCTCAGGCACATACTTTATCCGTTGCCGCAACCGCTCGATGAACCTCGAATGGAGCGAATACTCTGCTCCGCAGGCCATACGTGTGACGGGCTCCACGGCACCAAGCATTTCGCTGAGCACCACTAACTTGCAGCCCGGCGGCACACTCATGGTGAGCTACGAGAATGCCCCCGTGGGCAAGAACGCCTGGGTCGGTATCTACAAGGATAGTCAGCACCCTGGCAACAGCGATCCTTCTTATGCCTGGCAGTACACCTCCGCCGCCAACGGCACACTCCAGTTCACTATCAGCGATGCAGGTTCATATTTCGCCGTATTATTCGGAGACAATGGTTACACCGAAATCTCCCCGCGATTCCCTTTTGTGGTAGGCGCTGACAGGATAAAAGCTATGCACGATGAACAATGGGAAATGAACAATACAGCTATCTTCAATCTTGCCGGTCAGCGCGTGGAAAAAATGAACAAGGGAATATATATCTACAATGATAGGAAAATCATCATAAAATAATGAACGGTCATACAAGGCTACATGAACGGTCATACAAGGCGATATGAACGGTCATACAAGGCGATATGAACGGTCATACAAAGCAATAAGCCTATATTTAAAAAGCCGCACACCTTAGTTTAGATGTGCGGCTTATTCGTTTTATTGATTTATCAGATTTTCTTCAGGCGGATTACACGCGATGAGAATTGGCGAGAGAGATTGGCATCAAGGCCTGTTTCCATAAGGAACTTACCTGAGAAGGTCTTGCCCTCGAAGTAATGTTCACGCTCGGAACGCTCGAACTCGTTGAGACGGTAAGTGGCATTCGGGTCTAAGCCTGCCATATGCCAGCGCGGCGTGTGTAAATCCACGTAGTGTTCGAACTTATAGCAGAAGAATACAGCCTCTGATTTGTCCTCGGAGACAAACATCTCGCTGCAGAAACCATTGCCCTCGTAAGGTGAGAGGAGACGATACTGGTCGCCAAGCTGGACAATAGGACGTATCTCTTTGTAGAACGCCACGGCTTTCTTAGCATACTCGCGCTCGCGGTCGTTGAGGTCGCTGGGCTTCATCTCCATGCCGAGGCGGCCTGTCATAGCCACGTCAAAGCGGAACTTCAAAGGAATAACTCGACCGGTCTGATGGTTTGGCGATGCGCTGACGTGCTGAGCCATGGCCATAGTGGGGAAGAAATGGCTCGTGCCCCACTGTATGAAGAGGCGCTGCTGGGCATCTGTATCGTCGCTCACCCAGAACTCATCGAAGTAAGGCATGAAGCCCCAGTTGACTCGTCCGCCGCCACTGGCGCAAAGCTGGATGACGAGATCGGGATATTTGGCACGGATACGTTCCAGCGTGCTGCGCAGGCCACGGTGATAATCCACGATGAGGTGACTCTGCTTGTCGGAGGTCAGGTAGCTGGAGCCATAGTTATTCATAGACATATTGCAGTCCCATTTGATGTAGTGCAGCTTGGGATTCTCCTTGACGAGGTTATCCACGATACTGAATACGAAGTCCTGAACCTTTGGGTTGGACATATCGAGCACAAGTTGCGTGCCGCCGCGCCCCTTAGAGAGTTCACGCGTGGGATGAGCCACCACCCAGTCGGGATGAGCCTCGTAGAGTTCGCTCTTAGAGTTTGTCATCTCTGGTTCAATCCATATACCGAACTTGAGACCGCGATCTTCCGCAGCCTTCAGCAGGGCTGGCACACCATTAGGCAACTTTTGCGTATCTGTCATCCAGTCGCCTAAGCCCTGTGTATCATCGGTGCGGCGATATTTACGTCCAAACCAGCCGTCGTCGACCACGAAGAGCTCGCCGCCTAATTCCTTGATACCGTCCATCATCTGCTCGCACACCTCTTGGTTGACGTTCATATACACGCCCTCCCATGAATTAAGGAGGATATCGCGCAGACCATGACCGTTGTGCAACTTCACGTTGCGGCCCCATCGGTGGAAGGCGCGACTAACGCCGCCCTTACCTTCTGTACTATAAGTGAGTGCGAGTTCTGGAGTCTGGAACGATTCGCCAGGCTTGAGGGTATAGGCCGTGTGAAGATCGTCGATGCCAGCGATGAGTGTATGGCGGTATTTGCCGCGCGTCTCAAGTCGCAGTTTATAGTTGCCTGTCCAGCAGAGTGCTGCGCCAATCACACGACCGCTGTTCTCCTGCGGCTTGCCGTCGAGCGAGATCATCACCTCGGCACGATCGTCCATACCGCCGCGTACCCCGTCGTGGCAAACGATATTCTTCAGACCTGCTGTCAAAGGCTCTTCCGTCATCTGACCTTCGGCACCCCATGTGCCGTGGAAATGGGTTATCCAAGCCCCTTCCTGTCGGAGAGTCATCACGCCGCTGGCATACTGCTCCAGACGGATGGGCTTTTTCTCGCCGTTGCGGATTACAGTCCACGTTTCTATTACATCGCTCTTGTCGTTTGCCTTGTAATAAAGGTCGACGAAGAACTCGTACTTCTTATCCTTGAGCGAGATTATAGTGAGGTCTCCCTCCTGACGCGAACCAGTGATTGCCAGTTCAGTGGACATATTGCCGTCGGCATGGGTCACACTGAGCGCCGTTTCGTCAAAGCTATTGCGTCCGAAAGCAGGGTATGCATCGTAGTTGATACTCATGGCGTCATATATCTCCTGTGCCTGGTTTGGGTTGATGCGCGAGCCATAGTAATGGATGCGGGGAGTAGAACCTTCGTTGACCGAAAGCATGAGGGTGGTCTTGGGCGTGTTCACAAACACGTCTTTGGCAGAGAGCTTACTCATTGGAACGAGCAAGGTGCATAATGCCAACAGGGAAATGATTTTTTTCATAGGATGAATGAGATTATGTGTTGTTGAGTTAGTTCTTCGGTGCAAAGTTAAGCGAAAAATGAAAAAGATAAAAGAAAAGGAAAGAAAAAGGCAAGAAAAGGTTAAAATAGAGGAAAAGATTTCAGACTTTTACTACTTTTGCATACGAAAACAACTATTTGCAAGAAAGAGATGAACAGAATCTTGTTAAGAACGCTGGCAGCACTACTGCTGTTTGCTGCCAGCTCATTATCAGCTCAGGACCTACCACGCTATCGCCGTCTGGTTCGTCAGCTCAGTTCCTCCAAGTTCCAGGGACGCGGTTATGCACGCGAAGGTGTCCGCAAGGCAAGCGACTTTATCATACGTGAGTTTCGCAAATCAGGCGTCGACGAAGTGATGTACCAGCCTTTCACCCTCGACATCAACACCTTCCCAGGGCGCATGGAGTTAGCAATCGACGGCAAGCGACTGAAAGCCGGCCGAGACTTCACAGTTCGCGAGTACAATCCCGCAACTGACGGCGAATACCATCTATATCACATCGACACCCTCCACTACGATTTCCAGCGTGTGCGGCGTGATCTGTTGTTATCCGAAAACCGCGGCGCTATCGTTGTCTGCGATTTCTGGTTTCCATACAAGCACCGCAGCGACTTCGCCTGGCTGCAGAATCGCGACAGCAGCGGCGTGAGCGGTATGCTCTACACTTGGAACGAGCCGCTAAAGTTCTACAAGGCATATGGCGAACGGGTGGCCGAGTTGCCTACATTCTGGACTTTGGCATCTGTGATGCCTTCAGATGCCAAGAGCATCAGGGCTCGCGTAGATCAAAAGTTCTTCAAAGACTACGCTACCGACAACGTCATAGCAAAGGTTGCAGGCGAACGCCACGACAGTTGCATCATCTTCACCGCCCACTACGACCATCTGGGCAATCTTGGGAAACACGTATATTACGGCGGAGCCAATGACAACGCCTCTGGTACAGCAGCTATCATCACACTGGCAAAATATTATGCGCAACACCGGCCAAAGTACGACACATATTTCATAGCTTTTTCTGGTGAGGACGCCTATTTGCGGGGCTCGCGCTGGTATGTCGACCATCCTGTGGTACCTCTCACGCGCGTGCGTTACCTCTTTAATATAGATATGGTCGGCGACAACAATCCTGCTTTGCATTGTGAACCGAGCGATGCTGGTGCTTGGGCATTCCCTGTCCTCGAACGACTCAACAGCCAGAGTGGATATTTCCGTGGGCTGAAGCGTGCTTCGCTGGAGGAAAAGAGCGACCACTACCCCTTTGCCGTGCGTGGCGTGCCCTGCATCTTTTTTGAGAACGAGGAGGGTGATGCATTCCCCTACTATCATACGCCTCAGGACAACTACAAAAACGTTCGCTTTGACTCATACAAGCCTCTATTCCACCTTATTACAGATTTCGTGGAAACATTATGAGTCGTGCGTGAGGCTACCAAACGACAAAGGCGCAGGGAACAAGTTCCTTGCGCCTTTCTGTTCGCTGAAAGTAGTGTGGTTACTCCGTTTTGTCTCGCGAGAGGCCGTCAATCATCTGATTGATCATCGTGCTGAAACGCATTGGATTGCGGATGAAGTCGTAAGTATTGGTGACCTCGCCCGTTGTGACGGTTACGGAGCCGTAGCCGAGAATGCGGCCTACTATGGACTGTTCCGTCTGCACACCTTCACACTTACGCAGCAACAGTTCGTGACTACGACGACGGATGATACCTCGCTTGAAGATCAGTCGGCGGTTGGTGACCACGTAACGCTTGCCTCCATGGACCTCAATAGCACGGATGATGGCTATCAACCACAGCACCAGCATGAGTGCAATGCGCAGGAACCAAGCATGCGACTGAAACCAAGGATCGTCGACACGCTCGAAGGGCAGAAACAGACAACCTATTCCCAATAGTGCAACAACGATAGGAGCCCAAAAAACGATGGGATGCAGCTGTGCCTCATAAGTCACCTGCTCATCTTGCATCAAATTACTTTCAATAAATCCCATAGGGTTTTCGTTTATCCGTTAAACGTTTCCGTGCAAACAGCTTATTCCTCGGGCTTCATGTTGGTGTACACGGTCTGCACATCGTCGAACTCCTCGAGACGTTCAACCATCTTGTCAATCGTCTCGCGCTGCTCGGGCGTGACGTCCTTGAGGTCGTTGGGGAAGTAGGAGAACTCGCCGCCGACGTCCTCGAAGCCGCTCTCTTCCAGGTGCTTCTGGATAGCGCCGTAGCTCTTGGGGTCGCCGTAGATGGTGAGCGTGCCTTCTTCCTCGTCCTCGTCGTATTCATCCTCTACGCCGTAGTCGATGAGGTCGAGAATCAGTTCGTCCATATCGACGTCGTCCTTCTTCTTGAAGGTGAACACGCACTTGTGGTCGAACAGGAAAGCGAGGCTGCCCATCGTGCCGAGGTTGCCACCGAACTTGTTGAACACGCTGCGCACGTCGGCCACGGTGCGCGTGGGGTTGTCAGTGAGGGTGTCCACGAAGATGGCGACACCGTGAGGACCATAGCCCTCATAGGTCATGCCCTTGTAGTCGCTCTGGTCCTTACCCATCGCGTTCTTGATGGCGCGGTCGATGTTGTCCTTAGGCATGTTCTCGCGCTTGCAGGTGGCGATGATACCACGCAGCGTGGGGTTCATGTCCGGGTCGGGACCGCCAGCCTTGACGGCAATGGCGATCTGCTTGCCCAACTTGGTGAATGTCTTTGCCATGTGGCCCCAGCGCTTCAGCTTGGCGGCCTTACGATATTCAAATGCTCTTCCCATAATAGTTAAACAGCCTCACCCCCAACCCCTCTCCGAATGGAGAGGGGAGTAATTACTTTCGAGGATAGAGGTCTTTTTTTATAAGGGTTATTATTAGTTTTTTTTATGAATCTTGTTTAGGTATATACTCCCCTCGCCTCTTGGAGAGGGGTCGGGGTGAGGCTTTTAGCGCAGTTCAGCTCCGAGCTGTTTCTTTATATTGTTAATCAGCTTCTGCATGATGGCGTCGATGGCCTTGTCGTTGAGCGTCTTGGTCTCGTCCTGCAGGATGAAGTTGACGGCGTAGGATTTCTTGCCGGCGGGCAGGTTCTTGCCTTCGTAAACGTCGAACAGGCGCACTTCCTTCAGCAGCTTGCGCTCGGTCTGATAGGCGATGGCCTCGATCTGTGCGAACTCGACGTTCTTGTCCACGAGCAGGGCGAGGTCGCGGCTTACGGCTGGGAACTTGGGCAGCTCCGAGAAGCTGACCTTCTCCTTGCGAATCAGTCGCATCACCTGCTGCCAGGCGATGTCGGCGAAATAGACCTCGGTGGGGATGTCGAAGGCTACCTGCAGACGCTTGGCCACGATGCCCAGCTGGGCGATGGTCTTGCCGCCGCGGTTCTCGACGAGGATGCTCTTGGAGAAGATATCGTTGGCACCCTCCTTGAACACCAGCGAGCCGAAGGGCACGCCCAGGCGGGTGAGGATGTTCAGCACGTGAGCCTTGAGGCCGTAGAACGTCTGGTCCTCGTCGGCATGAGCCCATGAGCCGCTGACGCGCTTGCCGGTCATCCACAGGCCGAGGTGGTAGTCCTCGCTGTAGGCATCCAGCACGTGCTTGATCACTTCGGGGTCGCGGCTTGAGCTTACGCCGGGGATGATGTCGGGGCAGCGCTTCTCGGCATGGAAGTAATAGCAGTTGCCGAACTCGAAGAACTGCACATCGCCACGGCGACGGTTGACGTTGCGACTGATGCTCTCCAAGCCGCCGAAGAGCAGCGTCTGACGCAGCACGGCGAGATCCTGAGAGAGCGGATTGAGCAGGCGCACGCAGTTCTCAGCTTTGTACGTCTGTTCGTTGTCGTAGTAGGCTGCCTTGGTCAACGAGTTGTTCAAGATTTCGTTGAAGCCAGCACCCACAAGCTGCTCAGCGACAATGTTCTGTAGTTTGTAGCTCTTGTCGGGCTCGCCCTTCACGGCGAGTGCCGAATTGATGCTCGAGGGAATCTCGACGTTGTTGTAGCCGTAGATGCGGAGGATGTCCTCGACCACGTCGCAGGGACGCTGTACATCGACGCGATAGGCAGGCACGAGGAGCTTCAAGCCCTCAGCCGTTTCCTCTTCAATCTTCATCTCCAGCGAGGTGACGATGCTCTTCACCGTCTCGGCAGGAATGTGCTTGCCGATGAGGTTATCCACGTAGTCGTACTTCAAATCCACGGGGAAGTCGCTCATGGGCTTGGGATAGACGTCCACGATCTCCATCGACACCTTGCCGCCTGCCAGTTCCTGACACATCTTGGCGGCCAGCTTCAGGGCGTAGATCTGACCGTTGGGGTCGATGCCGCGCTCGAAACGGAACGAGGCATCGGTCTGCAGGCCGTGGCGACGTGCACTCTTGCGAATCCAGGTGGGGTTGAAGTAAGCACTCTCGAGCAGCACGTTCTTCGTGGTCTCGTAGGTGCCGCTTCCCTTGCCGCCATAGACGCCGCCGATGCACATGGGCTCCTCGGCGTTGCAGATCATCAGGTCGTGGTCGCTGAGCTTGCGGTCAATGCCGTCGAGCGTCTGGAAGGGCGTGCCATCGGGCATAGTCTTCACGATGACCTCGCCACCCTTGATCATGTCGGCGTCGAAGCAGTGCAGGGGCTGACCAAAGGCCATGAGGATGTAGTTGGTGATATCTACGATGTTGTTGATAGGACGCAGACCGATGGTGGTCAGGTGGTCCTTCAGCCATTGCGGACTTTCCTTGACTTCGCAGTCGGTGACGGTTACGGCAGCGTAACGCGGACAGGCTTCGGTGTTCTCCACGCGGATCGGAATCTCGAGGTCGTGGTTGTCCACCTTGAAGTCGTCCACCGACGGACGGTGCAGCGCTGTCTTGTAGCCGTTCTGAATGAGCCAGGCATAGAGGTCGCGAGCCACGCCGTAGTGCGAGCAGGCGTCAGCACGGTTGGCCGTGATGTCCACCTCAATGAGCCAGTCGCTCTCGATGCCGTAGTACTCGGCAGCAGGCGTACCCACGACGGCGTCGGCAGGCAGCACGATGATGCCGCTGTGGTCGTGGCCGATGCCTATCTCGTCCTCTGCGCAGATCATGCCATTCGATTCGATGCCGCGGAGCTTGCTCTTCTTGATGACAAACTCCTGGTCGCCGTCGTAGAGCTTGGTGCCGAGCGTTGCCACGATGACCTTCTGTCCGGCTGCCACGTTAGGAGCACCGCAGACAATCTGTTGCACCTCGGCGGTACCGATATTCACGGTGCATACGTGCATGTGGTCGCTGTTGGGATGGGGTTCGCAGGTGAGCACTTCGCCCACGACGAGGCCTGCGAGGCCGCCTTTGATCGTCTGGACTTCTTCGACGCCGTCCACTTCGAGACCTCCCGAAGTGAGGGCGGCTGCTACTTCTTGAGCCGTCAGGTCTGTCTCGACGTACTCACGAAGCCATTTATAAGAGATATTCATTTATTGTATGTTTTAAGTTGCTACAATCTGTCCCTATGGGTGATTATTGCCCATAATTGCGCGCAAAGATACGAAATTATTCACAATCACCAATTCATTCTTAATAAATATTTCACACACGCGCGTAATTTAGGTTGTTTTAAGCTAAGCACAAATCAAAAACGCTGCATCAGCACCTCTTCTCCTCGACTTATTACTCACAAAAAAGAGATGTCGCAACATCATGTTTCCTGACATTGCGACATCTAATGATTCCTTGTATCAGCATCAGAACGGCACATCGTTCATGGGCGTTGGAGGCCCGAAAGGTGAGTCGTTGTCTGTGGCAGGCGGCAATGGCGGTAGCGGAGCATCCGGCTCGTTACCTGAATGTGAAGGAGCGTTTGATGAAAATGCGCCCGAGCCAGATGTATTGAGAGCTGAATCCATGGACTTTGTCTCGCCCGGCATGGGAATATAGTCGTCCTCGTCTGTATCCTGAAAGCGAGCGTATTCGTTACGGAATCGCATGAGCACCGTGTCGACAGCACCATTACGGTGCTTGGCTATTATAAACTCAGCCATGCCGCGCATATTGCGTCCCTGCTCGTCATTGTATATTTTATAGTATTCCGGACGGTGGATGAAGCAGACGATATCTGCATCCTGCTCTATGGCTCCGGATTCACGCAAGTCACTCAGCTGTGGGCGCTTGCCCTCATCACCCTCGCGTTTCTCCACGCTTCGGTTAAGCTGTGACAGGGCAATGATAGGTATGTTCAGATCCTTAGCAAGACCTTTCAATGCACGCGAGATATTAGATACCTCCTCCTGACGCGAGCCATAGCTGGTACCAGAAGCATTCATCAGTTGCAAATAGTCGATTAGTATCAGTTTCACGCCGTGTTCGCGGACGAGTCGGCGAGCCTTGGTACGCAACTCGAAGATCGACAGTGAAGCCGTATCGTCGATATACAACGGGGCATCGTAAAGCGCGCGTAGGCGGTTGTTGAGCTGCCCCCATTCGTATGGCAGCAGATCGCCGCTCTTAATCTTGTCGCCAGTAATCTCGCAGACATTCACCATCAAACGTTTCACCAACTGAACGTTGCTCATTTCCAACGAGAACATAGCCACAGGCTCGCGCATGTCTACAGCTATTTTCTTTGCCATGGACAACACGAAAGCCGTCTTACCCATAGCCGGACGGGCGGCAATGATTATAAGGTCGCTGTTCTGCCAACCACTCGTTATTTTGTCAAGATGTGGGAAGCCGCTTGGCAAACCAGAGAGGCCATCGCGCCGTGCTGCCGCTTTCTGCAGTTCCTCGTAGGCCTCGTGAATTACCGGATTAATTTGCACGAAGTCTTTCTTCAGGTTCTGCTGCGATATCTTGAACAGTTTGTCCTCTGTGCTTTGCATGAGGTCCTTGACATCGATGGTTGTGTCGAAGGCATCGCGCGAGATCTCGCTCGAAAAGGTTATCAACTGGCGGGCGAGATATTTCTGTGCTATGATGCGAGCGTGGTATTCGATATGTGCTGACGAAGTTATGTTCGACGTCAACTGCACCAGATAGACCGGTCCGCCAGCTTCCTCAAGCGTGCCTTGCGATTCCAAATAATCACGCACTGTGAGGATGTCGACAGGGCGCTGTTGAACATTGAGCGAGCGCACGGCGTCGAAGATTATCTGGTGGCGATGGTCATAGAACGATTCGGGCTGAAGCACCTCGCTGATGCGGGCAAAGGCGTCCTGCTCAATTAAGATTGCTCCGAGCACCGCTTGCTCCATCTCTATATTCTGTGGTTGCTGGCGCCCGAATGCATCTTCAGCAGGTACGTTTACCTGCTTGGTTCTTGGACGTGGGCGGCGGTTAGTGTCTGGCATATTATTGGTATATGTTAAGCGTTAAATGTTAAATATGAATGTGTAAATGTAAAATCTTATTAATAATTTAACTTTTATTAGGTTACACACTGAAAAGTTTATAACTTTGCAACGAAATGAGCAATCACGTAGCCTTTGTAGCACTCGGCAGTAATTTGCCTACAGCCCCCAGAGTGTTGGAATGGACGCGTCGCAAGATGCGAGCCATCTTCAGCACGTCGTGCCGTTTCAGCCATGCCGAGTGGACAGAGCCTATCGACTACCCCTACCCTTACAAGTTCCTGAATCAGATTGTGATGATCTCCACCGAACGTTCACAGCCAGTGCTGGAAGTTCTGCTTAGTCACCTCGAAGATGAGATGCAGTTGCGCCGCGTGACAGTCGATGAAGGTCGCATTGTAATGGATATCGACCTGCTGACGTTCGACGGCGATATACTCCGCCCCACTGATTGGGAGCGAGACTATGTCAAGCGAGGTGTGGAAGAGCTCATCAAGAAAAATGGTCGCAAGTTTTAGCGACCTTTTTTTTTTGTCCTAAATCAAAAGTCAGGTCGCTTATTCAGTGGCAAAGAGATCGTCTAAGCCTACAGCCTCGTCTTCAACATCTTCGTATTCGCGTACATCGTCGGTCACGGCACATGGGTCGAAACCGACAGGCATGTCGAACTGCTCGCTTTGGGTATAATCCAGACTCGGGTCGGCATACACCTTCTGCAGGAATTTGGCACAGATAGGCAAAGCTGCCGAGGCACCCTGACCATTGGCCATACTGTTGAAGTGTATGTCGCGTTCGTCGCCACCTACCCATGCGCCAAAAGCAAGCGAAGGCGTGTAGCCTACGAACCAACCGTCGGAATTGTCGTTAGTAGTTCCCGTTTTGCCGCCCATAGGGGCAGTAATGCTATAGCGGTTGCGCATTCGTTGGCCTGTACCGCCATCGACAACTCCTCGCATCAGCACTATCATCTTGTAAGCACTCTCCTCGCTGATGACTTCGTTCATGCGAGGCGCAAACTCAGCCACCACGTTGCCGTCGGCATCCTCGATGCGAGTGACGTACATAGGCGATAGGCGTATGCCCTTGTTAGGGAACGCGGTGTAGGCCGAGACCATTTCTTGAACAGAAATATCGCAAGGGCCGAGACATAGCGACATTGACGGGTGAATGTCCTGATTCAAGATACCGAATTCATGCAGCAGGCGCACGAATGCCGTAGGGCTGAGCTGACTCATGAGGTAGGCGGAAATCCAGTTGTTCGACTGCGCCAAGCCCCATTTCAGCGTCACCATCTCTCCGTAGCGCGCACGGCTTCCGTTACGTGGTGTCCACGTCTGCCCGCCGCCTACTTGATAGGTCTGCTGCACGTTTGGCGCCACGTCGCACGGACTCCAGCCGTTCTCCATGGCCAACGTATAAAGGTACGGTTTTATTGTAGAGCCCACCTGCCTGCGGCCAACGCCTGCCATATCATATTGGAAGTGGCGGAAGTTGATGCCGCCCACATAGGCCTTCACTGCACCGGTATGGGTATCCATGCACACGAAACCCGAGCGCAGGAAACTCTTGGTGTACTTGATGCTGTCCATGGGCGTCATGGTGGTGTCGATATCGCCGCTGGTAGAATAGAGCGTCATCTCCACAGGTGAATTGAATGCCTGCTCTATTTCTTCGTCGCTGGCACCATCACGCTTCATTGTCACATAACGCTCGCTCTGACGCTTTGAACGTTCAAGATCCTGAAGAGCCTTTTCGGCGCTTATGTTGGAGCCATAAGGCGCGTTGGCCTTGCCACGGCGCTCCGCATCGAACAACGGCTGCAGGTATGTCACTACATGACTTAGCATCGCCTCTTCAGCATATCGCTGCATACGACTGTCCAAAGTGGTGAACACCTTCAAGCCGTCGGTGTATATATTATAGTATGTACCGTCCTTCTTGCGATTTTTGTTGCACCAGCCGTAGAGCGGGTCGGTTTCCCATGCCAGGCTGTCCTCGTAGTATTTCTGACGCTGCCACGAAGCGTAGTCGGAACGGTCAGGACGCTTGGCCATGAGCATAGTGCGCAGGTGCTCGCGGAGGTAGGTCGCCTCGCCCTCCTTGTGGTCCACGCGGTGGAAATCCAATTCTATGGGCTGCGCCGACAGCGAGTCTACGTCGGCTTGCGTAAGGTAGCCAGCCTTCAGCATCTGCGACAATACGGTATTTCGTCTGGCCAGTGCCCTGTCAGGGAACCGCACAGGGTTGTAGTACGATGGATTCTTGCACAGCCCGATGAGCAAAGCACTCTCGTTTGTTGTCAGCGCCTTCGGTTCTTTGTTGAAATATGTCTTTGCGGCTGATTTCAATCCCACTGCGTTATGCAGGAAATCGAAGTAATTGAGATACATTGTCAGGATTTCCTCCTTCGTGTAAAGGCGCTCCAGCTGCACAGCTATCACCCATTCTATAGGCTTTTGCGACAAGCGCTCCTCCACGCTCGTGGCCTGTGCAGAGTATACCTGTTTGGCCAACTGCTGAGTGATGGTAGAACCACCGCCAGCATTCTTCTGCCGCATAATGCCGCGCTTGAACACTGCACGCATCAGCGCTCTCAGGTCTATGCCAGAATGATCATAGAAACGTACATCCTCAGTGGCCACTAAGGCCTGAACTGTCGAAGGCGCAATATCGTTGTAGCTTACAAACACTCGGTTGGCACGCGTGTAGCTCCACGTACCGAGCACATGGCCGTCGGCCGAGATGACCTGTGATGCGAATTTGTTCACCGGGTTCTCCAGCTGCTGCAGGTCGGGCATATAACCTATATACCCCTTAGCTATAGCCCAGAAGGCAGCTACGCCGCCCGCCAGCGCCAAAAAGAGCAGTATCCAGAGTGTTATGATAATCTTTTTTCTCATACGAGTTTGATTGAAGGGGGAAATGAGGTTGCAAATATACTGCATTTCTCGTAAAGGTATGCAATGAAAATAAGAAAAGTTACAAAAAAATATTTGTTTAGTAATCTTTATGCCCTTGCGTGGAAAAGATTCAGAACTTTGGCATATATTTGCGCAGGGATTAGCGGATAATGCAACATTATATCATCGACAAACAACATTTGAAATGAACAGAAGTTTGGTAACGATAGCCGACCATTCGCGCGAGAAAATAGAGTATCTCATCCGAATGGCTCAAGAGTTTGAACGCCGACCTAATCGTCTGATACTACAGGGACGCATCGTAGCTACTCTTTTCTTTGAACCCAGCACGCGCACACGCCTAAGTTTCGAGACGGCCGCCAACCGCCTCGGAGCGCGCGTCATTGGATTCGCAGACCCCAAGGTCACCAGCGGCACCAAGGGCGAGACGCTAAAGGACACCATTATGATGGTTTCCAACTATGCCGACGTCATCGTCATGCGTCACTATCTCGAGGGTGCCGCCCGTTACGCCAGCGAGATAGCTCCCGTGCCTATCATCAACGCAGGCGACGGAGCCAACCAGCATCCCTCGCAGACCATGCTCGACCTCTACACCATCTATCAGACGCAAGGCACACTCGACAACCTCAACATATACATGGTTGGCGACCTCAAGTACGGCCGCACCGTTCACTCGCTCCTTATGGCAATGCGTCATTTCAATCCCACGTTCCATTTCATAGCTCCCGACGAGTTGGCCATGCCTACTCTCTACAAGGACTACTGCCGCCAGTGGGGCATCAAATATGTCGAGCATAAGGATTTCGATGCGGACGTCATCGCCGGAGCAGACATATTATATATGACACGCGTGCAGCGCGAGCGTTTCACAGATCTCATGGAATACGAGCGCGTCAAGGATCGTTACCTTCTCAAACTTGACATGCTCTCCAAGGCCCGTGACAATATGCGCATCCTTCACCCCCTGCCCCGAGTCAACGAGATAGAATACTCCATCGACGATGATCCCCACGCATACTACTTCCAGCAAGCACGCAATGGCCTCTACGCCCGCCAAGCCATCATCTGCGACGCGCTGGGCATCAGCCTCGAAGATATACAAAACGATCCAACCATTATCAAATAACGTTTTCGCCCGTCAGTATCCAGGACGGGATTATCTCGATATGAAAAGACAAGAATTGATCGTCTCCGCCCTCGACCACGGCACCGTCATAGACCATATCCCCTGCGACCGCCTTTTCGAGGTCATAAACTTGCTCCATCTCGACCAGATGACAAGCAAAGTTACCATCGGCTTCAACCTCAAGTCCAGCAAGATGGGCACCAAGAGCATCATCAAGATTGCCGACCGTTTCTTCACCGACGAGGAACTCAACCAGCTCTCAGTGGTAGCGCCTAACGTGACACTCGTCATCATACGCGACTACGAGGTCGTAGAGAAACGACCCGTTTCACTACCCGATGAGCTTCATGGTATTGTCCATTGCGACAACCCCAAATGCATCACCAATAACGAACCCATGCAAACCTTCTTCCACGTCACCGATAAGCAGCACGGCGTAATTCGCTGCCACTACTGCAACCACGAACAGGATATAAGAAAAGTAAAACTTGTATAATAAAACAAAATGAAACGAGACAACACAATTTTTGAGCTCATTCAAGAAGAGAGAGCACGACAAGAGAGAGGCATTGAGCTTATTGCCTCAGAGAACTTTGTAAGCCCACAGGTCATGGAGGCCATGGGCTCGCCACTTACCAACAAGTATGCCGAGGGCTACCCTGGCCACCGCTATTACGGCGGATGTCAGGTGGTAGATAAGGTGGAACAGCTGGCCATAGACCGCATCTGTGAGCTGTTTGGAGCAGAGTACGCCAACGTTCAGCCCCACTCTGGAGCACAGGCTAACGCCGCCGTCTTCCTCGCATGCCTCAACCCTGGCGATACTTTCATGGGCCTCAACCTCGACCATGGCGGTCACCTCTCACACGGCTCACTCGTCAACACGTCCGGCATCATCTACCGTCCCGTAGGCTACAACCTCAACAAGGAAACCGGCCGCGTGGATTACGATGAGATGGAGCAGCTCGCCCTCGAGCACAAGCCCAAGCTCATCATCGGTGGCGGTTCTGCTTATAGCCGCGAATGGGACTATTCTCGCATGCGTGCTATTGCCGACAAGGTTGGTGCCATCTTCATGGTCGACATGGCACACCCCGCGGGCCTCATAGCCGCCGGCCTCTTAGACAACCCATTGAAGTACGCTCACATCGTCACCTCCACCACCCATAAGACGCTCCGCGGTCCGCGCGGCGGCATCATCCTTATGGGTAAGGATTTCGACAACCCATGGGGCAAGACCACGCCCAAGGGCGTCGTCAAGAAAATGTCAGCTCTCTTGAACAGCGCCGTCTTCCCTGGCATTCAGGGTGGTCCGCTCGAGCATGTCATTGCCGCCAAGGCCGTAGCTTTCGGCGAAGCCCTCACCCCAGAGTTCCGCGAGTACCAAGCACAGGTCAAAAAGAATGCAGCTTGCCTGGCTGCAGAACTCATCAAGCGCGGCTTCGACATCGTCAGCGGCGGCACCGACAACCACTCCATGCTCGTAGACCTACGTTCTAAGTATCCCGACCTCACAGGTAAGGTTGCCGAGAACGCCCTCGTAGCGGCCGACATCACGGTCAACAAGAACATGGTACCATTCGACAGCCGCAGCGCATTCCAGACCTCCGGCATACGTCTTGGCACGCCTGCCATCACCACCCGCGGAGCCAAAGAAGACCTCATGGTCAAGATTGCCGAACTCATAGAGCGTGTCCTCAACGATCCCGAGAACGAAACCGTCATCGCCGCCGTCCGTACCGAGGTCAATGAAATCATGAAGGCCTACCCCCTTTTCGCCTACTAATTCCCCTCCCTATCATCATAATTGGAGGCTGTGTCAAACAGACACGGCCTCTTTTTGTTACCTATATGTTCAAGACTCATAAGCGTTATTCAGTAATTGACGTATTAAGTCATAATTATCATTCGGTCGCGACCGAACAAGCAACAAGAGCGGTCTATCTTATCATCCACATACAGTGTTTCGCCATGCGGTGGGTTAACCCGCCGCCTCTAAATAGAGCCAGCTTCCACCCTCTACCGAAACCACATCTACCCTCTATACAGACCTCGCCAAACCTCTATAACGTCTAGGCACAAGCCTCCAAGCCTTAACACATTTATCTCCCATCATACAACCGAATTAGACCGGTCATAAGCCCCTACATGACCGCACGTGTATTAAGATACGACCGCACACTTTTTTCTATGGAACTATAGTCCCGCTTCCACTTTTAGGGCTTTTTTGCCCTTAATCAATTATTGTTGAGGTACTTACAAGAGTGGAAGCAAAATGAATAGCCTCCACTGGCACAATCACGTGAAATACAGAGCATTACACCAAGAAATCAAGCATTTAGTGGAAGCATAGCTCATATTCATATTTTTTCTAACCCTTATTTATAAGCCTATCTCTGCCCAGTAAACCTGAATTAGGAATAACTGAACTATCTGTAAACCAAAAAAGGAACAAGGATAGGGCCAGACAACTAGCCTTATGAGTGGTACAATGTCATTATATGCCCTGTAGTTAACTATTATTCTCGAATATGAGCAATAAAGAATGAGAAATAAGGGATGAAAAGTGAGAATTTAGTGCTGCTTTTCACGAAAAAGCGGTATCTTTGCAAACGGATAGTACGGGAATTGATTATTAATTGTAGAAAAACGGTTCTAAGAGATGACCAGGAAAGAACGATACAAAGCGGTGATAGCCTATTTCTCAGAGGCTATGCCAGTGGCGGAGACGGAACTCAAGTACGAGAACAACTTTCAGCTGCTGGTTGCCGTGATGCTGAGTGCACAATGCACGGACAAACGCGTGAATATGGTAACGCCGGCACTTTTCGAGGCCTACCCCACCCCTGCGGCGATGGCTGCTGTATCGGAAGAGGAGGTGTTGGCATATGTGAAAAGCGTGAGCTACCCCAATTCCAAGGCGCGACATTTGGTGGCAACGGCACATCAGCTAGTTGAACGTTTCAATGGCGAAGTGCCGGAAACGCTTGACGAGTTGACATCACTGCCAGGCGTTGGCAGGAAAACAGCTAACGTGGTGATGAGCGTCGCCTTCGGACAGGCACGCATGGCGGTTGATACTCATGTGTTCCGCGTAAGCCATAGGATAGGACTCGTGAGCGACAAGGCCAATACGCCGCTGGCCGTGGAGCTGGAGCTGGTTAAGAACCTTCCAGAGGCCATCATCCCTCGCGCCCACCACTGGCTCATCCTACATGGACGTTATGTGTGCAAGGCGCTGAAACCTGACTGCCTTTCGTGCGGTTTAAAAAGTACATGCGCGTACTATAATAAAAAGTCTTAATTTGCTTGCGTATCTCAAGAATCCTTACTACTTTTGCACACGATTTTAGAGGAGAACTCACATAAACTCATAAACTTAAAACTTAACAACTTAACAATCATGACTATTCACGATTACAAATTCGCTGGCAAGAAGGCCATCGTACGTGTAGACTTCAACGTGCCCCTCGACGGCAATGGCAACATCACCGACGACACTCGTATCCGCGGTGCCCTCCCCACCCTGAAGAAGATCCTTGAGGATGGCGGTGCCCTCATCATCATGAGCCATATGGGTAAGCCCAAAGGCAAGGTGAACCCCAAACTCTCTCTTCAACAGATCGTTCCTGCTGTAAGCGCTGCCCTCGGCGTAGACGTTCAGTTTGCTCCCGATTGCGCTAAGGCTGCCGATCAGGCTGCTGCCCTGAAGATGGGTGAGGTGCTTCTTCTGGAGAACCTCCGCTACTACCCCGAAGAGGAAGGCAAGCCCGTGGGTATCGACAAGGAAGATCCCGCTTACGACGAGGCTAAGAAGGCTATGAAGGCCAGTCAGAAAGAGTTTGCCAAGACTCTGGCCAGCTATGCTGACTGCTACGTAATGGACGCCTTCGGCACTGCTCACCGCCGTCACGCCAGCACCGCCGTCATCGCCGACTATTTCGATGCCGACAACAAGATGCTCGGTCTCCTCATGGAGAAGGAAGTGCAGGCTGTTGACAATGTCCTCACCGACATCAAGCGTCCCTTCGTAGCTATCATGGGCGGCTCCAAGGTGAGCACCAAGATCGGTATCATTGAGAACCTGCTGGGCAAGGTTGACAAGCTCATCCTCTGCGGCGGCATGACATATACCTTCATGAAGGCTCACGGCGGCGAGATCGGCAACTCTATCGTTGAGCTTGACAAACTCGATGTTGCCCTCGGCGTTGAGGAGATGGCAAAGAAGAACGGCGTGGAGCTGGTGCTGGCTGAAGACAGCGTATGCTGCACAGGCTATGACTTCGCCAACTTCTGCGTGAAGCCCGGTGCCCAAATCAAGACCTTCCCCTCCAACGCTATCGAAGAAGGTTGGGACGGCCTCGACGTAGGTCCCGTCAGCCAAGCTAAATTCGCCAAGGCTATCGAAGGCGCCAAGACCATCCTGTGGAACGGTCCTGCCGGCTGCTTCGAGTGCGACGACTTCTGCGCAGGTTCACGCGCAGTAGGAGATGCAGTGGCTAAGGCAACTGCCGAAGGTGCTTTCTCGCTCATCGGTGGCGGCGACAGCGTAGCTTGCGTTCATAAGTTCGGCCTTGAGGATAAGGTTAGCTACATCTCCACCGGCGGTGGCGCTCTCCTCGAAGCTATCGAAGGCAAGGTACTGCCTGGCGTAGCTGCAATTAAGGGATAAGAAACGAATCCACAACAGACCCCGCCCTCATTAATGGAGGGTGAGGTTACTTCAATAATGGAATTTAAAGGCCCTCCCCTCAACCCTAGATGAAGGGAGGGCCATTTTAAATAATTGTTACCTCTCCTACATACGATGAAGAAGATAGCGACCTACATAATTAACCATTCTTTCCCTCACAGGGAGTGTGAGTGGTGGGTCTTCTTATTCTTAATTTTATTCCTCTGCTCCTGCCACAAGGAGACTGGACCATCGCGTGAGGAGTTGGCAAGGCGCGATTCTATTGCCTTGCATGTTGGACTAATGCCTGTGGCCGATTGCCTGCCTTTCTACCTTGCAGAACGCACGGGGATCTATGAGCGTCTTGGTTTGGAAGTGCGATTGCACACTTATCAGGCGCAGCTCGATATCGACACGGCACTGGCACGAGGACATGTGGATGTGGGCTATAGCGACTTAGCCCGCGCCATACTTCTGCAGCAGGACAGCGTGGACGTTCGCGCCATAGCGACCTTTGAAGGTCGTTTAGACCTTATTACGCCACGCCGTGGACGCGTTCGCAAACTCGACCAACTGAAAGAGAAGATGGTGGCTGTGGCTCGACATAGCATCACCGACTATTGGAGCGACCGACTCACCGACAGCGCTACAATTAGACGAGCAGACATCTTCCGTCCGCAAATCAACGACGTGCGTATTCGCACTGACATGCTCTGCAACGGCACGATGGATGCCGCCTTCCTGCCTGAGCCATACGCTACAGAGGCACTTCAACGAGGGCATCATAAGAATTTCAGTACTAATGGATTATCGCCAAAGCTTGTAGTACTCTTAGCTACAGGAAAAGCGCTCAACAATGCCGATCGCCAACAGCAGATAGAGCTTTTGCTGAAAGGCTACACACAAGCCCTTGCACGCGATGCAAAGCATTCAGCAGTACGTGATAGCCTACCCTCGATTCTTAATGATTTTTGTCAGACGCCCGACTCGCTAATCAGTCGCGTAATAGGCAGTATGCCACCCTTCCAACCTTTGTCGTCGCCTAAGGGCAGCGATGCCGAAGCGGCTTTGAAATGGCTTCAAGGTCGAGGCAAAATAAAAAAGGGACACACTATCGACTCACTCTTTTCGAGCAAGATTAATATTGATTGATAGATAAGAGTGGTTAAGCGGATGCTTAAAACCATAGCACGCCCAGCGGGGAGAAACAACTAGAAGAATCCCCGGAATAGGGAGAAGAAATGGCCTGTGAGGCGATGGCCGAAATTGTAGTTACGGCGATAATCACTGGCTTTGAAAGGGATGCAATTTTTCTTGTCGGCTTCGAAAATCTGTTGAAGCTGCGAGGTTGTGGAGCGGTCAAGGATAAAGCTATTAACCTCGTAATCAAATAAAAAACTACGAGCGTCAAGGTTGGTACTGCCAACGGTACAGTATATATCGTCGACCATCATCACTTTGGAATGATGGAAACCCGTTTGATTGTAATAAACCTCGGCCCCTCGCCGTGCAAAGTTACGCATCTCCAGCGCAACCACATCAGGCGTGATGGGCACATCGCTATTAGCCGAGACCATTATCTCGAGCCTAACGCCACGCTTGAGAGCACGGCGCATAGCACGCCGCACACTCTTCACGTTGACAGGATAAGGATTCACAATCTGAATATTACGCTGGGCGGCATCAATGGCTGCCACATAAGCCTTCCGCATATTCTTGGAAGTGGCATACGGACGACGATCCACAACGCCGACGACCTTGCTGCCTGACGTGGAAGTGGTATCTGCAAGCAGAGGCAACTGAGCGTGTGAGACGTCTGCGCTACCAGGCAGCGGGCCGTATGACGTATTGAAATCTAGATATTTCTCGTTGAGAAGAACTTCGCCTGTCTGCTGCCACCACATGCGGGCAAAGATACGTTCATATTCCCGCACAGCAGAGCCCGTGAGTTGCATATGCATATCACGCCACTCGCCATATTCCGGTCGCCCGTGTATGTAATAGTCGGCCACGTTCATGCCACCCGTGAAGCACACCTTGCCATCGATAACCACTATCTTACGATGGTCACGATGAAAAGCGTGGTTGAACCATGGGAACTTAAGAGGGTCGAATTCCTCAACCTTGACACCTGTGGCACGAATTGCTTCAAGATGTCGGCGTTTAAGGGGCGAATCGTTGCTTGAATTGCCGAAGCTGTCGAACATGGCACGTACCTCAACGCCCTCGCTGGCCTTCTGGCCGAGCAGGTCAAACAGCGCTAGCCCAATACTGTCGTTGCGAAAATTGAAATATTCGAGATGAACATAATGACGAGCAGCACGGATAGCCGTGAACATGGCGTCGAACTTAGCCTGGCCTGTGTGTAAGAGTACAATGCTATTGTCCTTCGTGAATTCCACGCCAAGCTGCTGCTCTAGCGACTGACGAAACAATTCATCGGATGCCTGTACACCACTCTGCTGAGCACGCAGCCAGCAAGGCACAAGCATCAGAAAGGCAGACAGGAAGGTTCGTAACAGACTCATCACGCGTCAACGTTCCTCTTAAATCATGCAACTCAACGACTCCACAATACCCAACAGATGACGTTCCTGATCCGTGACAAGCACAGCATGGATATTGTTCTTGTGCAAGATCTCCTGAATAGCCGTGAGCTTTGTGTTTTCGGCAACGCACTTAGGCTGCGGGGTCATGACATCAGCCACGCGAACGTTGTAAAAATCCTGGTGCAAACGCTCCATAGCACGACGCACATCGCCATCAGTAATGATACCTACGATGCGGTCGCCCTCCATAGCCACGGCCATACCCATCATGCCCTTGCTGACGATTAGAATTGCCTCGGCAAGCGTCATCTCCGGGGTGATGGTTGGCAGATCCTCGGTGCGCATGACATCGCGTGCAGTTGAAAGCAAACGCTTTCCCAGCGATCCTCCTGGGTGAAGTTCGGCAAAGTCATGGGAATTAAAATGGCGGACCTCCATCAGCGCTATTGCCAAGGCATCACCGAAAGCCAGTTGCACTGTGGTGCTGCTCGTGGGAGCGAGGTTCAGTGGGCATGCCTCATGCGCTACGCGCAACAGAATATGCACATCACTATTACGAGCCAACAAGGAATCTCCGTTGCCAGAGATGCCTATTAGAGGAATCCTATGCTCATGAAGAAAAGGCACAATACGCAATAGCTCGTCGGTCTGACCGCTGTTGGAAAAAGCCACAACCACATCGTCCTTACCAACCATACCTAGGTCGCCATGAAAGGCGTCCAAGGGATTGAGGAAGAAAGCCGGCGTGCCAGTAGAAGCGAGCGTGGCTGCAATCTTAGCTGCTACATGGCCACTCTTGCCTACACCCGTGACAATCACCTTGCCCGCACATGCCACAATCAATTCGACTGCTTTGTCGAATGTTCCATTGATTTGCGGCACTATATTCATAATAGCCTCGGCCTCGTCGCGCAGGCAACGGGCTGCTATATCATGCACATTAATATTATTTACCATCTTAGAATGAACGATGAATAACAAACTATGACTAATCTTACATCAGCGAACAGACAACTCTTTCAAGATCCTTCAAAGCAAGCATATTAGGCCCGTCGGAGAGGGCATGGTCGGGATCAGGGTGTGTCTCGAAGAAGAAACCGTTAGCACCAAAGGCCTTAGCGGCAAGCGCCATAGCAGGCACGAATTCACGGTTGCCGCCTGTCTTTCCACCTGCAGCTCCAGGGCGCTGTACGCTGTGAGTACAATCCATCACTACACGGGATGTCCATTTCAACATATCAGGGATATTGCGGAAATCAACCACTAAATTGTTGTAACCGAACGAGTTGCCACGCTCGGTGAGCCACACCTCCTTGGCACCGCTTTCGCGTGCTTTCTCTACGGGAAACTGCATGTCGAGACCTGAGAGGAACTGCGCTTTCTTGATATTGACAGCCTTGCCTGTCTTGGCGGCAGCCACGAGCAAATCGGTTTGGCGGCACAGGAAAGCCGGTATTTGAAGCACATCCACCACCTCCGCCACTGGGGCTGCCTGATAGGATTCGTGGATATCAGTGAGCAGGCGCAAGCCAAATTTTGCCTTCACGTCGGCCAGCATCTGCAAGCCCTTGTCCAAGCCCGGTCCACGATATGATGTTATGCTAGTGCGATTAGCCTTGTCGAACGATGCTTTGAAATACACGTCGAGCTGATACGTTTTCTGTAAGCGCACAAGCTCTGCAGCCACCTCATTGAGCACTTCAGCACTCTCGATGACACAAGGTCCTGCGATAAAAAGTGGAGACATATTGTAAAGTTACGATTTGACGAATATGCGAGTTGACGATTTACTGTTTTACGATAAACCTATCTTTCGGCGTGCAAAATTACACGAAATCACCCGCTTTAGCAAGTTTTATTGTAAAAAAACGGCAAAGATGAAGAAGTTTAAGCCAAAATTATGTACTTTTGCAGCGCAAAAGAGTTTTAAGCAGAAACTAATACAACATACGATATGAGTAAAGTAGTCATCAACTGCTACGAGGATTTCGAGCAGCTGCTCGGAAAGGAAATAGGCTCAAGCGACTATCTCCAAGTAGACCAGCAGAGAATCAACCTCTTTGCCGACGCCACGCTCGACCATCAGTGGATACACGTCGACGAAGAACGCTGCAAGACTGAGAGTCCGTTCCACCAGACAATCGTACATGGTTATCTCACACTATCCCTTCTACCCTACCTTTGGGATCAGATCATTCAGGTTAATAATCTGGAGCGACTGGTCAACTACGGCATGGATAAGATGAAGTTCGGGCAGCCGGTATTGTCTGGACAAAGCGTGCGTATGACAACTCACATGGAAGCCCTCGCTAACTTGCGCGGAGCTATTCGCATGAGCATACGTTTCAATATTGACATCAAAGAGACAGGCAAGACGGCTTTGGAAGGCGTCGCCACCTTCATCTATTTCTTCAAGAAAAGCTAAAAAAACAAGTTGAAAATTGACATTCGACGAGTTGACAATTGACAACTGACAGGCTCTAACCGCTGCGAAGCAGCTCTCACCGTCGCAAAGCGACCCTAACTGCATGGCACAAAATAAATTCCGGGGTTTGGGTGTTGCCCTCATAACGCCCTTCCGAAGCGATGGAAGCATCGACGAGGAGGCTCTCATAAGACTCGTGGAGTACCAGATACGTAGCGGAGCTGACTTCCTCTGTATTATGGGCACCACTGCCGAAACGCCCACACTCACTCGCGATGAGAAGCGCTGGCTGCGTGATACACTCGTTGAGCGAGTGGCTGGTCGTGTACCATTGCTCATGGGCTGCGGAGGCAACTGCACAGCAGCCGTTGTCGAAGAGCTTACCTCCACCGACTGGACTGGCATCGATGGCGTGCTCAGCGTTTGCCCCATGTACAATAAGCCATCGCAGGAAGGACTTTATCAACACTTCAAAGCCATTGCCAAGGCATCGCCAGTTCCTGTAGTATTATATAATGTACCCGGGCGCACGGGCGTGAACATGACCGCAGAAACCACTTTGCGGCTGGCTCGCGACTTTGAGAAAATCGTTGCCATCAAGGAAGCCAGCGGCAACATCACGCAGATGGACGACATCATCAAGAACAAGCCCGAAGGCTTCGACGTAATCTCTGGTGACGATGGCATTACCTTCCCCCTCATCACCCTCGGGGCTGTAGGTGTAATTAGTGTGATAGGCAATGCGTTGCCGCGAGAGTTCTCGCGCATGGTGCGCTTAGCATTACAAGGTGACTACGCTTCAGCGCTTCACATTCACCATAAGTTCACTGAGCTCTTTAAGCTGCTCTTCGTCGACGGCAATCCTGCAGGCGTAAAAGCAATGTTGCATGCCATGGGCATGATCGAGAACCAGCTGCGATTGCCACTCGTTCCAACCCGCCTCACCACTATGGAACAGATATCCGACATCCTGAGGCAATTGAACATCAAGTATTAAGCAAGATAAAAAGCGAGTATAAAAAAGCGATGTGCTTCTACAGAGGCACATCGCTTTTTGCTTTATGATAGGCCAAGTTATCTCACTACGCGTGTGAATACGGGGGCTTCGCCATTGACGACAGTGACATAGACCGTCAGCTCTTTCTCTGGATCACGTTGGTCAGCAGCGGTGAACATGTATTCAACGCCATCAGGTAAGGCGCGCTGTGCAACGGTCTTTGCCTTAGCGCTAATCATGGGATAGTCGCCAACGGCTGCATCAAAGATTGCAGACTCAGCCTCACCTGCAGGTTGCTGCTCGGGGAAGTTCTCAAGCTTAGTGTATTCACCTTCGAGGAAACCGCCAGCCTTTAGGAACTGATCGATTTCCTGCGGCACGACTGCCATACGAGCAGCGCGGACACCGTAACCAGGCAATAGTTCGGCCTTGGGCTGTAGCGCAGCTAAATCTTTCGTGCAGGCTTCCAGACCTCCGCTGCCGAAGGTGCAGAAAGGTACCACCTTCTTGCCCGCAAGATCCACACTCTCCAAAAGAGCGGCCACTGGGGGTGCATAAGTGCCGAACCATACCGGGAAGCCGATGAACACCACGTCATACTTGGTTACATCCGACTTCAGTGGCTGTATCTCAGGCTTCACGCCCTGTTCGCGTTCTTGCATGCAACGAGCTATAGTTGCCTGGAAGTCGCCGTCGTAAGGAGTTGTTGCAACTATCTCCTCAATATCAGCGCCTAAGCGAGTGGCTATCTCCTCGGCCACAGCCTTGGTGTTAGACGTTTGTGAATAGTAAAGCACCAGCACTTTCTGTGCCTCCTGCTTGGCGCCGCAACTTACGGCACCAAATACCACGGTTGCGAGAACCGTCATCCATTTCAAAGCTTTCATACTATCGGAAAATGTTTATAGGTTTATAACTGTAACACATATGGGATTAGCCTTAACGAGTCAGTTTCACTGAACGTTGACGACCTTGCCAAGTCCATGTGATTACATACAAGCCTCGAGGCAAAGCCGAGAGGTTGGTGCCTTCGGAGGCACGGAAGGTGCGGATTAGGCGACCTGCCGAGTCGAACACTCGTACGGCGAAGGTAAGTTGCGAAAGATCGTCGGCACCGAAGTGAAGGCGGCCACTGGCAGGGTCGTAGGCTAAAGCATAATCTAAGTCGTAGCTGGCAATATCATCAGGCTCCGGTTCAGGCTGCACTTGTCCTGCCACCTCAACGAGCCAAAGGCGATTGTTGGAAACGGCATTACGTTCATCGCTGGTGTAGCTGAGCACGGCTGTGCCATCCTCGCTGTTGCCTCCGCTTAGGTTGGCGGCATGTTCTGAGAAACGGCTTACGAGGTTGAAGCGGCCATCGGCCTGTGCCACCAAATCCCACTGCTGACGCACATCGAGCGAATCGCCTGGTGCGGTATTAAGTTGGGTTCCTGTGAGCGTAGTGGCTGTAGGTTCTCCCTCTGTGGGGTCATTGAGGGCATAGCCTGTAGCATTATTTACTATATAAAGGTAACCGTTGGCGAGGGGATAGATACGCCACAACTGGGTCTGCGATTCCTCGTTGCGGGCATTGCAAACGATGGCATCATCATCAGCACGGACATCGATAAAGGTGCCTGTGCCAAGATTGGAGATAGCATAGTACACCAACGAGTCGGCGGGGAAGTCCGGCACCTTAGGCTGCGGTTCCGGATCAGGACCTGGGCCTGGACCAGGACCGGGGTCATCGGGACTCAGTTCGGCAAAGGCGTCATTGAGGTATATGAGATGATCGTGAATGAAGTTGCGGAGATCACTTACATACTCGTCGTAAGTGTTGTAAAGCACAATCTCGCGCAGGGTTCTTTGGTTGATATTCCATCGCTGGTAGTTTAGTTGAATCGAAGCGTCGATGAGCTGCGTCAAACTGTCGATCTGAGTGTTGAGATAAGCTTCAATGCCATCGTCGACCGCCTCGTGGAAGCGGCGATTGATGAGGCGCGCAAACCAAGGATCATCCCACATCTTATTCACCCAGTTGCGCATATTGCCATAGCCGACATCTTTCATAAGCTGGCGCACTGTATTATATCCCTGGCCCTCACGGTCACGGTTGTCGTTGTTGTAAGCAATGTCGAAATCCCAGAGCGGTCCCCAGAAGAGGTGGTCGTCCTGAGCTTCCTTATAGAAATATGTGCTGTACAAGCCATCGACATTAGCACTAATCTCGGTGCAGAGATACCAGTTGGCGAGCGACACGGAATCTACGAAGGGGCGGTAGCCATTGTCCTTATCAGTGAATTGCTCGGAATACAGGTGATCCTCAAACTGACGAATGAACTGCTTAGCGTAGTCGTACTGCTTGCGGTCCAACTCATCGATGTCGGGGTAATGAATGCGGATAGGCAAACCGCCATACTCAGAATAGAAACCATCTACACCGTTGCTGAAATCACCGGAGTTGTCGTTCTCGAATAGATAGCCGCCTGTGATGTCGCTGGTTTCGGTGAGCGGGAAATCCTGTTCGGTGATATTCACACGGTGCGGACGGACATCCACCTGATCAGAGATCTGATAAGTGCCATCGTAGCGGTTGTTGAATGTAAGATCAACGAATTTGGCTGCAGGGTTGAACTTCAGACCCATATAATCACCCATGAGTGATGTTACTGCGTTGCGAATGAGCGTCTTGTCGCCGTGATTGGCGAGCAAGGTCCACTTCTTGGTCTTGGCATAACCCTTGCCCAACAGCTTCTCCTTGGATTGAAACTTGAGTTTGTATGGCTTTTTGGCCATACCCCAAGTAGCATTACCACGTCCTCTAATCTCCAAGGAGTCGAAGAATGCGACGCTGTCATTCTCATAGACACACCACATTCGGGCATAGACATACCTATCCTTGTTAGTAACATCGCGGCCATTGAAAGTGTCAATGTACACGTGTGGAAGATTGGTCAACCGACTCACATCCTTGATTGACGGGTCAACGGGCTCTGGAGCATCAGCAATTTTCTCCAATCGCCACGTAAATAACGGAGTTAGCGAATATTCCGCATTCGGGAGATGGTCGCCGTCCATATCCTCAACCACAGTCCAGAAAGTGTTGCAGCCCCATTGGTCGAATGAGTAATTTGAGTTAGTTGCACGTACGGCATAAGTGTCGCCGCTCTTGTACCATACCTGTCCTTCCCAATCATCACGGGCAAGTCCCGCATTAGTGCGAATATATCCAAAATGCCACATATCGTCAGTGCGCCCACCTCCACAATCCGGATTGGTGAAATACTGGTCAAACTGCCAGCCCGGCGACCTGAACAGGCTCTCGCCTTCGATACGATGGAAGACAAACTGGCCAGCTCTCTGCTCATCGGCAACGAGCCATCCGTCGTCGGTAAGATAATACTTTATGGAGCCTTCGCCAGTTCCATCATTGAACGTGAATATCCTATAAGTCGCTTCGGCCACAATAGAGGCGTTTGCTGCCTCGTATTGTTCGTCGGTCACGTCCTGAGCCCAGCAGGCAAGAGGGGCAAGCAGGAGGATAAGTATATTTCGGAATCTCATAATCTGCTGTGTGATGGTGTCGTATATTATGTTTTATTGTGAAGCTTGATATGCCCAACCTTATTGCTCGATAAGGTCTACCTAATTGCCCGATTAAGCTAACCTAATTTTCTGGTTAGGTTGGCCTAATAAATTGGCATGGCCAGTGGAGCAAAGTGAATGGTAAAATTCAATGTTCATTTATTATCGTTTTGGAAAGAGGATAGCACGGTCGCGAGCAATGGCTGCCGGTGCCCAGGCATCCGGGATAAAGCGCCAGTTTGTACGAGCTCGCGGAGCAACGTGACCTTTCTGACGAATCATATTGATGAGATGATAGCGTAAGTCATGGTCGGTGGAAGCTACTACACGTGAAGGCAGTTCGGAAAGGGGGATGCCCGCTCCACGGGTCAGCAGTTCACCGCCGCCGTTGCCGCGATATGAGTTTACTGCTACTAGGTAGTCCTTATCGAGGTCGAAGGGTGTGCCGTCCTCCATCGAGAGGATGGTCACCTTCTCACCATCAGGTTTAGAGGCATCGACTGTGTAACAGATACCTGCAGCAGAGTCGAAGTTGAAAGCCATATTCTTCAACCCCAAACGCTTGCCGCCGTCGAGTACATAGTCCATAAGCATTATATGATCGTCGGCCGACTGCATAGTATTGCACCAGAGGTCGTAGCTCATCTCGAGGAAGTCGCGAATCTCGCGACCTGAAAGACGCATTGTATAAAGCATATTTTCGTACTTGTACAGCGCAAACATGTCAGACACATGTGTCATGCCTTGCTCGATAGTGGCATCGAACGAGAGAGGCGCGGCAAAAGATATCTGAGCACCCCGAGCGAGTTCAAGTTGCAAATCGTGAATCAGGTCGATGAATGCCGAAGGCCCAAAGAACGCGTCACGCTCGTGGACGGTAGTGTCGAACACGCCAACCTCTTCTTTCATATATGCTTCCACTGCCTGCTTAGCACGTGGGAACCATTCGTCGGCATTTGCTGTGGGCAGTCCCTCATTCTTAGCTTTGTCCAAAGCTTCGTCCATATCCTTGGCGCTGAGTATCTTGCCTTCTAAAGATTTCTCGGTCACACGGCCGAGCCAATTCTTCTTGACTGTGATATCAACTTGGCACAAACAGGCAGCTGTGCTGGTAGGCCCAAGGGCGAGTATGCTGTCGCCGTCGGGCGTCTGCACATATTCCATATTACGGCGATGGTCATGGCCATAAAGGATGAGGTCGAAGCCTGGCACCTGCTGAGCCACGAGGCGGGACTCATTCTCGCAATAGTCGTCGGTCTGTATGCCGCCCTTGTCATCGATGCCCGAGTGAAAGAGCCCGATGATGATATCTGGCCTTACACGTTTCTTGATGATGGGCACCCATTTCTGCGCTGAAGTAATCATGTCGTCGAAATGAAGCCCTTCCCAGAGATTCTTCGGCACCCAGTTGGGTATGGCAGGCGTAATAAGACCGAGAACAGCAACGCGCAAACCTCCACGTTCAATCACTTCATATGGTTTCAAATAAGGCTCACCCGTGCTATCATCTATGATATTCGCTCCAAGCACAGGGAAATTGCAGTCGTCAATCCAACGGTCAAACACCTTACGACCGGCTTCGATGTCGTGGTTGCCTATAGCTGCCACGTCATAACCCACGCGATTCATAGCCTCTGCCACAATATGCTTTGATGTAGTATCAACGAAATTATAGTAATAGGCTGCCGGATAACCTTGGAGCACGTCGCCGCCATCGGTCAAGATGATGTTGTCGTTACCGAAATCCCTTCGACATAGACCGACATAAGTATTGATACGCTGCAATGAATCCAAAACACGACCATGAACGTCGCTCGTGTGTAGGATTCGCAGGTGGATAGGATCTTTGTTTCCAGTGTTGCAAGCTGTGAACACCATTGCTAAGGATGCCATTGTAACGGCTAAAACTTTTTTCATTATTCTCTATACGATAATTCTTTAATGAGCTTGCAAGCTCAAGCCCTACGCCTTGCCAACCACTGTTCAAAGGCAGCCCGGTAGCTGTCGCCTATAGGCAGGCACGCGCCATCGTTCATAGTCACCCGTCCCTTTGAGAAATGTGCTATGCGGTTGAGGTTTATGATATGCGAACGATGCACTCTCATGAAACGGTCGGCAGGTAGCATCCCTTCGATGCGTTTCAAAGGGAGCAACGCCATGAGCGGCCTTGCACGGGAGTCTGTAAACACACGGAGGTATTCACCCATTGCCTGAACATATTTTATCTCGCGGAAGGGAATAGCTTGGGTTCTATGGTCGGCACGCAAGTATAGAACCTCATCGCTCTCAGGCTCCTCTGCCTGCTGAGCACTCTGGCTCTCACGCAAGGCCTCCTGCTGTTGATGGCGTTCAATGAGGCGCCCGGATGCCCTGCGGAACTCGTCCATAGTGTAGGGCTTAAGCAGAAAATCTACTGCTGCCACTTTGAAGCCTTCAAGGGCGTACTGCGAATAGGCGGTAGTGAACACCACCAACGGAGCTTCAGCATCTTCTCGTCCTAACGCTCGCACGAAATCCAAGCCACTTAGGTCGGGCATATTTATGTCGCAGAATATGGCATCAACCTGCTCACGAGCCAACACGCCCGCAGCCTCCACGGCGCTCTGGCACCGAGCCACCAGCGTCAACTCCGGAACTCGCTGTATATATGTTGCCAGTTGGAGCAGTGCCAACGGCTCATCGTCTATGGCTATTACTCTTAACATGCTTCAAAGGTCTAAATTAAGCGGCAACTCAAGCTCAACGCCGTAAGTATCCGCAGTTTCGTTTATTACTAACCTATGGCTGTCGGGAAAAAGAAGGTTGAGGCGTTGACGGGCGTTGCGCAATCCAACCCCGCCCGAAGCCACCGACAGTGAATTGCCCATGGCATGCTTGCTGTTGCGGCAGCTTAGGAACAAGTGTCCGTCCTTAGTGCTAATACTTATATCTACGAAGGAAGACTCTACATAGCTCACACCGTGCTTAAAGGCGTTCTCAATGAAAGTGGCAAGAACCAAAGGCGGCACGCCAGCGTGTGGCTGGTCCACTTGTACATTGAATTTCAGGTCAACGTCGGCAGTGAAACGGATGCGCATCAATCGGATATAATGACCAAGGAAATCTATCTCGCGCTGCAGCGGAACGAACTGGTGGTCGCCCTCATAAAGCACATAACGCAACAGTCGCGACAGTTCCACGACCGCGTCCTGTGCCCGCTCAGGATCGATGGCTATCAGGGCATGGATATTATTGAGCGTGTTCATCAGGAAGTGCGGGTTAATCTGATAGTTCAGAAAAGCCAGCTGCTGCTGAATGCGCTCATACTCCAACTGCTGCTGGAGTGTAGTACCTTCAATACTGTTTCCTGATGGCTTAGCAGAGAGTTGCGGTTTCTTCGTGCTTTGTTCTTTATCCATTTACCTCTTATAGATTCTGCGCGGGCAAAGATAGCAAAAAGATTAAGGATTAATGATTAAGGGATATAGTTTTTTGCATTTATCACGTCATTTTACATTTTTCACTTTTCCATTTTTCACTTTTCAATAAAAATGTATACCTTTGCAGACAACAAAAAAATTAATCATTAACTTTAAACTCAAACAATAGATGAATAGCGAATGGTTTGAATGCAAAGTCCGTTTCGATAAGACATTAGAAACCGGACTCATTAAGAAAGTTACGGAAACATACATGGTGGATGCGCTGAGTTTCACTGAAGCTGAGCGCCGCTTCATAGAAGAGATGACACCATATATCAGCGGTGAGTTCATTGTAACAGACATCAAACGGGCACGTCTCTCGGAGGTTGTTGAAGCCGTAGATGCTGCCGCAGACCGCTGGTTTAAAGCCAAAGTTGCCTACATCACGCTTGACGAGAAGAGCGGTGCTGAGAAACGCACAAACCACATGATTTTTGTTCAGGCCACCGATTTCCGCGATGCCCTGAAGAACCTCGACAATTCCATGCAAGGCACTCTCGGTGATTGGGTTATCGTGAGTATTACTGAAACAGCCGTCATGGATGTTTTCAGATACAAGAAATTGGACCAGAAGGCAGAAAGCTGATGTAAGATAAGACAAATGATTGCAGAAGAAATACATAAGATTACTTCACAACTGCCCAAGGGTGTGCGATTGGTAGCCGTATCAAAATACCATCCTACCGAAGCCATACGCGAAGCCTTCAACGCCAGCCAGCGTCTTTTCGGTGAAAGCCATGCCCAAGAACTGCAACGGAAACACGCCGAGCTCGCCGACCTCGAAGCAGAAGGACTGGAATGGCACTTCATTGGGCATCTACAAACGAACAAAGTGAAGTATATCGCCCCTTACGTTTCGCTCATTCATTCAGCAGATTCTTTGCACCTCCTCGAAGAAATCAACCGTCAGGCACTGAAGGCCGGACGCATTATCCGTTGCCTGATGCAGTTGCATGTAGCAGCAGAGGAGACCAAATTCGGTTTTACACCCGACGAGGGCCTCACCTTTCTCGAAGGCGGTGCCTGGCAGCAGCTCAACGGCATCGAATTTGCCGGAGTAATGGCCATGGCCACAAACACCGACGACCTTGCCCACCGACAGGCTGATTTCCATCGTGCACGTCTTTTCTTCGAGCAAGCGCAGCGCGACTACTTTCCACAATCCTTCAAAGAACTATCGATGGGCATGACGGACGACTGGCACCTTGCTGTTGACGAAGGCGCAACCATCATAAGAATAGGCACACAGATCTTCGGCGAGCGCATTTATACATAACCAAATACACCGTTCTGCCCTGAATATCATTCTTTTTCACTTAAAAGTTTGCAAAAGATTGTATTGTATACGAATTATTTACTAAATTTGCCGACGCAAAACGTATATTCTCAACCAAATAAACAATAAACTTTACCTTTTTATGAACGACATTAAATTACTAAACCACGCAGCGGATAACATTCGTATTCTGGCTGCATCGATGGTCGAGAAGGCCAAGAGCGGTCACCCAGGCGGAGCCATGGGCGGTGCTGATTTCATCAACGTGCTCTACAGCGAGTACCTGAACTACGATCCCGCCGATCCCTGCTGGGTAGGCCGCGACCGTTTCTTCCTTGACCCCGGTCACATGGCTCCTATGCTCTACAGCCAGTTGGCGCTTATCGGCAAGTTTTCACTTGAAGAGCTGCAGCAGCTGCGCCAGTGGGGTTCCCCCACCCCTGGTCACCCCGAAGCTGACCCCAAGCGCGGAATCGAGAATACCAGCGGCCCGCTCGGTCAAGGTCACACTTTCGGTATCGGTGCTGCCATCGCTGCAAAGTTCCTGGCTGCTCACACCGGTAACCCGACCTTCGACAAGGAGACCATCTACATCTATATCTCCGACGGCGGCGTGCAGGAAGAGATCTCACAGGGCGCTGCCCGCATCGCAGGCATCTTGGGATTGGACAATGTCGTGATGTTCTACGACTCCAACGACATTCAGCTCTCCACCGAGTGTGCCGAGGTCATGAACGAGGACACAGCTGCCAAGTACCGTGCCCTCGGTTGGGAAGTGTTTGAGATCAACGGCAATGATGCTGCTCAGATTCGCAAGGCCATCGAAGCAGCCAAGGCCGTTAAGGGCAAGCCCGCCCTCATCATCGGTAAGACCGTCATGGGTAAGGGTGCGCTTAAGGAGGACGGTTCCAGTTACGAGCGCAACTGCAAGACGCATGGTGCTCCACTCGGTGGCGATGCTTATAGAAAGACCGTAGCCAACCTCGGCGGCGATGCTGATAATCCGTTTGTTATCTTCGACGATGTCAAGGAGCTCTACGCAAAACGCGCTGAAGAGCTGAAGGCTATCGTGGCCAAGCGCAAGGCCGAAGAAGCTGCTTGGGCTGCCAAGAATCCCGAGTGCGCAGCTGCACAGGCTGAATGGTTCAGCGGCAAGGCTCCGAAGGTCGATTGGACAAAGGTAGCCCAGAAGAGCGGCGATGCAACCCGCAACGCCAGCGCAGCCGTGCTAAGCGTACTCGCCGAGCAGGTGCCCAACATGATTTGTGCTTCTGCCGACCTCTCCAACTCCGACAAGACCGACGGCTTCCTCAAGAAGACCCACGCCCTCAAGGCTGGCGACTTCAGCGGTGCCTTCTTCCAGGCTGGTGTGGCTGAGCTGACCATGGCTTGTTGCTGCATCGGCATGGCGCTGCACGGTGGTGTCATCCCCGCCTGCGGCACGTTCTTCGTCTTCTCTGATTATATGAAGCCCGCCGTTCGTATGGCTGCCCTGATGGAGTTGCCCGTTAAGTTCATCTGGACACACGATGCCTTCCGCGTTGGCGAGGATGGTCCTACCCACGAGCCCGTGGAGCAGGAAGCTCAGATCCGTCTGATGGAGAAACTGAAGAACCACCACGGCAAGAACTCTACACTCGTACTGCGACCCGCCGACGCTCAGGAAACCACCGAGGCATGGCGCCTGGCTATGGAGAATACCGACAGCCCCACAGCCCTTATCCTCAGCCGTCAGAACATCGCCGACCTGCCTGCAGGCAACGACTACAAGCAGGCTGAGAAGGGCGCTTACATCGTGGCTGGCAGCGACGAGAATCCTGATGTGATTCTGTTGGCCAGCGGTTCCGAGGTTTCGACCCTCGTTGCCGGCACAGAGCTCCTGCGCAAGGACGGCGTGAAGGTGCGCATCGTCAGCGTGCCCTCCGAAGGTCTGTTCCGCAGCCAGAGCAAGGACTACCAGCAGGCTATCCTGCCTTGCGGCGTGAAGAAGTTCGGTCTCACCGCTGGTCTGCCCGTGAACCTCGAAGGTCTCGTAGGTGCCGATGGTTGTGTTTGGGGTCTCAACAGCTTTGGCTTCAGCGCTCCTTACAAGGTTCTCGATGAGAAACTCGGCTTCACGGCTGACAATGTTTACAAGCAGGTTAAAGCCATCCTTTGATTATGGACGTTATAATTGTAGGGTTAGCCAGCGACCACGCTGGCTACCCTTTAAAAGAATATGTGAAGAAGTACCTCGAAGAACGGGGTATTGCCTACAAGGACTTCGGGACTTATAGCGAGGCTTCGTGCGACTATGCAGACTTTGGTCATGCCTTAGGTAACGCCATCGAAGATGGAACTGTCTATCCAGGCATTGCTGTCTGCGGTTCGGGCGAAGGAATATCTATGACCTTGAACAAGCATCAGGGTGTTCGTGCAGGTTTGGTCTGGCGTCCTGAGATTGCACATCTCATCCGTCAGCATAACGATGCTAACGTAATAGTTTTCCCCGGTCGTTTCATCGACGAGGCCACTGCAGCCGCTTGCCTTGATGAGTTCTTTGCGACGGAGTTTGAGGGCGGCCGCCACTTAAAGCGCATCAACAAGATTCCCGTGTGCTAAGTTCAACAGAACAGTTCGGCTTAGCGACTTGCTCATGAATCACTTTTGTGGTTCAAGATCGTCAAGTTGTATTTTATTATCTTATTGTGAATTGAGTGAGTATTAGGTAATGAGAAAGATTCTTTTTGTAGCCGCTCTATTCTTCGGCGTCCAATACATCCAAGCTCAGGAGAAGGTCATGAACGTCATAAAGAAGGATGGCACAAGTACCCAAACCCGTGTAGCAGATCTGAGCCAAATCAGTTTTCTTATTGTAGCTGAAGGCGGCAAAGGCCTGCTAGTGAAAACCGTAGGCGGCGAAACGGCATCCGTGCTCTTTGAGACAAATCCTGTCGTAACCGCCTCCGATGGCAAGTTGACCGTGAAGCCGAGCACGACAGATGCTATTGAGTTTGAAATATCAGACATAGCAGAAATAGTCTTCGGCGAAGCACCTGATGCCATTGCCGACAACGAGCTGAAAGGCTTTGCCTGTGTGCTGCAAGAAGGCGGCGCATTACTCCGAGGCATTCCCAAAGGCATCAAGCCTCGCGTGTACTCCCTCGATGGACGCATCATTCCAACTCCTCGCATCCAGGGTGGTGAGTTGCTTCTGAACCGCTCGACAATGGGCCATGGTCTCTTCATCGTGAAGGTAGGTTCTTTCTCTACTAAGTTAAAGCTTTAATTCTCCGTCATCCCTAACATCTGTCTTTTGAAGTGATGAGAAAGATATTCCTTTTGGCAACTGCTCTCCTTGGGGCTATGGAGCTCTTGGCACAGCAACCCACCACGATGATCACCAAGCTCACGAATGGCGCTGCCATTCGCACAGATGTTGACGAGGTGGAGAAGATTACATTTACGGATGCGGAATTCAACCTAAACAGTGACGGTTATCGCATCCTTGAAGCCGATGAACTATGCTGGCCCGACGACCGCTTGCTGCCTTTCTTCCTTCCACCCTCAACCGTAAGGTCGTTGGATATGAATGCAGCAAAGCTCAGCGATGTAGAGCGCGTCATGTTCTGCACACTGCAGGGCATAATTAATCGTACCCGCCCACGCATTCTCCTCTACAACCACAACGAGGAGCCGCAAAGCACATGGCCCACGGCCCACAGTCTCAGAACAGCTTCTGTCCCTGTATCCAGACCTTACGAGATGGTAAAGCTATATCAGGAGGAAATCAAGGGCCTGGTACTCTACAGCAACGAGTTATGTGACCATTATTCCAACCTCGCCGTCACCATTGCCGTACTGGACCGTTTGCTACCCGTCACGGCTGAGATTAGGGATAAGCTCGTGGCAAACGGTATGGACTTCCCTATCGTGGAAGACCTCTCACAGCTGAAGATGTCCACCGCGTATGAGGTATACTCCTATCTTTACAACAACTACTGGAGCCGTTGCAACCACCGCCTGCTCATCAGCCTGCGTCCCACAATTCCCTATGTACATGATATCGGCGCCGCATGCGGTTCGGCATGTGTTTGGCTCGACCCTCGTAATGGCAGAGAACGTGTACTGCTCGACAAGATGCTCAAGGATATGACACCGGGCCGTGACTTCGTTTTGGGTTGGTATCCCGAGGAACGTTCCGGCGTGGGCGAAGCCACAAAATATGGTCTTTCTACCGTGCCAGCTGACTTCTTTGAGAACACTACAGTTTACACAGCAGTAAACAAGCCTGTCGTAATTGCCCCTGTACCCAAGCGTCCTAAGCTGGAGAACAAGATTTATGCTGCTGTATACATAAGCGACGGCGACAACATCCAATACTGTCAGCACGCCATGGCCAAGATCTTCGAGCAAGGCGGTCGCGGAAAGATGCCCTTGAACTGGACCATCAGCCCAGCCTTGGCAGACATTTCTCCTATGATGCTGAATTACTACTACCGCAAGGCTTCGACCAACGACTGCTTCGTCGGTGGTCCCTCCGGTATGGGCTATTCCATGCCCTACGATGCACACAACTCTCGCTACTATGCCGGCGCTTCCGACACCGAACTGATTACCCCTTATACTCAACTCACTCAGCGCTACCTCGAAAAGGCCGGACTACGCGTCATTACCATTTGGGATAACGTAAGCGACAAACAATGCCAGGCATATGCCAACAACTGTTCCTATCTCTACGGACTTACCATCAACGATTGGGAACGACAGGTAGGCCGACTGACAGATAAAGTTCAATCAGACTGGTTGCCCGTAGCTGTACAATACCCCTGTTATGCCAACGGCGTAGACGTCATCACCGACTTCTTTAATCGTGACATCAAGAACTTCAAGGGCAAAGAGCCTATGTTCGTGACAGGTCAGGCCACCGTATGGGATGCCGGCCCTGATAAACTCGTAGCCCTGAATGAAAGGCTCAACGCTCTCTCGCCAGGTAATGTTAACATTGTCCGTGCCGACCATTGGTTCAGCTACTACAACGAAGCTCACCATTTACCTTTCAACATCACCCTACTGCAGGATATGGAGATTGTTTCATCACCAGCCAGAACGAATGCAAAGGTTGCTGCCGATGGTTCGCCATCCGAAGGATATTTATGGACTTCAAGGACCTCCGATGGAACCGGTTGGGTGAAGATGGACTTCAAGGAACCTTTCCAGATTAGTCGCTACGTGATACGTCACGCCGAGGCTGCAGGCATGGAGCCTGAACTCAACAGCCGTGATTTCACCATCGAGACAAGTCTCGACGGCGAGACATGGACCACGGTAGGCTCCTTTGTAGGTAATACATCACCCGTGACCGAAGCCACCATCACCCCCGTTGAAGCACGCTTCGTACGAGTGAATGTCACTAATGGCGGCACCGACGGCCGCGTTCGAATAGGCGACATCGAGGTTTACGGCGCACATTAGTAGTAAGCAAAAAAGCCGCTTAACCCTTCATCAGGAAGGGACAAAGAGTGAAAAGGCTGAAATGACGATTATACGTCAGTTATTAGGCCAACTACCATAGACCTGATAATAGTAATAATCGTAGAGCTCCTCAACTTTCACGTTAGGGAACATATCTGAGAATACATCCGCAAGGCTCGGTGCACCAGCATCCACAGCTTTGCGGATATTTATTAATGCCTGCTCATGATTACGAAGCATCGCTTGTGAATACGCGAGGAAAGCATACACGTCAGGATTGACGGTATCGGTGAGGTCCTCCAATTCCGTGAGCATAGCCACAACCGCATCAAAGTAGGAGTAATCAAAGAGTATCGTAGCACCTTGGAAATAGATTTCAGCAGACCTGTCTGGGTATTTGTCCATTAGGACATGAATAACATGCAGGGCATCATATAGACGTTCATTCTCCGCAAATACTCGAACCCGAAGCAGACGTTCATCCCAAGCCGTTCCCTTCTCTGGGGCAATGGATTCAGCCTTCCCAAGGTATTGCAGAGCTTCCTCTACCATCCCCTTCCGACTCAATACCTGAGCCATTTGCTCATAAATAGCTAATTTATCTTCGCTATCTGGTTCTGCAAGTTCATCGGCTTGCTTAATAGCAGTAAACGCCTGTTCCGTCTGCCCCATATCAAACAGCGCGAAAGAATCGTAAAGCCAATGATTTTCGCACAAAGGATTCAAATTCTCAAGGCGCTGATATAATTCATGTGCCTCAGAGCAGTTGCCTTGCTGAAGCAATACCCAGGCCTTGAGTTGCAAGGCCCTCTCATTGTCAGGCTCTACGGCCAAAGCATAATCAGTGGCATCAATAGCCTGTGTATATTCTCCGAGATTAGAATGGGCCTCAGCATTCCAGTTCCACGATTCAATACTGAACGGATCAACGTCAAGCATTCGCTTGATATATCGTTTTGCCAGATTGTTATTACCCATTCCCAAAGATATATCAGCCTGCAGTTGCCAAGTCTTATACCACTCGGGTGACATTTGCTCGAGTTTGTTGGCAAGAACCAACGCACATTCATACTCCTGGTAATCAATAAAAATATACGCTGAGTCGTAAAGGAAAAAATCAACGTCTTCTTCCACGTGATAACTTGCCTTCAGCAAGAAGCCCATGGCCTCATCACTTTGTTTGTCGCGGATGAGCAATTCAGCGCGAAGGAACAACACTTCCCTATGGCTTTGGTCTTCGATAGCATCGCAAAGGGACAAGGCACGCTCAGGCTCATCGTTGAGCATAAACTGACGAGCCTTAAATATCTGAGGATCAACTGCATTAGGATGCAGCTGCAGAGCAAGTTCTATAGCCTCGTTGGCCAAGTCGTTATCCTGAAGCACAAGAGCATAATACTCAGCCACATCCGTCAGCTCTTCGGCATCCATATAAATTGGTTTGCCGGTTTCACGTGATGTCTCATACTGAGCAAGAATCTCCTTGAACTCAGGTTCCTCAAAATATTTAAGATCGTCGTCTAAGCGCATGAATACACGTTAACCTATTAACGCTTTTACACGTTAACAGGTTAACATAAAGTGGTTATTTCTTTTTAAAAGTATCTTTCAGACCAACGGTCTTATTGAAGACGAGATGGTCTGGCGTGGAATCGGTGTCGACATTGAAGTAGCCGATGCGTTGGAACTGCAAGTAAGTCAAAGCGGGCATATCCTTGACGAACTTCTCAATATAGCAATTCGTTAGTATGTGAAGCGAATCGGGGTTCATCATCTGCTTCATTGCATCTATGGCGGAGAGGCCTTCGCCCTGCAGACGGGCCAGTTCATCGCGTGGATTCTCCACCTGCCATAAACGCTCATACATCCTCACCTCGGCAGGCAGACAATGGCCGCAACTGAGCCAGTGCAAGGTCTTACCCTTGATCTTACGATCGGCACCAGGCTGTCCGCTACGTGTCTCCAGGTCATAGGTGGCGTATATGCAGGTGACATTACCCTCAGCGTCAACATCGTAAGGATGATCACCTTCTTCGTTGCACTTAATGATATATGCGTTCTTCAGGCGCACTTCCTTGCCAGGAGCCAGACGCATGAACTTCTTTTCAGCGACGGGTTGGAAATCATCGCGTTCAATCCAAAGTTCACGGCTGAACTCGATGATGTGTGAACCTTCCTCGGGACGCTCCGGATTGTTCACAGCCTCCAATTCTTCAACCTGCCCTTCGGGGTAGTTGGTAATGATGAGCTTCACGGGATTCACAACAGCAGAAACACGCGTTGCACGCTGGTTCAGGTCGTCACGCACAGCACTCTCCAACAACGCAAAGTCGTTCAATGCGTCGTAGGTGGTATAGCCGATTTTGTCAATGAAGTTGACGATACTCTCGGGTGAATAGCCACGACGACGGAAGGCACAGATAGTCGGCATGCGGGGATCATCCCAACCGCTTACGAAGCCGTTCTTGACCAATGCAAGCAGGTTACGCTTCGACATCAGCGTATAGTTGAGGTTCAGCTTATTGAACTCGGTCTGGCGGGGACGGTTATCTTCGATATTGTCCGTTTCGCCGCGCCACTCTTTCATCCATGTGACGAAGAGGTCATACAAGGGACGATGCTCCACAAATTCCAACGTGCACCACGAATGGGTTACCCCTTCGAGGTAGTCGCTCTGTCCGTGTGTGAAATCATACATAGGATAAGCGTTCCATTGTGAGCCGGTGCGCCAATGGGGAATGTTCAGAACACGATAAATGAGCGGATCGCGGAAAAGCATATTAGGGTGAGCCATGTCTATCTTTGCACGAAGTACAAGTGTTCCAGGCTCACACTTGCCGCTGTTCATAAACTCAAACAGGCGCAGGTTCTCTTCAACGGGACGATCACGGAAAGGGCTGTTGGTACCAGGTGATGTGGTGGTGCCTTTCTGCTGTGCAATCACCTCGGCACTCTGCTCATCGACATAAGCGCGTCCCTGCTTGATCAACCATACGGCGAAGTCCCAAAGCTGCTGGAAGTAGTCGGAGGCATAATAGATATTTGCCCACTCGAAGCCTAACCACTTGATGTCCTTCTCAATGGCATTGACGTATTCCGTATCTTCCTTCTGAGGATTAGTATCGTCAAAGCGAAGGTTGCATTTTCCCCCGTACTTCTTTGCCAAGCCGAAATCAATGGCTATAGCTTTGGCGTGACCGATATGCAAATAACCGTTCGGCTCTGGCGGGAAGCGCGTCTGCATTCGGCCGCCATTCTTGCCTTCGGCCAAGTCATTAATCACTTTCTGTTCGATGAAGCTCACACTCTTTTTCTCCTGAGCCTCGTTGTTGATATTCTCTACCATATCTTTATCTTTCTATTTCCAACTTTCAGTTTTCAACTTTCAATTCATGCATTCGGCTCTGATACTGAGCAATGTACTTGCCAAGAATGTCGAACTCGAGGTTTACCACCGTTCCAACCTTGATATTATGGAAGTTCGTTACTTCGAAGGTATAAGGGATGATGCAGACGGCGAAAGTGTTCTTCGTGGGACGGCACACGGTCAACGACACTCCATTGACGCTAACCGAGCCTTTGTCCACGGTGAAATAACCACGGCTGACCATCTCGGAATCAACATCGTACTCGAAGGTGAACTCGTAGCTGCCTTCTTGGTCCTCAACACGTATGCAACGCGCTGTTTGGTCAACGTGACCTTGAACAATGTGACCATCCAGACGGCCCCCCATCATCATCGAACGTTCCACGTTAACCTCGTCGCCAACCTTCAGCAATCCAAGGTTCGAGCGTTCGAGTGTCTCACGCATGGCTGTCACCGTGTAAGTATCATCCTTGATACGCACCACCGTTAGGCACACCCCATTGTGTGCTATGCTTTGGTCTATCTTAAGCTCGTTGGTGAAAGGGCAACTCAACGTGAAATGCATATTGTCCTGTTCATGCTCGATAGCCACGACTCTCGCTGTACATTCTACTATTCCTGAGAACATATTTTTAATGATTTACAGATTTACAATTTGTTACTCGGTCAACGATTGCGACGCCTCATATATCGGAAGCAATATTGAAGACCTATGATTATTAAAGAATCATCTTCTCGATAGGCATAACGAGGATTCCCTGGGCGCCCAAAGCCTTGAGTTGGGATATGACTTCCCAAAAGCGCTTTTCATCAATAACGGTATGGAGGCTATTCCAACCGGGCGTGGCAAGAGGCATCACAGTAGGACTCTTTGCTCCTGGAAGCACGGCGATGACATCTTCGAGACGCTCAGAAGGCACATTCATAAGAACATATTTCTTATCCTCGGCTGCCTTAACTGCCTCAATACGGAAAAGCAGTTCGTCGAGCGTGGCACGTTTTTCCTCTGAGAGAGCCTTATCTGCTATGAGCAAAGCCTCACTCTGCATCACCACTTCAACTTCACGCAGGTTGTTGCTTACGAGCGTGGAACCAGATGAGACAATATCGAAGATGGCGTCGGAAAGTCCGATGCCCGGGCTTATCTCAACCGAACCCGTTATTACGTGAACATCGGCTGTGACGCCCTTCTCGGCAAAAAAGCGTTGAAGGATTCGCGGATAACTCGTAGCCACCTTTCGGCCATTGAACCAAGCGAGACCTGGATAGTCAACTCCCTTGGGGATTGCAAGCGACAGACGGCAGCGGCTGAAGCCAAGTCGGCGTGCAACGTCAACATCAGCAGCCTTCTCGGTAAGCTCGTTCTCGCCAACAATACCAAGGTCGGCAACGCCTGTGGCTACACTTTGGGGTATATCATCGTCGCGAAGGTAAAGTACTTCAATGGGGAAGTTTGATGCCTCTACAAGCAGAGTTCTTCTGCTTGATGGAATCTTTATGCCAGCTTCAGAGAGTAGTTTCATTGTATCCTCATAAAGACGGCCTTTGGATTGAACTGCAATACGTAGCATTTTTTTCAGACGGGCAAGCCCCGTGGATTAAATATCAATAATTCAATGTTTAAATACTATAGATAAGCCAACCGAGATATACGAGATAGCAGGCTACAAGGATGAAGCCTTCACCCCGAGTGATACGGTGACGTGTGCGGCTGAATAGCCAGAATAGGAGGGCTGAAGCCAACAGCACGGAGAAATCAACCCACGTGATACCTTCGACGGGCAAGGGGCGTATTAGCGAGCAAGCTCCGAGGATCCAGAAGATATTGAAGAGGTTGCTGCCAATTACATTGCCAATAGCCATACCGCTCTGTCCCTTGCGGGCTGCTATAACGCTCGTTGCCAATTCAGGCAGGGAAGTTCCGCCAGCCACCAACGTAAGACCTATTATGGCATCACTCACGCCCAAGCTACGCGCTAATCCGGAAGCGCCCTCGACAAAGAGCTCGCCTCCGCCAATAAGCGCTGCAAGACCGAAGATGATGAACACAACCATCTTCCAAACGGGCATCGGTGCCTTATTGTCAGATGTTTCACCTTCGTTCTGCTCTGGCGGCACCACCACCTTATTCATAGCCAGTTTGATGGTAGAATACATGAAAATGGAGAAGAAGGCGAGCAATACCAGGCCATCACCGCGGCCGATAGTATCTGCTGAGGAAGAGCCCCCCAATAGGCTATCGCATGCAACAGCAAAGAGTGCGACGCTGGCAAGAATGACAAATGGAATATCCTTGACTATCGTGGAGTGGGGTATTGCTATGGTTCCGACAAGAGCCGTACAGCCCACAATCGCCAGCGTGTTGAAGAGGTTGCTGCCAACTATGTTTCCTACGCTCATAGCAGGGCTACCGTTGATGCTGGCTAAAAGACTGACGACGAACTCGGGGAGAGACGTGCCGAAGGCAACTATCGTCAGGCCGATGACCATTTCGGAAATAGAGAACCGCCGCGCTACACCTACGGAACCGTCAGTAAGCTTATCGGCTCCGAAAAGCACCAAAGCGGCGCCTAAAATAACAAAAAGAATATCGAGAATCATAAAAAGATGTCTAGTAAAGACCTTTTGTCGGAATTAAATTGTATTTTCGCAACGTAAATAAATGAATTAACTAATTATGGCAATAAAGAACATCGAGCGGGAATTCGTGCAATGTATAAGATGCAAGCATGGCAAGTATATGCAATGGTTTGAGAACCCTGTGGTTGCGTTATGCGATATAAACAATGATCGACAGGTTGCAGAGGCTAAACGTCAATGTAAATGGTTTGAAGCCTCGGCAGAAGAGCCCGTTATTGAGCATTTTGACTCTTATTCCTAATCCAGCTCATAGACCTCGCTTGGCACGATTCGGCGCAGCACATCGACCTTGAAGTCCACTCCGGGCACAATACCATAGCTGCGCAAGATTGAGTCGACAGTTTTGCGGGCTAACTCGGGATGGTTGTTCTCCTCGCTCAGATGGCATAGCCATACATGCTTGAGCACCGGACTCGATGAGTTGGCAAGCAGTTCGCCGGCCTCAGTATTGCTAAGATGGCCTGTGGGGCCGCTTATACGCCCTTTGAGGTGGGCAGGATAAGGGCCGGCCATAAGCATCTCTGAATCGTGGTTGCTTTCAAGCACGAGATAATTGGCCTCCGAGACTTCTTCTTTCACACGTTCGGTGACGTGGCCTATATCGGTAATCAGACAGAAGCGTATTCCTCTTGTCTCAATTCGGAAACCTACGCAGTCGTTGCTGTCGTGGGGCACGTCGAAAGGTGTGATGTGGAAAGGCCCGATATCGAACACCTGGTCTTTCTCGATAAAGCGTTTGTCGTCCTCGGCAAGCCTTGGCGACACGCAATAGTTGCGGGCAACCCCCGTATGCACCATCTGTGTGGCATAAATGGGGATGTGAAAATCGGCAGCAAGTTTTCCTACAGCTTTGATGTGGTCGGCATGATCGTGCGTAATCAGCACGGCAGCAATGTCCTTTGCCTGAAAGCCAAAGGCTTGCAAATGTCGTTTGAGAGTGCGAATACCTATGCCTGCATCGATAAGAATTGTAACGCCTTCTGCATTGAGCAGATAGCAATTACCGCTGCTGCCGCTACCTAAGCAAATATACTTCAGCATGGCAATGTGTTTAAATTCTGCGGCAAAGGTAACAAAAATATCTTAGATAGCGACCAAAAAAGATGATTTTTTGGGCTTTTTGCGAGAGAAGATATCAGAAAGGCATACCAACAGCAAAATGAAGTTGGAAATCGCGCCCAAATTTAGGATGAATTATAGGATAATGAAAGCGCCCGCTCTCGTGTGCCGGATTGATTGCTTTCATACCGCCGTCAAGGCGCAGAATGAAGTAGCTGAAATTAAGACGCAAGCCAAGGCCATAGGCCACGGCAATCTGTTTCCAGAAAGTGTCGAAACGAAACTGCCCGCCCGGCTGCTCTGGATAATCGCGGAAGGTCCATATATTACCTGCATCAACAAAGGCTGCGCCGTCAATCTTCCAGAACAGATGCGTGCGCCATTCTGCGCTGAGGTCAAGTTTGAGGTCGCCCGTCTGTCGGATAAAATCCACACGCCCGTCAGAACCTGAATAGCTGCCAGGCCCAAGTCCACGAACGCTCCAGCCTCGGACGCTATTGGCACCACCTGAGAAATAACGCTTTTCATATGGCAGAACCTTGGAATTGGCATAAGGGAAAGCGGCACCAAGTGCAGCATGCAAAGCCAATGAGTTGCGGTCGTCAATACGGAAGCTTTGAGCGAAATCGAAATCGAACTTCACATATTGGGCATAAGCGATATTGAAAAGCGTATAGGCGTCGCGCGACTCCGAGTGCTGCATACTAAGCCCTTTCGACAAAGCATACAACAAGTTGCCGGCCGTTTCTATGCCCAATCGAACGCTGTAGGCATTCTGTCCATAAGCCGTGTTTTGCGCCGTGTATGGAATGCTTGTGAAATGGAAATTATACCCCCAGCGCATGATGAACAGATTCTCGTAGTTGTAGCGCAGCACAGCGTTGCGATTACCGTTGTCTATCAGGTACTCGTTCTTGAAAGTTTCTGATATCCAAGGCATAAAGACATAGTCGAGGTCTATGAGGTCTACGCGATGCTGCAGCTGTTGGTTCATGCGGTTCCAGCGATAGCGCCAGGCTGCCGTGAGCACTCGGCGGTGGAACTCAGGCCTGTCCTGCGAGTCAAACATCAACGACGCTATGCTCTGTGCCTTGGCCGAGCGGCGGAAACTGCGGTTGAGGAACGGGAACATAAACTCAGGAAAGTTCAGGTCAGCCTGCAGGCTATATTCTATATAGTTTTGGTCACTATAGCCCTCTAATCCTTTCACGGCCTCGAAGGCGCCACGGGCTTTCAGTCCCAACAGGGCAGAACGGCGGAAGAGGTTGCGGTTTTGGTACCCCAAGCTAACTGCCGCTCCAAAGTCGCCAGCGGTATTAGTCCCTTCGAGGGCTGCCGACAGAGCGTGCTTTTTGGCGGTCATAATACTCACCACGGCATCAAGCGAATCGGTAGAATTTTCTACCGGCTCCATGCCTACATTTGCTCCGAGCACGGCCGACAGCTGGGATATATTTGAATAAGTCGTCTGGACGTCAGGCTCACTATAGAGTTCATCGGGCTGCATTTCTGTCTTGGCAATGAGAAATGAGGGCCGCAGCGACAAACGCCGTTTATGCACGAAGCGGTAGTTGTCAGCCATTGTGTCTACGTGCATAGAATCAGAATTAGCAGATGCTAAGTCTGTATCAATCAAGTAACTGATATTACGCAGATGATAACGTGGATGAGCCACGAGGCTGTCGCCTTGCCGCTCACGATAAAGAGGTATCTTCAACGTTAGGTTTACAAGATTATTGTAAACATTTGTATCAGCCTCGAAATGGATATAACTCTTACTGAAACGATAATAACCTTGGCTTTGCAGCAGCGAGGTGATACGGGTGCGCTCAAGATTCAACTTATTGATATCAAGGGGCATACCAGGGCGCAGCAAAGAACGGACTTCCTCTGCGCTGACTATGGAATCAACTTGTGGGTCATCAATCTGCTTGCTTATCTTATCTACAAAGTAACATGTGCCAGCCTCTATGCTATATGCCAGTTTACGTTTGCGGTGGCGATCCTTATGATTGGCGCCCACGGTGGCTTTCAAGTAACCGAGGTTCCGCACGGCTGCCTCGATGTTTGCCCGGCTACGCTCGGTCTGAAGGCTGTCGTAGACTACGGGTGCCTCGCCTATTCGCCTGAAGAAACGATTGACACGGCGGGTACTATCCGTTCCACTTATACAATACACACCCAAAGGCACCTTGAACAGACTGAACCAGCGCGAATTAGGGTGCTGGCGCACAAAACCCTCAATCTGCGAAACGGATATCTTGGGATCGTCGGTATGAATCGCAACGCCATCGAGCAGGTACTCATCCGAGCGCAGGAAACGCTCGGGAGCACATGCCGCAAGCAACAGTCCGCCCATGCAGACTGCCATTATCAAACGTATGATGCGATTCGTGAACAAGGTTTTATGAAATGAGTTGTTACATCACCCGCCTGCGGAATTCCGAAAGCACGATGCCTGTAGCCATTGCCACATTAAGGCTCTCGGTGGTCGCACGACCGGGTGGATAGTTGGGAATGAACAGGTTATGCGAGCATATGGCTGCCACTTCGGGGCTTACGCCATTGCCTTCGTTGCCCATAACCACAACGGCGTCGCCGCTGAGCTCCTGCGCCCACAGCGATTGTCCGTCGAGCGAAGTGCCATAGACATTCATCGATGCCGGCAACTGGCCAAGGAAAGAAGGTAGATTAATATAATGTACCCGCACGCGTGCGAGACCGCCCATCGACGCTTGCACCACCTTGGGATTCCACACGTCGGCGGTGGTTTGCGAGCACCAAATATGCTCCACTCCGAACCAGTCGGCCAAACGGATTATGGTGCCCAGGTTGCCTGGATCTTGCACCTCGTCGAGAGCGATATGCAAACCTTTGAGGCTCTGGGGCTCGGGCATTTTATCGTCAGGAATCTCGAAGATAGCGAGCACTTGGTTAGGGGTTTGCTGTAGGCTCACTCGTTCAAGTTCTGCTTGAGTCAACGGCTCTATCTTGGTATCTTTCAGTCGGTTATCCATCCCTCTCCCCTGCCCTGCCGCAAAGGATGTATCATCGTTGGCGGCAAGCCAATCAGCAGTAGCCATAAGTGCCCGACAACGGAAATGACCGAGGAGCTCGCCAACGAGGCGCGGTCCCTCGGCCACGAAACAACTTTCGCGCTTACGCCCCTTTCGGGTGTCGAGCGAACGCACGAGTTGTATTGTTGCCTTAGTCAACATGTGAAGAGCGGACGCGGCTAAGCGTCTCGGGCGTCATCTGTAAGAACGAGGCCACATGGACCATAGGTGCGCGCAGCACTATCTCTGGCTTGGTCTTCAGCAGCCTGACATACCGCTCGGTAGCGTTCTCGAAGCGCTGACTATCGGCATGCTCCTGCGATGAGATGAGCGCGTGTTCAAGTATCTTGCGGTAGAGGTGCTCCATCTCCTTGTCGGTTTCCACCAGCTCAAGAAAGCGGTCGTGCGGAATTCCCCACAGGCGCGAAGCCTCCAACGCTTCCACCATCAGCAGCGAAGGCTCCTGCTTGAGGAAACTCTCAATGCAGATTACGATACGGCCTTCGTATGAGAAATGCTCGGTTACGTCGCGGCCGTTCTTGTAGTAGAACTGCCGAACCATCCCTTTTTCCACATAATACATATGGCTGCATACCTCTCCTTCCTGGAGTATGCGATCGCCTTTTGCCATCTTAAAAGGCACAAGTATGCCGGCCAAGGTGGTTATTCCCTGCGTGCTCAACGTGCAATAGCGCCTCGCTATCTCACGTGCAATGTCCCTTCGTTTGTCCATAGATATAGTATTTGTCGTCGTAACTCTTTAACTCTTAAACTAAACTTAATCCAACTTCAGCACCGCGAGGAAGGCCTTTTGCGGCACCTGGACGTTGCCGATTTGTTTCATTCGTTTCTTGCCTCGTTTCTGTTTCTCGAGCAGTTTGCGCTTTCGGCTTATGTCGCCGCCGTAGCACTTGGCCGTTACATCCTTACGTACTTGCTTTACAGTCTCACGGGCTATGATCTTGGCGCCTATGGCAGCCTGGATTGCGATGTCGAACTGCTGACGTGGCAACAGCTCCTTAAGCTTCTCGCACATACGACGGCCGAAGTCCACGGAGTTGTCTACATGCGTAAGCGTGCTCAGGGCATCCACGGGTTCGCCGTTGAGCAGGATGTCTAATTTCACGAGCTTCGACGGTCGGAATCCGCTTTGGTGGTAATCAAACGAGGCATAACCTTTGGATATGCTCTTCAGCTTGTCGTAGAAGTCAATCACTATCTCGCCCAGAGGCATAGCAAACTGTATCTCCACTCGGTTGCCGCTGATGAAGTCTTGTTTTATCAGTTCGCCGCGTTTGCCGAGGCAGAGCGTCATGATAGGCCCTATGAAATTAGACGTCGTGATGACAGATGAATGGATGTAAGGCTCCTCGATATGGTCTATGAGCGTTGGCTCAGGCATGCCTGCGGGGTTATGAACCTCTGTCACCTGACCTTGTTTATCGTATACGAGATAACTTACGTTAGGAACTGTGGTGATAACGTCCATATTGAACTCGCGGTCCAATCGTTCCTGCACAATCTCCATGTGCAGCAAGCCGAGGAAACCGCAACGGAAGCCGAAACCGAGGGCTACCGACGACTCGGGCTGGAACGTCAGCGACGCGTCGTTCAGTTGCAGTTTTTCCAAAGAAGCGCGCAGGTTCTCATAGTCTTCTGTCTCGATGGGGTAAACGCCGGCAAACACCATGGGCTTCACTTCCTCGAAGCCCGCTATGGCTTCCACGTTGCCCAGGTCTTTGACATGCGTGATGGTGTCGCCCACCTTAACTTCGGTGGCTGTCTTTATGCCGCTCACTATATAGCCGACATCGCCACAATGCAGTTCCTGCCGCGGCACCATTTGCATCTTCAGCACGCCTATTTCGTCGGCATTGTATTCCTTGCCGGTGTTGATGAACACCACGTTATCGCCCTTGCGGATACTGCCGTTGATTATCTTGAAGTACGCGATAATGCCTCGGAACGAGTTGAAAACCGAGTCGAAGATCAGAGCCTGCAGCGGCGCGTTCTCATCGCCCTTGGGACATGGAATTCGGTCTACGACGGCGTCGAGGATCTCGTCAACGCCCTGTCCTGTCTTGCCACTTGCACGTATGATGTCCTCGTGTTTGCAGCCAAGCAAATCCACTATCTCATCCTCCACTTCCTCAGGCATGGCATTCGGCATATCGCACTTGTTCACCACAGGGATTATCTCCAAGTCGTGGTCTATAGCCATGTAAAGGTTGGAAATGGTCTGAGCCTGAACGCCTTGTGTTGCGTCCACCACCAGCAAAGCTCCTTCACAGGCAGCAATTGAGCGGCTTACTTCATATGAGAAGTCCACGTGGCCCGGAGTGTCAATCAGGTTCAGGATATACTTCTCGCCGTGGCGCTCGTATTCCATTTGTATGGCGTGACTCTTGATGGTGATGCCGCGCTCGCGCTCAAGGTCCATATCATCGAGCATCTGCCCTTCGGTCACTTGAATCGTGTTGGTGCGCTCCAGCAGTCGGTCTGCCAGAGTGCTCTTGCCGTGGTCGATATGGGCTATGATGCAGAAATTACGGATGTGTTTCATGGGTGCAAAGTTAATAAAAGATTAGGGATTTGGGATTAGAGAATAGGATTTTTTTTTCATTTCTCTGTATTTTAGATGTTCTACAGGGCTCAAATTGCATAAAACAGGTACCTTTACAAAGGTAATAATGTAGAATTTGAAATACTAAACCTCCGAACAGGCCCGCTCACCAAAGTTCAATCAACAACTTTTCATCACGAAAATAAGACATTTTTATCAAAAATTGACTTCAGACTTCAGCCGAAACATATGTTTCAACACATACAGACGTACATCAAGATATGAACGTTCATAAAGCCATCTATGACCGTATGTATAGCAAGACACGACCGGTCGTGAAAAAACAAGCTACTGGATTAATACGAAATAAGGCCAGCCTAATCGCCAGATTATGCCAGCCTAATCGCCAGATTATGCCAGCCTAATTGCCTGATAAAGCCAACCTAATTGACGGATAAGGCCAACCTAATTGACGGATAAGGCCAGCTTAATTGCGGATAAGGCCAACCTAATTTTTATGGAAGGTTTGCCCCAACAAGCTGAGGTTCACATGTATAATGGCCTCAACGATTCAAGCCATTATTGCTGTTGAGCCAAGAAGGAGATAGAGGTGAGTTCGGGGTTGCCTTCAGCCGTCAGTTCAACGTCAGCTGTCAGAGTGGGCATGTCATCGTAGAAGAGCACGAGACCTGTCACGAACTTCAACCCCGGAGTGACGCATACGCGAGGTTGAGGATCGCGGAGGTCATACGTGATGTTTTCTCCAATCCAGACGGCATCATCATCGAAGCCGCCCATGTCAGCGAGAGTGTTTTCAGCTGTTGTTGCAGCCTTGCCGTCGACATAGAAGGTAATCTGCTCGCCTTCAGTAGTATAGCCCAGCCGTTGACAGAGGATTTGCTGAATGGAATATGGGTCTATGACGGCTGCCACCACGGCGCTGTCGCCCGAGAAACGGAGCTTATAAAGGCGTTCCACCTGTACGCCCGTGCCCTCAATAGCGCTTGTCGAAAGCCAGAGGTCACCCGTAGCGCTGTCAAACACGGCCCGTGGCTCGCGCGTGTTGCGCATGGAGGCAAAGGTAGTCGACGTGCCGTTCTTGACCACCGTTATTCCATAACCTTCCGTCGGCTGCTGGTCGGCCTCGGCTATGCATAACACGCTGACGTTGTTCACCGTGTCGCTCATGATTTCGTATTGGTGATATTTCAAGGCTTTGTCCATAGCCTGCTGCACGTGCTTGGGCAGAGTGTCCTCAGGAACAGGCGCGTCGATGGTTCCACAAACGGGTTTTACCTCAAGCGTTTCAACGCAGGAGGCGAAAAGAAGCATTGTTGTGGCAAGACAACAATAAGCAAATGTATTTCGTTTCATAGTTTATTCCGTTTTAGTTATTCAGTTGGCTTTCCGCCTTATCTTTAATGGAATTGCTTCGATGTGGTCGGAACAGAAACGTTGAACATCGTCAACGACGAGGGCCAGATAACCGCCCCCGCCTGCCCCAGGCATCTTCCAGGCAATCACCCCGGGCACGGCAGCCCATTTCGCTATTTCCTTGGTTATGAAGCTACCCTCTTCTTTGGTTATGAAGTTGCCTTCCTCGTCATGGCACGCTCCAGCCTTGTCACCTGCCTCTGCAGACGTTTGGGCATTAAGCCCCAAAATCGTAGGCCTCAACATGCCCGGGAACATCGCCACTTGAGCCTCGAAGGAAGCACGATAGGCGTTGGCAAAGGCAACTAAGTTGTGGGCCATGATTGCTTCCCAGCACGCGTCGGCAGCCCGCGTCAGCGCTGCCACTTTGGCTGGTGTGATATCCTTCCCTTCGACCACAGAACAGTTCGGCGACCGCGGCTCCATGGGAATCATGCAAAGGTGTTGCTCGAGCCATGCCAGCGTCGTTTCGTCGTTGCACATTTCTATCTTTTCAGGCCAGAAATGTCCGTTGTAGTAATGGCGGCACAAGCCCGGCACGCAAATACCTATTGCATCCTGCGCCCCGCTTATGAAGCCGTCCTCGCGCTCGGGATTATTTTCGAAGCAGAACACGAGCCGTGCCAATACCTCGGGCTGCATATTAGGCAGCTTCATTGGCCATATACTCTTGATAATGTTGCGAGTAGACGTGCTGAGCCCGCAACGCTCACGTATGTCAAACGTCGGTTCCAGGGATATGGTCAGGGCCCAGCCCGCGCCATGGCACGACACATAAGGCTGGTCTATCCATGTGCCGGCAAGATCCAGGCGCGTAGGCAACTGGCAAGTGGCAGCCTTGAGGTCGGTGCTCGACCGTGCCTTGAGCCCCTCTTGCGGAGTGCGTTTCAGCACTACATATTCTATTCCGCGTTCATGGCAAACGCGCTCCTTCTCGGGGTTCGAGCCATCTTCGTTTACGACGAAGACATCCGGATGCACAATATCAAGCGTAGGCACAAAGTCCATCACGCCGTGGCCTGCATTGATAAAGGCATCCTTCACATATTTGATGCTTTTGACCATGAACAGGCGCTCCTGCTCGGGATAGACCGTGGGACGATGTTTATACCCGAGGTATGTTTCATCAGAACCTATTCCCACATACAGGTCACCATACTCGGCGGCCTGGCGGAAGAATTCTACATGACCTGAATGCAATAGATCATAGCACCCTGATACGAAGACACGTTTAGACATTGTATTGTTGGAATATGAAGTATTTAGGTTATGGTTTTACGTTTTATCGTGCAAATGTACATAAAAAATGACGTCGCCTAATCCTTTTCCGCGTTAAATTTCATTAAAGGAGACAGCATAAGGCGCTAAAGGCAAAGAGTGGGCGGTTTTCATGGAAACGAATTATCAGAACCAACTTAATCTTGGTGCGAGCGACACCACGAGTCACAGGCTGTAGCCCTACATGTTAGTGAAATGTTTGTTAATTATACATAATTACTTTTTAATATGGTTGAAGATAGCAGAGTGTTTAGTACCTTTGTACTCGAATTCGTAAATTTATCGACCACATGGCTAAAACATCAATTATCAAAGCCGCTATCGGCATGTGCCTGTTGTTTGCAACGTCTCATGCATTTGCCGATGAGCCTTTCCGCGGCACCTTTGCCGGCACGGATTTCAAAATTCAGATTGACATAGACCTTTACGAAGAAAACGTGAAGGTGCCGGGCATGGAAGCCTTCGGACCTATGAACGGATACATGAAAGGCACCGACCTCTACTGCACCTGGTATGTCTCGTCGGTCAGGGAGGTTGGTCAGGACAAGGCCCTCGTTCATTTCTCCAACGAGCTGGGCTCTGAAACGCAGCCCGTAGAGCTCACTCTTCAGGGCGACAGCCTGCTTCAGCTGAAACAAGTCAAAGGCAACTGGCTCAAGAAAGTAGTAGGCAAGAAACTGCAAAAACTGCCTACTGAGCTGACGTTCAAGAGAACGAAATAGCATTAAAGCAAATATTCAAACATAAATACACAACATGAAAAGAATCAGCATCTTATTGATTGCCGCATTAGCAATCATTATTGGTTTTACAGCTTGCAGCAAGCACAAGTACGAGAGCGTCAAGGGCGACCCCATGAAGACGCGTATCTACACGTTGAAGAACGGCCTGAAGGTCTATCTCTCCGTGAACAAGGACGAGCCGCGCATACAGGCCAACATCGCCGTACGGACAGGTTCGCGCAACGACCCAGCCGAGACCACAGGTCTGGCCCACTACCTCGAACACCTGATGTTCAAGGGCACGAAGCAGTTCGGCACCAGCGACAGCACGGCCGAGGCTCCGCTGCTCGACGAGATAGAGCAGCGTTTCGAGGCTTATCGCCAGCTCACTGACCCAGCCGAGCGCAAGCAGGCTTACCACGAGATTGACAGCGTAAGCCAGTTGGCAGCTAAGTACAATATCCCCAACGAGTACGACAAGCTGATGGCGCTCATCGGCTCCGACGGCACCAACGCCTACACGAGCTTCGACCAGACGGTATATGTTGAGAACATCCCGTCCAACGAGATTGAGAACTGGGCCCGCATCCAGGCCGACCGCTTCCAGAACATGGTCATCCGCGGCTTCCACACCGAGTTGGAGGCTGTGTATGAGGAGTATAACCTCTACCTGAGCGACGACAGCGAGAAGATGCTCAACGCCCTGCTCTACAAGCTCTTCCCCAACCACCCCTACGGCACGCAGACCACCATCGGCACGCAGGAGCACCTGAAGAACCCGAGCATCACCAACATCAAGAACTATTTCCACAACTACTACTGCCCCAACAACATCGCCATCTTCATGGCAGGCGACTTCGACCCCGACAAGACCATCAAAATCTTGGAGAAGTACTTCGGCGAATGGCAGCCCAACCCCGACTGCAAGCGTCCTGAATACGCCGAGTTGCCAGCCTTGACAGCTCCCGTGGACACCTCCGTCGTTGGCCTCGAGGCCGAGCAGCTCTACATGGGTTGGGCCTTCCCCGCCGCCAAGGACGCCGCCTGCGACACCCTCTCGCTCATCAGCGAAGTGCTGTCGAACGGCAGTGCCGGTCTTATTGACCTCGACATCAATCAGAAGATGACGATGCTTGGAGCCAGCGCCGGCGACTATCAGCTCTGCGACCACAGCATATTCTTCATGGGCGGTTCCCCGCGCGAAGGTCAGACGCTCGAGGAGTGCCGCGACCTGCTCGTGGCTGAGCTCAATAAGCTGAAGAGCGGCGATTTCCCCGACGATATCCTGCCCGCCATCATCAACAACATGAAGCTGCGCGAGATGCGTTCCTTAGAGAATAACCGCGCCCGCACACGTATGTTCGAGAATTCGTTCATCAACGGTATCGACTGGAAGGACTGCGTAGGCCGTATCGACCGCATCGCAGCCCTGACGAAGGAGGACATCGTTGCCTTCGCCCAGCGCCACCTGACCGACAACTTCGTCACCGTGTTCAAGCGTCAGGGCGACGACCCCAATATCAAGAAGATTGAGAAGCCCGAGATAACCGCCATCCCCGCCAACCGCGACAAGATGAGCGCCTTCGTCAAGGAGATTCAGGACACCGAGGTGGAGCCTATCCAGCCGCGCTTCGTCGACTTCAAGAAGGACCTTACCGAAGCCACTTGGACATCTAAGATTGACGATGAGCCCGAACACAAGCTGCCGCTCATCTACAAGCAGAACACCGAGAACGGCATCTTTTACCTCGTCTTCCGCCTGCCCTTCGGCACAGCTGCCGACAAGCGCATCGACGCCGCCAGCGACTACCTCGAACTGCTCGGCACCGACTCGCTGACAGCCGAACAGATACAGCAGAAGTTCTACGGCCTGGCATGCACATACGGCGTAGGCGTAGGTCCTTATCAGACGACCATCACCCTCTCAGGTCTCGACGAGAAGATGCCTGAGGCCCTGGCGCTGCTCGAGAACGTGCTCAAGAACGTGCAGGTCGACAGCACAGCTTACGCCGCTTACGTGGCTAATGTGGCTAAGGCTCAGGCCGATGCCAAGCTGGAACAGCAACAATGCTTCAGCCGTCTGCGCGCCTATGGTGCCTATGGCCCGCGCAACAGCCAGCGCGACATCATGACCGCCGCCCTGCTGGCCGAGACTAATCCTCAGGAACTCGTGGATATCCTCCATGACCTGACGAGCTATGAGCATACCGTGCTTTACTACGGCCCGCGCTCGATGGGCGACCTCACCAACCTGCTCTTCAAGGAGCACCACCTGCCTGCCGAGTTCAAGGCTCCCCTCGCCTACGAGGAATATATGGAACAGCTCACGCCCGAGACGGAGATTCTGCTGGCTCCTTACGACGCCAAGAACATCTACATGATGGCCATCAACAACGACGGCACACAATGGCGCCCCGAGATGATGCCCGTGGCAGCTCTCTTCAACGAGTACTTCGGCGCCGGCATGAACGGCATCGTGTTCCAGGAGCTGCGCGAGAGCCGCGGCCTCGCCTACAGCGCACGCGCCTACTACGACCAGGCTCCCGACCGCAAGGGACACCCCGAGACGAGCTACACCTATATCATCTCGCAGAACGACAAGATGATGGACTGCATCCGCACCTTCAACGAGATCCTCGACACGCTGCCGCAGAGCCAGAGCGCCTTCGAGATTGCCAAGCAGAGCCTGACGAAGCAGCTGGCCGCCCAGCGCACAACCCGTTTCGGCGTACTCAATGCCTGGATGGCTGCTCAGGACCGCGGCGTCGACTACGATATCAACGAGAAGATATACAACGCCCTACCTGACCTGACGCTCGACGACATCGTGAAGTTCGCCAACGAACGCATGGCTGCCAAGCCCCGCCGCTACGTCATCCTCGGCAACGAGAAGGAACTGAACATGCAAGCCCTCCAGGGCGTTGGACCGATTAAGAGGGTGAGCCTGGAAGAGGTGTTTGGGTATTAGCCTCACCCCCAACCCCTCTCCAAGGGGAGAGGGGAGTATATACCATGGAGCTTGAGGCTTTTACATTGAGATACTAATACATAATTATTAGATTTTATAGATTCTATGATGCTAAAACGTTTATTCTTAATTCTTTTGGTAACCGCTCCCTCCCTAACAGGGAGGGCGGGGGGAGAGTCTACCCCTCTCTGGCTCCGTTCCTCCGCCATCTCCCCCGACGGCCAGACCATCGTCTTCACCTACAAAGGCGACTTGTTCTCGGTTCCCGCTGCGGGCGGTCAGGCGCGTCAGCTGACGAGTAATGCGGCGTGGGACGGACGGCCCATCTGGTCTCCGTCGGGCAAGAAGATAGCATTTGTCAGCGAGCGCGAGGGAAGCCTCGATATCTACGAGATGAATGCCAACGGCGGCGAGGTCGTGCGCCTCACCACCAATTCCGCAGGCGAAGTGCCCCTACTCTACCTCAACGAGGACGAGATAGTGTTCAACGCCGCTGGCCTGAGCACCACAGACAACCGCCAGTTCCCCTCGGGCACCTATACACATTTATATAAGGTACAGACGCGCGCGGGAAGCCGTCCCGAACGCCTGTCAGACATCAGCGTGGGCAACTTAACGCTCGGCCCCAACGGCTCGCTCATCTACGACGCCATCAAGGGCTACGAGGACCCTATGCGTAAGCACCACGTCAGCTCCATAGCACGCGACCTATGGCAAGTGACCCTCGTTCCGCTTTCTGCGGTTCACCCGCAGAACAAACCCTCCTACCGCCAGCTCACCACCACAAAGAGCGAGGACCGCTGTCCCGTGTATGTTCAGCAGACGAACACGCTCTACTGGCTCTCGGAAGAGAACGGCACGCTGAACGTGTGGAGCCAGGAACAGAAGAGCGGAGCCCAGGCCAAGCGCCTAACCAACTTCACAGAGATGCCCGTGCGCTACCTCACCGCCTCAAACGACGGCACCCTATGCTTCTCGTGGGACGGCGAGCTCTACACCATGCGTCCCGGCCAGCAGCCAAAGAAGGTGAAGATAGACATCATCGCCGACACGAACGAGAAGGACGCCCTCCACTTCGTGTTCAGCGGCGGCGCTACCCAGGTATGCCACTCGCCCAAGGGCAAGGAGATAGCCTTCGTGCTGGGCGGCGACGTCTACGTCACCAGCCTCGACTACAAGACCACCAAGCAGATCACCGATTCGCCTGCACGCGAGCGCCACGTCACCTTCAGCGAGGACGGCCGCAGCCTGGTCTTCGACAGCGAGCGCGACGGCCGCTGGGCACTCTACCGCGTAAGCATCAAGAACAAGGACGAGAAGCTGTTCACCTACGCCACCGAGCTCACCGACGAGGAGCGCCTGACACCCGAGGACCAGACATGCTTCGAACCCGAGTACTCGCCCGACGGCAAGAAGATAGCCTTCCTGCGCAACCGCCACGAGCTCTGCGTGCTCGATGCCAAGACGAAGGACATCACCACCGTGATGCCCGCCAAGTATCAGTATTCCTACCGCGACGGTGACCAGACCTTCTCGTGGGCACCCAACTCCAAGTACCTGCTCTCTGAGTATATCGGTTCGGGCGGTTGGAACCTCAACGACGTCGTCCTCGTGCCCGCCGACGGCAAGGGCAAGCTCGTCAACCTGACCAACTCAGGCTATGGCGAGGGCAACCCACGCTGGGTGCTGGGCGGCAAGGCCTTCATCTTCCAGAGCGACCGCGCCGGCATGCGCAGCCACGGCTCCTGGGGCTCCGAGAAAGACCTTTATATCACCTTCCTCAACGACGAAGCCTACGAGCGTTTCAACATGAACAAGGAGGAGCGCGAGCGCTTCGACGAGGCAGAGAAGGAACGCAAGGACAAGGAGAAGAAAGCCAAGGAAGAGGCCGACAAGAAAGCCAAGGAGAAGAAGGAGCAGGCCGAAAAGAAGCGCGCCAAGATGAGCGAGGAGCAGAAGAAGAAGGCCGACGAGAAAGAGAAAAAGGAAAAAGAGGAGAAGGACAAGGAGCAGCACAAGGCCGACAGCATCAAGGCGCTGAACCCCGACATGAACCTTCAGGACCTCGACCTCCGCACCGTGCGTCTGACCTTCAACAGCGGCAGCATCGGCGACGCCGTGGTCAGCAAGGACGGCACCAAGCTCTACTACGTGGCCTCCAACTACCCCAACGGCAACGCCCTTTGGGAGCGCGACCTCGACAAAGGCTCCACCACCATCAAGGCACAGGGCGTAGCCTTCACAAGCTTCGACCTTGCCGACGACGACAAGATAGCCTACTACGCTCAGGGCGGTCGCATCAAGAAACTCGACATCGCCGCCGGCAGAATCAGCGACATCGATTTCGAATGTTTCCACAACGACTACCCCGCTGGCTGGCGCGAGCAGACCTACGAACACATCTGGCATCAGACCCACGAGAAGCTCTACGACCCCGGCATGAACGGCGCCGACTGGGATATGCTGCATAAGCGCTATGCCCGTTTCCTGCCGCATATCGGCAACACTCGCGACTTCGCCGAGATGTGCTCGGAACTGCTTGGCGAGCTCAACGTCTCGCATACCGGCTGCCGTTATCGTCCCAACAGCGGCACAGGCAACACTCTTGCCACGGCCGACCTCGGCGCCTTCCTCGACGACAGCTACACGGGCGACGGACTCCGCATACTGGAACTGCTGCCCGGCACGCCGCTGACGCGCCAGAAAGGTATCGGCGCAGGCTCCGTCATCACACATATCGACGGCCAGAAGATAGAAGCCGGCAAGGACTACTTCCCGCTGCTCGGAGGCAAGGCAGGTCGCTACACGCGCCTCACCGTGAAGAATAGTAAGGGCGAGACCAAGGACTATACCGTACGCCTCGAGAACAGCTACAGCGATGCCCAATACCGCCGATGGGTGGAGAACAACGAGAAACTCGTCGACAGCCTCTCCAAGGGCAAGCTCGCTTACGTCCACATCAAGGCCATGAACACCGAGAGCTTCCATGAGCTCTATCGCAAGCTCCTCGCGGAGAAGAACCGCACACGCGACGCCGTCATCGTGGACGTCCGTCACAACGGCGGCGGCTGGCTCCACAACGATGTCTGCGAACTGCTCTCAGGCACGGCAGCAGCCACCTATACGCCGCGCGGCCAGTACATCGGCGACGATCCCTACAACCGCTGGACCAAGCCGTCGTGCATGCTCATCTGCGAGGACGACTACAGCAACGCCCACGGCACACCCTGGCTCTACAAGGAGCTGAGCATCGGCCCCCTCATCGGAGCCCCCGTGCCGGGAACCATGACCGCCGTGTGGTGGGAGACCATCGACGACATCGTGTTCGGTATCCCCGAGGTAGGCATGAAGGACCGTCAGGGCCGCTACCTCGAGAATCAGCAGCTCGAACCCGACCACCTCATCATCAGTCAGCCCGGCGACCTCCTGCATGGTCGCGACCTGCAGTTGGAAAAGGCGGTTGAGCTGATGCTGCAGAAGAAATAAGCTATTCGCAAGCACACAAAAAAAGGAGTTAAGGCACACACCTTAGCTCCTTTTCTATTGCTATATCGCCACTCCCCCATCTACTCCCACTTCCACTCCCACTTCTACTCCCCCTTCTACTCCCATTTTTACTCCCCCTTCTACTCCCACTTCTACTCCCACTTCTACTCCCACTTCTACTCCCACTTCTACTCCCACTTCTACTCCCACTTCCACTCCCACTTCCACTCCCCCTTCCCCCCTCCCTAACAGGGGAGGGTAGCGAAGGAGCCAGGCGATTGACTAAATGTCAATCGACCCTGAGCGGCCGAAGCAGACCTCTTCTGCGGAGGGCGGAAGGGGGGAGGGGCCTAAATCGCCACATGAATCCACCTCGGTGCCCCGTTTCTGTCGGGCTTCTCGGCGATGAGTTCGGCCAGGGGGAGGTGCATCTCCCTGATCAGCGCCAGCAGACGGCGGTTACCCTCGCGCTGATTCTTCATTCTTGATTCTTCATTCTTCATTTGGCTGGCGGGCACGCCGGCCACGATGTCAGCCGCTCTGCCGTAGAGGTGGTAGCTCTTAACGGCGCCTCCAACGGCCCTGTTTAGCTTTGGACAACGATAGCCGCTGTTGACGTATATGGGCTGCCCAAAACGCTTCCTCAAAGGTTCGAGCACGTATCGGCAGAGGTTTGTGAGGTTCGCCAGTTGCTGGCTGTTCACCTCGTTCCTGATGCCCAGCCGCCGTGCCGTAGGGCTTTGAGTAAACTCCACGAGACGAAAGTGGGGCGATAAACGTACCCCTTCCCCGCTGTCCCTTGTAGGGGGAGAGTTGTAAGACTTGGCGTTTGTATTCATTCGAATTTTCTTTAATGTTTACTTTAATGATTTGAAATCCCCTCTCTGCGCCAGAGGGTAACCTCCAGCCCCCTTGAGTGGGAGCAGGGAGGGGGTCTAAGACACAGAGAAGGACAAATAAGAGGATGTCGAATCTAAGTTCGTTCATTGGACTATATTGGCGGCGTGAGCGCCCAAAGTGGTAAGCAGCGCCGTGATGACGGTCACCACGAACTGCAAGATGGTTTTAATAGTTTTCTTCGTGCTGTCTTTCATAACAATGGCCCCTCCCCCGACCCCTCCCCTGTTAGGGAGGGGAGAAGGGAATAGGGCATTCATTTTAATTGATTAATGCATTGTTGACTAAAGCCCCTCTGCCTCCCTCCCCTCCCTAACAGGGGAGGGGTCGGGGGAGGGGCCGCTTTCATTAAGGTTCGTCGCCTTCTTCCACTTCCGGCGTCCAGTCGGCCGTGGTCTTGCCTTCCTTCTCAGCCTTGAGCGCGGCAGCCTGAGCCTTGCGGCTGGAGGTCACTTCGAAGGTAGCCTCGGTGAGGCGCTCCTCGAGGTATGCGCTCGTCTCGAAGTTCACGTTGAGGCGCTTGATGTTGGCTTCGGTAAACTCGTCCTTCGTCTTGGCGCCAACGCTGCTGATGGTGGTGCGGAAGGTGCCGAGCTTGCCCAGGTCCACGTTGTTGCCCTCGGTGAGCGCTTCGGAGGCGCACGTGGTCAGGTCCACGATGATGCCGTAGATGGAACCTGCCGAGAACGGCGAGCCGTGCTTCACGATGTGATCTGCCAGCTCCTCGAGCGACAGGGTGCGCTGGTGCTGCATGCAGGCATAAGCCTTCTTAGCCTCTTCGGGCTTGTTGGGGTTGGGGCGCATGGCCACAGAATACTTAATACTTTCGTTCATAGGGAAATGTGTTTTAATGGTTGTGTTTGTGTTGATTGATTTTGGGAAGTTAAAGGAGTTAAAGA